>Ga0209172_10000025_pt1 | contig 428439 bp, 352 predicted proteins | sample LarsenN4metaG_FD_184113 | JGI IMG/M metagenome (GOLD analysis project Ga0209172, IMG submission 184113) | Hot spring sediment bacterial and archeal communities from British Columbia, Canada, to study Microbial Dark Matter (Phase II) - Larsen... ...
TCTGTTATCTTAGCAAAACAAAAGCTGCTGAACAATGTAGTTCCAGCAGCCTGATTTTTTTAATCCATACCCGAGAAAACTAAAAACAAAGAATCCTACACTGTCAGATTAAATACTAGCTATTACATATAATTCCAGTAAAACTCCCATTGATACAATTCTTGCTCAACTAATAGCTATCAATTTTGAACAGTTACACGGAAAACCAGTGGATACAGTTTTATCAAAACTGCCAGGTGGAGTTATAGAAATGAAAATTTTAGGATGGCATGATTTGAGAAAAGCGGAAGTTTTATATGTTAGATATCCTAATAACGTATTTGTGCAGATTTTTGTCCGGACATTCCGGTATATGAACCCAAACAGTAGCGGTTCTACGCCACCACATCTGCAATGGGACTTTAATTTATTTAAAAAGGAAAGTGTTGCCCATGTAATCGTTTTTAATGATACTATCTGTGTTAATGGGTGTCAGTATCTATATAAATAAAAAAGATCGATTTTGCATGATCAATAAGCTGTTCTCAAAAAAATTATTTGGCCTTTTAATTCTCTTGATTCTCTTGTTTTCGCAGATTTGCGTTTGTCAAATAAAGTTTGAAAATGAGCCAGAATTCAGGTTCAATAAGCTCGATACTTTATTAATAGATAAAATTGATTCTGCATATAAAATAAAAAGCAATTATGATTTTGAAATATGTGTTACTATAACGGCTTCCGTTTATCCGCGAATTCATATATTTTTTCTGCAGTGTAAGAGTAATAAATGGTCTGCCCGTTTTTTTTCCAAAAGTTTAGATATGCAGCAAGGCTCTTTTGTAGAAATCAAACCGATAAAAAAGTAAGAAAAAAGATTATGGAGAAAATTAAAAAGTTTAAATGTTCTTGCTATTCCAACGAGTAATTCCCTTTTAGACAGCCTTGCATCTGCCGATAGTTTTGCTCTTTTAGATGGTGTTTTTTATGAATTTAAACTTATAGCTACAACAAGTAAGAGGAGATATGCTTATCATTGCCCGAAACATTATAGCACTAAGTATCCGGCATTTAAACAATTCGAGAATGTCGCAAGAATTGTTGAAGAAATATACAATTATTTTGGAGTCAAAGACCGTAGTTGCTGATTTCCCCGATAAGGTGACGTAAAATGGAAATTGAAATGTTGTTGCCAGTTTATGCTTTATCGCCAACGGTGATTACCGGAATTTTTGAGCTATAAGAAAGCAGCTTATTGGTCAGCCTGTTCCACCATCCGGGCAGGTTAAATTCTTTCAGCGGATTAATCATGATCAGGTCGGCATTGATCCGCCCGGCAAAGTCCAGCGTGGTTTTTGCCAAACTTTTTCCTTCCAGAATAATTCCCTGCACAGGTATGGTAGAAATGCTTTGCATTATTTCCAAAGCTTCATTGATCATTCTTTCTCCGGCATTATTTTCTTTCCTCAGGGCAATCATATAAACAGTTGACCTGAACGTACGGGCCAGCATGGTGGCCAGCTTTATACGGCCAACAGAAACGTCATCATGCAAAGGCAGAATGATCTTCTTAAAGTGGCAAACAAGCCCGCCCGACCTGACCGCCAGTACCGGTACATTTGTTTTTCTTGCCAGCCGGCTGATGGAAATGGAAGAAAGTATGCGCTGAATCAGATTAAATTTTGTAAGACCCGTAATCACCATGTCCATGTTAAAACAGGTAATGTAGTTTGTAAGTTCTTTTCTTGGATTACCAGCCAGCACACTGATCTCAATTTTGCCGTGGCCACAAACCTGATTAGTGTAATAGGCCTTTAATTCCCTCAGTTTTTCAAAATGATTCTTTCTTTCGGGGTATGACTCATATGGTGTAAATACCGTTCGGTCAAACGGCATGAAGGGAAAAATATTTTTATGAAGAACACTTACCAGATGAATATTACAATCAAAACTATTTGCCAATTCAATGGCTTTTGCGATGGCCCATTTATTTTTTCCGGTAAAATCAACCGGCACCAGAATATTATTCAGTCTGTTTGACATCTGCAAACGTTTTTAGTTGAAGAAGAGTTTGATCGTATTTCCGGTCAAATCATTTCCAGTAAAGGTCGGAAAGTTTTTTCCTTGATAGTTCTTCCGGCAATTTTTTTTAATAATTCATCAGTGGTACAAAAAGCCACTCCTTTTCCTGCATGTCCTATTATGCAACGGTCATCTTCGCTGTCGCCGGCGGCAATACAGTTTCTGAGCGGCACATTGTATTTCTCACAGGCGTATTGTAATGCATTGGTTTTGCAAAAAGCATGTCCGCAAACACTATCGGCCGAACCAAAGAAATAGGAGGGCAGGCTCACTTCACCGGACGCCCTTCCTTCCAGAAACTCTAAATGATAGGCCAATGAGAAGTCGGCATCAATAGTTTGTCTCACATAGTTGGTTATGAGCGTGTAGCTGTTGCTGATAATTCCTACGGTAAAGCCCCTTTGTTTTAATTCTTTCACCACTTCCTTTATATCCGGTATCAATTCAATACTTGCCGCTACATTCAGCAAATCATCCATCGTTCTTCCTTTCAGCATCAGGCCAACTCTTTTTGTAAGAATAATTGGATCTTTTTCTGCAGCCCTCAGATCTTCCAGTTGCGGAGTGAAACCAAAAGCGTTTGCACAAATGTCAATAAAACGCCCCTGAAGAATCGTATTGTCCATATCAAAAACCATCATCTTATGAAAACCGGAAAGTTCTTCTTTCAGTACCGTATTCATTTCCCGGTTGATGGTTTCAAGTGAATGTATTTCTTCCTGGGTCAACCCGACGCCCTGCTGGTGCTGAGCTTTACTTATGATAGCTCGTGAAACCTCCCGGCTCATTTTTCCCAGAGCTTCCCATGGTTTGCTTTTATTTTCTATATAACCGATGTTCACTTCCTGTACTCTTGCTTTCATCAGATACATGTCTATCAGTATTCCGATATCTACTCCGTAGTCATTAAAAAAATCAATTTTTCTGAAATAAGATTTCTTACCTGCAATCATACCACTGAGTGGTTGCAAAAAATGTGCAATACCGGGAAATAATATATTCAGCAGGGGCTTTGCCACCAGTTCGGTAACCCGCCCGGCATTACGGGAAAAAGCACCTTTTACAAAATCTGCTTCGTTATCGGTCAGCGGCTGTATAAGCCGTGTAATGGTTGCTTCAGGGTAAGGATCAATATCTGCATCCAGAAAAACAATCAATTCGTTTGTTGTCTGCTGAATACCCTCTTTCATCGAAATCCCCTTTCCCCTTATTTCGCTCACAATTACTTTGGCGCCGGCCTGCTTTGCGATTTCGAATGTATTGTCTGTTGATTTATCATCTACAACAATCACCTCCGACACCTCTGGCGATAAAAAACAAAACCGTACCACTTGGCCAATGGTTTTTTCTTCGTTTAATGCGGGTATAATTACAGATACCATAAGCTTCTTTTAAAAAAACTGCGGGGTATACCTTATCAGCCGGAAATTGAATGCAATTTTTTCAGTTAGTAAAAATCCCGGATCGAAAATTTTATGATATGATGCAGTCGTTATTTAAATGTAGACAGAATAGATTATATAATCGTCAGGATTGTGTTAAATGATTATTTTCTGCTAAAATGGCTGAAATCCGGGAGGTTTCATTATCGCCAAATTACCTGAGATTATGCAGAATTTCATCATTATTGATATTGGGTAAAAAGGCTGATTTTAGTTTTAGGGCACCTCATGCCCCGTACTGGCCCGCCACAGCATATACCATTCTTCCCTTTCAAGTTTTATTTTTTTGGCTTCGAGAGCCAGTTTCAGTCTTTCGATTTTTGAAGTGCCCATTACCGGGATGATACCGCTTGGGTGTGTATTAAGAAAAGCAATCAGTATTTGCTGCGGTTCAGCATTGTACTTTTCGGCCAGTATTTCCGTAACGGCTTTTATTCGTCTGTATTTTTCATTGTCTTCTTCTGCGTGCAGCAGTTTGCCGCCACCCATAGGCGACCATGCCATTGGGATAATTTTCTTTTCGAGGCAATAATCCAGCTGCCCGTTATGAAACGGATCAAGATGTGCAACAGAAACCTCCAGCTGGTTAAATTCAACGGCAAAGCAGGCATTGAGTAATTGCATTTGTGTGGCTGTAAAATTGGATACACCAAAATGCAGTGCCTTGCCCTGTTGTTTCAGCAGCAAAAAGGCTTCGGCTATTTCCTGGGGATGCATCAGGGCGTCGGGCCGGTGAATGAGCAAAATGTCTACATAATCGGTGCCCAGATTTTGCAAAGAGTTTTCAACGGATGAACAAATATGTTTTTTTGAAGTGTCGTACGATTTTATTTTATGGTGCGTCCGGCGGGGCGATACAATTTTTATCCCGCATTTGGTAATGATCTGTATTTTTTTTCTTAGCAGCGGTTTTTCTTTCAGCGCATTTCCAAATTCTTCTTCCGTAGTATACTCGCCGTAAATATCGGCGTGATCAAAACTGGTAATACCCGCTTCCACACATTCTTCTATCAGGCGCAGGTATTGGGTCGTAGTAAACTTTGATCCCCACAGACCCCATTTCATACAGCCGGCTATTACCGGAGATAGTGGTACTGGAGTGTTCATGTGCGGAAAATATATACTCTTTTCGTTTAATTTCAGGAAAACAAAAAAAGTCCGGATGGCCGGACTTTATCTGCTTTCAGTTATAGAAGAAGATTAATAATCGTTTTTGTAGCCGCCCCGGTCGCGGTTGAATCCGCCTTTTTTATAGCCGCCGCCACCGCCGTTACCAAAACTTCTTTTCTTAAATCCGCCGCCGCCACTGCCGCCTTCTTTCGGACGGCTTTCGTTTACCACCAGGTTGCGACCACCTACTTCGGTACCATTCAGCTGAGCAATGGCAGCTTGTGCTTCTTCATCGTTTGGCATTTCAACAAAGCCAAACCCCTTGCTGCGCTGGGTAAATTTGTCGGTAACAATCTTGGCAGAAGTTACTTCACCGAATTGAGTGAACAAGTTGGACAGATCCTGATCTTTCAGGCTCCAACTAAGGTTTCCTACGTAAATGTTCATTTTAAAAGTTTTTATACAAAAAAAATAGTGTCAACAGTGTAACAGTAAGCTTGAACATTTACCGGAAAAACGAAAAACGTTCAGAGAACTTGTGAACTGTAAAGAGCACCAATACAATACAAAATAACGGTATTTCTCCGACAATATTATGAAAAGTGTACACCGGCTCTTATTACACATCGAAATAAATAAAAATCCGCCTTGGTAAAACCGGGCGGATTGGCATCAGTTATTTGATTATCAGTTATTCAGAAATAACTTCAAAAGCTACTTCGGCGATCTTTCCATTACCGAAATCAATCTGGGCTTTATAAGTGCCTAATTCTTTTACCTCATCGGTTATTGAAATTTTCTTTCGGTCGATTTCATAACCTTTCTGATCGCGAATGGCACGGCTGATTTGTAAAGAGGTAACGCTTCCGAATATCTTGCCGCTGGTTCCGGTTTTTGCGCCTATTTTCAAGGGAGACTCATTCAGCTTCGAAATCACGTTGTTTATTTCGGCCAGCATGGCTTCTTCTTTTTTCTTCTGCACTTTAATCCATTCTTCCAGTTTTTTCAGATTACCGGGGCTGGCTTCTACAGCTTTTTTCTGGGGAATGAGGTAATTGCGGGCATAGCCATTCTTTACTTTAACTACTTCATTTTTTCCGCCTAGGGTATCTACATCCTGAATTAATATTACTTCCATGGCTTTTCCTCCTTATTTTAAAAGATCGGTTACGTATGGCAATAAGGCCATCTGGCGGGCTTTCTTAATGGCATCCGACACCTTGCGCTGGTATTTCAACGAATTACCCGTAATGCGGCGGGGAAGCATTTTGCCCTGTTCGTTCAGAAATTTTTTCAGGAACTCGACATCTTTGTAGTCGACATACCGGATACCGTATTTCTTAAAACGGCAATATTTTTTTACCCTCGTTTCCGTTTTAATGGCAGTCAGGTATTTTATTTCATTTCTGGCCATATATTATACCTCCACTGCTTTTTCGGTTCCTGTTTCTACGCCACTTCTCTTCTTCCTGTTGTACTCGACGGCGTATTTATCGAGTTTGGTAATCAGATGACGCAGGATGTTTTCGTCACGCAAAATCTGAATTTTCAGTTTTTCGTTGAACTCGGCCGGTGCGGTGTATTCCAGCACCCAGTACAATCCGGTTGTTTTTTTCTGGATGGGATAGGCCAGCGGTTTTAATCCCCAGGCGTTTTCATGCACCACTTTACCTTTATTTTCTTTCAGGAAGTCGGTGTACTTTTTTTGTTCAGCTTTGAATTCTTCATCGCTGAGTACCGGGGTAAAAATCACCATCATTTCGTAATTGTTCATTACCCTTTTGTTTTACATTAATAAATCGGTTTACCCATTGGACACCCCGGCACACCGGGGAGAATCTGACGATAACAGATTTGGGATTACCGTACCGGCCAAAACCGGAACGGGGCGGCAAAGTTAAGGGAATCAGCTCAAAAAAGGGAGGTATTTCAGATTTTTTATATGCCTTGTTTTAGATAAGGTTTTTAATCCGGTTACCGCAGTTTATCGATCCACAACGCATTGAGGGAAAGGTATTTTTTCCCAGCTTTTACAAGGATTTGTGTCTTTTCAAAACCGCAATCCCGGCTTTGTTGTTCAAGTCGGGTTATTGTTTTAAAAATACTCTTTGGTCGGTGAAAGTACCGTTGCTTACCCGAATCACATACTGACCTTGCGATAATAATGGGGTTTTGGGTATTGAAAGGGCAGCATCGCCTTGAGGAAAAAACGAGTTTGAAGTATACAGGAGTTTGCCCGACATATCGAACAACCATACGGAAAGCGTGCCGGCCGTCGGTAATGAAACCAGCATACTGCATTCTCCGGCGCAGGGGTTTGTTAGTCTTTTAATAAAAAACCCTGAAGAATGCAGTTGTACCGATACCACTTTGCTGTAAACAAAGCTTCCGTCAATATCAATCATCTTTAGCCGGTAAAAATTAATTCCATCCGGGGCCGGCCGATGGATAAAGCTATAATAACTGCGCTGGTTCCGGTTTCCTTTTGCTTTTATTCTGCCAACAGAAGCGTAGGATCTGTTGTCTGTACTATGTTCTACATCAAACCAGGCCGCATCTGTTTCATTTTCAGTTACCCAGGATACAGTGGCATTGTCATTGTGTGTTTCGGCTCTGAAATCAGCAAGTGTAACGGGCAAAACACCAACTTCAAAACTGATGTTTCCGATTGCAATGGCCTGCAAACCGGGATTGCTGTTTACCTGCGGAATATCTTCTGATTTATACTCAATAGTAACAGATGTGACGGCCGCGCCGCCGAAATCGATAAAGAAGGTGCCGTTTTGATCAGGGCTACCCTGGTTCAGGCTTGCCACATTAGCTCCTGATGCCCCGGTTACTGCGGCGCATACATTTCCTGAAATAAATGCAATACCTGCCCCGGCATTAAAAAGAGAAAGGGTAGGTGTAACACTGCCCGCGGGCCCGCTTCCGGAAACAACCACCCTGTCAACATAAGTCCATGGGCTGGATCCCGAAGGCCGGTCAACGTCAGAAATTCCGAAAGACAGGTGGGTAATAGCCGAGGAGAATGTAAAGGTAATGGTGCAAAAAGAGGATGTTTTATTGTTAAGATTTATATCAACCTCCAGAGCATCGGTTGAGCTCTGAACCTCAAAATCAGCGGATGTACTGTTGTTGTTGTTTACCCGTGGGTAAGGCGAAACAAAACTTCCGCCTCCGGTGATCGACATTGTAACCGTACAATTGATGCCCGATCCGCCTATGTTTGTGGCCGTTCCCGATGTATTTCCTGATGCCCAGGCCGGAGAAAAAGAACTGCCCCAATCAAGTGTATAAGACTGTGAAAATGTGGTTGTTTTGCCAATAAAAAAGAACAGCATCCCGATCAAAATGAGACGGATTTTCATAAATGGATTTTATAAATCTGAGATTTTTATAAGTATTATACTAATATATTTTTAAGTGTAAATACTTACGTAATAATTGAAAAATTATTGTGTTTTCGGAATAAAATGGCGGGATGGGAACTAAGTTTTTACATGCCGGAAAGACGTAAATCGATCACTTTTAATTGGAGATTTTTTTGCCCGTTCCATTCATTTTCATCAATCTTAAAGACTATATCGAGTGGTTTTTTCAGCTGTAATAAGTGAAATTTTTCAGCCATTCCAAAGCCAATACCTGACAACGTAGTATTGTTTTGTTTTAAGGAAAAACGAATGTGATCTTCTTTGACAATCTTTGAGTATCCTGTGTCAGTAACATTGCGTGAAATAAAAACAGGCCGCAGATTTTCAGGCCCGAAAGGTTCCATCTGCTGCAGAATGTTATAAAAGGGATATTGAATATCGCTAAACCGGATTTCGGCATCAATAACAATTTCCGGAATTAAAAGATCGGGGTTAATGGTGGCAGCAACTACTTCTTCAAACTTGTTTCTGAAACTTTCCAGTTTATCGGGCTCCAGGGTTAGTCCGGCGGCGGCAAAATGTCCGCCATATCCTAAAAGATGCTCCCGGCAGGCATGAACCGCTTCATATAAATTAAAACCCGGAACACTGCGGGCACTGCCGGCTATATATTCGCCCGACTGTGTAAGTACTACCGTTGGACGGTAATAGGTTTCAATTAACCGGGAAGCAACGATTCCGACAACTCCTTTATGCCAATGAGGCTGGTATACTACTGTAGACTTTCGGTTTATCCATTTTTCATTTTGTCCGATGAGGGCAAGAGCTTCATCGGTAATATGGGCATCGGCTTCTTTACGGTCGGTATTATCGCTGTGCAGCATTTCTGCAAACTGTAGCGCATCTGTATAACCGGGTGCTATGAACATTTCCACGGCTTTTCGTGCATCATCCATTCGGCCGGCAGCATTTACACGTGGCGCTATCATAAATACAAGGTTACTGATATGCAATTCTTTTTTTAATCCGCTCAGAAAACACAATGCCCGTATCCCATTATTGGGATTTTCATTGGCTTTTTTTAGTCCGTAATAAGCCAGTATTCTGTTTTCGCCGGTAATAGGCACTATATCGGCAGCAATGGCAGTAGCTACGAGGTCAAGATTTTCGAACACATCTTCATCTTTCAATCCTAATTCTGGCGCCAGCGCCATCATCAGTTTAAACCCAACAGCGCAGCCGCATAATTCTTTGTAAGGATAGTTGCAGTCCTTTTGTTTGGGATTCAGAATGGCGACAGCAGGAGGCAGCAGTTCGTCCGGCAGGTGATGGTCGCAAATAATAAAATCGATTCCTATTTCTTTGGCATATTTTACCAGGTCAAACGATTTTATGCCGCAGTCGAGAGAAATAATTAGGGAAAATCCATTTTCTTTTGCAAAGTCTATTCCTGCCTTGCTGACGCCGTATCCTTCGCGATAGCGGTGAGGGATATAAAAATCGATCGGATGATGCACTTTTCTAAGAAAACTGAACATGCAGGCTACGGCAGTGGTTCCGTCCACATCGTAATCGCCAAAAACCAGAATTTTTTCGTTGTTGTTTATCGCTTTCAGAATCCTTTCCACCGCTTTGTCCATATCTTTCATCAGCCGGGGGTGGTGCAGGGAAGAAAGCTGCGGCCTGAAAAATTCTTTGGCTTTTTCAAAGGTGTCAAGCCCCCGCTGAACAAGAATACTGCATATAGCCGGATGAATATTCAGCGACTTTTGCAATGAATTTACGGAGGCGGAGTCGGCGGATCTTATTTTCCATCTTTTTTTCATGAACAGATAATGACGAAGCGATTAATAATTTCGGTCGGCGATATAATGTACCAGATCTTCGAGCCCCTGCCGTGCCTGTGTTTCAGTGAAACTGCGTAAAATGTCAAGGGCTTCGTTTTTAAATCCATTCATTTTTTCAATGGCGTAATCAATACCCCCTGCTGCTTTTACGGCGTCAATCACTTTGCGGATGTCTTGCGGGCTTTTATTTCTGTTTTTAAGAATGTAAATAATATTTCTTCGCGTAGAAGCATCACAATTGTTCAGCGTGTAAATGAGGGGCAGCGTCAGTTTTTTTTCTTTTATATCGTTTCCGGAGGGCTTACCGCTTTTGTTACCGATGGCATAATCAAACAGGTCGTCTCTGATCTGAAAAGCCATGCCCGCTTTTTCACCGAAAAGGCGCATTTGCTCTGTCGTTTCAGGATGATGGCTTGTTGTCCAGGCGCCGGCGGCGCAGGCCGAAGCCAGCAAGGAAGCAGTTTTGTTTCTTATAATTTCAAAATAAATATCTTCATTCAGATTCAGTGTTCTTGCTTTTTGCATCTGTAATAATTCCCCTTCGCTCATCTTTCTTACCGCTTCGGAAAGGATATGCAGAATCTGATAGTCATTATGATCCAGAGAGAGCAGCAGGCCTTTGGCAAGCAAATAATCGCCTACCAGCACCGAGGCCTTGTTTTTCCACAAGGCATACACAGAAAAAAAGCCCCTTCTTTCCATTGAATCGTCCACTACATCATCGTGAACAAGGGTGGCCGTATGCAAAATCTCAACCAATGAAGCGGCACGGTAAGTAGCATCGTTGATCTCTCCGCAAAGCTTTGCCGAAAAAAAAACGAACATCGGGCGGAGCTGTTTGCCTTTTCTTTTAACGATATACCGCATGATGCGGTCAAGCATCGGGGCATTGCTTTTGACAGCTTCTTTGAACCTTGTTTCAAAGATTTTCAGTTCACTCTGTATCAGTCCGGAAGGTAATTGCATTAATCAAAATCAAAGCAATATACACATACTGTTAAAAAAACTTCGGTGGCAGGCAGCGAAAAGGAGCATAAATTTGACTCAAAAGCGGGAAATGGACTGCATTTCCTTATCAAATAAATAATTTAAAAATTTGGCATTTAAGCGTCAAGTTATATTTTTGCGCTTAATCAGGACATTGTAATTCAAAATTTTAACCCATTCTTATGGCAAGCAAAAAGTACTCTTTACTGGTCGGCATTATATGCTTACTGGCCGTTGGCGGTTTTGCCCAAACCAACATGCGGGATTCTTCAGTCATTCCTCCCAAAAGGATGCCTCAGCATACAGAGTTCCTTAACGGAACGTATAATTTTCCCGCAAAACCCCGAAATCAATGGGAAATCGGATTAAAAGTCGGAAACTTCGCTATCAGTGGCGACGTTCCCGCTGTAGTGCCCGCTCCGGGTTTTGGTATTCACGTTAGAAAAGCGTTTGGCTACATATTCTCTGCTCGCCTGGAATATATGTACGGAATCGGAAAGGGATTGAGTTGGCTGGTAGCCAATAACTATGGCAGAAACCCGGCATGGAGTACCAATTATGTTGCTCCCTTACAGGGCATAGGGCCAGGCGGTACACCGGAATATTTTAATTCCGTTACCGGCGGCTTGCTGGGAAATACTCCATTAGATCCTGTATTTTATAACTACAAAGCCAAGGTTCAGGATCTTTCATTGCAGGGCGTTGTTACCTTGAATAATATCCGTTTTCATAAAGCAAAAACGGGGTTGACCCTGTATGGCCTTGCCGGCATCGGGGCTACGGTGTACGATACGAAAGTCAATGCCCTTAATGGCAATAACCCTTATAACTTTTCTTCCATAGTGGCCAACTCCGGTGTATACAAGAATCGCAAAGAGACTAAAGATGCCATCAAAGATTTGCTTGACGACAGCTATGAAACGGATGCCGAAGATCAGGGTGAAAGAAGACCCAAGCTTTTTGGTAAAACATTAAAGCCTTCGGGAACAATTGGTGTCGGCATTGCATTTAAACTCAGCAACCGGCTGAACCTGGCAATAGAAGACCGCCACACGCTTGTAAAAGACGATTTGCTGGATGGGCAACGCTGGCAAGAAACTGCTATCGGGAACCCTACGCATACCCGCGATTTTGACTCTTACAACTATGCCACCGTGGGTTTGAATATAAATCTTGGTGCAAAAGCAGTAGAACCGCTGTGGTGGATCAATCCGCTGGATTATGCATACCAGGAAATTCGCAAACCCCAGATGATGATACTGCCCAAGCCCGTATTGCCGGATAGCGATGGTGATGGTGTAACGGATCAGTTCGACCGGGAGCAAACTCCGCAAGGATGTCCGGTAGATTCATGGGGCGTAAGCCGCGATACCGATGGCGATGGCATACCTGATTGCAGAGATAAAGAATTGGTTACTCCCACTGCATGGCAGCCCGTAGATGCTGACGGTGTTGGTAAAGCACCTTGTCCGGACAGCTCATGCTATGAAGGCTTTGTAAGAGGCATTGTTGATGATTGTGCAAACACTTTGGGTGCACTTCCCAGCATATCCTTTGCCAGCAACTCCGCAAAATTGAGCAATGATGCTACCCGGTTACTGGCTATCGTTGCCGATCGCATGCGTAATTCTCCCGACTGCAAGATTGTTGTTACCGGTTATTGCGCCAGCAATAAACGCGAGCAGCAAAGAAGCTGGGACAGGGTAAATGCCATTATCACTTACCTGGTAGAAAAAGAAGGTATCAGGGCTGATCGTATGATCTTCCGCTATGCGGAAGAAGGCGGTGATTGCGATACGGTGGATATCCGCCCGGCCAATGAAGGTGAAGAAGGCCCGAATACAGTGCCGGCTCCTCACCCCAACCTCAGAAGAAACTAAGTAGTACTTTTTGCAGACATAAAATCCCCGGTATGTTTATACCGGGGATTTTTACTTGTCTGAAACAGAAGCCTTTATCAAAATCTTAACGGCCATAATTTGGAAGAGCTTGTTTTTCAGGGAAAATTTGCAGGAATCGGTTAACTTTGCCCGCTTTTCTATGAGATTTTTATTAGCGTTTACCATTCTTTTACTCATCAGCAGCTGCAGGGGTATTAATAAAATTCTTAAAAACCCCGATCCGGCCTATAAGCTGCGCATGGCCGAGCAGTATTATGTAAAAAAGAAATACGCTTTTGCACAGATGCTTTATGAAGATGTGCTCCCGTTTTACAAAGGCACTAAAGAGTTTGAAGATATTTATTACAAGTACGCTTATTGTGCCTACTACCAGGAAGATTACCTGAATGCTGAAAACCTGTTTAAATCCTTTCTCGAAGTTTTTCCTAAAAGCCCGAGAGCCGAAGAGGTTGATTTCATGCGGGCCTATACTTTTTATAAACAATCGCCCAAGCCACCGCTCGATCAAAGCAATACCACCAAAGCTATGGGCATGATGCAGGCCTTTATCAATACACACCCGAATTCGGAACGAAACAAAGAAGCCACTGCGATCATTGATGAGTGCCGGCAAAAGCTCGAAACCAAAGAGTACCTTAGCGCCCAGTTGTATTATGATATCGGCCAGTTCAGGGCAGCCGGCGTTGCCTTTTCTTCATTACTGTATAATTTTCCCGAGTCGGTAAAAGCTGATGAATACAAGCTGATGGTCATTAAGTCGTATTACCGCTTTGCCGAACTGAGTGTGCCGGAAAAGCAACAGGAGCGTTTTGAACAGGTGATTGCCGAATGTAATGACTTTGCCGATCGCTTCCCCGAAAGCAAACTGCTGAAAGAAGCGGAGCGTTTTATATCTTTATCACAGACCAATATTAAAAACCTTAATACAAATGAGCAAACTTAGACGTCAACTCAGCGTTGGTGTAACCAACAATGTGGAAACAAGAAGCCTGAATGAGATCAAGGAAAAGACAGGCAACCTGTACGAATCGATTGCCATCATTGCCAAAAGGGCCAACCAGATTAATATATCTCTGAAAGAGGAATTACACAATAAACTGGAAGAATTTGCCAGCCATACCGACAGCCTCGAAGAAATACACGAAAACAAAGAGCAAATTGAAATTTCCCGGGCTTATGAGCGTATGCCCAACCCGGCTCTGCTGGCTACACAGGAATTTCTTGATGACAAAATCTATTTTCGCAAAGGTGAAGATCAGCTTTTCAGTTGATTTTATAACTGCCAAAAAAGATATGCAGCGACTCATACAGGGGTCGCTTTTTATTTTTTCGGATTTTCCGTCTTGCGTTTGACAAAAAGAGATGCGGAAGCACTTGCAACCTCTGATAACAATAGTAATTTTGAGACGAATTGAAATGCTGAAAGATAAAAAAATACTGCTGGGCGTTACAGGAAGTATAGCTGCCTACAAATCCATTTATCTTGTTCGTTTGCTGGTAAAGGCAGGCGCAGAGGTGAAAGTCATTCTTACTCCCGCAGCCAAAGATTTTGTTACTCCGCTGACGCTTTCCACATTATCAAAAAATCCGGTGCTGAGCGAACTTTTTGACGAGGAATCATGGGCCAATCATGTAGAACTGGGCCGCTGGGCCGATGTAATGCTTATAGCGCCGCTTAGTTGTAATACACTTGCTAAAATGGCGCACGGGCTTTGCGATAACCTGCTGCTGGCTACCTGTCTTTCTGCTACCTGCCCCGTAGTGGTGGCCCCTGCTATGGATGAAGATATGTGGCATCATCCTTCCACCAAAAAAAACCTGAAGATGCTCGAAGATTACGGAAATAAAATTATTCCGGTAGAAAAAGGAGAACTGGCCAGTGGTCTTTACGGCGACGGACGCATGGCCGAGCCCGAAAGTATTGTTCAGTTTTTGCAGAATAATTTTTTTTCCAAAAAAAAACTGACGGGTAAAAAAGCGTTTGTAACCGCAGGCCCCACTTACGAAGCAATAGACCCCGTGCGGTTCATTGGTAACCACTCCTCGGGTAAAATGGGAATTGCGATTGCTGAAGCGCTTCACCAGGAGGGGGCGCAGGTTACGCTTATTTTAGGGCCATCACAAATTCCTTTTTCCACCAACGGATTACAGGTAATAAGGATCAATTCCGCAGCGGAAATGTACAAGGTTTGTGTCGATAAGTTTAAAACATCGGATATCGCGGTAATGGCGGCTGCCGTGGCAGATTATACACCGGTTAAGATGCAGGAACAGAAAATAAAAAAAACCGGTGATCGTTTAACCCTTGAGCTCAAAAAAACAGAAGATATTTTAAAAACTCTTGGCGAAATGAAGAAAGAACAGGTGCTGGTGGGTTTTGCGCTCGAAACAACCAACGAACGAGACTATGCTCTGGATAAGCTTTCGAAAAAAAATGCCGATATGATCGTACTGAACTCGCTGAACGATGAAGGCGCTGGTTTTGGAAAGGATACAAATAAAATAACCATATTCGATAAAAGCGGCCAGGAATTTACTTTTGGCACAAAGTCAAAACAGGAAGTGGCAAAAGATATTGTAGATACAATCATCCGGCTTTACTATGATTAAAAAAATACTGATCATATTCTTTTTCGCTATTCGCATGTCCGCTGCAGCAAATGGCCAGGAAATACAGGCACGCATCACCGTATTTGCCAATAAGATCAGCACACAGGTAGATAAAAAAATTTTTCAAACGCTTCAGTCAACGCTTACCAATTTTATAAATAACCGCAAGTGGAGCAATGATGTTTTTCAGCTGAATGAAAAAATTGAATGTAATTTTTTGCTGAACCTTGACAAAGAGCTGGGCCCTAACGTGTACAAAGCATCGCTCACCATACAGGCGGCGAGGCCTATTTATAATTCCAATTATAATTCGCCAATTATCAGCTTTCAGGATGACGATGTGGTGTTTCGCTACCAGGAATTTCAGCCGGTCGAGTTTAACGAAAACCGTATTCAGGGAACCGATCCGCTGGCATCTAATTTAACGGCCATACTGGCCTACTGGATATATACCATTCTGGGATTTGATTATGACTCTTTTTCCATCCGTGGCGGCGATGTGTATTTTAAGAAAGCGCTGAACATCGTAAACAATGCTCCCGAAGCCGGTGATATTAGCGGATGGAAGAATTATGAAAGTTTGCGCAACCGGTACTGGCTGGCTGAAAACATTAATAACAACCGCTTTGCTCTTATACATGATGCCATTTATTCGTACTATCGTACCGGGCTCGACCTGTTTTATGACAACGAAGATGAGGGCCGCAATGGTATTATGAATTGCCTGAACTTTCTGAATACGCTCAACACGGAAAATCCCAATTCGATGATCATGCAGTTTTTTTTCCAGGGTAAAAGCGGAGAGCTGGTAAAAATATTCAGCAAGGCAAAAGACGATGTAAGGGACCGGGCCAGGGACATACTGATAAAGCTGGATATAACCAATGTGCAGGCATATAAAGATCTGAAATGAGAATTCTTTTTTTAATTCTGATTGTTTGCCTTTCTTTTTCCTGCCGGAATAAAAATAAGATTCCAGCCGGCATTCTTTCACAAACAAAAATGAAAGAAGTAATGTGGGATATACTAAGGGCCGATGAAATGATCCTGAACATTTCTGTAAAAGACTCGTCGGCCAACACAGAATTAAAGAGAGTGGAATTATACAGCCGCATATTCGACATACACCATATCACTAAAGAAAAATTTCAAAAGAGTCTTTCCTTTTACAAAAGCCGGCCCGACTTGTTCAAACAGGTGATGGACTCGCTGCAGAGCTACGACCGAAGAGTCAGTGAACAAACGTTCCGGCAGCCAAGGCCGTTTCGGGATACGGCTGTACCAAAACGTCCCGTCCCCTTCCAGAAATAGCAATTCTTTTTCGCTCATTCCACATTTTATAAAAGAGATTGCCGGCATCTCAATACATTTGTTTTAAATCTTTTTATATGAATAAAGTTGTAGACGGAGCAGATGCTGCGGTGGCTGACATCGCCGATGGCGCCGTACTGATGCTGGGAGGATTTGGCCTTTGCGGAATACCCGAGAACTGTATTGCCGCGCTGGTGCGTAAAGGGGTTAAAAATCTTACCTGCATTTCAAACAATGCAGGAGTAGATGATTTTGGTATCGGGCTGATGCTGCAGAAGCGGCAGGTAAAAAAAATGATTTCTTCTTATGTGGGAGAGAATGCGGAATTTGAACGCCAGTTGCTGAGCGGCGAGCTGGAAGTAGAGTTGATTCCTCAAGGTACGCTGGCCACCCGTTGTCTTGCAGCCGGATACGGCATGCCTGCCATCTATACTCCTGCCGGCGCCGGCACCGAAGTGGCAGAAGGAAAGGAAACAAGAAGGTTTAACGGAAAAGAATACCTGCTTGAATACGCTTTTGAAGCAGACTTTGCCATTGTGAAAGCATGGAGGGGCGATACGCATGGCAATCTTATCTACAGAGAAACGGCCCGAAACTTTAACCCGCTTATGGCAATGGCTGGTAAAATAACGATAGCCGAAGTAGAAGAACTGGTACCGGCCGGAGAACTGGACCCGAATACCGTTCACACTCCGGGCATTTATATACACCGCATTTTTCAGGGAATAAATTACGAAAAGCGGATTGAGCAGAGGACTGTAAGAAAGAAATAAATAGTTTACCGGTTTGCCCCGGTTTTAACCAACTCATCAATCAGTCAGGTGAAATAACGGATTAAAAAATTAACCAAACGCCATGGCACTTACCAAAGAACAGATAGCGCAGCGGATTGCTAAAGAATTAAAGGATGGTTATTATGTAAACCTGGGAATCGGCATCCCCACCCTTGTAGCCAATTATATTCCCGCGGGCATTCACGTGGTATTGCAAAGCGAGAACGGATTACTGGGTATGGGACCATTTCCATTTGAAGGCGAAGAGGATCCCGATCTGATCAATGCCGGCAAGCAAACCATAACCACCGTGCCCGGCTCTGCTTTTTTTGATTCGGCCATGAGCTTTGGAATGATCCGGGCCGGCAAGGTGGACCTCACCGTACTGGGAGCGATGGAAGTAAGCGAACAGGGCGATATTGCCAACTGGAAAATACCCGGTAAAATGGTGAAAGGAATGGGCGGAGCCATGGATCTGGTAGCCAGCGCCAAAAATATCATTGTAGCCATGATGCATACCAATCCCAAAGGCGAATCGAAACTATTGCCGCAATGCCAGTTGCCGCTCACCGGCAGGAGATGTGTGAAGAAAATTGTTACCGATCTTGCTGTGATGGAAATAACCGGCGAAGGATTTAAACTGATAGAGCGGGCGCCGGGTATTAGTGTGGAAGAAATTAAATCGAAAACGGCGGGGAAACTTGTAGTGGAAGGTGATATTCCGGAGATGGAGGTTTGAAGTGTGGAAATGGTTAAATGGTTTGATTGTTGGTGTTGTTTTTTTATACGGGAATAACACTTTTACTATATTCTCAACCCATCCATTCAGCAATAATTAAAAATCCAGCAACTCTTTCAGGCTTATATCAAGTGCTTTTGCCAAAGCTGCTAAAGTTGATAGTGTAGGGTTCACCTTTCCTTTTTCAATTCTGTAAATCTGGCTAAGTTCCATTTCAGCTTCATAGCAAAGGTCTTCAAGGGATAGTTCTTTTGACTTACGTATTTCCCGCAAGTGATTTCCAAAAGCGATTAATAGTTTTTTATCCCTCAATTTGTTCACCCATGCAATCTGAGGGCATAACAAAAAATTTATTTAGGCATGTATGCCTAATATTGAAAATTTCGCTATTTTTAATTCGGACGTCCGCGTTAAGGTTATACTTCTCTGATAGTAGCAGCATCCTTTTTTTATTAACAATTAAAACATTTTGTATGCGAAACACGCCAAAGCATGCAGCTTGGCTGCTATTGCCTATCCTTATGGCTGGTATTCTGTTTTCCTGTCAGAAAGAGGTTAACAATGAGTTGGATTATTCACCGGGTAATGCAAGATTCCCAGTGACACCAAAAGAAAAGGAAATAGTTGACAAGATTAGAAAGGTAGAATTGGTACTTCGGAAGATTTATACTGACCCCAAAGTAGTGGCTGAAGCAACAGCTGCGACTAAATGCGGGTATTATGACGATGAAGTAGTGGACTTGAAAGACTTGCTGAATCCGCGGACAAGCCTTCTATATGCTTCTGAAAAATTCAGGAGGCTGAACGTGGAAACCGGTATATTCGAAAGAAAGTTCAAAGAAGAATTTGACAAAATGTTCGGTGCAAACAATGTTGTGGGCAGAACAACCAGTGATTATTTTGAAGATGAGGGAATAACTATATACTTCCCCTATTCAGAAGATTTTACTGATCCAAAGGGTTCAGAAATTACCTTGGTCGCAGCTGACAGAGATGCCGATGAAGGACCTGGTAATAAGCCGGATGGAACAAATCCTGATGGAAGTACCAAGTATGTGCCGGTTACGGTAAATGATGATTATGCAGCGGTTTCCCCAACGCATATAGTCTGTGTTATAGACAAACTGCCAAAGGCCGATTATGTTGATTCCTTACCTCCTCCATCGGGCACGGTTGACAGAGTGTTTCATGGATATTCAAGGCTTGGAAAACATTACGATAAGCTTATTAGTTTTACAGGGAATGGTGGCGGTTCAGAAATAAGAGTTGCAAGGGCAAGCGGGTATTTGCAGGTCCAAAACCAGCAGGTAACAAGTTGGGCGAACGATGTGATATCTGTAAATTATTCAAGAAAGGATGTGCGAAAGAAAAAATGGAAACGAGTATATAGTGCATGGGATCCTGACTGGGTTGCAGCGAACAACGAGCAGGTATATGCTGTGTGGGAAGATGATACGGAAGGTACCAAGACGTTTACGGGATCTTTGAGTACCACGCTTCTTTTGAGAGCTTTTGATTCAACGCAAACGGTGCAGGGAAGTATCGGATTTAGCATAACAGTGAAAACCCAGGATGAGATTATAACCCAAAGAAAAATAAGCAGGTATGCTTATTTTATTACCGCCAAACAAGATCAAGGTGGGGGATTTGATATGTGCGATGGTTGCGGGGAAGGAGATGCTAATCCATGCTTGGATAATACTTTTTTACCAACTGGCGAGTATTGGCCTAAATGGGATTGTGGAACGAATTGGAAATATACATGGTCATACAACATTTATTAAGTTGAATTTATAATTATAGCGGCCTCGTACTGGCGAGGCCGCTTTTAAATGGTACTGTATATGAAAAAAATTCTTCTTATGCCTTTTATTTTTTTTATTTTAACCAATCTAAATGGACAAAAACAAGATTTTAAGGAAAAGGTTTCTTTCGTTGGCGGGTATGGCATTAACGGTAATATTTTCGTTCGGGCGAAAGATTATGGGTACAGAAAAAAATTTATTGGCACGAACCTCGGGTTCAATACAGGCTTAATGATAGGGAAAAATTCAGAACTAAGATTAGGATACACGAGGCAGGAGAATCAATCAAGGAGAATAATTTACAGCGATGGGGTTTCTGTATTTATTAATTCGCAAACAAGGCACGTTAATAACTTTTTTGAATTACTGTATTCAAGGGAGTTTACCAATACAAAACATATTTTTAAACCAGGGTTAGGTATTGTTTATATGACCTTTCAGCAGGAAGAGGCCAGTTATGGTCCTGGTACCATTGAGTGGGAAGAAAGAAACAAAAAATACAATAACCTTGAAGATGCTGGACTGATGGCGGAAATGGCGTACGAGTATAAATTCCAGCCTCGGGTAAATATCGGTATGCGGTCGCAGTTTTATTTTAATGTTACTGCGGGAATTGCGGAGTCGGTTACATTATATCCCTATATTAAAATTCTGTTTTAAAAGAATTCAACGCGACACGTAATTGGTGCAAAATATTTCAGACGCATCTCAGACCTCCGGCTTCTTACTTTAATCCACAAGATTATTCTTTACCGCAAAAAACACCAGCCCGGCGGTATTCTTGCTTCCAAAGCGTTCCATCAGCCGGTCTTTAATGGCTTCCACCGTGCGGGGGCTTATTTCCATTTTTTTGGCAATCTCCTGCGCAGTAAACTCCATGCAGATAAAACGGAGCACATCTCTTTCCTTGTCGCTCAGGGTGATTTCGCTGTTCAGCGAAGGAATTACTTTGTTACGGGAGTGGGAGCGTTTTAAAAGAATGCGGTTGACGAAGTTATTGAGATAATATCCTTTTTCATGTACATCCATAATGGCTTTACGTATCTCCTGCGGTTCGGCATTTTTCAGCAGATAGCCATTGGCGCCATTTTCCATCAGATGAAAAACAAAACGTTCATCTTCGTACATCGTCAGCACCACCACTTTGATTTGCGGGTATTGCTTGCTTATAATTTTGGTAGCTTCTATTCCGTCTTTTCCGGGCATGCGCAGATCCATCAGAATAACATCGGGTTCTGCCTCGGCCAGACCATTAATCAATTCATCACCGTTATTGGCCTCCAGCACAAATTTGATATTGGCATAAGGCCGGAGTGAAAGAATAACCCCTTTGCGGAAAATCTTGTGGTCGTCGGCAATGGCTACCTTGATGACATTCATAGTGATTGGTATCTTAAACTGCTAAGGTAACGCTTTCGTTTGAAGTTTGAAGCCCGGCTGAGGCGCCATGCAGCTCAGGCTGCCAAACGAGTAACGGAATACCGGCACATTTAATAAACTACGAAGTAATTTTCCAGTTCAGGTTAAAGTACATGCATCTTTGTATGAAACAGAATTTTGCTCTGGCGGTAAGAATTTGAAAAAAGGCTGAAAAATTTTGTTTCTTTATTTTTCATTTCCCTCCGTATAATTACGGCATACTCTTTTTCACCTGCTGCTTTAACTTTCTGCCTCCTGTTTCTTTTCATCCTTCATAAGGATCGTCGCGGGGTACTTCAATGGTCACCTTGTAATAGGTTTGGGAAATGTCTTTTTCAAAATTCACATTGCCGTGAATTACTTTCAGGCGGCTGCTTATGTTTTTCAGCCCAAGGCCGATATTGCTTTTGTTGAGTTTTTCAAAATCGGACTGGACCAGCCCGCGGCCGTCATGGTGGATGCGGAGGTAAAATTTGTTTTCATGTATGTTTTGCGTAAGGTGAATAAAGCTGGCATTACTGTGCTTGAGGATATTGTTCACCAGTTCCTGCACGATGCGGAAGATGATGAGCTCTTTTTCACCTTTTAGCCTTTCGCGGTAATCATGAAAGCGGGAACTGGCATTAATGGTACCTGAACCACTGATCTTCTGAAAAAGATCGTTGATGGCTGATTCGAGGCCGAAATTTTTAAGTGTAGGCGGCATCAGGCTGTGGCTGATATTGCGTATCAGCTGGATGGTTTCATCAATGATCTGCCGGGCCTGAAAAATGGACTGCAGCTGGCTGGCCTTGTCCTGATTTACCAGGTTTTCATTCAGGTACAGGCGGGCAGTGGCCAGCAGGGGGCCGGCATCGTCGTGCAGGTCGGCGGCAAGACGCTGGCGTTCTTCTTCCTGCATGCGTATCGAGGCGTTCAGCATCAGTTTCTGCTGGTCTATTTCCATCTGCTGCAGCTTTTGCTGAAAGCGCATCACCCGTTTCTGATGCAATACTATAAATATGATAAGCCCAATGGTAAGCACCAGCATGCCCAGGGTACCGAGCAGAAGTATGAAGGAGGTGTTGGTGGTTTGAAGAAGGGGCATATATTTTTATCAAATCATGTCTAAATTCGGAACTTTTGAAGATGAGTTTTTATTTTCACTTGTTGAAAATTTTTTATTAATAAACATGGCTATCGCGAAGAGAACATTTTTTATTATTTCAGCTATATATGTAAGATTACCAAACCTGTTTATTTCCTCAGTATCAAGATGGTTTATCATTAAATAAAAGAAAAATGATCCCCCTAGGTATATTAATATTCCTACTGATATCCAAAAACAATGATGATTGTAAATAAAAAGGTTTCTGTTATTCCTGGAAAACTCGTAAAAAAAGAAGAAAATATAAATGAAAATTAAGATTGTTTCTATACCGATAGGTATACTATCAAGCCTTTGTAGTGATGTTATTGTTACAAAAAAAGATTGAAATGAAATGAATACAACTGAGAAATATATAATCAATCTTTTAATTTTCTTATTTTGGATTGTGTACCAAAAAACAAAAGCAAAGAAAGAATATTCAAAAAAGGTGTAAAATGCTTGGTAATATTTTTTTACATCCTTTGGTAGTAAATAATAAATTAAAAGTAGGGCAAATATGAAAATTCCATAAGCGGAAATGATAACTAAAAACCTCTCTTTGATTTTGCCCTTTAAAATTAAAAAACAAAGAGGTAAAAGAAGATAGGAATATATTACAATATTAAACAAAAAAAAGCCTTTCTATTTTATTGGATTGATTCCAAAAATAGAAAAACTTTAACTAGAATAAAATAATTGGGGTGATATTATTCTTCCCAAATAGTAACTAAAGTATCCGTTTCCCAATGTCTTTTCACTGTCTTCATGGTAGTTTGTTTATTACTGTTTAAAAATAATTTGCGATGTAAATATTTAAAGAGGGCAGGCTCTTTCAAACCCGCCTTAGACGCTCAAAAAGGCAGAAATCAGCCCAAACTCAATACCATAAAGGGTTTCAGAAAAAAATAAGACTAGTACTTAGTAAGAATATCAGGTAAAATTTCTATGTAAATTTGGTGAATTTACTATAGTAAAACTAATAAAGATAGGTGAATTTTTACCACGTTTTTTTCCGATTATCAACAGGTGTGGATAAGCAGAAGTACGATAAATCCAATCCGTACCACTTGGTAGGAGCAGCACACTATTCCGCATAGCTGCTTTCTGAAGTCTTTTTTTGAATTCCTGATTCAGTATAAACACTAAAACCCGAAGTTTTTTTTCGAACTATTTTTTAGGTAAAAAATACGGGCTGACTGGCCGATTTTTAAATAAATGACTGATTAGCATTTACATATTATCGGAAAAATACTCTAATTTCGCCGTGCTGACCAAAACCCTTTCTGATAACAGAAAACCCGCTATCCAATGACAGCCCAGCAGATAAAACTGGCGATTGCCGATGACCACAAAATTTTCCGCGATGGGATCAAAATGTCCCTCAAAGACAAGGAATACCTTAAAATTTTATGGGAAGCAGAGGACGGAAAAGACCTCATGCACAAACTCAAGATAAAAGAGCCTGATGTGTTGCTGATGGATATACGGATGCCCGAAGTGGATGGCATCAATGCTATTTCATTCATCCGGAAAGAGTATGAGAATCTGAAGATCATAGTACTGACCATGTATGATGATCAGGAAATGATCACCAAAATGATGGAGATGGGCGCCAATGCTTACCTGACTAAAACCACCGATCCAGAGGAAATCTACCAGGCCATACTTACCTGCATGAACGATGATTTTTATTTCAACGATCTGGTGAACAAGGCCGTGCTGCTGAAACTGCAGCACAAAAAGAAAGTGCGGCAGTTTTACCCTAACCCGGTGAAGTTTTCGGAGAAAGAACTGAAAATACTGAAGCTGATAGCCGATGACAAGACTACGGAAGAAATTTCAAAAGAAGTTTTTCTGAGCCCACGTACCATTGAAACCATCCGGCAAAACATGAAACAAAAAGCCGGTGCCAAAACCATCGCCGGTCTGGTAATGTATGCTATGCGAAACCGGTTGCTGGAGTAGTCTATTGTTCCTAAAAAGGGTTATGCAAACAAACGCGGGATTTGAAGAGTTTCGTTTTTATCAAAAAACCATAAATGGCGCAGACGGAAAAAAAAGATAATCCAAACAACAGTTTTTTTGACGGATATTATAAAGAGATCTGGAAGCAGGTATTTCCGCCAGAAACCACATCAAAGGAAACGGATTATATTATAGCCGAATGCAATCTGCAGAAAGGAGATCATGTGCTCGACATTATGTGCGGATACGGAAGGCATGCACTGGAACTGGCACGAAGGGAAATGCATGTTACTGCGGTGGATAATCTTCCCGATTACATCAGCGAAATAGAAGAGGCCAGCAAAAAGGAAAAGCTCTTCATAGACTGCCTGCTGGACGATGTTTTGCAGGTTAAATTAAACAGGCAATTTGATGCTGCCATCTGCATGGGCAATAGTCTGCAGTTTTTTGATACGGATGATTGCCTGAAACTGCTTCGGTCTGTAAGCAGCTCATTGAAACCGGGGGCAAAACTTATAATCAATACCTGGTCGATAGCAGAAATTATTTATAAAAATTTCAGGGGAAGCAGTTTTAGTAAAATAGATAATAAAATTTTCCTTACCGAATCGCAATTTCTTTTGAAGCCTGCACGAATAGAAGTACAAAGTACTATAATAAGTGAGAACGGCATCCGCGAGGAAAAGAAGGGCGTTGATTATATATACAGCCTCAACGAACTTGAATCTATGCTTAACCAGTCGGGTTTTATTTTAAAAGAGGTTTACAGCGTTCCCGGTAAAAAGAAATTCACGCCTGGAGAGCCGAGGGCGTATATAGTGGCGGAAAAATCAGCACTATAAAAAGTATTTCGGCAGGTAAGCGCTTTTTCCGTTTCACTTAGTATTATTCCGGATTCAGCCTGAAATGGCTGCAAGCATTCACAGTTTAATAGCTGGTGATTTGTAAGAAATGCGACGAATCAGGAAAAGGTAATGGTTAATGTCAAATTCTTCAATGGTCAGCTTTCATTTTCAGCGGGAAATTGGAATTCAAAAACGGGCAGTGGGTCAGGTTTATAAAAAAAGAGAAAGTTGATTGAGTACAGATTTTCATCGTTGGTTTTTCAAAGGATTCGGAAAAACTTTCTGGACGGTTTAGGACATTGGACGGTTCGGAGGAGTGAACGATGTCTCTATGTGTCAATCAACTTTCGGTGTCAAAAATATATCCACACACCCCTGTGGACAAGAGCATTATTGACCGAATTTGAATCATCGGTATTTACGGATTGTATCGGAAAAGCTGCATACAGAGCATGCGTATATGGCACAGATGCGCTCGTACATTCCCGGCATGTCACAATTACGGTATATTCCGCAAGAAGAAAATAAAGGGGTTCTACTATGTTTTTTTCTGAAGGAAATTCACAATTTGCAGCGAAGTTTAACGTTTATTAATCATAATTCGTCATCCATTTTTTACTAATTAATAATCCAAATGAAAAGCCACGAAACTAACCATGTGATTAAAGTAGCGATTGCCGACGACCATACCCTGTTCCGCACCGGCGTAAAAACATCGCTCAGCAGCCGCAGAGACATACAGATGGTAGCCGAAGCCGAAAACGGAATGCAACTGCTTAATCTCCTGAAACATGTTCAGCCCGATGTGGTGCTGCTGGACATACAGATGCCCATTATGGACGGGCTTACGACGCTTCCTGAGATTAAGAAGCTTTATCCGGGCATCAAAGTCATCATGCTGTCTATGCACAATGATCATTCTATGATCAGCCGCATGATGGAGATAGGTGCTAACTCTTATCTGACAAAAGAAAGCGGCGCCGAAATGATTTATGAGGCCGTAAAGGGAGTGTACGAAAATGAATTTTACTTCAACGACCTTACCAATAAAGCGCTGTTAAGCGGATTGAGAAACAAAACCCATCACGACAGCATCCGCCCGCAGGATGTGCAGTTGAATGAAAAGGAAATTACAATATTGAAGCTGATGTGCGAAGAAAAGAGTACCAAAGAAATTGCCGACCTGGTGGACCTGAGCCCCAGAACGGTGGAAGCCATCCGCGACAAACTAAAAACAAAAACCGGTACCACTTCTATTGCCGGGCTGGTAATGTATGCGGTAAAAGCAGGGATTGTTGAACAATAAATAATAGCGGTTTATAAAACAAGAGCATGACAAAAGAGGCCACAACTTACTTGTGGCCTCTTTTTTTTATCGGTAAAAAGTATTTGATTTAAATGCCTATACTTATCGATCCGTAAGAAAGACCCATGGCCGTCAGAACAAGTTTGCTCATAATCAGCCATACAATGACATACACAACTATTATTACTACCAGCGAAACCACAAAATATCCCGGATGCTTGTCTGCAGGTGTTTTCTTTAACTTGGGCATTCCTACATACAATAAATACAAGCCATAAAGACCCAGTAGCGACCCAACAATTGCGATAACCGGTAAAATGGAAAGAAGTCCGCCTACCCACGCCGGGGTGTATGAATAGGCAACTAGCTGGATGGAGCGGCCCATATTTTTTTCGGATCCGAAGCTGGGGGCCAGGGCATCAATTACCAAGGCGCTTAAAAAGACACCGGCAACTGCTCCAATTAATACATTCAATGCATAATAAACACCCCAGTTGATTCCTGAAAACCTGAAAAGCCCGTAATTAAAGCCGATTAGTCCGTATCCGATAAAAGCAGCCAGAGCAGCGGCTGCGGCTAAGGGTAAAACATACCCTGTGATTATTTTACCGGTGTCAGGTTGTTCGGTTGCAATTGTATCCCATTCCTTTGGAGGGCTTACAATAATGTTTTTTACTCGTTCTATTAAATTCATAACAGTTGGTTTAGTTTCACTAAATGTAATGAAACCATACAAAAAGTGCGAAAAAAATATTCACAGTTGAGGAATCTGTGGCGGGGAGCCCGTAAGGAGTGGCGGGAAGTGATTGAAAAAATCATTCGGAACCAGACTGCTGGCTTTTCCTGAACGGATATCAGATTTTACCAATTTCCCCGCCCGTACGGGTTTTTAGTTATGGCGGTGAGAAAGAACTCAGGGGCTGATGTCCAATAAGGTTGGTAGAGAGTGTTTAATAAAATCTTCTACTTTAAGTGAGTACCAATAGAGAACGGATCAGGTTTTAGTCAACCAGGTATTGAATTTTATTAAGCTCTCTACCCTTATTGGAACGCTTTTGAATCTGTTTATAAAAAAGAACTTTCCGGTTATTTTATTTCCAGCTTACCGGTTTCCGACATTTCATCTCCGTCAAAAACCTGGTAGATATAAGATCCTCTTTCCAGTTCATTAAGTTTGACATGCTCGCCGGGATGCAGCCGGTAATTCACCATCAGGGTTCCGTCAATTCCGAAAACATAAAAATCCACAGGGCTGTCGTTGATCTCTCTGGCTACTACGTGCATGGTTTTTTTAACCAGACCGGGGTAAATTTTTACGGAACGGTTCTTCTTCCCGGTTCGCTTTTTGTAAATTTTATTTCTGTCGGCAGGATCACCCGTTTTTCCTGTTGCCGGCGTTTTTGCTACGGACGATGACGTGAGCACATTTACCAGCACAGCGCCGGAAAGTACACGGGTAGCTATTTGCGGAATACGGTTTTTCTTTTTCATGGGTTCGGGGTTAGGCGGATGCTTAGGTTGTCAGAAATAAAGCGGGCAACGAAGCTGCCTGCGGGCACGGCCATTCGGAGTATTATTTCCGTTCAGCCTCCAGCCAAATCGCAAAATGGAGGAAAAGAAAGCGTCTTTATCCTTGGGATCGCCGCGCTGATAGCCAATAAAAGGACGGTTTGTAGGCTCGTACATTGGGGTACGGTAGTGCAACTGCCGGGCCCGTGTGGCCTGCTCAGGCGTCAGATACTGGTCAAAATAAATAGGGTCGATATAGGTAGTGCTTACATCGTCTACATAGTCGGTAAATGTTTTACGATGCAATACTTCAAGCCCTACGTACATGTTTTCCTTGATGTAATATTTGAAACCAAAACCCATCGGAACTTCCATCTGGGTAAGTGAGTATTCTTTTCTTTCCGGATATTCGGCCATTCCCTGACCTTCCAGGCGAAGCGGCTTCAGTTCTACCAGTTCTTTCACGCCGTTGGGACCATAATAATACCCTTTGGGGTTATACCGAAACACTCCTATACCGGCCACACCATAGGGTCTGAATTTTCCCTGCAAACCATCATATTCTTCCAAAGGAACAGTAGGATAAATTTCCAAAGCGCCATAGGCCTCCCATACCGGCGACTGAAAGTAGAGGTTTCTTCTCAGCCTTGAGATTTCACGACCTCCTTTGTTATCAATCTGGCTGTCGTCACCTTCAATGACCATGTGGTTAAAAGCCAGGCGAAAGCCAATCCATTCGGCAGGATAGATATTGAGGTATGCTCCTTTCGAAAGTTTGGTAAGGGGAATATTTACATCTTTGATAAACGGACGGCCGATGCCCCGGTTACCTCCCAGGTCTCCCAAAAAAAAGCCAGGTCCAAATCCAAGACCCACTTCAATTTTACCATCCTGGAAAGCTACTGATTGACTTTGTACAGAAATGACAGAAAGGGATAAAACAAATGATACGAATAAAACACGAAGTACGTGTACAGTTGTTTTCATAAGAAATCAGATTTCGTTCTCAAATATTGGATTCAGTTGACTAAAGTAGAAAATATAATACTGCCAATCAAGTACGAAGTCTGTTTAATTTTATTGCCTTGGGCAGAGGCGTTTTTTCACTTGGTAGTATTACGAAACAACAGGGGTATGGATCATTTCTACGTGTTTTATTCCATCTTCCGTGTAAATATCGCTGGTTTGACGGAAGCCCAGCGATTCATAAAATTTTTTCAGATAAAGCTGTGCTCCGATTTGTATCGGAGTTTTACCGAAGAGTTTCTCACAGCAGTGAATGGAAAATAACATTAATTGGCGCCCCAGTCCTCTTTTTCTTGCCGGCATGGCCGTTACCACTCTTCCGATGGAAGGATAAGTGTATGATACGCCGGGGGGTACTAATCGGGTATAAGCAAGCAACCTGCCGTCTTCGTGATACATTACATGCCAGGAAAGCTGGTCTTTGTTGTCCATATCGGCATAAACGCAATTTTGTTCTACAGCAAAAACTTCGTTGCGCAACCGGAGAATGGCGTACAGCTCGTGTACCGTCAGCTCATCAAATTTTTTCAGTATCCAGCGGGGTTCCATCAATAGTTGTATTTATTCTTCCACAATGATTTCAGAAATTTTCTTAATTCTTCTTCCCTTGCATTATTTCCGGGTTCATAAAATGTTGTACCGGATAATTCTCCGGGCAGGTATTCCTGTTCCGAAAAATTTTTTTCGAAATCGTGTGCATACTGGTAATCTTTTCCGTATCCAAGATTTTTCATCAGCCTGGTGGGGGCATTGCGTATATGCAGGGGCACCGGCAGGTCGCCTTTTTGCTTTACGGCATTCAGCGCCGCGCCTATCGCCCTGGTAGCGCTGTTGCTTTTGGCGCTGCAGGCAAGGTAGATGGCGCACTGCGATAAGATAAGCGCCGATTCGGGATAACCTATTTTATTCACGGCCTCAAATGCGGCATTGGCCAGTACCAGCGCTGTTGGGTTTGCATTGCCAATGTCTTCACTGGCAAGAATAACCATCCGGCGGGCAATAAATTTTACATCTTCGCCGCCCTCAATCATCCGTGCCAGCCAGTACACGGCTGCATTAGGGTCGCTGCCGCGAACCGATTTGATAAATGCGGAAATAATATCGTAATGCTGTTCGCCGCTTTTATCATAAAGCGCAATTCTTTTTTGAGCGGCATCCATTATCAGTTTGTCGGTGATGATAACGGTGGCATCGGGGCTGTACGGATGTTCTGATGTATCAACAGCAAGTTCTATCAGGTTCAGCAGTTTTCTGGCATCGCCGCCAGAAAGGCTAATCAACGCTTCTGTTTCTTTAAGTTCAATTCTTCTTTTGGAAAGAAATGCATCTTTTTTGATGGCTGTCTGCAGCAGTTTCAAAAGGTCGTTTTCATCGAGTGGCTTTAATACATATACCTGGCACCGGCTCAGCAAAGCGCTATTTATTTCAAAGGATGGATTTTCCGTAGTAGCGCCGATCAGCGTTATAATTCCTTTCTCCACAGCGCCCAGCAGTGCATCCTGCTGGCCTTTGTTGAAGCGGTGAATTTCATCTATAAAAAGAATGCAGCGGGGCTTTGTTTTTGCTTCTTCAATAACGCTTCTCACTTCTTTCACTCCGGATGAAATGGCGCTGAGTGTGAAAAAGGGGGCATTTACTGTGCCGGCGATGATATGGGCGATGGTGGTTTTGCCTGTACCCGGCGGTCCCCATAGTATCATTGAGGGAATTTTTCCGGATTCAATAGCCGTTTGCAAAATACTTCCTTTGCCGGTCAGGTGATTCTGACCAACCAGTTCATCAAGTGTTGCGGGTCTTATTCTTTCTGCCAGAGGTATATGCTGAGTCACGGATTCAAATTACAGAAAACAATACTAAATCCGGGAATCAATCAACATAAAGTGCAAGGAATGCCTGAATTTTATTAAAAGAATCCGAAAGCGTACTTCCCGTCCACCCATGACCTTCCAATGGATAAAATACATATTGATGAGCTAGACCTTCTGCCTGTAATTTGTTTCTTAATAGCTCGGATTGCACTGGTGGTACCACGGGGTCAACTCCTCCCTGCAAGATTATGGTGGGGCTGGAGGCGGCGTTTACATAATTCAGCGGACTGGATTCATAATAAATAGCATTGTTGCCGGAAGGGGTATGCCCTGTAACCGCTGAAAGCAACAGCGGCACCAGCGGATTGGGCGGATTATTATACAAGGAAATCAAATCTGCCGGCCCAAAGAAATCAACCACCGCTTTGATTTTTACCGGCGATGCATATTTGTAAGCATGCAGTAATGCCAGGTGTGCACCTGCGCTGGCGCCAATCAAAACAATTTTATTGGAAATTTTATATTCTGCCGACTTGTTTACAATAAACTCAATTGCCGTTTTTACATCGTTTTCCTGAGCAGGAAAACGATTGGTATTTCCGTCGAAAAGACGATAATTAATATTGAAAATGGCATACGAGGGCTCCCTTCGTCTCAAGGAATCTACATAGGGGTTAAGATCGGCTTTGTCGCCCGAGTTCCAGCCACCGCCGTGTATAAGTATTATCACTTTTGTAGAAGATGTGCTGCGGTTTGCAGGAAGATAAACGTCCATTTTCTGTGCTGCCTGCTGGCCGTAAAAAACATCTTTCAAAATTTTTTCCGCTTCTTCAACATCCGGAGCAGGTACTTCACTTTTCCGGCAGGCTATAACCAGTAAAAGGAGTAGTAAACAAGCGGATATTTTTTCGGGTAGCCGGGTCATTATCCTAAATTAATAAATACCCGCAGAGCAGGAAAGGCGTAAATGTGTTTTTGGCTATTTTTTTTTCGAATTCAAATTCTTTTTTAGAAAAATTATAGTAAAGCAATAATCTCAGTTCGTACAAGCCGTATAAAATGATCAGTTCAAAAATAAGAATCAGAACATACAGACCAAAGGATAACCATACCAGCGCCGGTAATTTTGAAAAAGATCCGGTAAGTTCCATCAGAGCTTTTAGGTGGCTGTACTCTGCAAACACATGGGCAAATAAAAATACCAGCAGCAAAAGATTAATGAGAAAAAGCCAGTTAAATCTTTTTTTTTGCCGGTCCACAACCGGCTGATCGGGGTAATTATTGTATACCAGATTTATACCCAGGTTGGCCAGCATCATAACCATAAAGAAAGCGAACGACTCAAAAATATAGTACAGAGAAAAACCAGAAATAAATGCGCTGAACAAGGCCGAAGCGCAGGGAATGGCTGCGGCAATGATCTGAAACAAACAAAGGGGGCGGAAAAGTTTCCAGATCAGCGGCATCATTTTGGAGCGTTAATTTTTAAGTTCAGTTCGTCCAGCTGCCTGGTATCAATTGGTGCAGGGGCATCGAGCATTACATCGCGGCCGGCATTGTTTTTCGGGAAGGCGATAAAATCTCGAATGCTTTCGCTGCCGCCAAGGATAGCACAGAGCCTGTCGAACCCGAAAGCGATGCCGCCGTGTGGCGGAGCGCCGTATTCAAATGCACCCAGCAAAAATCCGAATTTATGCAGCGATTCTTCTTTGCTCATTCCCAGGGCGGCAAACATTTTTTCCTGCAGCTCTCTCTGATAAATGCGAATCGATCCTCCGCCGATCTCGTTTCCGTTCAGCACCATATCATACGCATTGGCCCGAATGCCGGCATAGGGGTGTTTTAAATAGTCCGATGCTTTTTCAATTACCGGGCTGTTGTTGGTCATGATTTCAATATCGGATGGTTTGGGCGATGTAAAGGGGTGATGCCGTGCTACCCAGCGGTTTTCTTCTGCATCGTATTCAAATAAAGGAAAATCCAGCACCCAAACAAGCCGAAACTCATCGCTTTTTCTCATTCCCAGTCTTTCTGCCATTTCCAAACGCAGTTCGCTGATGGCTTTTCGGGTTCTTTCTTCCGGCCCGGCAAGAATTAATACCAGGTCGCCTGCATGAGCGCCGCAGGTTTCAGCAATGGCCTTTAATTTTTCTTCACTGAAAAATTTATCCATGCTGCTTTTAAGCGTTCCGTCCTTATTATACCGGATAAACCCAAGCCCTCCCATTCCGATTTGCGGACGTTTTACCCATTCGGTCAACTCATCGGTTTGTTTACGGCTGTACTCGCTGCATCCGGGTACGGCAATAGCCACCACTGTTTCGGCATTGTCAAATACAGCGAAACCCGCACCGGCAATCAGATCACGATTGTCTTTTTTGGTGATAAAAACAGAGGCAGGTTTTTTCAGGTTGGATACTTTCATTTCAAACCGGATATCCGGCTTGTCGTTTCCGTAATTCCACATAGCGTCTTCCCACGTCAGGCGTTCCACTTTTTCCGAATACTCTATTCCCTTTACTTCTTTGAAGATGTATTTGATTAACCCTTCAAACATATTCAGAATATCTTCCTGCTCCACAAAACTCATTTCGCAGTCTATCTGTGTAAACTCCGGCTGCCGGTCGGCCCGCAGATCTTCATCGCGAAAACATTTTACGATTTGATAGTAGCGGTCGTAGCCGCTCACCATCAGCAGTTGTTTAAATGTTTGCGGCGATTGCGGCAATGCATAGAACTGTCCGGGGTTGATTCTTGAGGGCACTACGAAATCTCTTGCGCCTTCGGGGGTGGATTTGATAAGAAAGGGTGTTTCAATATCCATAAAACCATTCCGGTGAAGATATTCTCTGGCGGCACGGTTTACAGCATAGCGCAGCTCAAGGTTTTTCTTTACAGCATTGCGGCGCAGGTCGAGAAAGCGGTACTTCATGCGCAGGTCGTCGCCGCCATCGGTATCATCCTGTATGGTAAAGGGGGGCACGGCGGATTTATTCAATATCCTGAAATTTTTAACCACTACTTCAATATCGCCGGTAGAAAGATGAGGATTTTTATTGCTGCGTTCATTTACAATGCCTTCGGCCTGAATCACAAATTCGCGGCCGAGCGATTGTGCTTCAAGCCGGGCATTCAATTCCTCTCCAAACAAGAGTTGCGTAATGCCGTAACGGTCACGAAGATCAACAAAAGTGATGGCGCCAAATTTTCTGATGGTTTGTACCCAGCCGGCCAGTGTTACATGTGCCGATACATTGGAGATTCTTAATTCGCCACAGGTATGCGTCCGATACATTTTAGTTTACGATTTTTTACCAGGCCTGCCGGCAGGCAGGTGTTGGATTTCTGAATTCGGTGTTTGCTGAACCGTGTTACCGAAGGGTGAAGTGTGCGACACAACGAAAGTTGAATAGCGGTTCTTCAGCCGGTTACACAATTAATCAATACTTTTTGTTCAACGGCGGCAAAGATAGGGACAAATTGACCTTGGTTTGGCGGGCAAAAACCGGGAGCGGATTCAATAAAAAGACGGTATTGATATGGCCCGCAGCGATTTTGCAAAACTTTCGCAGGCATACAGCCTTTTTTGTTCTATGCGCACCGTTAAACTGAAAAAGCAGGTGGCATTTATGCCTTTGCGAGCCATGATGAAACAGGGCACGGCAGTAAGAAAACCGGGCCCATAAGCTAAAATAACTGAGAAGAGTACCCGGCCTTTGTGCATAAAATACCATACTGATGAATACGCAGGAACCGAATATTTTTTCCCAAGTTACTGTATTCCAATACGCAGTAAAAAACATAGAAATATCCCTTCGTAAACTTGCAAGTGGATTGCGTAATTTCTATTTTTAGACTTCCGAATCCGAGAAAACATGCGATCTGTACTTAGAAAACTAAACCGTCTTTTTGCTTCAGCACCTCCGGCCGCTCCGCCGGTTCCTGTTCCGCATGAATTAGTAAATGAGTTTGTTTTTAATAACTATTCTTTTGTTATCGGGGGATACATCGGATATTTTAACTCCCTGTCGCCGGATATGAAAAGAAGGTTTGTGGATCGGGTGCATAATTTCAGAATATCCAAACAGTTTCATTATATGGGGCTGGAGGAAAAGGAAGAGATTCCTATTTTAATCAGCGCCTCGGCTGTGCAGGTCACCTTTGGCCTGGAAAACTACCTGCTTGACCATTTTAAACATATTCATGTGCTGGCCGATGCCTACAACATGGATAATGATAAAGAATTGTATATAGGGCATGTGGCTCCGGAAAGCATCTATATTTCGTGGAAACATTTTTTGTATGGCTACGCGGTAAGCGATGATAATATTAATGTAGCCATTCATGAAATGAGCCATGCCTTGTTGTATAACAATTTTTTCGCCCCCTACAGCAAAGACGAACATTTCCGGCTGAATTATGAAAAGTTTTCGACCACTACCGGCCCCATTCTGGCCGATGTGATCACCCGGCGTAAGAGTTACCTGCGCAACTATGCATACAGTAACCTGCACGAATTTTGGGCAGTAAGCGTAGAAGCCTTTTTTGAGAATCCGCAGGGGTTGAAGGATAATATGCCGGAACTGTACAATGCGCTGTGCAAAGTTTTGAACCAGGACCCTCTATCCATTGATAAAATTTTAAATTAAAATCTGGACACTATGTTAACGATCACTATCATTTACCTTGTAAGAAAACATGTACTGAAAGTCACCGACCCTATACGGTTCCGGGTGCCCATCATTGGCAAACAGGTTTCCTTCTGATAAAAGACTGAAATAGCCGGTTGGCACACACTGAATATCAGAAAACCGGCTGTTATTTATCGTAGCCGCTTTACCGCAGTCCGACGAAGAAACGAAGGATAAAAAAATTATCACGATAAAGGCTTGTTATAAAGCGAACAGGCAAAATAGTTAAACAATATGCGAGCCGGCGAGGAAATTCTTTGGCACTGGAATGCCGGCCCGCAAAGCCGAAGCGATCTTCAGGTGGAAAAAAACAGGATCGCAAAGAAGATTGATGCCGGGGCGCCTTAACAGATAGGATTACATTGTTACCACATTCTTCTCTTTTATTTCTCTTGGGCGAATGATGGCATAATAGTAAAGAAGAATGACTGCGCCGGTTAAAAACGGAATCAGCGCAAGGTGCTTGCCTTCGAACTGCAGCCACACATGCATCTCATCAAACCCGTAAAATTCGCTGATCATCCAGTAGCTGTTGGCCGATATCCAGAAAGCAATAGCGAGGTTATGCGCCAGTTCCGATTTCATCTGTCGGGTTCGCCAGGCGATAAAAACAGCTATACCCAGTGTTGGAAATATCATGGCTACTCCCAGCGTTTTCCAGAGTACGCACCAGCTGATGTCTTTTACCAGCCAGAAAACGATATGCAGATTCTCCAGCCGGCGAAAGCGGGCAGGTATGGAATAAATGGCTTCGGCTTGTGCTTTCATTGCAGTTTTTTTGAGACGGGATAAAAATAAGTATTTGCAAAAACCAAAATCAGTGCTGCGAAAGAATTTTTTGAAAACGGCCGACAGACGATTCGGGCAACAGGGGAAGCCCTTCGGCAATGTGGTCGGTCAGTTGCTTTGCAAAATAGGGAGCCAGCGAGCAGCCCTTTGTTCCCATGCCGTTCAGAAGACCAACATTTTTATACAACGGATGAAAGCCCACCAGCGGGCGGCGCTCTACGGTAGAAGGCCGCAAAGCCGCTTTGTGATCAACAATGCGGAAAGGAAGTTTCAGCCACTTTTTTACTTTATACTCCGCTTCTTTTCTGAACGCTTCGTCCGGCTGATCATTATCAAAATCCCACTGATAGCTGGCCCCAAGCCAGAAAACATCTTTTTCGCAGGCAGGCACCAGCGATAACCCTTTTTTATAAATAAAATTATCCGGCAGATTTTTTATTTCTAACCACAGGGCTTCTCCTTTATTAATAGCAAAAGGCAGATTAGAAAAAAATGGTGACCGGGCTGAACCGACACCATCGCAGAAAATAATTTTTTCAGCCTTGACGTCTTTATAAACAATTTCTTTTTCTGAAACAGCCAGTAACGAAGTATCAAAATATTCTTCCAGCAGCCGGCCCCCTGCTTTAAGTTTATTCTTCCACGCGGGCAGCAGTGTTTCGAGATGAACAACATAGGCCGGATCAATCATACCACAACCAAAATCGGTTTGAAAAGTATCCTCCGGCCACGGATGGTTATACGGGCTTAAAAAAGGTTCTCCTTTAGCCATTTTTTTATCAAAAGCGATTTTTACATCGGGGGCGGAGAAAAACTCAATAATTTTCTTTTTCGAAATGACGGTGCCGCCCACTTCATTGCCAATCTGGTTGTACATGTCCCATGCAAAGGGCATCAGTTCTTCGATCAGCCAGGTTCTTGCCACTCTTCGCCCGGTAACAGGGTTGATGATGCCTGCTGCCACTCTCGACGACGCATTTTGTTTTCCTTCGTCAATAACAAGAAAGGAAATATTTTTCTTTGACAAAAAATAAGACAGCCATGTACCGGATATACCCAGGCCCACTATTATAATCTGTACTTGCATGCAGTTAAAGTAATGCTCAATATACTAAAAACAATATCCGTTTTGCCGGGCTGTACGTATTGAATGATTTTTTCTTTTTTTAAGCTGACGGTTTATTCTACATTAATACGGATTCCTTCTGAGTGAGCGGAAAACTCCGGTGCATACATGCACTGTATTGTGGTTACCCCGTTGCTGAAATTGCCTGTATGCGTTACATACAAACTGTATTCAAAAACATAAGTTCCTTTTCTTAGGTAATCAAAAAAGAAACTGGTGCTTGCGTCTTTCGTGGTTTCATAATAACCAAGACCACCCTGCCAGCGGTAGCCGCTCAGTACATTTACCGGTTCCAGGCAACTGGCCCGCATGTCTTTCATATGCACGTATTCCATATCACGATCTACCCTCAGCTCGATACGTACTTTTATTTTATCGCCTGCATTCAGGTAATCACCTTCGTTCACCGGTGTAATCACCGGCCCAGTATCGGTATTTTTTTCCACGAATAATTTTTTTACCAGGCTAAGGGAAGCAGACGCGGTTGTAATCTTATCAAGGTCTTCAAAATATTGCCAATACACACTGCCAAAGCTCAGTGAATTTTGTTGAACGGCGGGTTTTGAAGACTCTTTTTTTACAGAAATACTCCCCATCTCTGCTTTTACAAAATCGCCTTCAATTCTTTTTTTGAAGTATCCGCTGCCCGTCTCCGGGGCTTCTTCCTGAAAGGGTGTTAGCGCAAGGTCTCCCAGTTTGATCTGAACGATGATGTCATTATTTAACCAGTCAGACCCCTGCAGCAACAATGCATAACAGGCTTCGGCGGTTGCCTTGGTTGTTTTCCAGTTATTGGTTTGCTTGTTTTTCAGCAGCCAGGTTTTCAGATCATCGACCGTATTTTTATCTTTTGCTATTTCGCTGAATGCTTCTATGAGCAACGATTGGGTTTCGATAGGTGCCTCGTACCAGAACCATCCGCTGCCCTGATCTTTCCAGTACATGCCCAGTTCTTCATGCGTCACCGAAGTTTCTTTCAGCGATTTCAAAATGGCGGCAGGGGTTTTTACATCTTTTGTTCTGTGCAGGGCAAGGGCAATCATTCCCTGTGCATATTTGTTTTGTTTCGTCCAGAATTGCTGCGCCTGCTTGCGGAAATAATTATAGGCCGGTTGCGAAGCAGCGGAAACGGGAACTTCTGTAAAAAAACTGCGCATGTATAAATACTGCACCTGGGTGTAATGAGGCGAATACGTTTTCAGGTTTACTTTATTCTTTTTTAGTTGTGCATAGTCTTCTTTTATTTTATTATCGAGATAAGGAATGGCTGTTTTCAGTATGCCGTTCAGTTTTTCTTTCTGCTCTTTTGATACAGCATTCAGTTTATACAGGTGCCCGATTCCGCTCACGATGTATTGTGTCATGTAGCGGTTATCGGGCCCTCCTTTAAACCATACAAATCCACCGCCGGGACTTTGCAACTGCATCAGTTTTTCAAGCGAACTGTTCAGTTGCTCTCTCATTTTCATCAGGTCAAACAGCAGAGCGATATTTTTCTTCTGTTCCGCTTCACTTTTTGCTTCCAATACCCAGGGTGTTTCTTCAAGAAGAACGGACTTTAGCTCTTCATTTTTTTGCAAATTGCTCAATAGAGCAGAGGGATCCTTTGTTCTCCACGCTTCAAATACTTGTTTGATCTTTGGCGAACTGTTGGCGATCATGGCTGCCAGGGCATTGGCATAATAGCGGTTCCAGTTTTGTTCGGCACATTCGTAGGGATATTCCATCAGATAAGGCAATGCCTGCACGGCATACCAGGCAGGGTTGGCTGTGTATTCAACAGTTAATGCATGATGCTTCAGGGATTCTCTTTGGCCTGCATTAAGCAGCTTTTCAAATCTGAACGTTTTTGTTGCAAAGCCTTTCATGTTTATAGGCATTGATTCCGTTACCAGCATACGGTTGGTAAGTACAGGCAGCGATGCTTCTTCGCCGTCACTCACTTCTCCTGCTTTTGCAACAATTCGCCAGGTAATTGCTTTATTAAAAAGGTAAGGCACTTCAATGGGGAACTTCACTGCTTCGCTGCGGCCCGGCGCCACGGTGAAATACTGAACGGGAAACATATTCCGAAACCAGCCATCCACCGGTTGCCCGGTAGCCGCATCGAATAATAAAAGCTGAGCCTGCCCGCTGATCTCTTTTTCGGTCAGGTTCGCCACTTTGCTCACAATTTCCATTCTGTCACCTTCCCGCAGAAATCTTGGAATGTTGGGCTGCACCATCAGTTGCTTCTGCGTTACCATTTCTTTTGATGATAAGCCAAAAGCCAGCTCCCGGGTATGCGCCAGCATTTGCAGTTTCCATCGGGTCAATGCTTCAGGCGCAGTAAATGAAAACTCAATTGCCCCGCTGCTGTCGGTTCTTAAATCGGGGAAAAAGAAAGCGGTTTCGTTGAAGTTTTTGCGGATCTGGATTGGGGTGTTGTCTTGTTGGGCTTTATCCGGATTGAATTGATCATTAACTCCATCACCATTAAGATCGGAATTACCTGGTGGGTTACTTATAAGGCTTACTGATCCGGTCGTATTTTTTCTTTTGGAAGTACCGTATCCAACTACAACGACTTCGTCAATATTACTCCGGGCTGCAATCATTCTTTCAGGCTGTGTTTTGAATAAAAATCTTGCATAATCTGATTCATTCTCAAAATTGGATTGATAAATTGAAGTACGTAAGCGATCATAGCTTTTATAATAGCCGGGGCTAAAGCTTTGGCGTTTCCATTTTTTTTGCGATTCCACTTTCGAAAAATTATCATCACCGCTCCACTGCTGCCTGCTGTAATAGAATGGCCATATTGAAGGATTAAGCCATACATGCGGCCTGAACTGATCCAGCGAGGCATCGTACATGCCGGCCAGCATTTCGGCCGCTGCTTTTTCATTTTTATAACCGGAAATTCTTACTTTCCATTTTTCTTGGTTGCCCGGCAGGGTTTTATCGCGGAATGTGATATACTCAATCTTCAGTTCTTTGTTTGTCCACGGCACGGCTATCACGTCGCTGAACTGGTAAAAGCGGTTGTGTTTGATAAAAAAACAGGTGACACCATAGCCGCCGCGGTCATTTTCGGTTGCTGAAAATTCAAACGATTTCTTCTCATTATTCAGAGTGGCGAAGGTGTAACCGCCTCCTGATTTATCGGTTTGCTGAACCAGAAAAACATGATCGGCCGAAGACCCGATGCCGATTGAAGTTTTTTCCCCCGGCTGAATGGGCATGGAGGAGCGTGTCCACAAATATGCAGGCTGGTTCAGCTGTTTGCTTTTTTCGTCAAACAATTCAATGTAACGAACATCTTTTACTTCTTCTCCGTTCTTGTCCTTGGTTGATATTTCAATTACGTAAAAACCGGGCTGGAATTTCGTATTTCGTATTTCGAATTCAGAATTTTTGCTGACCGAATCGGATTTTTCAAAAACACCCTGTTCTTTTTCCTGGTTTGTATAGTCGCTTTCGCTGGCATACTCATCATAAGGAAACAGTTTCAGGAATTCATCTTTGCTCATCACATACTGGTCGGGCTGCTGCCAGTAGCGTTTGCGAATCAGGCGTTTTTCTTCTTTCAGTTTTGAAACGGAAACGTTCACCAGCGCCGGCTCAAATTCGCCCTGCATATTTTCTGTACGGATGCTTAGCGATTTCAAACTATCCGCAGGTAAAGAAGAGGGAATATCGGATATAAATAGTAAGGCTTTGTAGCTTACGGGTATTCTTGTTTCGGCGCTTCTTGTTTCGCCGTTTATATCGGTTACGTCGGCGTACACAGTATAATCAAATACGGGCTCCCATTTTTTGTCAATGGTTTTATCGGGTATGGTCTCAAACTCAATTTCAAATTTTCCTTCAGCACTTGTTCGTGTTTCGCCCTGTGCAATTTCCATTGCAGGGCTCGGCGGCTGCCACCAGCGGCGGAAAATCCAGGGATAGAGATAACGGGGTTGCCTTACTACACGGTATTTTACCATGGCATCGTCAATAGTATTACCGGCATAGGCTTTCGCCACACCGGTTATCTTTATTTTGTCATTGAGCTGGTAGGTTCCTTTCAGTTTTTCGTACTCCACGTAAAATTTCGGACGTTTGTATTCTTCTACAGAAAAAAAGGTTTGCCCCCGGTTGTCTTTTTCGGAAATACTGAAATTCCCGTTGAGGCCGGTGGCAGGTAATTGAAATTTTCCGGAGTACGATCCGTATTCATTGGTGGTAAGCTCCAGCGAGTCTGCTTTCTGTCCGTTTGCATCAAATAAATAAACAAATGTTTTAAACCCGGAAAGCGATTTATTCTTTTTTTCTTTATCCGGGATGATGGTAATTCCCTTAAAGTAAACCGTTTGACCCGGCCGGTAAATGCTGCGGTCGAGAAAAAAGAAAACACTTCTGTTTTCAACCGGATCGGCTATAGCGTTTTCCGTATCATTTCTGTACCAGTACTGATCATATATCCAGTCGTCCATGAATAATTTATCATCCTGGTGGCTGATCTCGGGGCGGTAATTTTCTCTTTGGCGGTTATTGTTTGTTTCCTTTTCTGCTTCCACCCTGAAGAAGCCATTTTTATCTGCTGTATAATGCTTTCCTTTTTGGATCGTGTATTTGTTTTTATTGTAGTCGTATACCTGCTGCCACAATTGAACAGAGGCGTTAGCCAGCGGCTGCCCGGTTTCGCGGTGCAACACAAAGAAATCATTGCCCTGATGGATATAACTGATGTTGGATATATAAAACATTTTTGCACTCAGCACTGCATTTTCATCATTAAAGTTTTTTTCCGATGATACAATCAGCAGGTACTCCCCGTTGGGCAGCCCTTCTACCGGTACTTCTGCTGAATGTTGCTGGTAATCTTTGGTATCGGGCAGCGGCTGTTCCCATGTTTTGAAGGCGGGGGCATTCAACAGGGTTTTCCATGCATCCTCGTCATAGTAATTTAGCAGGGCATCTTTAATTTTTTCATCCGGCTTTACAATACGGAAATAAGCTGACGCCACGTTCTGGTAGCTGATCAGTGCCCGGAAGGGTTTTCCGGAACTGTTTACTTTTTCAATGGCAAACTGAATATCCTTTTTGGTAATCTCTTTTAAAAGATTAGAACAGTTCACCCGCCCTTCCGAGCTGTCTTTTGATTGCAGAACGATTTCGCAGATTTCTTTTGCTTTCTGCTTTGCAAACCGATGCGTGGTGTCGCCAAAGGGCTGATAAGTATGACCGTCGTCGTTGTACTCTTTTGCCAGCAGGTACCATGCCTGTGCTGCCGCCGGAAGATTTTTGTATTGTTGGGTTAGCCGGGTCAATGCATTTCTGTAGAGTTCCTTTTTGTCCGGATGTGTGGAATATTCATTCACAAATTCAATACGGCTGATGTCAATATCGATCAATGCTTCGGGATTTTTATCATTCAAATGAAAGGCGATAAGGTCCTGATAAATCAACAGGGCCTTATGATGCAGCGAGGCGGAATCTTTTGTCTCAAACTTTCTTTTTACAAAATCGGCAGCCGGATCAAAGGCGAAAGCGCTGCTGATTGTGAAAGCATAGGCCGGTTTATCAATATCCCTTTCATCGTTTTTGAAATAATCCAGAGCCCGGACGGCCAGCAGATCGTACAAGGTAGGACGCAGATGACGTACGTTTCCTTTTAGTATAACAGCGTCATAGGGCTCCGGTTTTGCCTGCTTCAGTATTTTTTCGGCATCAATTGACTGCAAAAAAAGCGCACTGATTTTTTTATGAAAATCCCCGGCCGACCAGGTGGCAATATCTTCTTTTTTAAAATTGCGGGTTTCGGTCCGGTTATAGAGCTGCCATCGTACATTCTGAAAATACATACTGTACATTTCGGCCAACAGGCTTTGCAGGATAGATGCGGAAATCGGGCCGGCAGCTGCTATTTCCTTTTCTATTTCTTTTATGGAAAGGATGTCGTTGTTTTCGCGGGTTTCTTCCTGCAGGCCGGTCATATACACCAGCGCTTTGATGATCTGGGCTTCCTGATTTTCCTTTTTAGCGAGGGTATAAATTTTCTTTACTTCGGCAAGAGCCGATTGAGGAAGTTTCTTTTTGCTGATGAGTTCATCAACTTTTTTCCATTCCTTTTCATAGTTTTTAATCTGCTGTTGTGCCGGTGCGGTTAGTGTGAAAGTACAAACAAGACTAAAGATGAAAAATATCCGCAAAGGTTGCATTTGCATAGAATAGTTTTTTACAAGTTAAATTATTATCCGCTGCCTGATGGATGCAAAGAGAAATCTTTTTTCATAAACACGATGAAAACTTTTTATTAACACACCGCACCTGAATTGATAAAATCCTTGCTCTGCCTTCATTTCAAAAGGACGGGTTCGTAAAAGCAGTGCTGTATTTTTCCTTTAACGTTTTGTTGCACTAAAAAAAGAAACGATGGCATGTGCTTTGAATTTATGTATGCATGTACCTATTTTTTGACCGTAAAATGTAAAGCCATGAAAACAATTTTTACACTTTTTATTTCTGTGTTTCTGGTGCTTCCTGTATTTGCCGATCACGGAAGGGCATCCGGAAAACTGACAATCCGCTCTTTTGACCGGGACGATATCAGGGTGATGATTGACGGAAAACGATTCGATCCCCGGCATAATTCACTTATGATCCAGCAGATTCGCCCGGGGCATCATCGCATCAAAGTATTCAGGGAACGCTCCGGATTCTTCGACATTTTTGACAGAAGAAGATACCAGGTGGTGTATAACTCATCTGTTTTTATCCGTCCGAACACACATGTCCTCATCATTATTGATCGCTTTGGCAATGCCAGGGTAGAAGAAAGATATATAAGAGGTTTTAACCGCGGAAATGGCTATGGAAAAGACAGAGACTTTCGCGACTGGGACGATGACCGGAAATTTGATTATGACCGCGATGGCCGGTCAGGTAATCATGATAATGACGATGACTGGTATGATGATGACGATGATTATGACCGCAGAAAAAATGATCGCAGATACGACAGGAACGACCGCTTTGAAAGAGCAATGACCGATCATGAGTTCAGCCGGGCCATGCAGTTGCTGCGTAATGAATGGTTTGAAAACAATAAACTCCAAAAAGCAAAGCAGATCGTTGACGAAAATTTTATGACCACGGCTCAGGTAAAAGAAATGGTACTTCAGTTTGGTTTTGAAAACAATAAACTGGAGCTGGCCAAATATGCGTACCGGAAAACAACCGATCAGCACAATTATTATATTATCAGCGATGTATTCAGCTTCAGCAGCAGCAGGCAGGAGCTTGATCGTTATACAAGAAATTACAGGTAAAGCTAATTTGCTGCAAACAACAAGCCCCGCTATCCGGCGGGGCTTTGTGATTTTTTATTGTTTGATAAATGGTTTAGTGATGATTTCGTCATCCAGTTGCAGGCGGAGAAAATAATTTCCTGCAATCAGATCCTTTAGGTGAAGCTGATAATTGAGATTGCCTGGTTGCAGCTGTACCAGTTTTTGTTTAACCATTCTTCCCTGCAGATCGATTATAGAAAGAACCGTAACCAGGACCCTTTGGCTGTTGATCTGTACATTCAGCACATCTGTGGCCGGAGCGGGGTAGATATTATTTATAAAAACGTTTTTATCCCCAGTTATTTTCAGCCGGGCTACTTCCGAGTAGGTGATCTTTCCGTCGTAGTCAACCATTTTCAGGCGATAATAAACGAAGCCCGTTCCGGGATGGGCATCCGTATATTCATAACTGAAATCGCCAATGCCTTTTGCATTTACCATCCCCGCTTTTGAAAAACTTCTGCCATCGGTGCTTTTTTCAATTTCGAAATAAATAGTACTGTGGCTGGTATAGGCTTCCCATTTCAGCACTGCATTTTTGTTTTTGTAAGAAACGCCGAAATTATAATGATTCACCGGCAGCACATCGAAGCCGGAATTAATGGCCCCAAAGGTATTTGATGAGGAGGTGGCTATCCATGTGCTTCCGGTATTCGATCGTTGTAATGAACCATCGGCGGTTGTAGTTGTTCCATTTTCTGAAACGCCGATATCAACGGATGTAAGGCCATTGGCCGGGCCATTTGTTGCAATAAAACTTCCTTCATAACTCAAAAATTCAACTACCACACCACTGTTTACAAGAGCAATTCCATCCGGAGATCCATTTTGAATTCCATCTTGCGGGAAAGAAAGGACAATAGTGCCATAATTTAAATTGTCAAACGTTCCCTGATTGGGTACAACCAGTCCCGTAAGCGAGATGGAAGATCCATAAGTGATGCCGCCATTTCCATTATATAAGTAAACGCTCCAGCCGTTCAGGCTTGTTCCTGCCGGGGCAAAAATTTCAATACGCTCATTCGCATCATCTCCAACATTATCGTAATGGATTTCGGTAATCCAGGCCTGTCCCTGGGCAAAAGAAAAAATAAAAATACTGGCAAGAAGGGTAATGGTCTTTCTCATATTACACCTGTTTAGATTTAAGGAATAATGATTAACGCGGTACGGAATGATGCGCTCAACAGGGTAACAAAAAAAGAGACTATAAGGTAAGCAAAAAAGAAAGATAAATGGATTTGCCCCAAAAAATTATTTGATAACGGAGGCGATCGTTTTTCCTATATCGGCAGGGCTTTGTACCACATGTATTCCGCATTCGGCCATAATCTTCATTTTTGCTGCGGCCGTATCATCGGCGCCGCCAATGATGGCGCCAGCATGCCCCATGCGCCGGCCGGGAGGGGCCGTTTGACCCGCAATGAAACCAACAACCGGTTTTTTATTTCCATTGGCTTTTATCCAGTAAGCTGCTTCTGCTTCCATACCACCGCCTATTTCGCCAATCATCACTATAGCATCGGTGTCTTTATCGTTCATAAATAATTCTACTGCATCTCGTGTAGTGGTGCCGATGATCGGATCGCCGCCTATTCCTACTGCTGTAGAAATTCCCAAACCGGCTTTGGCTACCTGATCCGCAGCTTCGTAGGTTAATGTTCCCGATTTTGAAACAATGCCAATTCTTCCCGGTTTGAAAACAAAACCGGGCATAATACCTACTTTACATTCACCGGCGGTGATTACTCCGGGGCAATTGGGGCCCACCAGTCTTGTATTTTTTCCTTGCAGGTAATTTTTCACTTTCACCATATCCTGCGTGGGGATGCCTTCGGTAATGCAAACCACCAGCCGTATTCCGGCATCGGCAGATTCCATTATGGCATCGGCGGCAAAAGCCGGGGGAACAAAAATGATACTGACATCGGCGCCGGTGTTTTTAACGCAATCCGAAACCGTATTAAAAACCGGGCGATCCAGGTGCATGCTGCCGCCCTTTCCGGGAGTTACACCTCCTGCTACCTGCGTTCCGTATTCAATCATTTGCGATGCGTGAAATGTTCCTTCCGATCCGGTAAAGCCTTGTACCAATATCTTTGATTGCTTGTTTACAAGAATACTCATGAGTCAAAATATAGATTGTGGCAAAAGTAGGGGATTGGGCCGAAAACCGGATAAGTTGATGTACAGGAAAACGCAACGGCTATGCGCTTCCGTTCACTCCGTATTTTATTTATATCCCCAGGTAAGACTGCCCCAATAGCTTTGCCAGTGCGCCTGCGGGTCATTTTGCAGCCGTACCATCTTTACGGCGCTTACCATCCATTTGCCGCTGGTGCTCACTGCAAAAACAGCCTCGCCGTTGTTGTCGGTACTGATTTCTTTTTTTGAAGTACTGTCCTTATCCCGGTTCCAGATTTTTATCAGGGCATCTGTCAGCGGTTGTTTATTGAAAAGCACTTTAACTTTTAAACTGTCATTATTTTTCAGCACATAGGGATTGGAAAGAGGAATGATATCCAGCGGTAAGGAAGTAGGTGTTTTGAATGCATTATCCTTCTGGCTGCCGATCTGCAGCAAAACTTTGGCGCAGCGCTGATAATATTCTCTGCCGGTGCTGTCGGTTTCATTGTTTTCTTTTCGGTAGGCAATGGCGTTGCTTAAACCGTCTTCCTGCAGGTAGGCATTGAATTTATCGGGCTCCAGCGTAAGGAATGAATTCGTACTGTTAAAAGCAATGAGGGCGGTACATTCATCATAAATACTTAACTGGAGAGAGTCGCCCTCATCATCATTAATATATGCCGAAAGATCATCCTGAACGCCTCCGTAATAAATAGTCAGGCTGTTGATCCGCGAGTGATTTCCTTTCCAGTTTACGCCTTCAAAATTTTCTCCCACATGAAACCGGATATTAATGGCTTCGCCCCGGCTGTAAATAAATTTTTCGGGTTCTAACCAGAATTCGTGCGATGATAAAGTAACCAGCAGCAGCAAAAGAAGGCAGGACGGAAAAAGCGTTTTCTTCATGTAACTTTTGAATTGGTCAGTTTTTTTTGTTTCCGGTATTTTCCTCCATCATGCGCATTTCCTTGGCGTCTTTAAGAAATTCGGATGCAAAAATAAATTCGTTAAGCCGCTGATTTTTGCTGAAAATAATTTCTTTCTTGTTTCCTTCCCATTCTTTTTTTCCTTTGTACATATACAGAATGTAATCTCCTGTTTCCATCACACTGTTCATGTCGTGGGTATTAATGATGGTGGTGATGTTGTATTCGGTGGTTATTTCCTGAATCAGTTTGTCGATCAGCATAGCCGTTTGCGGATCGAGCCCTGAGTTGGGTTCGTCGCAAAAAAGGTATTTCGGGTTCAGTACAATGGCACGGGCAATGCCTACTCTTTTTTTCATTCCGCCGCTGAGTTCGGCCGGAAATTTTTTGTTGGTATCTTTCAGATTTACTCTTTCCAGTACTTCGTTTACCCTGTCCAGTTTTTTATGGGGAGGGTCGTTGCTGAACATATTAAGCGGAAACATGACGTTTTCCTGTACCGTCAGGCTGTCGAAAAGCGCAGAACCCTGAAAAAGCATCCCGATTTCTTTTCGGATCTCTGTTTTTTCGGCCCGGTTCATGGCAAAAAAATTTTTACCATGGTAAATAACCTCGCCGCTGTCCGGCTCCAGTAACCCCACCATGCATTTCATCAGTACGGTTTTGCCGCTGCCGCTGGCGCCAATGATAAGGTTACACTGCCCGGTAGGGAAAACGGCGCTGACGTCCTCGATGACGGTTTTTTCTCCAAAACGTTTCTTTATATTTTTTAATTCAATCATAAAGTCGAAAGCCTGCCTGATTATTTTTTACCCGAAAAAAAAATGTTGCTACACACCCGGCAGCAGCAATGCAGCCAGTAAATAATCAGCGAATAAAATCATAATACAACTGATAACCACAGCCCGGGTGCTGGCCCGGCCAATTTCCAGTGCCCCGCCCTTAACATAAAAACCAAAATAAGCCGAAATGCTTGATAAAATAAATGCAAACGTGTATGCTTTTGCCATGGCAAACGTAACATTAAACGGCATGAAGTTTTCCAATAAGCCGCGGTCATACGTAGTAGCAGAAATTATATTGGCCAGAACGCCTGCCATTTTTCCGCCCCATATTCCCAGTACGGCCGAAATGATCACCAGTACAGGGATCACTGTCAGCGCGGCAAGAACTTTCGGCAATACAAGATAAGTTTTTGTATTCACCCCCATGATCTCAAGCGCATCAATCTGCTCACTTACACGCATATTTCCCAGTTCGCTGGCAATCTTGCTGCCTATCACTCCTGCCAGCACTATGCACACAAGCGTTGGCGCAAATTCAAGAATAACCGTATCTCTCACAATCTGCGCAATGGTGGAAGGAGGAATCAGAGGACTGACCAGTTGGTACGCCGTCTGAACGGTGGAAACAGCGCCCATAAAAATTGAAATGATTACAACAATACCCAGTGAACCGATACCGATTTCTGAACACTGATGGATAAATTCTTTCCAGTACATTTTACCGTTTTCCGGGCGGGTAAACATGCCTTTTATCATCAGCAGGTAGCGGCCTATTTCTGAAAAAATGGTCATAGTTTTTTCAAAGATAAAAAAGCGGAGCCGAAGTGGGAAGCCGGAAAACAGAGACATTGATGAATCACCCGTTTACTCATGATTCAGACGGGATAGCGGCTGTTAAGTAGGTTTGTTTTTTACTCGTTTTGCTTCCTGCATCACACATCGTAGCTTTTCTTCCTGAATCGTTTCCACCACGAGGATTTGTTGATAATTTCCCAGGTAGATGTTTTGCTCTTGATCTGTGCATCCACCACGGCGATCATCGACATATTCAGTATGCTTCGTACCGAACTTCCTAATTGCAGCACATGCACTGGTTTTTTAAGCCCCAGCAAAATGGGCCCGATGGCATCGGCAGCGCCTAGTTCTTTCAACAGATTATAAGCGATATTACCGGCGGCCAGGTTCGGAAAGATCAGTGTATTTACATCTTTATCCACCAGCTCTGAAAAGGGGTAGTTGTCTCTCATCAGTTCTTTATTGAAGGCGACGCTGGCCTGCATTTCGCCATCCACAATCAGCGTGGGCATTTTTTCTTTTACGATCTGCCTTGCTTTGGCTACCAGTTTTGCTTCGGGCGAATTGCTGCTGCCAAAGTTGGAGTAGCTTAACATGGCAATGCGGGGAATGATGTTGAAATTTCTGATTTCTCTTGCTACCAGTAAAGTGATTTCGGCCAGTTCTTCAGCGGTAGGGTTGAAGTTGACGGTTGTGTCGGCAAAAAACAGCGGGCCTTTGTTGGTATCCATCAGGTACATACCGGCAATCTTATGTACGCCCGGCTCGGTTCCTATGGTATGCAGTGCCGGCCGAATGGTATCGGGGTAGTTTTTGGCCAGCCCCGAGATCATGGCGTCTGCATCGCCGCATTCTACCATCATGCACCCAAAATAGTTTCGGTCCCGCATTACTTTTTTCGATTCATAATAATTGAAACCCTTGCGGCCTCTTTTTTTGAAAAATATATCGCCGTAATAATTTCGTTTTTCTTCGGCTTCTTCGCTTCGGGGGTCAATGATGGGCAGTCCTTCCAGATCAATGCTGTTGGCGGCGGCAATGGTTTTTATTTTATTTTCATCGCCCAGTAAAATAGGATAGCCGATTCCTTCGTCAAAAACAATTTGTGCTGCACGCAGAATTTTAGAGTTATCTGCTTCGGCAAAAACAATTCGTTTCGGATCGCGGCGGGCTTTATTTCCCAATACTCTCAACACCTGGTTATCCAGTCCAAGCCGTTTATTCAGATCATTGATATAGGCTTCCCAGTCTTCTATGCGATGCTGCGCTACACCGCTTTCCATAGCTGCTTTTGCTACGGCCGGCGCTACGGTGGCCAGCAGCCGGGGGTCAAGTGGTTTGGGAATGATATACTGGGGGCCGAAGGAAATGTTGCTTTCGTTGTAAGCCATATTCACAATGTCCGGCACAGGAGTTTTTGCCAGTTCGGCAAGCGCTTTTACTGCCGCCATCTTCATGGTTTCATTAATAGCTGTGGCACGAACATCCAGCGCTCCGCGGAAAATGTAAGGAAACCCCAGCACATTGTTTACCTGGTTTGGATAATCGCTGCGGCCCGTAGCCATAATGATATCCTTTCTTGCTTCCGTGGCATTTTCCCAGCTGATTTCCGGATCGGGGTTGGCCATGGCAAACACGATAGGATTTTTGGCCATGCTTTTTACCATCTCCCGGGAAAGCACATTGCCTTTGCTGAGCCCGATAAAGACATCGGCATCCTTGAGGGCTTCCTGAAGGGTAATATTTTTTCCCTTTGTCAGAAATTCTTTTTTCAGATCATCCAGATCCGTACGGCTTTCATGAATCAGCCCTTTGCTGTCAAATACCAGAAAATTTTCTCGTTTGGCGCCCAGCGATTCATACAGCTTAATACAGGCAATGGCTGCAGCGCCGGCTCCGTTTACAACAAACCGTACTTTCTCAATTTTTTTCTTTTGGAGTTCAAGGGCATTGAGCAATGCGGCAGCGCTTATTATTGCCGTACCGTGCTGGTCATCGTGCATTACGGGAATGTTCAGTATATCTTTAAGTCTTTTTTCTATATAAAAACATTCCGGTGCTTTTATGTCTTCGAGGTTTATGCCGCCAAAAGTCGGCTCCAGCGATTTTACAATCTGAACAAATTTTTCCGGATCTTTTTCATTGATTTCGATATCAAACACATCAATGTCGGCAAAAATTTTAAATAATACGCCCTTGCCTTCCATTACCGGTTTGCCTGCTTCGGGGCCGATGTCGCCTAAACCCAGCACGGCAGTACCATTGCTGATTACAGCTACCAGGTTTCCTTTTGCCGTGTATTTATATACATTTTCAATATTAGCGGCAATCTCTTTGCAGGGCTCGGCCACTCCGGGTGAATAGGCTAATGATAAGTCGCGTTGGGTTTTGGCTTCTTTTGTTGGTATTACTTCTATTTTTCCGGGCCTGCCCTTTGCGTGGTATTCAAGCGCCTGTTGTTTTCTTAATTCGGTTTGCATATATGATAATAAAGTGAGGTCAGTAGCAGGTCATTCTGGTAAAAACCAATAAACAATTGCGGAAGGCAATTTACAAAAATTAAATCCCGCAGGCGGAAATAATGCAATCTTTCATTTATAAATAAACGGGTATTCCGGCTGCTGCCCTGTCATCATTTTTATTCCAATTTCGTTTTAATTACTGTTATACTTTTATCTTCGTTACATCAATAGTAACTATAAAATAGTTGCTTCAGGCAAACTTTCTATGTTGCATAACTTCTGCTCTTTTCCAATATCAGTTAACTTTTTGTCTTTTCCGGGGGTAATTACAAAATAGTTTTTGTTTTTAACTCAGCAATGGCATTATAAGTGGCTGTTGTGAGTACCGGGGCATTATTTATCTTGAATTTGCAGGTTTGGCTTTTTAAGGATTTACGCTGCTGGCCAGCCAGGCCATCATTCCCATACCGTTTTCGATAGCCGACTCGTCAATATTAAAAACAGGAGTATGCACCCCGGCGGTAATTCCTTTTTTTACATTGCCTGCGCCAAGACGGAAAAAACAACCCGGTATCTGCTGCGCATAATAACCAAAATCTTCGGCGCCCATCCGCAATTCGGTTTTTTCTACATTGTTTTTACCGGCATATTCTTCGGCCAGCAATTTTGCTTTTGCATTTAACGCTTCGTCATTATGCACCGCCGGATAGCCGATATCAAAAACAATATCAATTTCGGCGCCCATTGAACGGACAAGTTCCGTGGCTTTTTTACGGATCAGCTCATGTGCTTTAAATCGCCATTCTTCATCCATCGAACGCAATGTGCCCGTCAGTTTTACCTCGCTGGGAATAACATTGGTGGTGGCGCCACCCTGAAAAGAAGTAATCGAAAGTACCGATGGTATAAAAGGATCGCGGTGGCGGCTGATGACTTGCTGTAATGCAACTACCAGGTGCGATGCCGTTAAAATTGTATCGGTTGTAAGATGCGGCGATGCGGCATGCCCTCCTTTGCCGCGAATGGTAATATATAGTTCGTCGGCACTGGCCATTACTTTCCCTTCGCGGAAACTGAATTTACCGGCTTCAAGACCCGGATGCACATGCAAAGCGAAAATAGCCTGAGGTTTGGGGTTTTCAAGCACTCCTTCTTTAATCAACAGACTGGCTCCTCCCGGATTTTTTTCTTCACCTGGCTGAAAGATAAGCTTGATGGTTCCTTCCCATTCCTCCTTTGTTTCATTCAGTATCCGGGCAGCGCCCAGCAGACAGCTGGTGTGCACGTCGTGCCCGCAGGCATGCATTACACCATCGATTTTTGATTTATAGGGAATATCGTTTTCTTCCTTTATGGGTAATGCGTCTATATCGGCACGAAGGGCAACAATTCTTTTTGCCGGGTTTTTTCCTTTCAATAAACCAATCACACCGGTGGTGGCTTTTATTTCACAGGGTATTCCCATTTCTTCCAGTTTGTTCCGGATAAATGCCGAGGTTTCAAACTCTTTATAGCTTAATTCGGGATATGTATGAAGATGATGCCTTATTTCAATAAACTCCGGAGCGTAATTTTTTGCCAGCCGCTGTATCGTCTCTTTTAACATAGGTTTTTTTGCATGGTGAAAGAGCAAAAATAAACAATCCGCCTCAGGCAGATTGTTTCAAAAAAACGATTGGGGGCGTACCTCCCGGTTCATTTATCTTTCGAACTGGCAGGAGTGTCGATTTTCACTTCAATTATATCATTGATAACAAATATGCCGCCTGGAAAATGCGAAGCCATTTTTTTTCTGTAATCTTCAGCTTCTTTCCGGTCTTTAAAGTTTCCTGCTTTCAGACGAAAATAAGGCGACTGATATATCAGGTAGGATTTCAGTTCGGGGAAAAAATTATAGAGTTTTGATTTGGCGGCCATCGCCTCATCGCGGTTATTGGTATTGATGACGAGCAGGCGAAATCCTTTTACATTTTTTCTCGCTTCGCGGGTGGTTTCTTCGTTGATCTGTATCTGCTTTTTTATCAGCAGGTCAATTCGCGGATCTTTATGTACCACTACACTGCGGGGTGCAGTACTGTCGGCGGCCGGTAAGGCCTGGGAAAAAACCGGAAAACTGCTTATCAGGAAAACAAGGAAGAAAAAATACTTCATACCGAAAATTGAGTACTTACTAATATCCCAAAAATAGTTCCTCTTTCTGCTTTTGTTCATAAAATTTTATTAATGCTGTTTTTTTCTTCTTCAATGATAGTAACGCTGTTACTGCAGCCCAGGCGCTCCGCACCTGCCTCGAGCAGTTCTTTTGCAAAGGCGTACGTCCTGATTCCTCCCGATGCCTTGATTTTAACTTCAGACGGTAAATAACGACGCATCAGTTGCACTGCTTTTACTGTTGCACCTTTTTCGGCAAACCCGGTAGAGGTTTTTACAAAATGCACTCCGGCAGCAGCATATAAGCGGCAGCAGCGGATGATTTCATCATCGGAAAGAATGCCGGTTTCAATAATCGCTTTTAACACCTTATTTTTTTGACCCGTAATTTGTACAATTGCAGAAATTTCCTTTTTCAGATAATCTTCATCTTCGTTTTTCAGTGCAATAAGATTAATTACCATGTCCAGTTCATCGGCGCCATCCCCAAGGGCAAGTGATGCTTCAGCCCTTTTGGCTTCAATGAGTGAATATCCCATGGGGAAGCCAATTACCGTTGTTACCTTAATGCCGGAGGAAGCCAGCATAAGTTTACATCTTTTTACGTATGGCGGCGGCACACATACTGAGGCAAATCCGTATTCTGCAGCTTCGCGGCATAATTTTTCCACATCGGCCAGTCGGGCTGTGGCTTTCAGCAAGGTGTGATCAATATGAGAACTGATGGACATTAATTTTTGTTTTACCTTCCCCCTCTCTACCCGGAGGAAAAATGTTATTTCATCATCTAAACCGCCGTGAAAGTTTCTGCTTTTCTTTGTTCTTTAAAATTAAAACAAATCAGTTGGTTATGAGAAAACTACAGCTACTGGCAGTAACGGGGTGCTTATGTTTCGGCATAATGCAAACCGGCGCTCAGGTTACTTTTCCTGTAAACGGTGTGGCCGAACCCAAAGACGGGTTATACGCGTTTACCAATGCCACTATCGTAAAAGATGCCCAAACCACATTGCAAAATGCCACCCTGATAATCCGCAACGGCAAAATCGTTTCGGTGGGAACCGGCATAACCTTACCGCCCGGTGCAATGGTTATTGACTGTAAGGATAAGTATATCTATCCTTCCTTTATTGATATTTATACCAGTTACGGTATGCCGGCCACTGCAAGGCCACAGGGCGGATTTAATTTTTTTGGCCCGGCGCAGCTTACTTCAAATCAAAAAGGAGCCTATGGCTGGAACCAGGCACTGAAAACCGAAGTAGACGCATCGCGGATTTTTGCAGCCGATAATGCAAGAGCAAAACAACTCAGGGATATTGGATTTGGGAGTGTACTTACGCACCAGGCCGATGGCATTGCCCGCGGCACAGGAGCCGTAGTTACACTTGCGGACGAAAAAGAAAACCTGACGATGGTGAAAGAAAGAGCGTCAGCGCACTATTCATTTAACCGCGGCACCTCTACCCAATCGTACCCCTCTTCGATGATGGGCATGATTGCCTTGCTGCGCCAGACTTACCTTGATGCCCAGTGGTACAAGAGTAATCCATCGGCCGAAGGGATTAATCTTTCATTGAAATTTTTTAATGAGCAGCAAAATCTTCCTCAGATTTTCGAAGCGAACAATAAATGGAACTGCCTGCGGGCAGACAGGATCGGAGACGAGTTTGGCGTTCAATACATCATTAAAGCAGGCGGAAACGAGTACCAGCGTATCAATGAAATGAAATCAACCAACGCTCCGTTTATTTTGCCTCTGAATTATCCGGCGGCAATGGATGTGGATGATCCCAATGATGTTCGCTTTGTGGGTCTTGATGATCTGAAGCACTGGGAACTGGCGCCTTCCAATCCTGCCGCTTTTGAAAAGGCAGGAATAATTTTTTGCCTGACCACAGCCGATCTGAACAATGTATCTGAGTTCACCGCCAATCTGCGCAAAGCATTGGAATATGGGTTAAGTGAAAAAGCGGCGCTGGACGCATTGACAAAAAATCCGGCTACCCTGCTGGGTGTGTATGATAAGGTGGGAAGTATTGATGCCGGTAAGCTGGCCAATTTCATTATTACCAGCGGGCCTGTTTTTAATGAAAAAACAGTGATCCTTCATAACTGGGTACAGGGTAAAAAATATGGAGTAAAAGAAGAAAACTGGACAGATGTAAAAGGGATATACAGGTTTGCACAAAATACCCCTTCGGGTACAAAATCCTATACACTGGAATTGAAAGACGGCGGAAATGCTTCTTTCATCAGTACAGACACTCTAAGCGGGAAATACACCTATAATGGTAAACTTGTCAAGCTCAGTTTTACGGAAGGCCGAGGGCCCAATGCAAAAGAAACCACCATGAGCGGGGTGGCAAATGATAAAACCTGGAACGGAACGGGAACTGACGCCTCCGGAAACAGCTTTACCTGGACAGCCGCTTTTGAAAAGCCCGCAACATCTGCTCCCGACACGGCCAGGGCCAAACAGCCGCTTCAGCTGGGAAAGGTTACGTATCCTTTTCTTGCTTATGGATTTGAAGAGATGCCGAAGCAGGAAAATATTCTTATCAGGAATGCTACTGTATGGACAAATGAAAAGGAAGGTATACTTACCAACAGTGATGTGCTCATTAAAAACGGAAAAATATCGGCTGTTGGAAAAAATCTGAATGATCCTTCAGCCAAAGTAATTGACGCCACAGGCAAGCATGTAACGGCAGGTATTATTGACGAACATTCACACATTGCCGCTTCATCAATTAATGAAGGCGGCCAGTCGGTAACCTCGGAAGTTCGCATTGGGGATAATCTGAATCCGGACGACATTAACATTTACAGACAACTCAGCGGAGGAGTTACTTCATCACATATTCTTCACGGTTCAGCCAATACAATCGGCGGACAAACGCAGCTGATCAAACTTCGGTGGGGAGCCAATGACGATGAACTTAAGTTTAAAGGAGCAGATGGATTTATCAAGTTTGCACTGGGCGAAAATGTAAAACGATCTGCTGCCACCCAGGGCAATACGCGGTTTCCCGATACACGTATGGGAGTAGAGCAGGTGCTTACAGACGCGTTTACCCGCGCCAGCGATTATCAAAAACAATGGAAAGCTGCCGAAGAAAATAATAAAAAGAAAGGTGCGACCCCGATTGTCGTTCGCCGGGATCTTGAACTGGATGCGCTGGCAGAGATTATGAATAAAAAACGATTCATCACCTGCCATTCCTATGTGCAAAGCGAAATCAACGCAACCATGAAAGTGGCAGAAAAGTTTGGATTTACGATCAACACATTTACCCATATACTGGAAGGATACAAGGTGGCTGATAAAATGAAAGCACATGGAGCTGCGGCTTCTTCTTTTGCCGACTGGTGGGCTTACAAGTGGGAAGTATATGATGCCATTCCGTACAGTCCCACCATCATGACAAAAGTCGGACTGAACGTTGCCATTAACTCCGATGATGCGGAGATGGCCCGCCGCCTGAATCAGGAAGCTGCCAAAAGCATCAAGTACGGCGGCCTGAGCGAAGAAGAAGCACTGAAAATGGTAACACTGAATCCGGCAAAAATGCTGCACGTGGATGACAGGGTGGGAAGTATAAAAGCTGGAAAGGATGCCGACGTGGTAGTATGGAGCGATAACCCGTTAAGCATTTATGCAAAAGCCGAAAAAACAATTGTTGACGGCATTGTCTATTTCGATCGTGAAAGAGATCTTGAACTGCGCAAGAAAAACCAGCAGGAAAAGCAACGCCTGGTGGCTAAGCTGGCTGCAGCCAAAAGAGGGCCCGGAGCCAATGCTGCTAATTTTCAGCGGCCAAGGCCCCGCTACGAAATAATGCATACCTGCAGCGATCATGCGCATGATCATGGCCTGCTGGTCATTGATGCCGATGAACTGAATGAAAATTCAATTGATAACAAGCAGTAAAGTTTTTATATGAAAAAATATTTGTTATTCGTTTCTTTCCTTTTTGCCGTTTGTTTTTTAAACGCACAGGACGATGTATACCCCGCTCCTGAACAAAACGGACTTTTATTTATTACCAACGCTACCATTCATGTGGGCAACGGCACGGTGATTAACAACGGAGTCATCCGGATAAACAATGGCAAGATCGAAGATGTAGGAGTCAATCTTCCCATACCGGAAAGTAATGCCGTTATCTTTGAAGCCAGGGGTAAGCACGTTTATCCCGGTCTTATTCTCAGTAACTCGGCTATCGGCCTCTATGAAGTGGGGAGTAACAGCGGCAGGGCTATGAACGATCAGAATGAAATCGGTACCATCAATGCCAGTATCCGCTCCATTGTGGCTTATAATACCGATTCCAGAATCATCAATACCCTTCGTAACAATGGGATACTGCTGGCAAACGTTGTTCCCGGAGGAGGTGTTATTTCGGGTTTATCTACAGTAGTACAGCTGGATGCCTGGAACTGGGAAGATGCAGCTTACAAAACAGATAACGGCGTTCACTTTCGTATGCCTTCCTTACTGGCCAGAACGGGCGGCGGCGGCTTTGGCGGTTTTCTTCAGCAGCCGCCGCAGGGCGACCCGGTACAGCGCGGATTGCAGCAAATAGAAGAGGTAAAAGTTTTTTTCCGTGAAGCCAAAAGTTACTTTTCCCAATCGCCGGCTCCTGAAAATAAAAATCTCAAATTCGAATCCGTACGCGGTTTGTTTGAAAAGAAACAAAAACTGTTCATTCATTGCAATATTGTAAAGGAAATGCTGGTTTGTATTGATTTCAAAAAAGAATTTGGATTTGACGTAGTAATTGTAGGTGGCAGCGAAAGCTGGCAGATAGCTGATTTATTAAAAGAAAACGGACTGGCTGTAATTTTAAACCAGATGCACAGCCTTCCTACAATGATTGACGATGATGTGGATCAGCCTTTCAAAACACCGGCGCTGCTGCAAAAAGCCGGAGTTCTGTACGCCATCAATGACGATGATGGTTCGGCACGGGGAAGAAATCTGGCTTTCAATGCGGGCACCGCAGCAGCCTACGGGTTGACGAAGGAGCAGGCGCTGACTGCAATTACACTCAGCGCAGCAAAAATTCTTGGCATTGATGATAAAACCGGATCGGTTGAAAAAGGAAAAGATGCCAACCTGGTGATTTGCGAAGGGGATATACTTGACATGCGTACGCAGAATATCACCGATGCATTTATACAGGGCAGAAAAATTAATCTTACCGATAAGCACAAGCAACTGTACGAAAGGTATAAATATAAATACGGATTAAAATAAACTTACGCTATTGATCAGGCAGATGAATTTCTGCCGACAAGGATTGCTACCCCGGAAGTGAAGGGGGCCGGCCCGAAAAACGAGCCGGCCTCTTTTTTATGTTTCTTTTTTGCGGCGCATAAAATTGACGTATACAGAAGCAATGATGGCGAAGACAAGGCAACTTAATGTAACACGATCTACAAGAGAAGCATCATTATCGCAGCTGCATATTTTATCGGCAAAGTATTTTATAAATGAATTGGGCAAATGGGTTTCGCCCAGTTTTGTTTTTATATCCCAGTGCCAGTCGGTAAGCGGACAATAACCCCAGCCGTACCAGATTCCCAATACAAACCAGGAAGCCAGGGTAAGCCCCAAAGTGATCATATGTGCTTTTCTTGTTCTTCTCCATATCCAGCCTGTTAGGTTGAAGCCTACAAGGGCCAGATGTAAAAGAGTTAGAAATATATTCAGAAACGGAAGCATCCGGTAACTGCTTATTTATTCAGCATCTTGTTTTTTTCTTCCTGCATCCAAGCTACTTTCAGTTCCGGCGTGTGTTCCATTCCGATGATATCGCGGTACAGTTCGGGTCGTCTTGCCTTTATGTACCGGTGCCCGCCGGCCCGTGTAAGTTTTTCAGGTTTCAGTTCCGCTACAGTAATATCATCTCCCAGCGTTCTGCATTCGGCTGCAATATTGCCAAAAGGATCAATGATCATGGAGCAGCCATTTTTAAGCTGATCGTCATCCATGCCAATGGGGTTCGAAAACACAGCATAAATGGCATTATCATAGGCCCGGGCGGGCAACCATTTCATGAGCCATTCTCTTCCCTTACTGCCATCAAATTCGTATCGTAAGGAAGCAGGATCGGTTTCCCGGTTTTTCCAAAGCAACGAGTCAACAAAGCCGGCTCCGGGCCGGCCGGAGGGAGTGCACATGGTGACGTGGGGCATAAAAATAATCTGGGCGCCCAGCAGGGCAGTGGCTCTCACATTTTCAATTATGTTATTATCGTAGCAGATCAGGATACCGCATTTCCATCCATGCAGGTTAAATACGGTATAGCTGTTGCCGGGAATAATATGCGGATTGATAAACGGATGCAGCTTGCGGTGTTTTGCCAGCAACCCTTTTTCATCTATACAAACAAAAGCCTTGTAAAGGTTATTATTTTCATCTTTTTCAAAAAGGCCGGCAAGAACCGTGATGTTATACGTTTGGGCAATTGATCTCAGCGCTTCGGAGCTTGCCCCTTCCGGCACCCGTTCTGCCACATCAAGCATCTGTTGTTTTGATAATTTTCTGGCAAACGCATAGCCCGTCACAGCGCATTCATGAAAACAAATAGCCTGAGCTCCGGCGGCGGCTGCCTTTTTCGAGAGCAATTCAATGACGGAGAGATTGTATTTTTTATCCCCGCTGCGATGTTCAAACTGGGCCGAAGCTATTTTCAAATTATCCATGAGCAGGGCTTTTTTAAAGTGAGATAATAACCTGCCGCGTGTTAACAGCCAGTTTACGGGTAATGCCGGATTCCACGGGTTTACCTGAAAAGAATATACCGTCTATGCATCTTTTCCATGGCAGTGCTTATACTTTTTACCGCTGCCGCAGGGACAGGGATCGTTGCGGCCGATTTTGGGCCCCACTTTTACAGGTTCCTGCTTTACGGCTGTGCCGGATGGATCGTAATAATCTTTTTCATTGGCCCCGTATTCATCTCCGGCGGCGTCCACCTCGGCTTTGTTGGCACGCATCCTGCTCATATCGGTTTTTTCCTGGCGGCCTTCTTTCAATCTTGCGTTTTCATCCTGCACCGGTAGCGAGCAATGACACAGAAAGGAAACAATATTGCGGTTGACCTGGCTATCCATTACCTTGAACAGGTTGAAGGCTTCCATTTTATAAATGACCAGCGGATCTTTTTGTTCCAGGTAGGCTGTCTGTACACTTTGCTTCAGGTCATCCATGGCACGCAGGTGTTCTTTCCACGATTCGTCAATAGTAGCCAGCGTAATGGTTCTTTCCAGTGCATTGCACAATTCTTCGCCCTGCGTATCAAGTGTTTTCTGAAGATGGGTGAGGGCATTGATGGTTCTGGTTCCGTCGGTAAAAGGAACTACCACATTTTCAATATGACTGCCCTGGGTAAGTTTGATATTTTTAAAAACCGGCAAGGCTTGTTTTTTTAAATCTTCTTTTTTACGCCGGTAATTTTCGGTGGCTTCGGTATAAAGTTTATCGGCAAGCGTATTTAAATCGGTTTTCAGAAATTCTTCTTTTTCGATGGCAGTGTCCAGGCCAAAATTTACGATGCAGTCCAGCTTGAATCCATCAAAGTCTTCCTGTTCTTTGTAAGAAGCGATCAGGCCTTCGGCCACGATATAAAATGCGTTATCGATATCAAGAGCAAGGCGCTCGCCAAATAAGGCATGCTGGCGTTTTCCATACACCACATTGCGCTGTTTGTTCATTACATCATCGTATTCCAGCAGGCGCTTTCGGATGCCAAAATTATTTTCTTCTACCTTCTTTTGCGCTCTTTCGATGCTTTTGGTGATCATGCTGTGCTGAATTACTTCACCTTCTTTGTAGCCCAGTTTATCCATGATGGCGGCAATGCGTTCGCTGCCGAACATCCGCATCAGGTCGTCTTCCAGCGCTACATAAAATTGTGATGAACCCGGATCGCCCTGGCGGCCGGCGCGGCCGCGCAGCTGCCTGTCTACCCGCCTGCTTTCGTGTCTTTCGGTTCCAATAATTGCCAATCCGCCCGCTTCCTTTACTCCGGGGCCCAGCTTAATATCGGTACCCCGGCCGGCCATATTGGTAGCAATGGTTACGGCGCCGGCCAAACCGGCTTCTGCCACAATCTGCGCTTCACGGGAGTGTTGCTTTGCGTTCAAAACATTGTGCGGAATCTTTTTTACCTGCAGCATTTTTCCCAGCAATTCGCTTACTTCAACCGAAGTGGTACCTACCAGTACAGGCCTTCCTTCATTGCGAAGCTTTTCTATTTCATCAATGACAGCTTTGTATTTTTCCCTTTTGGTTTTATACACCAGGTCCTGGTGGTCTTTGCGGATCATCGGGAGGTTGGTAGGAATGGTTACTACATCGAGTTTGTAAATACTCCAGAATTCACCCGCTTCGGTAACCGCCGTACCCGTCATCCCGGCCAGTTTGTGATACATCCGGAAATAGTTCTGCAGCGTGATGGTAGCGTAGGTTTGTGTGGCCGCTTCAATTTTTACGTTTTCTTTTGCCTCAATGGCCTGATGAAGCCCGTCGCTGTAGCGGCGGCCATCCAATATGCGGCCGGTTTGTTCATCCACAATTTTTATTTGTCCGTTCATTACCACATACTCCACATCTTTATCAAAAAGTGTATAGGCTTTTAATAACTGGTGAACGGTATGAATGCGGTCGGCTTTTAGTTTGAAATCATTCAGCACTTCTTCTTTTTTCTGAAGTTTTTCTTCCGGCGAAACCTGCAGCTTTTCCACTTCGGCCAGTTTCATGCCGATATCAGGCAGTACAAAAAAATCAGGGTCTTCTCCCGCTCTGGTCAGCATGGCAATACCCTTGTCGGTAAGGTCAACCGAATTGTTTTTTTCATCAATGTAAAAAAGCAGTTCCTCATCAATCTTTTTCATTTCTTTCTGCTGATCGGCGAGGTAATAGTTTTCGGTTTTTTGCATTTTTACCTTGATGCCCGGCTCGCTCAGAAATTTGATCAGCGGGCCATATTTGGGCAAACCCCGGTGGGCCCGGTATAAAAGCATTCCTCCTCCTTTGGCATCATCGTCGCCTTCGGCAAAACGTTTTTTGGCTTCGTTAAGACAGGTTCTCACAATTTTTTCCTGTGCTTCCACCAGTTGTTGCACACGGGGTTTCAGTATATGGTATTGCTGCTCGTCTCCTTTGGGAATGGGCCCCGAAATGATCAGCGGGGTTCGGGCATCGTCAATCAATACGCTGTCGGTTTCATCCACCATGGCAAAATGATGCTTGCGCTGCACCATCTCATCGGGGCTGTGCACCATGTTGTCGCGCAGGTAATCGAAGCCGAATTCATTGTTGGTTCCGTAAGTAATATCGGCATGATAGGCCTTTCGTCTTTCTTCGCTGTTGGGCTGATGCTTGTCAATACAATCTACGGTTAATCCCAGCCATTCAAAAATAGTTCCGTTCCATTCCTGGTCGCGACGGGCCAGGTAGTCATTCACGGTGACGATATGCACTCCTTCGCCGGCCAGCGCATTGAGATAGGCGGGCAGGGTAGAAACAAGTGTTTTACCTTCACCCGTTGCCATTTCGGCAATCTTTCCCTGGTGCAGTACAATGCCGCCGATGAGCTGAACATCGTAGTGAACCATATTCCAGGTAATCATGTTGCCGGCGGCCATCCAGCTGTTTTTATATATGGATTTATCACCTTCAATGGTGATGTATTCTTTTTTTACACTCAGCTCGCGGTCAAGCGGTGTGGCGGTTGATACAATGGCCGCATTTTCTTTGAAACGGCGGGATGTTTCTTTTACTACGGCAAAAGCTTCGGGTAATAATTCATTCAGCACTTCTTCGATCTTTTTATCCCTTTCTTTTTTCAGCTTATCTACTTGCTGATAAATAGTGTCTTTACCGGCCAGTTCATTGAATGGCAATTCTTCGGCTTTTTTATTCAGGCTTGTTATTTCTTCATCAATGCTTTTAAGATGATTGCTGATGCGCTGGCGAAACTCCTGTGTTTTGGCCCGGAGCTGATCGTTGGTTAAGGATTGATAAGAAGTAAAGTACTGATTTATCTTTTCTACCTGCGGAAGCAGGTTTTTTACATCTTTTTCCGATTTGCTGCCGCCAAAGATTCTGGAAATAAAACCGAACATAATAGGGGTGTTGCTTTACCGGGGGTTCCGGGGTTTATTGTTTACGAAACTGAATCATTACTTTGTCAAAAAAGGTGCTATAAATTACTGGCGAGCCATTTTGACAGAGCCTCCCTCCGTTTTCCGGAGAAGAACAAAGATAAGAAACAGACTATTGATGGGCTATGGACATAATACCGCACGGGCATTTGGATTGAATTATAACAGCATTTTATCTTTTTTTAATTTACTTTGGCCGCCCGCTTAAACCAATTTTTATTCATAGCAATGAAAGCCCGGATAATCATTTTTCTGTTTTCTGCATTGTCTGTTTTCATCATTTCGTGCCGCAACAGTGAAACGGATGGTGATGCCGGCTTTGGCGATCTTTATCTGGATTGCAAAGTATGGTCGGAGGAAGGCAGTGAAAATGCAACGCTAAAACTGCAATTTCGCATAGGAGGACCCGAAGGCCGGACGACAAGGCTGCCCGAAACGGCAAAAGTGGAACTTGACGGAATACAACTGAAAGCCGACAGCGCTAAGCTTGAAGGCCCTTATTACGAAGCCGTGTTGCCGCTGAAAGAATTTGCCGGCACACATAGTATCCGATATACTTCGCCCGGCGCCAAAGTGTATGAAGACAGTTTTTCCTTTGTTCCTTTTACCCTTGATCCCGAAATGCCGGCGGTAATGACACGCGGCGACCTTGTTTTTACTTTTAAAGGACTGGATGCCGAAGATTACCTGCGGGTGTGGTTGTCCGACACACTTTTTACCAGCGATGACATAAATGATATTGACACCATCCGAAACGGTAAACTGGTAATACATCGCGAAAGGCTGGCAACTATTGCCGGCGGCCCCATCAATCTGCAATTTCATAAAGAGGCACAACTTCCGTTTCGGCGTATAACCCCTGCCGGCGGAAGAATTTATATCACTTATACGCTGAAGAGGATGTTTGAGCTGAGAGGCTGATTATTTTATTGAATAATTCAATGAAAACTGGCAGATGGGGAGGTAATAATCGATTTCAATTTTTTGCCTACTCATTATCAAAAGCAAGATTTTTTAAAATTTATACCGTTCGGTATTTTATTATATCTTTGTGCCGTTGAAATAAAAGCAACTCACTTTGTATGCCTAAAAACATTTCAAAATCTGAGCGGACAAAGCAGTTCATTGTTGAACGGACTGCCCCTGTTTTCAATGAAAAAGGGTTTGCAGGCACTTCGCTATCTGACTTAGAAAAAGCAACAGGTCTGACAAAAGGGAGCATTTACGGCAATTTTGAAAATAAGGACGAAGTTGCCCTGGCTGCTTTTGACTATAACTTCAACCGAATAACGGAATACATCAAAGACAAAATTTTAGGGACAGATAATTCCATTGAGCGTCTATTAGTTTACCCAAAAGTGTATCGTGATTTTTTGAAAATACCATTCTTAAAACCGGGCTGCCCAATACTGAATACTTCCACCGAAGCAGATGACACACATCCGAGACTAAGAGAGAAAGCAGCCAACGCATTAGCATTTTGGAAAACATCAATTGAAAATCAAATTAAAAGAGGAATACAAAGAGGAGAAATTAAGAACGACACAAACCCAACAGAGTTTGCCGTCATTTTAATGTCGCTTATTGAAGGGGCAGTGATGCAAGCGAAAGTAACAGGCAAAACAACCGAACTACGGATAACAATGAATTTTTTAGAACAACTGATTCTTAATTTAAAAGCCTAATTTTTTTAACTATAAATATACCGAACGGTATATTTTTAAAACGTACAACTAACAAATAATTGAAATGAAAGAAGTATTCATAGTATCAGTAAAACGAACACCAATAGGAGGCTTTCTTGGGGTGTTGAGCAACTATTCAGCAACAGAATTAGGGGCTATTGTAGTCAAAGAAGCATTCAACACGGTGAATGTAGAAGCAAGTCAAATTGATTCGGTTTATATGGGCAATGTATTGTCTGCCAATTTAGGTCAAGCGCCTGCAAGACAGGTTGCAAAATATGCAGGCATTCCCAATGAAACAGACAGCACTACTATCAATAAAGTCTGTTCATCGGGATTAAAAGCTGCTAGCATAGCAGCACAGCAAATTCAAATCGGTTTAGAGGATTTGGTAATAGCAGGCGGAATGGAAAGCATGAGCAATGCACCGCATTACACTAACCTGAGAAAAACAACTAAACTGGGTAACGAACAATTTATTGACGGTTTACTTAAAGATGGTTTAACAGATGTTTACAACCGCCTGCATATGGGTAATACTGCAGAATTGTGCGTTGGTAAATACAAGATAAGTCGTGAGCAACAAGACGATTTTGCTTTGGCTTCTTATGAAAAGGCGGCTTTGGCAACTAAAAATGGAAAGCTCAAAAATGAAGTTGTACCCATTTCAGTAAAAGGGAAAGATGGAATTATTCTTCTTACAGATGACGAAGATATATTCAAGGTTATTCCTGAAAAAGTTTCTAAACTGAAACCTGTTTTTGTTGAAGGAGGAACCATTACCGCTGCTAACGCAAGTAATCTTAACGATGGTGCGGCTGCCTTGCTTTTGGCATCAAAGGAAGCAGTCGAAAAACATCACTTAAAACCATTAGCTAAGATTATTGCCTATGCCGATGCTTCGCAAGCCCCTGAATGGTTTACCACTTCACCTGCTGTTGCCATTACAAAAGCATTGAAGCAAGCTCAACTCAACATCAACGACATTGACTACTTTGAAATCAATGAAGCATACGCTGCTGTGGTTATCGCCAACCAACAAATTCTAAATATCCCAAGTGGCAAAACAAATATTTATGGAGGTGCAGTGGCAATGGGGCATCCGCTTGGTGCATCAGGAGCAAGGATACTTTGCACACTGGTTTCTGTGCTGAATCAGGAAGGCGGAAACTATGGTGTGGCTGCTATTTGTAACGGTGGCGGTGGTGCTACTGCCATGATTATTCAAAACTTAATGAAATAATTCTTATGAAAACATTAGCAAAAATTATTGAAAGCAAAACAAGGATTCAATATCAGGATTGCGACCCATTTAATCATTTGAACAATTCCAAATACATTGATTACATCGTTGCCGCCCGAACAGAACAGCTACTTGTAAACTACGGCTTCAACAGTGCCGAAATAGCCCGTAAAGAAGGTATCGGCTGGGTAGCGGCACAAACCCAACTATCATATTTCAGTCCTGCATCGTGGATGGAAATGGTAACCATTGAATCAAAACTCATTCAGTTCTCCGAATTCAGTTTACTGATTGAAGGCTTTATGTGGGATGAACAAAAAACAAAATTAAAATGTGTTATGTGGACTAAGTTGGTTCACTTCAACATTAAAACACAAAGAAGTCAAAAGCATTCAGAGGAGCTAATGAAGCTGTTTTCTGAAATCCATTATCCTTTGGAAAACAACCTCACATTTGAAGAACGGGTAAAATCTTTAAAACAATCCATTCAATAATTATGAGCAAAAAGCATATTGTCGTTATTGGCTTGGGCGGTGTAGGCGGGTATTTTGGATTTAAAATCAACAAGTTTAATGAGTTTTCGCAGGAGTTTCACATCACATTTGCTGCACGAAATCAAACGTTTCATGCCATAAATGAAAGAGGGTTGGTTCTTAATTCTGTTGAAATGGGGGAAGTTATAACCAAGCCGGATTCAGTTATTGAAAATATATCAGATATAATAAACCCCGACCTGGTTCTTATTTGCGTGAAAGCATACGATTTGGAGAATGTATGCAAACAACTTCAAAATGTAATTATACCGAAAACCATTTTACTTCCTTTAATGAATGGTGCAGATATCTATGATAGAATACGAAAAGTAATACCAACGCATACCATTCTGCCCTCTTGCGTTTACATTTCAGCACACATTAAAGGAAGTGGCATCATTGAGCATAGAAGTATGCCCGGTAAAATTATCTTCGGCAGAGATAATGCCAATCCAGATACTCCAATAGACTGGGTCATTGAATTGCTTCAAAAAAGTCAGATTGATTTTGACTTACAAGAAAATCCGCAAAAAGCCATTTGGACGAAGTTTCTTTTCATTGCAAGTTTTGGATTAGTAACAGCAAAACATAACTCATCTTTTGGTACAGTTTGCAGCGACCCCACCCAAAAGCAAGAAGCCGAAAACATCATGAATGAAATAAAAGCGATTGCATATGCAAGGGGAATTGTCTTAGACGAAAATGTGAATGAGAATACCTTCAAGATTGCAAGTTCATTCCCTTTTGAAACCCCCTCATCTATCCAACTTGACATCCACGGTAAGAAAGGTGTGAGTGAACTGGATTTACTGGGAGGCACCATACTTCGCCTTGGAAAAGAACTCGCTATCGCCACTCCTTGCACCAAAGCAATTTTTAATGAAATAACCCAATTAATAGAAACCAACAATTAAAAATCCAAGAACATGAAAAAAGTAATCTTCATCGCAGCACTGTTTACAAGCATCACATTGTACGCACAAACATTTACACTAAAAAGTAATGAACTTGGCGGGCAAGCCACCGAACAGCAAGTTTTCAACAGCTTTGGTTGCAACGGCAAAAACTTATCGCCTCAATTGTTTTGGGAAAATCCGCCAGCAGGAACAAAGAGTTTTGCAGTAACCATGTATGACCAAGATGCTCCGACAGGAAGCGGTTGGTGGCATTGGTTGATTTTTGATATTCCGGCTTCAACAAAAGAACTTAAATCAGGAGCCGGAAATTTAGCATTAAATCTTGCCCCTATGGGTTCAATCCAAAGTATTACTGATTTTAAAACGCAAGGCTACGGTGGTCCTTGTCCGCCCGAAGGTAGCAAGCCACACCGATATATCATTACAGTTTATGCCCTGAAAACCGATAAACTCGGTTTAGATAGCACGGCTAACCCCGCATTGGTTGGGTTTATGTTGGAGCAAAACGCCATTGAAAAAGCATCAATCATTTTTTACTACAAAAGATAAACAGCCATGAAAACAAATTATTTAGAAAGTGTAATCAAACAATTCGAGTATTACAAAATGTTGGGCGATAAAACATTTGTCCAAATCCCGGAAGAAAAACTCTTTTGGCAATACAACGAAGAAAGCAACAGCATTGCCACCATTGTAAAACACCTTTGGGGAAATATGTTAAGCCGTTGGACTGATTTTCTGACAACAGACGGAGAAAAGGAATGGCGAAACCGTGATGCCGAATTTGAAAACGACATTTCCACCAAACAAGAAATGATGGACAAGTGGAATGAAGGGTGGAAGGTGTTTTTGGATACGCTGAAATCTTTGAAAGATGAAGATTTGGAGAAAATAATTTACATCCGCAATCAGGGGCATACGGTTTTGGAGGCGATTAACCGACAGTTGGCACATTACCCTTACCACATTGGGCAAATAGTTTTCATCGGTAAAATGTGTGCTGAAAAGTGGGATTCTCTTTCCATTCCCAAAGGAAAATCAAACAACTACAATGCATATAAATTCTCAAAGCCAAAAGAACGGGGGCATTTTACGGATGAATTTTTAAACAAATAAAACTGTACGAATTGAAATGAATACATCAATCATAAATGCCACAACAGACGATTTGCCACTCATTTACCAACTCTTTGAAAAAGCCATACTTTTTCAAAAGCAAAATAATTATATCGGTTGGAACAGCTATGATAAAGATTTCATAAAATCAGACATACAAAATGCACTATTGTTTAAAATAGTCAAGGGTCAGGACGTTCTCGGAATTTTTACTATTTGCCACAGCGATGAATTGATATGGCGAGAGAAAGAACAAGGCAATGCAGTTTATATACATCGCATCGTACTCAATCAAAAGTTTAAAGGTGAAAAAATATTTCATCAAGTGCTGGATTGGGCGATTCGCTTTGCACTGGAAAGGAATTTAACTTACATCCGCATGGATACATGGGCAAATAATGACAAGTTAATTGCTTACTACAGGAGTTATGGCTTTCGGTTTATTGAGAACTACACTACTTCCGGTACAGAGAATTTGCCGATACAACACAGGAATTTAAATGTGGCATTATTGGAATTAAACGTTAAACAGTTCGGCAATCCCAGTGCTTTAGAAAAGGTAAACATTCATCATGAGTTTACAACTATCCAAGAGTATTGGAGTCAGAAAGTTATTGGCAATGCAAATGGACAGCTAATTAAGATTGCAAAAGGAAACGGCGAGATCAAATGGCATAAACATGACGACCAGGATGAACTGTTCATTCTTTACAAAGGACATCTGACCATGCAGCTACGAGATAAGAACATTGAAATGTTTAAGGACGATATGTTTATTGTTCCCAAAGGAGTTGAACATTGTCCGAAAGCTAATGGTGACGTAGAATTTCTAACAATGGGTATCAATATTACATCTAATGCGGCAGGGGGGCGTCCTTATTGAATGTTTTTCAAAGTGCAATTTAAAAGCGTAATGCATTTAAAATTAACAGCAATTAATATGAAATTCTCACTTGAAAAATCATTAGAAATACTGAAAAGCACGCCAAACGCAATTTCAGTAATGCTTCAAAATCTTAGTGAAGATTGGACAAACCACAACGAGGGCGGAAACACATGGACGGCAAAAGAAGTTGTAGCTCACCTCATTGTTTGCGAAGAAACGGAATGGCTGACAAGAACAAAAATTATTTTAAGCGAAGCTACTGAAAAGAAGCTAACGCCTATAGATTTACAGGCGCATTACAAAATTGCAGAAACCAATAGCCTCTCAACTCTTCTGATAAAATTTCAGGAACTTCGTAAAAGGAATATCGCAGAACTCTTGTCATTCAATTTGCAAGAACCAGATTTTGCAAAAACTGCTTTGCATCCAGAACTTGGCGAAGTAAATCTACAACACATCATTTCAACCTGGGCTACACACGACCTAAGTCATATTGCTCAAATAGCAAGAATAATGGCCAAACAATACAAAGATTTTGTTGGTGGATTTAGGAAATACCAAAGAGTATTAAATCAGTAAATTACTGAATGACAACCTTACAAAAGTACATACATTCCGCATTAACTCAAGCCGTCCCGCAAACCAAAGGTGCGGTATGTGTGTGCTTTTTACCAACACAAATAAAAATTCATTTTTCCCCGCAGGCTTGTTTCATTTTTTATCCCTCATAACCCTTGATAGACAAGCGTTCTGTCTATTTGAGTTGAATTAAGTTATTATCTGCTCGGGTCTTGATACAGGACAGCGTGACAGTTACCAACTGCAACTTCTGTAGATTTAAAATCTTCCTTGATTCTTCGCTCTGGCTAATCGGAGCCCCTGCCGCGTAGAGCTGGCTTTGCCGGCTAATTACGTTTGTGTCGGTTGCTGAATATTTCTTTCGCCGGTGTGCTGGAATTTTACCTCATCAGCCCTACCTTTGCGGCCGGTTTGTCCCTTCCTTACAGAGGAGTACCGGCAGTGTACAATGGATGCTGAATAGAATTGATGCAGTACAAGAGTGCGACGCAAGGGACGATAAACAGAAATTCGAAAGCCGGGGTTCAAAACCCCAAACCAGCAACAGAAAGCGAGTAACAAACCATGGCAGGACAATTAAAGGAAGTTCGGAACCGTATTAAGTCGGTACAAAGCACGCAGCAGATAACCAAAGCAATGAAGATGGTGAGTGCCGCCAAGCTGCGCCGGGCGCAGGATGCCATCATTCAGATGCGGCCTTATGCCCGCAAGCTGCAGGAAATGCTGAGCAATATTGTGAGCAATACCGAAGGGGATGTGGCGGGGCAGCTTACTGCAGAACGCCCCGTAGAAAAAGTGCTGCTCATCGTCATCACCAGCGACCGCGGTCTTTGCGGCGCTTACAATTCCAACCTCATCAAGCTGGCCAAAGCAACGATAGCTGAAAAATACAGCGAGCAGCATAAAAAAGGAAACGTCACCATCTGGAGCATTGGCAAAAAAGGATACGAGCATTTTGTAAAGAACAAATACAAGACGGAAGCTACCTATAAGGATATTTTTCTCAATCTGACCTTTGAGCAGGTGCAGGCTTGTGCCCAGGCCGCCGTTAAAGCGTTTGAAGAAAAAAGATTTGACAGAGCCGAAATTATTTACAGCGAATTTAAAAACGCAGCTACCCAGCGCTTTGTTGCCGAGCAGTTTTTGCCCATACCCAAAGTGGAAAAAAAGCCCGGCGCAGCCAGGGCCGATTTTATCTTTGACCCGGATAAAAACCAGCTGATTGCCGAACTGATGCCCAAAATCCTCAACACACAATTATACAAAGCGGTACTCGACTGCAATGCCAGCGAACACGGTGCCCGCATGACAGCAATGGATAAGGCCAGTGATAACGCCAACGAGATTTTGCGTACACTGCGCATATCCTATAACCGCGCCAGGCAGGCAGCCATTACTACCGAACTGACGGAAATTGTAAGCGGGGCGGCAGCGCTGCAGGGGTAATGCCCGGGATTGCTGAAGGGAGAATGCAGTGAATCCTTTTTTTTGATTGATAATTTTAATTAAAGGATGTTGATAATTGTGCTGCCGGCTTTGGTTCCCTGATTGTACTTTCGTTGCGACGCTCCGTTCAGCATTCTGTTGGCAATTGAACAAAAGCGCAAATCATTTTCGATAAGCATACAGTTCTTAACTCAAAATCGTTTATTCATCGCCTTCATCCGCAGGAGTGTTCGCCAACGCCCCTTTACAGGATGGGCAAAAAAATTCTCCCTGCGGGGATCAGCGGTATGGAACTTACCAATCTGATACTACATATCGAAGCACTCATCTTTGCCAGTGATAAGCCATTAACCACACCGGAGATAACCGAACTGCTGAACAACGCATTTGGCTTTATGGAAGATAAAATAAGTCCTGACCAGACGGAAGCCGGCCTGCAAGCAATTGTGGAAAAATACAATACAGACTTCTATCCCTTTGAGGTAAAAATGAGCGGCGGCGGCTGGCAGTTTCTTACCAAAAAAGAGTATCACAAAACGGTAGCCCAGCTGAATGCCGATAAATTTCTTAAAAAACTATCGGCAGCTGCTATGGAAACACTGGCCATCATTGCTTACAAGCAGCCGGTTACCAAAGGAGAGATTGAATCCATACGGGGTGTAAACTGCGACTATACCGTACAGAAACTGCTGGAAAAAGACCTCATCGTCATCACGGGCCGGAATGAAAAACTTCCCGGACACCCGCTGGTATATGCCACCTCAAAAAACTTTATGGATTATTTCGGCATCAACTCAGCCGATGACCTGCCAAAAATAAAAGAAGTGCTGGCCGATCAACTGGTGGAACCTACCGTCGTTCGCCATACAGAAGCGGAAGAAACCGAAGAAAAGAAGCCGGATAAAGAAAATTCGTCCATGATCGTTAGCGAAAACGGCGAACTGCTGGAAAATACGGATGATACGAACACAGATACCGGTAGTGCAGAAAATGAAAAGGTTTAATGCCGCATGGCTGGCGAATTGCGCCATTAGTTATTCCCTCATCTTATCTTCGCAGGCATGTCTAAAAGATTATCAGCTGAACAGTTGATTGGTATTGCCGCAGAGTTTGGTACGCCGGTGTATGTGTATCATGCGGAAAAAATAAAAGAGCAGTATGAAAAGCTGGTCACTGCTTTTTCAGCCCTGGATACCAGGTTTTTTTATGCGGCCAAGGCGCTTACCAATGTAAATATTCTTTCTTATATACACTCGCTCGGCTGCAATTTTGATTGCAGCAGCATCAATGAAGTTAAGCTGGCGATGCATGCCGGCGTTGCTCCGCAAAAAATACTGTATACTTCAAACGGTATTGCGTTTGCGGAAATTGAAGAAGCGGTGAGGCTTGGCGTGCATGTAAATATTGACAGCCTGTCGAACCTGGAAAAATTCGGAAAGAAATTTGGCAGCAGCTACCCGGTAGGTGTAAGGATAAGACCCAATATTCTTGCAGGAAGCAATTTAAAAATCTCCACCGGTCATGAAAAAAGCAAATTTGGTATTCCGGTTGATCAGATAGAAGATTTAAAGGAAGTAGTGGAACAGAACCAGATTCATGTAAAAACACTGCATGTACATACGGGCAGCGATATTAAAGATGCAGATGTATTTGTGCAGGGAATAAAAGTGCTGGCCGAACTGGTACCTCATTTTCCGCATTTGCAGGTAATCGATCTGGGAGGCGGCTTTAAAGTACCGTACGAACCGGATCATGATGAAACCGACATGACATGGATTGCCCGTAAGCTAAAGGCTTTTCTGGAAACGCACTTGTTTACAGGCGATAAAAAATTTGAACTGTGGTTTGAACCGGGTAAATACCTTGTAAGCGAATGCGGTTATTTTATTACACAGGTAAATGTGATCAAAGAAACGCATACGGTTACATTTGCCGGGGTAAACAGCGGGCTGAACCATCTTATCCGCCCTATGTTTTATGAAGCCTATCATCATATAGAAAATTTATCCAACCCGCACGGCGAAGAAAGAATATATACCATTACCGGCTATATCTGCGAAACCGACACCTTTGCTTCAGACAGAAAGCTGCCCGAAATAAGAGAAGGAGATTATCTTGTTTTCTTTAATGCCGGCGCTTATGGATTTGAGATGTCGTCAAATTACAATTCCAGGTTCAGGCCTGCGGAAGTGATGGTAAAGGATGGTAAAGCATGTCTTATACGCAAAAGAGAAGAACTGAACGACCTGCTGCGCAACCAGATGAAAGTTGTTTAAGCAGCAGTATTTCTTCAAACGATTTGTTGAAAAAGCCTGTGCAAACAGGTTTTTTGTTTTCTAATACCTTCTCTTTATTTTTAATAAAACCAAATACTTTTATTGTTATGCCTATCCGAATGACTGACGATCCCAATCAGCCCCGGGATGACTTCAACGACGATACGGGCGGGCGCCGCCCCAATCTTCCCGGCGGCGGACTTATGAACCTTCTTCCCCTGCTGCTTGGATTATTTAAAGGAAAAGGAATTATTTTTTTGCTAATTCTTGTTGCCGGTGGTTATTTTCTTTTAAGTAAAGGAGGCGGGTGTAATGTGCAGCAGATTGCCAGTTTGTTTTCCCAAAGTGGCTACGCGTTTGATCCTGCCGAATTCAATAAAGCTTCGGTGTACGAAGAGCTGGATGAAAATAATCCAGGCAATGCGCTTCCCGAGGCAGTTTCGTTATTAAAGTACGCTCCGGTACGCCTTAATCAGGGACAACAGGGCAGCTGCGTGGCATGGAGCAGCGCCTATGCAGCACAAACTATTTTAAAAGCTACCGCTACCGGCGATAATCCCGATGACATAGCTTTCAGCCCGTCTTATTTATATAACCAGATTCGCCTGGAAGGTTGTCAGGGCTCGTATATACAAAGGGCCATGGAAGCGATGAGGAGAAACGGCGGAGTACCGCTGAAACAATATCCCTACGATGAAACCGATTGTGAACGAATGCCAACATCCACCGACGTGCAGGCCGGCCGGCAAAATACAATTCATGGATTTACCCGCCTCACCAGCGGCGATAATATTAATCAAATAAGCATAAGAGCTATAAAAGAACATCTGGCAAAAGATGCGCCTGTGGTAATTGGGATGATGGTGGGCCAAAGTTTTATGGAGCCGATGAAGGGTGAAGAATTATGGAGGCCTCAGGGAATGGATGCCACACAAATAGGAATGGGCGGCCATGCCATGACGGTGATCGGATATGACGACAGCAAGTACGGAGGCGCTTTTCAGATTATGAACAGCTGGGGTTCGGACTGGGGTAATAACGGGATCGGATGGGTACGCTATGCCGACTTTAAAACTTATGTAAAAGAAGCATACGGTATTGATCCGCTGCCTAAGCAAAGCGATGTAGCCAATATCCCGCTTGAATGCACAATCGGATTGGTGCGCAACGGCAATAAACAATATATAAATCTGCGAAACAGCGGAAATAATCTTTTTCAAACGGTTTCGCCGATTGCTGTGGGTACCCGTTTCAAGATGGAGATAAAAAATGAAACGCCCTGCTATATTTATATTTTCGGGCAGGAGGTGGATGGAAGCAGTTATGTTCTTTTTCCTTATACTGAAAAACACTCGCCTTATTGCGGCATTACCGGTTACCGGTTGTTTCCCAGGGCACAGTCAATGGAAGCAGACGACAAAGGCAGCAGAGACTACATAGCCATCGTTGCCAGCAGGGACGAATTAAATTATAATCAGCTTAATGAAGCTATCAGCCGCAGCACGAAGCCGGACTATGCAGCAAAAGTAAACGAGGCATTGCAAAGTTTGCTGATTCGTTCGGTGGCCTATAGCAGTACCGGCGACGGAAGAATTTACTTTAAGGCGGGTACAAATAACAATAAAGCAGTTGCTGCTGTTGTAGCATTTGATAAACGATAACAAAATTTGAATACAATCACATCAGATCACGATCCCGGGCCATTTTTCCGGATGGTAAGGAATAAATTAAAATTTGGTCTTTTTCTTTTTTCTAAACTTCCTGCCGCATGGCTGGCGGGTGTACGTGTGAAAAATGCGGATGCAAAAAAAGCGGAAGTAACGATTCCTTACAAATGGTTATCGCAAAATCCATTTCGCTCTACATATTTTGCATGCCTCAGCATGGCAGCGGAAATGAGCACCGGATTGCTGGCTATGGGGCATTTATATAAAAGAAATCCCCCCGTTTCCATGCTGGTGATAAAAACAGAAGGAGAATATTTTAAAAAAGCAACAGGAAGAACGGTGTTTACCTGCGAAGACGGACTGGAGATAAAGCAAGTCATTACAGAAGCAGTTTTAACGGGCGAAGGAAAACTGTTCAGAGCAAAATCAGTTGGGAAAAATGACGCAGGCGAAACGGTGGCCGAATTTTATATCACATGGTCATTTAAAGTAAAAAAAGGAAAATAGTTCAATAATAAAATCTTCTTGAAACCGGAGATGGGGTTTCCGCTTTGAGTAGGAGAAAAGAGGAGTATAAAATGCCCATGAAAAAATAGCACGTCAGTTGGGTACGTTTATTTCGGGCATAACATTTTGCTTAAAGCAGGACAGGTTGTGACAAAAAGATAACCGCGAAAGGCGGTGATATAAAAGATAAACACATGAAAATAGCATTTCACGGTGCAGCCCGGTGTGTAACGGGATCAAAGCATCTCATATCATTAAGCAATGGGAAAAAGATATTGCTCGATTGCGGCATGTTTCAGGGTATGGGTAAACAAACGATTGCATTGAATAATAGCTTTGGTTTCGATCCTGCCGAAGTGGATGTGATGGTGCTGTCCCATGCACATATTGATCACAGCGGCCTCATACCTAAACTGGTAAAGGAAGGATACCGGGGAAAAATTTTCTGTACACAGGGCACCAAAGACCTGGCAACCGTACTGCTGGAAGACTCGGCCGAAATACAGGAGAGCGATATAAAATATGTAAACAAAAAAAGAGCAGCGGAGGGGTTGCCATATATTCAGCCGTTATACACAGTAGAAGATGCAAAAAAAGCGGCACAGCAACTGGTAGCTATTGATTACAATAAATGGACGCCGATCGATAAGGATGCAGAGTTGCTTTATACAGACGCGGGGCACATCATAGGCAGCGCCTGTGTGCATTTGCGCATAAAGGAAAACGGAAAACTGCGTACCCTTACTTTCAGCGGCGATGTGGGCCGCTACAGGGATGTCATTCTGAAATCGCCTCAGGAATTTCCACAGGCCGATTATATTATTCTTGAATCTACCTACGGCAACAAGTTACACGATATGCATGTAACCACGCCGGATCTGCTGCTGCAATGGATTGAAAAAACATGTATAAAGAAAAAGGGAAAACTCATTATACCTGCTTTCAGCGTGGGCCGCACACAGGAAATTTTATTTGCCCTTAATCAACTGGAACTGGAAAACAGACTGCCGCCGGTGGATTATTTTGTTGACAGTCCGCTGAGTGTTGAGGCAACGGAAATTGTAAAACGATATCCTGAATACTTTAACCGCACCATTCAGAAAATTTTGCAAAGCGACAGGGACCCTTTTCATTTTAAAGGATTAAAATATATAAAAACCGTAGATCAGAGCAAGCTGCTTAATTTCCGCAGCGAACCCTGTGTTATAATTTCTGCAAGTGGCATGGCGGAAGCCGGCAGGGTAAAACATCACATCAGCAATAACGTAGAAAACAGCCGCAATTCTATTTTAATGACCGGTTATTGCGAGCCCGATTCGCTTGGCGCCCGGTTGCAAAAAGGAGAAAAAGAAGTAAGGATTTTTGGTGTGATGCACGAAGTGAATGCCGAAGTCGGCGCCATCCGCAGCATGAGTGCCCACGGCGATTATGAAGATCTGAGCCAGTGGCTGGCCTGCCAGGATCCCAGGCAAGTGCAAAGATTATTTTTAGTGCATGGCGAGTATGATGTGCAGCAAGACTTTAAGACCCGGCTTTTCAAAAAGGGGTTTCTGGATATTGAAATCCCGGAATTGCATTATGAAGCAGGGTTAGGATAATATCAGAAACAGGTCTCATTATTCCATTACCTGTGCCGCCTGTCAAATTAGCTTTTCCTTAGCCATCCTTTCACAAGCCGTTAGTAAACGACGCCGGAGATTTTACGTTTATAATAGCGTAAAACGAAATAGCTATGAAACTCAGATTATTTTCCGGATCAGTAATGGCAGCAGCAGTTGCTTTTCTGATGGCTGGATGTGCGTCAACTGCACATATCGAAAAAGACGATAGCGTTGATTTTGGTAATTACAAATCTTTTACCTGGACCGGATCAAAGGAGGGCAAAAAAAATAACCTTACCGAAAAGAAAATAACGGAAGCCGTGTCTGCAGAACTGGTGAAAGCCGGATGGAAACAAAATGATCGTAACCCGGATGTTTTACTGGCATATGATGTACTGGTAGAAAAAAACCTAAAGGAAACTTCGGAGCCGGTGTACTCCAGGCCTTATACAAGATATATTTATAACCCCAATACCCGCAGGTATATTTCTCTGTATTATCCTTCCCAGTTTTTGGGATACGACCGAAGAGAGGAGGAAGTAAGAGAAGGTACCATCACCATCACGATGATCGATGCAAAAACAGATAAGATAGTATGGCAGGGATGGACAACCGGTGAGGTAAACAGTAAAAACCTCACCAGTAAAGAAATCAGCCAGGCAGTAAAAAGCATTTTCCGAAAATTTGATATGGCGAAAAACTAAAGATATCCATGAAGGACGGTTTTGGACCCGGCCCCGCCACAGGCGGGGTTTTTTTGTGCAAAAAACATTTTGATGTGCAGTATATGCAACCTATCTTTGCCGTCCTTAAAAAAGGCCCGTTCGTCTAAGGGCTAGGACACCACCCTTTCACGGTGGTGATACGGGTTCGAATCCCGTACGGGCTACAAAGCTTCTCTGAAAATGAGAAGCTTTTTCGTTTTTTAAAACCTTCACACTAAAAATGCTTTTTCACCTTTAAAAATTGCCATTTTCGGAAGGTGAATTTCCGTTCGCTAAATCGATATTTCCTACATTTGTGCTTGAATTTTCGTTTCTGATCAATCTTCCCGAAGGGAAACCTTTGGTACAAATCTTAAAATGAAATATGAGTACTGTAAATGTAGCCATTAATGGTTTCGGCAGAATTGGCCGTCTTGTTTTTCGCCAGATTTACGACATGAAAGGAATTGATGTAGTAGCCATCAATGATTTGACAAGTCCAAAAGTGCTGGCGCACCTGCTGAAATACGATACGGCACAGGGTCGTTTTTCCGGAGAGGTGAAGGCTACAGATAACTCGATTGTGGTCAATGGCGAAGAGATCAGGATTTATGCACAAAAAAATCCGGCAGATATTCCCTGGAAAGATCATAATGTAGATGTGGTGCTGGAGTGTACAGGGTTTTTTACAGATAAAGCAAAAGCCGAAGCCCACATCGCCGCCGGAGCTAAGAAAGTGGTGATCAGTGCACCGGCTACCGGCGATCTGAAAACAATTGTATTTAATGTTAATCATAATATACTCGATGGCAGCGAAACGGTAATTTCATGTGCTTCCTGCACCACCAACTGCCTGGCCCCTATGGCACAGGTGCTCGATGAAAAATTCGGGATTGTGAACGGACTGATGACAACCGTTCATGCCTACACCAATGATCAGAACACACAGGATGCCCCGCATGCCAAAGGCGATCTTCGCCGGGCAAGGGCTGCCGCACACAATATTGTTCCTAACAGTACAGGAGCCGCAAAAGCCATCGGACTGGTGTTGCCCAACTTGAAGGGTAAACTCGATGGATCTGCCCAGCGGGTACCTACGCTGACCGGTTCGCTTACCGAGGTAACAGCCATTCTGGCTAAAAAAGTAACTGCCGAGGAAATTAATGCTGCCATGAAAGCTGCATCCAATGAGAGTTATGGCTATACAGAGGATGAAATTGTAAGCAGTGATGTAATTGGTATTACTTACGGCTCGCTGTTTGATGCAACACAAACCAAGGTACAAACCGTAGGAGATACACAGCTCGTTCGTACAGTAAGCTGGTACGACAACGAAATGAGCTATGTAAGCCAGCTGGTAAGAACGCTTAACTATTTTGCCAGGTTGATCAGCAAACCTGCTTCGGCAAAAGGTGTAGCCGAAAAAACCGTTTAAAAATAATTTTATTCATACCCCGAAAGGCTTCCCGGTAAACGGAAGCCTTTTATTTTTGCGTTACTTTGTTTTTTCCGTTAACGAATAAAGAGATCACCATGTCAAAATTTTCCGCCTACGATTTCAAAGGACAGAAGGCTTTAATCCGGGTCGATTTTAATGTACCGCTAAATGACCGGTACGAAATAACCGATGATACGCGGATGAGAGCAGCAGTGCCCACCATTAAAAAAATTCTGGAAGGTGGTGGCAGTGTAATACTGATGAGCCATCTTGGAAGACCAAAAGAAGGGCCTGCGGAAAAATTTTCTTTAAAACACCTTGTAAACCATTTAAGCAAATTACTGGGCGGAGTAAAAGTGCAGTTTGCGGATGACTGCATCGGTGAACAGGCTGTGCAGAAATCGGCCTCTCTGAAACCCGGCGAAGTACTGCTGCTGGAAAATCTTCGCTTTTACAAGCAGGAAGAGAAAGGCGAAGAACTTTTTGCCGAGAAACTAAGCAAGCTTGGAGATGTATGGGTAAATGATGCATTTGGCACTGCTCACCGGGCACATGCCTCCACTGCAGTAATTGCGAAATTTTTTCCTCCTCAAAAAAGATTGTTTGGCCTGCTGATGGAGGCCGAAGTGAGCAGTGCTGAAAAAGTGATGAAAAGGGCAGAACCTCCCTTTACTGCCATTATTGGCGGCGCCAAGGTTTCTGATAAAATTCTGATTATTGAAAATCTGCTGGAGAGAGCTACTGATATTATTATTGGCGGCGGGATGGCTTATACATTTATGCGGGCCGGAGGAGGAAAAACAGGCAGTTCGCTTTGCGAAGAAGATAAACTGGAACTGGCCAACGAATTACTGAAAAAAGCAGCAGCGAAAAATGTCTCTGTTCATCTGCCTTCCGACTCCATCATTGCCGACAAATTTGCCGAAGATGCGCAAACTTCCAATGCGCCGAGCAATAATATTCCGGACGGGTGGATGGGTTTGGACATTGGCCCCAATGCCTGTGAGCAATTTGGCAATGTAATAAAGAGAAGCAAAACGATTTTGTGGAACGGGCCGATGGGTGTATTTGAAATGCCCAAATTTCAGCAGGGAACCAGGGCCATAGCCAAAGCGGTGGCGGAGGCTACACAGCAAGGTGCATTTTCGCTGATAGGCGGCGGCGATAGTGTGGCGGCCGTAAACCAGTTTGGCTATGCTGATAAAGTAAGCTATGTTTCTACCGGCGGCGGGGCTATGCTTGAATATTTTGAAGGCAAAGTATTGCCGGGAATTGCGGCTGTTCAGTCATAAATAAATCTTGCAGGCAGTAGCTTAAAACAACAATCATTTTTTATCTACCACAATGATCTTATCATTTGTTCCATTACTTGTACTGATGTAAACTCTTCCTTCCGGCGAAATGCAGATGTCCCTCATTCTTCCGTATTTGCCGTTGAAGTATTCATTTACTTCCGAAACAGTTTTTTTATCTGAGCCCAGTTTCAGCTGGTAAAGCCGCGAATTTTTGAGCGTAGCAAGCAGCAGTGAGTTTTTCCATTGAGGTATCCTGTCGCTGTTGTAATAATCCAGTCCGCAGGTGGCTACAGTTGGTGTCCACGCATAGATCGGCTCCTTTATATTATTAGCGGAGCAAAAAATCTGTTCTCCGCTTTCGTTACAAAACCCATGAACATCCGGCCAGCCATAGTTTCTTCCTTTTTCTATGATGTTGATTTCATCATCGTTGCTGGGCCCGTGTTCCGAACTATACAAAATATCATTGGCCATAACGAGGCCTTGCGCATTGCGGTGTCCCCAGCTCCACACCGGGCTTCCGGGCAGGGGATTATCGGCCGGTATGGTTCCGTCTAAATTTATACGTAGCACTTTGCCATTCACCGATGATGTGTTTTGCGGCAGGCTGGTATTGGCGGCATCGCCGGTAGTGATGTATAATTTCAGATCAGGGCTGATGAGCAACCGGCACCCGTTGTGGATGCTGGCCGCAGCAATATTATCCATTACGGTAAACGGGCTGATGAGTGTATTGCCATCATAAGTAAACCTCACAATTTTTTCCCGGTAATTACCTCCCTGATTGTAGTTATATGCTACAAACACATGCGGCTGCATGCGAAAGTTGGGGTGAAGCGCCATCCCCAGCAGGCCCCCTTCGCCGTTGGCCACCACTTCGCTAATGGTTAATACAGGTGTAACCACACCGGTCAGCGGGTTTAGGCGGCTGATCTTTCCACCTCTTTCCGTAAGCCAGATGTCATTATCCGGCCCCCACAGTATTTCCCATACATGCGAAAGATTCTGGGCAAGGATGGAGTCTTTGATTTCTACCGGAAGCCCCGGTTCTTCACCGGATTTGTCTTCCTTTTTACAATAACTCAGGCTCAACGCCAGAACGATGACTATCAAAAGGGGTTTTTTCATAAAAAAAAGTATAAAGAACAGCTAAGCAAGCTGCCAAAATCATGCCCCTGTTTTAAACCGGATATACGCCTGAGGTGGTTTTTCCCGAAAGAGACGTGAAATCACCCCGGGTAACTACTAAAATGACTATTTTAGCCTTTATAAAAATTAAAACCATGAAAGGAACACGCAATCTTGCAATATTAGTCATTCTGGGCCTGATACTGATACTTGGTGTATGGGGATGTTCGGGGTACAATGGCCTGGTAAAACAGGATGAAAAAGTAAAAAATATGTGGTCAAACGTTCAAAGCAGCTACCAGCGCCGGGCCGATCTTATTCCCAACCTGGTAAATACAGTAAGAAGCGAGGCTACTTTTGAACAGCAAACATTAATCCAGACTATTGAAGCGAGATATAAAAACCTGAGCAGTGTAAAAGTAGATCCCGCCAATCTTACTCCTGAAAACATTCAAAAATTTCAGGCGGCGCAGGGTGAGCTGAGCGGCGCCTTGCAACGTTTAATGGTGGTTGTTGAAAACTATCCCAATCTGAAATCGAACGAAGGTTTCCGCAATCTTCAAACACAACTGGAAGGAACCGAAAACAGGATAAACACGGCCCGAAATGATTTTAACGCAGCTATTAATGCTTATAACACTAAGGTTCGCTCATTTCCAATGAATCTCTTTGCCGGGCTGTTTGGCTTCAAAGTAAAAGAAGGATTTGAGGCCAAAGAAGCAGCACAGGATGCACCGGTAGTTCCGGAAAATATAATGAACAAATAGCCATGCGGTTACCCTGGCAAAAAAGAAAAGAATTCTTCACGGCTGAAGAAAAGAATCTTATTGTGAGTGCAATAAGAGATGCCGAACGCATGACCAGCGGCGAAGTGAGGGTATTTGTAGAAAGCCGGTGCAGTTATGTAAATGCACTTGACCGCGCAGCTGAATTATTTTTTCGGCTGCAGATGGATGAAACCGAAGACCGCAATGCCGTGCTGGTTTACATTGCTGTTAAGGATCATCAGTTGGCCGTGTTTGGCGACGAAGGAATACATAAAAAAGTAGGCCCTGAATTTTGGGAAAAAGAGGTAGAGAGTATGATCCGTAATTTTAACCGGAATAATTATGCCGAGGGTATAAGCAGGTGTGTAACCGATATTGGTGAGGCACTGCACACTCATTTTCCATATAATAACGATACCGACAAAAATGAACTGCCCGATGACATTGTGTTCGGGAAATAATACATGAAAAAAATTCTTGCTGGTTTAATAATCGTTTTTATTTGCCTGCCTGCTTTTTCTCAGGTAGAAAATGCAATTCCCGATGCGCCCAGCCCTCCTCGTTTGTACAATGATTTTACCAGCGGAAAAAATTTCTTAACGGATGCTCAGGCTGAGGCGCTGGAAAGAAAACTGGTGGCGTATGATGACAGCACTTCGAATCAGATTGCGATTGTTATTACAGAATCGCTGAAAGGATATGAAGCTAATGAATACGCTACGGCACTGGGGCGAAAATGGGGAGTGGGGGGCAAACCGTTCAACAACGGAGTGGTTATACTCATTTCCACCGGCGGAGGCGAGGGCAACCGCGATGCATACATTGCTACTGGTTATGGCCTTGAAGGAGCCATTCCGGATATTACAGCAAAACGAATTCTGGAAAATGAGCTGATACCTTATTTAAAGCAAGGCAAAGGGAGTTACTACCGCGGCCTCGATAACACGGTTGATGCAATCATCAAAGCTGCAGCCGGAGAATATAAAGCCACGGCAAAGCAGGGAAAGAAAAAAATTAATGAGTTTTATATTTTTCTTTTGATTTTACTTATTGGTATCCTGCTCAGTATTTTTTTACGCGGTGGTGGCGGTGGCGGCATGATGTCAAGAAGGGGTTATCATGGCTGGTGGGGCCCTACCTGGTCAGGCGGGGGATGGAGCGGCGGCGGATGGTCGGGTGGCGGCGGTGGCGGCTTTGGCGGTTTTGGTGGTGGAAGTTTTGGCGGCGGCGGAGCAGGCGGCAAATGGTAATGCTTTTTACTGTTATGAATAAGCGGATCGGGCGGAGATGACATAAATGTTTGTTTCAACATTTTTTGTCTTCGAACATTGTTCTTCATTTAAGCAAACGGGGATTGCACAAATACCGGGATGGAGATTCTTTAAGTAACCGGTATTATCCTGATTAAATTCCATTTTGCTTTTCTTTTGCCCTTCTCTTTTATACCATTGCAGGTAAAGAAAAAAAGTTAACAGCCCGTATGGCTGTCAGAATCCATTTCATTTTTTAAAACCGGGTGATTAAATAATTTAATTAAGGGCTGTAGTTAAATTATTCGGTGGGGATGCCGGTATCCGCATTTTGTTTTACAATGCGGGTTTCAATCAAATTAGGGATATTCTTTTTTCTGAAAAACAGCCCCGGTTTATATAAATCCTGACCGTATACAGGCTGCTTCGATGACCCGCTATGCAGAAGAAGAATTGTAAATAGATATAGGCTAACTTTATTTCTCTTTACTCAAAAAAAATTTAAATACATGAGCAGTAAAAAAACACGCCTGCCGGCAAATCAGGAATCATCAGCGGAGCAACATAACAACCTTCTGAAAATATTAAAAACCCGGTTTGATAAAAACATGCAACGGCATAAAGGTATCGACTGGCTAAAAGTGCAGGCCAGGCTGGAAGCCAGGCCGGATAAACTACGGATACTCGGCGACATGGAAACCACCGGTGGTGAACCGGATGTAATTTCTTACGACAAGAAAACCGGGGAGTTTATTTTTTATGATTGCTCGGCCGAAAGCCCTGCCGGCCGCAGAAGTATTTGTTATGATGCAGAAGCACTGGCATCCAGGAAAGAACACAAACCCAGGCATAGCGCTATGGGTATGGCTGCCGAAATGGGAATTGAAATTTTAACAGAAGAACAATACCGCGAGTTGCAGCAACTGGGCGCATTCGATCTGAAAACATCAAGTTGGGTAAAAACACCGGATGCCATCCGCAAACTGGGCGGTGCGCTTTTTTGCGATCGCCGTTACAATCATGTTTTCACTTACCATAATGGCGCAGAATCATATTATGCTGCCAGAGGATTTCGCGGTTCGTTGCGGGTTTAGCTTAATTCCAGTACGTGCCATCCAGTCCTAAAACAGTACCCATCCATAATGCAATCAGGTACCCGAGCAAACTGATACTATAAGTCAATACTTTGCTCCATCCGCCGCGGGAACGAAAGTGATTCATGAAATAATAAAATGCACCTCCCAGAGCCCCGGCTGCCGGCACAATAATCAACGGCCTGATCATCCAGAATTTTCCCCATTCGGGTTTGGGGTCACCGGCGCCAAGCAAAAAAATTATAATCAGAATCAGGGCTATACCCGCACCCAGCAGCATTCGTTTTACTAATGAGGCCCTGTTTATTGGCTGCATCATGACAGAAGTTTGTTTTACAAGGTATAAATTTTTTTTAAGTATGCTTTTTGGGTGATGAGTAAACCGTTAAGTAAAAATTACAATCCCATCTATGGCTATGTGGCAACGGTTAGTAGGCATTACTGAACTACATCCGGCAATCTTTTCTTTTTAAAAAAATATTCAAAAACCCGGCTGCATCTTTTTTTGAGTACAGAATTTAATAATCCAATTCCAAACCCAGCCGGTCTTTTAGTTCTTTTACAAGAGGATATTTTTTTATCATTTCCTGGAATTGTTCTCTTGCAGTGAGCGGTATTTCCTGTTTGGGTTTATCAGCCGGGTTTTCTTCAATAAGAATTGTGAACTGCAGTGTTTTATTATTCAGTTTTTGTTGTAAAAAACCGCCTACTCTTATTCTTTCTTTCTCAATAAATTTTTGTTCCAGGTTATTGGAAGTTACGGCTTCAAATGAGTTTTCATCAGTTAATCGAAGGAGGGCTCTTTCAAAACTTTGCGCAGCTGAATTTTTTTCTTCTTTCAGTTTTTGCGTAAACTCATTCCAGGCATCTTGCAGATGTTCCAGTTTCAGGGGATGATCGGCTGCGCTGTGTGTACCGTTTCCATTTCCTTTTACCTGGCTTCGGATTTTGTGTAATGCGGAAAGTTTGCGGGTGGTCGGGGATTGTGGCATATCATCTTCTGATTGCTGATTCCCGGCTACCGGCTTCTGGTTGCTTTCTTCAGATTTTGAATAAGGTATTTCTTCTTCTGCCAGGGCAGAGGTTTCTATTATTAGTTTTGCTTCGGTTATTTCGGTTTTTTGCAAAGGATTATCAGCGGGCCTTTTAACTTCCAGCGGGACTATCTTTCTGAACGGTACCGGCCGTACCGTATCAGTTATTTTTTTTTTACTGATGATTCCGCTTTCGGCAGACAACTCAATAGCCTGCTGCAGGTAACAAAGCCGGATAATAGTCATTTCAACATGGAGTTTTTTATTTCGGGCAGCTTTGTAGTTAATTTCGGCTTCGTTTAAAATATTGAGGGTGCTGAGTAAAATACCGGGGGAAACTTTTCGGGCAGCTTCTATGTATTTTTCTTTAAATCCTTCTACCACCTCGAGCAACGAGATCACTTTTTCGTCTTTAGCAATCAGCAGATTGCGGATGAACTCGGCAAATCCGTTGATCACCAGGTCGCCTTCAAAGCCTTTTCGGTTGATATCGTCATACAGCAACAGTGCGCCGGCAAGATCCTGGGCCAGCATACAGTCAAGCAGCCTGAAATAGTAATCGGCATCCAGAATATTGAGATGCTCCAGCGTATTGGTATAGTTCAGCTCGCCGTTGGTAAAGCTGACGATTTTGTCCATAATGCTGAGCGCATCGCGGAGGCAGCCTTCGCTTTTCTGTGCTATCAGTTGCAGTGCGGCTTTGTCTGCTTTGGTTTCTTCTTTTCTACAAATTTCTTCAAGGTGCTGCACCGTGTCGTTGACAGTTATTCTTTTAAAATCGAATATCTGACAACGGCTCAGAATGGTGGGTAGTATTTTATGCTTTTCGGTGGTGGCCAATATAAAGATGGCGTAAGAGGGTGGCTCCTCCAGTGTTTTCAGAAAGGCATTGAAAGCGGAGGCGCTAAGCATATGTACCTCATCAATAATATATACTTTGTATTTACCGGCCTGTGGTGTGAAGCGGACCTGATCCACAAGAGTGCGGATATCATCCACCGAATTGTTGGATGCTGCATCCAGTTCATGAATGTTTAGCGAAGTGCCTTCGTTAAATGATTTGCAGGAAGAGCAGGTGTTGCAGGCTTCGCCGTCTTTGGTTTTATTTTCGCAATTGATGGTTTTGGCAAGAATACGGGCACAGGTAGTTTTGCCCACTCCTCTGGGGCCGCAAAATAAAAAAGCGTGTGCCAGCTGTTCGTGTTTGATGGCATTGCGGAGCGTGGTGGTGATATGCGCCTGTCCCACTACGGTTTCAAATGTCTGTGGCCGGTATTTTCTTGCTGAAACAATGAATTTTTCCATAGAACCTCAATCCCAGAAAGGGAGTTATCTGTACTTACTAAAACTGAGACGGACAAATCTAAAGTCTTAAATCTGAAATATGAAATCAAATTAGTACCGGGTGCGGTTTAAACTCTTTTGTTCTGTCAAACAAATACCGGTACGTAATCAGTTTCCGGCTCCGGAAGGTATCGCCAAAATTTTCGGCTACATTGATCATTTTGGGATTGAATTCGCCTATCCACTGCATTTCGTATTCCGTATACCGCTGAAGCGGCTGAATGGTAAGCGCCGCTTCATTGATCATGTAGGCATCGATACCCATGCCCTGAAACTCGGGTACTATACCGAAAACCAGGCCTACAAACCTTCGGTTGGGTTTTGTCATTTTGATAAAAAGAAATTTCAGTTTGTGCCAGAAGTCAAACCGGCCGTTCAGGTATTTGAACCATTGGTTGAGGTCGGGAAGGTTGGTAAATATAGCTATCGGATCCTGATGATGATAAACATACCAGATAATCTTTTCATCCATCACCGGTTTCATTTGCCGAAACATGGAAATAACCTGTTCTTTTTTCAGTTCTTTTAAGCCACCATGCCCTGCCCAGGCTTTATTATAAACTGTGGTAAAGTCTTCAGCAAATTTTTCCAACTGGCTTATTTTTATGTGCTCTGCCCGAAAGGCCGGGTCTTTTGCCACCATGGCATGGCGGGCAATGATTTTATCGCTCACTTTTTTTCGCGGATCGAGACCAAAGCAGATTTGGTTATAAAATGGGCGAAAGCCATAGTTTTCAAAAAGATCTTTGTAGTATGGCTGATTGTAATTGAGACAATATACCGGTGGCTGAAATCCTTCCACCAAAAGTCCCCACCAGCGGTCTCTTTCGCCAAAGTTGATGGGGCCGTCCATTGCCTGCATGCCCCGCTGCATCAGCCAGTGTTTAGCCACATCAAAAAGTATGTCGGCAGCTGCCTGATCGTTGATGCAATCAAAAAAGCCCATACCGCCCACGGGAACATCATCACCCTTATTCCTATATTTTTTATTTACAAATGCGGCAATGCGGCCAATCAGGTTTCCATAGTTATCCTTTAGAATCCAGCGGGCAACCTCACCATGACGGAATGCTTTGTTCTTCTTTGGATCAAACACATCGTTAATATCCTTATCCAGGGGTCTTATCCAGGCGGGATTATTTTTATTGATTTCAACATGTACACGTATAAAATCTTTGGCCAGTTGCCCGGTGGTTACTTCAATCAGTTGCATGGGCAAATGTAACAAACCGGCTGTTTCGTCAACGGGATATGCTTTATCCGCTTCGGCAGTAGGTTTATCAAACACAAATTTTTTTAGAAAACTAAAGATTGTTTTGGCTGATAAAACCGGTTACCCTGATGAAGGTTTTTTACGCACCGGATGGTAAAACTATAAGAGGAGCAGCGCCTTTTTGCAGGCTGGAGTGATTTTATAAGACTGGTCACAGTTTAATTATAAAAGGCCCCCTTTTTCCCACCCTAAAATTCTTTGTTTTTCAAATTGGCAAATATGGCCTGCCCCCTTACCTTTGCGGCCTGAAAAAGAAAGCCAAACCCCTAAATCCCCCGAAGGGGACTTTGCAAACACGCAAGGCTTTATAGCTCAACAGAACTACTGAAGCTAAAGTGTGCGACGCAAGGGACGGTGAAAAGAATTACAAAAGCGGGTAACCCAAAACCAGCAACTAAAAACGAGAAACCTCTTATGGCTAAAGTTGGTAAAATCAAACAGATCATCGGTGCGGTGATCGACGTGCAATTTGAAGGCACTCTTCCGGAAATTTATAACGCATTGGAGCTGAAAAGACCCAATGGCGAAACCCTGGTACTTGAAGTAGAGCAGCATCTGGGTGAAGACAGTGTTCGCTGTATAGCCATGGACGGTACCGAAGGGCTTGTTCGCGGAATGGAAGTGACCGATACCGGCGCTGCTATTGCCATGCCTACCGGCGAGGCGATCAATGGCCGGCTTTTCAACGTAACAGGCGATCCGATAGATGGATTACCTCCTGTGTCCAAAGCCAATGGCCGTCCGATACACAGCAAGCCGCCTACTTTTGAAAACCTCTCCACTTCGGCCGAAGTACTGTATACCGGTATCAAGGTCATTGACCTGATCGAACCCTATGCAAAAGGGGGAAAGATCGGTTTGTTTGGCGGTGCCGGGGTAGGTAAAACTGTATTGATTCAGGAACTGATCAACAATATTGCAAAAGCTTATTCGGGTTTATCTGTGTTTGCAGGCGTAGGCGAAAGAACCCGCGAAGGAAATGACCTGATGCGGGAAATGATTGAAGCAGGTATCATGAAATATGGTGATGCTTTCAAACACAGCATGGAGCAGGGCGGATGGGACCTGAGCAAAGTAAACCTCGAAGAACTGAAAGATTCCAAAGCCACTTTTGTATTTGGGCAGATGAATGAACCACCCGGCGCCCGTGCCCGTGTGGCGCTCAGCGGTCTCACCATTGCCGAATATTTCCGCGATGGGGACGGACAAGGCAAAGGAAGAGATATCCTTTTCTTTGTTGATAATATCTTCCGCTTTACTCAGGCAGGCTCCGAAGTATCAGCATTGTTAGGCCGTATGCCCTCAGCGGTGGGTTACCAGCCTACGCTGGCTACTGAAATGGGTATTATGCAGGAGCGTATTACTTCTACCAAAAACGGTTCTATCACATCGGTGCAGGCGGTGTATGTACCGGCCGATGACCTGACCGACCCGGCTCCGGCTACCACCTTTGCTCACCTGGACGCAACAACGGTATTGAGCCGTAAAATTGCCGACCTGGGTATTTATCCGGCCGTTGACCCGCTCGACTCCACATCCCGCATTCTGATGCCGCAGGTGGTAGGCGATGCGCACTACAATTGCGCCAACAGGGTAAAACTTATTTTGCAGCGTTATAAAGAACTCCAGGATATCATCGCCATTCTGGGAATGGATGAACTAAGCGATGAAGATAAAATGACCGTAGCCCGTGCCCGTAAAGTGCAGCGCTTCCTTTCGCAGCCCTTCCATGTAGCCGAGGCCTTTACCGGACTAAAAGGCGTACTGGTGCCCATTGAAGAAACCATTCGTGGTTTTAATATGATCATGGACGGCGAAGTGGACGAATATCCGGAAGCAGCTTTCAACCTTGTAGGTACTATTGATGATGCAATTGAAAAAGGAAAAAAACTATTAGCGGCTGCTCAAGGCTAAGCTGTTTGCAGGTTGCCGGTTTTTTTTGTTAACCAGTAACCAGTAATAAGAAACCAGAAACAATGAACCTAGAAATACTAACACCCGAAAAAAAACTCTTCAGCGGCGAAGTGTACGGCGTGCAGATGCCCGGCGTCAGCGGCAGTTTTGAAGTATTGGAAAAACATGCGCCAATGGTCAGCGCTTTGAAAGCAGGAAGAGTGAAAGTGCTTAAAGACAAACAGAATCATGTGGCCAATTTCGATATACAGGGAGGCTTTGTAGAGGTACTCAATAATAGAGTAACTGTACTGGTGGAAGGTGCAGTACCTGCAGAATAAAGATACTGGCGAAAAACCAGCTGCAATACGGCATTGATGAAAAAACACAGACCCTGCCTAAAGGCGGGGTTTTCGTTTTTTAAACAAAAATTGTTTTTTCTTTTGCCTGCAACTGGAGCAGTTACAACATTGCTTTCTTTCAGAAGTATTGATGAACCAGTATAAAGAATGTATGGAATGCGGTTTCGGTTTTCAGTATTTCAATGAACAGTTCATTATAACAATTATGATTTCTCTCTTTCTTTTTTTGCTTTATCTTGCTTTGCATTTATTATCAAAAAGGATTCAAAGCGACCGGCAGAAGTGAGATTTAAATAAATATGAATCCGACGAGCTGATCTATAATTCAAAAAAATTGAAAATCTTCAATCTCCTTTTTTCTTTACTGTTTACCGTTTCTGCGGTTCTTCAATACAACGATCCCGATCCTTATATCTGGATTCCGGTTTACCTGTATGGTGCTGTGTTGTGCTGGCTGGCATTTCGGGATAAATATTTTCCGGAGGCTTATGTGGCCGGCATAATCGTTTATCTGGGCTATGCTGTTTATTTGTTTTTTACAAAAGACGGGGTTCTTGACTGGTACCGGGATCATGATTCGGAAAACCTGGTACAGTCAATGAAGGCAACAAAGCCCTGGATAGAAGCGACAAGGGAATTTCTTGGCTTACTGATATTGATGATAGTGTTGCTGGTGAATTCTGTTTATGCCAAAAGAAAAAACCGCACCGGATAACGATGCGGTTTTACATCCGGGCAATATTCAATTTATTTCATATTAAATTGTACCGACTGCACGCCAATCTGTGCATTTTCTTTTGCATCCTTTACTTTACTTACAATATATAACTTATGCAGTTGTCCGTCTGTTACGGGACTTATGTTAATTATTGCCGCGCCGCCTCCTGGTTGTCCCGGTTTTTGTATACCGGGCAGAGCGGTAAGGCTTCCGGTGCCGATTACTTTTCCATCCGGGGCATCAAGCCGTATTTCAAAATCAAATCCATATTGCGGAGGCTTTTGCCATCCGCCGGTTATCGTCAGAAACGCTATCCCGGTCATATCAATATTCTCAAGTGAAAACCATCCTTCGGGTACCGGTGCGATCAGGTAATTTATACCGCCAAAACTTACCGAAGTATACCCTTTCATCTCTTCCTTACCGGAAAAGAGTATTTTGTTACTGCGCAGGTGATGAACCCGCCTGCCGGTTAAGGGTTTACTATTTTGCCCACCTTTATCTGTATAGCTTGCTGAAATGGATAGTACACCGTTGTCTTTAAACGCTTTGTTTAATGTGGGAGCGAGTGATCCCGACGGAGGTAATGATTTTTCCGGCTTATCCTCGGCCAGCGAAAGTATCCACTGTACCATTTTATTTACATCTTCTTTTGGAAGCGATGGATGTGCCGCCATAGCCGTTTCTCCCCATACGCCACCCCCTCCTTTAATGATTTTTTCAGCAAGATAATTGCTGGCATTGGGGTCGTTTCGGTATTTTTTGGAAACATCAATATACGATGGGCCGATCGATTTATCTGTTTCTTTATGACAACTTTTACAATCGAGCGACATCGCAATACTTCTTCCGCTGATGGCTGCCTCTCCCTGCTGATGCCCTTGCGGTGAAGCGGCAAGATCGGTGCCTTCGGCATAACCGGCAGAAACAAAAAGGTTGGCTGCATCCATAGCAGCTTCTTCCTTATCCGTAACAGATACCGAGTATTTCACCTGCTTGCCGGGGAAATAAAATGTTTTATTTCCTTCTATCTGAATTGTTACCTCCGGAATGGTATTGCCGGCATATACACTTATTTCTTCACTATTGGTAGCGGCGCCTGCTTTGTCAGAAGCAGTTACCTGAATGGTGTAATCGCCTGCCTTTGTATAGGTGTATTCCAGCCAGGGCTCATCGGTTTCTTTTGTAGTACCGTCACCAAGGCTCCATTTGTAGCGAATCTTATCTTTATCCGGATCGGTGGCATCTGCAGAAATTTTTACGGTAAAAGGCAATGCTCCGGCGGCCTTGTCTGTTTTTAAGGCGGTTATTTTTGGCGCTCGGTTGCCGGCAATAAAATCAATTCTTGATAATCCGGCATCCGGATTTTTTTGAAACCATCCGGTGCCATACTCCAGAATATAAATCCTGCCGTCGGGTCCCATTTCCATATCAATGGCATTGGCCAGTTTGGTATGTTCCATAAATGGTTCCATTTTATAAAAGTCGCCGTCGGGTTCCATCGTTACGGCCTTTATCCAGCCACGCATCCATTCGTATATAAAAAGTTTTCCGTTGTAATAGTCCGGCAATCTTGTTTCTTTCGGATACATATCAGCGTAGTACACCGGCCCTGCCATTGCATTGCGGCCACCTGTGCCCGTCTGCGGAAAATATTTTGTATATCCGTACGGATACCAGATAAAAGCGGGCTGTGCCGGCGGCAACTCTTTTATACCCGTATTGTTTCTTGAATTGTTGATTGGCCGTTTATCATCAAAGCGAGGGCCCGATTTTCCGGTAGAGTAATCATATTCGTAATAGGGATAATTATCGCCAATGAAAAAGGGCCACCCGAAATGGCCGGCTTTTCGGGCCTGATTTACCTCATCATAACCTCTTGGCCCGCGGGTTTGCAGGCTGTCTTTATCCGAATCGGGACCTACTTCTCCCCAATAAAGAAAACTATTTTTTTGATCGACCGAGATCCGGTATGGGTTTCTGTTTCCCTGTACATAAATTTCGGGTCTTGTGTTTGGCATTCCTTTCGGATAAAGATTTCCGTCGGGAATATCATAGCTCCCGTCGTCGTTTATTTTAATACGGAGAATTTTTCCTCTTAAGTCATTGCTGTTTCCGGAAGACCGGCGGGCATCATAGGGCTCATGTCCGGGCCGGTCATCCAGCGGGGCGAAGCCGCGGTTCACGTATTTCTGCCCCTCTTCATCAAAAGGGGTTGAGTTGTCGCCGGTTGACAAATAAAGCAGCCCATCGGGGCCGAAAGCAATCGATCCGCCGGTATGACAGCAGATTTCCCGCTGAGAATAAAACTGAAGTATGATCTTTTCTGATTTATTATCAATCGTATCGTTTTTAAACTCAAATCTTGAAAGTCGGTTCACTGAAGTATCTGCCGGGCTATAGAACATATAAATCCAGTTGTTTTTACTAAAGTTGGGATCTTTGGCTATTCCTAGCAGGCCTTCTTCTGCATTGGCTTCATTATTGGTTTTCCAGTACACGTTAAGGAAGCCGGCCTGTTTTACCTGGTGGGTTTCGTTTTTATATAAAAGTATTTCGCCCCTGCGCTGCGCCACAAGTATGTCCAGGTTTGGCAGTATTGTCATTTCGGTGGGCTCAAAAAACTCGCCCTGTACCAGCGTGGTTTTTACAAACCGGTCTTCATCAGGCGGCATTTGCGTTTTTGCTTTTGCATAATTTAGTTTTTCATTTTTACCGATTGCGTATTGAATACCGCCGAGAATATGCTGAAGATAAAGTGAATCTTTGTACGATTCTTCGGTATGCCCCAGTTCGGTATAAAAAGCACGGCCGCCGTCGTATTCATGATACCATGCCATAGGATGGCTGTTGCCGTTGGTGCCGCCTTCATAGCTTTTTTCATCAATTGTAATCAGCACTTTTACGTCCGGATTCAGTTTGTTGAAATTGTACCATTCATCAGTTCGTATCCAGGTATCGGGCAAGTGTTTGGTAGAAGGATGCGATTTGTCTACAACATTCAGTTTTGCTTCTTGGTTGTGCGGATGACTGGCAAAATACCCCCCCACCATTTTACCGTACCACATCCAGTCGTATTCCGTATCTGTAGCAGCATGAATACCGACAAAGCCGCCGCCGGCCTGTATATACCTTTCAAAAGCGGCTTCCTGCCTGTAGTTCAGCACATCTTCTGTAGTATTCAGAAAAATAACAGCCGAATAGTTTGCCAGGCTGTCTTCATTGAACCATTCCGCATTTTCGGTGGTATCGGTTTCAAATCCATTTTCAGCTCCCAGTTTTTGAATAGCTTCTTTTCCGGCGCCGATAGATGAATGACGGAACCCGCTGGTTTTGCTGAAAACAAGAACCCGCGGTTTGCCGCTTCTTTTATTGCTGCAGGAAATAAAAAAAACTGATACAATGATGCCCAGAAAGAGAAATTTGATTTTTTTCATATGTTGAAAGCAGATTAAATGCTGCGCTGTTAAATATAAATCCAAATAATGAAATGATAAGAAAGAAAAGGATGAAATTAATTCAGCTGCGGATCGATGGGGAAATTGATCATTATTTCATACTCGCCGCCCAACTGGCGTATTGAATCTTTCCAGATTTCTTCATGATCGTGGTGAAATATCAGGCGGCGGGTGGCTTTTACGGTGAGCCAGGATTTTTCCTTCATTTCATCAGCCAGTTGTCCTTCACTCCACCCGCTGTATCCGATAAAAAAACGGATCTTCGAAACATCGGCTTCTCCGCTTTTTATCATTTCTATAGCCTTTTCAAATTCACCACCCCAGTATACACCCTTTATCACCTCGATGCCACCGGAAATTTCATCGGGGTACTGATGAAGAAAATGAATTGTGTCGAGCTGAACAGGGCCGCCATAATATACCGGTACAGGAACACTGCTCATATCGGGAATAAGTTCATTCAGGGTTGTTTCATATTTCCGGTTTATTACAAAACCAAAACTGCCAGCCTGCTGATGCTCGCAGAGAAGCACCACCGTACGCATAAAATTAGGATCCCTCAGGAAGGGGTCGGAAATCAGCAGTATGCCCGGCGCCGGCTCAATCATAAGTACAAATTAAGTTTAATTTTCAGGAAAAAAGAGCAGTGCAGTAATATTTAATTGACCTTTCCTTTGCAAAGAACTAAACCTGTGTTAAAAAAAATCTTCAGCCGGGGAGATTTTCTTTTTGCAGGTAAGCGTATATAATTTTGCATGATTTTAAAATGCAAAACAGGGTATCTTTCCGTTATTAACAACAGCCAGTGAAAAAAACTTTTCCGATAATATTAATTCTGATTTCGCTTTCGCTTATCGGCATAATTCTAATACAGGTTTCCTGGATCAGGAATATGATCATGGCAAGACAAGAGCAGTTTGAAGATTATCTTGTAAAAGCCACCAGCTCTGTAGCAGAAGAACTGGCTATTTATAAAGGCAGTCTGTCATCAATACCCGGGATCAGGGATAATTTCTCACTTGAAATGCTGCGCCCCCCCACGGTGGGTCAGCGGTTAAGTGCAGCAGAAATTCTGGAAAAAATAAAGAATGCATTTAAAACGTACGGGCTGAAGGATACTCCGTTTGAATTTGCCCTTGCTACTACTACGTCTTTGGGTCAGTTGGGGTATATCGAAAAACAGTCTACCCGCTTTAGTAAGTTGTTTGAAGACACGGCAAACAATTTTCCGTTTATTCACCCCATTCTTTCACCGGGCGGCAGTTATTTGGAAAACCTGGCCCCCGACGAAGTACTGATCATTGTTGTTCCCAACCTGAAAAATATTGTACTCCAGTCGCTGAAATGGCGCATTGGCATCGCCATACTTTTTACCATCATCATTTTTGCGGCTTTTTTTCTGACGGTAAATACCATGCTGCGCCAGAAGAAAATGAGTGAAATTAAAAATGATTTTATTAATAACATGACGCATGAATTCAAAACGCCTATTGCCACAATCTCGCTGGCGGTGGATGCTTTGAAAAATGAAAAAGTGCAGGGAGACAAAGAACGGATGAGCTACTTCAGCGGCATTATTAAAGAGGAAAATCAGCGTATGCACCGGCAGGTGGAAACAATTCTGAAAGCAGCATTGATGGAAAAGCAGGAACTGGAACTGGTGCTGAAACCCGCCCATGTGCATGAAGTAATAAACGATGTGGTGGATAATTTTCGCCTGCAGCTGGACGAAAAGGGCGGAAAAGTGGAACTAAACCTGAATGCCACCAATGATTGTATCAATGCGGATGAGGTGCATTTTCCCAATCTGGTTAATAATCTTGTGGACAATGCAGTAAAATATTCAAAGGAAAATGTACCGCCGCACATCATAATCTCTACCCGGTCTGATAGCCGGAACCTGATTATAACTATTGAGGATAATGGAATCGGGATGAGCAGGGAAACAGTAAAAAAAGTATTTGAAAAATTTTACCGGGCACATACAGGCAATATTCATAATGTAAAAGGTTTTGGGCTCGGGCTTAGTTATGTAAAAGCCATCACGGAGGCGCATAATGGCGACATTAAGGCGGAAAGCACTTTAGGCAAAGGCAGCACCTTTATACTTTCGCTTCCCCTGAAAAAAGATGGCTGACTATTTCCTGATCCATAAAAGACTACCATCTCCATAGCTGAGAAAGCGAAACTTTTCTTTCAGGGCATATCCATAGATTTTTTTCCAGTCTTCACCGGTTAGTGCGGCAACCAGCAGTAGCAATGTTGATTTTGGCTGGTGAAAGTTGGTAATAAGCGCATGCGCAATTTTGGGTGTATACCCCGGCATTATGAGTAATTGGGTTTTGGAAAAAAGGGTTTCACGTTTGTTTTTATTCAGCCATGACAGCAATGCCTCCAGTGCATCCGAAGCCTGAATATTCTCTTTTTCTAAATTGTATGCTTCCCACTGTGATAGCAAGAGGTCATCTTCAGAAATTGCGGGCTGGCGAATTATTTTTACTCCAAGCCAGTAAAGCGACTCCACTGTTCGTAGCGAAGTGGTGCCTACGGGTATTATTGTGCCATTCAGGTTTTGCAGTATATGCTGAATCGTTTTCGCTGTCACCTGAAGGTATTCGGCATGCATATCATGATCCGAAACCGATTCACGTGTTACGGGTTTGAAGGTGCCGGCGCCTACGTGAAGCGTTACAAAATCTTTTCGGATGTTTTTTTTATTTAACGAGTCAAAAATGTTTTCGGTAAAGTGAAGACCAGCCGTGGGTGCAGCCACAGAGCCATCTTCTCTGGCGTAGATAGTCTGGTATCTTTCATTGTCTGTTGTTTCCGCTTTTCGGTTAATATAAGGCGGAAGAGGAACAGCACCGGTAAGGTGAAGCAACCCGGCAAACGATAAATTCATATCGTCCCACGTGAAACGGATGGTAAAAGTATCAGTTAACTTTTCTGCATAATGCGCCTGCAAAAGAATCTTTTTTGTTTCTGAAAGAATTTGTTTTTCCAGAATCTGCCCACGCTTCCATTTGGAAGCACCACCAATAAGGCAATTCCACAAAACCTGGTTTTTCTGTGCCATGGCGTCTGCAATACTGCGGTACATGCGGTGAGGCTCAAGGCAAAAAATTTCAATAATTCCTCCTGATGGTTTTTGAAAAAAAAGTCTTGCCTCTATTACTTTAGTATCATTAAACAGGAGTAGTGCGTTTGCAGGAAGATGCCGGGAGATGTGCTTATATATGTCTTCTGAAATTTTTCCCTCTCTGTAAATCAGCAATCGCGATGCATCTCTTTGGGGCAATGGATATTTTGCAATGCAATCTTCGGGAAGAAAATAATCGTAATCTTTGATAGAAACTGAGGAGGCAAATTTCATAACACAACCAACTGTTGTACTTACTGCAAATTTACTTACGATCTGATAAAGTAATCTCTGATTTTGACCGGTTCTGTATTTTATGGCCGGCAAATATTTTTTACATCAACAAGAGAATTCTTCAATGAAATCTTTGGTTATTTCTTTCAGATAGAAATTAAGGGAGTCTAATTACATTGCGGAGATCAAATCCGGATTACCGGATTTTGTTTAACTGATATTTTAAAGTTCATCCTGTACTTCATTATTGCTTTTAACAAGCACGTAAATTCTATCCGGGAGTTATTCATTTTCCCCATTTCCTTCTCCGGTGAAAACAGCAAATAATTTTCAGGATTATTCAATATCCTGTTTTTGTTTGTGCTCTTTTCCGATTTTTAATTCATACGGTTCACGGATATCGGCAATATTTATATCAATAAAAAGCAGAGTGTATGTAAGGCTGTATAAGAGAAGATGATTGGCAGATAATCCCATTTTTTCCACCTCTATTCACAATAAACTCACAGAAAATATTCAATAAATAGGCTATTAATTGTTGAAACGCTTGCCAGATAAGCGTTTCAACCTGTTTTTCTTTGTGGAAAAAATAAAAATATAAAAATTTGGTGTTTAAGTGGGAAAAAGTGTTATTTTGTGTCAATTTAAATAAAATTGATACAAACCGCTGATAATGATAGGCTTTTTAGGAGAATTCGAGGCGACTTTGGACGCGAAGGGGCGTTTTCTCTTGCCTGCTGGAATCAAAAAGCAGTTGGCAGAAGAGGATATGCTCCGGTTTGTAATCAACAGGGGGTTTGAAGCCTGCCTGAGTCTGTACCCGATGAAGACCTGGCAGCCGCTCTTTGCACAAATAAGCCAGTTGAATGACTTTGATCCAAAAGCAAGAGAGTTCAGGAGGTATTTTTTAAATGGCGCCACAATCATTGAGCCGGATAGTGCAGGAAGATTGCTGATGCCCCCAAACCTGAAAGATCATGCAGGGCTGGAAAAAGATATTGTACTGGTTTCTGCGGTTAACAAAATTGAAATATGGGATAGTATAAAGTACCGTAAGCTCTTTGACTCTTTCTCAGCGGATGATTTTAGCCGGCTGGCCAGCGAAGTAATGGTAAAAGATAACAAACAATCCTGATCTGCAATGAGCAGCCAGGTGTACCATATACCGGTGATGCGGGATGAAGTGATCGATTACTTGTTAATTCGGCCAGAAGGAGTTTACGTAGATTGTACGTTTGGCGGAGGCGGGCATTCCAAAGCTATTCTTGAAAAGCTCGGACATGAAGGAAGGCTTATTGTATTTGATCAGGATGAAAATGCCATGCGAAATCTTCCCCGGGATTCCCGCGTCATTTCTGTTTCCCAAAATTTTCGGCATCTGAAAAGATTTCTTCGGTTGCATAATATCAGCGCTGTTGATGGGATAGTGGCCGATCTGGGGGTGAGCAGTCATCAGTTGGATGAAGCCGGTCGTGGTTTCTCCACCCGTTTCGAAGGGGAGCTGGATATGCGAATGGATAAGCGCCAGCAACTGACGGCCTTTGATGTGGTCACCACTTACTCCGTACAGGAATTACACCGGTTGTTTGAACAGTATGGCGAGGTTACCAATGCAAAAACGCTGGCTAGTACCATAGTACAGTTACGCAATACAACGCCATTGCGAACCACCACCGATTTCAAAACGGCACTCCGCAGTATTGTAAAGGGAAATCCCAACAGGTACTTTGCCCAGGTATTTCAGGCTCTTCGGATTGAGGTTAACGACGAACTTGGTGCACTTAAAGAATTATTACAGCAAATACCCGGTATTCTCGCTCCCGGGGGCAGGGCAGTTATAATCACTTTTCATTCGCTGGAAGACAGGCTGGTCAAAAATTTTTTCCGTAAAGGTTCTTTTGACGAAACGGATGAAAATCCTTTTACAACGGGTAAAAGCAACAGTGAATTAAAAATCATTACCAAAAAACCCGTCAGGCCTTCGGAAAAAGAGCTGAAAGAAAATCCTAGGTCGGGGAGCGCCAAGCTGAGAGTGGCCGAAAAAATCCGGCCCGGTTAAACAAATGAGTTCTTATATCAATACATAAAGGGTAAAATTCTATTTAATTCAAGTATCCATTGAAATGCCTGCGGACTTACACCGTGCAGGTTTGCATGGTGTAATGTCCCGGGAAAAACAGAATGAACGAAGAAACAAACATATCGCAACGGGAAATCCGGTTAAACTGGAAGCGATGGCTGAATTATCCCTCGCTGGTAAAACAGTTGCCTTTTTTTCTTTTTCTCACCGTAATGGCTGTTATATATATATATAACGGACATTATGCAGACAAGGTAGTGCGAAATATCAACCGCACTTCCAAAGAAGTAAAAGAGCTCCAGTATGAGTATAAAACACTCAAAAGCGAGATCATGTTCCGCAGCAAACAGAGTGAACTGGTGAAAGCCGCTGAGCCGCTGGGTTTGAAAGAAACAACCGGTTTGCCCGCTGTGCTGAAAGATAGCGGTAAAGAATAAACCGGACTGTAAAACCTGCCGTAATCCGGCGTCCGGCATTTTGAATACAACTAAGTAAACACAACAGGCTTTGGAAGTAAAGCGTGACATACTTTGGAGAGTGTACCTCTGTTTTCTTGGGATTATTATCCTGGGAGTGCTTATTCTGGGCCGGGTTTTTTATATACAGCAGTTTCAGGGTGGTTATTGGCAAAAGATGAGCGATAGCCTCCACCAGCGCATTGTATCCATTGATGCAGAAAGAGGCACCATCTACAGCGAAGACGGGCAGATGCTCAGCACTTCGCTGCCCACTTTTGATATCTACATGGATTTTGGAGCCGATGGCCTGAGAGAAAAAAATGGAAAGCGTTTCAGAGAAAACCTGGATTCATTTGCCTGGCATTTGTCTTCTTTCTTTAAGGACAAAAGCAAATCGGCTTACATAAATGAACTTAAAACCGCATACAGAGAAAAAGAACGCTATTACCTTTTGAAGAAAAAATTATCATTTGAACAGTATAAAAAATTCCGTGAATTTCCGCTGGTTCGTCTTGGAAGAAATAAAAGTGGGGTAATAGCCGAAGTAAAAACCATTCGCCTGATGCCGTTTGGTCTGATGGCCAATCGCACCATTGGCCTGGCCAGAGAAAATGCAGACAATGTAGGGCTGGAACGAACTTATGACTCCTTACTTCGGGGGCAAACGGGTAGCCGGCTTGTCAGGTTTATAGCAGGCGGGGCGGCTATGCCTGTTGAAGGCTATGAAATTGAACCGGTGAAAGGAAAAGATATTGTTTCTACAATCGATGTGCGAATACAGGATATTGCACAAACAGCCCTGATGAAAATGATGGTACAAAGCCAATCGCAGTATGGCACCTGTATTGTAATGGAAACAAAAACAGGAAAGATCAAGGCCATTGCTAATCTGGGCAGACAAGGCGATGGTACTTACTGGGAAGACTACAATTATGCGCTACGCACTACCGAACCCGGTTCCACAATAAAACTCGCCACATTACTTTCTGTGCTGAGCGAAGGGCAAGTAAGTGCAGATGATAATTTAAAAGTGGGCACTGCGGGTACTGCATTCGTAGGCGTTCGAAATGTAAATGATGCAGAACGTGCACCTAAAGATGTAATGACTCTTGCGGAATGTTTTTCACACAGTTCTAATGTGGGTATGAGTATGGCTGCATACCAGTCTTTCTCCTCACGGCCCGATAAGTTCAAAGAATACCTGCACAAATACAGGCTTGATCAGCGAACGGGAATTGATCTTGCCGGCGAAGAAAAACCACGAATGGCTACGCTCAAAAAAAACAAAGAGGGTTTGCATGCTATGATCACAATGAGTTTTGGATATGCCATTGAGGTCAGCCCGCTTCAAACGCTTACACTGTATAACGCCGTTGCCAATGATGGGAAAATGATGAAGCCATATCTGGTAAACAGTATTTTGAAAGATGGAGTTTTATTGAAGCAATTTGGACCGGAAGTGCTGCAGGACAAACTGGCTGATGACAAAATCATAGCTGTTGCCAAAAAAGCCATGGAGTCTGTAGCAACCGAAGGAACAGGAAAATATGCTTTTAAAGGAATGTCTTTTCCTGTGGCCGGAAAAACAGGTACAGCGCATGTGGCAGATGGTAATATAAAATATACAGACGGTATTTACCAGGCATCATTTGCCGGATATTTTCCGGCGAATAATCCATTGTATAGCTGTATTGTGGTTATACGCACCCGGCCGCATGCACCGCTTCATTATGGCGGGCAACTGGCCGCTCCGGTTTTCAGGGAGATTGCAGAAAAGGTTTATGCGGCCATTATCCGAACCCCCGGCGATTCGCCGGTGCAGGTACAGAAGGACAGCACGGGCTTCTTTTACGCAGGCAACACGATGGATTTTAAAAAGGTATTAGGCCAGTTACAGATAGCGTACAAGGATTCGGCCGATGAGGCAGACTGGTCATCGGTTTATAGCAGCGGGTCGTTTGCCGTAGTAAGAAAGCAGGAGGTATCGAAAAATTTAATTCCTGACCTGAAAGGAATGGGGCTGAAAGATGCTTTGTATTTACTGGAAGAGCGGGGAGTGAAAGTGCAGGCAAAAGGAAAAGGAAAAGTAATAGCACAATCGGCAAATGCAGGCACACCTGTTTTCAGAGGAATGGTTGTGTACATCGAATTGGGATAAAAATAAATGCCGGAACAATTGACCGCACTGAAGGACATATTGTATAAAGTGAGCATCCGGGCGGTGGCAGGAAGTACAGCTCTGGAAATAAAAGATGTGCAGATGGATTCAAGAAGAGTTACAAACGGCAGTCTGTTTATAGCGGTACGCGGAACCGTTGCAGACGGTCACCAGTTCATTGAAAAGGCAATAGCCACGGGAGCCATAGCGGTGGTGTGTGAAAAGATTCCACAACCAATAGATGATGCCATTACTTATGTAGAAGTAGACAACAGTGCAAAAGCAGCTTCCGTCATTGCTCATAACTTTTTTGGTCGCCCATCAGAAAAAGTAAAACTGGTAGGGGTGACGGGTACAAACGGAAAAACAACCATTGTAACCTTATTATACAAGCTCTTTACAGCATTGGGATATAAATGCGGACTGATCAGTACGGTGCAAAATCATATTGCCGAAAAAATCATTCCGGCTACGCATACCACGCCGGATGCGATGAGCCTGAACGGGCTGTTGAAGCAGATGGCAGACGCAGGCTGTACGCATGTGTTTATGGAAAACAGTTCACACGCCATCGATCAGCACCGCAGTACGGGATTGCGGTTTGCCGGTGCAATATTCAGCAACATCACCCATGATCACCTGGATTATCATAAAACGTTTGATGAATACATCCGGGTAAAAAAATCATTCTTTGACGCATTGGACTCTCAAGCCTTTGCGCTCAGTAATAAAGATGATAAACGCGGTGAGGTGATGCTGCAGAATACAAGTGCTGGCAAGTATTACTACAGTTTGCGGAGCGTGGCTGATTTCAAAGGAAAGATTCTTGAAAATACATTGTCCGGGCTGATCATGAACGTGAACGATCAGGAAGTTCATTTCAGACTCATCGGCGAGTTTAACGCGTATAATCTGCTGGCGGTTTATGGAGCCGCCGTTTGTCTGGGCGAAGAAAAACAGGAAGTACTGCGTTGCCTGAGTGTACTAACCGGGGCCGAAGGAAGATTTGACTACCTGGCTTCGGCCAATGAAAAGGTAATTGCCATCATTGATTATGCACACACTCCGGATGCTCTTTTAAATGTATTGGCAACGATAAAAAAGCTGAGAAAGGGGAACGAGCAGGTAATTACCGTAGTGGGTTGCGGGGGCGACCGGGATAAAACCAAAAGACCGTTGATGGCCGAAGTAGCCTGCGAATACAGCGACCGGGTGATACTTACAAGCGATAACCCGAGAAGCGAAGATCCGACGGAGATCATACGGGATATGGAAAAAGGATTAGCGCCGGCCGCAAAAAGAAAGTATATCTCTATTGTTGACAGAAGAGAGGCGATCAAAACAGCCATCAGTATAGCAAAGAAAGAAGACATCATTCTTGTAGCAGGCAAAGGACATGAGAAGTACCAGGAGATTAAAGGAGTAAAATATCATTTTGATGACAAAGAAGTGGTAAAGGAAATGTTCAGAATACTCGAAAAATAAAAAAATTGGACGGACATAATAATCAATAACCGGAATTGGTAAAACACACTTTATCAATGACGGGTAAAAGAAAAACCAAAACCTCTGCAATCTCCTTCGCCGGCCGGCGGAGGGGGTTGGGAGGATAAACCAGATGCCAACATGCTGTATCATCTTTTTGAATGGCTTAAGCAAGAAGAGATAACCTTCCCGGGTAGCAGGCTTTTTGAGTTCACTACTTTCCGGGTATTGCTGGCATTACTGTTATCACTGGTCATTACACTGCTTTATGGAAAGAAGCTGATCAATTTTCTGAAACGAAAACAGGTAGGCGAAACAGTTCGTGATCTTGGGCTGGCTGGCGAACAAAGCAAGAAAGGAACGCCTACAATGGGCGGGTTTATTATCATTCTCGGTATCCTTATCCCTACCGTTTTATTCGCAGATCTTACAACAGTTTATACCATACTTATGCTGGTGGCTACGGTATGGCTGGGTATAATCGGTTTTATTGACGACTACCTGAAACTGCGTGCAAAAAGACTGGCGCAGGAAAAGGGAGAGGCGTATAAAAAAGGAGATAAAGATGGCCTGGCTGGCTGGTTCAAAATTCTGGGGCAGGTAGGAATAGGCATTACTGTTGGTGCCACCCTGATCTTTAATAGCGAAGTAAAAATCTGGAGAGAGTATCAGGGAGAATACAATCCATCCAACCCCGACCTGGTAGAAAAAACAGTGAATGGGCAGAAAAAGGTATTTGCTATTACCAAAGAACCGATCACCACTATTCCCTTTGTAAAATCACATGAATTCAATTATACCAAACTGTTGCCTGCAGCCATCCGGGAATATGCATGGATACTTTACATACTGATCGTGATTTTTATCATCACGGCGGTTTCAAACGGAGCCAATATCACTGATGGTTTGGATGGGCTGGCCTCGGGCACATCTGCATTGATCGGCGTCTGTCTCGGCATTTTCGCATATGCCAGCGGTAATTTTTATTTCGCCGATTATCTCAATATCATGTACATACCGGGGCTTGAAGAGCTTTCCATTTTTATTGCAGCGATGATTGGCGCCTGTATCGGTTTTCTCTGGTATAACTCATACCCGGCGCAGGTTTTTATGGGCGATACAGGAAGTCTTACGCTGGGAGGCATCATTGCAGCTATAGCCATTATTGTACACAAGGAATTATTGATACCCATTTTTTGCGGCGTGTTTCTGGTAGAAAATCTGAGTGTGATGATACAGGTGAGCTATTTCAAGTATACCCGGAAAAAATACGGAACGGGAAGAAGAGTGTTTCTGATGAGCCCCCTGCATCATCATTACCAGAAGCTGGGATATCATGAAGCGAAAATAGTGACAAGGTTCTGGATTGTAACGCTGTTGTGTGTGGCCTTTGCCATTGCAACATTGAAGTTAAGATAAAAAGACTACTGAAAAACCACCTGGTTGTCATCTATGAAAAACCTATCGGATTCATGATGATTGTGTGGTACAGTACAAAAACCAATGCTTTTGAAAAACCAATCTTCCGTACTGAAATGCAACGATGAGCAAGCGATTCGTCATATTGGGCGGTGGTGAAAGTGGTGTGGGTGCTGCGCTGCTGGCGAAGCAACAGGGATATGATGTTTTCCTTTCAGAAGGAAGTTCTTTGAAAGAGATCTATCGGAACGAATTAAAAAATGCAGGAATACCCTTTGAGGAGGGAAGTCATGATGAAAAAAAAATCATGTCGGCGGACGAAATCATGAAAAGCCCGGGCATTGCTGAAAAGAATGAATGGGTGAAGAAAATCAGAGCCAAAGGCATTCCCGTCATCAGTGAAATCGAACTGGCATTCCGGTTTAAATCCAGCAGCCGGATTGTGGCGATTACGGGAAGCAACGGGAAAACAACTACCACATCGTTGATTCATCATATTGGGAAAACAGCGGGTATTGACTGCGCACTGGTAGGAAATATAGGGTTTTCATTTGCCCGGCAGATAGCTATAAATCCGAAACCCTGGTACATCGCAGAGGTCAGCAGTTTTCAGCTGGATGATATAGAAACGTTTCGCCCCGATGTTGCCATTCTTACCAATATTACCGAAGATCATCTTGACCGGTATGATTACAAATTTGAAAACTACATCCGGAGCAAATTCCGGATCGTTATGAACCAGACACGCGAAGATCATTTTATTTATTGTGCAGACGATGAAATAACGATAAAGAACATGAAACAATTCAATATTCAATCTAATCTATTACCAACCAGTATGAAAAAAGAAGTACCTAATGGAGCTTTTATCAAAGACGGGGATATGTATGTACGCGTAGGAGAAGATTTTATGACCATGAGTGTGTATGATTTTGCCCTGAAAGGAAAACATAACCAGTATAACACAATGGCGGCCTGCGTTGCAAGTGTAACGATGGAAATACGAAAAGAAAAAATACGCGAAGCTGTACAGAACTTCCAGAGCCTTGAACACCGGATGGAGCCGGTAGCTACTGTACGGGGCGTCGAATTTATCAACGACAGCAAAGCAACCAATGTGAACAGTACCTGGTATGCGCTGGAGAGCATGACGAAACCCACCATTATTATTCTTGGTGGTGTGGATAAGGGTAACGACTATACATTGATAGCCGACCTTATGAAAGAAAAGGTAAAGGCGATTGTGTGTCTTGGTAAAGACAATAGCAGGATTCACGAAGCCTTTGGAAATATCATAAACCCGATTGTGAACACAGGCAGCGCTTCAGAAGCCGTACAAACTGCCTTTCGGCTGGCTACAAAAGGCGATGTGGTATTGTTAAGCCCGGCATGCGCCAGTTTTGATTTGTTTAAAAATTATGAAGACAGGGGCAGGCAGTTCAAGCAGGCGGTGAGAGAATTATAAAATCTTTTACCCGAAAAAGAGTACGATGAACAACGTTATGAACATAGAAAACTCTATCAGGGGTTTGGGATCAAGAACCAAAGGCGACAAAATCATCTGGGCGCTGGTTATTCTGCTTGCTTTGGTTTCGTTGCTCGTAGTGTATAGCGCCACCGGGTCGCTGGCGTACAAAATGTATAAAGGAAATACCGAAGTGTACCTCTTTAAACAGATCCTGTTTATCATACTTGGTATTGGTATCATTTATTTTGCTCATAAAGTTAATTATACGATATATTCAAAAGTAGCGCTGTTCTTATTCTTGATTTCCATTCCGCTGCTGATCTACACCTTATTTTTTGGCGTCAGTATGAATGAGGGCAGCCGATGGATCAGGCTTCCTATTCTTAACGTCACATTACAAACATCCGACCTGGCCAAGCTGGCGCTCTTTATGTATCTGGCCCGTATGTTAAGCAAAAAGCAGCAGGTGATACGTGATTTCAGAAACGGATACCTGCCGCTGATTGTACCAGTAGCAATAATTTGTATGCTGATAGCTCCTGCTAATTTATCAACCGCGTTATTGCTGGGCGCCAGTTGTATGCTGCTGCTGTTTATCGGCAGGGCCAGAACAAAGCACCTTTTAATTACTGCTGCAATCGCCATGCTGCCGCTGCTTCTTTTAATTCTGGCGGCAGTGATAAGACATAATAAAACTGAAACTTCCGGAAAACCATCGGCGGTTTCCGTCGGAAGAATTGATACCTGGATCAACCGGGTGGAAGGTTTTATTTACGGCACTAATGCCGCCGGCAACGAGGATACTTATCAGGTAAACCAGGCCAAAATTGCAATTGCTAAAGGAGAATTTTTAGGAGTTGGTCCGGGCAACAGCACACAGAGAAATTTTTTGCCGCAGGCGTATAATGATTTTATTTATCCGGTTATTATTGAAGAATATGGATTAGCAGGAGGAGCGTTTATCATTTTTATTTATCTCGTTTTTCTTTTCAGAAGTATAAAAATTTTCAAAAGATGTCCGTATGCGTTTGGAGCGTTTCTGGCGCTGGGACTGAGCTTTACTATGGTAATTCAGGCGATGGTGAATATGGCAGTAAGCGTTAATCTGTTTCCTGTAACCGGAGTGACGCTTCCCCTGATAAGCATGGGAGGCAGCAGTTTTTTGTTTACCTGTCTTTCCATTGGAATTATTTTAAGCGTTGCCCGGAATGTGGAAAAGCTGGAAGGAAATTATACAGACAAAGCGGTTGATAATAACCAATAGTTCTTAATTAATAATTACAGATCAATTGTACACGGCAAAAAGTTGGCAGGATGAGTAAGCGGATTATTATAGCCGGCGGGGGTACCGGCGGACATATTTTTCCGGCCATTGCGGTGGCCAATGCGCTGAAAAGAAAAGACGGATCCCTCCATATTCTGTTTGTCGGTGCAAAAGGAAAGATGGAAATGGAAAAAGTGCCGCAGGCCGGGTATGAAATAAAAGGACTGGATATAGCAGGATTCAACAGAAGTTCTTTGATAAAAAATATTTCGCTGCCGTTTAAGATTATTAAAAGCCTGTGGCAGGCCAAAAAGATTATAAAAGAGTTCAGACCGGATGCAGTAGTGGGGGTGGGGGGTTACGCCAGTTTTCCGATGCTTCGGCTGGCGCAACAAAAAAAAATACCAACGCTGATACAGGAGCAGAATTCTTTTGCCGGCAAAACGAATAAAATTCTTGGAAAGAAGGCTGACGTGGTCTGCGTGGCGTACGATGGTATGGAAAAGTTTTTTCCAAAAGAAAAAATCATTCATACAGGTAATCCGGTAAGAGCAGCCATCAGCAAATCGGTTGTTTCGAGAGAGGAGGCTTTAGCTTTTTTTTCGCTTGAGCAATCAAAGAAAACTGTTTTGGCCATAGGCGGAAGCCTGGGAGCCAAATCGATTAATGAAGCTGTTGAAAAAGATCTTGACCGGTTGCTGGAAGCCGGTCTTCAGCTGATATGGCAAACAGGAAAACCCTTTGCACCAAGGGCCCGGGAGAAAGCGGCAGGAAAAAAGGGAGTTTGGGTAAACGATTTCATTTCACAAATGGAATATGCATATGCTGCAGCCGATGTAGTAATATCAAGAGCAGGCGCCATTGCGATTGCTGAATTGTGTGTGGTAAAAAAACCGGTTTTGTTTGTTCCGTATCCCTATGCGGCCGAAGATCATCAGACAGTAAATGCAATGAACCTGGTAAATAAAGGAGCCGCAATAGCAATAAATGATAACGAAGCGGCTGAAAAGGCAATTCCGGCAATAATACAACTGGCAAAAGATGAAAACAAACAAAGAGAGTTAAGTAAAAACATAGAAGCGCTGGCTATTGCCAATGCCGACGATCGGATAGCCGATGAAATTTTGAACCTGATAGAATAAAGGCTGGCATTGATTTAAAAAATGCTGAATGGAGAATATAAATTTTTGGTCCAGATAATACTGTCCTTATGAAACCCCCTTCGGGGGGATGTTTAAGACGGAAAGAAAATAGGTTATGACAAGGTGTTGAAAACCGGTACTGAACATTTGAAATGGCAAATGAAAAAAAATTAACAGAGAAGATAAATGCCGTTTATTTTATTGGTATTGGCGGCATAGGAATGAGTGCCCTGGCCCGTTACTTTCATTCAAAGGGTGTGGCAGTAAGCGGGTATGATAAAACAAAAACTGCGTTGACAAATGAACTGGAAAAAAACGGAATTGAAATTCATTATGAAGAAAACATACAACGCATACCAAAAGATGTTCAGCTGGTAGTATATACTCCGGCCGTACCGAAAGAGCACCTGGAACTGGTGTATTACAGGGATAACGGATATAAAGTGGTAAAGCGAAGCGACGTGCTTCAAATGATTACGGAAAGTTCTTTTAACATATGTATTGCAGGAACACATGGCAAAACGACGGTTACAACCATGATTGCTCACCTGCTGAGACACTCCGGTTATGGTTGCAATGCCTTTCTTGGGGGTATTTCGGTGAACTATAATACCAATTTCTGGGCACCGGCTCCGTCAGAAAGCGCTGAAAGAAATGTTTGCGTGATCGAAGCTGATGAGTACGACAGAAGTTTTCTGAAGCTGAGCCCCGACATTGCGGTTATCACATCGATGGACGCAGATCATCTGGATATATACGGCACGGCAGAGGAAATGGAAGAAGCATTTATCAGTTTCAGCGGCCGGGTAAAAAAGGGAGGGTTAGTAGTGAGCAAGCGGGGGCTGAAGCGAAGCAAGGAATTAAAAGGAGACCGGCAGATTACTTACAGTCTTCAGGATAAAAGTGCAGATGCCTATGCGGAAGATATCAAAATGCTCAGAGGAAGCTACAAGTTTGATTTCGTAATGAAAGAAATAAAAATTTCCGGATTGGTGCTGGGTATGGGCGGCATGCATAATGTGGAGAATGCGATAGCTGCTGTAGCCGTGGCCGCCTCTTTGGGAATAGAAAAAGAAAAAATAAAACAGGCTGTGCAGGCATTCAGGGGGGTGAAGCGGAGGTTTGAATATATCCTGCCCCCGCCGGCTACAGAAGAGCAACAGGGAACGACACCGGTTTTTATTGACGATTATGCCCATCACCCCGAAGAACTGAGAGCATTAATCGGAGGAATAAAAAATTTGTTTGATAAGTACGAATGCACCGTGATTTTTCAACCCCACCTGTACAGCCGCACAAAGGATCATGCCGATGGCTTTGCGCAGGTGCTTGATATGGCCGATGAGGTGATTCTGCTTCCCATTTATCCGGCAAGGGAACTGCCGGTGGAGGGGGTAAACAGCGAAATGATATTGCTCAGAATGAAAAACAGGAATAAAAGTGTAAAAACGAAAGAAGAATTAATGAGCTGGTTAAAGAATATTTATTTAAAAAAGCAAACAGGCGAAAGAGTGCTTGTTACGGCAGGAGCAGGCGATATTGATGCAATGGTGGAGCCTATAAAAAAGATACTGACAAACGGCTGAAAAAAGATGAGTACAAGAACGATCATAAAAAAAGGGTTGCTGATGTCGCTCTGGATAGCGATCGGCGGAGCGCTGCTTTCTTTATTACTGGCGGCCAACAGCAAAAGAAAACGGGAACAATGTTCGGGTTATTCGGTATCAGTTCTTGGTAATAAGGAGAATCAGTTTGTATCGGATAAAGATGTGGTTCATATAATCAGCTCCGTAGTGAAAGGGGAGATAAAAGGAACGGTGATGGCAAGCTTTGATTTGAGCAAAATGGAATCTGCGCTGCAGAAAAACAAATGGATAAAGGATGCCGAATTGTGGTTTGACAGCCACAATATACTTCACATCATGGTAAAGGAAAGAATTCCTGTGGCGAGAATTTTTACCACAGCGGGGGAATCTTTTTATATCGACAGCAGCCTGGCTGTAATGCCTTTGTCGGCGAATGTAAATATCCGGATACCGGTGTTTACCGGTTTTCCTGACGGAAAGAAAATGGGCAAGACAGAGAGATTGCTGCTAAAGGAAATAAAAGATGTTGCTTCGTTTGTATCAGCCGATGATTTCTGGAAAGCGCAGGTGATGCAGGTGGATATTACGGAGCAGAAAAGATTTGAAATGATTCCGGCCCTGGGCAATCATGTGGTGAGGCTGGGGTCGGCAGATGAGCTGGATAAAAAATTCAGAAGGCTGCGGATATTTTATGAACAGGTATTGAGCAAAACCGGAATGGATAAGTACAGTGTAATTGATGTGCGGTACAAAGGGCAGGTAGTGGCATTGAAAAAAGGAGCTGCGGAAGAAGAAGTGAATGAAAATAAGCTAAAACAGAATATTGATAATCTGCTCAGGTCATCGGCAGTTATCAATGATAATAATGATATGTATGTAAGACCGGGTAAACCCCGGGAATCAAAGCCGGATTCGGTGGTAGTTCCGCCGGCAACGATTCCCGCTGATCCAAATGCTGTGAAAACTATAATCCCGCCCGATACGGCTGTAAAGCGAAAGCCCAAAGCCGTAATGACAGGAAGAACGAATCAGAAGATGAATAGAATTACCGGACGTACAAGTGAGTGACACAACGGAAGACGAACAGGATAGCAGAAGCCGGTTAAATAGAAATAAGAAGTAAACGCATGACAGCCACGGCTGATAAAATGCTTTAATCAGTAATAGCAAACAACTAAAAACAGCATACTATGAACAACGAACAACCCATTATTGTAGGTCTTGACATTGGTACAACAAAGATCGCCGTCATTGCAGGACGAAAAAATGAGTTTGGTAAACTGGAAATACTTGGTTTTGGCCGTGCCAACAGCAACGGGGTAAAACACGGCCAGGTGCTTAATATAGACGAAACCATAAAGGCGATCAAATCGGCGCTGGAGAATTGTCTTGAGTCAAACCCTGATCTTGAGATCGGCGAAGTGTATGTGGGGATTGCAGGACATCATATCAAAAGCCTGCAAACACGTGGCGATATTGTACGTCAGCGAACAGAAGAAGAAATCACCCAAAGTGAGATTGATCAGCTGGTGGCCGATCAGTACAAAACCTATATTCCTGCCGGCGACCAGATCATCGACGTAATACCGCAGGAGTTTACGGTAGATAATTTTCAGAACATACCCAATCCCATTGGTTATGGCGGTGTAAAAGTGGGCGCCAATTTTCACATTATTACAGGCGACAAAAATGCGATCAGAAATATTAACCGCAGCGTGGAAAAAGCGGGGCTGCATACCAAAGATCTTGTATTGCAGCCACTGGCTTCTGCCTCGGCAGTAATGGGGCAGGAGGATATGGAAGCAGGTGTTGCCATAGTGGATATCGGCGGAGGCACTACCGACCTTGCTGTATTTTACGAAGGGATATTAAAACATACGGCAGTTATTCCGTTTGCCGGCGAAAATATTACCAACGATATTAAAACAGGGCTTGGCGTATTGAAAACACAGGCTGAGCAGATGAAAGTTCAGTTTGGCTCGGCGCTGGCCAACGAAGCGAAAGCCAACGCCTACATTACCATTCCCGGATTAAGAGGAATGCCCGCCAAAGAAATCAGTGTAAAAAACCTGGCCAACATCATACAGGCAAGAATGAGTGAGATACTGGATTTTGTTACCTATCATCTGAAGCAGGTGGGGCTTGATAACAAAGCGCTGAATGGCGGCATAATTCTTACCGGCGGCGGTTCGCAATTGAAGCACCTGATACAGCTAACCGAATATGTAACCGGCCTGAATGCCCGCATCGGTTTTCCCAATGAGCATCTGGCGGCCGGGCATATCGAAGACCTTACACGCCCCACTTATTCTACCTGCATCGGGTTAATATTGAAAGGATATGATGATTATGAACACAACCGCAAAGACTTTGAAAAAGAATTTAAAAAGGTGGAAGTGCCGCAGGGCTTAAAGAAAAGTATGCACGATGGGGGCGCACAAGAAATTGCGGAAGAAGGCATTGGTGCAGAAAAAGTAAAACAACGGAAAGGCCTGAGCAATTTCTGGGGCAAGTTCAAAGACGGCATCATCGATCTTTTCAAGGAAGAAGAAGATCATCGCCTGTAATGATCATTTGGAAAACAAACAGCAATAACCCTATTAAACAGACACACCTGATTGTTGGCTATGAAAGCAAGTCAGGAAAAAATCAGCAACTATGATTCATTTTGATTTACCGAAAGAAAAATCGTCCATCATCAAAGTAATCGGCATCGGCGGCGGCGGAAGCAATGCAGTAAATTATATGTACAGCCAGCAGATCGAGGGAGTTAATTTTATTATTTGCAATACCGATGCGCAGGCTATCGCCATCAGCCACGTACCCAATAAAATACAACTGGGCCCTCATCTTACGCAGGGTCTTGGGGCAGGAGCCAATCCGGAGATCGGGAGACAGGCTACCGAAGAATCGCTGGAAGAGATAAAGCGGATACTGGAAGTAAATACCAAGATGGCCTTCATTACCGTGGGCATGGGAGGTGGAACGGGAACCGGCGGCGCTCCCATCATTGCAAAAATGTGTAAAGATCTGGGAATATTAACGGTGGGCATCGTTACCACACCGTTTGCATACGAAGGCAGAAAAAGACAGCTGCAGGCCGAGGAAGGAATAAGAAACCTGAAACAGTATGTAGATACATTGCTGGTGATCAGTAATGACAAGCTTCGCCATCAGTTTGGTAATCTGAAGATGCGGGAAGCGTTTGCAAAAGCAGATAATGTATTGGCTACTGCTGCAAAATGTATAACAGATGTAATCAACAGTACCGGTCAGATCAATGTTGATTTTGCCGATGTATGCACCGTGATGCGAAACGGAGGCGTTGCTATTTTGGGAAGCGCTGCTGCCGAAGGAGAAAACAGGGCGCAAAAGGCGATTGAAGAAGCGCTGAACTCGCCCCTGCTGAATGACAACGATATCCGGGGAGCCAAATGGATACTTCTGAATATTAACAGCGCCGAAGGAGAACATGAATTTACAATGGATGAAGTGGAAGTGATCCAGAATCATCTGCTGAGCCAGGCAGGCGATAACACCGATGTAATACTGGGCATGGGATACGATGATTCACTCGGAAGTAAAATCGGAATTACCCTCATTGCTACCGGCTTTGAACATAAAGACCCTTTTTCTTCGCAGAAAATAAGAAAACCCGAAAAGAAGGAAGAAAAGATTGTAATGATGCTGGGCGAAGCGGAAGAAGAAAAGAAAAAAGAAGCACCGGTGATAAATATGAAGAAAGAAAAAGAAGATGTGATGGCGCCCCGGCTTGTAGATGATGAAATGCAGACAGAGTTGCCCGTGCACGATCTTACCGATGATGTGGTAAGGCTTCATGAAGAACAGAAAACAGAAACCGGTTACTCCCCGATTATTTACTGGGAAATGGACACGATCGAAAAATCCACAGGAAATTTTACTAATAAAAAGGATGATAAAAACACTGTTGATAAGAATATATTATTTAGCGATGCGGTACCCCTAAATTCGACTCTCCAATCCGCTTCCTCTGTAAATACCCAACAACAAAAGCAGGGATCAGCTAAAGATAGTACTACCACTCCGTTGTCTGCAGCTTCGGGTGGTTATTTGGCCACACCATCCAATATTTACGCAGAATCAAAAGCAGGGGTTTTTACCTCAAAGCCTTCTGCCGAAAAACCGGTTCCGCCACCAGCAGAAAATAAACCGGGAGACGAACTTCCCGATATGAAACTGGTGGAAAGGAATGACATTCCGGCGGCGGATGAGCCGTTGGCCCATCAGACTCTGCCACCTTTGAGTCAGCCGGTTGAGGATCCCGCCATGCGGGACGAAGCCGATGAGCAAAAACGTAGGGCGGCTGAACGGTTGCAAAAATTGCGCAACCTGTCATTCAACGTAAATGCAGCCGATCCGAATAATGAGTTTGAAACTGTGCCGGCTTACATCCGCCGCAATATGGAATTGTACAACTCTTCCCGCACAATCGAAAATTTTTACAGCAATTACGAGGTCAAAACCGACAACGACAACAAAACCCGGATCAGCACGATCAATACATTTTTAGACGGAAAAAAACCCGATTAATGAAGTATTCGTTCCAATGAAGCCCTTTCCGGATGTGCCGGCACGGTACAAACGGATACAACAAAGGCTTGTGTTTTTAGTTGTTCCCCCGATTTTTATCGGGGGTTTTTTTTATCCCTCATCCGTTGAATGCGTATTATGATAATACCCGCTGCGGTAATTCTTATCGGCTGCCGTTGCGTCGCAATCACTTTATCATTCTGTAATTCTGTTCGGCACTTTTCGAAACGCCTTGCAATTACGGTAACTTGCATATTCTTTAGTATGAACAGTAAAACAATACTTATTACCGGAGGCACCGGCCTGATCGGAAGGGTAATAACAAGGCAGTTGTTGGAAAGGGGCTATAAGATTATCATACTTACCCGTAACCATTCAGCTCTAAAACAAGCAGCAATACATGTAAACCTTACCTACGCAGGATGGGATATCAAAAACCAGCGTATTGACAAAGATGCTGTGCTCCGCGCCGATCACATCATCCATCTGGCGGGCGCCGGTGTAGCCGATAAACGCTGGTCAAAAAAAAGAAAGCAGGAAATTGTTGACAGCCGCGTAAAAAGCAGCAGCCTGTTGGTAAAAACATTAAAGGAAAATGAAAACAAAGTAAAATCAGTAATCAGTGCCTCTGCCATCGGGTGGTATGGTCCGGATATTTCTTCATTGCAAAAGGAAAAAGGATTTTCAGAAACCGATCCTCCATCTGCTGATTTTCTGGGTAGCACTTCAAAACGCTGGGAAGAGTCGGTTGAGCCGGTCACTCATCTGGGCAAACGATTGGTAAAATTCAGAACCGGGATAGTGCTCAGCAACGAAGGTGGCGCTTTTCCGGCATTCAGCAGGCCGGTCAGATTTGGAATTGTTCCCCTATTGGGCTCCGGCAGGCAAATAATAAGCTGGATACATATTGATGATCTGGCCGCTATGTATATTAATGCAATAGAAAATGAAAAGATATCCGGAACATATAATGCGGTTTCGCCCCGGCCGGTAAGCAATAAAGAACTAATGACGACAATAGCCAGACAAATGAAAGGAAAATTTTATTTCACTATACCTGTTCCTTCTTTTGCGCTGAAACTGTTGATGGGCGAAATGAGCATAGAAGTGCTAAAGAGTGCAACTGTAAGTTGTGAAAAAATACGTTCCGAAGGATTTGTATTCAGGTATCCCTCAATTGCCGAAGCAATAAAAAATCTTTGCACATCCCGATAGTTACAGATCTCTCCGGTTTATTATGCGAAAACAAAACAGCCAGATCAGTGCGGTAATAATCACAGTATAAAAAATATGAGGGCCGATAGCCTGCAGTGATGCATCGTAAGCCTTTCTGTCAATTTTACCCAGAAAAGCCGGAACGGGTATCAGGCGGTCGGAAATTTCCAGCGGTAAAAAACGGCCAATATCATTGGCTTTTACTTTTGCAACGTTCACCAGGATGGGCTCAAGGATTATGTAATAAAACAGAAATACGCCCAGTGCAATAAACGCTTTTTTCACAAGAAAGCCCACGAAGAATGCAACCGACAGCTGCGCAAAAGTTTGTAATGCAAACAAGCCGGTATAATAAAACAACCGGAAAATATTACCTGAACCATCGGCCGAATTGGCGAAACCCATAATCAATGACACAATAAAATAAAGTACCGTTATCACCAGCGAAATAATAACTATATCAAGCAGCTTACTCACCAGAAATTCGTTCCGGCTCCAGCCGTCAATCACATTCTGGCGGTGTGTACGAAAACTGTATTCATTTGTAATAAACATAATGGCCACTACCGCAGGTATGAAAATAAACCAGGATGAAAAATAGGCTACCGTGTGCCATACTTCGGGAAAGCTGAATGGATTTCCAATCAGTTTTGCCATTTCGCCAAGTCCGTTTTCATTTCGAAGCACATTCTTATACAAGCTGTAAAAAATATAGTTGATACCGGGATAGGACAGGGCGGTTATACCCATAATCCACCAGAAAGCCCGGTAACTTTTTATCTTCAGCCATTCGGTTTGCAGAATATTTATCATAAAAAAGATAATCGCAGAATGAATCAGTTGTTGTTGGTCAGTTCAAAAAACCTTGTTTCGAGCCGCTTTTTCTTTAACAGCAGGTGATGCAGCGCTACACCCTGACTGAAGCAATACGAATTGATTTCTTCGAGCCGGGCTGTGCCTTTCGGCATCAGCAGATGAACCGTTTTTGTAGTTTCATCTACGGTAATATGTTTGCTGAAATGTTGCAGTACGGCAGCCAGTTTTTGAAGATCGGCAGCTGCCAGTTCCACCACATCATCATCAGTCAGTACATCTTCTACGGTACCGCTTGTAAGCAGGTTTCCAGTTTTCAGAATGGCTACATGTGTACATACCTTTTCCACTTCATCCAGCAGGTGGCTGGCCATAACGATTGTATGCCCGTTTCGGTTAAGTTCTATGATCAGTTCACGTATTTCTGCAATACCTACCGGATCGAGTCCATTGGTAGGTTCATCCAGAACCAGCACTTTGGGATTTCCCAGCAAGGCGGCTGCAATGGCAAGGCGTTGTTTCATTCCGAGGCTGTAAGTACTGAAACGGCTGTGTTTTCGGGCAGTAAGTTTTACTTTTTCAAGCACCCGGTCGATATCGGCCAGGTTGCCCCTGTGGCTGATGTTTTGTGTAATCTTCAGGTTATTTACAGCAGACAGGTAATGATAAAAGTTGGGAGTTTCCAACAGCGAACCGATTTTTTTTCGCTGATCCGATGAACCCGGATGGCCAAACCATAAAAAATTTCCGGCATCTGCTTTAAGCACATCCAGAATGAGGCTGAGCAATGTTGTTTTACCGCTTCCGTTTGGCCCCAGTATGCCAAAAACTGAACCTTCGGGCACTTCAAAACTGACCCCGTTCAGCGCTTTTACTCTTCCGTAGCTTTTGTGCAGTTGCTGTACCGATAATACAGACATAAAATTTTTTATAAAGATGCAGGTTTATTTTTTCAATCAGACAAACGGGTAATGTTTTTCATGAAAAATGTTTGTGAACTGACCCAGCACCGCCGCATTATTTTTGAACGGGAGCCGGTGCAGACGGAGATCCAGAATATCCTGCAATCGCACCTTTCGGTACATTGGGTGCATGGTTCCTCCTTTTTTCCCGGCAGGCGTTAACGGCTCGTACTGAAATTCGGGATCAACAAGAGTGCCCCGCGGATACATAATGCCGGGTACTCCTTGTCCGCGGATGTCCAGATTTCGGGGATGGCCGAGCCCAAGGGTATGGCCGTATTCATGTGCCGCGGTTGTAGAGCCTTTATATAAATTGTCTTTTTTAAAATACCCGCTGTTGCATCCCAGTCCGTCAACATACGAAATATGGGTAGAAGAAAACTCCTCGATCCGGAAATAATTATTGCGGGGATCCAGGTTAGTGTAAATATCAATATCCTGTATATGCTGATGAAAAGAAGCTGTGATGCGGAAGACAACTTTCCATAAACGGTCTTCATATTTAATAACGGCCTCCGGTTCATTCCACATGGTCTCAATTTCATCACGAATCAGTTCAGTAACTTCTTCATCAGCCGCATCGCCATAGGTGATGATGTGCGAATGAATGGTTAGCTGGCCAAGGGATATATTCAGTTCTGCCGATCCCATGTTAATTTCGTACGGGCTTTCCGCTTTTCAGCACACTTTGTATCCGTTCCAGTGTTTTCTTTTCACCGCAAAGAGAAAGGAAGGCTTCCCGTTCCAGATCCAGCAAATATTGTTCTGAAACCAGCGTGGGTTCGCTCAAATCGCCGCCGCACATTACATAAGCCAGCTTTTTTGCAACCAGGGCATCATGTTCCGTGGCATAGTTGGCCGTTTTCATAGCATGTATGCCGGAGTATAAAGCGCCCAGCGCTGACTGGCCAAGTACTTTGATATCTTTTCGCTGAACAGGTGCAGCATAACCGCTGTCAAAAATTTCAATTACTGATTTTTTTGCTTCTGCAATTCTTCTTGCCTGGTTTAGTACTATTTCATCCAATCCTTTTCTGTAAACGCCAATGCCAAACCCTTCATGCGCCGATGTGGCTACTTTGGCAGTGGCAATGGTAAGAAAGCGGTTTTTCAACGTTATGGTTTCCGGTTCATCTTCATGCATTTCATCAGAAGCTCTGAGTACAAATTCTTTTGTGCCGCCGCCTCCGGAAATCAGCCCGACTCCCAGTTCAACAAGTCCGGTATATGTTTCTGCAGCCGGGCAGCATTTATCAGCATGCAGGCTTAGTTCACAGGCGCCGCCTAATGTAAGCCCGTGTGGCGCCACTACTACCGGCACGGATGAGTAGCGTACCCGCATCATCGTATTCTGAAATAAGCGGATGGCCATATCCAGTTCATCATACTCCTGGTCAATGGCAAGCATAAATATCATGCCTACATTGGCGCCGGCAGAAAAATTGGGGCCTTCATTAGCTATTACCAGTCCTTTAAAATCTTTTTCAGCTTTATCAATGGCGGTTTGGATTCCGCTCAGTACATCACCTCCGATGCTGCCCATTTTGGTAAACCACTGCAGGCCCAGTACATCATCGCCCAAATGGTAAAGGCGGCAACTGCTGTTTTTCCATATTTGTTTATCTGTGTAATTACTCATTACAATAAAAGCCTCACCACCCGGCAAGGCCTTATAATTTTTACCGGCAGCATCGTAACAATATTTTTTACCCCCTTCTACTTTATAGAATGATTGATTGCCTGCAGCCAGCATTTCATCTACCCAGGGCGCTACTTTATAGCCTGCTTTTTTCATGGCTTCCGTTGTTTTTGCAACGCCCAGTACATCCCAGCTTTCAAAAGCGCCGATTTCCCAGCCAAATCCGGCCATCATGGCATCGTCCACCCGGTACAGTTCATCGCTTATTTCGGGTATGCGATGTGAGATGTAAGAAAACAATCCGTAATGAAAATGACGGTAAAACTCACCGGCTTTATCCTGTCCGTCTACCAGCATTTTTAATCTCGCATACAGATCATCAACCGGTTTTGCAGCTTCAAGCGTGGCGAATTTTGGTTTTACCCGTGGCTTATATTCCATGGTTTCCAAATCAAGCGTAAGAATTTCTTTTTCGCCACCGGTACCTTTCGTTTTCTTAAAGAAGCCCTGGCCAGTTTTATCGCCCAGCCAGTTTCTGGCAATCATTTTATCGAGCCATGCGGGTATTTTAAATTGATCTCTTGCTTCATCATGCGGACAGTTATCATACACTCCTTTTGCCACTTTTACCAGTGTATCGAGGCCTACTACATCACCGGTTCTGAATGTAGCCGACTTGGGCCGGCCAATGACGGGGCCGGTAAGAGCATCCACTTCATCAATGCTCAGCCCCAGTTTGTCTTTAATATTCATGATGGCCATCATGCCAAACACTCCGATGCGGTTGGCAATAAATGCCGGTGTGTCTTTACACAGCACGGTAGTTTTGCCCAGATACAAATCACCGTAGTGCATCAGAAATTCAACTACCGCAGGATCGGTAAATGGCGTGGGAATAATTTCCAGCAAACGCAGATAGCGGGGCGGGTTAAAAAAATGGGTTCCGCAGAAATGCTTTTTAAAATCTTCACTTCTTCCCTCGGCCATTAAATGAATGGGTATGCCCGATGTGTTGGAAGTAATCAGCGTGCCGGGTGTACGATACTGCTCTACCTGTTCAAATACTTTTTGTTTAATATCCAGCCTTTCCACCACTACTTCAATTACCCAGTCACAGCCGGCAATGTCTTTCATATTATCTTCAAAATTGCCGGTAGTAATTTTTTTTACTACATCTTTATGAAATACGGGTGAGGGATTGGATTTAATAGCAGCCGCCAGTGCATCATTTACGATTTTGTTTCTGTCGGCAGCTTTGGCATCGGCCGGTAAATCTTTTGGAACAATATCCAGCAGTAAAACCGGCACACCAATACCTGCAAAGTGGCAGGCAATACGGCTACCCATTACACCGCTTCCCAATACAGCTATTTTCCTGATAATACGTTTGGACATAGGATTGATTAGTTAGTTATGCAACTATTTTTATCGAAGATAGGGCAAATTTAATTTCAGGCAAGGGTTTAATAATAATCTAAACTGAAAAGCAGAAAGTAATCTTGTGGTTTTCCGGTTTTTTACAGCGGCTCAAGCGAACAGTCAACAGTAATTTTAATGCTTCCGGAAATATTGTTCCGGTGAATTTTCTGAATTTTTATATTGTAGTCGGAAAGAAGAATATTGAACGAGGAGTGAAGAGAAATTTTTTCTTCAGCCACCATGATGCTTCCGGTAGCTTCAATTTCTTTTGTCTGTCCATGAATGGTAAGCTTGCCTTTCACTTTGGCGGGATAAGTTCCGTGCTTTTTGTAATTGATATCATTGTTATTGGAGACGATACCTTTAAATTCAGATTTTGGGAATTGATTGCTTTCGGCATAGTCCCTGTTGAAGTGCTCCTGCATCAGGGCCTTTTTAAATTCAAAGCCTTTCATGAGCACGGCAAATTGTATATCTCCGGTTTGCGTGTCAAGGATGGATACCGCCGCTTTATTTACTGCTTCTATATCTTCGATTGCTGTGGAAGAAAAAAAAGTGATTGTTCCGGTCTTGGTATAAAATTTTCCCTGTGTATAAGAAGAGAAAAAAAACAGCGAAAACAGTAATGACGCAAATATCTTTGATCGGATCATGTCTTCAATTATTTTTAATACTTACCACTACGCAGCGATTCAGATGCACATCCGATCCCAGGTTTTCGCCCAATAATTCATTTTTTTCAAAGCCGGTACAGGCGCCGCGCATGAGAACAGACGAACCTGAAGATAGTTTGGCTGCATCGGATGCGTGTATTGAATCCAGCTGGCAACGTACTGAGGATTTGCTGCCGGGATGGCCCAGCACAATGGTATAGATGCCACCCGCCGCAGTGTCTATTTCTTTTACCACACCGCTGATGTCAAGTATTTTGCCAAGGTATTTTTTATTGGCAGCGGAATCATTTTTTTCAAACTCAGAAATAAGAATACCGCTTTCCACCGCAAGGTCTGCCTTTACACCGGCCAGATCTTTATGGGTTCTGGTATACTCCCTGTATGCATAAACAAGCGCAAAAACAATTGCAAGAATGATCAGTGCCCAGATGATTTTCTTTTTGTTCATGATAAATCAGCTCACCGTCGATCCGTTGGCCGTTATTTCATCGGGATTAATGAATTTCAGGTTGCCTTGCGGATCTTCGGCCATCAGTATCATGCCATTACTTTCAATTCCTCTCATTTTTCGAGGAGCAAGGTTAGCAACTACCACAACCTGCCTGCCCGTAATAGTTTCCGGCTGGTAGTGTAATGCAATTCCGGATACAATTGTTCTTTTTTCGTAGCCCAGATCTACCTCCAGCTTCAGTAATTTGTCTGTCTTCTCTACCTTTTCGGCGGAAACAATAGTGCCCACCCTGAGATCAAGCCGTGCAAAGTCATCGTAAGCGATTTCGGGCTTGGGCATCCTGGCTTCGCCGGTGGCGGGTTTTTCGTTTTGCATTTCAGCTTTATTGGTCTGTGTTCCGGAATCTGAAACCGGATTTCCCGATTTTTTTTTCAGTTTATCGATCTGAGCCTCTATTTCATGATCTTCAATTTTCCGGAACAACAGTTCCGGGGCACGCAAACTATACCCCACACTCAGTAATTTTATTTTTCCGGCATTTTCCCAGTCCAGCATTTTGTCTACCACCTTCATCATGTAGAGCATTTTTTTTGCTGTATTGGGCAGAAAGGGATGTACCAGAACAGCAAGATTGGCTGTCAGCTGCAAACAAAGGTGGATACAGTTGTCAATTCGTTTTCGCGCCTGCTCTGAATCACTATCGCCGGTTAATGCAGGCGTTTTCGGAGACTCTAATTTTTTTGCAGCCACCCACGGCTCTTTTTTCTGCATATACTGATTGCCTTTTCGGGCCAGGTCAATCACTTCGTACAACGCTTCGCGAAATCTGAACTCTTCAATTGAACTTTCAATTTTTTGTTTTGATTTTTTGATTTCTTCAATGATCCATTTGTCTTCATGGTCGAGGCTGTCTTCATGCAGTTTCGGCACTTTGCCACCGCAGAGCTTATGCATCAGCACCCAGGTGCGGTTTACAAAATTGCCGAAGATGTCTGCCAGTTCGCTGTTATTCCGCGTCTGAAATTCTTTCCAGGTAAAATCATTGTCTTTTGTTTCCGGGGCGTTGGCGCAAAGTACATAGCGCAGCACGTCTTCGCACCCCGGAAAATCGTTCAGGTAATCATCCAGCCATACCGCCCAATTGCGGCTGGTGGATATTTTTTCACCTTCCAGATTGAGAAATTCATTTGCAGGCACATTATCCGGAAGCACAAAACCGCCATGCGCCTTAAGCATAGCCGGAAAAATAATGCAGTGAAAAACAATATTGTCTTTGCCGATGAAGTGAATCAGCCGGGTATCTTCTTTGCACCAGTAATCGGCCCATTGAGCGGTTAATTCTTTTGTAGCCGAGATATAACCGATCGGTGCATCAAACCACACATATAAAACCTTTCCTTCTGCATGGGCCAACGGCACTTTTACTCCCCAATGACTGTCTCTCGTCATAGCCCGGCTTTGCAAACCGGCGTCCAGCCAGCTTTTGCATTGGCCGTACACGTTGTTCTTCCATTCTTTATGTTCTTCCAATATCCATTCTTTAAGCCAGGGTTCATATTGGTTTAACGGGAAATACCAGTGTTTGGTTTTTTTCTTTACAGGTATTGCGTCGCTCAATGTGCTGCGCGGATTAATCAGCTGTTCCGGAGATAAGCTGCTGCCGCATTTTTCACATTGATCGCCATAGGCATTCTGGTTTCCGCATACAGGACAGGTACCGATGATATAGCGGTCGGCAAGAAAAGTTTTCGCTTTTTCGTCGTAATACTGTTCTGTTTCTTTTTCTTCAAACAGCCCGTCATCGTACATCTTTTTAAAAAACGCGGCCGCCGTTTCGTGATGTATCTTATTTGATGTTCTTGAATAAATATCAAAAGAGATACCGATCTTTTCAAAACTGCTTTTTATAATGGCGTGATATTTATCCACTACCTGCTGAGGCGTTGTTCCTTCCTTCATGGCCCGGATAGTAATCGGTACTCCGTGCTCATCGCTGCCACACACAAATTTTATATCTCGTTTTTGTGCCCGCAGGTAGCGAACGTAAATGTCGGCAGGAAGATAACATCCGGCCAGATGCCCAATATGCACCGGCCCGTTGGCATAAGGTAATGCAGCGGTTACCAGATACCGCTTAGGCTCGTGCCCAGAAGAACTGGTTTGCTGGTTTTCATTAATATCAGTGCCTTCCTTTTTAGCCACAAAAAATATTTTTTGTTCCGGACAGTGGTAATTCTATTATGCTTCCGTTGCGTCGTACTCTTGTACACCTGTAATTTTACTCTGCCATGTTAAAGCGCTACGAAGGTTTGCAAAAATACCGGAAACGAAAGCAATGCCCAAACCCCGCCTGTTTGCCAGATAAAACATGGTTAAAGATCAGCTGCTGTAATTGAAACAGGAAACGGTAAGAAGTTTGAATTTTATTATTACGGCGAAGGACTTACCGATGTCCACCCTCCGTCAACAATCAAACTCTGTCCGGTAATGTGCGCCGCATCGGGAGATACCAGGAATAAAGCAGCCTTTGCAATATCGCCGGTTGTAGCCGCTCTTCCTAAAGGCGTTAGGCGGCTCCAGGTTTTTTCGTAGTCAGCATCAAGGAGGGTTCTTTCCGTTAATGTAGCACCCGGGGCAACAGCATTGACGGTAATTTTATAGGGAGATAATTCAATCACTAAATTTTTTGCCAGCATTTCGAGTCCTGCCTTGGTGATGGCATAGGCAGCCAGGTCTTTATGCGCCTGATGACCTACTACAGAAGACATAAACAAAATGCTGCCGCCGCATCCCTGCTTTTTCATTTGCTTTGCCGCGGCCTGCGCAAGAAAAAAACTTCCGCCAAGGTTCAGCTGCATTACTTTGTTAAATGATTCTGTTGTGTAATCGAAAAAACCGGCGTACAGGGTAATACCGGCATTAGCGATTGCAATGGTAAGCTTCCCGAACGAACTAACCGCCTGCTCCACCATTTTATTGATGAATACAACATCGGCGGCATCACCAGCAAGCCCGGTACAATTACCGCCGTCTTGTTTTATTTTTCTGACAGCAGCCGTTGTCAGAGCTTCATCCCTGTCATTTAGCAAAACAGCGGCGCCATGCTGTGCAAGCTGCCGGGCAATTTCAAAGCCTATTCCCTGACCGGCACCGGTAATGATGGCGACTTGTTCTTTAAATGAATCGGTATTCATTTAATCAAGATAGGAATTTATTTTCAACCGCCTGCCGGGTCAGGTATACGAAAGATGAATCGGGGAACATCAGCATCCGCTTTATAAAAGAAATTTATTCACCAAACATCATCCTCAAATGCCGATAGCTTGATGTTATGCTTGCCAGCGGATCTTTCGGCATGTCGTGCTCAACAAAAAAGTGCTTCATACCTGATATATCGGCTCCGTCAAATATTCTTTTAAAGTCAATACTTCCTTCGCCAACGGGTAATATCGTTTCGTGTTTTGCATCCAGGTCTTTTACATGCCAAAGCGGAAAACGCCCCGGATGCTGAATGAATAATTCCACGGGGTCGTTGCCGCCCTTGGTAGCCCAGGCAAGATCAAGTTCCATTTTCATTTTTGTTTGGGAAAGAAAGAATTCATAAGGTATTTGCCCTTCTACAGCACGGAACTCGGCATCGTGATTGTGATAAGCGAAAGTAATACCGGCCTTTTTACAGGCTTCGTCTGTTTTGTTCAGCACTTCGGCCGAAGCTTTTACTTCGTCTAATGTAGTGATGGGTGTGCTGGCGCAAACAAGGTATTCTACACCGCCTTCGGCAGCCTCATCCACCAGTTCCTGCATATTGTCGCGCAGGTTTCGCACCGGCGGAATGGTAATTGGTCTTCCGTCGGGGCCGGCGGGCGGTTTGGCTCCGGCAGGCATTTTGAAGGGGGCGCCAAGCACATGATGCGATCTCCAGGTCATGCCCATATCTTTCAGAAGGGAAGCAAATTCTTTTGGTTTCATTCCATAATAGCCTCCTTTTCTGCTAAAGGCAGATTCTATTTCTTTATAGCCAACCGAGGCAATTTTTTTTAGTGTACCGGGAACATCCGCATCTATTTCGTTGAAGAAAGTAAAAAGCTGAAGACCCATAGCCCGCTCTGCCGGCAATACCGCCGCCGAAGCAAAGGATTTATTTTTTAAAAACAGCGCTCCAAGCAATACAGCACCCGACGATTGAAGGAATTGTTTTCTTTTCATAACTTATGCTGATTAGGATTTACAAAATAAAATCCGGTACCGGTTTACTTTTTTTTATGTGCCAGCATCCAGCTCAGAAATTCTTTTTCTGCAAAGGCGTTATCCCAACTGTTATGATTAACTCCCGGATATTCGGAATACCTTACTTTGGCTTTCAGTGCTTTCAGCCTGTTCACCATATCTCTTGAAAGTTTTACGTTTACCACTGCATCATCGGCGCCATGAAAAACCCAGAAAGCGGTTTTGGTTACTCTTTTATCATATTGAGTTACTGAGCCGCCTCCGCAAATGGGCAGGGCCGCCGCATACAGTTCGGGGTAGCGATAAACGGATTCGAAAGTGCCCATACCACCCATGGATAATCCGGCAATATATACCCTTGATTTATCCACCGAACCTTCACTGATAATCTGCTTTACCAGTTCATTGGCAGCTACCAGCGGCCAGTTGGGTTCTGCGGAGTAATCAAACTCAATTTTAAAGGGCTGAACGGTTCTGTCGATTTTTGTGGAAGCCCAGAAAGATTCCTGCGGGCATTGAGGTAAAACGATAATGGCCGGAAAATTTTTCCTGCTTTCTTCGGTTATAAATAACCGGGCGCCATGTGTAAGTTGCTTTTCATTATCGTTCCCTCTTTCGCCGGCGCCGTGCAGAAAGAGGAGTAAAGGATATTTTTTGTTCTTATCATAATTTTCAGGGTAAAGAATGCGGTAGGGTAAAACTTTTCCTTCTGCAAAAACAAACTCTTTTTTCTGATAAGGAATAAATGCAGGGTCTTCCGCTTTTCCGGTCAGCAAGCCCTGCACGCCAAGCCATTCGCCAAACCGTTCAATCCAGTTATCGGTAGGCAAATTTTGTTTGCGCATGCCAAATCCATGCCCGCCTTTTGCATACAAATGTATTTCGGCAGGTAATTTGGCGGCAAGCCATTTATTGTACAGCTCTATGCTGTGTGCGGCAAAGCCCAGTTGGTCGTCGGTAGCCGTAAGGGTAAATAGCGGAGGAGAACCGGCGCCAACAGTACCGTGCATGGAAGCAGGAAAGTAGGGATAGATTGGTGCAACAAAATCGGGCTTATTTTCAGCTGTATAATCAAACGCTGCCGCAGCCGCCACCGTGCCGCCGGCAGAAAAACCCATTATGCCGATTCGCCCGGGCCTTATATTGAAAGTAGCCGCATGTTTGCGCACATATGCTATGGCTGCTCTTCCGTCGGCAATGGCGAGCGGAATCACTTTGCTGTTGTCTTCATCAAACTGTTTGGGTGGTTTGGAAGCAACTTCAGCAGGCGGATCGTTGCTGAGGCAATGAACCAGCCGGTATTTGAGCACAAAGCAGATTACGCCTTTTTGCACCAGCCATTTGGCCACATCAAAACCCTCACTGTTGATGGAGAGTGCATGAAAAGCGCCGCCGGGAGCAATAATGACCGCCGTGCCGTTCGACTTACCTGCATCAGGAGCAAAAACAGTAAGTGTCGGTTTACTCACGTTGTACACCAGTTTTGTTTGCCAGAAATTGCTGTCACTCACTGCCTCATTCCAGTTCCAGGTTTCTGAACCGGGTGCCGGCCCATCGTAGAGAGGAATGACTCTTTCTTGGGCATGAATACCGATGGTGGAAAAGAGAAGAACTGTGTAGAAGAAAGATTTTCTCATATGGCAAGTATTATTTTTTTTAAAAGTTTATTTCAAAAATTCAATTTGCATCCGGCTTTATGCTGCTGATGGCGCCGCCGCCTCTCCGGAATAATGTAAAGATCAGCAGGTGTCACAAAACCGGACCCGGTTGCGGTGCAAAATCAATTCTTTACCGAACAGTAACAATGATTCGCTGATATCGGGTAAGAGATGGCGAACCATTGTCTGTTGCTTCAAGAATCAGATGAATTGTTTGCCCTGCAGTTGCATCCCCGGGAATAACAACCTCTGTTTGCAACGAATCCGGATTCAGGATGGTTACTTTATCAGGATAACTTCCTGTGCGGAACTGCCACCATTTGATGGAAACAGCATTTCCATCCGGATCGGTAACGCTTCCATTAAGCCGTATTTTTTCTCCGGCCCCGGCTTTAAAATTTAAAGGCCCTTCAATTTTTACAACAGGTTCATGATTGGCATTGGCGTAAGCAGGCGTTACAGACCATTTAAGCCGCGCAGCAAAATCCCGCTGAGCTGCGGGAAAAAAATCCGGATAAGCAGTTGCGCTTTCGCTTAATTGGTTGTTGGCCGCGCTTAACGCAGTAATCATGGCCTGTTGCGATGTGTCGCTCAACTGAAAAGAAAAACCGCCGTCGGTATTGTTTACCTGACGACCGCCCCAACCACCGTAAGATCCCTTTTCAAAGGCACGTAACCCGTTTGCAAGCATATTCATAAACGTACTATTATCGCCCTCTCCCAGCCAGGAGCCCTTGTCCTGTACCGGCATCCAAACAATATAGCCCATGCTTCTCAGTTGTTCGTTTGTGTAACCGGATAAACCAAAGTAATCCATGATGTCGTCTTTTACCATTTGTTTTCCATCGCCCCATACGCGATACAAAGCGCCTAATGGCCCGCGGCCTGAAACGTTTTCCCGCATCCAGGATGAGGTTAAGTAAAGGGAGTCTTCCGGTTTAGCCCGCAACTGGGCACCATAGCCATAGTTAGGACCATCCCGGAATTGACGGTAATCTATATCGGGCCAGTTTGGTTTAATATAATTGGCATACGTATCATCCTGATCGCCTGAGGGCAGAAGAACTACTTTTCGGGAGATTTTCTTTTTAACCGCTTCCCATTCCGTAGTGTATTCGTATTGCTCCTGAATGGATTTAAGAGCACGGGCAATGGTACTTTGCCCGCCCCAGGCAGTAATATAGAGGGGTCCGGGTTTATTATCAAGCATCAATGATTTGATGAGATCAGAGCCGGGCGAATCTTTAGAAATGTCTCCATCAAATTCAATATTTCCAAACCGGATTTTCGATCTGAGTACGTCCGGAGCCGGATAATTTGGATTATGCACTTTCAGGTTCGGGTAAACCTTCGCGTAGGCTTCAACCACATCATGAATGAATCGTTCATTTTTGGCCCATCGCCACGACTCGCAGGGACATAAATTTAATCCGAATCGCGAGTACTCTCTTCCCGGAACATACCACCTGGTTCCCTTTCCATCTCCTTTCCAGTGAAACTGGCTGCTTGCATAAATGAGTCCTTCCACCTCCACGTCGCTGCTGTAAAGCAGAAAGCGGATAAGCGAATTATTATCGTCCAGTTCCGGGTCGGCAGTAATCACGATGCGCGGACGCACCTGCTTATTTGAATTTTGTGCACTTGCGGGTTTGTCAAAAACACATATCATTATTACTGCGCTTGCATAAAGACCGAAACGGAGGAGTAAATTTTTTGTATTTGAAACCATTGCTTTTCCGTTTGTAAGAAGTCTTTACTGTTTTTTTAAGTAGCCAGGCCGGAAGGTCCGGCAGCGAAGTTTACATCTAACTTTATTTGTAACTCAGGCCAAATCCAAATTTGTACAATGGATTTTTCGAATCGTAAGGTAAATCTTCTTTCTGATTTCGTACCGCTTCCATGGATGAAGGCAGTTCAAAAGGCAGTTTGCCTTCGGGCTTTGCCCGGCCAAACACTACATCCAGTACAGCAGCATCACTGGCTCCAAAGTCTGCAAATAAACCTTTTGCGGCTGCACTTATATCCGGTATTACGGCGGGGCGGTCAAGATTAATAGAAACAACAGCAGGCACGGTTTTTAATAATTGCAGTATACTGTCTTTCTCCTTGCCTTTAAAATCCAGATCGCCATGATGAAACATTTTGGCCATCAGTATGGGCGATTCTACCGGGTAGTAAGGCGTATTTAATCGTACAATTGCAAAATCGGCTGCTTCCGGTTTTGAAACTACCGTACCATATCGTTCGGCTACCTTTACATCAATATTCTTTACATAAATTTTCAGACCGTTTGGTTTTAGCGGAAGAATGTTATTATCGTTTTTCAGCAAAGTCATGGCCCGGCGCTGCGAGGCTTCTGCCAGCTTTTTTGTTTCCGGGTTATTAAATACTTCATCTACCTTATTTTCTTCTACAAAGGGATTATCGAACAAACCTAACTGGAATTTGAGCTTTAAAATCCGGCTTACCGATTCATCAATGCGGGATTCAGCCAGTTTGCCTGATTTAACCAGGCTGATAATATGTTCTGTGCAACTTTCGCCGCCAAACTGATCGCAACCGGCGTCGATTATTTTTTTTACTCTTTCTTCTTCACTTAAATGCTCGGCACCCCAGGCGCGGGCCGGCCATACTGTACCCATCATTCTGGCATCGGAAACCAGCCCCCAGTCGGTACAAACCACGCCATCGTATTTGTATTTGTTGCGCAGCAAACCTGTAATAACATCTTTATTAAAAGCCATTGCCACTTCTTCACTGGTTTGACCAACAGGTATTCCGTAGTAGGGCATGATGGCGGCAGTTCCTGCCTGAAAAGCTGTTTCAAATGGCATGAGGTGATAATTGAAATTATTACCGGGATAAACCTGTCCTTTCTGAAACGGGAAATGCGGGTCCAGCCCTTCTTTCTGTGGTCCGCCGCCGGGAAAATGTTTGGTCATGGTGGCCACACTATTGGGGCCCAGTTTATCTCCCTGAAAACCGAGAATATATGCTTTTGCCATTCGGGCTGTCAGTTCAGCATCTTCACTGAATGATCCGGAAACTCGGGGCCATCGGGGTTCGGTAGGCAGATCGATTTGCGGGTGCAAGGCTCCGCGAATTCCCACAGCAATGTATTCTTTGCGAACGATATCAGCAAACTGGCGGGTTAGTTTTTCATCGCCAATGGCGCCCAGGCCAAGTGTTTCGCACCATTGAGAAAAGCTGACGGCGGTCATGGCAAAGATGGAACTGCTGAAGTGATTTCGCGGATCGCTGTATATAGTAATGGGGATACCCAGCCGGGTAGAGTCCTGCATATACCGCTGCATATTATTATACCATTTGGCCAGCACCGCCGGGCCGGGTACAGCCCAGAAATTAAAGTGATTCATTTTTTTCTGCTTCACCTGGTTGAGTGCATTCGGGGCAAATGCAAACATGCCGGCGGAGGGTTTATCTTCAACAGAACCATCGTCGTTTACACGGGCGCCGTTTATAAACATGGACCCTGCCTTTTCCTCCAGTGTCATTTGTTTTAGCAGATCCGCCACTCTTTTTTCAATGGGCTGCGAGTTATCTTCATATACATCCATCTTTCCGTTCTTATTCAGGTCGCGATAGGGTGGGGATGCTTTACGGGTAAATGAAATAAAAATTGCCAGCAGAACAATTGCTGGTAACAAAGGCAAAAATCGTTTCATGATAAATAAAATTTTTTAGCAGCGATTGATTATTCGGGGGCCGAATAAATTTTCATGCAGGGCGGGTAGCGGTAAAGTTGAGAAGAAATTTTTTTTCCGGGGTTGATAAATATCAAATACTTTTTTATCGCTGCGATCGTATTCTGCTTAGCGTTTCCAGTGTGATTCCCAAAAAAGAGGCGATATAAGTAAGCGGTACCCGCTGCACAATTTCCGGAGCCGATTTTAACAAACGTTCATACCGCTGCTGTGCCGATTCAAACTGGATGCTGTCCATTCTTATTTGCGAAAGAATCAGGGAAGCGGTCACCATTTTTCGCAAAAGCCTTTCCACATCGTGGTATTTATCGGCCAGCCGCATCAGGTCGTCGTGATGAAGGCCAAACACCTCGGAAGGCTCGATGGTGTGAATGATAAGATGACTGGGTGTACGCCTGAAAAAGCTGGTGATGGAAAGAAACAACTGACTGTCGAGGGCAAGCCATTCGGTTATTTCTTTTCCGTTCTTATAATAATAAATGCGGGCTGTTCCTTTATTCAGAAAATAAATATAGTCGGCCACCGTATTTTCTTTTAAGAGAACAAAATCTTTAGGCACATTCCAGTGTTTCCAAACGCACAAAAAATCGTTCATGCTTTGGGCCGATAGCGGTGAAATGTGATTAATGACCTTTTGAAGCGAATCCATGGAGTGAATTTCGCCTGAATTTAAATAAATATCTGCCACCAGCTTATATTATACATTTTATTTTTACTTCCTGTAGTTCATGTCTGTTTATGGCCAGGGAACGATCAGAAGAATTATATTTTTATGGGCTATTCTTCATCACTACTATGAAACCAGTTTGTGTTGTCTTTTTCAGGGGCAAGCGCACTACAGCGCTTATCCAGGTACTCTTGTTAAATAATGCTCGCTGTAAAATACTTTACAAGCATAGATGCTGTTCTTGTCAGCCTGCATTTGTGTGTTTAAAACCGGAAAAACTTGTTTCAGTAATATTTTCTTCCTTTGCTGAAAATATAATCTCGGAGAGAGAAGGCGATCGTAAACTGAAAATAGGTTTCCTTTATTAATCCAGAAGTAGTAGTTCCTCTTGATCCGGCTTCGACCGACAAACTATAAGGCAGGTTTTTACCAACTATTCCGCCCATTCCTGCAGTAATGCCGTACTCATTTAGCGGCTGGCCATTTATCCGCAGATATGATTTATGGATAAATGCACCCGCCTGATAAAATTTTTTTTCAAACGATGTATTAATTTTTTTTTCATGTTTCGAAAACTCTATTCCGGCTGATAGTTTATGACTGCTAATAAGCCTCCATCCATCTCCTTTAATTCTTAGAGATTCCCAGTTTTCATATTTATAATCGGCGGCGAATGTGGTGGTTCTGTCATTTAATTTGCGGCTAAAGGCAATACCGCCTGCATAAATAGCTGGTAACCAGAAACGTTTATAGCCCGTGATCTCATCTTCGATGATCGACTCATCATTCTGAAATACCGATATTGTCCGTTCCGATATAATTTTTGTTTTTGCTGAATAAAGACCGCCAAAGGAAACATCCAATTTTTTGCTTAGCTTCATTTTATACAGAGCACCGAACTGAAATCGGGCAGTGCCTGCATAATCTTTCACATTTGTCGACAGAGTGGAATTCAAATAAAGGGCGTTAATTGTTTCGATCTGATTAATTGAACCGGCAATAATGGATGATTTTACACCTACCGAAAAATGTTTTCCCAGTGAAAATGCATTGGTCCAATGATAATCATTCAAACCGCCATGCCCTTCATAAGTTGTTGAATAAGTATCGGTGCTGCCTTCCACTGTTCTGCTGCCGGTAAATTTATAATTTACATTGCTGAACTGGCTAAAACCGATTGAGCTGGCCCAAAGCTTATTTACTTTGATGCCGAATGAAATTCCTTTGATCCAGAAGTCTCTGTTTACATTATTGGTGATATTAGTCGGGTCGCCTTGATATTCAGATGTTTTTCCGGTGGCTTCTATGCTGGAGACCAAGAGGCTTCTTTCCAGTCCTGCAATTGATGCGGGGTTGTTATTAATAAGATATGATGAGGAATTTAAGGCCAATCCAGTACCTGCCAGTCCGCTTGTGCGGTTATAATATTTATGTTCAATATCACCAATACCATAAACAGAATATGGGCTATTCATGTTTTGAGCATAACTCTTTAAAAATTGTAGTACAAATAGTAGTAGTAAAAAAAGTCTTGCTGGGTTTACGTGCATAACGTTTATTTATTTATGATGAGGAGTGTGAGTAACAACCGTGTTCGCTTTAGGGTATTCAGGTTATCACTAACAATCAGCCGGTTTACATGCATCGAATCGCGTTTCCATTCTTCGGCTAGGAAGAGTCCATAATCATTACTGCCTGTTGTGGTCAGCACCTTGTTTACCTGATTCGTAACATTGAAGCGGTAATAGTTGTTTTCTCCATAAATATTATCAATTACAGGCATTGCGTATTTTATAGACCCGTCTGTTTCTCTTGCATAATCCCCGGCAATATTCGACCCGTTGGTTTCGATAAGCGTCATTTTTGCGGGAAGTTTATACATGTATGGATCAAAACTTTGTAAGGCGGGAACAATAACCAATTCTGCATTTACCAGCTTTATAATATTGTCTGTTTTGATAATATCTCTTAAAGACGGGAAAGTCATCTTTAGAAAGACGCCAAGTCCGGCCTGTGAAAAAGCGGCTTGACCGGTTTGTGCTGAGGGAATTTCTGTTAGTCCGCTATATGCTTGTGGCAGCAAAGTACCTCTTCTTTCTGAAATAAGCCGGTTAAAAACATAACTGTTGGCACTGAGAGGGAAGTCAATATATTTTTCTTCAATTACCGGGGTTGTATGGTGATATATTACCCGCATCAGCATGGCAGAGTTGGCAGATAATCCGTAAATGACAGCACTGTCACCTGTGGCTGTTGATAAACTGATTCCCTTAAAATATTGCTGAAAATTTTCATCATTGGTAATATCTGGAGATAATTGACGGAGTTTTTCAAAAATTTCTTCACCCTTTGTATTGTCAAGACGAATAATGATGGAATCTGTAGTAGCAGGACTGATTTTGATGGTGCGTTGACCCAGGGGCACAGGTTTCACCGGCACCGAGTTCGTGTTGTAAAGCTGATTATTATAGGAGGAATTGATTATTGATTCTGCGAGCTCATTAATATAAATTGTTTGAGATGCGGATGTATCTCCATAATAGTATTTGTTGGTGCGGATAATAAAAATCAACGAATCAAACACAGCGGTTGCGGGAATGACGGGACTGCCATTGGATATACCAAGTTGAAAATAAGGAGTAGCTGAAATAAGCCCAAGCCATGGGTCATGATATTTACCCAGCAGCAATGATTTGCCCCCGTTGGTGGGAAATGAATCAGTGAGCACTGTAGAGAGCATTACATCTACGGTATCGGTATATACCATGCTCGTACTGTTGTTTTCCGGGTTGGCGCCAAATTCAATTGTATTCTTGTTGCATGCTAATATAGAAAGAAGTATAAAAAAAAATATTAGTGTTGCAGGTATTGGTAAAAGCATATCTTTTATTTTAAAATATATTGCAATTTATTTATGTGCCGATCACAATATTTGTTATAGTATATAAACCCATTTTGTTTATCTGCCAATAAAACTTTTTTACCGATAAGTCATAACTCGGTTTTCTGAATCACTTACAAAAAAAGGCTTCAAAAAGAAAAAATAGATGAAAACAATTGTTTAATCGGTTTTTAAAAGTCGGTTGTCTATTTTATGAAAGAGTTTGCTGACTACGCTGCTACTTTTAAAAAAAAACAATTATGACAGGAAAATTTGCTTACGTTCTCGGCGGTTTTATGATTTTAACTTCTGTAGTTATAACCCAAAGCTGTACAGAAGAGGGAGATAGTAATGATGACCTGCTGGGTAACTGGAAAAGAACATCTGATTTTGACGGCAATGCCCGCAGCGAGGCTGTAACATTTGTCATAGGCAATTATGCATACATAACCACCGGTACTACAGACAGGGAGCGTTTCAATGACCTTTGGGAATTTAATCTTACACGAAATTACTGGAGCCAGAAAGCAGACCTGCCCGGTGAGGCAAGGAATTCTGCAGTGGGGTTTGCCATTAACGGGAAAGGATATGTAGGTACAGGTTACAACGGAAGCAATAAGTTAAAGGATTTTTGGGAATATGATCCGTCAACCAATAACTGGACACAGAAGGCTGATTTTGCCGGTTCAGCCCGCTATGATGCGACCGGGTTTGCAATAGGCAATAACGGTTATGTTTCGTGTGGTTTTGACGGTAATTATCTGAAGGATCTCTATGAGTATAACCCAGTCACAGATACTTGGACACAGAAGGCAAGCATAGGTGGCAGCAAGCGTTCTGCAGCCCAGGTTTTTGTACTAAATGACAAAGCGTATATATGTTCAGGAAACAATAATGGTTCTTCGCTTAATGATCTGTGGATGTATGATGCTGCCACAGATACATGGTCGGAAAAAAGAAAAATATCCAATGTAAGTGATGATGCATATGATGATAATTATATCGGCATCCAGAGATTCAACGGAGTGTTTTTTGTGATAAACAACCGCGCCTATATTACTACGGGAGTAAACGGGGCTATCACATCTTTAACATGGGAGTATAATCCGGATACCGATTTATGGACACAAAAAACGGGTTTTGAAGGTTCGGGCCGAGAAGGCGCTGTTGCCATTGTGTTGAATGACCGGGGCTTTATACTTACCGGCCGAAGCGGATCTCTGTCATACGACAACATGTATGAGTTTCAGCCGGCAGCCGAACATGATAGTAACGATAACTGATTCTTATGTCAACTGTAAAACATAACATCAAAGTACTCTGTTTGTCTGCTATCATTTCCGCACTGGTAATTTTTCTGGGCGTAAAAGATAAAAGTAAACAGATTTTTGAGGCAAGAACTTTTCACGGAACAGTTGGATGGGGTTATGAAATTTTTGTAAATGGAAAATTATTTATTCGACAGGAGTATGTACCGGGTTTGCCGGGACATTCGGGATTTGCTCAGGAAAAGCAGGCAGCCGAAACCGCCCGCCTAATAATTAACAAAATGAAAAATGGTAGGCCGCCCACTGTAAGTAATTTTGAAATGCTCCGGATCTTTGCGGTACACAATTATGATCACCAGCGAAAGCCTCAATAGTTTCCTGTTTTCACTTTTCGGATTTGTAAAAGTGAAAAGCAAGGTGCATATAGCCCTGATTGTTCTTGTGCACACCTTTGGCTGGAGTCTTTTTTTCTTTCTTCCTTTGCTGCTTTATCCTTTTCGTATCACCGAAAGCCGTGTTATCACCAGCGAGTTGATTGGTAAATCTGCGCTGGTAGGTCTGTTTTATCTTAATTACTATTTTTTTATCCCCGTGTTTTTTGAACGTAAAAAATATTTTGTTTATGGCATGTATGTTCTCTTGGCTTTTATCATTTACTTCGGTATAAATATTGTTACAAGGACCGGCGCATTTAAGCATCCGTCAGGAAACTTTCAACTAATACAGTTTCAACCAAAGTTTACTGGCGAAAGAAAAGAATTTGCTTTTCAGGGAAATTTTTTTAGAGGCATAGATGGAGAAAGAGAATTGCTCTTCGGAATTGATTCAGGGAAATATCCGCAAGTTTTCAGAATCCCACTCAATAACCCAGATTCAGTTGAGCGCCTTAGCCTTTCCTTTCCGCTGCGGGAACCAGTATTTTTTGGCATACCCAGAGGGGCATGGATAGTAACACTTAACAATGCCATTAGTTCATTTGTATTGATGCTGCTTATAGGTGGTTTTATCAGGCTTGCCTTTTCATTCATCCGCAACCAGAATGAAATAAAGGTACTGGAAAACGCAAAACTGAATACAGAAGTCAATTTTTTGAAATCCCAAATCAACCCCCATTTTCTTTTCAATACACTAAACGGCATTTACTCGCAGGCGCATGAAAGGTCAGAGAACACGGAGTACTCAGTTCTAAAACTGAGTGAATTGCTACGGTATATGCTTTATGATTCCGGTGAAACCGAAGTGGATTTGGAAAAAGATATAAGTTATATTAATAATTATATTGACCTTCAACGAATGCGGCTTTCTTCAAAAGTAAAAATCAATTATGCTTTGAAAGGTAATTTACAAAAGAAAAAAATTGCTCCGTTACTTTTAATACCGTTTATTGAAAATGCCTTTAAATACGGAGTCAGTTATAGATACCCATCAACCATTCAGATCGAAATACAGATTTTTGAAAAAACATTAACAATGCTAGTAAGCAACCCGATGGCAGAAAAGAATAATTTTATTCCCGGCGGACTGGGCCTGAAGAATGTAAAAAGAAGACTGGAACTGCTGTATCCGGGAAAGTATATGCTGGATATTTATCATGATAATTACGTACATGTGGTAAACTTAAAACTCAAATTGAATAGTGATTAACTGCCTGATAATTGACGATGAACCTCTGGCGTTGAAAGTGCTGGAGGATTTTGTTAAAAAAACTCCATTCTTAAAGCTATTAGGAAGATTTGAAGAACCGATGCAGGGTTTGCCATTAATAGAATCGAAGCAGGTTGATCTTCTCTTTCTCGATATTAAAATGCCTGATATTTCCGGGATTGATTTTTTTAAATCGCTTCGTTATAAACCGCAGGTGATTTTCACCACCGCTTACAGCGAATATGCCATCAATGGATTCGAACTACAGGCAATGGATTATCTGCTAAAGCCAATATCATTCGATAAATTCATTGTGGCTTGCAGCCGTGTGAAGGAATATCTGGATTTTAGGAGTGGCAAAGATGCAAAAGCAATGGATTATTTTTTTATTAATGCATCGCATAAACTGCACAAGATTTTTTACGACGACATTCTGTATCTTGAAGGGTATAAGGATTATACAAAAATCTACCTTTCTGGCTCTGCCGTTCCCTTGCTGGTGCTTCACAACCTGAAATATTTTGCAGAATTGCTAAATGGGCAGGGGTTTATCCGGATACACCGGTCCTATATTATCCAGATGCGAAAAGTAAGTACGGTTTCACGGAAATCCGTAACCATAAACAATCAGTCATTACCGGTGAGCGACCACTACCGGGAAAATCTTTTTGCTCTTATTGAACGCTCAGCGTCTTTATAAACAGAAAAGGCATAGAAACATCTTCGTTTCTTAACGATTGTAAAACTTGGCTTCATTATTTTTTTCTGTTGCATTCACTTACGTGACCCTGCCCATATCTTGCATCATGTTTTTTCTCTTAAACAACGACGTGTCCATTTTCCCAAACCTGCATATAAAGTTTATTTTGAATATCTGCGGGTCTGTGAGCCTCCTGAAAATTTGGGTGAAATATTTACTGTAGGAATACCGCCCATTTTTCTTTTTTAAAAAAATCATTTATGCTCAGTTTTTCAGAGGCCGTGTCGTTTTTCGGAAAAAGTTTTCTTAATAGTGATATCAATTTCACAATTTGGTTTGATATAATCCTGCGTTGCGCTTTGTACCGGCATCATAGGAGATCCCATAAAATCAGAGTTCTGATTCACGGGCAAATTTGTTTTTGACTGATAAGTAGCAGTAAGCTGTATCGTAAGTTTTGTCGCAGCTTGAAATTGCTGTTGAGCTTTCCAAATCAGCCTCACAGGTCATCCTGCGCACTACCCCTTACATTACCTGTATTGATTTTGAAGCTATGCAGGCTAATGTTGATGCCGATTTCAAACCACTCTTTTTTAATGTATTTACCGACATAAACCCAACGCCATAGGCTTGGCTCGTATTGGTATTGATAAATGTATTTGGGATAACATTTTCGCCGGTCATCGGTTTTGTTTCTTTGTCCTGTTAACAGGTGATCAGGTCGGTTGTTTTTTTGTAATATGCCGATGCGAGGAAGATATTATTACCCATGAACGTTTTGGCATACGAAAACTCTAACAATTTTGTGAACTGCCTTTTCAGATAAGGATTACCTTTTCTGATATCTAAATTATCGGTATAATCAACAAAGGGGATAACTGGAAAAATAGGAAAGTCGACCTTTCTGATTATACTCTTTTGCAGCTATTTTTTATTCTTTTTTTTGTCTGATGAAATGTTTGTTGCTGAATTTGCTGTTGTGGTTCAAGGATGCTCTCACGTATTCAGAGTCTTCAGCCCATGATCCAAGTTTGCTACCCAAGTCATTTATATTGCCTGATACAGAAACCTGGTCGGCATACACATTATCCTTGTTTTTGTAATTTCCGGTAGCTGAGGGCATCAGTCTGAACTTGCCCGAAGCTGAATCGAGCATATAATTATCGTTAATATTGTTCAACTTGCGTAGTTGTGTTCTCAAACCAGTTTCCAGTTTTTATTTTCTTGAACGGTTTTGCATAATCGCTCTGAAGGGTTAAAAACGGATTGGTACTGTTGCTGAGAAGCTCCTGCTGATAGCCACCCGTTATAATGTTACTATTATTAATAGCTAGTGGTGTAAGGATTATTTTCTTCGTTTTTACCCGAGAGGTAATTCAGAATGGCGGTCAGTTCTTCACCTTCTTTGGTGAGAAGCTATTTTATACCCAATTAAAAGTCTTTTTGCATTGAATTTTCTCTTGCCGATCGAAAGCAGTTTGCTCACGCTGCTCATGATACCGCTGCTGTGCCGATTCAAACTGGATGCTGTCCATTCTTATTTGCGAAAGAATCAGGGAAGCGGTCACCATTTTTCGCAAAAGCCTTTCCACATCGTGGTATTTATCGGCCAGCCGCATCAGGTCGTCGTGATGAAGGCCAAACACCTCGGAAGGCTCGATGGTGTGAATGATAAGATGACTGGGTGTACGCCTGAAAAAGCTGGTGATGGAAAGAAACAACTGACTGTCGAGGGCAAGCCATTCGGTTATTTCTTTTCCGTTCTTATAATAATAAATGCGGGCTGTTCCTTTATTCAGAAAATAAATATAGTCGGCCACCGTATTTTCTTTTAAGAGAACAAAATCCTTAGGCACATTCCAGTGTTTCCACACGCACAAAAAATCGTTCATGCTTTGGGCCGATAGCGGTGAAATGTGATTAATGACTTTTTGAAGCGAATCCACCACTGAAAGTTAGTAAAAGAAGCCCTATGCTAACTTAGTTTCTACTTCATGAATGGCTTTTACGGTTTTCAATACGGAATCGGGTGTTACAGATATGCTGTCAATACCAAGACCGACAAGAAACTGGGCAAAGTCGGGGAAATCGGAAGGACCCTGCCCGCAGATGCCCACTTTTATACCGTTCTTTTTTGCTGTGGAAATCAGCATACGCAGCATTTCTTTAACTGCCGGGTTTCGTTCATTGTAAATATGCGCCACCAGCGAAGAGTCCCTGTCAAGTCCCAGCGTCAGTTGGGTAAGGTCGTTGGAGCCGATGGAAAAGCCATCAATATATTTTGAAAATTCTTCGGCCATGATGATATTCGAAGGAAGCTCCGCCATCAAAAAAATTTCCAGTCCTTCCCTTCCTCTTTCCAGCCCGTATTCTTTCATTACCTCCTGCACTTTGTGCAATTCTTCCACTGTACGGCAGAAGGGTATCATGACTACCACATTTTTTAATCCCATTTCTTCCCGTACTTTTTTAATAGCCCTGCATTCCAGACCGAAGGCTTCTTTGTATTCTTCGGAATAATAGCGGCTGGCGCCGCGCCACCCGATCATGGGATTTTCTTCTTTGGGTTCAAAATGATTGCCGCCAAGCAGGTTGTAGTATTCATTGCTTTTAAAATCGGAAAACCGGACAATTACTTTGTGAGGATAAAAAGCCGCGGCGATTTTAGCAATTCCGTACGAAAGTTTTTTTATAAAAAAATCTTCTTCGTTTTCAAATCCTCTTATTCTTTTTTCAATAATGGCTGTCAGCGCTTCATCATTCAGTTTTTTATGCCGCAGCAATGCCAGCGGATGTATCTGGATGTAATTATTTATGATGAATTCTTCGCGGGCAAGACCCACGCCTTTATGGGGTAAATGCGAAAAATTAAAAGCCATGGAAGGCGATGCTACATTCAGCATCAGTGGTGTTTTTACTTCGGGTAGTTCGTCCAGATTATGTTCTTCTTTCCGAAAGGCGATTTCTCCTTTGTACACAATGCCATCGTCGCCTTCGGCGCAGGATACGGTTACTTTTTGTCCGTCAGCCAGCTCTTCGGTAGCATGGTGTGTGCCCACAATGGCCGGCACACCAAGCTCCCTGGCTACGATTGCCGCATGACAGGTTCTTCCTCCCTTATTGGTGATAATGGCCGAGGCTCTTTTCATTACGGGTTCCCAGTCGGGGTCTGTCATTTCCGTTACCAATATATCTCCGTCTTTGAATTCATGACCTTCCGTTACACGTTTATCCAGCGAGTACAGGATGTTTACGTTTCCCGAAGCAATTTTATCACCTACTGCTATTCCTTTCAGCAATATTTTACCGGCCCGGCTGTCATCCGAAATTTTGTACTCGGTGATGATGCGGTGGTTCTTCTGGGAGTGAATGGTTTCAGGCCGTGCCTGTACGATGAATAACTCCCTGCTCAACCCGTCAACCGCCCACTCTACATCCATCGGGGTCCATTTTTGTTTTTTGGCCGAATAATAATCTTCGATTTGCTGCACCCATTTGGCCAGTTTAATAATCGTTTCATCGGAAAGGCAAAACCGCTCCCGAAGACTTTTTTCTGTGGGTATAATCTTTACCCGCTCATCAGGGTTGTCGCCATACACCATCATTTTATCTTTTACACCCAGTTTTTTTTCAATAATCGGCATATATGCTTCTTTCAGCGCCGGCTTGAACACAATGTATTCATCGGGAGAAACAGATCCCTGCACCAGCATTTCGCCTAAGCCAAACGATGCATTGATTAGCACTACATCTTTAAAACCGCTTTCGGTATCCAGCGAAAAAGCTACTCCGGAAGCCCCCAGGTCGGAGCGAACCATTTTTTGTACGCAAACCGAAAGCCCGATACTGAAATGATCGTACCGGAAGCTGTGCCGGTAGCTGATGGCCCTGTCGGTAAAGAGTGATGCAAAGCAGTTTCGTACGGCATTGATGAGCGAAGCCGGACCGCGTACATTCAGATAAGTTTCCTGCTGCCCTGCAAACGATGCGTCCGGCAGATCCTCGGCTGTAGCAGAAGACCGGACGGCTACATCGGTTTCTTCCTGGTCATATCTTTTTGAAAGCTCATAATATTTATCAATAATCATTTTGCTCAGGTCTTTGGGGAATTTTGAATTTTTGATTAGCTGCCGCACCTGCAGGCCGCCTCTCCGCAGCGATTCAATATTATTAAAATCGATGGCATTGATGATGGCCTGTATGGTTTCATCCAGATTATTTTCTTCAATAAATTTTTTGTAGGTGGCCACCGTAATTACAAAGCCGTCGGGGATTTTTATTCCAAGCCCGGTAAGGTTTTGTAACATTTCGCCAAGCGAGGCATTTTTTCCACCTACTCTTTCAATATCATTTATACCTACTTCGTTCAGATTCACTAAAAATGGGGTCATAGTGTGAGGGTTTATAGATGCTAACGATTGTTTGGAAAACAAAAATGAGAAAATTTAACAGCACTTGAAAGAACACACTGCTTTTTGTATTGAGATAAGAAAAATTACTTGTCACAACGGTTAATGTGTAGCGAGGACAAATAATTTAAAAACCTGAAACTTTTCAGAGTTCTAATTTTTAATTTTAAGAATGAACAGGAAAAACTTTCTTGCAGCAGCATCGCTTTTTGTTTTTCCGGAAATGGGGCGGTCAAAAAATCTTCCGGCAGCGGATGATAACCCTGTCATTCCGGAATACCTGGAAAAAGGAGATGTTATTGGCATTGTGGCAACAGGAGGATATATTTTGCCGGAAGAAATTCAACCCGCGGTACAGGTAATGGAAGGCTGGGGTTATAAGATAAAAACCGGAAACACCATTGGTAAACGCGAATTCACGTTTGCCGGAAGCGATGCAGAACGAACGAAAGATTTTCAGCAGATGCTGGATGATCCGAAAGTGAAGGCCATCATGTGTGCAAGGGGAGGATATGGCGCCGTACGCATCATTGATAAGCTAAACTGGGAAAAATTTAAAAAGCATCCCAAATGGATAATTGGCTTCAGCGACGCTACCGTTTTTCATTCTCATATTAACCGTAACCTTGGCGTGGCGTCCATTCACTCAAAAATGACCAACAGCTTTCCGGCTGACTGGAGCAGGGCAGAGCCGGTTCAGGCAGAAACCATTCATTCCATCCGCAAGGCGCTGAGCGGTGAAAAAATGAAGTATGAAGTTTTACCAAACGCAAAAAATAAAATCGGAACGGCCGAAGGAGTGCTGGTAGGAGGAAATTTAAAAACCCTGGAAAGCCTGGCAGGGAGCAGGTCCGATATCAGAACAGCGGGCAAAATATTGTTTGTGGAAGATACGGGAGAATACCTGTATAGTATTGACCGGATGTTCTGGAATCTGAAACGAAGCGGGAAACTGGACCAGCTAAAAGGATTGATCATCGGTGGTTTTAAAATAAAACTGAGCGAGGATCAAAACGAAGAGTTTGGTAAGAATCTGTATGAAATTGTATTGGAGAAAGTGGAGGAATATAGCTATCCCGTTTGTTTTGATTTCCCGGTGGGGCATCAGGTAAATAATTACGCATTGAAATGCGGGGTTACTTATCGTTTGTCTGTAAAGAAAGAGAGCAGTACATTAGCCGAAATCAGATGATAAAATATCCACCATACTTACAGAAAGGCGACTGTATCGGTATTGTTTGCCCGGCCGGTTACATGCCGGTTGAAAAAGTTTCGGAGTGCATCCGTGTATTAAATGAAGAATGGGGTTTCAGGACGAAAGTGGGTGAAACGGTAGGAAAAATTCATAACTACTTTTCGGGAACCGATGAAGAACGCCTGGCCGATTTACAGAGGATGCTTGATGATGAAGAGGTAAAAGCGGTTCTCTGCGCCCGCGGAGGTTATGGGGTTGGCCGCATCATTGACAGGATAAGTTTTAAAAAATTCAAAAAGCATCCTAAATGGATTATCGGCTTCAGCGATATTACCGTATTGCATTCACATGTTTATTCCAATTACTACATATCTACTATGCATGCACCGATGGCGGCGGCTTTTAACGATGGCGGTTACATCAGCGAATACGTACAATCGCTGCGAACTGCGCTGGAAGGAAAAAAGATCCGTTACCGGTGCGAGCCGCATGAATTTAACCGCAAAGGAGAAGGTGTAGGGGAACTGGTAGGCGGCAATCTTGCATTACTTGCGCACCTTATCGGAACGGATTCCGATATAAAAACAAAAGGAAAAATTCTTTTTCTGGAAGACACCGGCGAATATTTATATAATATTGACCGGATGATGTACCAACTAAAGCGCAGCGGAAAACTTTCCCGCCTGGCTGGTTTGATCATTGGCGGGTTTACCGATTGCAAAGACACCGAACGGCCCTTCGGACAAACTGTTTATGAAATAATCCGAGATGTGGTAAAAGAATACGATTATCCCGTTTGTTTTGATTTCCCCGTGAGTCATGGTAAAAAAAATTATGCTTTGAAAACAGGGGCAGGATATATGCTGAAGGTCGGTAAAACGAAAGTGGTGCTGGAGGAATAAATCCAATTCTGTTATTGAATGAGCAGCGGTTCGGGTGTACGATTATATAAAAAAACCGGCTGATCTCTGATCAACCGGTTTTATGACCCGACAATTTCTTTTCACCTGTCTTGTCCCTGAGTTCAATAGCTTATCCTCTTTCTTCTTCAACAGCAACCACAGATCGTTCTGATTTTTAAGATACGCTTTTGTAATCCTGTTGCTTTTTCTGTCGGATGCATTTACACAACTTAAATTTTGTGGTTTTTCATAATAATATTTTTACGCAACCGCATCTCCTTTACCGGAAGCGGAAAATCAGCATCGGAAATCAGACCAGATCAAAACGGTCAAGGTTCATTACCTTATTCCAGGCTGCAATAAAATCTGTCACAAACTTTTCCTTTGCATCGGCGCTTCCGTATACTTCGGCAATTGCTCTCAGTTCGGAGTTTGATCCAAAAATGAGGTCTGCGCGGGTAGCGGTCCATTTAAAATTGCCTGTTGCGCGGTCTCTTCCTTCAAACAATTCATTTTGATTATCGGCTGCTTTCCATACTGTATTCATGTCGAGCAGGTTTACAAAGAAATCATTGGTAAGTAATCCCGGTTTTTTGGTGAAAACACCATGCGCAGATCCGTCGTAATTGGCGTTAAGCACACGCATACCGCCTACAAGAACTGTCATTTCGGGAGCAGTGAGTGTCAGTAACTGGGCCTTGTCTACCAGCAGGGCCTCGGTTGATACGCCAAATTTTGTTTTTAAATAGTTTCTAAACCCATCGGCAACAGGTTCCAGTACTGCAAACGACTCCACATCAGTCTGGTCTTGCGATGCATCAGTTCTGCCGGGTACAAAAGGTACGGTTACGTTGTATCCGGCATCTTTTGCGGCTTTTTCTACAGCAGCACAACCTGCCAGCACAATAAGATCAGCAAGAGAAACTTTTTTTCCTGTAAGCTGATGGGCATTGAAATCGTTTTGGATGCCTTCCAGTGTATTCAATACTTTTTCCAATTGGGCCGGGTTATTTACAGCCCAGTATTTCTGGGGTGCCAGCCGGATCCGGGCACCATTTGCGCCACCCCGTTTATCTGAACCGCGGAATGTAGAAGCGGAGGCCCAGGCTGTTGATACCAATTGAGATACTGTCAAACCCGAATCAAGAATTTTGGATTTCAGTGCAGCAATATCTTTTTCGTCAATCAGTTTATGATCAACAGCCGGAACGGGATCTTGCCAGATCAGTTCTTCTTTGGGTACTTCGGGGCCCAAGTAGCGTACCCGGGGGCCCATATCGCGATGCGTTAATTTGAACCATGCACGGGCAAAAGCATCAGCAAACTCATCGGGATTTTCGTAAAAACGTCTTGAAATTTTTTCATAATCAGGATCAAATCGTAAGGAAAGATCAGTTGTTAGCATCGTTGGTGCATGACGCTTTGATTTGTCATGTGCATCGGGAATGGTACCGGCGCCTGCCCCGTTCTTTGCTACCCACTGATGCGCCCCGGCCGGGCTTTTTGTCAATTCCCATTCGTAGCCAAACAGGTTCTGGAAGAAATTATTGCTCCATTTTGTAGGGGTACTCGTCCAGGTAACTTCCAGTCCGCTTGTTATAGTGTCGCCACCCTTGCCTGATCCAAAACTATTCTTCCAGCCAAGCCCTTGCTCTTCAATATCGGCAGCCTCGGGGTCTGGCCCCACGTATTTAGCAGCATCAGCCGCACCATGGGTTTTGCCGAAAGTATGACCACCTGCAATGAGTGCAACGGTTTCTTCATCGTTCATGGCCATGCGCTTAAAGGTTTCGCGTATATCACGGGCGGCTGCAATCGGATCGGGATTTCCATTAGGGCCTTCGGGGTTTACATAAATGAGCCCCATCTGAACAGCAGCAAGCGGATTTTCAAGTTCACGATCTCCGGAGTAGCGCCTGTCATCAAGCCATTTTGTTTCAGAACCCCAATAAACGTCTTCTTCCGGTTCCCACACATCTTCACGTCCGCCGCCAAAACCAAAAGTTTTAAAACCCATTGATTCCAGAGCCACGTTACCGGCAAGAATCATAAGATCGGCCCAGGATATTTTGCGGCCGTATTTTTGTTTTATCGGCCAAAGCAACCGGCGGGCTTTGTCGAGATTAACGTTGTCCGGCCAACTGTTGAGAGGTGCGAATCGCTGCTGTCCTCTTCCGGCGCCACCACGACCATCGCCAATGCGATAGGTGCCGGCGCTGTGCCATGCCATACGAATGAATAACGGACCGTAGTGTCCGAAATCGGCCGGCCACCAATCCTGCGAGTCGGTCATGAGCTTGTGAAGATCCTTTTTTAATCCTTCGTAATCCAGGGTCTTGAATTCTTTGGCATAATTAAACTCTTTATCCATCGGATTGGATAAAGAGGAATGCTGACGCAGGATGTTTAGTTTTAACTGGTTGGGCCACCAGTCGCGGTTTTTTGTTCCGCCTCCGCCAACGTTTTGCTTTTGATTCACACCGTGAAAAGGACATTTACTGCTATCGTTCGAATTGTTTTCCATGAAAAAAAATTTTTATTCCGGTAAAGAAAAATACAAAACTGAATAAACCATAACTATAAACCTAATTGATTAATTTTATGAACTCATAGAAAAAAACTATCAGATGACCTTTGTTCAACTGGAATATATTGTGGCAGTGGATACATGGCATCATTTTGCCAAAGCTGCGGAGCATTGTTATGTAACACAGCCCACACTCAGCATGCAGATTCAGAAACTGGAAAAGGAACTGGGAGTAAAAATTTTTGACCGGAGCAAACAACCCGTAGTATCAACAGAGGCCGGCGCTGCCATCATTGAACAGGCAAGAAAAATTTTAGCTGAACGAGATTTTATGCAGGATATGGTGCAGGCAAAAAAGGGGGTTTTAACAGGCGAACTGAAACTGGGAATTATCCCCACACTGGCTCCTTACCTGTTGCCTCTTTTTATTCCTTCATTTACCAAAAAATACCCGATGGTAAAGCTGACGATAAATGAAATGACGACAGAGTTTATAATATCCCGGTTGCGTGAGGGGAGAATCGACGCCGGCATTCTGATAACGCCTTTGAATGAAAACGGAATAAAAGAGCATCCGTTGTTTTATGAAGAAATGATGGCTTATGTATCGCGGAAAAATTCGGCATATAAAAAAAACTATGTGCTGCCGCAGGATATTGACCCCAACAAGCTCTGGCTGCTTGAAGAAGGACATTGCTTCCGCTCTCAGATTGTAAATCTTTGTGAACTGCGCAAAGCCAGCCGCGAAGGAAGCCACTTTGAATACGAAGCCGGCAGTATTGAAACATTAAAACGGATGGTGGAACTGAACGATGGCATCACTATTGTGCCGGAGCTGGCAACATTCAATCTTACCAACAAGCAGCTCGAACTTATTCGTCATTTCAAAAAACCCTCTCCTATGCGGGAAGTGAGTCTGGTAACGCACCGCGATTTTGTAAAAAAGCGCCTGATTGACGCTGTAAAAAAGGAAATAGAAGAATCCATACCCGAAAAACTGAGAAAAAATAAAGACACGTATGTGGTGCCCGTGTAATCAGTGGTTAATAAATGTTCAGCAACGAGTCCAGCTTCTGAGTCGTTTCTTTATAACTGAAAAGATTGTTGTGGCTTCCGCCCTTGATGGTTACAAATTCATCTCCCTGCTTTAAAAATTTTTTTAAACGGGAAGCATTCCGGTGAGTGATGACACAATCTTTTGTTCCCTGAAAAATAGTAACCGGCGCTCTCACCCGCTGAATAAACCGGTGAGTTGGCATTTCATAATGCAGCATGCTGTAAACAGGATACACGGGCATATAGCGATTTACCACCGATGGAAAATCATAATAGGGAGTTTCCAGGATTAGTCTTTTGCACGGCTGTTTCGAGGCCAGCTGGGCTGCGATACCCGTACCCATACTTTTTCCGTAAATAATAATGCGGTCGGCTGAAAACCGTGTATTGGCAAACCGGTACAGATGGCCCGCCCACTCGTACAACGTTTTTTCCGAAAATTTCCCGGTGCTTTTACCAAATCCGGGATAATCAATCATCCATACCTCATAGCCCTGTTTTGTAAAATAGGGAGTATACTTACTATACCAGGAAATGTTTTTTTTATTTCCGTGAAAATAAAGGATCACTCCTCTGCAGGCTGTGCCGGCAGCAAGAAACTGGATGATGTTCAGATTCGATTCATCGTTTACAGCGATATTAATGTCTTTATGCGGCTCCTTAAAGTTGTACTTGTGATCTTTTTTTAATGATACGGGGTGAAAAAGAACATAATCCTGCAGGAAGTAAAATGCTATGCCAATAAGCAGATAAATGATTGTTATTAGTTTTATCCACCGCATCGCCCGCCTGGTAAAAATTCTGTACATGTGGCAAAGATGAAAAGAAAAAGGATACGTTTAAGGCGTATCCTTTTCTGTCGGGTATCTCAACCTTCGTAGCGGCTGTAATAATCTCTTACCCTGTGGTACAGGTTGTTTTGTATTTCGTTGAAAATATGCTGCATTATCTGCCATTCATCCGGCGAATCGCCGGCCCGGCGATTAATCAGTTGTTTATCACTGTCGCTTAATGCTCTTTCATCGCCCGTAAACGTAGAAAACTCGGTAACCCACCGGTGGCTTCCGTTCAGATTATCGCTCCACAGCCGGCGGCCATTGCCATCGCGAATGGTTATCTGCAGATTTCCTTCGGAAAGCATGCTTCTTTGTGTTGTGGTTATTTTGGCATGTACTGTTGCATATTCTTTCACAACGGAATCGGGCCGGTAAACAATTTCTTTTACTATTACCTGTCTGGATACGTCACGAACCTTTTTTTCATCTCTTGTTCTGCCGATGTGGAATGAACTGAACCGGATATCCATCAGCTGGTCGGGTTCAATATTCTTACTTCTGGCTTCACCGCTGCTGTAGAACTTTACAAACTGGTTGTGATTGTGGTAACGAAGATTTCGCAATAGCGCCGACCCAAAATTATCCGAAGTATAACTGTTATACGAACCAAACCGGTAACTTTCTCTGTAATCTGCTATGGGCAAAACCACTACATGCGTCAATGCATTCTCATATGCTTCCTGTTTTACCTGCAGAATTTGGAAATCACCCGGCTTGTAGTCCAGCGCCTTTTGAAAATCATAAAAAGCTTTTCTGAAACTGACTTTATCTCCATATTCCATCCACCGCAGCCCCCGCTCAAAATACACGTCTCCTGCTTTTTCCCGGTAGGCAGACAAATGAGAAGAATAATCCGTGGGTTTTACAATAATATAAACCCGGGGCGAATGATAGATAGCGTTGTAAAGTTTTTGCAAGGCAGCATATTCATTACAGATCCACTCGTATTTTAGTTCGCTGCTGTTATCTGAATAGATGCGTATCTTCTTTTCATGTTCATGCACTGCGTACTTGTAAGCGCTTTGCAGCACACGGATAAGTTCCGGGTCATCGGGTTTCTTCTGGAGTTTTTTTACAGCCAGTTCAACAGCCTGGTCATAGTCGCCCTTTTCATACAGTTTAGATGCCGTTTTGCAACCGGAGAAGATAAAGACAGCCGTTAAAATGAAAAGCGGGTAAAATTTTCCGTTCATAAATAACTCCCTTTTTGTTATGACGGCAAACCCTGCACCATGTTAACGGAGGTGTTTGTTAATTAGAAATCTCTTAACAGCGGCTAGTATTTAAGAATATCACGGATGAAATTGTGGTAATCATCAAATGACGGGAGGTTATTATGGCCGCCGCCATGAATGCGGATAAGCGTAATTCTTGCGGGGTTTAGTTTTTGAAGGCGTTCGCTGTGACGGATGGGTATCAGCCAGTCTCTGGTACCATGCAGGATATAGGTATGACATTTTACCTGTTTTATCCATAAGTCGGCCCGCAAATGATAGCGAAGCACAAACCTAACCGGCAGGAAAGGAAGAAAACGCTCTGCCACCTTCCGGAAATTAAAGTAGGGAGCATCCAGAATGAGGTAACGGGGTTTATTATCTGAAGCCAGCTTGGTGGCAAAACCGCTGCCGATGCTTCTGCCGTAAACAATAAGATGATCCTCCGTATACTGTTTCTTTAATTCATCGTATACAAACTGCATATCTTTCAGCATCTGTTTTTCACTTCTTTTCCCGGTGCTTTTACCAAATCCGCGGTAATCTACCAGTACCACATCATAATTATACCGGTAAAAATCTCTTGAGTACTTGGCCCAGCCCTTTATACTTCGGGTATTGCCATGAAAATAGAGAATGAGCCCGGAGGGTTTTTCGCGAAAAAAATGCAAACCGTTAATGCTGACGCCCGGTTCAATGTCAAAAAAATATTCTTTGAAAGGGATATCATAGCGAAACTGAAAGTCACGCTTTAGTTTTTCCGGCTTGAAAATGAGTTTTTCCTGGATAAAATAAGCCAGTACAGAAAGAAATAAAATTCCACCGGCAATATACCAGATAAAAGCGGGCAAGTGCTGCAGTTTTGGCCGGCTCTAAACTACTAAACTTTTGATGTAATCTTAATCTTCGATCCGGGTAAGCTTGATGCCGGAAACCGGAGCCACAATCAGCGGGAATTTTTCAATCGTTACATTGGAAGGATCGAGGCCAAAACCCCTTTCTTCAGAAAGGCTGATCTCCTTCAGCCAGAAATAGAATTTCATGATGATGCGCTCAAAGAAGGGCAGTTCATTATCCTGACTCAGAAATTTTTCCATAACAATGAACTGGAAGTCGCCGGTCACGTTGTTTCTTTCCAGGCTTTCATAACGGCTGGTGATGTTTACTTCTTTATTGGCCACCAGGTCTTCCACTACTTTTCGGTACATCAGGTTGATGCGCGGCTCCACGCGAAAACCCAGCCTGAAGTCAATACGGATGATATCGTTGGGAATAATATGGTCCACCTTATATTCACAGGTATAGGGATCGTCTACTGTATCTACGTGCACAAACCAGTAAATATCGGCCCGCTTGGGCTTTTTGTTCAAAATGGAATAAATGATTTTATGTTCAATTTCTTTGGGGTTGTTGGCACTGGTAAGATAAACCAGGTGGGTGGCGTATTTGGGTATGGATTTGTCGTTGCTCAGTTCCTGGATTTTTGGGATGTAATGTTCCAGTCGTACAAATTCAACATAGCGGTTCTTAATCTTTCTGGAGCGGTACCAGATGTACATGATGAGAAACATAAGCCCGCCGATAATAAGTGTAAAATAACCGCCATGAGTAAATTTATCCAGCAGGGCAATCAGAAATGTAGTTTCTACCACTGTATAAATAGTCAGGAATAGGTATATCCAGAAAGGCTTTACTCTTTTTGATACAAGGTAATTGGCAAAAAGAATCGTTGTCATAATCATGGTAATGATGATGGCAAGCCCGTAAGCTGCTTCCATATTTGCGGAGGTTCTGAAGTAAAGAACAACCGATAAACAGCCGGCAAACATCATCAGGTTAATGCCCGGTACAAACAACTGTCCTCTTTCTTCGGAAGGGTATCTGATTTTTAGTTTCGGCCACAGGTTAAGACGCATGGCTTCGCTAATAAGGGTAAATGCACCGGACACCATTGCCTGGCTGGCAATAACAGCTGCGCTGGTGGCAATGATTACCCCAAAAATGACAAAACCCTGAGGCATCAGATCGTAAAAGGGGTTGATAGAATGACTGATTTTACTGTGCCCTTGATGATGTGAAATAAGGTATGCCCCCTGCCCGAAATAGTTTAGCAGTAAACTGGCTTTCACAAATAGCCAGGATATACGGATATTACCCCTTCCGCAATGGCCAAGATCGCTGTACAATGCTTCGGCTCCGGTAGTACATAAAAAAACAGCTCCCAAAATCCAGAGGGCGCCGGGATATTCTCGTAAAAAAGCAATGGCGTAATGCGGACTAAGGGCCCTGAAAACGGACAGGTCATCAAAAAGATGAGCGGCTCCCAAAATCGCCAGCATCGAAAACCAGATTGTCATCATAGGGCCAAAAAGGCTTCCGATGGAAGCGGTTCCGAATTGCTGCAGGAAAAAAAACAAGGCCAGAATGATAAGCACTATATATAATACGGTATAGCTTCCTTCATGAATATTCAAAGCCGGTATTCTTTGAAGCCCTTCTACCGCAGAAGTAATAGAGATGGGAGGCGTAATGATTCCGTCGGCCAGTAACGAAGCGCCGCCGATCATGGCCGGAAAAACAAGCCATCTTTTACGCCTTCTTACCAGTGCATATAATGAAAAAACGCCTCCTTCACCCCGGTTATCGGCTCTCAATACCAGTAATACATACTTAATGGTAGTTTGCAGGGTGATCGTCCAGATGATACAGGAAAGGCTGCCGATGATCAGATCTTCGGTAATGGTTCTCTGCCCAATGATGGCGTTAAATACGTAGAGGGGCGAGGTGCCTATGTCTCCGTAAATAATTCCCAGCGCTACAATTAATCCGGCAAGGGTGACTTTGTTGGTCGGAATTTTCACTTTCCTTTCTTTGTTATTACAACCGGTACAGATCGGTTTCTGAAAAATTACCTGCAAAGGTATAGGGAAAAAAGTAGTACCGGCCGTCTGTGTAGCATAATAATTGCCGTACTTTATCCGGACGTGCCTGCCGGTCATGTATTTTTTTGCAAACAGCCCGGATGTAATTGCCGCTGTGCAAACATCTTTAATAGTTTTACAACAGCGGTTTTCAGGCGCTTACAGTAACTTTGAATAAAACGCAGGTAAAATGGCCAGGTTTAAAATAATGTTGTTTTTGACACTGACGGTAGTTAGCCTTACCGGCGCATATGCGCAAAGGATTATTTACTCCGAACCCGAAAAAGAAGATAACAGACGGATCAATTTTGAGATCATCGGAAAGGTAGGAGGTAATTTTCTTATTTATAAGGATGTTCGTGGTGACAATTACATCTGCGCCTACGATAACGATATGCGGCTGGTAAAAAAAGTAAAACACGAATACATGCCCGATGAGCGGCTCATCAATGTTGATTTCTTTCCATATGCGGATTTCAGCTACATGGTATACCAGTTTCAGAAGCGAAACATCGTTTACTGCATGTCCGTAAAAATCGGCTCCAACGGAGATCGGATTTCCGACCCCATTGAACTGGATACTACCCAGATCGGCTTTTCTTCCAATAATAAAATATATACGGCTCTTTCCAGCGAGGATAGGAGCAAGATTATTATTTTCAAAATCAACAGTAAAAACAAACAGCGCTACGTTATTTCCACCCGGCTTTATGATAGTCAGTTGAACCTGATCAGCAAAGATGTTCTTGTCATGCCCATGGACGAACGAAACGACTATTTGGGTGAATTTCTGCTGGATAACGAAGGGCACCTTGTATTTACCAAGTTTTTCCGAAACAGCAGTGAAAATATAACATCGGCTTATCTGGTTACCAAAAGAGCCCTGGAAGATTCCTTCCGTATGATAAAACTGAATTTTACAGACATTTATCTTGACGAGCTTAGAATTAAGGTCGATAACTTTTCCGGCAGGTATTTTATCAATTCATTTTATTACAAACAGAAGCGCGGCAATATAGAAGGACTTTATTTTTTTGTGTGGGAAAAAGAAAACAACCGGATCTTTCTTGAAAATAGCGTGGAGTTCAGCGAAGAACTGCGAAGGGAAGCCCGGGCATCGGGAAATCTGAGAATGGCATTCAATGATTTTTTTATACGAAATATAATTACCAAGGCCGACGGAGGATTTATTGTCGGAGCTGAATCTTTTTATACTACCTCGCGGTCCAATTTATGGAACCGATGGGATTATCTGTATGGTTATCCCTATCTGAGCCCATTGGATTATTATTACTATTCCCCTTATTACAGTTCGCTTTGGTGGAGATCGAGGTGGAACAATTCCTCCAATGTGAGGTATTATGCCGATAATATTGTAATTCTGTCTTTTTCAAAAGATGGAAAAAACGAATGGAGTAACGTAATCCGTAAAGAACAGTACGATGAAGATTCGGACGACAAGCTGTCCTACCAGGTGATGAATACCGGCACCGGGCTGCATTTTCTGTTCAATGTTCCGGAAAGAAGAAACCTCCTGCTTACCGATTATGAACTGGTTCCCGGCGGAAAAATAAACAAAAACCCTACCCTCAAAAACCTGGATAAAGGATATGAGTTTATGGCCAAATACGGAAAGCAGGTAAGCTCCCGCCAAATGATTATTCCCTGTCTTTACCGTAGTAATTATATTTGCTTTGCGAAGCTGGAGTATAATTAAATCTGCTAACCCCGCTATTATCTTTTGTGACAGGGATACTCAAACAGAAAAACCCGGCCAATATCCTGCTTGTACTCGTTTGCAGTATACTTATAAAGCTGCCCGCTTTTTCGGGTACACACCTGCCGGCAATAAACGACGGAGATACCGTGCTATACCGCTCGATTGCCGGACTCCTTAGTTCCCGCTTTTCATCAGGAACCATCTCGGTAATTACATTCGTTTTGCTTTTTATGCAGGCCATGATGCTCAACCGGCTTATTAATGAAAACAGGATGATTCAAAAGCAAACGTACCTGCCGGCCATGTCGTATATGCTGGTCACCTCGCTTTTGCCCGAATGGAATGTTTTTTCAGCCCCATTGCTGGCCAATACTTTTATACTCTTCATCTTTTTTATGTTGTTTAAAACATACAACAGAGACAGGGCCAGGGGGGCAATATATAATATTGGTCTGGCGCTGGGCATAGCCGCTTTTGTATATTCTCCTTCGCTGGTATTTATTATCTGGGTGCTGCCCGGCCTGCTGGTAATGCGTTCAGTAAAATTGAATGAGTGGCTCATTTGTATCATGGGGATACTGACGCCTTTTTATATTTATGCGGCCTATCTCCTTCTTTTTGATACGCAAAACTGGAAAAGCATTCTTCCTGCATTTTCATTTAATATTCCAGATTTTCAGCAATCCTTCTGGCTTGCAGGCAGCATATTATTTCTGGTAATACCGTTTCTTACCGGCGGGTATTTTGTACAGATTAATCTGCGGCGCATGCTGATACAGGTAAGAAAAGACTGGAGCCTTGTATTAATTCATCTGCTTCTTTCACTTTCTGTACCTTTTTTGTCGAAACAGCAGCATCTGGAAGGGTTAATGCTGTGCACTATATCCTTCGCTTCTTTTCAGAGTTCTGCGTGGTTTTATCCAAGGGCAGGCTGGTTCTCAGGTTTTCTTTTCTGGGGTGTCGTTTTGTTTGTTGTGGCATACCAGTACTGGGGACCGGGCTGGTGAATTTAGCTTTGAAAAAAACATAATCCGGGGTACATTTGCGTATTCCCTCACTAAAATTCCGAGAATGAAATTTGGTGTTGTTGTTTTCCCTGGTTCCAACTGCGACAAGGATATGTATGATGCCCTGAAATACGACATGGGTCAGAATGTGATCATGCTGTGGCATAAAGACAGGGACCTGAGCAAATTCAATACAGAAGATTGTATTATACTACCGGGCGGCTTTTCATATGGTGATTATTTGCGTTGCGGCGCCATTGCCCGCTTCAGCCCCATGATGCAAAGTGTGATTGAGTTTGCCGGTGCAGGGGGTAAAGTATTCGGTGTGTGCAACGGGTTCCAGATTCTTTGCGAGTCACATCTTTTACCGGGAGCTTTATTGCGTAATGCCAACCAGCAATTTGTTTGTAAAAACGTATTTATAACTAATGAAGCCGGCGAGGTTTATAAAATTCCGGTAGCACATGGAGAAGGAAGATATTTTGCCGACGAAAAAACGCTGGATATGCTGGAAGAAAACGGCCAGGTGATTTTTCGTTATTGTGATGAAAGCGGAAAAATAATACAAGCCGCCAACCCGAATGGCTCTGTCAGAAATATTGCCGGAATCTGTAATGCAGGGCGTAACGTATTTGGTATGATGCCCCATCCGGAAAGAGCCACATCGGATATACTGGGCAATACAGACGGGAGAAAAATTCTTAAAAATTTATTAATGTCCAGTATCCGGGCTGGTGAATTGGTTTGATTGGTCGCATTGCTTACAATACAGCCAACCGGTATTGTATAGTTTTGCGTCTTTCAGGTTTAACAATGAGAATAAAAGAAAATCAGGAATTTTGAATAATAAAACGATAAAGGTGAAGTCAACTTTTACGATACTTATCGCCCTGTTCACTGCAATAATTATCAGGGCGCAAAATAATCCGGTCACCTGGTCATTTAATGCCAGAAAAACGGCTGATAAGACTTACGAAGTCACGTTAACGGCAATCATTCAAAAGGGATGGCATCTGTATTCGCAAACTCAGCCGGAAGACGCCATAGCCATACCTACCGAAATTATTTTTAATAAAAATCCGCTGCTTATACTTGAAGGAAAAGTAAAGGAGGTTGGCAAACTGGAAAAATTTTATGATAAAACACTTGATGTGACGGCCAATCAGTACTCCAATAAAGTGGATTTTGTGCAGGTGGTGAAAGTGAGGGGCAGCGCCAAAACAAATGTGAGCGGAACCGTTGAATTTCAAACCTGCGACGATGAAAAATGCCTGCCGCCCAAAAAAATAAATTTTAATCTTACCCTGGAGTGAGTTGTAAAGACCCTCACTAAGTTTGTGCCCTCTCTTCTATAAGCCTTTTGTTTCTTAAAATAGTTGTATGCGTTTTCACAAAAAAGGTTTTTCCCTTTTTGTTCTGCTTGTTTTTCTGAAGGCTGCTTTTTCCCAGTCGGCCGACTCTGTAATTACCTGGCAGCCGGCCAGCAAAAAAACCGGCGAAGGCAGGTATGAACTTATATTTTCAACAATGGGTTCGGAAAGATGGCAACTGTACGCACCCGGCCAGACACTGAATGAAATAAAAACAGCCGAACTTCAGTTTGCCGACTCCAGCATTGCTCTGGAAGGCCCCATTCAATCTTCTGCCAAAACGAAAAAGATAAGCAGCCCTTATTTTGGTGACGTTATGGTATCCGAGGGGGAAGATGAGTGGAAGGCAGTTGTTCGTATCAGCGGAACGGTTCCGGCTCAGTTGCAGGGAAAGCTGCTTTTTTATTACGGGAAAGGAGAAAAGTTTATGGCAGGTATTCCTTTTGAATTTAATGTGGCTCTGGAAGGCGGTATTTCAAATCTTTCAAATATAAAAGTCGCTTCGATAGACATAAAAAACCCGTTGAGCGATTGCGGCGATGATGATACCGGTAATAAAAGTATTTTAACCATCTTTTTTCTCGGGATGCTTGGAGGGTTAATTGCTTTGCTTACTCCCTGTGTGTTTCCTATGATTCCGGTGACGGTGGCTTTTTTTACAAAGAAATCGCAGAACAGGAAAGGCGGTATTTCAAATGCCGTTATGTACGGCCTGTTTATTTTTCTTATTTATGTGCTTATTACCATTCCTTTCCATGTAGCCAACAAGGCCATCAGCGATGAGATATTCAATAACATATCCACTAACGTATGGCTGAACCTCATTTTTTTCGCCATTTTCGTGGTTTTTGCTCTTTCTTTCTTTGGTCTTTTTGAAATTGGGCTGCCGGCCGGTCTGGCAAACAAAATGGATTCAAAATCGGGACTTGGTAATATTGGCGGAATATTTTTTATGGCCGCAACGCTGGCTATTGTTTCCTTTTCGTGTACCGGCCCTATTTTGGGAACTTTGCTGGTAGGCGTGGCCGAACAAGGAGCGTGGCCATTAACGGCGGGTGCTGCCGGTTTCGGGCTGGCTTTGGGATTGCCATTTGCTGTATTTGCCATGTTTCCTCACTGGCTTCATTCATTACCCAGGTCGGGCGGGTGGATGACGGATGTAAAAGTGGTTTTGGGTTTTCTTGAACTGGCGCTGGCCATTAAGTTTTTATCCAATGCCGATCTGGTGCAGCAATGGGGGCTGCTGAAGCGGGAAATATTTATTGTACTGTGGGTTATTATCGGGTTATTGATCGTGCTTTATCTTTTAGGAAAATTGAAAATAGCACATGCTTCGCCGGTAAAGGCGTTTTCTTTTACCCGTATTGCGTTTATTGTTTTGTTTGCTTCTGTCACTATTTACCTGCTTCCGGGGCTCACAAATACAAAATGGGCAAATCTGAAGCTTATAAGTGGATTTCCGCCCCCGCTCTGCTATAGTATTTATCAAAAACCTGTCAACTGCGTAAAAGGGTTTGAGCCAATTAAAAATAATTATGAAGAAGCTTTGCGAAGAGCAAAGCAGGAGAACAAACCAGTATTAATAGATTTTACCGGTTGGGCCTGTGTGAATTGCCGCCGGATGGAAGAAAAAGTATGGCCCGATCCCAGAGTGGCAAGTATGATGCAGAATGAATTTGTGGTAGTATCGCTTTATGTTGATGAAAGAACAAAACTACCCATAACGGAAAGAACCGTATACACTACCGGCAAGGGGCAGCAAAAATCAATCATTACGGTTGGAGATAAGTGGTCAACCTTTCAAACTGAAAATTTTGGAGCCACCTCGCAGCCGCAATACGCAATTCTTTCTGCAGATCAGCAACTCCTGACAAAAACAAAGTATTATACACCCGATGCAGACCAGTTCATTCAATGGCTTCAATGCGGGCTGGAAAACTTCAGGAAGATTTCGGAAAAATAACAAAGACCCCGGCATCCGGGGTCTTTTCAATTTGGTGTCATTCTGCACCAGCCTGTCGGGGGTATTGCCTGAAACTAGGAGACAGGGCAAGTATCAGAACATGTAGTTGGTTCTAATTCCCGGCGGGAGATACAAAATGACAAGGAGTTGGTACTTTCATCAAAAAAATACAGGCACCGGCAGGATAAACCTGTAGCGGTACCTGTAATAAATGAGATATTGTTAAGTGAAAAATTCTTTTCGTCAGCTATCATTTCGATCCGTTATCTCCGGTCTATAAAGCAATTTGTTTTTGCATCATCATCTTGCGCAAATTAATCAGCCCGTAGCGCATGCGGCCCAGAGCTGTATTGATACTGCAGTTAGTCATACTGGCAATTTCTTTAAAGCTCATATCGGCGTAGTGGCGCAGGATGATCACTTCGCGCTGATCATCGGGCAAACGATCCAGCATTTCTCTTACACGGTCGTGGCTTTGCCTTTTCATCATCTTGGTTTCGGCGCTGTCATCGCAAAAATTCAGCACTTCAAAGATGTCTTTATCTTCACTGTTACGGATAGTGGGGGTACGTTTTACTTTTCGAAAATGATCCACGCAAAGATTGTGGGCAATGCGCATCGCCCAGGGCAAAAATTTTCCTTCTTCGGTGTACCGGCCGCTGCGCATTGTATCGATGATGCGGATAAAAACATCCTGGAAGATGTCTTCGGCCAGATACTTGTCTTTTACCAAAAAGAAAATGGAAGTGTACAACTTGTCTTTGTGACGCAGAATAAGCGCTTCAAGCGCATCGGCATCGCCATCGGTAAATAGATGGATCAGTTCATGGTCAGTTTTCCGGGAATAAGCTTTCATAACTCCTACGGTTTTTTTGGTGGATGGATATTGGTTTTGGTCTTTATTATTGGATTTTAGATAAACAGTTCGTGTAAATTTCAGGAGTCGATAGGCGTGATTTGATTTCTGGTTGCTACAAATTTTGTTTCAGTATGATAAAAGTAGGGGAAATCCCTATTCTTCCAAATTATAGAACAAGTTTACTGATCTTTTCTCAAAATGAAATGTTAATGCTATGTATTGATTTGTAACCACAAAGCCTAAATTTGTAATCCTTCATGAACCAGACCGTATCGCAAATATCCGAACAAAAAAGGGTGAAAGTACCCGATGCCGATGCCATTTTTATCAAAGGCGCAAGAGTTCATAATCTGAAAAATATTGATGTTTCTGTGCCCCGCAATAAGCTGGTGGTGGTTACCGGCGTGTCGGGTTCAGGAAAATCTTCGCTTACTATTGATACGCTTTTTGCAGAAGGCCAGCGCCGGTATGCCGAAAGCCTTAGTGCCTATGCCCGTCAGTTTTTGAACCGGATGAATAAGCCCGATGTGGACTTTATCAAGGGGCTGTGCCCGGCCATTGCTATTGAACAAAAAGTGGTTGCCCGAACGCCCCGGAGTACCGTAGGCAGCATGACGGAGATATACGACTACCTGCGGTTATTATACGCAAGAATAGGGAAGACCATTTCGCCGTTATCAGGCAGGGTGGTGAAAAAAGATGATGTGAAAGATGTGCTGGATGCCATAGAGGCACTCCGTGAAGGAGATAAGGTTTATATTTTAATTGCTTTTAAAAGTCATCCGAACCGCAACGTTCGCGAAGAACTCAATATCCTGGTTCAAAAAGGATTTTCACGAATTTATATCCCGGGCGCTGTAGCAGAAAATCAGCAATCGGCAGAAGGAGAAGTGTTGCGGATCGAAGATGTGTTAAATCTTTCCGACAAAGAATTAAAGCGCCGGCTATTGGCCGGCGGCTCCCTGCCCCAAACTTATGTTCTTGTCGACCGGATAGTGGTAAAAAAGTTTGATGATGATGACAAACACCGGCTTTCCGATTCCATCGGCATGGCGTTTTATGAAGGAGAGGGAGATGTGTATGTAGAGATTCAGCCAGGTATTAAAAACGATAAGCCGGATGTGAAAAGCCAGATTTCGCTTCTTCACTTTAACAACCGCTTTGAAATGGACGGTATGCGCTTTGAAGAGCCGGTGCCCAATTTGTTTTCATTTAATAATCCCTACGGAGCCTGCCCCACCTGCGAAGGTTTCAGCCAAGTACTGGGGATCGACAGTGATCTGGTAATACCTGACAGAAGATTAAGCATATACGATGGCGCCATAGCTCCCTGGAAAGGAGAAAAACTGGGCTGGTGGAGAGACCAGTTTATTAAAGCAGCAAAAAAATTTGGTTTCCCCGTACATAAACCTATTGCCGATCTTACCGACGAACAGTATACTATTTTGTGGCAGGGCAATGAACATGCGTATGGTATAAATGATTTTTTTAAAGAGGTAGAGCAGAACCTTTATAAAGTACAGTACCGGGTACTGCTCAGCCGTTACCGCGGAAGAACCCAGTGCCCCGATTGTAAAGGCTATCGCCTCCGGCCCGAAGCGCTTTATGTAAAAATAAATGGATTGCATATCGGGGAATTAAACAGCATGCCGGTAAAAGATCTCAAACAATGGTTTTCCGGGCTGGATGAAAAATTATCCGAATACGAAAGACAGGTAGCCAAAAGAATCTTGATCGAAATCCATCACCGGCTCGATACACTCATTAAGGTGGGCCTGGGGTACCTCACCCTTAACCGGCTGGCCAATACACTCAGCGGCGGCGAAAGTCAGCGCATTCAGCTGACAAGAAACCTCGGCAGCAACCTTACCAATTCACTTTATATTCTTGATGAGCCATCCATCGGTCTTCATGCAAGAGATACTGCCAATCTCATCAAAGTATTGAAAGAGCTGAGAGATCTTGGCAATACAGTTGTAGTAGTAGAGCATGATGAAATGATGATGCGGGAAGCGGATCATATTATCGATATGGGGCCATTGGCCTCACATCTGGGTGGCCTCGTAGTGGCCGAAGGCAATTATGAAGCCATCGTTTCCAATACACAAAGCCTTACGGGAAAGTACCTGAAAGGAGAATTAAAAATAGAACCGCCCCAAACCGTAAGAAAGTGGAACCGCTCCATTACCGTAGAAGGAGCAAGGCAACACAACCTGAAAAATATAAATGTAGAATTTCCTCTGAATGTCTTATGCGTGGTAAGCGGCGTCAGCGGCAGCGGAAAAACTACTTTGGTAAAGCAAATACTCTATCCTGCATTAAGAAAGATCAAAGGCGAGTATGCCGATAAAGCAGGGCTTCATAAATCCATAACCGGAGATATTGAAAGCATTTCACAAATCGAACTGGTGGATCAAAACCCCATTGGCAAATCAAGCCGCAGCAACCCCGTAACATATATAAAAGCCTACGATGAGATAAGAGCCCTGTTTGCAAAACAACCCTTAAGCAAAATGCGCGGTTACGAAGCCAAACATTTTTCATTTAATGTAGATGGCGGGCGTTGTGATACCTGTAAAGGCGAAGGCGAGCAGGTGGTAGAAATGCAGTTTCTGGCCGATGTTCATCTTGTTTGCGAATCTTGCCGCGGCAAACGTTTTAAAGAAGAAGTGCTGGAAGTAACTTATCAGGAAAAAAATATTTACGAAGTGCTGGAAATGAGTGTGGATGAAGCCATAAATTTTTTTGGCGCTGAAAAAAAACTGGCCTCGGCTCTGCAGCCCCTTTCCGATGCAGGGCTTGGGTATATCAAATTGGGGCAGTCTTCCGATACCCTGTCGGGGGGCGAAGCACAGCGGGTAAAACTGGCCTCTTTCCTTGGTAAAGGCAAGAGCAACGGAAAAATACTATTCATCTTTGATGAGCCTACCACCGGGCTTCATTTTCAGGATATAAAAAAACTGCTCGATTCCTTTAATGCCCTGATTGAGCAGGGGCATTCTATTATTGTTATTGAGCACAATATGGAAGTCATCCGCAGCGCCGACTGGCTGATCGATCTGGGTCCGGAGGCAGGAGAAGGAGGGGGGCATCTCGTTTTTGCCGGTAAACCCACGGATATAAAAAAGGTGAAAGCAAGCTACACTGCAGCCTTTATGTAAAAATATGCCGCTTAGTTTGTTGCAAATACGGGGCTTTCAGCCTAATTTTGCTTATCTGATTTTCTTATTTTCTTCTCTAACTATCCTTCGAAATCCGTTCCCGGCACTGCCACCAGTTATTGATACCTTAAGATTAGAATAAAATTTTTTATTCTGTCTATCCTTTCGAATAACCTCAGGGCGGTAAGCTGAAAGCTTTTCCGCAACAATCCTTTCCTCAAAAACCGACCCGGTTTTTACTTAATTATTATTCAAAAATAAAAATGAGGTTATGAAAAAGAGTTTACCCTTGATCACTTTTGCACTGTTGTGCATAATTGAGTCATTTTCTCAAAGTGTAGGAGATTACCGGTCCAATGCGGATGGTAACTGGACAACCTTAGCCACTTGGCAACGATGGAACGGTTCTGCGTGGGTCGCGGCTACTGATTACCCCGGGCAAAATTCCGGAACCGGTAACGTTTTAATCCAGAATGGACATGACATAACTCTGAATGTAAGCCCCGCAAACGCAATAGGATCATTAACTATGGCGCCGACAGCTACGGGTGGAGATGATGCTTCCTTGAATTTTGGGACCGGAGCAAATTACAGTTTGACTGTTACCGGAAATGTTTCAATAGGAGATGGGGATGTAACCATTACTCCTGACGGAACAACTTCGCGTTTGCACTCTCTAATTATTGGCGGAGGTCTTGCAATTACTGATAACAATACTTTTGATTTAAATAATGGAGATGATGACTGTAATGTTACATTTAACGGAACCAGTTTTACAATCAGTAATACGGGTACTTTGAATCTAAACAGTGTTACTTTTTCCAACAATGGTACTGTTACCATATCTGGCGATATTAATGATGTGGCCGGAACGATGACGGTTAACTCAAATTGCATAATTAATCCTGCGGCGTCTATCACTATTAATAATGGAGGAGGAACAATCACAGGTTCAGGAACTTTAAACGTAACGCGGGTAGGAGCTGGCGATGATTTTATTAATCAATACGACTTTGGTACTACAAGTTTGGGAAACATGACTGTAAATTATTCTGGCACAGGCGCACAGGATATAAGCAGTGCTGTTGATCCTTATGGTGCACTAGAAACCGCAGGTAGTGGCATCAAGACAAACTCGGCTGATATTGTTGTTAACGGTAGTGTTACCATTGGAACTGGTACTACTTTGGCCTGTGCAGGGCCCGGCAGTGATGATATAACTTTCGGGGGCAGTTGGACAAATAACGGAACTTTTACATCGAGTGATGATCTCGTGACTTTCAATGGTACATCTGCTCAAACAGTGGGGGGCTCCTCGGCTACTACTTTTAATAATTTTACAATGAATGGAGCCGGAGGTCTTACTTTGAATAATGATGTAAATATTAACGGGGTAATGACTTTTACTTCAGGAATTGTAACGACATCTTCTTCAAACATACTTACATTTAATAATGACGCTACCACTACAGGCGCTTCAAATTCTTCTTTTGTAAATGGCCCTGTTCGTAAGATCGGTAACGATGCTTTCACATTCCCTACAGGCAAAACAATAGGTGGGTACCACGCCATCGGCATTTCGGCTCCTGCTACTGTCACCTCTCAGTTTACGGCAGAATATTTTCAGAACGATCCCATCACCCTGGGGCCCATTTCCGGAAGCAGCTCAATCAGTACACTAAGTACCTGCGATTACTGGAGCTTGTCAAGAGATGTGGGCACCAGCAATGTGAATGTCACCTTATTTTGGAATTACAGCGTCTCAACGCAGAGCTGCGCTTACAATCCTACAGGGTCGCTGGTTTGTAACCTGAACGGATCAACCGAGTGGGACAATGTGACAACTAGTTCGGTTGCCGGCGGTTCAACTACATCCAGCGGCTCTGTTACTAGAAATGCGGTAGCCACTTACAATTTCTTTACCATCGGAAATGGTACCGGCGATGCTTCACTTCCTGTTAAATTCGGAGATATCAGAGGATATGTAAAAGGCAATGGTGTACAGCTGGACTGGAGTGTACACACCGAAGAAAACGTTACTCATTACGAAGTAGAACGTTCTGCCGATGGCCGTACTTTCACAGTGGCTGGTCAGGTAGCCGCCCAAAAAAGGCCCGGCACTATTGACTATTCTTTCTTTGACGCCGGTGCAGCTCCGGGAAATAATTTTTACAGAATTAAAAATGTGGACCTCGATGGCAGATACAGCTACAGTGTAATCATCCGGGTGACGGTGGGTAAATCGTCTGGCATTTTTACTGTTTATCCCAACCCGGTTAGCGGTAATCATATTTCCCTGCAGGCACCTGAACTGGACAAGGGCGCCTATATGATTCGCATATTCAATAATTCGGGGCAGCAGGTGTATCAACGCTCATTCAGCCATAATGGTGGCGCGGTAAATCAAACTATCCCGCTTCCGCATCACATGCAAAAAGGCATTTACAGCCTGCAGTTACTAAACGGAGAAACAAAACTGATCAGAAACTTTGTGTTGCAATAATCAAGGGTAATTAAGTACACAACGAGGGGCGCCGCAAGGCGCTCTTTTTTTTAACTTACCTTTTCATTTCCTTATCCAAATTTTGTACGAAACAAACCGGTGCATGCGTTATTTTTTTCTTTGTTTTTTCTTCATCGTTTCCAATGCCCGCGGCCAGCAGCTAACCCTCACCGACCTGCGTGCTATAACGGATATGCAGGTACAGGAGATAGATCGATTTTTGATTTCCAGAGGATATACACTTTCACAAAACGATTCTTCATACATCAGCATCAGCAGATATTATACCTCGGTGAATAAAAAAGACAGTTTGTCAATAATAAGATCTTTGTCATGGACAAAAGCAGCGGTAAATAATTACGAAGGCGTTTTGGTTCTGTACAGAACCTATGATGAAAAAGAACAGGCAGGCTTTGTCGAATTTATAAAATCGAATGAATACAAGCTATCAGAATCATTCAGAACAGCCGAATCAGAAGAATTTATTTACAGCAAGGGAGATATTACCATTCGAAACATTATTACCGTGCACAGGGCCCGAAATGGCAGGCAAGTGCGGTCGTTTGCCATTGAAACCGGAAAATGATCAGCGCAGCCGGTCCAGGCTCTTCACCAGTTTTTCATCCTTCCATATTCCGCGGGCAGCCATGATAAAACAAAAGGGTATGGCCAGCGTGAAAATACACCAGAGCGTGACAGAGCCGGTTTCAAAATTTTTTATTTGCGAAAAATAGAGGACCACCAGCAATATGCTGAGGGCAATACCCCCTGCCGCTAATTTCAACTGGAGCTTGCGGTTTTTAAAGTAAAAAATCGTGACTAAAGAAAGCCCAAACAAAACAATGGTGAAAATAAGAATGAAAAAGTTGCTGCCACCGTCCAGTTGAGCCGGTGTACTTAGCCCGCTTTCCAGTTTGGTTCCGGAAAAAAAGGGAAGTCTGAAGCTAAGAAAACAGGATAAAGCAGCGCCTGCCAGCCAGAGAGATTGAACACGTTGAATCATGAAAAATTATTTCTGTAATTTACAAAATTCTAACCCAGTTCCGGATACAGCGGAAATTGCTGCATGAATTCCTTTACCTCCGAACGGATTGAACTGATTAATGATTCATCTTCGGGGTTCATCAGTATTTTATCAATCATATTTACCACCGTTTCCATGTGCTGTTCTTTCATGCCCCGTGTTGTAATGGCCGGAACTCCTACACGGATACCGGAGGTAATAAATGGTGATTTATCATCAAAAGGAACGGCATTTCTGTTTAATGTAATATGCGCTTTATCGAGTGTTTCCTGCGCTTTTTTTCCGGTCAGATTTTTATTACGAAGATCAATCAGCATCAGATGATTGTCGGTACCATTGCTGATAAGATTATAACCGCGGTTTACAAAAGCGTTGGCCATTGCTTGTGCATTGCTGATTATCTGCCTGCCGTACGATTTAAAATCTTCGGACAAAATTTCGCCAAAAGCTACCGCTTTTGCAGCAATAACATGCTCCAGCGGGCCGCCCTGCGAGCCGGGAAATACAGCAAGATCGAGCAATTGGCTCATGGTTCTTGTATTTCCTTTGGGATCTTTCAGGCCCCAGGAATTTTCAAAATCGTGCCGCAGCATAATGATTCCGCCTCTTGGTCCGCGCAGGGTTTTATGTGTGGTGGAGCTAACGATATGGCAATGCTCAAACGGATCGTTAAGCAATCCTGCTGCAATCAATCCGGCAGGATGCGCAATATCGGCAAATACAATGGCACCAATTTTATCTGCTACTTCACGGATGCGTTTATAATCCCAGTCGCGGCTGTAGGCAGAGGCTCCGCAGATGATCATTTTTGGCTTTTCTTTGAGGGCAAGTGCCTCCAGTTGATCGTAATCCACATATCCGGTTTCTTTTTTTACTCCGTAAAACAAAGCCTGATAGGTTTTGCCGCTGAAATTGGCCGGGCTGCCATGGGTAAGATGCCCGCCCATGCTCAAATCAAGGCCTAAAAATTTTTCGCCGGGTTTCATACACGCTAAAAAGACAGCGGCATTGGCCTGGGCGCCACTATGCGGCTGTACATTGGCCCATGATAAATTGAATATTTTTTTCAGCCGTTCAATGGCCAGGGTTTCTATTTCATCTACTACTTCGCAGCCGCCGTAATACCGGCGGCCAGGATAACCTTCGGCGTACTTGTTTGTGGGGCAGGTGCCCATGGCCTGTAACACTTGGTACGAAGTAAAATTTTCGGAAGCGATAAGTTCAATACCATTTCGCTGTCGTTGCAGTTCTTTTTTCAGAAGATCGAAAACGGCGGTGTCTTTATGCATTTGTTAAATCTGTATCTCCGCAGCGGCGGAGCGTTTTTGTTTATTCTTTGTGGTTTAAAATATTTATTTATTGGCGACTGGAATTGTTACCGTACAAGTGTGCGACGCAACAGAAGCCGCATAGTAATTCAACAGTTTGTTACATAACATTCCGGGCACAAAAATAAGTGAGGATGGGATTATTACTATGAAATGACAAACAAGTTTTTGGGTGTTTCTTTTTTCACTACTTTCGGGGGCTTTTTGGAAACAATGTGTTGTAAATGAAAGCAATCATACCTGTGGCGGGTGCTGGAACGAAACTTCGTCCGCATACGTATACACAACCTAAGGCGCTGATTCCGCTTGCCGGCAAAACGGTGCTTAGCATTATTGTTGATCAGTTGAAAGAAGCCGGGATAAATGAATTCATTTTCATAGTGGGATATTTGGGTGATAAGATACAGGATTATGTGGCTGCGCATTACCCTGATATTACGGCCCGGTATATACATCAAACAGACCGGCAGGGCATTGGTCATGCCGTGAAGCTGACACGTTCGCTGGTGCATAACGATGAAATATTTGTGGTGCTTGGCGATACCATTTGCGAGTATAATGTGAAAGAAGTGCTGGAAAGCCCTTGTTCCATGCTGGGGGTGAAAAAAGTGGATGATCCCCGCGATTTTGGCGTAGCCGAAATAAACGACGACGGCTTTATAGAGCATGTGGTGGAGAAACCACAGATTCCGAAATCAAACATGGCGCTGGTAGGTATTTACAAAATAAAAGAAAGCGAAACGATGTTTCAGTGCCTGGAAGATAATATGCAGAAAGGCGTACGCAACCGGGGCGAATACAGCCTAACCGATGCGCTGGACTGTATGCTAAAGCAGGGTATAAAACTGAAAGCATTTAAGGTAGAAAACTGGTTTGACTGCGGTAAGAAAGAAACCCTGCTGGAGTCGAACGCCACGCTGCTGAAAAAATTTGGAAACAAAAAGACCCATAACTATAAATCGGAAAACTCTGTCATCATTCAACCGGTGAGTATAGGCGAAGGCTGCGCCATAAAAAATTCCATTGTCGGACCAAATGTAACTATCGGGGAAAATACAACGGTTGATTCGTCGATTATCAAGAATTCAATCATTGGTTCATTTTCCAATCTTATCGATATTGTACTGGATACTTCACTGATCGGAAGCGATACGGGCATTTGTGGCGAAACAAGAACACTGAACATTGGCGATAATACGGATATCGATTTGGGGTAAAACCATCAGCCGGAAGGGAGAGAGTTGAACTACAATCTGGTTTCGCTTCGTGGTTAAAATATTCATTATTTTATTTCAAATAATTTTATTATCAAAAAAGATATGAGCCAGCCCGGTTATGCCTCCAGGGAAACAGAGGGTTTTTCAAACCGTGTTACAAGGCTGTTTGGAATCAAGTATCCCATTATTCAGGCAGGAATGATATGGACCAGCGGATGGCGGCTGGCCTCGGCGGTAAGTAATGCCGGTGGCCTGGGGCTTATAGGCAGCGGATCAATGTATCCGGATGTCTTAAAAGAGCATATTCAAAAATGCCAGTCTGCTACCAGTCGTCCGTTTGGAGTAAACGTACCCTTGCTTTATCCCGATATTGACAAGCACATTGACATTATCATCAGCGAAGGAGTAAAAATTGTTTTTACCAGCGCCGGCAACCCTAAAACCTGGACAAACGTTTTAAAACAGAATGGAATAACGGTAGTGCATGTGGTGAGCAGCAGTAAGTTTGCCCGCAAGGCTGAAGATGCCGGCTGTGATGCCGTAGTAGCGGAAGGTTTTGAGGCCGGTGGACACAACGGGAGAGAAGAAACCACAACCATGGTGCTGACTCCGGCTGTAGTAAATGCCGTTAAAATTCCGGTAATAACTGCCGGAGGTATTGCCACCGGCCGGCAAATGCTGGCAGCTATGGTAATGGGGGCCGAAGGGGTGCAGGTAGGGAGCCGGTTTGTTGCCAGCGAAGAGGCATCATCACATATCAATTTTAAGAATAGAGTGATCAACAGCAATGAAGGAGACACCATGCTTACTTTGAAACAACTGACGCCTGTAAGGATGATAAAAAATAAATTCTTTGAATCTGTTCAGATGGCTGAGCAAAGAGGAGCAACTGCCGAAGAGCTGAAACAACTGCTGGGAAGAGCCCGTGCCAAGAAAGGGATGTTTGAGGGCAATCTGGAGGAAGGCGAATTGGAAATAGGACAGGTGAGTAGCCTGCTGCGGGAAATATTACCAGCGGCAAAAATCGTCCAGAATCTCTGGGAAGAATTTGAAGAGGGGTTGAGCCATCCGCTGAAAATGAGATAAATTTGAGATATTGTGCTGTGGGGGTTAGTTATATACAATAAAAAAACTTAAAACCTTTTCACATGCGGATTAAAAACCTTCTGCTTGCATTGATAACCGTTCTTGGTGTTACTGCAGCAAAAGCTTATCCCGGAAACGGAACTGAACCCGATGCCAGAGGAAGCAATAAAAGAGTAAATGAAATAAACGGAACTGTGGTAAACGCCACTACAAAAAAACCGCTTGAAAACGTGAGCATCAGCGCCTATGAAACCTCAAAGAAAGAGAAAGTGATACTTACCGATAGCGAGGGTAATTATGGTTTTGATGAGCTGAAGCCGGGTATTTACAAATTTGTGTTTGAAAAACCCGGGTTCAAAAGAGTAACAAAAGATAAAGTGGTGATCAAAACGGATGAGCAATTTCTGATGAACATTGAGATGATTGAGGACAATGGCACACATCTCTATCCTTCTCCTTTTCATTTTATGGAAATGGACTAGCGGCAGCGGGCAAAGATGCACTAAATCAGATCCTTATCGTTTACGTAGTACTGGTCTTTTATTTTCCTCATTACTTCATCCATTGAGGCTCTGTGATCTTTTAAATTCCATTCTCCCCGTTCCCATTTATCCAGTTCTTCATTAATATGTTTTTCCTGCAGGGCAGACAACTTATTTACCAGCATATCACTCATTTCTTTTTGCTTTTCATAAAACACTTTTCTCTTTTCATACGATACCTCTTTATCTCTTCTGATTTCATTTTCCGATGCTGCCATTTGCATCAGCTCTTCTTTGGCCAGGGCAATATCATAGGGCCCCGCCGGCATGATGAGTTTGGCAATAATAGGGCCGGTTTCTATCAGTATGATGAGCAATGTTATCATCAAACTGGTCCACCATACGCTGCTTTCTTCTGCTGAAAGATCGGACAGCGCCTTATTTCTTTCAAGAAACCCGATATTGGCAGTAGCTGCTTTTTCATACGCCTGTCTTTTCTGTTCAATTGCCGCTTTAGAGGTATTAAGTATGCTATCTTGATTTTTTATTCCGGCTGTCAGCAAAGCCAGTTCGGGTCCGTATTGTTGCAGTGCGGCATTATAGGCATTCATCTTTAGCCGTGTAAGATCATCAATGCCTCTTTGCATCGACCCGCCGGTGCCATCAGCTTCAGCAATATACTCCTGTTGCAGCTGATGCAATGTATCTTCAATAGACAGTTTTCGTGCTATAAGCCGGTTTCTTTCTTCTAAGGCAGCTTGTGTAAGGGCCGCATTTTCCAGCGCCAGTAAACTGTCATTTATCAGAATTTTTTTATGGATATTCTCTGCCGTTTTTATATCAATCTCTTTTTCGAATATTTTCATCTCCAGCGGCCGGGCAATGGTAATCCCGATGAGTAAAGCAAGTATAAACCGCGGCACCGCCATCCTCGTTTGATTACGCTTCGTTACCCCATATTTGCGCATAGTAGAAACAATAAACCGGTCAAAATTGAAAATAATAAGCCCCCATACGATAGCAAATGCCACTGCTATTATCCAATTGCCAAATATAGTATACAGGGCATAGCCGGCAGATAAAGAAGCCAGCACAAAAGTGGCGAGTAGTACACCGCCCAGGCCCGAATACCTGCTGTGCTCCGACGGGTATTCTTTCAGTAATTTTTGGTGTGCACCGGCACACCACCATAAGAAACGGGTATCAGAAGGTTTTTGCTTTTCGCCAAACGAATCGTAGGTATACAAATCCGCCGGCTGTTGATTGTTTGCAGCAGCCATAATAATGATTTACAGTAAATGAAATAGAGTTACGAATACGGTTGAAGCGGAAACCTAAAAACGGAAGAGTACCCGGCTGATTGCAAACGGAGTGTTAAGAAAAATCATTCCGGGCATTAATGAAGTTTGTCTTTATTTAAATATTGCCAAAAATCCCCGCTGAAAAACGGGATTAATACCAATATTAACCTTTAGTAATTTTTTATTATTAATGAGGACGCATTGTTCCGCTGCCGGTTTACACTTATTGGGGATTTGCTGCATTATTTTTCCAATAGCACGGCCTGTTCCCTGAAAGATTTTGCGTATTCAATAAATTCTTTTGCCTGCCGTAAATATTCACTTGCAAATTCCTGAGAAGGGGGCACTTCATTCATGCGCAGTACAGCCGTTTTAAAACTTACTGCACCATTGTACAATCCCTTTTCGGAAAAGTGGGTATCAAAGTCTTTGAGAATGCCGTACTGGGTATTGCATTGTACTCCTTGCTGCAATAGCAGGGCCTTGGCTGTGTGTACTTGTGCAGAGTAGGCATTATAAATTCCATCGGCCCATTTATTTTCAGCTATGCATTCCTGACTGGCAGCAATTTTTTCCTCTGCTTCCAGTATGAGTGTAGCTACAAGATCAATCATTACACCGGCGCATTCGCCTACGCCGATGGCAGTAGAAAATCTTTCCTGCTGCCCCCAGTCAATATAGTCTTCAGGCTGCAGCGTATCCAGGCTGGCCAGCGGCTTCAGTAGTTCATAAAAATATCTTTCCCCTTTTCGCTGGCTGTAATGTAAAAATGATTCGCCGTTTTGTGCATTGCTTTTATAATCACGAAGAATGGTACGTACCACATCGGTGGCCCGTTTGCTCGGTACTTTAATTACTTTATCAGCAATACGTCCGTTGCCACCGCCTAATACAGCGCCGCCTATCAGCACCTGCAGGGCGGGCAGTACCTGTCCGTTCGTTTTTAGCGAACTGCCGTGAAATCCAATGGAGGCCATTCCGTGTTGTCCGCAACTGTTCATACAACCGCTGATCTTGATAGCAATTTCTTTGTTATATAAAAATTCCGGAAACTCTTCTTCAATCACTTCACTCAGCGCCAGAGATGTGCTAGTACTGTTACTGATACCGAGGTTGCAGGTATCAGTACCCGGACAGGCCGTAATGTCTGCTACGCTACCAAATCCTGCCGCTGCAAGATTTTCTGCTGACAGCACACGGTAGATGTATTCGAGATGTTCGGGTTTTACAAAGCGAAACAGCAATCCCTGATTAATAGTAACACGAACATCATCGGCAATTACGTTTCTCAATTTATCTATTAGCCTGCGGCTGGTATCGCTGCTAATATTACCGTTTGGAACACGAACATATACGCCAACATAACCGGGCTGTTTTTGTTTAAAGGTGTTGGTTGCTTTCCAGAGAGCGAATTTAAAAGGGTCTATTGGAATATTTGAGTCCGCATTCATGAACTCATAATTTGCCGGCAACTGTTTTTCATACTCAGTGCAGGACACTTTACTGACATCTACTTTGTATTGTTGATGGGTCAGCGCTGTCTGCTCCTGCGCTACCAGTTCATTAAAAGCATCGATCCCTATTTTTTGTATCAGAAACTTTATTCTTGCTTTATGGCGGCTGGCCCTTTCGCCATACCGGTCGAAAACACGCAGCACTGCTTCTACGTAGGGAATCAACAGATCTTCGGGCAAAAATTCATGTGTGGTAACAGCATGATGCGGCTGTGCTCCCAGACCACCACCTACCACCACTTTGAATCCCTTTTGTAATTCACCATTTACATGACGCACCCGGGCAATGGCGCCAAGATCGTGCATGAAAACAAGAGCGGTATCCTTTTCACTGCTGCTAAAGGCAATCTTGAATTTGCGCCCCATATCCTGATTCACCGGTTTGCGCAGGAAAAATTCAAATAATGCATGTGCATAAGGGGTGACATCAAAGGGCTCATCGGGATCAATACCTGCCTGATCCGATGCCGTTACATTACGAACCGTATTGCCGCAGGCTTCGCGGATGGTAACATCATCTTTCTCCAGTTCGGCCCAGAGCTGGGGTGTTCGGTCAAGACTTACATAGTGAATCTGTATATCCTGCCGGGTGGTAAGATGAAGATTACCGGTGGAATATTCGTCTGAAACATCGGCAATACGTTTCCACTGCGCAAAAGTCATTTTACCATACGGCAATTTGATGCGAACCATCTGCACCCCCTGCTGCCGCTGGCCATACACACCGCGGGCCAGTCGCAAACTGCGAAATTTTTCTTCATCCAGTTTTCCTTCACGAAAAAAGCGGATCTTCTTCTCCAGTTCAAGAATATCTTTTTGTACTACGGGATTTTCCAGTTCAGTGCGGAAACTCTGCATAATTTTTTATTTTTTTTACCGGTTTTGAAAAACCATTATTCAACGGATCCACAAGAGTAGATCTGCATTCATTGTCTTCATTGACCGGTTTTTACCCTACTTAATTAGTAGACTATTACAAAACTAAGTTTGAAATAACATCTGTCAAAAAATATTTGCTATGAAAATGTTATTTGCGGTAAAAAGGCTAATAGTATTTGCTTACCGGGTGGATGCAGGCTAACAAGCGTTACTTTGTTGGCGATATTATTGGAGTAAAATATTTAGCGGTTATGATGAGATGGCGTATCGGCATGACCAAGATTTTTACCCGGGGCTACTTGATCGCGAATCAGCTGCTTGAGTTTTTTGATTTCGGGGAAGCCGCCAAATTCTTTACGGTCAAATACTTTTTTATCTCCGACACGGATATGAAAATCGCCTTTTACTTCGCCAGGTTTCAACATCACTCCTTCCAGTTCCGATTCAAAAGTGGTGAGAAACTCCTGTGCCATATAAGCCGCCCGAAGCAGCCAGTTGCATTTAGGGCAATATTCAATTATCAACAATTTCTTTTTCATTACAGAGGCAAATCTACATGAATAAACGAGCAACCACAAAATCTTTCTTTTAATACAAGTCCAAAATCATAACATAACAAATGTTAGCATAATATTGACACATCAACGAATTTATATTTTGTCAAAATATATTAGTCTACTATTTTTGTAGAGTATTAATTTTTTTTACTCATGTACCAGCTCCTGATGCAAGAGAAACTGAAACGGCTGAAAGAAGATGGCGCTTACCGTTATTTTCTGGAAGTGAACAAAAGTGCCCAGCACTTTCCCCATTTCTATTATATTAATCCCGACGGAAAACAACACTCTGCGGTAAACTGGTGCAGCAACGATTATCTGGGCATGAGTACACAGGAGGAAGTAATTGCCAAACTTGCATTTGTTTCACACCGCAGCGGAACAGGCAGTGGCGGCACAAGAAATATTTCCGGTACTACGAATCACCATAAAGAACTGGAAAAAATATTGGCCGAATGGCATAGAAAGGAAGCCGCGCTTTTGTTTAACGGAGCCTATCAGGCCAACGTAACCACATTGCAGACACTGGCAAAACATATACCGGCCCTTCACTTTATTTCTGATGAACGCAACCATGCTTCACTCATTGAAGGGATGAGGGGCTGCAGGAATCAAAAACATATTTTCAGGCATAATGACACAGACCATCTCGAACAGATACTTCAGTCTATTCCTTACGAAACTCCGAAACTTGTGGTTTTTGAATCCGTATATTCGATAGAAGGAACAGTGGCGCCGGTAAAAGCCATTGTTGATCTTGCCAAAAAATTTAATGCGCTTACTTATGTGGATGAAGTGCATGCAGTAGGGTTATATGGTGCGACAGGTGCAGGAATTCTTGAACAGGAGAACTTACAGAAAGAAATAGATATCATCAACGGGACGTTATCCAAAGCGATTGGCGTTTTTGGTGGATACATTGCAGCCTCTGCTACCATTATCGATTTTGTTCGGAGCTTAGGCAGCGGATTTATTTTTACCACATCGTTGCCGCCCGCTGTTTGTGCTGCAGCCGGCAAGAGCATCCGGTTGGTACAACAGAATATTGATCTGCGAAATACATTTTTCAAAAACGTAGTACAACTGAGAAGAGTACTGGCTGATGCGGGAATTGAATTCAGACCGAATCCATCACATATTACCAGCATACCGATAAATAATGCTATCCGATGCCGGGATATAGCTCACGAGCTTTTGCATCAATATGGTATTTATCTGCAGCCCATCAATCATCCTACCGTGCCTGCAGGCGAAGAATGCCTGCGTATTATAATTACTGCAAGACATTTGCCAAAACATATCAATCACCTGGGCTACAGCCTTAAAAAGGTATTACATGGAAAAAATAAAACTCATTGGCAGGGGCTCGGGACTGTCTCTGTTACAGATTGAAATCGTGAAGCAGAAGATTAACGCTCTGTTTCCCGGGATACACACAGAAGTGATGGTAAGCAACAGCCGGGGTGATGCATTACAAAATATCCCGCTGCATACTATGGAGGGCACTGATTTTTTTACAAAAGAAATATCGGAAGCAATACAAAGCGGCAAAGCCGATATTGCGGTACACTCTTTAAAAGACATGAGTGGTGAACATTTTTTTGGCAGCAACACGTTTGCCGTAATTGACCGGGACGATACAAGGGATGTGGCGATTTTCAATAACTACATTGAACAAAAAATAAAATCGGGGAATACAATCACTGTTGGCACCTGCTCACCCCGGCGGGAGGAAATGGCTGCTGGTTTTCTGAAAAAAGCATTGCCGCAGCTGTGCGGCGAAATCAATATCGAAATAAAACCCATTCGCGGTAATGTGGAAACAAGATTGGAAAAACTGAGCCGTGGTGAATACGACGGTACTTTGCTGGCAACAGCGGGATTGAACCGCCTTTTAAGAAGCGAAAAAGAGGCAGTAAGAGTAAAAAGTTTACTGGCAGGTAAAAAAATGATGCTGCTCCCGCTGACCGAGTGTGTACCGGCGCCCTGCCAGGGTGCGATTGTGGCAGAGGCACATCCTTCGAATAAAAAAGCAACAGCAATACTGGAAAAGATCAATAACAAGAACCTGTTTGCTGACTGTGTTGCTGAAAAGAAAGAGGCTTTGAAATACGGTGCGGGGTGTATGCAAAAATTTGGAGTTACTACCCTGACTACAAAGCATGAACGATATCTGTATGCTGCCGGAAAAGACGCAGAGGGAGCCGAACTGACAAGATGGACTCCAATACCTGATGTGGTTACAAATAATTTGTTTTCGTCCACGCAGGTAATGAAAGATTTTTTTAGATATGAACCGATTGAAACAAAAGCGGACATTAACTCATCCGCTGTGTTTGTGGCAAATTATAAAGCTGTTCAATACGGCTCAACCGACTTGTTGCAGCTGAACGGACCGTCGCAAGGAACGATTGATAGTAGTAGTGCAGGAGATAAACAAAAAATAATTATCGTTTCCGGAACCAAAACCTGGTTTGAACTTGCCAGACAGGGTTACTGGGTTACGGCAAGCGCCGATGCTTTGGGGTATGAGTTTTTATTACCCTCGCTGCAAATGCCGCTGCTGAATATAAAGGGTGATGACATTTGCATCATTACTCATGAATCGGCCGCTGAACGCTGGAGAAAAAAAGGATACGAGGCCATAGGTACCTACCGGCTGGTGCCTGCTCATAACCAAAGCGTGATTTATTCGATAACTGCCGCCGACTCCATCTTCTGGAGTAGTTATTCCCAGTTTGAATTTTATGGAAAATATGCCCGGCCGCATGCAAAACACATGTGTTCCGGAGGAGAAACAGCCGAACTGTTAAAACAGGCCGGAATTGAACCCATATTATTTCCAACCATAAAAGCATTTGAACAATGGAGAAAATTTTCTATCCGCTCACACAGCGCCGCCTGAGGGCAGATGCACATATCCGCGAATTAACGGCATCTGTGAAACTTTCACATAAAAGTTTTATACAGCCCTTGTTTGTGGAAGAAGGTATTCATTTTCCGAGAACGACAGATGGACTAAACGGGGTACAGGTAGAAACAGCATCTTCCCTTCTTCATCGTATTGAAAAAAGTCTGGAATGCGGGATTACCAAATTTTTGCTTTTTCCGGTTCCTGCCTACAAAAAAGAAAGTGAGTTTGATTTTTCTTTTGCATCGGGTATACTAAAAAGTATCAAAACAAATTTTAACGATGCACTCTGGCTGGCAGCCGATTTGTGCCTGTGCAGCTATACTTCGCATGGGCATTGTGGTATTTTAAACGCAGATCATTCTTCGTTGCTTAATAATAAAACGGTAGACGCACTGGCAAAATATGCAGCTCAGCTGGCGGATGCAGGTGTTGACTGCATTGCCCCCAGCGACATGACCGATGGAAGAATTGCCGCTATCCGGACTACGTTGGACGCTTTGGGATACGACAGGGTGAGCATCATGAGTTATTCGGCCAAATTCAGTTCGCAGTTTTATGGTCCCTTCCGCAATGCCTGTCATTCAGCGCCTAATTCAATGGGACTGAAGAATAGAAAGAGTTACCAGATTTCTCCGCTAAATATAAATGATGCTATAGCCTCTTCGTTGAGGGATGAAAAAGAAGGTGCCGATATTTTAATGGTAAAACCAGCGGCGCTGTATACCGATGTGATCGCTTCATTGAAGCAAAAAACATTAAAACCCGTAGCCGCTTATCATGTAAGCGGCGAATATGCAGCCATAGAGCTGCTGGCAGAGAGGGGATTGCTGAACCGGGAAGCAGCACATCTTGAAACATGGGCTGCATTGCAAAGAAGCGGAGCTGACATAATTATTTCTTATGCAGCAGCGAACGCAAAAGAGTGGATAGAAAAAATTGAATACTGAATGAAAAGTGTGTTTATAATACCGTTGATGATTTCGGTTGGCCAGGCCGCAGCACAGCCTCCTGCAACCTCCGTTTGGACGGGTCTGCAGATTCCTGTTGATTTTAATAATAAGTGGCAGTGGCATAATGATGCCGGCTACAGAACCAGCGGACTTAGTCTGTCTTCTTATCAGTACTTATTCAGAACCGGGGCGAGGTTTTTCCTGAGTAAGGAAACCAGTGCTGCAGCCGGCGTTGCTTTCTTTTTAACGAGAGCCGGTACCGAAAAGGCTGATGCCGGATTTGGAGGCGAATTCCGGGTATGGCAAGAGTTGAATCATAACACTTCCGCCGGAAAGAGGTTTATTCTGCAAAACCGTGTTCGTGCCGAGGAAAGGTGGTTTGATGCAGTTTACAATAGGCCTGCCTATTATGCTTTCAGGTTTCGTTACCGGATTTCGGGAACGGTTAAATTATCAGAAAAGTGGAGTGCGCAGTTGGCCGATGAGTATATGCAGCAGGCAGTTGATGGAAAGTTTTCTTTCAATCAAAACAGGGTAACTGGTACTGTTTTTTGCCAGTTGGCGCCTGGTTTATCCATGCAGTATGGCTATATGTGGATATTGCGGCCGGCAGTACCACAGCATGTTGTGATGCTTACTTTTCAAAAAAATATTTCATTGAATGGAAACAACAGTATCAAATAAGAATCAGCTATACCCGGTTTTTCTTAAACTCGAGCAGTTGCGCATCCTTCTGGTAGGAGCCGGTAATGTAGGATTAGAAAAACTGCATTCCCTTCTTGCAAATTCTCCGTATGCCAACATTACCATTGTGGCTCCTGCGGTAAAGCAAGAAATAAAAGAACTGGTGAAAGCCCACTCCGGGTGCGTAATTATTGAAAAAAAATTTGAAGAACAGGATCTGGACGGGAAAAACCTGGTGATTTGCGCTACGGACGATAAAGCTCTTCATATTCAAATTAAAAAAGCAGCGGAAACAAGAAATAGTATTGTAAATGTGGCCGACACTCCTGATCTATGCGATTTTTATCTCGGCAGCATTGTACAAAAAGGGAGCCTGAAGATTGCTATTTCCACCAATGGAAAATCTCCAACTATTGCCAAGCGACTGAAAGAAGTGATTGCGGACATGTTGCCGGAAGAAATGGAAGAATTGCTGGAGAATATGCAAAGGATACGCAATGACATCAAAGAAGGCTTTAAAGAGAAAGTGAGAAGACTGAATGAACTAACAAAAGATTTGTCGCCTAATACAAGTAATAAACGCTGATATGCACACAAAAGAAAAAAACAGCCCCGTGGTAGCCGAAGAGGTACTAAATAACAACGGTATGGAGGAAAGTGTCCGGGTGGTTATTGCCGGCACCAAAAAAGGAAACATATATCTTATGGTACTGGGTATTATTATTGCCGTATTTGCTACAGGGTATTTGTTGTTCGCTTATGGTCAGTTTGACAACCTTATTCAAATACTGAATAAAGACGGACATCTTTTTTACTGGATGCTGCTCACCGGTTTTCTGGCCGAGATAGTAGCCGGCTCTATGGGAATGGGCTACGGGGTAATATGCACTACGGTATTAATGATACTGAATGTACCTCCTCCCATCATCAGCGCCAGTATTCATTCGGCCGAATCGTTTACTACGGCTGCCGGAAGTATCAGTCATTACAAACTGGGTAATGTAAATAAGAAGCTGATAAGGTTACTGGCAATTCCGGCCATTATCGGCGCTGTTATTGGCGCTGTTGCGCTTACGTATGCAGGAGAGCATTATGCAAAAATGACAAAACCCCTGATAGCTGTTTATACCCTTTATCTCGGCATCCGCATACTTAAAAATGCATTTGGAAAAAAGAAGTTGAGTAAAATAAGAAAAAAAACAAATATTCCCCGGCTGGCATTTGCCGGTGGTTTTATTGATTCGTTTGGGGGTGGCGGATGGGGGCCGCTGGTTACAGGCACTTTTATCAAAAATGGCCGTACGCCAAGATATGTCATTGGCAGTTCTACTGTAGCAAAGTTTATTCTTACAGTAGCCAGCGCCATTACTTTCATATTTACGGTAGGGATTCATCACTGGAATATTGTGGCCGGCCTGCTTACAGGCGGCATTATTACTGCTCCTTTTTCGGCTATGCTTACCGCAAAGCTTCCGGTAAGGAAAATGTTTTTTATAGTGGGCATTGTGGTGATCATCATGAGCCTGATTACCATTTTCAGGGCCATTTTTCTTTAAAGCTTTTTGCATCTTTATCCTGCATCTGCCAGCCGGTTCATGTACCTTTGAAATATATTTTTCACTATGCGTGAATTATCGGTTATCATCACGGTAATGAATGAAGAGGAAAACATCAAGCCTCTGCAGGAATCCATACAAACTGCATTGAACGGTATTGACTATGAAGTGGTATATGTAGACGATGGCTCTACCGATAAAACCCGGCAGCAGATACTGGAATTTGCAGATGACCGAACCGTTCTGGTTGAGCTCAGAAAAAATTACGGGCAAAGCACAGCCATGACTGCCGGTATTGATCATTCCAGAGGAAAATATATCGCCCTGCTGGATGGCGATCTGCAGAATGACCCATCCGACGTCCCTTTTATGCTTGAACTTTTGAAAAAAGAAGACTGGGACGTAGTGGCGGGTAATCGAAAAAACCGGAGAGACGGATTTATTTTAAGAAAAATTCCCAGCTTTATCGCCAATGCACTCATCCGGAAAATGACGGGTGTATTTATAAAAGACTACGGCTGTACATTGAAAGTTTTTAAAAGAGAGATTGCCGAAGACCTCGGCTTGTACGGCGAGCTCCACCGCTTTATACCCGTGCTTGCCAAATTGCAGGGAGCCCGGATTACTCAGGTAGATGTAAAACATCATCCCCGAAAGTTTGGTAAAAGCAAGTATGGTATCAACCGGACTTTCAAAGTAATGAGTGATCTGATTCTGATGGTTTTCTTTCGCAGGTATATGCAGCGGCCAATGCATTTGTTTGGTACCATCGGTTTTATCAGTTTTGCTGCGGGAGTGCTTATCAATCTGTATTTGCTGATTTTAAAAATTATGGGACAGGACATTGGCGGGAAACCCTTGCTGATTCTTGGGCTGATTCTTCTTCTTGGCGGAATACAGTTAATAACTATCGGGATACTTGCCGAAATCAGCGTTCGCACCTATTTCGAATCGCAAAACAAAAAAACATATACCGTACGGAAACTGTACGTAGCAAAAGAAGAAGTGAAACACCCGGTGGAAACTATGGTTTAAGCAGTGGCAGACTACAGATGTATGGAGCCCCAAAAACGGAAGGCAAAAGGCGGTATGCTCAGGAAAGCAGCGCTTTATTTTCATTAAACCATTCTGCAAATTTTTTCAACCCTTCTTCCAGTTGTATCTTCGGATTATAACCAAGCAATTTTTTTGCTTTGGAAATATCGGCAAAGGTGCGGGGAACATCGCCGGGCTGTTCGGGCAGTTGTTCAATCATCGCTTTTTTTCCGACGGCTTTTTCAATGTTTTGAATTAATGTGGCAAGCGATACCGGGTAGTTATTACCCAGGTTTATGACTTCAAAATCCGATTTGTCATATTTAACTGCGCCGCCAATACCCTGCACAATATCGTCAATAAATGTATAATCGCGGCTGGTGCTGCCATCACCATACATGGGTATGGGTTTGTTATTCAAAATTGCTTTTGTGAATTTATGAATTGCCAGATCGGGGCGCTGACCCGGGCCGTATACCGTAAAAAAACGTAAAGCTATAAACCGTATACCAAACAATTTGCTGTATACATGTCCCAGCATTTCGCCGGCCAGTTTAGTCATAGCATAAGGGCTGATGGGCATCAGTTGTTCATCTTCTTTCCACGGAAAATGTTCATTTATGCCGTATACACTGCTGGAGGATGCAAAAACAAACTGCTTTACTTTTTTTTCTCTGCAGAAGTCAAGCATATTTTGCAAACCCATCACATTGGCTTCCTGGTACGACAATGGATTTTCAATACTGGGCCTTACACCGGCCTTGGCGCCAAGATGAATGATAGCACTAACGGGCTCTGGTATCAGTGTACAGATTTCCGCTGCCGGTGTTTTTCCAACATCCAGATCCAACAGCCGGAAAGAAGGGCTGCTGCTGAAGTCGCGGATATTGAGTTCTTTGATGGGGCGGGGGTAAAAGGGATCAAAATTATCGATGCAGGTAACGGTGCACGGCTCGCTTTTTAAAAGGTGACGGATTAAATGACTTCCAATAAAGCCGGCCCCGCCGGTTACCAGGTAATGCTTCATAAACAAGAATTATACTCTGCCTGTCTCCGATCTGTTTTTGCTAATATCTTTGAGTAATGGCAGTGCAATATAATTCAAATAATAACCTCCGGGTGAGCTTATGGGTTTCATTAATTCTTTTTTTGCTTCTTTCCGGATTTCTGCTGGTTTATGGTAAGAGGGAATCCTTTTTGATCATTAACGGATGGAACGGCCCCTTAGCCGATGTTTTTTTCAAGTACTATACCCATGCCGGCGATGGGATAATGTGGGTGCCCTTTGGTCTTTTTTGTCTTTTGTACAAGCGGAAATACCTCATTGCAGTAATACTGGGTATACTTGTTTCAACACTTCTCACCCATTTGCTGAAGCGTGTTGTATTTCCGGACGAGCTGAGACCGCTCTCATACCTTTCTGAAAGCTTTCCTGTGCATGAAGTGGAAGGTGTAAAACGAAATTACAGATTAAGCTTTCCTTCAGGACACACGGCTACCGCATTTACAATAGCTATTTTGCTGGTTGCGCTATGCCGAAAAAAACACTGGGCCTTTATTTTACCCTTACTGGCTTTGCTGGCTGCATACTCAAGGGTGTATCTGGGGCAACATTATGTAACCGATCTAATTGCCGGTATGGCGATAGGAATTGTCTCCGGTCTGTTTTCCCTTTGGATATACCGGAAATGGGAGGGAAGAAAATTGTAACCTTATACTTCGGTTTTGGGCTTTGCTTTTGGGCGGGTTTCGGAGCACAAAGTTTCAATTTATTACTAAAGTTCATTAGAAGCACAAAACTCCAAACTTGCACGTCACCCCGCCTTACGCAAAATCCGTATTGTAGGGCGTTTTTCTTTCTGTCGTTGCAATGTCGGTCATTCAGTTAAGTCTATTACAGAAATTGTCAACTTTTGTGACCCGTTTTTCCAAATACTATTTCCAAGGTCAATCAATTTTTGTTTGTCACTGTCGACTACCCTTGCGAAAATGTTGCAAGCGTCCAACCCTTTACCGTCACCATAATATATTCCAAAACAGTTTGCTGTCTTTGCTCTGGTGGGCTTGGATGGGCCAACTACCACTTCGCCTGGTTCGATGAATACCGATGCGTTTTCCTGAATAATGTCAAGTTGAGGAACATTGTCTATCCAGATTTCTTGTCCGGAAACCCTTGCGTGGTGAAACGTCCTTGTAAATGGTAATATGTCAACAAAAGCTTTTGATGTCACTGGCGCATTGTCTAGGTAAAATTCGAATCGTATGTCTTGGCCGTCCGATGTTGTTATTTTAAATCCAGCCATACCTTTTATATTCTTATTGTCAATTTGTGTCGTGTTTAAAATGCCATATAACTTTCATGGAGTGCAAAGTACCTTACCAATGCCCCGAACCGTTAAACAATTATTTACATTATTTCCTGGCATATGAAATTTCCGGTTCCATAAATAACTTTTGTTCCAAACACACTTGGATAAAGTTTTCTTTAAAAAAAAGCCCTGAATTATCAGGGCTTCGTTGCGGTGAGGGAGGGATTCGAACCCTCGATACGGTTTTAAGGCCGTATGACGGTTTAGCAAACCGTTGATTTCAGCCACTCATCCACCTCACCGGATTATTTGCTGAAATATATTTGTATTGTCGGGAGGACAGGATTCGAACCTGCGACCCCGTGGTCCCAAACCACGTATTCTACCGGGCTGAACTACCTCCCGAACTCCCTGCGAAGCATTGTTTTTCAGGGCAGCAAAAATAACCATAACGGGCAAGAAATCCCAAAAAACAAATTCCAGGTTCCATTGGTTTTTTTCCCAAAACGGAATCTGGAATGTAAAAACTTGTTAGTTGCCTTTCTACATGGCTGCCAGCTGTACTTTTTGCTGTAGTTCCAGTACATTTTCCCTGAATACGCTGTCGGTATCCATCAGGTCTTTTACTGTTTGGCAGGAGTGGATTACGGTTGTATGATCGCGGCCGCCAAAATGCTCCCCGATTGTTTTCAATGAGTTTTTGGTAAATGCCTTGGCAAGGTACATGGTAATCTGCCGCGCCTGCACAATTTCTCGTTTTCTTGTTTTTTGAAGAAGTTTATCATACGGAACATCGAAATACTCGCATACCATTTTCTGAATGGTATCGATGGTGATTTCTTTGCTGGATGATTTTACAAAATTTCTTAGCACTTTTTTGGCAAGATCAAGATCAATCTCTCTACGATTTAGCGAAGATTGTGCCAATAAGGAGATGAGTGCGCCTTCCAGTTCCCGCACATTATTATTTATATTATAGGCGATATATTTGACTACCTCTTTAGGCATATCCAGCCCGTCGTTCTTCATTTTTCTTTCCAATATGTCAATTCTTGTTTCATAATCAGGCACCTGCAGATCGGCGCTTAGCCCCCAGCGAAAACGGCTTAACAGCCGCTCCTGCACACCTTCCAGATCTTTGGGAGGTTTATCGGATGTTAGTACCAGTTGCTTGCCCGACTGGTGAAGGTGATTGAATATGGCAAAAAAAGCATCCTGCGATTTTTCGGCTTTTGCAAAAAACTGAACATCATCAATAATCAACACATCAATCAGCTGGTAAAAATGAATAAAATCATTAATGGCATTATTACGGCTGTGATCCATAAACTGGTTAATGAATTTTTCTGAACTCACATAAAGCACAACCTTATTGGGATGCAGCCGTTTTACTTCATTGCCGATAGCCTGTGCCAGATGTGTTTTTCCAAGACCCACACCCCCGTAAATGACCAGCGGATTGAAGGAATTGGCTCCTGGTTTTTCTGCTACGGTTTTGCCGGCGCGGCGGGCCACCCGGTTGCAATCGCCTTCAATAAATGATTCAAAAACATAAATGGGATTAAGCTGCGGGTCAATCTGCATTTTTTTTAGACCCGGTATTACAAAGGGATTTTTAACCGGATTATTTATGATTAGCGGAAAATCCATTTCATTATCTGGATACATTTTATAACCCTGCCCTGGAACATCTACGGTGAGCGGCTTGTTTTTTGTGTTGCCGCTATCTACCATAATGCGGTATTCCAGCCGGGCATCTTTACCCAACTCTCTCTTCAAAGTCTTTGCCAATAAATTTACATAATGTTCTTCAAGATATTCATAAAAGAACTGGCTGGGTACCTGAATAACCAGAATATTTTTTTTGAGAGAAACCGGTTCTATAGGCTCGAACCATGTTTTAAAATGCTGCCATTCTACAATATCCTTGATTATCTTTAAGCAGTTGGTCCAGACTTTTTCAGCGTTCTTCTCCATCAGTCAGTGGCAGTTTATTTAAATCGCGTTAAGGATTTTGTCACTTCCATTCTTTTTTCACAGGTAGTAGATAGAAAAGTATGACAGGGGAGCGAATATCTATAAATCTTTTCTAAAAAAAAATTTTTATTCGTTGGTTTTTTTTGTAACTGTAAGGGAGGTTGATTTCACTAATTTTCTTCCCTTGGTTTTTGAAAATTCGAAATCAAGCCGTCCCAGCATAATACCCGCCCACCCTACCTGGTTAACGATTACATCATTCCCTTTTTTATTTTTATACACTGCCGGATTATCAACAAATGTATGTGTGTGCCCGCCTATAATAAGGTCAATATTTTCGGTTTCCTTGGCCAGCACTTCATCACTCACTTTTGCGCTATTATACTTGTATCCAAGATGGGATAAACAAATTACCATGTCGCATCCCTTCTTTTTTAATACTTCTGCCGTTTCATCCGCTTGTTTCACGGGGTCGAGGTAAATGGTTTTTCCGAAAAGATTTTCAGGTACCAATCCGCGTAATTCAATGCCCACGCCCAGCACCCCGATCTTAAGTCTCCCTTTTTTAAATATTTTATAGGGCTGGTATTTGAATTCCATAGGCGTGCCTGTAAAATCGTAATTGCATATCAGCAGCGGAAAACGGGCATGCTGCAACTGGCTGGCCAGGTTTTCCATTCCGGCGTCAAAATCATGATTTCCGATAGTGGCTGCATCATAACCCATCGCGGTCATGCACTTTATTTCCGGCTCTCCTTTATATAAATTGAAATAGGGTGTTCCCTGAAAGATATCACCGGCATCCAGCAACAGCACATGCTCTTCCTCATCTCTTATTTTGTTTATCAGCGCCGATCGGGCAGCCACACCTCCCAGTCCCTGGTTTCGGCTGCCGTCCATAGGAAATGGATCGATCCGGCTGTGTGTGTCATTGGTATGTAATATGGTAAGCCGTTCTGCACCGGCCAGATCATCTTCAATAAGTGAATTCAACGGCGAACAGAGAATTGCTCCGGTTGTAAGTGCTGACTGATGAATAAATCTTCTTCTACTGAGCATGACTGACACGATTTTCTTCTTTTGCTGAAATGTTTTTTCCTTCCTGCTGAAGCTGTTTTATATAATCAAACAACGCGTCTCTGATGAGGTATCCTTCATTCTGCACAGGTATATCGCGTAATAAATTCATACCATCGCCGCCATTGATGATGTAATCCGAGTTTGCGATGGTGTAATACGTTTCTTCATCCAGCGAAACACCGCCAATCTTTACATTAACTGCTTTTTTATTGCTTATTTGCATCGATAATCCTGCCACCGGCCACCCGCCCCTTGCCGCGATGTAATCCAAAAACTCCTTCAGCACTTTGCCTTTCACTTTCTGGATTAACAGCAGGTTGTCAAACGGCATCAGTTCAAATATTTTTCCTCTGGTTACCTGGCCGGCCGCAAGCTGGTTTAACCGGATACCGCCAGAATTTACAAAGGCTGCATCCACATGTGTTTTGAATTTCACTTTTGCCATTGCCAGCATTGCATCCGTCATAAAATTGCCCAGGCTGCCCTCCGGCTGTTTTTTTTCCAGCGTCGTTTCACACAAACCAACAATCTCTTGCATCTGTGCATTTATTTTGTCTCCATAGGGTTTAACCACATTTTCTACAACGGGGTCGGGGAGAAAGGAAGAATCAAGCCTGTAATAATTATACGTGGCCGAGCCGGCATGAAAAACAGGGTCGCAGGCCGAAAAAGCAACCAGTAAAAAAATCCACAATATCAGTCTTGGACGGGCTAACATAGTTCGCCTTTGAAGGTATAGAAAATTTTGTCTTAAAATGATTTTATTTAAGATGGGCAAATCAAAAAAATCTCCGGAAGCTTTCTTGATAATATTTAAAATTAATCCTTACTTTAGGGTGATAATTTACTGCTATGAGGAAATTTATTTGCTTAATTTTTAGCTTTATTTGTGTTGCACAGTTGTCTGTAGCCCAGCAAAAAAAGGAAAGAAGTACGGCCCGTCTTTCGCTGAAAACAGGATTGAATCACCATCATCTTTCACTCAATGGGCTGGATGAAAACAATTTCGACTCCCGCTGGAAATTTGGATATGTATTTGGCGCTTTTGTAGAAATGAAGGCTTCAGAAAATCTTTACTTTCAACCCGAATTACTTTATACCTCCATGGGAGGAAGGGTACTGAAACCGGGCAACGGTGAGGATAAACTCAGGTTAAATTATATCGCTATTCCGTTGTCGCTTAAGTATAAGATCTGTAACCCGTTTCTTTTCAGCACCGGGGTACAAATAGGCTGGATAATAAGGGCAAAGAACGGAGACAATGATGTTTACAGCGATATCAAAAACAACGAATTTTCTTTGCTGGGAGGATTCGAATACTGGATTGATAAAAAGGTGGTTCTGGGCGCACGGTATATACGCGGGCTGGGCAACATTGGCTATTACACCGATACAAAAGCATTTAACGAAGGCGTGCAGCTTACCATTGGGGTAAAGCTTTAAATATCCATTATTTTGATTTTACTAACCGGTTCGCTCCCGCAGGAACCGGTTTTATTTTTTCAGGATTAATACCTGACAAATGCAAAAGCAACTCACACTGAAACTGCTTCCCTCTGAGGCAGCGAATGAAACAATAGTAAAAAACCTTATTGCTCTTTCTGAAGCAACCGAACCGCAGGCTGTAAACGGCTATCACATTCTTAAAAAATCCATTGATGCCCGCAGTCATCAGCCATGGGTCAATCTTCGTATTCTTGCCTATATCAATGAGCCTGTTCATGCCGTCAACAAAAAAATTGACCTGCTTCTTAAAAATGTACACCAGGCCACCAAACAAATCATTATAATTGGCGCCGGACCCGCAGGGCTTTTTGCGGCCTTAACATTGCTGAAAAACGGCATTAAACCCATTATTCTCGAAAGAGGCAAAGATGTTCGCTCCCGAAGAAGAGATTTGGCCATGCTGAACAAAGAAGGTATTGTAAATCCAGACAGTAATTATTGTTTTGGCGAGGGTGGCGCCGGCACCTACAGTGATGGTAAATTATACACCCGCAGCCACAAACGGGGAAACGTTCAACGGATCCTCCAACTGTTTCATTATTTCGGGGCTGGTGAAGAAATTCTCTATGAAGCCCATCCACATATTGGTACCAATAAACTTCCCGGAATCATCACATCCATCCGCGAAAAAATAACTGAGTACGGTGGTCAAATCTGTTTTCAGGAAAAAGTAACCGATCTCATTGTTCAGAACGATGTTTTACACGGTGTGGTAACTGCTAACGGGGATAAATACCGGGCCGATTCCGTTATTCTGGCCACCGGGCATTCGGCAAGAGATATTTTTGAGCTGCTTTATAAAAAAAATATACATATCGGTGCAAAGCCTTTTGCTCTTGGGGTACGAGTGGAGCACCCGCAAAGCATTATTGATAAAATACAATATCATTGCAATACCAGAGACCGGTTTCTTCCGCCAGCGGCTTATAGCCTTGTGCACAGGGTTAATAACCGGGGGGTATTTTCCTTTTGTATGTGCCCGGGTGGCATCATCGCCCCGGCATCTACAAATAATGATGAACTGGTGGTAAACGGGTGGTCTCCTTCAAAAAGAAATAACCCTTTCGCCAACAGCGGCATTGTGGTCGAAGTCAGCGAAAACGATATTAAAGATTTAAAAGATTTTGAAAAAATAACCGGTGCCCGAAAAAGCATCCTCACCACCGCTCTGTCAATGATGTATTTTCAGAAATACGTTGAAAGAAAAGCACATCAGGCCGGCGGTGGAAAAATAGTGGCTCCCGCACAGCGTCTGGCCGATTTTTGTGAAAATAAATTGTCCTCCTCGCTGCCCGGGTGTTCTTATTTACCCGGTATTCATTCTTCGCTTCTGAAAGAAGTGCTGCCGGGTGCTGTTTACCTGGCGCTCCGGGCCGGCTTTAAAGAATTTGGTAAAAAAATGAAAGGCTATTACACAAATGAAGCCGTGGTGGTGGCTGCAGAGTCCCGTACTTCATCACCGGTGCGTATTCCCCGAAATAAAGAAACGTTGGAGCATCCGCAGATAAGGAACCTGTATCCCTGCGGTGAGGGCGCCGGTTATGCGGGAGGTATTGTAAGCGCTGCCATGGATGGGGAAAAAGTAGCCTCCGTTATAGCAGAAAAAATCCAGCGCTGATGTAATATTTCATTTCTTTTGGAGACCTATTTAGCAGGAAAAAAAATCAACACAGCTTTGTATCCCTGTCTCTATTTTTGCATAACCAAATAATCGGTATGGCTATTCTTGAACTGCAACATCTCAAAAAATATTTTGCCACACAAAAGGCAGTGGATGACATCAGCCTGACGGTGGATGCAGGAAGCATTTTCGGACTGCTGGGTCCCAACGGCGCCGGCAAAACAACCCTGTTGCGGATGATTACCGGCATTTTTTATCCCGATGAAGGAAATATCATTTTTCATGGGAAAAAATTTGACCCCATAAACGATGTGCTGAAGATCGGGTATATGCCCGAAGAAAGAGGGCTGTATAAAAAAATGAAGATTGGCGACCAGGCCATTTATCTCGCCATGCTTAAAGGGCTGAGCCGTAAAGAAGCCATGGAAAAAATCCGGGATTGGTTTGTCCGGTTTGAAATGCAAAGCTGGTGGAATAAAAAAGTGGAAGATCTGAGCAAAGGCATGAGCCAGAAACTCCAGTTTGTAACCACGGTGCTGCACGAGCCTCAGCTCATCATCCTCGATGAGCCCTTCAGCGGACTCGATCCGGTGAACAGCAATCTGATCAAAGATGAAATATACCGGCTTGCAGAAAAGGGAACTACCATAATCTTCAGCACCCATCGCATGGAGCAGGTGGAAGAAATCTGCGACCATATTGTACTGGTGAATAAAGGACAAAAAATACTGGACGGCTCGGTAAAAGATGTAAAACAACGGTTCAAGCAAAATCTTTTTCACGTAGGATTTGAAGAAACACCCGCACTCAATGGCAATGCACCATTTGAAGTGGTACAAGCTAAAGAGCACTCCTATATTATCCGCATCCGCGAAGGGCATAAGCCCAATGAAGCGCTTCAGTATTTTATCCGGCAAAACACTCCTGTAATCGCTTTCAATGAAATACTCCCTTCGCTTAATGATATTTTCATCCGGCTGGTGGAAGGAACGCCGGCGGCACGTCAATTTGAAAATGTATAATAAAATACAGTTCTTATGAATAAGATATGGACAGTGGCTCAAAGAGAATTTCTTACACGGGTACAGAAAAAAACTTTTATCCTCACTACTATACTGCTTCCGCTGCTGATATTCGGGTTTTATGCCCTTATCATTTACTTTGCCGTTAAGGGATCTGATTCCTATAGCATTGTTGTGGCAGACAAAGCCAATGTTTTTAACGGGGCGATTGGGAAAAATGATAACGATGTCACTTTCCGTTTTATGAATGATGAAACGGTGAATGGTCTCCGGAAAAAAGTAGAAAGTGGTGAATTTGACGGGTACATTTACATTCCCGATTCAGCCGATATAACCGGAAAGGATACCATTCAGGTTGTATCGGGCAAAAAAGTGGGGATAGAAACCATTAGCAATGTACAGCAGCGGATCAATAATGCCCTGGAAGAAAAAAAATTACTTTCCTACAACCTTACCCGGAGTCAGCTCGACAGCCTGCAGAAAAGCACACATGTAAAATTTATACGACAGGACGGAGAAGAAGAGAGCAAAAGCAAAGCCGGAGCCAGCTATGCGTTAGGCTTTGTATCAGGCTTTATGATTTATATCATTTTGTTTATTTATGGCACTATGGTAATGAGAGGGGTAATGGAAGAAAAGGTAAGCCGTATATCCGAAGTAATTGTAAGCAGTGTCAAGCCTTTTCAACTTATGATGGGAAAGATTATCGGTATAGGGGGCGTAGGCCTTGTGCAATTCATAATCTGGGGTGTATTGATCATATTTCTTAACCTGTTATTGCCTTTTATATTTCCCGGCCTTACAGAACAGATGCAATCCGGAAGTATGCAATCGCCCCAAATGGCTCAAGCTACGGAAGCGGTCAAAAGCGGAGGCGCCTCCGGTTTTATGCAGGCCCTGAGCCAAATAAACTTTGGGCTGGTAATTGGCTGTTTTATATTCTATTTTTTGGGCGGGTACCTGCTTTATTCTTCTCTGTTTGCGGCCGTGGGCAGTGCCGTAAATGAAGATCCGCAGGATGCTCAAAGTTTGCTGCTTCCTGTAACAATGCCCATCATATTTGCTATTGTAATAATGATGAAAGCGGTGAATGAACCCAACAGCAGTCTGGCGGTATTCGGAAGTATGTTTCCGCTTACTTCACCGGTTGTAATGATGGCCAGAATAGCCCATGGCATACCCGATGGAGTAACGGTAATGCAGCTTGTGCTGAGTATGCTCTTGCTAATCGCTGGTTTTTTACTAACCACCTGGCTGGCCGCAAAAATTTACCGGACAGGTATCTTATTATACGGCAAAAAAATAACATGGAAAGAAATGATCAGGTGGGTAAGACGTTGAAGCAGTGCGACAAGAAATGAAGAGGAGCTTTTATGCTCCCTTTTTTATTTTCTAAATCCAAAGTATTTCAACAAGTACATTAGAGTAAGAAGTTATCCGCTTATCTGTTAAAATTTCCTTTAATCAAATCCTCAGAAATAGATTTACGAAAAATGTCGTATATTTATACGAATATTGTCGTAATCACTAATCTTTAACCGATCAAATCATTTGTATGAATCAAAAGAAATCCATAATCGCCATCTTCAGCGGATTAGCTATGCTGGCCTTGCTTTCTTCAGCCGTTATGGGATGGGATTTTAAAGACACTGCCTATCATTTTTCAGACAATGACCCGTATATGACCGATACCGTGCCGGATAGAAGCAAGATCAAAGAACGGAAGGTACGCGATCTCGATGATGCGCTTATGGAACTGGAGCGGGCCCAGGCAGATCTGGAAAAAACCCTGAATACCGATATGGAAAAAATGAAGAAAGAACTGGCAGAGGGGTTGAAAAAACTAGATGCCGACAGAATTCGCCTTCATATCGGGCAAAGCCTTGCAGAAGTGGATATGGAGGAAATAGAAAAAGAAATCAACGAAGCAATGCTTAAAGTGGAGAAAGAACTGGCTAAAGCAGATCTGGAAAAAATAAGAATGGAAATAAAAGAGTCGCTGGCGGCTATTGATACTAAAAAGATAAAAAAAGAACTGGAAAAAATAAAAGAACTTGACCTTGCCGGGGTGCAGGAGGAAATGGAAAAAGCCCGGAAAGAAATGCAAGAAATTGCCCCCAAACTGGAGAGAGAACTTGAACAAGCCAAAGATGAAATTCAAAAGACCAAAAAAGAATTAAAAGTATTAAAAGAGTTTGTAGACGCACTGGACCGCGATGCCCTTATCGACAAAGACCAGGATTATACCATCGAAATGAAAAAGAACAGGCTCATTATAAACGGCAAAGAGCAAAGCCAGGAGGTGTATAATAAATACCGAAAATTTCTGGAAGGAAAGAAAGATTTCCGGATTAAAAAAAGCGAAGATGATTTCGATATGGACCGGAATAATGACGGCGTAATACGACTGTAAGCTGCATTATATACGGCCTCATTGAAAAGAAATCGTTGTTTTTAATAGGTCATTCATAATATTTCTTAAAGCAGGTCTTTTTTCGTACTTTTAAAAGATAGATTAACTGATCTGCTATTATGAAGAAAGTTCTTTGTGTATTTTTTTGTGCTTTAATCTGTCGGCTGACGGATGCTCAGACGCTTACCTCCTCCAATCTTCCTATTATAATTATCAATACCAACGGGCAAACCATAGTTGACGAGCCTAAGATTATGGCCGACATGGGTATCATTTATAATGGCGAGGGAGTCAGGAATGCTATTTCTGATCCGCGGAATCATTACAATGGTAAAATCGGTATTGAGATCCGGGGGCAATCTTCGCAGATGTTTCCAATGAAAAGTTACAGTATTGAACTCTGGGATGCAGACAGCAATTCCGTTGAGAAAGCATTCTTTGGAATGCCGAAGAATGAAGATTGGGTATTGTATGCCCCTTATACAGACAAGACGCTGATGCGGAATTTTCTTGCCTATACGATGTCAAATGAAATGGGCCGGTGGGCGGCACATTGCCGGTTTGTAGAAGTAGTGCTGAACAATGAGTATATCGGTATTTATGTGTTCATGGAAAGAATAAAAAGGGGCAGCGGTCGGGTAAATATTGCCAAGATGAGTGAAACAGATATATCAGGCGATGCCGTTACGGGAGGATATATTTTCAGCCTGGATAAAGAACCTAACGGATGGTTTTCATCTTATGCGGCCCCTAACTCCCCAACAGCCGCCAGAAGACAATACTCATACGTTTACCCCAAACCCGAAAATATCGTTCAGCAGCAAAAGGATTATATCAAAAACTATGTTGATAGTTTTGAAACTGCTGCGGCTTCGCCCGGATTTCAGGATCCGGTAAAGGGAGTGAGAAGGTTTGCCGATTTATCTTCATTCGCCGATTATTTTATAGTAAATGAAGTCAGCCGTAATATTGACGGTTATCGGTTGAGCGCCTTTTTTTACAAGGATCGTAACAGCAGGAATTCAAAAATTATGGCGGGGCCGGTCTGGGATTTTGATCTGGCCTTCCGCAATGCCGATTATTGTGATGGAAGCAATATCAGCGGCTGGGCTTACATGTTCAATTATATATGCCCCGGAGATGGGGCCGGGCTGATCCCTTTTTTCTGGTACAGATTAATTGAAAGCGATACCGCATTTCGCGGACAATTGCGATGCCGGTGGAAAACATTAAGGTTAACTACGCTTAGTGAGCAACATATTTTTTCATTAATTGATTCAATTGTAAACCTCACCTCGGAGGCAAGACAACGGCATTTTCAAAAATGGCCCGTGCTGGGACAATATGTCTGGCCCAATCCACAGCCGATTCCATCTGATTATAGCGGAGAAATCAGTGCATTGAAACAATGGATCACAAACCGGTTGGCCTGGATTGACGCTAATATACCCAACACCGGCGCCTGTGAAGACTGGCCGCTGAATTTGAAAGGTACTCTTACGGCCGATGTATATCCCAACCCGCTTGGTACAAACAATACCATTGTGGTAAAAACGAAAATGAACCAGGCTGTTTATTTGCGGGTAACTGATGCATTGGGCCGGATAGTTCATTCACAAAAAATAAATGCGGCAGCAGTAAGCAATTATATCACCAATATCAATACCGGCAGCTGGCAAAAAGGTATTTACTTTTTTAGTTTCAGAAATGAAAACGGAGAAACGGTGCTGAAGAAAGTTATAAAATAACTTTGATTTATTTTTTCTCAATTTCTTTAAAAATACTTCCTGCTTTATTATTGGAATGAAACCACCGGAAAAAACGGTGAAGTGAAACTACCTTGCCGACGATAACCAGTGAAGGAGAGCTGAAATTTTTGCCTGCAAAATCAATCGAATATTTTTCAATTGTTGTAATATGTACCTGCTGGTATTGGGTAGTGGCCTGCTCTATCACTGCCAGCGGAGTGTCTGCAGGGCATCCGTATTTCGCCAATTGAGAAACCAGTTGATCCAGGTTTTTGGCAGCCATATAGAAAATCAGAGTATCGCCCGATACAGCAAGCGATTGCCACCTTTCCGCAGTGTAATTACTGTTGGGATTAAAGGTAAGCAACTGCACTCCCTGCGAATAACCACGTGCCGTCAGCGGAATACCTGTGTATGCAGAAGCTCCGGATGCAGCGCTTATTCCGGGAATGATTTCAAAAGCAATGCCGTTTTGAATCAAAGCTTCGATTTCATCCAGTACATTGCTGAAGATTGCCACATCTCCTCCCTTCAGCCGCACTACTCTTTTTCCTCTCAGGGCATGTTCAATGATTAAGGCGGTTACATCTTGCTGTGAATAGGATTTATTACTATATCCCTGTTTTCCCGCAACGATTACATGAACATCTTTATGTGCATAAACCGAAATAATTTCAGGATTCACCAGCCGGTCAGAAATAATAACATCTGCACTTCTGAGAAACTTTTGCAGTTTAATCGTAATAAGTTCCGGATCGCCTGGCCCGGCTCCGGCAAGAATGACAATACCTTTCTTCCGTGTTTCGGGCATAGATCCTGTATTATTGTAACAACACTGCGGCTACCGTACTGTTACTGGTTTCGTCTATTAAAATAGCACAGCCATTGGCGCTTAATTTTTCATAGCTGTCATATGCAAGCGGAGAGGCTGTCTTGATTGATGCTTTCACAACTTCATTCAGTTTGATTACGCCATCAACGGGCTGATGCTGTAAAGTGTTAACATCAATTTTATAATCAACCTGACGTACCATAGCTCTTACCTGGCGGCTATTGTGCTGTAAAAGATATTTATTTCCCAGTTGTAAAGGTTTTTCATCGAGCCAGCAAAGCAATACCTCAGCTTCATTATTTACTACCGGCAGGTCATCTGTTTTTACAATCGAATCACCCCGGCTGATATCAATGTCATCGGCTAGGTGAATAACAGCGCTTTGGGGTGCAAATATTTCTTCTACCTCCTTGCCTGCAATTTCCAGCTTGCTGATCACGGATTCAATATGCTGCGGAAGTATGGTTATCTTATCTCCTTTTTTATAAACGCCGCTGATAACAGTACCTGCGTAACCCCGGTAGTCGTGCAGTTCAGTTGTTTGGGGACGCAATACCAGCTGCACCTGAAAGCGGGGGCGTTTGAGGTTAACATCTTTTTCAATCTCGATATCTTCCAAAAACTGCAACAATGGTTTCCCCTCAAACCATTTCATGTTTTGTGAACGATTCACAATGTTGTCTCCCTGCAGGGCGCTGATGGGGATGTAAGCAACGTCAGTCAAGCCTAAGTTGTTGGCTACTTTGTTATAATCGATCACAATGTTGTTGAACACATCCTGAGAATACCCGGCCAGATCCATTTTGTTTACTGCGACAATTATGTGCGGTATTTTCAGTAATGAAGCAATGATGGAATGACGCCGTGTTTGTTCTACCACTCCCTGCCGGGCATCGATCAGAATAATCATCAGGTTGGCATTCGAAGCACCGGTAATCATGTTGCGGGTGTACTGCACATGCCCGGGGGCATCGGCAATTATGAATTTTCTTTTCGGTGTGGAAAAATAACGATAGGCTACGTCAATAGTAATGCCTTGCTCTCTTTCTGCCCGCAATCCATCAGTGAGCAGGGCAAGGTCTACTTCACCTGCATTTTTGTTTTTAGTTGACCTTTGAAGGGCCTGCAACTGATCGACCAGGATATTCTTACTATCGTACAGCAAGCGGCCGATCAGTGTACTTTTACCGTCGTCTACGCTTCCGGCAGTAATAAATCGTAATAAATCCATAAACCCTGTTTCTTACGGGTGATTTAATTTGTATTGAACTACAAGCAGGGAACCGGTTGATTGAAAACGGACTGAATACAAATCCTTTTCAGATGGCCTTTTAGGCCGGCGTTAAAAATATCCATTTTTCTTCCGGTCTTCCATTGCTGCTTCGGTTACTTTATCATCTATTCTTGTTTCGCCTCTTTCGCTGATTCTGCTAGCCATGATTTCTTCCACCACTTCATCCAATGTTTCGGCAGATGATTCAACCGCTGCTGTACAGGTCATATCGCCTACGGTACGGTAACGTACCTTTTTAACAAACACTTCGTCTGTTTCATCGATCTGTATGTAGGGCGATACCGCAATCAGTTGCCCTTCGTGCCGGATTACTTTTCGTTCGTGTGCAAAATAAATAGACGGCAATCCTATTTTTTCACGGCGTATATAATTCCATACATCCAGCTCAGTCCAGTTGCTGATCGGAAAAATTCTTACATTCTCTCCTTTGTGTATGCGTCCGTTATAAATATTCCACAATTCCGGCCGTTGTAGTTTAGGATTCCATTGTCCGAATTCATCGCGGACGGAGAATATTCTTTCCTTCGCTCTTGCTTTTTCCTCATCTCTCCGGGCTCCGCCAATGCAGGCATCGAACCTGAATTCTTCAATCGTATCGAGCAGTGTGTAAGTCTGCAGCCAGTTGCGGCTGGCAAATTTTCCTTTTGGTTCCGTCAGGTTTTTGGCACGGATTGTGTCCTCCACCTTCCGCACAATCAAAGTAGCTCCTGTTTCTTCTGCCAAAGCATCACGAAAATCCAGCGCCTCCTGAAAATTGTGACCGGTATCAATATGTACAAGCGGAAAAGGAATTTTCACGGGAGCAAATGCTTTTCTGGCCAAATGAACCAAAGTGATCGAGTCTTTACCACCGCTGAACAGCAAAGCAGGTCTTTCAAACTGCGCAGCAATTTCGCGGAAGATATGTATGCTTTCCGCTTCCAGTTCTGCCAGATAATCCAAATGATACTGACGCATTTTTATTAGTCTACTTTTTTAGTAGGGTATAAAGGTACGGTTTTATGGCGACTTGCCGGGTCATTTTGGTTAATAAACATAAAAAAACAACGGTTAAACTACTGTTTGTTTGATTCGGGTGCGTGAACATGAAGACCACATTCTTTCGCTGTACTATCTTCCCACCACCACCGGCCGGCCCGAAAATCTTCGCCGGGCCTTATGGCACGGGTACAAGGCGCACATCCGATGCTCACGAACCCGCGGTCGTGCAGGGCATTGTAAGGTACATGGTGTTCGCTGATATATTTTTTTACTTCTTCGGTAGTCCAGTGTAAAAGCGGATGATATTTTATTATATGATTCGAATCATCCCACTCCAGTTGCGGCATGTCGTGCCTGCTCACCGAATGGCCGGCGCGAATGCCGGTAATCCATACTTTTTTACCTTTCAATGCTCTCTTCAGCGGTTCCACTTTTCGGATATGGCAGCATTGTTTCCGGTTTTCTACCGATTCATAAAAACTGTTTGGCCCTTTTTCGGCAATGAAATGCTGTAATGTTTCGGCATCGGGATAATAAGCGGTTATTTTTTGTTTATACTTTTCCAGGGTGCTGTTCCATGTTGCATAGGTTTCAGGAAACATCCGCCCGGTATCCAGCGTAAATACGTCTACCGGAATTTTGTTATTGAAGATAATATGACTGATCAACTGGTCTTCCCAGCTGAAACTGGTGGAGAATGTTACTTGCTGCGGAAATATTCCGGTAAGTATATTCAGGCTTTCCTCAATGGATTTACCATTCAGTTGTTGCGAAATGGCTTCTAGTTGTTTAATCGGTTCCATTATTCAGGGCAAATTTACACCCGCCAGTTCCAAACTTTTCTTTTTTAACTTTCTTATTTCAATATCATCAATTACCGGGTCGGGGCAAAGAATCAGCGATGTGTTGTTTTCCTTCCACCAGCTGTTGTTTTTTAGTTCGCGAAACGGGAGCATTCCGACCAGGTATTTTCTTTTTTCCTGTGCATGCCACTCTTCTATATATTCAAATTTTTCTTTTGGTATATAGCGGATGTCTTCAAAGCTGATATAGGCACGAACGAAAAAATCATCTGTCATTTCATTTTGCCGGTGGTGGTAGCGTTTTTTATATTCGTAATGATAATCATATCGCAAAGCGGAAATATCACTCAGAACGGCAGAAGCTGTAGGAAAACTACCGGCGCCCTTTCCATAAAAAAACTGTTTATCAGCAAATCCGCTTTCTATCACCACTCCGTTGTATTCATTCTTCACAAAGGCAAGATGGTCATCCTGCCTCACAAACTGAGGTAATACAAAAGCAGCCACTTTACCATTTTGTAATTTTTGCGCCTGGGCCACCAGTTTTATTTCATAGTGTTTTTCTTTGGCAACCAGGGCATCGTTAAGCTGTATATTTTGTATACCACTGAAAACAATATTTTCCGGTTTTTCCACTATGCCATATGCATGATTAAGCAATATGACCCATTTGTGCACTGCATCATGGCCTTCTACATCCAGCCGCGGATCGGTTTCGGCAAAGCCCAGTTGCTGTGCCAGTAACAGAGCTTCATAAAATTCAAGTTTGTCCTCAAATATTTTGGTAAGAATAAAGTTGGTCGATCCGTTAACTATTGCTTTGATACCATGGAGCAGGTCATTATCATAATATTCTTCCAGGTTTCTTATAACGGGGATGGATGCGCAGGCAGCCGCTTCGCACAGAAAGCTGCGGCCCGTTTCTTTTTGCAGGTGCAATAACTCAGGCAAATGCCCGGCGATCATTTTTTTACTGGCGCTTACCACCTCTTTGCCGTTTCGCAGTGCTGTGGTTACAATGTCAAATGCAGCATCTGCTTCATTGATCACTTCCACGATGACATTAATATCCGGGTCATTGAGTAAACTATTTTTGTCGGTGGTGAATAATCCAGCCGGGGCGTTTCTTTTTTTATAAGGGTCTTTTATACAGATTTTCTTTATTTCTGCTTTCAGCGAAGGGGTTTGCTGCAGTATCCTGTACAATCCTTCGCCTACCACACCGAAGCCAAACAGACCGATGGTTAATTGTTTATGGGTTTCCATTTTATTCGTTTACTGCTTTTAGATTATAATATGGTTTTGATTCCACAAATTCGCTGATCGCGGATTGTAGTTTTTCATATTCAAGCAAAAAGCCATCGTGGCCATAAATAGAATCAATCATCTTGTACTTTGCTCCGGCAATATTTTTAGCAAGAAACAGCTGTTCTTCCGGAGGAAAAAGCAGGTCGGTGCTGATACTGATAACCAGCGTTCGGGCTTTTATTTTCTGCAATGCTTTTTCAACACACAACCTTCCGCGACCCACGTCATGTGCATCCATACTTTGGCTGAGCCGGTAATAGCTGAAGGCATTAAACCGTTTGCCCAGTTTTTCGCCCTGATAGCGCTGATAGCTTTCCGCCGCTTCGCCACCAAAGGGATGCAAAGCGGGCCAGGGGGCTTTTTTATCTCTTGGCTGTGTGGAGTTATAGGTATGATAATGCCGGTAGCTGAGTAGAGCAAGGCTGCGGGCCACTTTCATTCCTTCGATGCCGGCTTCGTTCTTGTTTTCTTTCCATGTGGGGTCGGTTTCGATGCACATCCGCTGCGATGCATTGAATGCAATGCCCCAGGGCGAGTGTTGTGCATTGGTGGCTATCGGGATGATATGTTCAAACAGGTCAGGCTCTTCAATGGCCCATTCCAGCAATTGCTGCCCGCCCATACTGCCGCCAATACCAATATGAATCTTATCAATTCCAAGCGAATTTTTCAGCGGCTGATACGCTCTTATCATATCCCGGGTGGTGAAGAGGGGAAACTGGTGATGCCAGGGTTGCCCTGTTATACTATTCTTTTCCAGAGGCCCGATACTGCCGTAACAGCTGCCGGGCATATTAACGCAAATGATATAATAACGGGAAGGATCAAAAAATTTATTGGTACCGGTGAGTCCGGGCCACCATTCGGCCGGATCGCTGTTTGCCGTTAGTGCATGAAATATCCATACCACGTTATCTTTTGCTTTGTTTAACTTTCCGTGTGTGGTGTATGCAAGGTGATATTGCGGAAGTGTAATACCGTTTTCCAGCAAGAAAGACTGATTGTATGTAAAAAGCTGTGTCGACATGCGTATCTGTTTTGTTTGAATAAAAGCGGCGCTTAACAGGAAAAAGCAAGGCAGGCAAACAAAAAAGCTCACCTGAGTCAGATGAGCTTTTATCGAGAAAAAGTTTAAGCAAGCTGTTGATCTGACTTATCTGCCCCGGACCACCATGTCGGGGATGGAGTTGGCACCTTTTTCCCTGCGAAGCGGGAAGAGGTTGTCAAGGCTTCATCGGGCCATATCCCTCTGCCTTTCTTGATAAGCATACCGGTAATACCGGATATAAAGAACTGGTGCAAAGATAAATGGCTGCATTGGAAATTTCCAAATCCTGGACTGAAATAAGTGCAAACAGATGTTTGCCAAAAAAAGAGGCTGCCGGTGGCAACCTCTTTTTCCTGATCTGTCCTCTATACCCTTTGAGATGTATATATACTGGTTTACATAGGATTATTTTTGGCGGTTGTTACCGCTTGCTTTGTTCCTGTGTAAAGCCAGGGTTTTTCACTGGTTTCTTTTGCCGGGGCAGTTTTAGAAATTTTTATTTTCTCAGTTGATATTACCTTTTCATTATTCTCCTCCTGTACGAAAGCAGAAGCCGGATTATTGCCGTCAAACTTTTTTCCAATACATATGTTTAAAATATTTTGCTCTTTGTCGTAAATCAGTGTTCCTTCAGGCACATCGTTGCCTTCTTCCGTTTTCTGCTTCATGATTTTGTAGGTGGCGGGCGACTTGTACAAAATGGCTTTTACTTTACCCTGCGGTAGCCCGGAAATCCATACAAAGGCTTTATTGACCGGATCGAGAGAAACAGTAAGCAGCAGTTGTTCGCCGCTTGTTGACTCAAAAGTGCCGATTACCGGAAATACTTTATCAACGCTAAGCGTTTCAGGCATTTCATTCAGGTGGTATTTGGATGTAATGGCCGTAACGGTAGGGTTGGTGCTTGCCGGTTCTTTTTTTTCTTCGCCCTGTGCATTAACAATGGCCAGAGAGGATAATAAAAGGATGCCTGCAAGTAATGCTGGTTTTTTCATATTTAGTTTTTTGAGTTGATGATGAAATGGGTACTCAACTTATTTCTGCAAAATATTATGCCAGAAATATTTTATGTGGAAAACTTGGGAATGAAATAAGTTAGCCGGCAAAGTAAAGTTGGCATTTATAAACAGTTTCGTCATCCGGTTGTTCTTATCTTCGTTCTTCTCCGCATGGCAAACACAGGAAATAACGGGCTACGGGTAAATGGTCACAGCGATTTTATCGAAGTAGCCGGCGCCCGGGTGCATAATCTCAAGAATATTGATATTGATATACCTAAAAACAAACTCGTTGTCATTACAGGTATTAGCGGCAGCGGAAAATCGTCGCTGGCATTCGATACAATTTACTCGGAAGGGCAAAGACGTTATCTGGAAACTTTCGGCGCCTACGCACGGCAGTTTATAGGCGATATGGAACGGCCGGATGTGGACAAAATCACCGGTCTATCGCCGGTTATTTCCATAGAGCAGAAAACAACCAATAAAAATCCCAGGTCAACAGTGGGAACGGTTACAGAAATTTATGATTTCATGAGGCTGTTGTTTGCCCGGGCAGGCGAAGCTTATTCGTACAACACCGGCAAAAAAATGGTGAAGTGGAGCGAAGAAGAGATTGTTGAAAATATTTTTAAAAAATATAAAAATGCTCAGATTATCCTGCTGGCACCACTGGTGCGGGGGCGAAAAGGACATTACCGGGAATTGTTTGAGGATGTAAGGAAGAAAGGTTTTCTGAAAGTGAGGATAGACGGGGAAATAAAGGATCTGATTCCCAAGATGCAGGTTGACAGGTACAAAATTCATGATATAGAACTGGTTGTTGACAGGTTGAAGGTTACAGCCGAAATGAAATCCCGGTTGAGCCACAGTGTACAGCAGACTTTAAAGCTGGGAAAGGATCTGATGTTTGTTGCCGTATCACATTTTGCCGAAGAGCAGGATTCACCTCAACACAAATCCCGAAAAAAACCTGACCGAGCGGATGTCCAATCGGGCAGTATTGCAAAAACGCAAAATTCTTCTGCGAGCAGCAGGGTAGAAGTAGTTTCTTATTCCCGCCGGCTGATGTGTGAGGATACGGGAATCAGCTACGAAGAACCCTCGCCCAATTCCTTTTCCTTTAACTCACCTTATGGGGCCTGCCCGGTATGCCGGGGGCTGGGTACTATGTTTCATGTAAATATGAATGCAGTAATTCCTGACGACAATCTCAGTATTAATGACGGGGGAATTGCACCGTTGGGTGAAGAAAGAGAAGCTTATGTTTTCCGTCAGGTACAGGAGGTGGCGAAGAAACAGAAAATTTCGCTCACAACACCCATAAAAAAACTCAGTCGCAAAGCGCTGAATATTATTTTATACGGGAATGAAGAGGGAACCGAAGCCGAGGTGGATTTTGAAAATATGAAGTTTGACCCGGCGGGTCCTTTTGAAGGTATCGTAAATATGCTGAAGCGATGGTTCTATAATGGGTACAGTGAGGGATTGAGAGACTGGGCCGAGGGATACATGCAAATGAAGCCCTGTGAAAGCTGTGATGGCACAAGGCTGAAAAAAGAAAGCCGGTGGTTTAAAATTGACGGAAGGAATATTGCCGAACTCAGTGAAATGAATTTGGATAATCTGGCAGCATGGTTTGATGGTATCGAGCTCAGAATATCGGATAAACAAAAAGCAATTGCCAAAGATGTGCTTAAGGAAATCCGCGAACGGCTTCAGTTTTTGCTGGATGTGGGGTTGTCGTATCTTACCATCAACCGGCCGGCAAAAACATTAAGCGGCGGCGAGTCGCAGCGGATACGGCTGGCCACACAGATCGGATCGCAGTTACAGGGCATTACTTATATTCTTGATGAGCCATCCATCGGGCTTCACCAGCGGGATAATCACCGGCTGATTGAAGCCCTGAAAAATCTGCGGGATGTTGGCAACAGTGTGCTGGTAGTAGAGCACGATAAAGATATTATGCTTGCTGCCGATCACCTCATCGATATCGGACCCCGCGCCGGCTTTCATGGCGGCCGGGTTGTAGCCAAAGGAAAGCCATCAGATATTCTGCAACTCGATACATTAACAGCGGCCTACCTGAGTGGCAAAAAAAGAATCAGTATTCCGCATACCCGGCGAAAAGGCAATGGCAAATTTCTGGAGCTGAAAGGAGCAAAAGGCAACAACCTTCAGAACGTGAATGTGAAATTTCCGCTCGGAAAATTTATTGTAGTTACGGGGGTAAGCGGAAGCGGCAAATCCACATTGATCAATGAAACGCTTTATCCCATTCTCTCCAGGCATGCCTATAACTCGCGTATAACGCCGATGGAGTATAAAAGCATTTCGGGGCTGGAACATATTGATAAAGTAATTGAAATCGACCAGTCACCCATTGGCCGCACCCCCCGAAGCAACCCGGCTACCTACTGCGGATTTTTTTCCGATATAAGAACTTTATTTGCATCCGTGCCCGAAGCAAAAATCAGAGGATATACGGCGGGCCGTTTTTCATTCAATGTAAAAAGCGGTCGCTGTGATGTATGCGAGGGTGGCGGCATGCGGGTTATTGAAATGAATTTTCTTCCGGATGTGTATGTGCATTGCGAAAAATGCAATGGCAAGAGATATAACCGCGAAACCCTTGAAATAAGATACAAGGGCAAATCAATTGCCGATGTACTGGAAATGACGGTGGAAGAAGCCGTGGCATTTTTTCAGAATGTTCCCTATCTCTATCGAAAAATTAAAGTACTGGAGGAGGTGGGATTAGGGTACATCACGCTTGGGCAGCCGGCCACCACACTCAGCGGCGGAGAGGCCCAACGCATAAAACTGGCCACCGAACTTGCAAAAAGAGATACGGGCAAAACATTTTATATCCTGGATGAACCTACCACCGGCCTGCATTTTGAAGATATTCAGCATTTGCTTGATGTATTGAATAAACTTACAGACCGGGGAAATACCATTCTGGTAATCGAACATCATATGGATGTAATTAAAGTGGCCGATCATATTATTGATCTTGGACCCGAAGGTGGTGACGGAGGCGGAAAAATTCTTTTTGAAGGAACCCCGGAAGAGCTGATAAATTGTAAAGAAAGCTATACCGCTGTTTTCCTAAAAGAGGAACTGAAACAATAATTTCCTGTTTTTTTCTAAATGAATCAAATAGTATTCAACGGAAATTTTGTACAGGCAAATGAAAAAATCGCCGGTACCGCTAACCGCGGGCTGCGCTACGGCGACGGATTATTTGAAACCATGAAAATGGTAAACGGAAAAATCCTGTTGGATGACTATCACCGGCAACGGTTGTTTTATGGCCTCGCTCTGATGAAATTTAAAGTCCCTGCCGGTTTTACCTGGGATGTACTGATAAAAAAAGCCACTGAACTTGCCCGAAATAATAACTGCAGCGTTTTTGCCAGAATACGATTAATGCTATTCAGAGATGATGAGCCCCTGCGGCAGGGGGGTAATGGAAAAGTAAACTATGCCATCGAAGCTTCATCCCTGGACCGGTCGTATAAATCGTTTCATAAAGAAGGTATAATAACCGGGCTGCACCCCGATATACGAAAGTCGTGCGACAAATTTTCTAATCTTAAATCAGCCAACTACCTGCCGTATGTGATGGCGGCCGTTTGGGCAAAAGAAAAGAATTGGGATGATTGTTTGATCTTAAACAGCAACGGAAGAATTTCGGATAGCTCGGTTGCAAATGTTTTTTTGATAAAGAACGGCAGGATTTTTACGCCTGCCCTTGCCGAAGGATGCGTGGCCGGTGTGTTAAGGAGATATCTGGTGGACGAATTGCCAAAAAGAGGTTATGCTGTTTCAGAAACGGTTGTTTCGATAAGTGATATCGAAAGCGCTGATGAAATTTTTCTTACCAACGCACTTTATGGTATCCGGAAAGCAGCGGTTTTTGGTAAAAAGATGTATGCGGGAGAAATGTCGGCATTGTTGTACAAAGAATTTATTGAACCAATGAATTTTGGAAACTGAACTTTTTTTTATTCTGGTTGTTTTTTGCCTGAACCAATATTCGGATATTGTACCGGAAAATAAATATCATTTGGTTTCGCCGCGATCTGCGGCTGCACGATAATGCCGCCCTGTATCATGCATTAAAAGAAGGCAAACCGGTACTTCCTGTTTTTATTTTCGACCGTCACATACTTGATGAATTAACAGAACAGCAAGACCGGCGGGTTGAGTTTATTCATCAATCGCTCCGGCAAATGCAGGAACAACTTGTAAAAATGGGCTCAACCCTCGATGTACGCTACGGATTCCCGCATGCGGTATTTGAACAACTGCTCCGCGATTATGAAATAGAAAAAGTATTTGCCAATCACGATTATGAGCCCTATGCCCAAAAAAGGGATACAGCTGTAAAAAAACTGCTGGAAGAACACGGTGTTTCATTTCACACATTTAAAGATCAGGTGATATTTGAAAAAGACGAAGTGGTAAAAGACGATGGCCAACCGTATACCGTTTTTACTCCTTATGCAAAACGATGGAAAGCACGGCTGAATGCGTTTTATCTTTCTTCTTACCCTGTTAACAACTATTTTAACGCCTTTTATAAACAGAAACCCAAACCGGTTCCTTCTTTGCAATCAATGGGTTTTTTGGAATCCGGGATGCCGTTTCCGTCCTCATCCTGGAAAAAAGAGGTAATCAGTAATTATAAAGAACAACGCGATTACCCTGCCATAAACGGCACTTCACGGCTAAGCGTTCACCTGCGCTTTGGAACAATAAGTATAAGAGAACTGGCCAGGGAGGCCGGTAAAATGAGTGAAGCTTTTCTTAATGAACTTATCTGGCGCGATTTTTATCACATGATACTCTGGCATTTTCCGCAGGTAGTGCAGCATGCTTTTAAGCCCGGGTATGATCATATCCGATGGAGAAATAATGAGTCGGAATTCCGACGGTGGTGTGAAGGAAAAACCGGTTATCCGATTGTGGATGCAGGAATGAGGGAGCTTAACGAAACAGGTTATATGCACAATCGTGTTCGCATGATTGTAGCTTCTTTTTTGACAAAGCATTTACTCATAGACTGGCGGTGGGGCGAAGCTTATTTTGCCAAAAAACTTCTTGATTTTGATTTGGCGGCCAATAACGGCGGATGGCAGTGGGCTGCGGGTTGTGGTTGTGATGCTGCTCCCTATTTCAGAATTTTTAATCCCTATCTGCAGGCAAAAAAATTTGATCCCGAATTGAAGTATATCCGCAGGTGGGTTCCGGAATTTGAGCAGCTGGCTTATGTTACTCCCATTGTTGATCATGAGTTTGCCCGAAAAAGATGTCTTAAGGTTTTTTCAGAAGCGCTAACACAGAAATGAAAAAACCGGTTATCGGGTACTGCAAAACGGCGCTTTGAAAACGTGTTCAGTCAAAGCATTTCGGAAAGGTTTCTGCATTTCATATTGCTTTAACGGGATTCTGTTTTTGAGCAAAACATTCCGTCAGGCAAATTGCTGCATCGGTTTTTTTATTTTGAAATGAGCTATCAGAGAAAGAATGATTCGCCTGACTTTAGGGTCCGATTTTTCAGGAAAGGAAGAGTTCTTCTGATCTGACGCTTTGACCGGAAACGTCTCCCGATCCGGAATAAAGTTTGTACAAAGACGCTATCGCCTGCCTGCCCCCCGTGTTCAGGTCAATGGAAAAATCATTTACATAAAGTTCGATGTGCTTTCGCATAATATCCTCTTGCATTTCCCGGGCATTTGCTTTTACAAAATCGCTAAGCTGCGGATAGTGTGCCCATGCATGTCCGATACTTTTTCTAATTAGCAGCTCTATCTGTAAGGCAATTGATTTATCTATTGATTTTTTGATGGCAATTCCCCCCAATGGAATCGGAATATTCATTTTTTCTTCCCAGTATTCGCCAAGATCGATTACTTTAAAAAGACCTTTTTGCTGGTAGGTAAACCGGTTTTCGTGAATAATTACACCCAGGTCGGTTTCTTCATTCAGCACAGCATCTTCAATGGCAGAAAAAATCATGAACCGTTTTTTTGTCACTTTGGGATAGGCAAACGAAAAAAGTAAATGTGCCGTTGTATTTTTTCCGGGCAAAGCAACCACCGCATTCTGGAATTGGGAATCCGGAACCGGAAATTTTGAAATCAGCAGGGGGCCTACGCCTTTTCCCAGGGCGCCTCCGCTGTTCAGCAGAATATATTTATCCTTGTTTTGAAAAAATGCCGGAAAGCTGAGTTTGGTGATATCCAGTTTGCCTTCTTCTGCCCATTGGTTCAGCGTTTCCACATCTTCAAGCACCGGTTCAAACGTAATACCGGCAGTATCCATTTTATTATTGACCAGTGCATCAAATATAAACGTGTCGTTCGGGCAGGGAGAAAGGCCTAAAGTGAATTTCATATTTTTCAATAACAATAACCGGTATTCAGTAATCAATATCCGTCATCCGGGTTAATGCCGCCTGCTGAATATTGTTCATTGAGCGTTTCTACAAACCGGATGAGTTGATCATTTAGATTGGCAACCGACTTTTGTAAGTCCCATTTTCTTTTATCTCTTTCACCTATGTAGTTCGAAATACTTCTCAGCTGCACAAAAGGAACGTTTTCCATCAGGCAAACATAATGTAAAGCGGCTCCTTCCATCGACTCTACTACGGGTTTGAAATAGTTTTTATAAAACTTTATTTTTTGCTTATCGGTTGTTATTTCATTAACAGATATTCCTTTAACAGGTTTCAGCTGTGTTTTTTTTAATATATCGGTATACGGATTTACCAGCCACCCTTTTTTGAACGGATATTGATCATGCGGAACCAGCTTCAGGTCAAATAGTGTTTTCAGTTTTTTCATTTCAATCACGCTTTGATCGGCAATGGTTTCCTGCTTTACCACAACAACCGACCCCAAAGAAATCTTAGCATTAAAACAACCACCCACACCAGCCTGTATAACCAAATCGGGGCGTTTTATGTACAATTGCCGGGTAATGTGATGGCTGGCTGCTGTAAGACCTATGCCGGTTATCAGCACATCAATATGAATAAAATTCCTTTTCTGTGATTGTTTCCAGTGTTCCAGAAAAGGGACAATCTCTCTGGCTGTGGCGGCTGTAAGTAAGCAAGTCATAGTGTGAAACGGCAGCAGGCAAATGTCGTATTTCCTTTTTAATAATTGCTATGCATTAACTTTGCAGGCCTCAACAGCAAGATGAAAATGGTGTACCTGACAAGAATAGAGCATTTCAACGCAGCGCATAAACTTTATAACCCTGCCTGGAGCCGCGAAAAAAATGAGCAAGTTTTCGGCAAGTGTGCCAACGAAAACTGGCATGGGCATAATTTCGAACTGTATGTTACTATAAAAGGCACGCCGGACCCCGAAACCGGATTTATTTTTGACGCCAAAAAATTAAGTGCGATCATTAATGAACATGTAATTGAAAAGCTGGATCATAAAAACCTGAATGTTGACGTAGATTTCATGAAAGGCAAGATGTGTTCAATCGAGAACCTGGTAACAGAAATATGGAACCAATTGGTACCTCGCCTGCCCGTAAATGTGAAACTTCATTGCCTCAAACTGGTAGAAACAGCAAAAATCTACGTAGAATATTACGGAGAGGTATAGCCCTTCTGAACTTTTTTCTTTTTATTTCGTTATACTTCGTCAAATCCATGACTTTTCTTTCGGAAAGAAAAATGTTATTTCGTATTTTGAAGTATGGCAAACAGAGTGGCAGTGTACAGGCGGGAGCATTTTAACGCGGCTCACCGGCTGCACAATCCCGGCTGGGATGATGAAACAAATAAAAGGGTTTTTGGCAAATGCAACCTTCCTAATTACCATGGTCATAATTATGAACTGGTTGTAAGAATAACAGGCCAGCCGGACAGAAATACCGGTTATGTAATGGACATGAAAGATCTTTCAAATCTTATAAAAAAAGAAATAGTCGCAAGATTTGACCATAAAAATCTGAATCTTGATACAGCTGAATTCAAAAATCTGAATCCTACCGCAGAGAATATTGCCATTGTCATATACAATTTGCTAAGACCGCATATTGATGACACCAAAGACTTGCAAGTAAGATTATATGAAACGCCACGAAACTATGTTGACTACCCGGCCGAGTGAAGTGTTTGGGGTCCGAAACAACGGGCTTTGGTTAAATCGGAAATTTATTATTTGTATCTTTTTCTTATGTCATATAAAAAAACAGAACAGTACGAAGACAAAATCACCTCAGGGTTGATTGAAAATTATGGTGAGATATTATCTCTGTTGGGAGAAGACAGGCACAGGGAGGGTTTAAAGAAAACACCCGAGCGGATTGCCAAAGCCATGCAATACCTAACCCAGGGATACCGCATCGACCCCAAGGCCATTATCAACTCGGCCCGCTTCCATGAGCAAATGAGCGAAATGATCGTGGTAAAAGACATTGAATTATATAGTATGTGCGAACATCACATGCTGCCTTTTTTTGGCAAAGCACACGTGGCATATATCCCCAACGGATGGATTACCGGATTAAGCAAGATTGCGCGGGTGGTCGATGTATTTGCCCGCCGGCTGCAGGTACAGGAGCGGCTTACCATACAAATCAGGGATGCTATAAAAGAAACACTGGACCCGCTGGGGGTAGCAGTGGTAATAGAAGCCCAGCACCTGTGTATGATAATGAGGGGTGTGCAAAAGCAAAATTCAGTAACGACAACGTCCGCATTTTACGGAGAGTTTCACAAAAATTCGACCCGCAGCGAGTTTCTGAAACTAATCAGTGCCGATTTGGGTTAAACCAATATATTTGCGTTGTAAAGAAGTTTGGTTGTCATTCAATCAAACTTTTTTACTTACGGGCGGGGGGGAAAATCTTCTAAATATGAAACAGGCTTTTGTTTTTCCGGGCCAGGGTTCGCAGTTTACCGGCATGGGAAAAGAACATTATGAAAACAATGTTTTTGCAAAAAAACTATTTGAACAGGCCAATGAAATTCTCGGGTTTCGTATTTCCGATATCATGTTCAGCGGTACCGATGAAGATCTCCGGCAAACAAAAGTGACACAGCCCGCCGTTTTTTTACATTCCGTGATTGCCTATAAGACTATCGACCCTTCATCAGATACGGGTTCAAAACCGGATATGGTAGCCGGTCACTCCCTTGGCGAATTTTCTGCGCTGGTAGCTAACGGAAGTTTAAGTTTTGAAGATGCACTACAGCTGGTAGCGGTAAGGGCCCGGGCCATGCAAAAGGCCTGCGAAGCGCAACCATCCACCATGGCAGCAGTATTAGGGCTGCCCGATGAAAAAGTAGAAACGATCTGCGCCGAGGTACAGAAAGAAACAGGGGAAACCGTAGTGCCGGCCAATTACAACTGCCCCGGTCAGCTGGTAATCAGCGGATCCGTAAAAGGAGTGGAAGTAGCCTGCGAAAAAATGAAAGCAGCAGGAGCAAAAAGAGCCTTGCTATTGCCCGTGGGCGGAGCATTTCACTCCCCTTTAATGGCGCCCGCAAAGGAAGAATTAAAAGCAGCCATTGAAACAACTACATTTTATACACCTACCTGCTCCATTTACCAAAATGTGGTGGCAAAGCCCGTGATGGATAAAGACGAGATAAAGCAGAATCTCATTAACCAACTGACCGGTCCGGTTCGCTGGACGCAAACCGTGCAAGCCATGATCGCCAATGGCGCTACCAGGTTTACTGAGGTGGGTCCCGGTAAAGTATTGCAGGGCCTGATCCTGAAGGTGGATAAAACCGCCGAAGTAAATGGCGTCGGGTGAAAGTAAATTCTCCTAAACAGGGATTGAACAATTCACCCATTCAGCATCAAAACGGGCATTGTATTTTTTATAAAATTGAATGGCGGGTTCGTTCCATTCAAGCACCTGCCACACGATCGCGTTAAGATTTTTTTCTTTCGCTTCCTCAATCAGCCGATCCATCAGCCGTTTGCCAATGCCTTTGCCCCTTGCTTTTTCCGTTACAATAATATCTTCCAGATACATTCGTTGCCCTTTCCAGGTAGAATAACGGATATAATACAATGCAAAACCCAGAATCTGATGGTTTTCCTCAGCTACAAAAGCCCACCATACCGGTTTTTCGCCAAAACCGCTTTCAATGAAATGTTCCGGCGTTACCGTTACTTCATTTGGCGCTTTTTCATAAGCTGCCAGTTCTTTAATCAATTCAAGAAGCCGCGGACAGTCTTCTTTAACCGCTCTGCGAATTTTTATTTCCATATTAACAGCATGACATCTTTGAGCTATAAAAATTTTCTTTTATTAAATGTTCATAACCTTCTTTAGGGAGTTTGTAGATAGCCCGGTCCTTTCACAAACCTTCCCGGTCGGGCACCGGTATGCTCACCATTTTTTAATACCTGCACGCCATTTACAAAAACGTGAATCATACCTTCGGCATACTGATGTGGTTTTTCAAACGTAGCGTTATCTTTCACTTTGGCCGGGTCGAAAACTATAATATCGGCAAAGTGGCCGGGTTTCAGTTCGCCTCGCTTTTTAATCTTTAATGTAGTGGCAGGAAGTTTGGAAAGTTTTCGAATGGCTTCGGGCAGACTGATGAGTTTTTCTTCGCGGCAGTATTTACCCAGCACTCTGGCAAATGTGCCGTAAGCCCGCGGGTGGGCATTTGATTTCAGAAAAACACCCTCGTTGGTATAAGAACCTTCATCGCTGCCAAAGCTTACCCAGGGAATGGCCACCTGCCGCTTTACATTTTCTTCGCTCATCAGAAAATAGGCTACACCCACTCTTGTGCTGTCCTGAATAATCAGATCAATGGCTGTTTCTTCGGGGCTTTTGCCTCTGAGTTTTGCAACGGCCGCCAGCGATTTGCCGGTGTATTTTTTCAGCGAATCCTGTTTAAAGCTCAATAGCAAAACATTTTCAGCGCCACCGGCGCCATAATAAAGATTCTCCCAGTCGGCTGCATTTGTATTCATCGCTCTTTTCATTTCTTCACGAATTTTCGGGTTCATCAGCCGTTCTCTCAGCTTTCCAAAACCACCATCTTGTAACGACGGGGGAAAAGCCGCGGTCATACCGGTGGCCCCGGCGGTATAAGTGTACATATTGGCCGATATGCTGATGCCTTCTCTTCTTGCCTTTTCTATTCTACGAATAACACTGTCCAGTTTTTGCCAGTTTTCTTTTCCGGCCGCTTTCAGATGATAAATTTCGCCATGCACACGGGCCTCTTTCGCAATACGTATCAGTTCTTCCACTGCTTCATAAAAACGATTGCCTTCGCTGCGGATATGGCTGATATAGCAGCCGCCATATCTGCCCGCTTCTTTGCACAACTCAATTAATTCTTCTGTTTTTGCAAAAAAGGCGGGCGGGTAAATAAGGGATGATCCTATACCGAGGGCGCCTTCTTCCATTGCCTGCCTCACCAGTTCTTTCATGGAATCGAGTTCGGCCGGTGTGGGATCGCGGTTGTCTTCACCAATTATATAATCCCGGATGGTGGTGGCGCCAACGAAAGAGGCTACATTGCAACTGATACCTTTTTTTTCAAGAAACTGCAGGTACTCGCCCAGCGTATTCCATTCTATTTTGTATTTGATGTCGCCCTGTGCTTTTTGTTCTCTTTCTTTCATGGATGCGTTCAGGGGGCCCATGCTCCAGCCTTCGCCCATTACTTCCAGCGTTACGCCTTGCCGGATATCGCTTTGACTGCGGCCGTCTTCTATCAACGCTTCTGTTGCCCAGCTCAGCATATTGATAAACCCCGGCGCAACGGCATTTCCTTTGGCATCAATTTCTTCTTTTGCCCGGGCGCCCGACAGGTTGCCGATAAATGCTATTGTGTCATTTTTAATTCCTATGTCGGCGCTGAAAGGGGCTCCGCCGTTTCCATCATAGATCATTCCATTACGAATGATGACATCGTAACGAACCCGTTCTTTGCACGAAATTGCTGCTGAAAGCAGCAGGCCAAGCAAGAGGATGAAATTTTTCAGATGCACTTCTATTTCTTTTAATCAGGAATTATTTCTTTTTTGCCTTAAAGGTGCCGTTCGGCTGAATAAAACTAACGGCTACAATAATACCACCATCATTTTCTTCAAACTGTACGGTGTATCCGGAAAGGATCTTCAATGCGAATTTATTTTTTTCGACAGGCACCAGTTCGTATTCCGGCTGCCCCTCAATAAAAGCATAAAGGGTTTTTCCGTCTTTGATATAAAACTTTGCTACGGCGCCCGGAGCAAATTCGTAATCGCCGGTGTACCTCTCCAGTTCTGATTTTGTGATTTCTTTTGCTTTGGGTTTCCGGGTAAACTTAATGTCATCCAGCCCGGGCTGCAGCGGTATGGTCAGGTGCGCAATATCGCCGGCAGTATTCATATGAAATTGTACCCTGATCTGGCTTTTCTGGGTTGTGTCAATACCTTCTTTGGCATCAATATTAAATGGCTCAAAAACATCGTAGTGATAATGACGCAGCCAAGTGCGGTCATTGTCCGGTGCATGCATGATGAGCGAATCTTTTATTAAAACAATTTCCAGTGTTCCGTAACCGGGATGACTGTAAACCCCTTCATATTCCCTGAGTGCATGCGATGGCCGGGTGTTTTCTTTTTTACCCGACACAAAACTTTTTTCCGCTTCTTTTGCCTGCGCTCTTGCTTTTGCGTCTGCATCGTTGGCCCTGCCGTTCCAGTCAATAGGTTTTAACCCCAGCAATCGGTCGGCAATAATATTTCTGACAATACCCGGCAGCGCCGACCCGTTTTGATTGGAAAGAACAACAATACCTATACTGTCTGTAGGGAAAAAACAGGTACTGGCCGAAAACCCATCAATGTTTCCGCCATGTTCGGCGCGGTAATGCCCCCGGTACGATGAAAGGAACCATCCGAAACCGTAAGTACCGAAATGCGCATCCGGAATTTCTTTGTCGGGCAATCCTGCACGGGCCACCATTTGCGAACTAATGGCCTCTTGTACGTAAGCAGCAGGAAGAATTTCACGGCCGTTATATTTTCCGCCGTTAATCCAGGTAATTACCCAGCGGGACATTTCGCTTACACTGCTGTTGATGCTTCCGGCCGGCCCCATAGCATCAAGATTATAATAGTCTGTTTTTTTGATGATGCTGTCTTTATACACGGTGTAGCCCAGCGCGGCGTCATTGCTGGTCTCCATATCTTTTACGGAAAAATTGGAGATTTTCATTTCGAGCGGCGAAAATATTTTTTCCTTGATGTTTGTTTCCCAGCTTTTATTGCTGAATTTTTCTGCAATCATTCCCTGTACTACGAACATAAAATTGTTATACTGCCACAACTGCCGTACCGGTGCGGTGGGCTCCTGGTATTTTATCCTTTGCAGTAAGGTATCTCTGGAAGATGTTTTAAAAAGATACCACGAAAAATCATGCCTCGGCAAACCGGTGCGGTGAGTCATCACATCTCTTACCGAAATCATATTGTTCATTTCGGCATTATAAAATTGCAGATCGGGCAAATAATCTCTTACCGGCTTGTCGTATTCCAGCTTGCCGTCTTTGTGCAGCAATCCAAGCAGCGATGAGGTGAAGGCCTTGGTACAGGAGCCGATGGCAAACAGCGTATGCACGGTAACCGGTAGTTTCTTTTCGTAATCCCGGTATCCGAATCCTTTTGCATAAATAATTTTGTCTTTCTGAACAACAGCAACAGCAAATCCTGCCGCTTTCCGGTCCTTCAGCACCCGTTGCAGGGCGGTATCCAGCCCGGCCAGCGGATCGGAGGGCTTTGTTTTTTTATTTTGGGCAAAAAGAAGAGTGGTGGTTAATAAAAGCAGAATCGTCAGCAGCGGTTTCATAAAAGTTCATTTTTGTTTAAATGCATAATGGCGGTATGCTCAAATATTACAATACACTCATGGCCTGTTCAAGATCGTTGATTATATCCTGTACGTTTTCGATTCCTGCACTCATGCGGATAAGCCCGTCGGTAATTCCGTATCTTTCTTTCGCTTCTTTGGGTACACTAAAGTGCGTCATCGATGCAGGATGGCAAAGTAAGGTATCTACTGTGCCTAACGATACTGTTCTTACACACATTTTCAGGTTGTTTATGAAATCGATTCCGCCCTGCAAGCCCTTTTTCAGTTCAAAGCTTAACATGGCACCCGGGTGACGCATTTGTTTGGAGGCAGTGTAATAATCGCGGTGAGAAGGTAACCCGGTGTAATTTACCTTCTGCACTTTTGGGTGTTTTTCAAGATAGCCGGCAATTTCCATTGCATTATGACAATGCCTTTGCATACGCACTTCCAGTGTTTTTATTCCTTGTATCAGTAAGAAAGCATCAAAGGGATTGGCATTGCCGCCGAGCAGCCGGTGCTTTTTAGTCAGCTCGGTTTTCATCAGATCAATATCTTTCCCCAAAAGAATTCCCCCTATGGCGGTGCCGTGCCCGTTAAGAAATTTTGTTGTGGAATGAACAACAAAGTCAACGTTGTACTTAAATGGTTGCTGCAGGTAAGGTGTGGCGAAGGTATTATCGCAGGCTACCAGTTTGTTGTATTTTTTTGCCAGCGCTGTCAACTGTTCGATATCGACGCATTGAATCGTTGGATTGGCAGGTGTTTCAAGGTAGAGCAGTCGTATATCCGAATCCATTTTCAATACTTTTTCGGCCTGCTCCGGATCACGCAGATCTGCAATAATAGCCTCAATGCCGAAAGCGGGTAATATTTTGTGCAATAGTTCTTCGGTTCCGCCATAAAGAGAAAAATGCGTCAGTACCTTGTCGCCTTTATTGAGCACTCCCAGCATCAGTGTAGAAATGGCTGCCATACCCGAAGCATGAAGAATGCCTTTTACATTTATATTCAGCCCAAAGGTTTCCAGCGCCGCTATCTTCTCTTCTGCTTCGGAAATGGTTGGGTTTCCCCAGCGACTGTAAATGTAACCCTCTTCCTGGCCGCTGAAACGGCGCATACCCTGCTCGGCGCTGTCAAATACATACGTACTGCTGGCGTACATCGGTACCTGGTGTGCATACAACGGGTCTTTTTTGTGGCCGGCATGAATAGCTGCGGAACCAAAACCGCTAAGCGGAAATTTTTTTTCCATAGCCCATTTTTAGCTTGATAGAAATTTGACCTGATTGGTATGTGGACAAATGTAGCCGTTTTATATCTTTATGCCGACGGTAAATCTCAACACTTAAAATGAAAGAAATCCTGAAACAGTTGGCCGCCTATAATATTTGGGCCAACCAGAAGCTGGGAGAAATCATTGTAAAGTTGCCCGAAGAAATACAGCACAAAGAATTGCCCAGCAGTTTTTCCAGTTTGTATAAAACAATACTTCATATGCTGGATGCGGAGGCCATCTGGTGGCAGCGTATGAAACTTCAGGAAAGAATTTTTGCACCAGGCGAAAATTTCAAAGGAAGCATGCAGGATTTGTACACTGCCCTTTTACAACAAAATCAATTGTGGCAGGACTGGATTAATAACGCCTCGGATGCGGCCCTGGATCATGTATTTCAGTACCAGAACAGCCGGCGCGAGCAATTCAAGCAACCGGTTTTCCAGATGCTGTTTCATGTGTTTAATCATGGTACGTATCATCGCGGACAACTTGTAAATATGCTTCGCCAGGCAGGTATTGAAAAAATTCCTCAAACGGATTTTATCGTATGGTCAAGAACCCGTAAGCCGGTTTAATGCGGTGCTCTTCTTTTTCTGCTTCTGTCCGTTTTTGAAGCCGGATCGTGAAATAACCATAGGTTGAGTGCAAAAGCAAAAAGAAAGGAAATAATAAAATAGTTAATGAAATCTTTTTGCCGCAAACCGTTAAAGTAGCCGGACATGCCTTTGCTGCTTAATAAAATTCCCAGTAAAAAACAAAGAAGAAAATTAAAAACAAAAAAAACAGAAACCTTTAGCCAAAACCTTGCTTTTGAAATTTGACGCATAGTACAGAATATTTGCTTCTTTTCAGGATAAAGGAAATAATGGCTGGACGTTGCAAGATAATTAACGATAAAGTTAATTCTTATTTTGATCTACTGGAAAACTCCTAAGAAAAATAACGGTAAGGTAACAACGCTCAGGATTAATAAGCCCATTTTACAAGGGTGGCGCCCCAGGTAAATCCGCCGCCAAAAGCGGCAAGAACAAGATTATCTCCTTTTTTTAATTTCGATTCCCAATCCCAAAGACATAGCGGGAGCGTTCCGGCGGTGGTATTGCCGTACCGCTGAATATTGATCATCACTTTTTCTCGGGGCAACCCCATTCGGTTAGCTGTTGCGTCAATGATCCGCAGATTGGCCTGGTGCGGAACCAGCCAGGCAATATCCTGGCCTGTCAGATTATTTCTTTCCATCAGTTCTGCGCTAACATCGGCCATACCCTTTACGGCAAACTTGAAAACAGGCTGTCCTTCCTGATAGATGAAGTGTTCTTTGTTCGAAACAGTTTCAACTGAAGCAGGGCGAAGTGAACCGCCGGCTTTCATGTGCAGATACTGGCATCCGCTTCCGTCGCTTTTCAAAATACTGTCGAGCACTCCAAAACCTTCTTCGTTCGGTTCAAGCAAAACCGCCCCGGCACCATCACCGAAGATGATGCAGGTTGTTCGGTCGGTATAGTCTACAATGGCGCTCATTTTATCGGCCCCGCAAACCACCACTTTTTTATAACGGCCGCTCTCAATCAGGGCAGCACCCAGCGTAAGTGTATATAAAAAACCCGAGCAGGCGGCCGATACATCAAATCCCCAGGCATTTTTGGCCCCTAGTTTATTACAAGCAATGTTGGCCGTGGCAGGAAATACCATGTCCGGCGTTACTGTTCCTACAATCAAACAGTCGATCTCTTCAGGACTGATACCTCTTTTTTCACACAGTTGTTTTACACAGGGTACTACCATATCGGAAGTAGCAAGTCCTTTGCCCTTTAAAATTCGTCTTTCTTCAATACCGGTGCGGGTTCTTATCCATTCATCGTTAGTATCCACCATTTTTTCCAGGTCAGCGTTGGTGAGTTTGTCCTCCGGTACATATCCCCCAATGGCAGTAATGGCTGCTGTAATTTTTTTACTCATTAAAAAAAATTGTAAATAATGCGGGCAAAGGTACGGGGCTATGAACAATTGGCAATAGCACACGGCAAATAGCGTATGGCAATTAGTGTGAGTAAAATTTTTTACTTTAAACTACCGATTGCCTGTTAACTTGCGGCCATGATCAGTTTTCTGAATGGGAAGTTTGTTCACAAAACACCAACCCTTGTTGTTGTGGACATAAACGGGATCGGGTACGAATGCAATATCAGCCTGAATACATACGGCAAGATCGCTGAAAAAGACGAGGGGCTTTTGTATACCTGGGTAAATTTTTCAATAACGCCGGTTTCAACTGTTTTGTCGCTTTATGGGTTTGCAGATAAAGAAGAAAAAGAATTGTTTGTGAAACTGGTGGGTATCAGCGGTATCAGTGCAGCAATAGCACGGGTGGCTTTGTCCGGTATGAAACCGGCAGAATTATCACAGGCCATTATCCGGGGCGATATTAAAACGCTGCAAACAATAAAAGGTATTGGAAAAAAAACGGCAGAACGTATAGTGGTGGAATTGAAGGAAAAACTCTCTAAATCTGCGCTCGAAACAAATATATCGGCACTGAAAGACAATACTTTGCATTCGGATGCGTTAAATGCATTGACAGCCCTTGGAATTGGCCGGAACGCGGCCGAACTGGCTGTTCAAAAAGTAATTCAATCCGAATCCTCAACACCCTCCCTTGAGGAGGTCATAAAGAAAGCACTTAAAAACCTCTGAGCTTATCGGGCGAAAATTCTACGTAACTAATTGTTGAGAAAGATTGAATCTTCAAATCGCCGCCATATTCCGTACAGCGATTGTTTTTTCCGCCGCGCTTACCGGTATTTTGCAGGTAAATGCCCGCTCATTTCATTTTACCGGGCCTTTCCGGCATCATTTCTTTTTTGTTGCCGATACCAACCGATATCCTGTTCCGGACAGATATGGCGACCCTTTCTCTTACCCTTCACGAAATCCTTTTGGCCTCAAAGACACGGCATTTATCAGGCGAACCATCGAATATGATCCGGAAACAAAACAGTATTATATCGTAGAGAAAATCGGCAGGTCGTACTATCGTACCCCAATGACCTTTTCGATGCAGGAATTTCTAAGCATTAAAGGAAAAATGGATGAAGAAGAATATTTCCGGAAAAGAGCCAGCCTGCTCACCGACCTGAACCGAAAAACATACAAACCTAAATTCAATTTTGTAAATGACTGGGTAAACCGCATTGTAGGCAACGGAAAAATCGAGATCAAACCCAATGGCTACGTAGATCTGCTGGCCGGCTACCAGGGCCAGAAGATCAACAACCCCACACTGCCGGAAAGAGCAAGAAATTTTGGGGGGTTTGATTTCAACATGAACTCCCAGCTGCAGATTGATGGAAATATCGGAGATAAGCTGAAACTGCCCATTAATTACAACACCCTGGCCAATTTCAATTTCGAAAACCAGCTTAAACTTGATTATAAAGGCGGAGCCGATGAGATACTGAAAAGTCTTGAAATGGGTAATGTAAGCTTTGGCTCCAAAGGGGTGCTGATACCATCGGCCCAGGAATTGTTTGGTATTAAAACACAGTTACAGTTCGGAAAACTTTATATCACCAGTGTGCTGGCCAACCAGCGATCGCAGCGCCAGACGCTGGGATTGCAGGGCGGGGCATCCATTCAGTCATTCAGCCTGAAGGCGGATGAATATGAAGAAAACCGCCACTTTCTGATGTCGCAATATTTCAGAAGTTCATACAATGCAGCCATGAAAAATCTGCCTGTTGTTAACTCCAATGTGCAGATTCAGCGGGTGGAAGTGTGGGTAACCAACCGTACCGGCGCCACAACCGAAACCCGCGATGTGGTAGGGTTAATGGATCTGGGCGAAGGCCAGCCTTTCGGCCCATGGGGCGGAGCCGGCGCCAATACACTGCCGCGCAATGCAGCCAATAATCTTTATACCACGGTCATTAATACTCCAGGCGCCCGCAGCTCCACATCGGTACAGAATGCCCTTACAGGACTGGGACTTCAGCCGGTGCAGGATTTTGAAAAAACATTTGCCAGAAAACTGCAGCCTACCGATTATTATTTTAACCCCCGCATCGGGTTTCTTTCGCTGAACCAGCAACTGCAGCCCGATGAAGTACTGGCCATCGCCTTTCAATATACCTATAATGGGCAGGTGTATCAGGTGGGCGAATTTTCTACTGACATTCCTCCCGATTCCAGCGGCAACACCCAGCCGGTCATTTTCCTGAAATTATTAAAAGCTACTTCGCAGCGAACCAACCTGCCCATCTGGGATCTGATGATGAAAAATGTATATTCTGTGGGGTTTGGTCAGCTGGAGCGTCAGGATTTTGATCTGAATGTGCTGTACGAAGAGCCCAGCCTGGGAGAAAAACGATATTTACCACCCACCGACGTAAGTGATCCTTACAAAGGCCAGCCCCTCATTTCTTTGCTCAATCTGGACCGGTTAAACAACCAAAATGATCCGCAACCGGACGGGAAGTTTGACTATGTGGAGGGATATACAGTCCTTTCTAACCAGAGCCGCATCATTTTTCCGGTGCTGGAACCCTTCGGAAAAGATCTTGAGTATGTCTTTACCGGAGCAGACAGCCTGCTGCAAAGACAGAAATATTTGTTTTACCCATTGTATGATACCATCCGGGCCATTGCTCAAACCTTTGCCAACCTGAACCGCTATGAAATTAACGGACGTTCAAAATCCGCATCGCAAACCGACTATCAGCTGGGCTTTAATATTCCCAGAGGTTCGGTAACGGTAACAGCCGGCGGACAGATACTGAGAGAAAATGTGGATTATGAAATCAATTATGATCTGGGCTCGTTGCGGATCATCAATCAGGCAATCATCAATGCCGGGCTGCCGGTTAGTGTAAATTATGAAAACAATGCTTTGTTTGGCATTCAGCAAAGAAATTTGCTGGCCACCCGATTTGATTATCTGGTAAATAAAAATCTTACACTGGGGGCCACTATTGTAAGAGTAGGCGAAAGGCCTTTTTTCATCAAACAAAATTATGGTGATGACCCGGTGCGCAATACTATGTTTGGGGCAGACTTTGATTACCGCAATGAAGTGCCGCGCCTATCAAAGTGGCTGGATAAACTTCCTTTCTACTCCACAAAAGCTCCATCGTCCATTACCGCATACGGAGAAGCCGCCTGGCTGAAGCCCGGCCATGCACCACAGATAGGTAAAGGCGATCAGGGTGTAATTTATATTGATGATTTTGAAGGCACCCGCAACAGTATTGATCTTCGTTTTCCCCTTATCAGCTGGACACTTTCTTCGGCTCCGCAAAAAGCGCTGGACAAAAACGGGAATATTCTGTTTCCCGAAGCAGAGTTAAACAATGACCTTGCCTACGGATATAACCGTGCAAAACTTGCCTGGTATAACATAGAAACCGTATTGCAGGAAACAAGAAATATTAATAACCCGCTGCGGAATAATCTTACAGAGCTTTCCAAACCCGAAACACGAATGGTACTGCAGAAAGAAGTTTTTCCCCAGCGAACTACGGATTTCGGTCAGGGATTGCTTACTACTTTCGACCTGGCCTTTTATCCAAAAGAAAAAGGGCCCTATAATTTTGAAAGCCGGGCGGGCCGCATCGACGCCAACGGAAATTTATTGAACCCCAAACAATCCTGGGGCGGCATTATGCGGAATATTGACCAGACTGATTTCGAAACCGGTAATGTTGAGTTTATCGAATTTTGGGTAAAAGACCCCTTTACCAACAAACCCGCAAGCACAGGCGGCGAACTCTATTTTCAATTAGGAAATATTTCAGAGGATGTGCTGAGAGACGGAAAAAGAATGTACGAAAACGGGCTGCCGGCAGCCAGCAATCCTGATGCACGGGTGGATAATAATACGGTTTGGGGCCGGGTACCGCAAAACCCCATTCAGGTTACCAATGCATTCAGCAACGATCCTGCCGACAGACCTTTTCAGGACGCAGGTTTCGACGGTTTAACCGATACACTGGAACGCGTCAAGTTTGCCGCCTACATGAATGACTTGCTGCTGAACTTTGGCGCCGGCTCTCCGGTATATCAAAAGGCACTGCAGGACCCTGCCGGAGATAATTTTATTAATTACCGCGATGAATCGTTTACGGCAAACAACGGGATTCTTGAACGGTATAAAAACATCAATAACCCGCATGGAAATTCACCGGTTGCTTCCGCCAATTCACAATTCATCAATGCCTTTACACTTTATCCCGATCAGGAAGAACTGAACCGCGATAACACCCTGAATGAAGTAGAAGAGTATTTTCAGTACCGGGTGGATATAAAACCCAATATGACGCCCGGCACCAATTTTATTACGGATAAAAGAACCGTAACCGTCGACCTTGCGGATGGAACCACCAGAAACGAAGACTGGTACTTGTTCAGAATACCCGTTACCCAATATCAAAATAAAGTGGGTAATATTCCCGATTTCAAATCCATCCGCTTTATCCGCATGTTTCTTACCAATTTTGAAGATACAGCCGTACTGCGGTTTGGAAAACTGGAACTGGTGCGCAACCAGTGGCGCAGGTTCAGTTATGAAGTGGATTCAACCGGTAATTATAAACCTTTGCCGGCAAACGACCCCACCACGCTGGATGTGCTTGCCGTAAACCTGGAAGAAAACGACCAGCGGCAGCCGATCCGGTACGTAATTCCGCCTGGTATCGACAGGCAACAGCAAATCAGCAATAATAACGTACAGTTATTCCTCAACGAACAGTCCATCAGCCTGAAGGTATGTAACCTGGAACAAAAGAAGGCAAGAGGGGTTTTTAAAAATATGAATCTTGATCTGCGGCAATATGGGCGCCTGCTCATGTTTGTACATGCCGAAGAAGTACAGGGATTTCCCTCGCTGAACGATGGAGATCTCCGGGCTGTGGTAAGAATCGGAACTGATTTTGTAAGCAACTATTATGAAGTAAAGATACCATTGACACTGACTCCTTTTGGAGCTACGGATTCACTGGCAATATGGCCAGAGGTAAATAATCTTGACTTTGATATTCCTGAACTTACGAATCTCAAATTAAGAAGGGATGGCAATGGAATTTCTCCTTCGCAGTATTATTCTGAAGTAATCGGCGGAAAAACTTTTGCATTAATTGGAAATCCGAATCTGGGCGAAGTGAAAGGTCTTTTGCTGGCAGTGGAAAATGCCAAAACTGAAAATATCTGTACCGAGGTTTGGTTCAACGAACTTCGTTTGTCGAAGCTGGACGAAGCCGGCGGATGGGCGGCTACAGGCAGAGTGGATATTAACCTGGCCGATCTGGGCACGCTGAGTTTTTCCGGTACGGCCCGCAGCAGCGGATTTGGAACACTGGAGCAAAAAGTGAATGAACGCAGCCGCGAAAACTTTCGTCAGTTTGATATTTCGACCAACCTCGATCTTGGAAAATTGCTGCCCAGAAAAGCGGGATTGCAGATTCCTGTGTATGCAGGCATCAGCCGCACTTCCTCTACCCCCGAGTACGATCCCTATGCACTCGATATTAAATTAAAAGAGATATTAAATAACAATCCAAAGAGCAAACATGATTCTATCCGGAATAATGCCATTGACGTAACCACGATTAAAACGCTCAATTTTACGAATGTGCGAAAAACAAGAACCGGCGACGCCAAGCCCAGGGTCTGGGATATTTCAAATCTGGATCTTAATTTTTCGCATACAAAAACAGAACGCCATAACCCGCTGATCGAAAATGAAGAGATTACCCGTACCCGCGGAGCAGTAGGTTATAATTTTACAACGCAGCCCAGGTATTACGAGCCGTTCAAAAAACTTATTAAATCAAAATCAAAATGGTTTAGTCTTATCAGGGATTTTAATTTTAATCTCATTCCTTCCCAGTTGTCTGTAAAGGCGGATGTGTTCAGGCAGTTTGGTGCTGTTCGCCCCCGAAACGTAGGCGGGGGACCCTATAAAATTCCGGAGACTTACGATAAATATTTCACTTTCGACAGGTTTTATGTATTTCGCTGGGATGTTACAAGGTCCGTTAATATTGATTTCAGCGCCGTGAACAACGCAAGGATCGATGAACCGTTTGGCCGGATAGATACGAAGCCGGAAAAAGATTCGGTAAAAAAGAATTTCTTCAAAGGCGGAAGAAATACGCGTTATCATCATGAAGCTACACTTACTTATAATTTTCCTACCGACAAACTTCCGCTGATTGACTGGACCACGCTGCGTCTGAGCTACCGGGCAGGATACGACTGGATCGGCGCTTCTTTGCTTGCCCGTAATCTGGGAAATACCATTACCAACAGCCACACCAAGAGCCTGAACAGCGAGCTTAACTTCGACCAGCTTTACAACAAAGCCAGGTTTATACAACGCATGAATGCAGCTGCGCCGGTTGCTGATCCTTCTCCGGGTAATGAGTTGTCGAAACAGATCGACAGTATTCAAAAAGTTTTGGATGAAGGACAAGTGAGTAAAAAAGAGAAACGAAAACTGAAAAAAGAACTGAAAAAACTGAAAAGACAACTGCGAAAATCATCAAAACAACCAAAAGAAATACCTGCTGCTGTGAAAGCGGTCACACAGCTGATAACATCTGTTAAAAGGATAGGAATACAATACACCGAAAATGCGGGAACCGAACTGCCGGGTTATCTTGACAGCACCCGGGCTCTTGGGCTAAACTGGCGGGGGCTCAATCCGGGATTTGATTTTATTACCGGTTTTCAGCCGGATACAGCCTGGATTAACCGGATTGGAAATAAGAACCTGCTTACAAGAGATCCTGTTTTCAATACATTAATACAACAGCGCTATGACCAGCGGCTGAATATAACAGCACAGGTAAGCCCGGTTCGTGATCTGAATATTGATATTACACTGGATAAACAGTTTACCAAAAATTATTCAGAGTTATATAAAGATACATCGGGTTTTGACGGACTGAAGCGATTCAACCCATATGCCGCAGGAAGTTTCAGCATCAGTTATATTTCTTACCAGACGCTGTTTACCAGGTTTGATCCCAATGTGGTATCAGAAACATTTAAGCAGTTTGAGGCCAACCGAATCCTCCTTTCACAAAAGCTGAAAGACCTGAATCCCTACGCCGCCGGTAATACACAGAACCCCGATGGATTTTATCAGGGCTACGGCCGGTATGCACAGGATGTACTGATTCCTGCATTTCTTGCTGCTTATACCGATAAAGATCCGTTGAGTATACAGCTGGTAAAAAATAGTAATGCCAGCCTGAAAAGTAATCCGTTTTCAGGGTTGATGCCCAAGCCCAACTGGAACATTACTTACAACGGACTGAGCAGGATACCTGGCCTGGAAACTATTTTCACCAATGTAACCATGCGTCATGGATACAACAGCCGGCTGAGCATGAATAATTTCAACTCAGCTTTATTTTTCAAAGATCCGCTTCGGTTTGGATTTCCTTCATTTATAGATACGCTGACCGGCAATTATATTCCCTTCTTCCTTGTGCCCAATATTACCATCAGCGAAGAATTCAGCCCTCTCTTTTCACTGGAGATGACCTTTACCAACCGGTTATTTGCACGTTTTGAATACCGTAAATCACGCCAGCTCAGCCTGAGCCTTGTAGATTATCAGCTGGCAGAAAACCGTTCAACCGAATTTGTGATTGGTGCCGACTGGCAGATGCGGGGCGTACCTTTGATAAAACGCATCGGCAAAATGAAACTTGATAATGATATTACTTTCAGGTTTGATCTGAGCATCCGCGACGATGCAACGGCCAACAGCAAACTGGATCAAAACTCTGCATTCGGTACAGCCGGCCAAAAAGTGATCCGTATAAATCCTACTATTGACTATGTGGTCAACAGCCGCATCAGGGCCACGCTTTATTTCGAACAAACAAAGAATATTCCCAAAATTGCCACCAGTGCACCCATAACCAATACACGAGCCGGGCTGCAGCTGAGAATTTCGCTGGCACAGTAAAAAATCAGTATTCTTCTGTTAACTGAATAAACTGAAAACAGGGTTTCTGTAAAAAAAAGAAACCCCGCCGTGTGCGGGGCTTTTGGTTTGATATATGGGTTAAAACAAAAAACTACTGCTGGGCTTTTTTAAAAAGCATTACATAACCGCATAAATTTTTTTTCTTCTGTTTATTGACCTGTACCGGTTTCATCATATGAAATTCGGAGAACCTTGGCTGGTAAGAATACGAAATGATATTTCCATCAATATCCCCCCATCGTTTTTGCTGAAAGATGACCATCTTTTCATTCCAGTCGTACATCCTCACCTCATATAACTTTGATGAGTATTCGCCTATGAAAACAAACTGGTACCAGCTGCCCTGATTGAGCGGCATGATCACCGGAAGCTCATATTCACTTTCCATGGAAATTGCAGCCTCTTTCAGTAAGATAAAACCATCGGAAGAGTAAAGTTTTTTCAGACTGTCCGCCTGCGAAAGTATAGTTACATCACAACTGCCTGTGGCGGCAACATGACCCACATATTGCTGAGAAAAAATAAAATTGCCAAGAAACAGGAACGGGGTAAGTAGGCAAAGTTTTTTCATAGAGGGTTTTGTATGGAACCGGATTACTGACATAAAAATAGCCTCCGGGGTTTTGAATACTAAATTTTAATAAACAATTTTTAAGCCAAGGGTAGATTTCCTTAGAGTAAATACGGAGAAATAAAAAGGGTGAAGGACGGGAACAGACAGGGTTGGGGTAGTAAGAAAAAGAAAGAAAAGAATAATTTTAATAAATGTCAAGGGGGATAAGTAGAACTACTCATTTTTGTGTGTGTAAAATGAGTTGGCCTGGCTGGTACAGGTCAGCACCAGGTCATTGATGCAAACATGCTCGGGCAGCGTGGTGCAGTAATATGCCACTTCGGCTACGTCTTCTGCGGATAAGGGTTTATATCCTTCATATACTTTTTTTGCGGCTGCCTCATTCCCTTTGAAGCGGACAAGTGAAAATTCCGTTTCGGCTGCCCCGGGATGAAGTGCGGTTACTTTGATGCGGTTTTTAAGCAGATCGATACGCATTGCCTGAGAAAGGGCATCAACGGCAAATTTCGAAGCACAGTATACATTCCCTTTTTCATATACTTCTTTTGCGGCGGTGGAACCGATATTGATAATATGTCCTTTCTTTCTTTTGATCATAAAGGGAACCACTGCTTTAGAAACATACAGCAACCCCTTCACATTCGTATCGATCATCGTATTCCAGTCTTCAATGGCTGCTTCATCGAAAAAATCCCGGCCCAGTGCAAGGCCTGCATTGTTGATGAGTACATCAATCTGCTGCCACTCCGGAGGAATATTGTTTATTGATGTAAATACATCGTGCTGTTGTCGTACATCAAAAGGCAAAAGCAGGATGGCGATATTGAACCTTTTTTGCAGTGCGGAACTTATTTCTTCCAGCCTTTCTTCTCTTCTGCCGTTAAGTATAAGGTCGTATCCATTTGAAGCGAATTTTTCGGCAAAAGCCTTTCCAAAACCCGAGGTAGCGCCTGTAATAAAAGCGATCTTCGACATGCGTCAGTTTAAATCGTAAATAAGGAATGAAGCGAAGATAAAAACTAATCGGTAACGGATCAGCGGATTAATGTGACTGTTCCTTTCTGAAAAACCGGCCGGCCAAGATAATCTACAGCTTTTACCATCCATACAAATGTGTTGGTGCTTTGCGTTTTGCCGCCGATCCGGCCATCCCATCCGTGCCCGTTGACAGAAGTAGAAAATACCAGTTGGCCCCAGCGGTTGTAAATACGGAAATACTCGATCCGTTCAATGCCCACAGCAATGGGTCGTACTACATCGTTCAAACCATCGCCGTTAGGGGTAAATCCGGTGGGCACAAAAATCTGCGGGTTTACTTTGAATATTTTAACGAGAAGAGATGCGGAATCGAGACAACCCGACTCATCGGTTACCCTTACCCAATACCGGATACTGTCAAAAGAACCGTCATAAACGGCTACAGGATTACTTACAATAACGTTGCTTAGTGCGGTGGGCGGATACCAGAAATATCCTTCACCACCGGTTGCATTCAACTGCAATGGCTGGCCAACGACAACGGCTGTGTCGTTTCCGGCAAATGCATTTACTTTCGGCAGCACGGTAACCAATACTGTGTCTCTTCCGGGTTTTGGACATCCAAGCGTATCATACGCAGATAATATGAAACTTGTTGTAACCCGCGGTGAAGCTACCGGCGAAAGCGTATTGGGGTTGTTCAGCCATATTACCGGCGACCAGTCGAAAGAACTTGCGATTATGGACCCGTTCAGTTGTGCGGGAGTATTGAAGCAAATTGTGGTATCGGGCCCCGCATTAGCCGTCGGATAAGGAACAACATAAACAGTTACCGTTCTGGTAGTATTGCAATTGCCCACATGCGCCGTAAGCGAGTAGGTAGTGGTAACTGCCGGAGTGGCAATGGGATTCAGAATATTCGGATTCGTCAATGTGGCCACCGGGGTCCAGTTGAAGCTTAATCCGTCTGTTACTGCGCCCAGTTGTACGGGGTCGCCGGCACAACTGGTAGTATCCAGCCGGGGTATAAGTGTAACCGTATCGATAACTCTGACTCTGACGGAATCGCGGTTGCGGCATCCATTGTCATCAAGGTCGGCAAAATACCAGGTTGTTTGTTTTGGAAAAACGGTAGGCGCCGGTGTATTTGCATTAATGATATTATAATTCGGGCTCCAGGAAAACACTCCCATACCGGAAGCAGGAATTTGCAAAGAATCGATACTGCAGATAAGTGTATCCCGGAATGGCATCGTAATGGGCGGTTTATCAATGATGGTAATATTTACAAAAGCCGTGTCCACACATCCTTTATCGCTTTCTACAATCAGCGAGGCTGTTTTCGGGCCAAGCGTAGGATAAGTATAAGAAGGATGCTGCAGGGTGGAGGTATCATTTATAACCGTTGTTTGCCCAAAGTCCCAGCGCCATTTATTAATAACTCCGTATCGTGTTGTCGATGTGTCGGTAAACTGGGTGGGTTTTCCAAAACAGATCCCGTTAAATGTAAAGCCCGGAAAAAATCCGGGGTAAACACCCACCTGCATGGTAGCAGAGTCACTGCAGGGTTGGCCCGGGTTAACGATCATTTTCACTGTATACAATCCGGTATCCGGATATGTATAAGTAGGACGCTCCAGATTTGACGTATCGTTTGTCAATGTAGGTACCCCGAAGTCCCATTTCCATGCATTGATCAGTGCCGAAGGTGTTTGGTTTTCAAACTGAACAGTATATCCGTCGCACGAAGTAACGCGGATGGGCAGCTGGGCAGCCACAAAATCGCAATCCCCCACTTTGAGAATAAAATCTTTCCGGTGTGTGTTTATAATTATTCCGTTTCTCCATTCATTTACACAAACAGCAATAACGTATGAACCTGCCTGCGGCGCAATGCCGCTGATAAGCCCTGTTCTTGGATTTATGTTAATACCGGGGCCGAGTGGCTGAAAAGCACTATAAACCCCGCCATACGGAATAGATGCATAGGGAGGCGGTGGCGGATTTGTAACTACAGGGCTTCCGGAAGAGCCGCCATTATATGCTTCGCAAAATGAATAGCTCAGCGAATCAAAATCCGGATCGGTGGCGCCAAAATCAAGCTGAAAATTTCGGTCCTGGCATACCAGCGCTGTGTCTTTTACCAAAAACTGGGGGCTCGAATTAACACCGGCGCCAATGGTGCTGGTGCCGGCTATGCTCCCAAGATAGGTAGCGCCGACGTTGACAGCCTGCGACAGGTTGGTAATATTATCCACCCGGCAGCAGCGCTGAAATGTAATCCAGTATCCCTGGGGAACATCAGGTAAAGTGACCGTCAAAAAGTAAAATCCGACCTCATAACACACTACCGGTTCATTCACGATACAGGGAAGCGAGCCAGGAGTTCGTTGTATTACATCAACATGATCAAGATTTACGGAAAATGGAGAACCCGGAACAGCAACATTACCTGTTTTGTTAAAAATAGCGATATTGATATTTGCATCAAGCTGTGCTCCTGTTGACTGGCAGTCTCTGAACAGACGTAGTGTTATTAAATACTGGCTGGTGTTAGCTGCAGCTCCCGGCCCGAGATATTGATAGAAAATTTCACCTCCTGCAATGTGCCGCGAGTACGAATCAGTAAACAGACTGATAAAAAAAAACGTTATCGGGAGGATTCTTTTCATATCCGTATAGTAACGAAGGTCAGGCGGTCGTCAATATAAACTCTTCAAAAATTCCTCCAGTACCCGGTTACTTTTTTCCTTTTCTTCCATCATTCCCATATGGCCGGATTGCTGGAGAATATGAATATACGATAAATCGGGCAGATGACATTGCTTCAGCCCGTCTTTTAACGGAACTGCATTATCGTATTCGCCCAGTACGAAAAGAACGGGTTTTTTAAATGTTGTCAGTACTTCTGTCCGGTCGGGTCTTTGCATCATGGCCTGATAATATGTAACGAGTGCATCAGCCGAAAAGCTGCTCAGGCTGTCAATAAATGTCTGAATTTCTGTACCCATTTTTTCTCTTGAAGCCGGTGAAAAAAGGTTGGGGGTTGTTGTTTTTAAAAATTCAAATGCTCCGTGCCGGCGTATAAATTCAATTCCTTTTTTCCGGCTCTCTTTTTTTTCATCGCTGTCGGCAAAAGCGGTGGAATGAAACAGGCCAAACGCATCCAGCCTTTCCGGATATTTTTCTGCAAAAGCCAGCGTAATGTATCCGCCCATGCTGTGCCCGATCAGGGTACAGTATTCTGTTTTTTCACAATCAAGTATCTTTTTAATGATTTCGGCAAAACGGTTCATACTCCATAAGCCATTGTTCATTGCCGACTGGCCGCTGCCGGGAAGATCAGGAACGATTAATTGAAATTTGTTCTTTAGAAAATTCACTTGCTCCTTCCACACGTTTCCATCTTCGCCAAAACCATGGATAAGCATAACCGGATTTCCTTTTCCGATAACCCGGTAAAAAACGTTATTGTTTTCGATGATGGCTTCTTTGTTCATATCATCTGCAAAGAAAGGAGTTTATTTATTGGATGCTTTCCGGGAGGTGGTATCTTTTGTGTACTTTTAAAAAAAATCGTCATGAAAAGATTCAACCGCCGTTCCTTTCTGCAAAGAACGGCCGCTTTTTCCGCTGCTGGTTTTTTTTCTTCTCTCACATCGCCTGCGTGGAGCCGCAACCTGAAGGCGGCTCTCCGGGATGCAGAAGGAGTACCGGCTTGCGATCTGGCTACTGAGGAAGACTTCTGGTATTATGTGCAGCAATCGTTCACGGTATCGCCTTACCTGATCAATCTTAACAACGGCGGTGTTTCTCCGGCGCCTAAAACAGTGCAGGAGGCAATGAAGCGGTATTATGATTACAGCAATGAAGCACCGAGCTATTATATGTGGCGTATTTTGGATCAGGGGCGAGAACCTTTACGGAAAAATCTGGCAAAGCTGGCCGGCTGTGATGCCGAAGAAATTGCCATCAACCGCAACTCTTCGGAAGGACTGGAAACAATCATTTTTGGATTGCAGCTGAAGCCGGGTGATGAAGTGGTAGCTGCCAGGCAGGACTATCCCAACATGGTTAACGCCTATAAACAGAGAGAACTCAGAGACGGCATAAAGATGATTTGGGTAAACCTGGAACTGCCCAGCGAAGATGAAAATTACCTTGTTAACCAGTACGTAAATGCATTTACGTCAAAAACCAAAGTGGTGCACATTACCCATATTATAAACTGGAACGGGCAGATACTGCCGGTGAAAAAGATTGCGCAGGAGGCGCATAAAAGAGGAATTGAAGTAGTGGTAGACGGCGCACACAGTTTTGCTCATTTTGATTTTAAAATTCCGGAGCTTGATGCCGATTATTTTGCTTCGAGCCTGCATAAATGGCTCTATGCCCCTATTGGCAGCGGTATGATGTATGTACGAAAATCAAAGATCAAAAATCTGTATCCCCTGTTTGCAACGGATAACCCGCTGAAAGATGACATCCGCAAGTTTGAGTCGCTGGGAACAAGGCCGATGTTTATTGAGCAGGCAATCAGCAAGGCGCTGGATTTTCATGAAATGATCGGCAGCGAAAGAAAAGAAAAGCGGTTGCATTATTTAAAAAATTACTGGTTTGAAAAAGTAAAGAATATTCGCGGGGTAAAACTGCACACTTCTTTTCATCCTGAATGGGGGTGCGCCATTGGTAATGTGTCGGTAGAAGGTAAAAAGCCGGAAGAGCTCGAAAGCTTTTTGCTGGATAAATACAAAGTGCATACCGTGGCTATTAACTGGGAAAATATACACAGCGTCCGCGTGACGCCGAATGTGTATACTACCACCCCTAACCTGGATGTGCTGGTTGAGGGCATAGCAGCATTTGCAAAGAGCTGAAAACGCTTTGTTCAATGACAGGGGCGGATTAAAATGTTGAGATGCGAAAAGAACGCTGAAGAGTGCGACGCAACAAAAGCCCAATAGCAGCACAAGAGCCGGGTTTATAATTTTCCACATATTCACATAATCAATTCAGGCTACTTTTGGTTTTAATCAATCCGATTATATTTGTTGCGATCAAACCCTTTTGAATGAGCCATCCCCAAGGAAAGCTGATCGCCATCGGCGGCGCCGAAGACAAAGGCACCGACCTGGAAAAAGGCGAGATACACCGCAACAATCTCAATTTTTTTGAACTTGGCATTCTGCGCCGTGTAATGGAAGAAGCCGGCGGCCCCGAAGCAAGGATCGAAATTATTACCACCGCCTCGATGATACCGCATGAAGTGGGAGAAAGTTACCTGGATGCATTTGGCAAAATAGGCTGTACGGATATTGGCGTAATGCATATCCGTACCCGGCAGGATACAATGAATAAAGAATACATTGAGCGCATCAAAACCTGCGATGCCGTAATGTTCAGCGGAGGTAACCAGCTTCGGCTGAGTGTAACCGACGGGGGCACAGAGTTTTTGGCCATTATGAAGAAGCGTTACCAGGAAGAAAATTTCGTAATAGCCGGTACATCGGCAGGCGCCATGGCTATGAGCAGTACGATGATTTATGAAGGCAACGCTACCCGGGCACATCTGAAAGGTGAAGTGAAAATGACAACCGGGCTGGGATTTATCAATTCCGTAATCATCGATTCGCATTTTGAAAAACGAGGCCGGTTCGGACGGCTGGTACAGGCAGTGGCCAGCAACCCCAGTTGTATCGGTATCGGACTGGGAGAAGATACCGGGATGCTGATCACCGGCGGAGATAAAATGGAGGCCATTGGCAGCGGGCTGGTGGTGATTATCGACGGACACGACATTCTGCACTCCAATATTGCCGATATTCCTGATGGTAACCCGATCAGTATCGAAAATCTGAAAGTGCATTTTTGTGAAAAAGGCAACGGCTATATTATCAGCGAAAGAAAATTTCTGATGGAAGCCAGCGATGGTTCGCTTATTCGCAAGCGGGTGGATGTAGACTGATTTGTTTGGTGCCGGGGGGCAATGCTATGTATTTTTGCTCTGTACTTCTTTTCATGCTTTTCCGGTTTTTAAATTATCAGATATGAAAAAAACAGGGGCTTATCTGGCGGTGGTATTAATTATGGCATTTACAGGGCAAAAGAAAATAAAAGTGATTTTTTTTGGAGACTCCATTACACAGGCCGGCGTGCAGCCGGGTGGATATATCACCCGGATTGACAGCATGAGTAAAAAAGAAGGATGGGCTGACAGATACGAATTCATTGGCGCGGGTATCGGCGGAAATAAAGTGTATGACCTTTATTTGAGAATGGAAGCCGATGTGCTGTCAAAAAATCCGGATGTGGTTGTTATTTATATTGGCGTCAATGATGTTTGGCATAAAACTTCTGCCGGTACAGGCACCGATGCCGATAAGTTTGAAAAATTTTATCAGGCAATTATTGACCGGTTAAAGGCGAAAAATATCCGAACCCTTCTTTGTACGCCGGCGGTAATAGGAGAGAAGACCGATTTCAGCAACGAGCAGGATGGCGACCTGAACCAATACAGCAAAATCATACGCCGGCTGGCCCGGCAAAACGATTGTAAACTGGTGGACTTGCGCCAGCATTTTCTTGATTACAATTTGCTGCATAATAAAGAAAATAAAGACAGAGGCATCTTAACCACCGACCGGGTTCACCTGAATGCAGCAGGTAATCAGCTGGTGGCAGAAAAAATGTGGGATGCAATAAAAAGCAACTAAACAGCTTTTACCAGGTAATAATTTTTTTTCCCTTTTTGCACCAGCAGGTAGCAGCTATGCAAAAGGTAAGTATCGCCGATCATCAGTTGTACATTGTCTATTTTCTTTCGGTTGATACTGACGCCGCCGTTTTGAATGGTTTTTCTGGCTTCCCCTTTGCTTGGGAAAATGCCTGATTCAGCAAGAAAAGAAACCACATCAATACCGCTTGCCAGTTTTTCTTTCGGGAAATCAAATTTTTCCACTCCCTGCATTTCTTCCAGTTCGTGTTTACTTAAAGTTTCAAGCGGCGTGTGTTGAGCGGTAAAAAGTTTGGTTGTGGTTTCAATGGCTTTTTCGAGTTCGTGTTTGCCGTGAACAAAAGTGGTTACTTCTTCCGCCAGCTTTTTTTGCAACATTCTTTTTCCCGGATCTTTTTTGTGCTCAGCAATAATTGTTTCGGTTTCGTGCAGGGTTAAAAAGGTAAATATTTTGATCCATTTCTGCGCATCTTCATCAGTAGCATTCAGCCAGAATTGATAAAATTGATAGGGCGATGTTTTAGCCGCATCCAGCCATACATTTCCGCTTTCGGTTTTGCCAAATTTACTTCCATCGGCTTTGGTGATCAGCGGGCAGGTAAAGGCAAAGGCTTCGCCGCCTGCTTTTTTTCTTATGAGTTCGGTTCCGGTAACAATGTTTCCCCACTGGTCGGCGCCGCCCATCTGCAGCCGGCAGTTTTTGTTTTTATATAGCCAGTAAAAATCGTAGCCCTGCATCATTTGGTAGGCAAACTCGGTATAGCTGATGCCTGCTTCTCCTTCAATTCTTTTTTTCACGCTGTCTTTGGCCATCATGTAATTTACAGTGATGTGTTTTCCGGCATCCCGCAAAAACTGGATAAAAGAAATCGATCTGAACCAATCATAATTATTAACGATTTCGGCCGCATTAGGAAGGGAGCTGTTAAAATCGAGAAATTTCTCCAGTTGCTTTTTAATGCCGGCTACATTTTTTTGCAATTCTTCTTCGCTTAGTAAATTTCGTTCTTCACTTTTACCGCTGGGGTCGCCTATCATACCAGTGGCGCCGCCTACTAATGCGATGGGTTTGTGTCCTGCTTTTTGTAAATGAACCAGCAACAAAATGGGAACCAGGCTGCCGATATGCAGGCTGTCGGCTGTGGGGTCGAAACCGATGTATCCCGTGGTCACTTGTTTGTTCAGTTGTTCTTCCGTACCGGGCATTATATCCTGTATCATGCCCCGCCACCGAAGGTCTTCAATCAGATTCATGGGTTAATTCTTAATTGTGCCGCAAAAGTAAGGCAGATTTCAGGGGCCGGCAAATGCAATAATTTTCTAACCAATTCGTTTTCAACTGTTAATTCAAAGCCTGTGTAAAGCTATGTTTTTCCGGGAGCATACACTAATTTTACATGCTGCCCGACCTTATGAAAAGCATTCTAATACATGTGCTTATCCGAAAATTGTCAGAATGAAAAAGCCACCCGTTTACCTGACCCTATTTATAACTATTGCTATTGGCGTTACGATACCCGTTTGCACTTATTCTCAATTCAGAAAATATTCCAACGAGTTTCTTAACATTGGCGCAGGCGCCCGGGGTCTTGCCATGGGCAGTGCCCAGGTAGCATCGGTATATGATGGCACTGGCGGCTATTGGAATCCTGCGGGGCTGGTAGGGGTGAAAGATAATCCCAATCTTAACCTGATGCATGCAGAGTATTTCGCAGGCATTGGTAAATACGATTATGCCAGTATAGCCTTCCCCACAGTAAATAACAAAAGAACATTTGCCATTACAGGTTTGCGCTTTGCGGTAGATGATATTATGAATACTCTTTTTCTGGTGGAGCCGGATGGTTCTGTTAATTACAATAACATTCAGGCATTTTCTTCGGCCGATTATGCCTTTATTTTTTCGCTGGCGCAAAAACTAAAAGAAACGGAGAAAAAGAATATTCATATCGGAGTAAATGCAAAAGTCATTCATCGCAATGTGGGCAGTTTTGCCAAAGCCTGGGGTTTCGGCATTGATGCCGGCTTACAGGTATTTCAGGATAAATGGAAGTTCGGAGTTTCTGCCAGAGACGTCACCACTACCTTCAACGCATGGTCTTTTTCCTTTACTGAAAGGGAAAAGGAGGTTCTGTATTTAACCAATAATGAAATACCTGTAAAGTCAACCGAGCTCACAGCACCAAGGCTGGTGCTGGGTATTGCCCGCGATTTCCGGCTGAGTAAAAAAGTAGGATTGCTGGCCGAAGCAAATTTTGATCTGACTTTTGATGGTAAAAGAAATACAATTGTAAGCGCCGATCCTGTTAGCATTGATCCTAAACTTGGGCTGGAATGTAATGTCAATAATGTATTTTACCTGCGGGCAGGTATCAATAATTTTCAGAAGGCCCTTGCCGACGGCGATACGCTGAATCAGAAAAAGGTGTGGATCTATCAACCCAGCGCAGGGGCAGGCTTCAAAGTATCGAATGTGACTATTGATTATGCATTTACTAATCTTGCTAACCAGTCAAACCCATTATTTACTCACGTATTTTCATTAAGGGCCAACCTTATTGATAATAAACGTAAAAAGAAAAACTGATCGGTTCGTATCCTAAATAAAACGGTAGCATGAAACGAATTTTACTCATCCTGTCCCTCTTTTATACACTCGCCGGATCGGCGCAGACATATAATAACGAGTGGATAGATTTTAATAAAACGTATTACAAGTTTAAAGTAGGTGCAACAGGAGTTTACCGCATAGGCGAAGCCACGCTTGCTGCTCTTGGCATCGGCGGTACACCTGCTGAACATTTTCAGCTGTGGCGCAATGGTAAAGAAGTACCTATTTATACTTCAGTGGCTTCGGGCCCTTTGGGCGGCGGCGGATATATTGAATTTTGGGGAGTAATGAACGACGGCAAACCCGACAGACAACTTTACCGCAATCCCGATTATCAGTTAATAGACAAATACAGCTTCAGTACAGATACTGCTGCTTATTTTCTTACCATCAATCCTGCCGGTGGAAATGCACGCCTGGTAAATACCATAAATAATGTGGCGGGTAATACACTGCCCCCCGAAGCCTACTTTATGCATACGGAAGGGCATTATTGTAAAAACTATATGAACCCCGGTTATTTTATTGATGCCGGTGAATATGTTCATTCTTCCACCTATGACCGGGGCGAGAACTGGGTATGCTTTGACATAGGGGCCAATGCCAGCTTTAACAAAACCACCGATCCGCTGTATGTATACGCAGGCGGGCCGGCAGCCACATTTACGCTGAATGTGGCCGGAAATGCCATCAACACACGTCGTATTCGTGCACGCATAAATGGAGACAGTGTGCTGGGCCAGAATGTGGATTTTCTGAACTATGCCCGTCTTCAGGCTCCGGTAGCCCTTACTTCGCTCAGTTTGCCTACGGCACAAATACAAATAACCAATATTACTCCGGCCGGCTACGACCGGATGGTAATTTCTCAGTTTGAGCTTATTTATCCAAGGCAATTCAACTTTGGTAATAAAAAGAATTTTGAATTTTCATTACCGGCCAATGCTTCGGGCAACTATCTTGAAATTTCCAACTTTAATTACGGTGCATCGGCTCCGGTTTTATACGACATTACCAATGGAAAAAGATATGTCGGGGATATAAGTACCCCCGGCATAGTTAAAATTGCTCTTGAGCCCTCGGCAGCCGACAGGCAGCTGGTGCTGGTAAGCCAGGATGCCTCGAATATCAGTAACGTTTCCTCTTTAACACAAAAGAATTTTACCAACTTCGCTCTTGCTGCCAATCAGGGAGATTATATAATTATCTCGAATCCTATTTTATACAATGGCGCTTCGGGCAATCCTGTAGAAGATTATCGTGCCTATCGCAGCTCTGCAGCCGGCGGCGGATTTAATGCAAAGATTTATGATGTGAATGAACTGGTAGATCAGTTTGCTTTTGGCATAAAAAAACATCCGGCTTCGGTTCGTAATTTCCTTAGCTGGGCTAAAAATAACTTTGGAACCGCGCCAAAATTTGTACTGCTTATCGGACGGGCCCTGATGTACGATCATTACCGGTATTACGAATCGGTGCCAAATGCAGATCTGCTCAATCTTGTTCCTACCTACGGATCGCCGGCTTCAGACTGGCTGCTGGCTACCGACTCGGGTCAGTATCTGCCGCATACACCCATAGGACGGATAGCCGCTATTACGCCGGAGGAGGTTACCGTTTACCTCAATAAAGTGATTGAATACGAAGAAGCACAAAAATTTACTTCGCCACTGATTGCCGACAAAGCATGGAACAAAAGTATTGTTCATGTGGTGGGAGCAGCCGATACGCTTACACAGCGGCAACTGGAAAGCTATATGAACAAGTACCGGCTGATTATCAGCGATACATTATTCGGTGCAAAGGTTTCAACCTTCAGCAAAAGCTCTGCAGATCCGGTGCAGCAATTATCGGATCAGCAACTGCAACAGCTTTTTGAAGATGGAATAACCCAACTGACCTATTTTGGTCATTCTTCCGCTACTGTTCTTGATTTTAATCTCGACAACCCGGAACGATACAATAATCAGGGTAAGTACCCGATATTTATTGTAATGGGGTGCAATGCGGGAAACTTTTTTACCTACAATCCCGCCCGTTTCTTTGTAAAGTCCACACTCTCCGAAAAATTTGTGCTGGCGCCGCAAAGAGGCTCAATTGCTTTTATAGCCAGTTCGCATTTTGGCATTGCACACTATCTTGACAGGTATAACACACAAACCTATACCGCCCAGTCGAAACTGATGTATGGCAAAACCATGGGAGAAATCCTGATGTATTCCATTCAGCAGGTGTATAATACCACTTCGTTCAATGATTTCTTTTCGCGGATGCATACAGAGGAAAACACCCTGCACGGAGACCCCGCATTAAAACTAAACGGCCAGCCCAAACCGGATTATGTTATCGAGGATCAGCTATTAAAAATTTCTCCGGGTTTTATATCCATTGCCGAAACCGGATTTGATGTAGATGCCAAATTCATCAATATGGGAAAGGCTGTTGACCAAAACATTTCTGTTGAGATCAAAAGGCAATTTCCTGATGGCAGCATCTCTGTAGTCTATAAAGATACCATTCCGGGTATACGCTATATCGATTCTGTACTGGTACGGCTGCCGATTGACCCCAACAGGGACAAGGGGCTGAACCGGATTACAATAACCATCGATGCCGATGGCGTGGTAGACGAGATGTACGAAACCAATAACAGCATTACCAAAGACATTTTCATTTTTGAAGATGAGATTCGCCCGGTATATCCGCAGGACCATGCTATTGTCAACAGGCAGGATATAAAGCTAATTGCATCTACGGCTAACCCGTTTACTGCTTCCAAAGTGTATCGCATGGAAATAGATACCACCGAATTGTTCAATTCTTCATTTAAGCGAACCCTGAACATCACATCTTCGGGCGGGGTTATCGAGTACATTCCCGGATTTACTTTCAGCGACAGCACGGTTTATTACTGGCGGGTATCGCCCCTGGATTCTGCCGGTGTACCTGCCAAGTGGAACTACGCCTCGTTTATTTACCTCGCCGGCAGCGATGTGGGTTATAATCAGTCTCATTTTTACCAGCACACCCATTCCGGTCAGCAGCGTGTCTTTATCGATTCGGTCAGCCGCCAGTGGGTTTATCATCCCGTCATTAATAATATATTTGTACGTTCTGGAATTTATCCTACCACATCAAACCAGCAGGCCGATTATACCATTGCCGTAAACGGTGATGTAATCATTGGCCCCGGCAATAATTATAATGAGCTGATCATAAATGTGTTTGATTCCGTCACCTTCCGGCCATGGCGAAATCAACCCGGCGGCGGATTATATGGAAGCAGCAATACAAGTGGTACCCAAAGAGAATACAACTTCCATTATTTTCTTCACGATACCTTGTGGCGAAACAGGGCCAAGAATTTTCTGCAGAATATAGTTCCCGATGGCGCCTATGTAGCTATCCGGAGCAATACAGCCCCCTGGTATGCCGGAAATACGTATTCGGCCGTTTGGGCTTCGGATACGGCTTTTAACGGGCCCGGAAATTCGCTTTACCACACACTGAAAAACCAGGGCTTCTCGCTTATCGATGATTACGACACCACCAATGCATTCATATTTGTATTTAAAAAGAACCGCCAGTCGTCCTTTACGCCCCGCGAAATAATGGGAACCAATATATATGAACCATTGCTGCTGAGCGTGGATTGCCCCACACCGGATACAATCGGATTTATCACCTCACCGGTATTCGGTCCGGCAAAGGAATGGAAGCAACTGAAGTGGAGAGGAAGCAGCCAGGATATAACGGCGGGAGATGTGCCCACCATTAATGTTATTGGAATAGATGCCAACGGAATTGAGTCGGCATTATTTACCGGCCTGAACACAACACAGCAGGATTTTGATATTTCCACGATCAATGCTACCCAATATCCCTATCTGAGACTGGAGATGAGAAATGTGGATTCGATCCATCTTACGCCTTACCAGCTACACTATTGGCGTATAACCTATACGCCGGTGCCCGAAGGGGCCGTGGCGCCCAATATACTGTTTCAGGCAAAAGATACTGTGGAAGTAGGCGAGCCTTTTGAATTCCGGATGGCATTTAAAAATATCAGCGATGTAAACTTTGACAGCCTGAAAGTAAAAATGATGATTACCGACCGGAATAATGTAAATACCATTATCCCTCTGCCCCGGTTTAAACCGCTGGCTGCCGGCGATACAGTTACCATCCGCCATACTCTGGATTCGAGAAATTTTGCCGGAAATAATGCTTTGTTTGTGGATGTGAATCCGGATAATGACCAGCCCGAACAGTATCATTTTAACAATTTTATCTTCCGTAATCTTTATGTTCGGCCCGACCTTTTGAATCCGTTGCTTGATGTAACCTTTGACGGGGTTCATATTTTGAACAGAGATATTGTTTCTTCCAAACCCCATATACTGATCAAACTGAAAGATGAATCGAAATGGATGATTCTTGATGATACTTCGGCAGTAAACGTAAGGGTGCGTTATCCCGATGGCACTATTCGTCCATTCAGTTTCAGCAATTCGGACACGCTTCGGTTTACACAGGCGGGTCAGGCGCCTAATAATGATAATACAGCCAGTATTGACTTTCAGCCCTATTTCCCGGAAGACGGAGATTACGAACTGATCGTTTCAGGAAGAGATAAAAGCGGAAATACCGCCGGGCAACTGGAATACAGGGTAGCATTCCAGGTTATCAATAAACCGATGATCTCGAACATGCTTAACTACCCCAATCCGTTTACAACTTCAACCGCCTTTGTATTTACAATTACGGGCAGCGAAGTGCCGCAGAACATCAAGATTGAAATCATGACCATTACCGGAAAAATAGTAAGGGAGATAACCAAAGAAGAACTGGGGCCGCTGCACATTGGAAGAAATATCACTGAGTTCAAATGGGATGGCACCGATCAGTTTGGACAAAAACTGGCGAATGGTATTTACCTGTACCGAGTGGTTACCAACCTGAACGGTAAGTCGCTGGATAAATATAAAGCCGAAGGCGATGACACCGACAAATACTTTAACAAAGGGTATGGCAAAATGTACCTGATGCGGTAAGCTGAAAAAACTTTATAGTACTAAATCATCAGTTTCAGGTTCCTCCGTGTGAGGAACTTTTTTGTTTCCATCTTCGTAAAAAATTGAAACAGGTCTTTGATACCTTTGCCACTCTTTTAAATTTTTAGATTTTATTCTTTGGATTTAAATATAAAAATGGGAAAAATAGCAATCAATATTGCCACGGGCAGTTTGCAAAAAGAAGAAATGATTGTAGGCATTGACCTGGGCACAACGAATAGCCTGGTAGCCGTCATACACCCCGAAACCAGGAAGCCGGTAGCTCTGAAAGAACACGATTCCAGTTCGCTGGTACCTTCCGTTATTCATTTTGACCAAGGAGGCAACATTGTTGTTGGTAACAAAGCAAAGCAGTTCTTAATTACCGAACCACAGAACACAATCTTTTCGGTAAAACGCCTGATGGGAAAATCGTACAATGACGTAAAGGATCAGACCCCGTTTTTTAGCTATAAAATAATTGATGATAATACCGGGAGGCTGGTAAAAATACAAGTAGGCGATAAATTTTATTCTCCGGTTGAGCTCTCCTCCTATATCCTCAAAGAATTAAAACAAAGAGCGGAACATATTCTGAAGACGCCTGTTACACGAGCGGTAATCACAGTGCCGGCATATTTTAACGATGCGCAGCGGCAGGCTACCCGCGATGCCGGAAAGCTGGCGGGGATGGATGTGCTCCGCATCGTAAATGAACCCACGGCGGCCAGTCTTGCATACGGGCTGGGATTGCATCGCGATGAAACCAAAACCGTAGCAGTATATGATCTGGGCGGAGGTACATTTGATATTTCTATTCTTAAAATCACGGGCGGTATTTTTGAAGTGCTTTCCACCCACGGGGATACCTTTCTCGGCGGCGACGATTTTGATAACAGCATTATAAAATACTGGATGCAGCAAACAGGAGTAACGCCTGACGATTTTCAAAACCACAAAAGCCTTGCACAGGAATTTCGCCTGCGGGCCGAAGAAGCCAAGCGGTATGTAAGCAATTATAATGATTATACAGGTGAAATAGCCGGCCATCCGGTTCAATTATCAAAACAACAACTGGAGACGCTGATTTTGCCTTTGGTTCAGAAAACCATTGACTGTTGTAAAAATGCACTGAAGGATGCGCAACTATCGGTTACAGATATAGATGAAGTTGTAATGGTAGGGGGCAGCACCCGCGTACCACTGGTGAAACAAAGCGTAAGTGCGTTTTTTGGAAAAGCGGTGCATGATGATCTTAACCCCGATGAAGTAGTGGCGCTCGGGGCGGCCATACAGGCAGATATTCTTGCTGGTAATAACAGAGATTTTCTGTTACTCGATATCACCCCGCTTTCATTGGGCATCGAAACCATGGGCGGCCTGATGGATGTATTGATACCGAGAAATTCAAAAATTCCTGCAAAGGCTTCCAGGCAATATACTACCCAGAAAGACGGACAGAGCGGCATGCGTATTTCCGTTTTTCAGGGAGAAAGAGACCTGGTGCAGCATAACCGTAAACTGGCTGAATTTAACCTGAACGGAATTCCGGCAATGCCGGCTGGCCTGCCCAAGGTGGAAATATCTTTTCTTATCAATGCCGATGGAATACTGAAAGTATCTGCCAGAGAATTACGCAGCGGTATAAGCCAGACTGTAGAGGTGAAACCACAATATGGCTTAACGGATGCAGAAGTAGAACAAATGTTGCTCGATTCCATTACTCATGCAAAAGAAGATATTCAAATAAGGGCACACGTGGAAGCGAAAACAGAAGCGGAGCAACTTATCAGCACTACAGAAAATTTTCTGATGAAAAACGCAGCAGCACTTTCTGAAGAAGAAATTAACTCTACAAAAAAAGCAATCAGGGAACTTTCTGAAATTCTTTCATCGGGAAGCAAAGATGAAATACATGCAAAGATCGAAGCGTTGAATGAAATTTCGAGACCGTATGCAGAGCGGGTAATGGATCAGGCCATCAGCAAGGCAATGAGCGGCAAAAACATTAAAGATCCGGAATTGGAATGATTACAATGAGCGTCGGTTTCTGGCTACACCGCTATTCTGCTTTTTTATTTGGCCCTGAAACCATCGCTTAGTTTGTTTCCGCGGGGCAGGATGCTTTCACAATGTTCATAAATACAGGGCAGGGGCAGATTGCCGCAGTCTTCCCCCTTTTGCGGAATACTGTATTTTATGCCATTACACTCTGCAATTGTATATGCAGTTTGCTGAACTCCCATAGAAAAAATCAGTTGCCGGGGCGAAAAAAAGTGTACAAGGCGGTACGCCGAATAGCCGAGAACAGGCAATGATAAAAGCCACAGCAGTACAACAATAAATTTTTGTTTCAGCCGTATTGTATTTTTTGATGAAAAAAAATGATAAAGGGATAAAGCGGCCAACGGTATAATAAACCCAAAACCAAACCGGGGGTCCGGAGCCTGAATGAACCAGAATAATACCCCTGTCAGTGAAACAAAATATACAAGAGCGAATGAAGCGCCTTCCCGCACAATTTTTCTGATGTTGAATATGCTGACAAAAAAACCGAAAAGCATCAACAGCAGAATTGCTTTATCAGCAACCGCTTTGTTTTTCCACCAATAGGGCAGCCATTCAAAGATACCCATCTGCAGCACTTCATTTATTTCATTTTCCGTATGCTCTACGGGCAGTTTTGCATAAGCCATAATGTAGTTCTTTTCAAGAGCCGTTGAAGCGGGATCGTATTTCCAGTCTGCATGTGCAATGTCGGGAAAAGGAGAAGGGAAAATAATATACCCCGAGGTAATTATGTTTCTTGCCACGTAAGGGCCGGCCATTATCAGAAGCAGTACAAATGCCCGGAAAATGAGGTTATATTTTTTTCTTTTTAAAAAATAAATAAAACCCGCTCCGGCAATCAACAGTACCGGGGCAGCGGAGAGCTTGACCGTAACGGCGAAAAAGCAAAACAGCAGAATAAGCAGCCAGTCTGCCGCATTGTGAATTTTTTTTTTGCCCGCAAGATAAATAACAGTCCATATGAGTAAGGTTGCGATAAAATCAGGACTGGCAGAAGCCGCAGTCAACCGTACTTGTGTATAACTCCAGATACTCAGAATAAAAAGTAACGGCCATAATAGTATTTGTTTAAGTTCTGATCCGGAAGAAATGCATGATTTATTTATTTTGTCAATAACAAAAAGAAAAAACCAGCTTAGTACGGCGATATTGACAAATACAGCCGAACCGGTGCCAAGATACCTGAAGCCAAACAGTGCGCAGGAAACAAACCACAAGCCCTGATAGCCATACCGGGGATGAAGATTCACCAGACCCGGCACCGCTTTATATTCTTCAATCCATTTTATTGTTTGCATATGATATCCCAGTGTATCGGGATGAATAATTTTCCACGAACCAATGATGAGAATCATCAGAAATGAAGCAAGCAGCAGCATACTGGCGGAAAAATGAAAGCCACGAAAAACATTTTTCAGCTTTTCAGTTTTTACCGAAAAATTTATCAGCATAAAAAGCAATGCCGGCACAAGCAGGATAACTTGTATATACCAGCCGCCAAGGGGCGCAAACAATGAGATGATACTGCCCATGATGGTAATACCCGCAAGGCCGGCAAGACAGGTAATGCTGAAATGAAAACCGGTGCTTTCCTCAGAAGCGGCCAACCTGCAAAGACCGCGGATGAGGATGGATCCCCATGCCCAGCAAAGAAGGCTGATGTAAATGCATATTAACAGTGTTAAAAGCATATTATATTTAGTTACGCTTTTTTTCCTGCAACAATTACCGATAATCCTGCTTTTTTGGAAAGTAATCTGTCAATGATTTTTGCAGGCATCACCAGGTTATCAAAAACCGACATTTCAGTTTTTCTCAGCATTTTATGCTGCAGTATTTTTCCTGAAACCAGCCAGCCCAGTATTCCAAGAAAATTAAAGTATTCTTTTTTTATAATGGTCAGTTCGTTTCTTATCATAAGTTCACTTAGCTGTTTCATGCTGTACCTGCGATAATGCCCCAGTTCTTTATCCAGCTTACAATACAACCATTGACCAGCAGGGGCCAGCAAAATAAGATGCCCTTCCGGCATTAAAAGGTATTTACAGTTTTCAATGGCTGTTATATCATCTTCTATATGTTCAATCACGTTGAGGAGAAAAATACTGTCGAATGTGCCCTTGAGATCAGCATAGGCTTCTTTGAATTGAGGATGTATAAGATCAATCTGCAATACATTTTCTACCTGCGGGTTGTTTTTATACCTTTCTTTTAAATATTGGAAATACCCAGGGTTATAGTCTGAAACGGTAAGCCGCAGGCCGCTGTCGATAACCACTTGTGAAAGATTGCCGATTCCGCTGCCGATTTCGAGTATCTTTCCTTTAAGCAGGTGCTTGAATTGTGAGAACAGCCATTTGTTAAACCGGTTTGCCTTAGCAATTACTTCAAGTGTGTCCAAACCTACCGGGTCTTCTGCCAAAATGGTCTGTTCGTTCATTAGCGTGAAAAGATGTTGTATTTAAAAATGCAGTATATAGCCCTGATACCGTCTTTCCAGTTGATTTTTTTTCCCTCGGCATATGTTCTTCCGTAATAACGGATACCGGTTTCATAAATGCGGATGTTCTTTATGCGGCTGATCCGGGCGGTAATTTCGGGTTCGATGCCAAATCGTTTTTCTTTGAGCTGTATTTGCCTCAGTATCTCGGTTCGAAACATTTTATAGCCTGTTTCCATATCTGTCAGATTCAGCTGGGTAAAAAGATTGGAAAGAAAAGTAAGAAATCTGTTTCCGATGGTATGAAAATAAAAAAGCACCCGGTGCGGACCGGCGCCCATGAATCGTGAACCATATACTACATCGGCATCGTTTTCCATGATCGGCTCCAGCATCAGATTGTAATCCCTCGGGTCGTATTCCAGATCAGCATCCTGGATAATCACAATTTCTCCTGTTACCTGTTTCAGGGCAGTTTGAATACTGGCACCCTTTCCCCTGTTTTTTTCGTGATGCAGCAGACGGATGTTGCTGTGCGGGTGCTGCATCATATAATTCCTGACTGTTTCAGCAGTTTTGTCAGACGAACCGTCATCAACAACCAGTATCTCCTTTTGAAGGTTCCATTGAATAGTTGCGGAGATTACTTTATCAAGCAGGGTGCCGATGAGCCGCTCTTCATTGTAGCAAGGTATTATGATGCTGAGTGTTTTCAATTTTTTTTAAAAAGTGAAGATATAAATACGCTTTTATTTTTTTATGCGGAAACCTTCTTTAATACTTTTTCCTCTTGGGAGCAGCGCCGGATGGATTTCATATACACAGGGTAAAGCTGTGCCGATACACCGCGGGTTCCAGTTGTTGTTTATTATCTCTGGTATGCGCAGTGTTATTCCGTTCAGCAGGTATTCTTTTGCTTGGGGCTGCGATAATTCTTTTGGTAAAATCCAGTTACGGTATTCCGGTTCATTAATTATTTTTTTAACCGCATAACCCGAAATCAGTAGTATAAAGAAAACCGGAATAATCTTTTGGAGTCCCGAAGTTATTTTTAACAGGATTAATTTTTGAAAAACAAACGGCAGCAGAAAAACCCCGCACAGCAGGCAGCCGTACACAAACCGCGGATCGGGGCTGATCATAAACCAGGCCAAAAGCTGTGCAAGCAGAATGGCAATAAAAGTTCTGGAAGAAATAAGGGTATTCCTTTTTTTAAAAAATAAAAATCCGGAAATTAAACCGGTGACCCCTGCAATTACAATAAGTTTATCATATGTAAATAAATACCTGAACCAGTTGCCAACCCAGCCGGTTTCGCCAAGCGCTTCGGTTTGCTGAAGGTCAAGATAGGCGGTGCTTACGCGGTTATAATATTTGATATAATAAAGCAGCTGCTCAATGGTTTCATGTGGCGGCTTCCAGTCAACAGAAAAAAGATCAACGTACGGCGCCGGAAAAAAAAGATACCCGGATACAATTACATTTCTTGCGAGGAATGGAATAATAAGCAGAAAGCAAAACAGAAAAGGATAAATTATCTTTTTTATTTGTTTGGTTTGCAGGTAAGCGGCAATAGCAATAAAGCTTATCAGCAGCAGTGGAAAGTTAATGACACGTACAGAAAAAAGATACACCGGCCATATCAGCCACTCCGGTTTTATGGCCGGCGGAGTTTCATCTTTAGAAAGAAAAAATTCCATAAACAGGATACACACCACAACAGTGGTAATAAAGTCATAATTGGCCGTGGCCGCATTACCCCGTATCATCGGCCATACGAGCAGGGCTGCGATCAGAACAAATAAAAAAGGAAATCTCCACGATAACGGGTTTGGGTTGCTCATCCGGCTCACCAGGTAATAACAGAACCAGCAGGATATGGTCAGGTTCAGTACAGTGTAAACATTGAATGAAGCGGACGAAAAACCAAATAATGCCACACTGCTGAACCAGGAAGAATTAAAGCCATATCGTTCGTGCAGGTTTACAAGGCCCGGCACCGAACCATACTCCTGTATCCATTTGATCAGTTGTATGTGATAGCTTTCCGTATCATCCATCATCACCGGGCCGGCGCCAATTAGAATTATCGTTAACCAGAGAACACCGGTCAGAACTTTATCCGTAAAAGCAATTTCGGCGAAGGCATTTTTCAAATAGTGAATAAAATTTTTCCAAAGATTTCTTTTTATAAATGCAGTCGTAATTAAAGCAGAAGTGATGCCGATCCATAAAAAAAAATTTACCGGCAAAAAAAGGGCAAAAGCCTGGGCAATGAGGGTAAATCCGGTCAGGCCATTGATGGTGTGTACAACGGGATGCTTATACTTTCCGGCTGTCAGCAAAAAGCCCAGCCACATACAGGATAAAGAGATAGCCAGAAATGAAATTATCAAAACCAGCATCAGGCGAAGAGTTTTTTCATTTTCAGAAAATGCTTTTCAAAACCGTAAAAACTGATAATGCTGACCGCTATTCCAGTAAGGGTCAGGGCAATTGAGGTGCTTGTTTGTGCATATTGGTCAGCAATAGCTAAATTTTTATGTATCCAGTTGTCTGCATATTTGTAAAGGATCAGATACACGGGCCAGTGAAATACATACAGGCCGTATGAGATCTTACCAAAAAATCTTAGTAAGCGGATACCGAGGATGAAATTGATAATTTTATTTTCCCGTGCCACGGCTTCGTAAACCACCAGTGCAAATACAATGGCAAAAGTTGTGTAACCTATTATGGCCAGATAAGGAAACGAAAATTCGTGCCGGCGGTTAAAAAAATAGAAAAGAAAATTGAAACCCGCCAGCGTAAAAACCACCACCGAAGAATACTTTCGCAGAAATGAGGAATTTATTTTCATTAAAACAGCCAGCATGCTGCCGATACAGAGGCCGTCGATCCGCGTGTAAGTATAAAGGCCAAAGTAATTGAACTCTTTTACATGCATTTGCCAGATAATAAAACGGGCCGAAATTACGCCCAGCAGCAGCAGGGATGTAAATACAAGAAAACGCCCGGGCTTACGAATGAGCAATATCACAAAGGGCCAGATGATGTAAAACTGTTCTTCCACAGCCAGCGACCAGTAGTGCTGTATCATCGTGGTGGTGTTTCCGGCATCAAAGAAGATCAGGAACCAGTTCTGAAGGTAAGCCCAGAACCACCATTGATTATTGATGTAATAACTCAAATCAATGGGAAAGCCATCTGTTCGGGGCAAAACGATCAGGAAGATAAAAAGACTGAGATAGTACAGGGGAAAGATTCGCAAAACCCGGCGGCCGTAAAAGTTTTTCAGGTATCCGGGGCTGTTTTTCGTTTTTAAAAGTATATCGGTAATAAGGAAGCCGGAAAGAACAAAGAAAAGATCAACACCCAGCCACCCAAAGAAAAAATAATTGCTGAAACCGAAATTGTGATAAAAAACCACCAGCAATATAGCAATACCCCTCAGGCCGTCAAGTGCAGGGTAGTGAATGCGCCCTGTGGGTTCACTTGCAAAGGATATTTTTGCAGGAGAATTTATGGGTTGATGTTTATTCTCCCTTCAAAGATAATTTTCTGCTGATATATTTACCAATCATGTCAAATTCAAGGTTTACAGCAGTTCCTTCCTCCACTAATTGAATATTGGTATTATCGTAAGTGTAGGGTATTACGGTAATATCGAAACTTCTGCTGGTAACGTTAAATGCGGTGAGGCTGATTCCGTTTACGGCCACCGATCCTTTTTCGATGACCAGGGGTGCAAACTTTTCTTCAAACCCGATTGTGTAAACCCAGCTGCCGCCGGTTTCTTTTTTAAAAATACAGGTACCGGTGGTATCGGCATGGCCCTGCACCAGATGACCGTCAAGCCGGCTGCTAAGTTTCAGGGAGCGTTCAAGGTTGACCGCCGTTCCTTTTTTCCAGAATTTAAGATTTGTTTTTTGTAAGGTTTCGGCCACGGCGGTTACCTTGTGGCGGCCTGCTTTCACATCTTCTACAGTAAGGCAGACTCCATCGTGGCTTATACTCTGATCCACTTTTAGTTTTGAAGAGATTCCGGATTTAATCCAAAAAACTTTATTCAGCCCCGATTCGCGAATGTCTTTAATTATACCTTGTGTTTCAACTATTCCGGTAAACATGCGGGCAATTTAGGTTATTTCTTCTTTCATTTCGGGTTTTCGGATAATCCGCCTATCTTTGCGCTTCTCAAAAATTACCAAAGGGGGTATAAAAAATATGCTGATCATTGATTCAAAAGATTGCGAAAACATAGATAAGGCGCTCAAAAAGTACAAGAAGAAATTTGAGAAAGCTAAAATTTTGCTTCAGCTGCGCGACCGGCAGTCGTTTACAAAACCATCCGTTCGGCGAAGGAGCGAGGTGCTAAAAGCCGTTTACAAGCAAAAAATCGCCAGCGGCAAGATTGAAAAATAATACTTGCTTCATTTAAATAACTCAAGCAGCAAAAATCACACTTGCTGTTTTTTTAATTTCTGTTTCATAGCTTTGATGCAGCATTATGCATCTGCCTCCGGAAATCCAATCTTTTATTGATTACCTCAAATTTGAAAAAAGGTATTCGGCCCATACCATCCGGTCCTACCATGACGATCTGGTTCAGTTTGCCTCCTTTCTTCAGTCCCGGCTGGGAACAGATAGCCTTTTGGAGGCGAATCATTCTTTTGTACGAAGCTGGATTGCCGGATTGAGTGATCAGAAAATAACGTCGAAATCAATCAACCGAAAGATATCTGTACTGAAGTCATTTTATAAATTTTGTATTAAGACAGGTAAGCTCTGGAAAAACCCGACAGATAAAATTATCCGGCCAAAGATCATCAGGCGCCTTCCGGTGTTTTTAAAAGAAGAGGAAACAACTGCATTGCTTAAAAATATCTCATCCGGTTCGGAAAACTGGAATGGGTTGAATGCCCAAATGATAATCGGCATTTTTTATGCTACCGGTATCCGCCTGAACGAACTGGTAACCCTTACAGAAGCCCAGGTGGACCTGCAGGGAAAAACAATTAAAGTATTGGGTAAAGGTAACAAAACAAGAATAATCCCTCTGCCAGCTGAACTGGCTGGCCAGATAAAGGAATATACACAGGCCAAAAAGCGGGTTTTCGAAAAAACAGATAACCGGCTGCTGGTAACTGCTAAAGGAAAAAAGCTTTATCCGAAATACGTTTATAATCTGGTGAAAGAAACGCTGGGCAGCTCTGTAAAAACGCATAGTAAAAGAAGTCCTCATGTTTTAAGACACACATTTGCCACACAGCTGCTGAACAATGGCGCCGACCTGAATGCGATAAAGGAACTGCTGGGCCACAGCAGCCTGGCCGCCACACAGGTATATACCCATACTACAATTGAGAAACTGAAACAGGTATATAAAAAAGCGCATCCAAGGGCCTGATTTTGTGTAAAACTTTCTGGCTTTTTTTGACAATTTTTTGTTTTACCTCAGCTGATTTTTTATTAACTTCATAAGGAATAAACGCATTGAGTTTTTGTGTAAAAATTTATCTGATTAAGTTCTTTTTTTATTGTTTCACTATAAAATGCGATTGATATGAAGGTAAACATTCAGACCGTTCGGTTCGATGCGGACTTGAAACTGTATGAGTACGTCAACAAAAAACTGGAAAAGTTAAAAACATTTCACGACCGTATCATTAATGTTGATGTGTTTCTGAAACTCGACAATGTGGTTCACTCCATCAAAGACAAGATCGCAGAGATCAGAGTACACGTACCCCGACATCATTTTTTTGTAAAGTCAACCAGTAAATCTTTCGAGGAGTCATTTGATGATGCGCTTGATTCCCTCATTATCCAGATTAAAAGAAAAAAAGAAAAGCAGGCAGCCTGAAAAAATAAAAAAGACCCCGCCGGGGTCTTTTTTATTCTCATTATCAGGTGAAAAAAGGAATGCAAAATTTTTGGAATTGACAAATTCCTTTACCTTTGCCTTCCCAAAAAATGGGGGTAGTTCTTTATTGCCTTTTCCGTCCAATCTGAGCGATGGCGGATGTTTTTTTGTCGCCAGAGTAGCTCAGCTGGTAGAGCAGCTGATTTGTAATCAGCTGGTCGGGGGTTCGAGTCCCTTCTCTGGCTCTTGAATGGGCAAGTAGCCAAGTGGCCAACGGCAGCAGACTGTAAATCTGCCCTCTTACGAGTTCGGTGGTTCGAATCCATCCTTGCCCACGTTCTTTGACTTACTAAATGTAAAATATGCGGGAGTAGCTCATTTGGTAGAGCGATAGCCTTCCAAGCTATAGGTGGCGAGTTCGAGCCTCGTCTCCCGCTCTGATGAGTCAAAATATTAGTAACAAAAAGCAGAAGGCTTTTTGAACAGATTATTTAGTTCGACGATTTTTAAAAGTTATTACAGGCTTTGCAGAAAGGCGCCAAAGGGCAGAACATTTCGGTGGAAGAGGCAGTGCGTTCACAAAGTTCTTTACAGAATAAAGAGATGGAGAGTTGGCTCTCATTGGCTATATTAGCCGTTGTAGCTCAGTGGTAGAGCACTTCCTTGGTAAGGAAGAGGTCGTGAGTTCAATTCTCATCAACGGCTCAAACTGAAAAGATTTCTGAAATAAATCTGATGGAGTGGCTGAATGCCTGCCATTTGCATTTCTTTCATGATGATCAGCGAACAAAATGTACAAGTGTGCGACGCAACGGAAGCCTCATCGACTTGCTGTTGCTGACTACATAAACAGTAAAATAAAATCAGAATACACAACCTAAAAATGGATAACAATGTCAAAAGAGACCTTTAAGCGGGATAAACCCCACGTTAACGTAGGTACTATCGGTCATATCGACCACGGAAAAACTACCTTGACTGCCGCTATTACCACCCTTCTGGCCAAGAAAGGGATGGCTACGGCAAAGAAATACGATGAAATTGATGCTGCTCCCGAGGAAAAGGAGCGGGGTATCACCATCAATACAGCTCACGTGGAGTATATGACTGAGAACCGGCATTATGCTCACGTTGACTGTCCGGGGCATGCCGATTATGTTAAAAACATGATTACCGGAGCTGCTCAGATGGATGGAGCCATCCTGGTGGTAGCGGCTACCGATGGCCCGATGCCTCAAACAAAAGAACATATTCTGCTGGCACGCCAGGTAGGCGTACCCCGCATGGTGGTCTTTATGAACAAGGTTGATCTTGTTGACGATCCGGAGCTGCTGGAACTGGTGGAAATGGAAATTCGCGAATTACTGTCTTTCTATGGTTTTGATGGCGATAATACGCCGATTATCAAAGGTTCGGCCACCGGAGCTTTGGCCGGCGAAGACAAATGGGTAGGCGCTATTGATGAACTGATGAAAGCTGTGGATGAATACATTCCGCTGCCCCCGCGTCCGGTAGATCAGCCGTTCCTGATGTCTGTTGAAGATGTGTTTTCTATCACAGGCCGTGGTACAGTAGCTACCGGCCGTATCGAAAGAGGAAAGATCAAAACGGGTGAATCGGTAGAAATAGTAGGATTAATGGATAAACCGCTCACTTCTACAGTTACCGGTGTTGAGATGTTTCGTAAAATCCTGGATGAAGGCGAAGCGGGTGATAACGCCGGCTTGCTGCTGCGTGGTATTGAAAAGAAAGACATCCGCCGCGGTATGGTAATTTGTAAGCCAGGCTCCATTACCCCGCACACTGACTTTAAGTGCGAAGTGTATGTACTGAGCAAGGAAGAGGGTGGTCGTCATACACCGTTCTTTAACAAGTATCGTCCCCAGTTCTATTTCAGAACAACAGACGTAACAGGCGAAGTCGAACTTCCTGCAGGAACCGAAATGGTAATGCCGGGCGATAATACGACACTCACCGTTAAGCTGATTAGCCCCATAGCTATGGAAAAGGGGTTGAAATTCGCTATCCGCGAAGGTGGCCGTACCGTAGGCGCAGGGCAGGTAACGGAGATTCTGAAATAATAATCCCCCGAGTTTCCCAAAAGGGTACTTGGGTACAGTTTCATAATTTTACAAAGTACTTAGGTGAGAAATCCTAAGTGCTTTGTTCTTTAAGAAAGTTCTTATAAGTCCCTTTCGGGATGAGGGCATACGGGCATATTTCAATGGTAGAATGAAGGTCTCCAAAACCTTAGATCTGGGTTCGAATCCTAGTGCCCGTGCTTGGGTAAATGGTTTATCGGTTGATTATACAGGTGTTTGTTCACCAGCTATCAACAAATATTCATTTGCCGGTTAATAAATGAAATATGAATAAGATTACAACTTATTTCAGGGAAAGCTATAAGGAATTGCTCGAAAAAGTGACCTGGCCCACCTGGGCTCAACTGCAGCAGTCAACAATGATTGTATTGGCGGCAACGCTCGTCATTACAGCCCTGGTTTGGGTGATGGACTTCGCTTCGGCACGTGTATTAGAGGTAATCTATAATGCTTTGAATTAATGGAAACGACAGTAAACACAAATAGCAGCAGCACCGAACAGGAAACCAAGTGGTATGTTCTGCGGGTCGTCAGCGGCAAAGAAAAAAAAGTAAAAGAATATCTGGATAAAGAAATTGCACGCGGCGGCTGGAGCAATGTGGTAAAACAGGTGTTCCTTCCTGTGGAGAAAGTGTATAAGGTGCAAAACGGTAAAAAGGTGATGCGCGAAAGAAACTATTATCCCGGGTATGTGATGATTGAAATTGCCGAGGGAAAACTCAGCGATGACCTGAGAGATACCGTAAAAAATACTACCAATGTGATTCACTTTCTGGGTAAGGAAAACCCCATCGCTCTTCGCAAAGCCGAGGTGAACAAAATGCTGGGTAAAATGGATGAAATGGCTGAGGTGGGTGGTGTCAGCATGAGCGAACCCTTCATTGTTGGCGAAACGATCAAGATCATTGAAGGCCCCTTCAACGATTTTAACGGCGTCATTGAAGAGGTACATGATGATAAGAAGAAGCTTAAGGTAACAGTGAAAATTTTTGGTCGTTCCACGCCTGTGGAATTGAATTATATGCAGGTGGAAAAGATCAGCTGATACCTGCCTGCAAATACAAAAAACAGGGGCCTCCTTTTTCGGAATGGGTTTTAAAAATTTATTTTGGTAAAACCTTTCTGGTTGAAAGAAATGACCCTATCTTTGCCGCCCCAATTAGTTCTTTAGAAATCCACCCAGGTGGAATGACGAATTTGGGAGTACCGGCTTAACCGGTACGCTTGAACCAATAAATCAAAAGAAAAATGGCAAAAGAAATTTCCGGCTTTGTAAAGCTGCAGTGCAAGGGCGGCCAGGCCAACCCCGCACCCCCCATCGGCCCGGCATTGGGTTCCAAGGGTATTAATATCATGGAATTCTGCAAGCAGTTCAATGCCCGCACACAGGACAAGATGGGGAAAGTACTCCCTGTACTCATTACGGTTTACACTGACAAAAGTTTTGATTTTATTATCAAAACGCCTCCCGCCGCTGTTCAACTGATGGAGGCTGCAAAAATTCAAAAAGGATCCAAAGAATCGAATCGGAATAAAGTAGGTAAGGTTACCTGGAAACAGGTAGAGGCTATTGCAAAAGATAAAATGCCCGACCTGAACTGTTTTACCGTGGAAAGCGCCATGAAAATGGTGGCTGGCACGGCCCGCAGTATGGGAATCACGGTAGAAGGAACCCCTCCCTGGGAAAATTAATTCATCTGAATTTCTCAAAAGGGACTTTGAAAAAACTCAAAAATCTTAACAATGGCTTTCATCAGTAAAAAAAGAAAAGCAGCCGAATCGAAAATAGATAAAAGCAAACACTATTCGCTCAACGAAGCTTCTGCTCTTGTAAAGCAGGTGAGTACGGCAAAATTTGACGCTTCTGTTGACCTGCATATCCGTTTGGGTGTTGATCCCAAAAAAGCCGACCAGGCAATACGCGGTACGGTAACGCTGCCGCATGGCACAGGAAAAACCAAATCTGTGCTGGTGCTTTGCACACCGGATAAAGAAGCTGAAGCCAAAGCAGCCGGCGCTGATTTTGTAGGGCTTGACGAATTCATTACTAAGATTGAAGGAGGCTGGGTAGGTGTGGATGTTATCATTGCTACGCCTTCCGTAATGCCAAAAATTGGTAAGCTGGGAAAGGTACTGGGCCCGCGCAACCTGATGCCCAACCCTAAAACAGGAACGGTAACCAATGACGTAGCGGCAGCAATCAACGATGTAAAAGGCGGAAAAATCGCTTTCAAGGTGGATAAAGCAGGAATCGTTCATGCGTCAATCGGAAGAGTGAGCTTTGCCCCAGAAAAAATTGCGGCCAACAGCCAGGAACTGCTGAATGCAATCATTAAAGCCAAACCGTCCAGCGCCAAAGGAACCTATCTGAAAGGGATCAGCATGGCAAGTTCCATGAGCCCCGGTATTTCTATCGACACCAAAGCATTTACTCACTAACCCCCGTTTGCCGCATAAACCAATTAAATCGAAAAGTCAAATACTGATAAAATGACTAAAGAACAAAAAAATGAAGTGATTGAAGTATTGAAAGGAAAATTCTCTCAGTACAACAACTTCTATGTTACCGATACGGAATCGCTTACGGTAGAGCAGGTGGGCAAATTACGTCGTGCCTGTTTCGATAAAAAAGTGGAAATGAAGGTGGCCAAGAATACACTTATAAAAAAGGCGCTGCAGGCTTTGGATGCTGAACGTTACAATGGCGTATACGATGCTTTGCACAATGTGACCGCTTTGATGTTTTCAGAAAATCCGAAAGATCCGGCTATCGTCATCAGTTCATTTCGCAAGGAGACAAAGAATGACAGACCCGTTTTAAAAGCGGCTTTCATTGATGGAGATGTATTTGCCGGCGATAATCAACTGGAGGCGTTGACCAGCCTGAAGAGCAAGCAGGATCTTATCGGCGAAATTATTGGCTTGCTTCAGTCTCCGGCCAAGAATGTGATAAGCGCATTGAATGCAGGTAATAAATTGGCCAGCCTGGTAAAAGCGCTGGAAGCCAAAGCAAAAGAGTGAATTGAAGTGCGGACTGTAAAACTGTAAAATTGTGAATCCTAAGTCTCCGGGTATAAGTGGGGACAAATAAAATAAACCATCCGCCGGAGTACCCGTCACTGAAATTATGAAGTGCCGGGGCACAATGAAGGCGGTTATTAAAAATGTAAAACAATGGCAGATTTAAAAGCATTTGCAGAACAGTTGGTAGGACTGACTGTAAAAGAAGTAAACGAATTAGCAAAAATTCTGAAAGAAGAATACGGCATTGAGCCCGCTGCGGCTGCCGTAGCAGTAGCTGCTGGTCCGGCTGCCGGTGGTGGCGGAGCCGCCGCCGCTGAAGAAAAAACCGCATTTAATGTAATACTGAAAAGCGGTGGCGCCAACAAACTGAACGTGGTGAAGATCGTTAAAGACATCACCGGTTTAGGACTGAAAGAAGCTAAGGACCTCGTTGACGGCGCACCCAAGCCGATCAAAGAGGGCGTAGCCAAAGCCGAAGCGGACGAAATTGCAGCCAAGCTCAAAGAGGCCGGCGCCGAAGTGGAAATTGCTTAATTACTTTTTCTTAAAACCTCATCAAACCCCGGGCAATGTCCCGGGGTTTTTGTTTACTCAGTTGAAAGATAAGGGTATATTTTTCTGAACACTTCATCCGTCACCACCATCACCTTCTTTATATCTTCTATTTTCGAAAAAGTGCCGTGCTGGTTGCGGTAAGCCACTATGGGTTTGGCAATACTGAATTTAATATACGGGTGGGCTTTTAATTCATCCACCGAGGCAGTATTGATATTTATTTTTTTCAGGCCGATGTTCTCCAGTTTCAGGTATTGTTTTATTTTCTGAAAAGTGGAATCGGGCAGGCCGTATGTTTCGCCGATTTGTTCAATAGAATAAAAGCCGCCCAGCTTTTCCCTGAAATTAATAATTCTGGCGGCCAGCTTGCTGCCAATACCCGGCAGAGAAATGAAGGCAGTTGTATCTGCAGTATTGATATCAATAATTGCGAAACGCGGGGTTCTGGTAAATTCAGCCGGCTGTGAATTGACGTTATTCTCTCTTTTTACTTCTGCTTTTTGTTCAATGCGGATAAAGGGCCTCAGTCTCTCGTATTCATCTTTTTTTAAGCCGTAAATCTTTTGCAGGTCTTCGGGCTTGTAAAAATAGCCTCCTTTGGAAAGATAGTTTTGTATGGTTTGAACGGTGCGTTCTTTAATGCCCAACCTCAGCCAGTTTTCGGTTGATAGCGTGTTGGGGTCAAAATAAAAAAGTTCGCCCTTGTTGAAATAACGGTTTTCGGTTTTCTGAAAACTGTAATTACCGGGGTTATCGTCTTCAGATTGCAGATCGGATTCACCCGATTTTTGTTCCAGTTTTTTTATTTCGGCAAACCAGGCGGTATCTGTAGCCGTAACCCCGCTGCCGGTCCGCAGGGAAAACAAGCGGGGAGAAAACCAAATCATCAGAATGAGGCAAATAAGTGTAATTACCCCAATTCTTTCCCGCCTGGAGAAGTGAAAATACTCTTTAAAGAAATCCTTAAAGCTCATTTCATGAAATTACCTGAAAATTGCAATCGTGCACACGAAAGAATGAGCAAATGCGGCTTATTTATGGCTCAATCTTTGTTAAGAAACTTTTCTTGGCCGGAAACTATTATTTCTTACCTTTGCCATCCTTTAATTTTGGCCAAATACATTTTGACGTTTCAAATCATGATTAAATAGCTGATTTTCACTGGTATTTGTTTTTTTAAATGCAAATACCTGTAAGTGATTTGTGCGTCCCGAAATTCATAAAAACCGGTTTTCATACCTATGTCCTCTACTAAAATGAATCACAGGGTAAATTTCGGCAAGATCAAGCATTTAGCTGAAGCCCCTGACCTCCTCGAAGTACAGATCAAGTCTTTTAAAGAATTTTTCCAGTTGGAAACGACTCCCGACAAGCGCAACATCGAAGGATTGTTCAAGGTGTTCAAGGAGAATTTTCCGATTACGGATACCCGTAATATTTTCGTACTGGAGTTTCTGGATTACTTCATTGATCCTCCCCGCTATTCCATTGAAGAATGTATGGAACGCGGCCTCACCTATGCAGTGCCGTTAAAGGCCAAGTTGCGCCTCAGTTGTAATGACGAAGAGCACGTCGATTTTCAGACTATTGTACAGGATGTGTTTTTGGGGAATATCCCTTACATGACGCCGAGAGGAACCTTTGTGATCAACGGGGCCGAACGGGTGGTAGTTTCGCAACTGCATCGCTCGCCGGGCGTATTCTTCGGGCAGTCTATTCACCCGAACGGTACCAAGATTTATTCAGCCCGTGTGATTCCTTTCAAAGGAGCCTGGATGGAATTTGCCACAGATATCAACAACGTGATGTATGCCTATATTGACCGGAAGAAAAAATTTCCGGTAACTACGCTTCTCCGGGCAATTGGATATGAAACGGATAAAGACATTCTCGAACTTTTCGGGATGGCCGATGAGGTAAAAGCAGATAAAAAACATTTGTCAAAGTACATAGGCCGCCGCCTGGCTGCCCGGGTACTGAGAAGCTGGGTGGAAGATTTTGTGGATGAAGATACCGGCGAGGTAGTGTCTATTGAAAGAAATGAAGTGGTGCTCGAACGTGATTCTGTTCTTTCGGAAGAGGCTATTGACATGATCGCCGAAATGGGGGTGGAGAATGTGTTTATCCAGAAAGAAGATGTGGGCGGCGATTTTGCCATCATTTATAACACGCTGAATAAAGATACCTCCAACAGTGAACTGGAAGCTGTACAGCATATTTACCGTCAGCTGCGGGGTGCCGATGCGCCGGATAATGAAACGGCCAGAGGTATTATTGACAAACTGTTTTTCAGTGATAAACGCTATGATCTGGGCGAAGTAGGCCGCTATAAGATCAACCGGAAACTTGGCATGTCAGCCGAACTGACGCAAAAAACCCTTACCAAAGAAGATATTATCGAAATCATCAAGTACCTGGTTCGGCTTACTAACGGTAAGGCCGAGATCGATGACATCGATCACCTGAGCAATCGCCGGGTACGTACAGTGGGTGAACAGTTATATGCACAATTTGGTGTGGGCCTTGCACGTATGGCCCGTACGATCCGCGAAAGAATGAATGTGCGGGATAATGAAGTATTTACTCCTGTTGACCTGATCAATGCAAGAACCCTTTCATCGGTGATTAACTCCTTTTTCGGAACTTCTCAGTTATCACAATTCCTTGATCAGACAAATCCGCTGAGCGAGATAACTCACAAACGACGGATCTCGGCACTCGGCCCCGGTGGTTTAAGCCGAGAAAGGGCGGGCTTTGAGGTACGCGACGTTCACTATTCGCACTACGGAAGATTGTGTACGATTGAAACACCGGAAGGGCCAAACATTGGTCTTATTTCCACACTTTGCGTGCATGCTTCCATCAACGAAATGGGATTCATTGAAACCCCTTACCGAAAAGTGGAGAACGGAAGAGTGAATATGAAAGAGCTGGCATTTCTGAGTGCCGAAGAAGAGGATGAAGCAAAAATTGCACAGGCCAATTCTCCGTTGGATGACAAAGGAAATTTTTTGGAAGATAAAGTAGTAAGCCGCGAAACCGGCGACTTTCCTATTCTTGATAAGACAGAGGTTGAATACATGGATGTGGCCCCCAATCAGATTGTGGGTCTCAGCGCTTCACTCATACCCTTTCTTGAGCACGACGACGCCAACCGTGCCCTGATGGGATCAAACATGCAGCGGCAGGCGGTACCCCTCATCCGGCCCGATGATCCCATAGTGGGTACAGGGCTTGAAGGAAAGGCAGCCCGCGATGCAAGAATTCAGATACACGCCGAGGGCAACGGGGTAGTAGAATATGTGGATGCAAATGAAATACATGTCCGGTACGATCTTGATGAAATAGAGAAGCTGGTCAGCTTCGAAGATGATCTGCGTGTATATAAGCTTACCAAGTTTATTAAAACCAACCAGGAAACATCCATCAATCTGAAGCCTGCGGTGAAAAAAGGCCAAAAGGTGAAAAAAGGCGATTTTCTTACCGAAGGATACGCCGTTAAGGATGGCGAACTGGCATTGGGAAAAAACCTTCATGTGGCATTCATGCCATGGAAAGGATACAACTTCGAAGATGCCATTGTTATCAGCGAAAGAGTGGTGCGGGAAGACTTGTTCACTTCTGTTCACATTTCAGAATACGAACTGGAGGTAAGAGATACCAAACTGGGCGAAGAAGAACTTACACCTGATATTCCAAACGTTTCGGAAGAAGCCACAAAAGATCTGGATGAGAACGGCATCATTCGTATGGGTGCCCACGTCAAAGAAGGCGATATTATTATCGGTAAAATTACCCCTAAAGGTGAAAGCGATCCTACGCCGGAAGAGAAACTGCTTCGGGCTATTTTTGGAGATAAAGCCGGCGATGCCAAAGACGCTTCACTGAAAGCTCCGAACGGAGTAGAAGGGGTGGTGATCGGTAAAAAACTTTTCCAGCGGGCAAAAAAAGATAAAAATGCCAAAGTGAGAGAAAAAGCGGCTTTGGAAAAACTGGAAAAAATACACGAGAAAAATGTTTCCGACCTCATGGAGGTGTTGCTGGATAAACTTCAGACATTGCTGAAAGATCATGTTTCTGCAGGCATTAGCAACAATTTTGGCGAGCTGCTGATTGGCAAGGGGGTAAAGTTTACTGCCAAAAATCTTTCGCAGATCGATTACCAGAATGTAAACCCTCTGGGATGGACCGGTGAAAAGAAAACTGATGAACTGATTAATACCCTGCTGCACAACTACAATATCAAGTATAACGAAGAGCTGGGAAGATATAAAAGAGAAAAATTCAACATCTCCATTGGTGATGAATTGCCTGCCGGTGTATTAAAACTGGCAAAAGTATACATTGCTGTAAAGCGTAAGCTGAAAGTAGGAGATAAGATGGCAGGACGTCACGGCAACAAAGGCATTGTTGCAAAGATTGTGCGGCAGGAAGATATGCCTTTTCTTGAGGACGGCACGCCGGTAGATATTGTTCTTAATCCGCTGGGGGTACCCAGTCGTATGAACCTTGGCCAGATTTATGAAACCGTGCTGGGATGGGCGGGTCAGAAGCTGGGAGTGAAATTTGCTACCCCCATTTTTGACGGAGCTACCACCGAAGAAATAGGCGAACTGTGCGAAAAAGCAGGAATACCAATGTATGGTCATACCTACCTGTACGATGGCGAAACCGGAGATCGTTTTCACCAGAAGGCCACAGTGGGAGTTATATATATGATCAAGCTGCACCACATGGTGGATGATAAAATGCATGCCCGCTCCATTGGCCCATACAGCCTCATTACACAGCAGCCGCTGGGTGGTAAGGCGCAGTTTGGCGGTCAGCGTTTCGGCGAAATGGAAGTTTGGGCACTGGAGGCTTATGGTGCATCCAACATTCTGCAGGAATTACTAACCATAAAATCAGACGATATCATCGGCCGTGCAAAAACCTATGAAGCGATTGTGAAAGGAGATAATGTGCCGCGGGCCGGTGTACCCGAATCGTTCAACGTACTTGTACATGAACTGAGGGGATTGGGGCTGGACCTGAAGTTTGAATAACGGTCAGTTTAGCAATTAAGTTTTGACCGGCATGAATTACTGAATTGATCTGTAGCGGACAGAACCCTGAAGTGTGCGACGCAACAGCAGTTGAAAAGAGTGGTTGCAGGGGGTAAAAAAACAGAAACGACAAATTATAAACGGTTTTATCAATGCGTAAAGACAATCGTCCAAAATCAAGTTTCTCAAAGATCACGATCGGGCTTACTTCTCCCGATAATATTCTGGAAAAAAGTTACGGCGAAGTTTTAAAGCCGGAAACGATCAACTACCGTACGTACAAACCGGAGAGAGACGGCTTATTTTGTGAGCGGATCTTCGGTCCCGTAAAAGATTTTGAATGCGCCTGCGGTAAGTACAAGCGTATCCGTTATAAAGGTATTGTATGCGACCGCTGCGGTGTGGAAGTAACGGAAAAAAAGGTGCGCCGGGAACGGATGGGCCATATCAAGCTGGTGGTACCGGTAGTTCATATCTGGTATTTTAAATCACTTCCCAATAAAATCGGTTACCTGCTGGGCATGAGCTCGAAGAAACTGGAGACTATTGTTTATTACGAAAGATTTGTGGTAATACAACCCGGTATTCGTGCAGATGCCGGCCAGAACTACGGCGACCTGCTTACCGAGGAAGAGTATCTTGATATACTGGATGCATTGCCAAAAGATAATCAGTATTTGCCCGATGATGACCCCAATAAGTTTATTGCAAAAATGGGAGCCGAGGCGGTACATGATATGCTGGCAAGAATTGATCTGGATGCACTGAGCTATGATCTGAGAAATGCGGCCGCCACTGAAACTTCGCAGCAAAGAAAAGCAGATGCTTTAAAAAGACTTAGTGTAGTGGAAGCCTTCCGCGATGCAAATACCAGAATTACCAACCGCCCGGAATGGATGGTGATGCAGTATATTCCGGTTATTCCGCCCGAACTGCGCCCGCTGGTGCCTCTGGATGGCGGCCGGTTTGCCTCTTCCGATCTGAACGACCTGTACCGCCGGGTAATTATCCGGAACAATCGCCTGAAAAGATTACTGGAGATTAAAGCGCCTGAAGTAATTCTTCGCAATGAAAAAAGGATGCTGCAGGAAGCGGTGGATTCCTTGTTTGATAACAGCCGTAAATCAAATGCCGTGAAAGCGGAAGGAGGCCGGGCCCTGAAATCGCTTTCCGATGTGCTGAAAGGAAAGCAGGGACGATTCCGTCAAAACCTGCTGGGTAAACGCGTTGATTATTCCGGTCGTTCGGTTATTGTGGTAGGCCCCGAGCTGAAACTGCATGAGTGCGGATTGCCAAAAGATATGGCGGCCGAACTGTTCAAGCCCTTTATTATCCGCAAACTGATTGAAAGGGGTATCGTAAAAACAGTGAAATCGGCAAGAAAACTTGTTGATAAAAAAGAAGCGGTGGTATGGGATATTCTTGAAAACATTCTGAAGGGGCATCCTGTATTGCTGAACCGGGCCCCGACACTGCACCGATTGTCTATTCAGGCTTTTCAACCCAAGCTGATTGAGGGAAAAGCAATACAGCTTCATCCGCTGGTATGTACTGCATTTAATGCCGACTTTGATGGCGACCAGATGGCCGTGCATGTGCCGCTGAGCAATGCGGCAATTTTGGAGGCGCAATTGCTTATGCTTTCATCGCATAACATTCTGAACCCGCAAAACGGGCAGCCGATTACGCTTCCTTCGCAGGACATGGTGCTTGGCCTCTACTATATTTCCAAAGCAAAAAAATCAACCGATACCGAAAAAGTAAAAGGCGAAGGGAAAATATTTTATTCACCAGAAGAGGTCATCATTGCTTATAATGAAAAGCAGGTGGATCTGCATGCCAGCATCAAGGTAAAGGCAAATGTTCTTGAAAAAGGAGAGCTGAAAAAGAAAATCATTGACACTACCGTAGGCCGTGTAATTTTCAACCAGTATGTGCCGGCCGAAGTGGGTTTTGTTAATGCACTGCTTACTAAAAAGAACCTGCGTGAAATTATCGGCGATATAATTGAACTGACCAGTGTACCCAAGGCCTTTAAATTCCTGGATGATATAAAAGCGCTTGGCTATCGTACCGCCTTCCAGGGAGGTCTTTCGTTTAATATTAATGATCTGATTATTCCTGAAATCAAAGAAGAACTGCTGGAACAGGCCAAAGCCGAAGTGGATGAAGTATGGGAAAACTACAACATGGGCCTTATTACCAACAACGAACGGTATAACCAGATCGTTGATATCTGGAGCCGGGTAGATACCCGTATTACCGAAACACTTATTCATGAAATGAGTACCGACAAACAGGGCTTCAACTCTGTATACATGATGCTTGATTCGGGTGCACGGGGAAGCAAGCAACAGGTAAAACAGCTGGCCGGTATGAGGGGATTGATGGCAAAACCAAGAAAATCCGGATCAACCGGAAGCGAGATCATTGAAAATCCCATTCTCTCCAATTTTAAAGGCGGATTGAATGTATTGGATTATTTCATTTCTACCCACGGTGCCAGAAAAGGATTGGCCGATACAGCACTTAAAACAGCGGATGCCGGTTACCTTACCCGCCGTTTGGTGGATGTGGCGCAGGATGTGGTGATAACCGAAGAAGACTGCGGTACACTCAGAGGCATTGCCACATCGGCATTAAAAGACAATGAAGATATCATTGAACCGCTCAGCGATCGTATTATGGGGCGCACCTCATTGCATGATGTTTACCATCCCCAATCCGATGCGCTGATTGTTGCTGCCGGCGAACTTATTACAGAGGCGCTGGCCAAAGAAATTGAAGATGCCGGAATTGATACGGTAGAAATTCGTTCGGTACTGACCTGCGAAAGCAAGCGGGGTGTGTGTGTAAAATGTTATGGTAAAAACCTTGCAACCGGTTATTTGGCTCAAAAAGGCGATGCAGTGGGGATTATCGCCGCACAGTCTATCGGAGAGCCGGGTACACAGCTTACACTTCGTACGTTCCACGTGGGTGGTGTAGCCGGTTCGGCAGCCGTAGAATCTCAGCTGGTTGCCAAGTTTGACGGCACTTTGCAGTTTGATGGAATCAGAACAGTAACTACTGAAAATAACGAAGGAAATAAAGTACAGATCGTAATCGGCCGAACCGGAGAGATGAGAAATATTGATGTGGCAACCGACCGGCTGCTCAATACCATGCATATTCCTTACGGAGCCACACTGTTTGTAAAAGACGGGCAGAAAGTAAAGAAAGGTGATCTCATCTGTTCCTGGGATCCTTTCAATAATGTGGTGGTTGCCGAAATAAGCGGTACGGTTAAGTTTGAAAATGTACTGGAAGGTATTACTTACCGCGAAGAAGCCGATGAACAAACCGGTCACCGCGAAAAAGTGGTTATTGAAACAAAAGATAAAACCAAGATCCCGGCGCTTCTGATAGAAGGGAAAGAACAAAAGTCGTATAACCTTCCCACCGGAAGCCACATCATTGTGGAAGACGGAGAAGAAGTAAAAGCCGGACGTGTACTGGTGAAAATACCGCGTATTCTCGGAAAATTAAGAGATATTACCGGCGGTCTGCCAAGGGTTACAGAGTTGTTTGAAGCAAGAAATCCGAGCAATCCTGCTATTGTTTCAGAAATAGATGGTGTGGTAACCATGGGTGCCATTAAAAGAGGCAACAGGGAAATCATTATTGAAGCAAAGGACGGTGTACAAAAGAAATATCTTGTTCCGCTTACCCGCCAGATATTGGCGCAGGATGGCGACTTTGTAAAAGCCGGCGCTTCATTAAGCGACGGGCAGATTGCGCCATTTGACATTCTTTCGATCAAAGGCCCGTATGCGGTTCAGGAGTATGTAGTAAATGAAATACAGGAAGTATATCGTTTACAGGGCGTTAAGATTAACGACAAACATATTGAGGTAATCGTTCGCCAGATGATGAAGAAAGTGACGATTGTTGACCCGGGTGACACCAAGTTTCTCGAAGAAGACCTGGTAGATAAATTTGAATTTATAGAAGAAAACGACTGGGTGTTTGATAAAAAAGTGGTTACTGATCCCGGAGATTCAACGAAAATGAGGGCGGGGCAGATAGCAGGCCTGCGCGAAATAAGAGAAGAGAACTCAATTTTGCGTCGCAACGATAAAAAGCTGATTGAATATCGCGATGCCAAGCCGGCCACATCGGCACCTACGTTGCTGGGTATTACCAAGGCATCGCTGGGTGTACAAAGCTGGATATCGGCTGCTTCGTTCCAGGAAACAACCAAAGTACTCAGCTCAGCCGCTATTCAGGGCAAAACCGATGAAATGCTCGGGCTAAAGGAAAATGTAATCACCGGTCACCTGATTCCTGCGGGTACCGGCCTGCGGGAGTTCGAGAATATGATTGTAGGAAGTAAGGAGGAATATGAACTGCTGCAAACTACCCGCGAAGCCATGACTTTTGATGAAGAAGAATAATGCGATAGCGGTTTTACAGTAAATAATAAATTCAAAAGGAGAGAACACATCTCTCCTTTTCTTTTTCCTGTCAGGAAATATTTCATTTTCATTTGCTGTTGCCTGCCGTCATCCGTGTTAACTGTTTCATAAAGTATTCAAAAAAATTATATTTGCCTGTATATCATTGCTAAATTGCGGAAAAAGGCAGCATGAATAAATGGTTATTGGGTCTTAATGTAGTGTTGTTGCTAGCGGTAGTATTTCTGCTGTATAACCATTTTAAAAAGCCTTCTTCCCGTTCATCCTCCGAATCTCCCCGGTCGGCTGTTTCAGAAACTGATACTCATTTTCGTATTGCTTATTTCGAAATGGACTCGGTGGAGGAATATTTTACTTTATTTAAGGAGGTACAAAAAGAATTGACAAAAAAGCAGGAAGCAAAAAATAAAGCGTTAAGAAGTTTGTATGCAAAACACCAGCAGAAACTGGAAACGCTGCAAAAGAATAGCCGGAATATGACCGAAGAAGAACTCAATGCTTCAAGCCGGCAGCTGGCAGAAATTGAAAACGAAATCAAATACGCAGAAAAAAAATGGGATCAGGAAATCAATGATTATTTTATGACTCATCAGCAAAAAATCCTTTCCATGATCAGGGATTTTTTTGAAGAATACAATAAAGACAAAAAATATGCTTACATCCTGGCCAATGAACCAGGATTATTCTACTATAAAGATTCGGCCTGTAATGTAACAGCCGATCTTATCAGGGCGCTGAACGAAACGTACAGAACAGCCAAAAAATAGGCTTTATTCCTTTGTTCTCTTTTTGAAATTCAGAACCGGCGCATCACTTTTTCCGGTGAAATACTTATCTTGAACGCTAAACCAGCGCTATGAGCGATCAACCTTCCTTTAAGCAATCCTTATCCCTGCTGGATGCTACAATGATTGTTGCCGGTTCCATGATTGGTTCCGGTATTTTTATTGTCAGCGCCGACATTGTACGCAATGTAGGTTCGGCCGGATGGCTGGTTGCCGTATGGTTGATAACAGGATTCATGACGATAACTGCGGCGGTCAGCTACGGCGAATTAAGTGGCATGTATCCGAAAGCCGGCGGACAATATGTGTATTTGAAGGAAGCATACAACCCGCTGATAGGATTTTTGTATGGCTGGAGTTTTTTTGCCGTCATTCAAACAGCCACCATCGCAGCAGTAGGTGTTGCCTTCAGCCGCTTTGCGGCTTACCTGATTCCGGCAGTGGGCGAAAACGTAATCGTATCCGAGCCCTTCGGAATAAAAATTTCTGCGGCACAATTGCTGGCTATCGGCATTATTATTCTGCTTACTTATACTAATTCAAAAGGCATACAGGGAGGAAAAATTATTCAAAACACATTTACAACAGCAAAACTGCTGGCTTTATTTGGTTTAATTGTTTTGGGTTTTTTGTTCGCAAAACAAAGTTTTTGGAGCCAGAACTGGGAAACCGGTTTCAATGCAATGCAGGATTTAGGTATAGATGGCGCCGGAAAATCGCCCGGCGGATGGAAACAAATCGGGGGTGTGGCTTTACTTGGCGCCATCGCCGCCGCTATGACGGGGTCGGTATTTAGCAGCGATGCCTGGAATAATGTAACATTTATAGCGGGAGAAATTAAAAACCCCAGACGAAATATCGGCCTTAGTCTTTTTCTTGGAACGCTTATCGTAACCATTCTTTATGTTACTACCAACCTGATGTATCTGAATGTGCTTCCGCTCGATGGAATTGCATATCCGCAGGCCGACCGGCTTGCAGTGTCTGCTGCCAATCAGATATTCGGTAATGAAGGCAAGATTGTTATTGCTGTTCTTATCATGATTTCCACATTTGGCTGTAATAACGGGTTGATATTAGCCGGCGCAAGGGTTTATTATACTATGGCGCAAGACCGGCTTTTTTTCAGAAAGGCCGGCACGCTGAATAAGAATGCAGTGCCCCAGTGGTCGCTGTGGGCTCAGGCCGTGGTGGCATCTGTTCTTTGCCTTAGCGGCGAATACGGCAATCTGCTTGATATGATTTCATTTGTGGTTGTGCTATTCTATGCTTTGACCATCGCCGGCATTTTTATTTTACGAAAAAAACAACCTGAAGCAGACAGGCCTTATAAGGCGTTTGGTTATCCTGTTCTGCCCGCCATATACATTTTAATGGGGCTGGCATTTTGTACCCTGCTTATCATTTATAAACCTAAGTTTACATGGCCGGGGCTCATCATTGTCCTTATCGGCATACCGCTTTATTACCTGGCAGTATCCCGGCAAAAAAAATAACGCTGGTTTTTTAGCCATGAAAGATCTGGAATCTCTTTTTAAAAAAATAGAAAGCCTCAGGGTCGGCGTAATTGGAGATTTAATGCTTGACACATACATGTGGGGACATGTCGATCGCATATCGCCGGAAGCTCCAGTACCGGTAGTGTTGCTGGATAAAAAGGAATTCCGTATCGGCGGGGCCGGCAATGTGGCGCTGAACTGCAAAGCGTTGGGTGCCGATGTTTCGGTAATCAGCATAACCGGCGACGACGAGGATGGTCACCGGCTGGAAAGTATGATCAAAGAAAAAAACATCAGAACTCAATATCTTTTTAAAACCAGCAAACGGGTTACAACAAATAAAACACGCGTCATCGGCCGTAACCAGCAAATGATACGGCTGGATGCGGAAATGGCAAACGATCTGCAAAAACACGATGAGGATCTGCTGCTGGAAAAACTGGCTGCCTTTATCAGTGAAGTAAAACCGGATGTACTCATCTTTGAAGATTATAATAAAGGGGTATTGACGGAGAAAGTAATAAAACAATCAACCGGGCTGTGTAAAAAAAATGGTATTATCACGGCGGTAGACCCCAAGCGGAAAAACTTTTTCAGCTACAAGGAAGTTAATCTTTTTAAACCCAACCTTAAAGAAGTAAAAGAAGCCCTGAACATTCAGATCGATGATGTAAATCTCCCGTTGCTGAACACCATCCATCGTGAACTGTACCGCCAACTCGGGCATCAGGTTTCGCTTATTACCCTTTCGGATAAAGGAATTTATTATCATGATCCGAATACGGCTTCTCTTATTCCGTCTCATCTGAGAAACATTGCCGACGTGTCCGGAGCCGGCGATACAGTAATAGCTCTGGCTTCGCTGGTATATGCCGCTTCTCAAAATACACACCTTATGGCAGAAGTGGCCAATATTGCCGGCGGGCTGGTTTGCGAAGAAGTGGGAACCGCAGCCGTGGATAAAGAAAAACTGCTTCATGAATGTGAACTACTGCTTACGTGATAAGGGCAACTCTCCTTTGGCTGCTTTTCGAATAATGCTGTCATAATCCACAAATAGCTCCATAAATATTTTTACTCCGGCAAAAATCAGTATGAATATTTTCCCGGCGCCAAATGAAATAAAAATGCTGCCCGCAATTACCGTAAACTGTTGCACAAATATGCGGGCATAAGGCTGAAACATCAGGTAGCTCAGCGAAGCCGTTTTATACTCACCGGTAAGAATAAAACCAGAAAGATTATGAAGGATATAACTCAGAACAAAAGCCGCCAGCACCCATAAATTTTCTGTTGTCAGCAGTTCGGGTATTTTATTAAAAAATGAAAACAGGCCAAAGCCCGTATCGTTTCCCATGCCCGATACAGCCAGAAACATACCCATTTGTATGGCCACAAACATTCCATAGTGAAAAATAAAAAATACCATAAAAAACCAGCCAGGCATCTTTTTTTTTGAACCACCGGTCCCATGCCAGTCGTCTTGTTTTTTGACCATCGTTGTAATTCCCATTTTCAGCAGTGTGAATAAGCCTGCAATAACCGTTTCTAAAGCATACACCACAAACATTTCTTTCGGGTTCCATCCTAAGAACCATACTCCGGCTACGGGTATCAAATTGGCCGCCAGCAAAGCGTATTCGGCACGGGACAGTTTGCGTTTGAACATAGTGAATAACTCAATTCGATGGTAAAATAATTAATTTCGGTGCTAAATAAAACAACAGGTTTTTATGCAGCGGTTTTCAATCGCAATACATGGAGGCTCAGGAACCATTTTGAGAAAACACATGACTGCAGCCCGCGAACAGGCCTTTCTCGATGGTTTAAAAACTGCACTGGAAGCAGGTTTCAGCATACTGGAAAAAGGAGGCGAAGCAATCGAAGCAGTGCGGGCAGCAATTCGCGAACTGGAGGATAATATTCTTTTCAACGCCGGAAGAGGTTCCGTATTCACCAAAAACGGTACGCATGAAATGGATGCCGCCATTATGGACGGCCGAAACCGGAAAGCCGGCGCTGTTGCGGCGGTAAAAAATGTTCGCAATCCGATAGAACTGGCAATGGCAGTGATGCAAAAGAGCGAGCATGTTTTTTTATGCGGCGATGGCGCTATGGAATTTGGCAGGCGGCATGATATTATTTTTGAACCCGATGAATACTTCTTTTCATCCTTTCGATACGATCAATGGCAGTCAATAAAAGATTCGGACGATACGGCACTGGATCATAACATCCTGCCGGGTGACATAAACAAAGAAAAAAAATTCGGAACTGTAGGTGCAGTAGCCTGCGATGCACAAGGCAATCTGGCAGCGGCTACCAGTACCGGCGGTATGACCAATAAACAATTCGGGCGTATCGGCGATAGTCCATTAATTGGCATAGGCACCTATGCCAATAATAAAACCTGCGCTGTCAGTTGTACAGGTCATGGCGAACCGTTTATCCGTGCCGTAGCCGCTTACGACGTCAGTTGCCTGATGGAATACAGGGCACTATCGCTGGAGCAGGCTATGAACATTGTGGTAAACGAAAAACTAAAACAGCTGGAAGGCGAAGGAGGAATGATAGGTGCAGATGCACAGGGAAATACAGCCATGATCTTTAACAGCGAGGGAATGTACCGGGCCTGTCGAAACAGCGATGGTACGTCTTTCGCAGCGATATATAAATGATTTTGTTGTCAGCTTCAGTACATCTATGAAGCTGCTGTTGCGTCGCACTCTTCAGCGTGCAGAATACTGCCGGGCTATAATGCGCTGGCAGCTTTATCAGCAATGGTTGCCGAAGGTAGCCGCTGATTTTTTTTGATAAGTTAAACTTCAGATCAAATCATTATCTTTCCGCGCATCTTGATTTTCTTATGAAGAAATACGCCGTTATTGTAGCCGCCGGATCCGGAACCCGGATGGGAAACACCATTCCCAAACAATTTATACTGATCAAAGGCAGGCCTGTGCTTTACTACACGATTCATACATTTTTAAAGGCATTTGACGATCTTGAGATAATTCTTGTGCTGCCGCAAGATTATACCGGAAACGGACAAGAGATCATTGATGCTTACTTTGACAAAAACCGGATACGTATAACCGCGGGTGGCGACAGCCGCTTTCAGTCCGTAAAAAACGGGTTGCAGCTTGTGAGCGAAGACGATTCGATCATTTTTGTACACGATGGAGTCCGTTGTCTGGTAACCGAGCCGCTTATCAAGCGCTGTTATGAACAAGCGCTGGCTACCGGAACGGCCGTTCCGGTCGTTTCTGCAAAGGATAGTATCCGCCTGCTGTACGAAGGAGGTAACAAACCGCTGGACAGAAGTAAAGTAATGATTGTACAAACACCACAAACATTCCACGGCAAAATTTTATTGCCTGCTTTTAATATTGATTATAAAGACTGGTTCACCGACGAGGCGGCTGTTGTTGAATCTTTTGGATTAAAAATTTCGCTCATCGAAGGGGAGGAGGATAATATTAAAATTACAACACCCCTGGATTTGTTGATAGCAGAAAAAATTTTTGAAAGCAGGCAGTTAAAATAAATTTCAGGTTTTATTTCTTCAGCCACTTGATATAAAAAGGCAGGTTGTTGATTCTTAATGCAGGGTATTTTTCTTCCATGGCACCAAAGCTGCTGTAAAAGAAAGCCAGGCTGCGAATATCGCTGCCTTCAAAATCAAGAATCAGATTTTTTCCTGCATGATCTTTTATAAAAGCATCGATCAGTGCATGCGATGCACCCGTTGTTCTTCCGTCGGGATGATTGCCTGCCAGTATATAATACGCCCTTTGATGCGAAAAAAAGAAAATGGCAGAAGCCAGTAAGCGGTTGCTTGCTGAAAAAATGCCGTATGTGATTGCCTGATTCTGCCTGTGCAGGTGATGGTAGATCTTTTTTAAATTATCGTAATCTTCCGCTTTTGCCTTTAGCGTTCTGTTCATTTGTTCTTTTGCTATTGCAATCACCGCATCGGCAGAAAAATCTTTTTTTAAGTAACAATTGACCTGTTCCGATTTCTTAATATTTCTTCTGGTGTTTTCTCTGTAGGTTGAAAAAAAGTGTTCGTACTCTCCGGTAAGACTGAGAACATAATTTGAACGCAGGTAATACCCCCTGGTTCCTTCATCACAGATATTGAAAGGGTTGAGATAAATATCAATATAGCGGAACTGCGGAGGAATAGCGAGTATAAAACGACGGAGCATTTCCGGATTGGTATTTTTCCCAAAAACTCCCAGTTGGGCACAAAGAAAAGGCTGATACAGATAATGGATACCCCATTTTTTGTTCCAGGTAAGGGGCATCACATTATCATAATCGCCTGATATAAGCCCGCTCCAATGCGTACTCATGGCATCAAGGTAATAAGAGTATGCGTAGATGAGGCCGTTGGGCGCATTATCAATGCAGGCATCCCATTTTTTAGTGTCAATGTCTTTGCGTGAAATAAATTCTATGCCGGGGTATTTTTCCATCAATAAACAAGGTTTCGATCTATCTTACCGGAACTGAGGCCCGATATATTAATACTGAACGAAATAGTTCGAACCAGTTTTTTATCAACAATAACGGAGCGTATATAATCTCGGTATACCGGGCTGTAAAGAACAGGAACATAAACATTCAGTATTTCTTTGAAGAGAGAAAGCTGAAATCCGGCATTTATCAAAAAGCGATCAAGCTCACTGTTTCTTTTCCAGGATTCGGCGTACGTACCAATGTCAAAAAAGACTTTTAAGGGAATTTTTACCGGTAGCACCGTTAATGGGTTAATTTTTTCAGGAACAGTAGTAGAAAAATTTACAGCCGCCAGCCATTCATCGGTTTTGCCTGCCTTATCGGCCAGCAGGTCGGTTCTTACTTTAAAACCGCCGTCTCTCATCATAATTTGCTGGCTGGGTAGTTTTTCAAATTTGTTTCGCCCGATAAAGTAATCGCTGTAAGTATAATCTTCATAACCATTTGGCCCGGTCATATTCAGGTGATACCTCCCGGTTTCAAACTGTTTTGAAAGGGTCTTTTCGCGGGTATAGATGAACTTTCCTGCAAACAATCTTACGCTGAGCCCGCCGCCATTTGAGTAATTGAAAAAGTAGTGGCCGGTGAATGCCAGCCGTACAAAATCTTTATTTATTTCTGTGTTCAACTCGGCCGAATAAGGATAAAGTGCCCGGTTGTTTTCCATTACAAATTTGATCTGGCCAAGGCTGACGAACTCCGGTTCTTTTCTGTACCGAAAAGTAATTATTGTATCGGTGCCGTTAATGGAAGTATCGTTAAAAAACCGCAAGCGATCTTCTTTAATAAAATAAGATTTGAACTGGAAAAATTTTAAAACAGGATCCCGCGGGTCTTTTGGGCGTAAGGTGAGCCTGAATCCCGGAACAATTTTGCGAAAAGAAAGAATATTTTTTTTTCCATCATCGTCGGTAAATTCATCATTAGAGAAAGTGGAAACATTCAAGAACAGGTCGGTTTTGCGTATTACGCTGTTGTCATTATAAAAACTGTATTTTATTTTTCCCAGGCCGGATATTTTTTTTGATCCGGTAGCATACAGGGGCGCCATCAAGAACTGAAAACGGGACGGCGGTAATTTGATATTGGTAAATAGTGCGCCGATCATGTATTTGTCGTACATATTATAACCCAGAGCGGGGCCATAGGTTATTAAACTGGAAACGGGTTGCCTGATGTGGTCGCCATAACCTTTCGGATTAAGATAATTTACAAAAAGAGTGCCGCCGCTGGTGCTGCCGGGAATGATACCTTTGGTATGCAGCAGTTGAAATGCAGAATCGAGATTTTTGCCGGCATATTGCTCCATTATGTTTTTAAAATCTTCCGGATAAGGATGTTTGAATTTCCATTTTTCAAAATACGCTTTCATTGCGGCGTCAAAATTTTCTTTTTCCAGAATGTTCTGCAGGTATTCCATCCATTTGGCCGCTTTATAATAAACTGAAAGATTGTAGTTAACGGTATTATACTTTTCGGATGGCAAAGCAATGGGCTGGTCAAGCCGGGTTTTTGCTTTTGTCTGAAAAAGAATTTTTTCTATTTCTTCCACGGGGAGGCTGCCCAATGACCCTGCATATATACTTCCGGACCGGGAATGCGATTGTGAATAACGATGATCGTAATAACTGTTGATACCCTCGTCCATCCAGGGAAAATCTCTTTCATTGCTGGCCAGGATACCATAAAGCCAGTTGTGCCCCACCTCGTGCCGTATAATGTATTCCAGCATTCGCTCATCGCCGGCGTTCAGGATAGTAATAGTGGGATATTCGGTGCCGGCAGCAGAGTTTTCCGTGCTTTGCACCACTGTTATTGTATTATACGGATATTCGCCCAGCCATTCGCTTTTTGTTTTAACGGCGTTTTTAATGAAGGAAAGACTTTTATTCCAGTACTCATTTTTACCCGGTATAAAATAAGCGTAACAATCAATGACTCTTCCGGATTGCAGAAGCAAAGTATCGTGCCGTACACGGAAGCGCTTGTCAGCGAACCAGGCAAAATCAGTTACATGATGCTGAAGATACCGGATCGTTTTTGTCTTTTGTGATGATTCGGGAAATGTTTTTGTAATTGTCTTTGTAGCACCTTTAATGGTGACTTTTTCTTTTACCGGTACCCACGAAAAATTTTCTCTTTGCTTCAGCCAGGCTTTTTCTTCTTCATTTTGCAGCTCGCCGGTAGCGGCTACTGCATAATTTTCCGGAACGGTGATGGTGACATCGTAATTGCCGAATTCGCTGTAAAATTCTCCCTGGTCGAGCAGCGGCATGGGGTGCCACCCGTTTTTATCGTATACAGCGGGCTTGGGATACCAATGAGCAATGTAATAGTGCTGGCCATCGTAACCACCCCTTGAAAAATTATAAGGAAGCTTAACATGAAAAGGAGTGGAGATAGCAACCGATGCTGCGGGTGGCAGCGGGCGGGGCAATATGAGTTTGATAATATCAATATACTGCGGATGATCCTGCGTTTCGGCGGTTCTGTTATCCACTTTGAAATCCAGCCGGTTGATATAACCTTTTTTTTCTTTGCCTGAAAAATAAAAAGCGGTGTTGCCGTTTTGCAGCAATTGATCGCTGAAGGCAGTTTTATCGTTCTTATAAGCGTTGGGCCAGATATGAAACCAGATGAAATGCAGCGTATCCGGCGAATTATTGGCGTATTCAATTCTTATGTATCCATCCAATGTGTTTTCTTTATCATTGAGCGAAACGTCTATCGTGTAATTGACCTGCTGCTGCCAATAGTTGACCTGGCAGTTGGCAACGGACAGAAGGCAAGGAATGACTGAAAGAAGAAAAAGTTTTTTCAACCGGATATAGTTTATCAAAAATAAAGATTAATGGCCAATTGCTGACAGCCTGCAGTGGGTTGCTACTTTCCCTTTCCCAGCAAAATAATCCGCAGCGTATGGACCATGATCTTGAAATCAAGTGCCAGCGAAATATTTTCAATGTACAAAAGATCGAATTTGCTGCGCTCTGTTATTTCGTCTACATTTTCGGCATAGCCAAACTGTACCATTCCCCACGAGGTTAGGCCGGGCTTCACTTTCAGTAAATATTTATAATACGGATAGTTTTTTACAACCTGATCGATGTAGTATTGTCTTTCCGGCCGGGGGCCCACCAGGCTCATTTCACCTTTTAATATATTCCACAATTGCGGCAGTTCATCGAGCCGCCATTTGCGCATCACTTTGCCCCATGGGGTTATGCGCTCATCATGAGCCGATGAAAGTTGCGGCCCGTTGGCTTCGGCATTTTCGATCATAGACCGGAACTTGTGCATAATAAAAGGTCTGCCTTTGTAACCAATACGTTCCTGGTTGTAAAATACTGGCCCCTTGGAAGAAAGTTTTATTCGGGTAATGACATATAAGAGTAAAGGAGACAGAATAATAAGGCTTATGAGGGAAACGGATACATCAATCAGCCGTTTGATGTTTTGCTGCCATTCGGGCATTAAGCCGGTTTTCAGGTCAATCAAAGCGGCGCCAAGCACATTGCTTGCTCTTACCGATCCGGAAAGTATATCGAGAGTATCGGCCTGAATCTTAATTTCCACGTCTTTTTCGCTCAGCCGGCTGATGATCGCTTCTGTAATGGCTTTTTCGTTTTTGTCAAGCCCGATTACAACAAGTTCAATTTTTCTTTCTTCTATTATTTTTTCAAGATCAGCGTAGCTGCCCAGCCGGGGTAACTCCGATGCAAGCATTTTCTTTTCGCCGCCATTATCTGATACATAACCGGTAAAACGATAACCTTCTTTACCCAGTTCGTTTACCGATTGTCTGTATAGTTTTTCTGCGGTTCCGTTTCCTCCGGCCATCAGGGCATTATAAACTACGTTGCCTCGAACCAGTTGTTTTTTTGCTTTATTAAGCAGCAAAATCCTGCCCAGCGATGTAAACAGGAAGTGCAGGCTCAGCAGCGAAAAAAAGGCGTAATAGTAATAACGATAATCGTTTTTGATTTTGATATCGTTCAGTATAATTGTAAAAAACAAAAATGTACATCCGATAAGGCTGCAGATAAACGTGGTGGTTATCTCTTTCAGCCTTGATTTTTTGTAAATGGAATTATACGACCCCACCGCCGTGTAAAACCCCAGCCAGCCGAGCGGTACCAGTATAATGCCAAGCCAGAAGTTCAGATCAATGGGCAATCCGTCATTAGGATATACACTAAGCCCCAACCAGTATTTACGCAAAAAAAACAGGGCGGCCCAAACCAATGCGGCTGTAAAGAAATCACTGATTACATACCAGATAATATGTATCCGTTTACCGGCAGTCATCATGGTTTGGATAAAACATTGTTGCCGATCTTGTTAAGAATCTGGTGAGCTACTTCCATCGCCATCAGGCCGTCAATTTCGGAAACGACGGTTTTGGTGTTATTATCAATGGCTTTTTTGAACTCTTCCAGTTCCAGGCGAATAGCATTTACCTCGGGCACCCGGGGGTTGGCAATAGCGATGCTTCTTTTGCCGGAAGGCGTTTCAATATCAAAAGCAAACACGTTTGAGTCGCCGGGTTCTTTGAGTTTGATTACCTCAGATTTTTTATTCAGAAAGTCGATGCTGATATAGGCGTCTTTTCGAAACAGGCGCATTTTTCGCATTTTCTTCATCGAAATTCTCGAAGAGGTAAGATTGGCCACACACCCGTTATGAAATTCAATGCGAACGTTGGCAATATCCGGCGTTTCGGTCATTACAGCCACCCCGCTGGCAGAAATACTTTTTACATCGCTTTTCACTACGCTTAATATGATATCAATATCATGTATCATCAGGTCGAGTATCACACTCACTTCCGTGCCCCTTGGGTTGAACTGAGCCAACCGGTGTACTTCGATAAACATGGGGTTTGTGACCATATCTTTAACGGCCAGAAACGCGGGGTTAAACCGCTCCACATGACCCACCTGAAATTTTACATCCGATTCTCTGGCCAACTTTACCAGGTGCCTTGCTTCGTCCATATCGTTGGCAAGGGGTTTTTCTACAAATACATGCCTGCCTTTTCGGATTGCTTTTTCACAAAGTGCAAAATGAAAATGAGTGGGAGCAATTATATCGACCGCATCGCAGGCATTCATAAGGGTATCTTCATCGAGGAAGCGCGGCAACTGGTATTTTTCAGAAACTTCTTTTGAAGTGTCGTCATCCGGATCAAAAAAACCTACTATTTCCACATCCGGTATTTCTTTCCAGTTATTGAGGTGAAATTTGCCCAGATGACCTACGCCAAAAACGCCGATTTTAAGCATCCATTAATTATTGAAGTTCAAATATAGCAAACGAATACCGGCAGGGCGGAAGAGAAAAGCCTCAGAATTTTCTGAGGCTTCAGCGGACCGGACGGGACTCGAACCCGCGACCTCCGCCGTGACAGGGCGGCATTCTAACCAACTGAACTACCGATCCTTGCTTTATTTTTCAGGACGGCAAAGATAGGCGAAAATCGCTTTCCGTAATAAAAGTTTTGTAAAAAATACCCAACCCGTAACTTTACCCACTTTTCATTATTTAATCTATGCCAACGAATGCCAATCGCCAGTTTCTGGATTTTGAAAAACCGATAAAAGATCTTATCGATGAAATTGAACATCTGAAAAAAAGCGGTGAAAGCAAAAAGATCGACTACTCTGCGGCAATACAGCAACACGAAAAACTCATTCTTCAAAAAAGAGAAGAAATCACCCAAAACCTTACCAGTTGGCAAAGGGTACAGCTCAGCCGGCATCCCGACCGGCCCTACACCCTGAAATATATCGAGAAAATGACCGATCATTTTCTTGAATTGTTTGGCGACAGAAATATTAAAGACGATAAGGCCATGGTGGGCGGCTTTGCCCAGCTGGATGGGCAAACGGTGATGATCATCGGTCAGCAAAAAGGAATAAATACAAAAATGCGTCAGTTGCGCAATTTTGGAATGGCCAACCCCGAAGGCTACCGCAAGGCGCTGCGGCTGATGAAACTGGCCGAAAAATTCAACAAACCGATAATTACACTCATTGATACCCCGGGTGCTTTTCCCGGTCTGGAGGCCGAAGAAAGAGGACAGGGCGAGGCCATTGCCCGAAATATTTATGAAATGATACGGCTCAAAGTTCCGGTGATATGTGTCATCATCGGCGAAGGAGCCAGCGGCGGCGCTTTGGGCATCGGTGTTGGCGACCGGGTGTACATGATGGAAAACACATGGTACACGGTCATCAGCCCCGAAAGCTGCAGTTCTATTTTATGGCGCAGCTGGGAGAAAAAAGAAGTGGCCGCTGAGCAACTCAGACTCACCGCCGGTCACATGCTTAGTTTCGGCCTCATCGATGGCATTATTCCCGAACCCGTCGGTGGTGCACATTGGGACTATAATGAAGCAGCCGACATTTTGAAAAAACACATTATCCCGGTGCTGCACGAACTGAAACAGATTTCACCCGAAGAAAGAATAGAGCAGCGCATAAAAAAATTCGGCAAAATGGGCTTTTGGGATGAAGATTGATGTGTTGCCGGCCAAAGAATTACGATTCAGCTTCCGTTGTGTCACTCACTTGTACGCCTGGTAATTCTATTCGGCAACAAAGGCAAATCTCCCGCCCGGGTTTTGCAAAGAAAAAAAAAGACACTAAATATCACATATACCGAAAATGTCGTTAAAGAAAAAATTTACTGGAACAGGCGTGGCTATCGTCACTCCGTTTACGCAGGAAGGAAAGATCGACTGGCCGGCTTTTGAAAAAATTATTAATCACATCATTGTCGGAAAATGCGAGTACATAGTGGTACTGGGCACCACCGGTGAAAGCGCTACCGTTCACGGCGAAGAAAAGAAAAAAGTATTTTCATTTGTCAGAGAAAAAAATAACGGACGGGTACCGCTGGTGGCCGGCATCGGGGGCAACGACACAAAAGAAATAACGGAAAGCCTCCGGTCATTCGATCTGCAGGGGTACGATGCCATTCTTTCCGTTTCACCTTATTACAGCAGGCCCAGCCAGGAAGGTATTTTTCAGCACTATAAAGCCCTGAATGATGCCTCGCCATTACCCATTATCCTGTACAATGTGCCTTCCCGCACCGGGCAAAATGTGACGGCTGAAACACAACTGCAGATAGCCTATGAATGTAAAAACATTTTTGCCACCAAAGAAGCCAGCGGAAATTTTGACCAGATCTGCCGCATCATCAAATACAAACCCGATGATTTTATGGTCATCAGCGGCGATGATGGTATTACACTGCCCATGATCGCCTGTGGCGCCGAAGGAGTAATTTCCGTGGTGGCCAATGCCTATCCCAAAGGTTTTTCCGAAATGGTGCGCCTTTGCCTTAAAGGAAAATTTGCAGAAGCGCAAAAACTGCATTATCGCTATTTTGACATTATCAACTCCCTGTTTGCAGAAGGCAGCCCCGGCGGAGTGAAAGCCTATTTGTCTGAAATGGGGCTTTGCGGAAATTATTTCCGTCAGCCGGTTTGGCCGGTAAGTGAAAAGCATCAGGAAAAAATCAGAAGTCTGATGAAAGGAGTGGAGTAAAATTTATGTACCGAAGAATTTTCTTTTCTTTTGGCGCTGTTCTTTTTTATCTGCTGTCAGCGGCGCAGTTCAAAGTGCAGATCCAAATCATTTCGGTTCCGGAGAGTGCTGTTTCCGATATTTTCCTCGCCGGCTCCTTCAACGGATGGGCCCCCGCAGATAAAAACTTTCAGTTTGAAAAAAAAGCAGACGGAAAATATTTTCTTGATTTTTCTCTCAGTAAAGGCTTTTATGAATTCAAAATTACCCGGGGCGGTTGGCAGCAGGCTGAATGTAAAGCCGACGGGAGCGATATTACCAACCGGGTGCTGCAGCTGGTATCAGACACAGCTCTTTCTATATCTGTTGAGGGGTGGAAAGATCAGTTTTCAACAACCGCCCGGAAAAGTACCGCCGGAAGAAATGTGCGGATACTGGATACTGCCTTTTTCATTCCCCAGCTGAACCGGCAAAGAAGAATATGGATATACCTGCCGGAGCGTTATTATTTTTCTTCAAAAAGGTATCCTGTTCTTTACATGCACGATGGCCAGAATGTTTTTGACGATCTTACCTCCTACGCCGGAGAGTGGGGTGTGGATGAATGCCTCGATACGCTGGCCGCCAGAGCAAAAGAATGCATCGTAATTGGTATTGACAACGGGGGCCACAGGCGGCTGAACGAATATTGCCCTTATGATTTTTCCTTATCGGGCATTGCTGCAAATGCTGCTTCGGGTAAAGGAGAAGGAAAAGAATATGCAGAATTTCTGGTAAAAACACTGAAACCTTTTATTGATAAAAATTACCGCACATTACCGGGCCGAAAAAATACTTTTATTGCCGGCAGCTCGATGGGCGGCCTCATTTCCATGTACGCTGTGCTTCGTTATCCTGAAGTGTTTGGCGGAGCAGGTGTTTTTTCACCCGCTTTTTGGATAGCGCCGGCTATATTCAACGATATACAGGCAAGAGGAAAGAAGGTAAAGGCCCGGATTTATTTTTATGCCGGCGATTTGGAAGGAGAGAGCATGGTTTCTGATACCGAGAAAGCTTATACCTTATCAAGGCAATATTCTCATATAAAAACTGTAATTGTCATTCGTAAAGAAGGCAGGCACAATGAGGCCAGATGGAGGAAAGAGTTTCCCGCCTTTTATACATGGATGATGCAATGAGGTGCAAATACCAGGGCCGGAAGCCGGGAAAATGTTGTTTCTTATTTTGCTTCTGGTTGACTTAAATTTTGTAAGTAACCCCTTCCTGTGCCAGTTCCGTATTCGGGAATACTTCTCGGGCTTCTGATTCAAATTCTTCGAGGGTGTCGTATTTGCTGCTGAAATGCCCGATCAGCAGTTTTTTCACGTTGGCTTTTTTGGCAATCAGAGCGGCTTCTTTTGTAGTGGAATGATAGCGCTGCGCTGCTCTTTCCTGCAGGTTATGCAGATAAGTGGTTTCGTGATAAATGAGATCGGCATTTTCTATATGGGGAATAATGGCTTCTTCGTACTTGGTGTCGGCGCAATAAGCATACTTTTTCCCTTTTGGGGCAGGCCCGGTTACCCACTCATTTTTTATAACCCGGCCATCCTTGGTTGTATAGTCCATTCCTTCTTTCAGCCTTTCAAAATACGAAGCAGGTATGCCCAGTTCTTTTGCCTTTTCAGGAATGATTTTTCGGGGCTTCTTTCTTTCTTCGAAAACAAAGCCATAACATTCGATGCGATGATTGGTTTTAAAGCAGCGGATTACAAATTTTTCATCCTCTGCCAGCAAACCCTCTCCGGTAATGGTATGAAAATACAACTGGTAAGGCAGCAGCGTATTGGCTACCTGCATTTGTAATTCGATGATTTCTTTCAGCGGATAGGGAGCGTAAATGTGCATGTCCTGCTGATGATTCAGCAAACCGAATGAATTAATGAGCCCTACCAGCCCAAAATAATGATCGCCGTGCAGGTGTGAGATGAAGATATGCGAGATTTTGCCCCGGCGTATTTTATATTTCATCATTTGTATCTGGGTTCCCTCGCCGCAGTCTACAAGAAAACTGGTTCCGTCCATTGTAATCAGCTGGCTGGTGGGATGGCGGTCAAAGGCCGGTACGGCTGAATTATTTCCAAGGATTGTTACTCCAAGCATGGGCTAATATAAGCATTAACAATTATCAAAATGCAATTTAAGTTTCTGTGTTCAGGCATAGTTTTTCAGAATGGAATCGATTTGGGAAAGATAGGTTCTTCCAAAAAGGTTCAGGTGAATCAGCAACGGATACAGATTGCATATATCCCATTGCTCCCGGTAGTTGTTTGGCAACGGATAATGATAATTATATGCCTCGTAAAAAACCGGATCAAATCTTCCAAAAAGAGTGGTCATGGCCAGGTCAACGTTTCGGTGGCCGTAGTATATTGCGGGATCGATCAGTACCGGCCGGCCGTTTTCATCGCATAAATAATTTCCGCTCCACAGGTCTCCGTGCAGCAGCGCCGGTTTTTCCTGATCGAAAATTCCGTCTAGTTTGTTATAAAGCTTTTCGAAAAGAAAAACCTGCTTGTTCTCCAGTAACTTTTTTTCAACGGCTATTTTCAACTGCGGTTTCAGCCGGTTTTCGATAAAGAAGTCTGTCCAGTGGTTCGAAAAAGAATTGGATTGGTACAGCGCTCCCATGTAATTATTTGTTTCAAAACCAAATTGGGTAGCTGAAATCTGGTGAAGCGCTGCAAGTTGTTCGCCAAAAACTGTCCAGAAGTTGGCGGACGGCACACTTTGTTCAACCCACTCCAGTAAAAGAAGCTGGAAATTCCTTTCGGTATAAAGTGCAATCACTCCGGGCAGGCGTATCGTATTCTGCTTTTTTAAATATTCAAGCCCGAGTTTTTCCTTTTCAAAAAAATCATTGTACGGAGAGGATGCGTTTATTTTCAGAAAGTAGTTCATGCGGCCGTTTATACGTACCCGATACGCTTCGTTAACAGAACCGCCGCCTGTTGCATGCAGGCTGATATTTGCAGTGGCGGTGCCGGTTAAGGGCAGCACTATTTTATACAGAACCTTTTTTTGTGTTTCGGAGAGCATGTTGCAGTGATGGCTAAAAGTCTTCCCCGTTCATGAGTTCCCTTTCGATTTCTTCCATTTGCACAATATCCCAGGCTTCGCTTTCGGTAGGGGTTACATTCATCATTTCGAGCAGATTTTTTTCGTCGAGAAACTTTTCGACCGTCGGCTGAAGTTCGCAGAGCACAAAAGAAGCATTCCGCTCATAAAATCTTTGCTGAATTTTAACCAGTGTTTCAGCGGCAGGTTCGTCTATCTGCTGTAGTTCTTTCAGACTGACTATTACGTTTTTAACGTCATTTTGCAGGTAAGGGAGCAGGCAATTGCCCAGTTCCCCTGTCATAGTAGCAGAAATGTAGGGTCCCGGAAGAGTGATGACATGAAATTTCTCTTTGGTATCTATTTTGACGTTCATAGCAATTAACTTTATCAACAATCCGTTAATAATAAGAAACAAACAGTAGTCAAAAATATTTGTTATTATTGTATTACAAGCAATTGTCTAAAATGGATAATAATTTTTCATCCCAGGTCAAAGAAATAATCTCGTTCAGCAGGGAGGAGGCGTTGCGGCTGGGAAATGATTTCATCGGAACCGAACATCTTTTACTGGGGCTGATCCGGGAGGGAGATAATACGGCTATCCGCATTCTCAAAAGTTTCAATATTGACCTGTACGAACTGCGCAAGGAAATAGAACTTGCGGTAAAAGATAAAACAGGTAAAAATATTGCCAACATCAACAGTCTTCCGCTTACCAAGCAGGCTGAAAAAGTAATCCGTGTTACGGTGCTCGAGGCAAAGGCGCTAAAAAGCCCAACCGTGGAAACCGAACACCTGATGCTTTCTATACTTAAGAATAAAGAAAACATTGCTACTCAGATTTTAAATCAGTTTGATGTGGATTACGATCTTTTCAGAAACGAACTGGGCGTGGTAAAAAGTAATGAACCCCGTGCCGAATATACCGATGACAATGACGATGATTTTGATGAAGAAAAAAAATACAGCCAGTCAAAAAGTCGTCAGTCGGCAGGAAATTCCAAAAGCAAAACTCCTGTGCTGGATAATTTTGGCCGCGACATTACCAAGCTGGCCGAGATGGGAGCGCTGGACCCGATTGTGGGCAGAGAAAATGAAATAGAAAGGGTTTCACAAATTCTTTCCCGCCGTAAAAAGAACAACCCGATTCTCATTGGCGAACCAGGAGTTGGTAAAACGGCTATTGTTGAAGGTCTTGCCTTGCGAATTGTGCAAAGAAAAGTTTCCAGAGTACTGTTTGACAAAAGAGTTATTTCCCTTGATCTTGCGGCATTGGTGGCAGGCACAAAATACCGCGGGCAGTTTGAAGAGCGGATGAAGGCCATTATGAATGAGCTGGAGAAGAACAGGGATGTAATTCTTTTTATTGACGAAATACACACAATAGTAGGCGCCGGCGGCGCCAGCGGATCACTGGATGCCAGCAATATTTTCAAACCGGCATTGGCCCGGGGCGAACTTCAGTGCATCGGGGCTTCCACACTTGATGAATACAGAATGTATATTGAAAAAGACGGAGCCCTCGACCGCCGGTTTCAAAAGGTGATGGTAGAGCCCCCTTCGGTAGAAGAAACCATCCGTATACTCAATAATATCAAAAGCAAGTACGAAGATTATCACAACGTAACTTATAACGATGAATCTATAGACGCCTGCGTAAAGCTCAGCGACCGCTATATGACTGACCGGCTGCTTCCAGACAAGGCTATTGATGTAATGGATGAAGTGGGAGCAAGGGTACATTTGAAAAACATAAATGTACCACAGGCCGTGCTGGATCTCGAAAAGAAAATAGAAGACGTAAAAAATGAAAAGAACCGAGTGGTAAAAAGCCAGAAGTTTGAAGAGGCTGCCTCTCTGCGGGATACAGAAAAAAGGCTGGCCGAAGAACTGGAAAAAGCAAAACAGTTATGGGAAGAAGAAAGCAAGCATAAACGTTATCCGATTGGCGAAGAAGAAATAGCTGAAGTAGTCAGTATGATGACCGGCATTCCGGTGAAGCGCATGGTGCAGGCAGAAACAGAAAAGCTGCGTAAAATGGCCGAGGATATGAAAGCGATGGTAATAGGCCAGGACGAAGCGATACTGAAAGTAGTGAAAGCCATTCAGCGCAACAGGGTAGGTTTAAAAGATCCTAAAAAGCCGATTGGTACATTCATTTTTCTGGGCCCCACCGGTGTGGGTAAAACGGAGCTGGCCCGTGCCCTGGCCCGTTATATGTTCGATTCAGAAGATGCACTAATCCGCATCGATATGAGCGAGTACATGGAAAAATTCACCGTGAGCCGCCTGATTGGAGCACCTCCGGGGTATGTGGGCTACGAAGAGGGCGGGCAATTAACTGAGAAGGTACGCCGCAAGCCCTATTCCGTTATTCTTTTGGATGAAATTGAAAAAGCGCATCCGGATATTTACAATATCCTTTTGCAGGTGCTGGACGACGGTCAGTTGACAGATGGATTGGGAAGAAAAGTGAATTTTAAGAATACATTAATCATAATGACTTCAAACATTGGTGTGCGGCAGTTAAAAGATTTTGGTGATGGTGTCGGATTTGCTACTACTGCAAGAACGCAGAATCAGGATGAAGCCAACAAGGCGGTTATCGAAAAAGCGCTCAAACGAACCTTTTCTCCCGAGTTTCTCAACCGGATTGATGATGTGGTTATTTTTAACAGCCTCACACAGGAGCATATATTTTCGATCATAGATATCCTGATGGCTGGTGTATTCAAAAGATTACATACGCTGGGCTTTTCTCTCGAACTCACCAATGAAGCAAAAAAATTCATTGCAGAGAAAGGTTACGATCAGCAGTTTGGCGCCCGCCCGCTGCACAGAGCGATTCAGAAATACCTCGAAGATCCTCTGGCAGAAGAAATACTGAATTTAAATGTAAAAGCGGGAGATATCATGGTAGCCGATCTGGATAAAGAGCAGGGTAAAATAATTTTTTCTTTAAAGGAAGGAGACAAGAAGAAAGAAAAAGAAGCAAAAGCGTAAATCATAAAATCGGGAATAATTAGTGCCAGCCATGCCGGGTTGGCATTTTTTTTTGCATTTTTGGGCTGGATATGACAAAAAAGAAAATCATTATCACCATTGATGGCTGGTCTTCGTGCGGCAAAAGCACTCTTGCAAAACAATTGGCCAAAGCGTTGGGTTATGTGTACGTCGACAGCGGTGCCATGTACCGGGCAATAACTCTTTATTTTCTCAGAAATCATATTGACTGGACGGATGCGGACGAAGTCAGAAAGGCAATTAAGCACATAAACCTGGAGTATCATTTCAATCCTTCCAGCCAGGCCAGTGAAATCTATCTGAATGGTGAAAACGTGGAGTATGTAATACGCGACCTGGTAGTGGCAGAAAAAGTAAGTGAGGTGGCTTCAATAAAAGAAGTTCGGGCATTTGCCGTAAAACAACAGCAGGCCATGGGCAAAAAAAAGGGTATAGTAATGGACGGTCGGGATATTGGTACAGTTGTTTTTCCCGAAGCAGAACTAAAAATATTTATGACTGCTGACAACGCCGTAAGAGTAGAAAGAAGATTCAGAGAATTGTTCGAAAAAAATCCCAACATCACGATTGAAGAAGTAAAAAATAATCTGCAAATGAGAGATTATATTGACTCAAACAGGGAGATAAGCCCGCTAAAGAAAGCAAAAGACGCTGTGGAACTTGACAATACTCATTTGACTCCTAACGAACAGTTGGAACTGGCGCTGGGCTGGGCCAAAGAGATAATGAACAATAAATGATGTAAATTCCGATAAACGTAAAATCTTTTTTTGTTGAGACGCTGGACGCTCCGACTGCTGCAACCCTTGTTTATACTGCTCCTGATTATTCTTATCGGGATTGTTGGCTACATAATCATTGAAGGATATAGTTTTCTGGAGGCAATCTACATGACCACCCTTTCGGTTACCACCGTTGGTTTCAGCGAAGTAAAACCGTTAAGTGACGGGGGAAGGATTTTCACTATGTTTATGCTGCTTACCAGCTGGGGTACTTTTGCATTTGCCATTACACGTATTACCCAGTTTGTTATTAGCGGAGAAATCAATAAATATTTTAAAGCAAGAAGGCTTATGTCAGTCATTGATAAACTCGAAAACCATGTTATTATCTGTGGTTTTGGCCGAAACGGCCGCCAGGCAGCCCATACATTGCGTGCACACGGAGAAAAATTTCTGGTTATTGAAAGTAACGAAGCGTATATCGAAGAATATCTTATTGGCCACAGCGATCTTATTTATATAAATGGCGATGCTACGGAAGATGAAGTACTGCAGAGGGCAGGAGTATCCAAAGCCAAAGCGCTTATCACATCATTACCCGCCGATGCGGATAATGTTTTTATAGTTTTATCGGCCCGGGCCATCAATCCGAATATTCAGATCATCAGCAGGGCTTCAGGAAAAAATTCAATGCCAAAACTGAAAAAAGCAGGTGCCGACAGTGTGATTATGCCTGATAAAATAGGCGGCACCCATATGGCCACGCTGGTGTCGAAACCGGACGTAATTGAGTTTATTGATTATTTATCCGGCGAAGAAGGAGAAGCCATTAATATGGAGTCGGTGCCGTACGAAAACCTTCCGCCCGGTATTCGGGATCAGCCGCTTTACGATGTGATGAAATGGGAAAAAACCGGCGTAAACTGCATCGGCATCAAAAGCGCTGAAGGTAAATTTATTATTAACCCGCCCGACTCTACCATTATAACCAAAGGAATGAAAGTAATCGTGCTGGGAACAAAATGGCAGATTGAACGGATGAAAAAAAATCTTGGAGACCAGTAGCTATTTTCCTTTTACTTCCAGTAATTCAATTTCGAAAATAAGCAAAGAGCCGCCGGGAATGGCAAAATAATCGTTGACTCCATAGCCTAACTGGTAGGGGATATATAATTTCCACTTGGAGCCGGCATGCATCAGCTGCAGTGCTTCTGTCCACCCTTTTATCACACCATTTACGGTAAATGTGACCGGTTTTCCAGACTCATAAGAGTTTTCAAAAACCGTCCCATCTAAAAAACTTCCTTTGTAGTGGCAAACCACACTGTCGGATAACAACGGCAAAGGCCCGTTTCCCGAAGTAATTACTTCGTACTGAAGCCCGCTGGCAGTGGTAATTACCCCCTGACGCTTTTTGTTTTTTTCAAGAAACTGTTCGCCGGCTAAAATATTTGTTTTTGACTTTTCGGCCTGCGCTTTATTTATGTAATTCATAATGGCGCTGTTCGCCTCAGTATCATTTAACGCCATGGGCTTATTACCTTGCGCATCATTAATTGCTTTGGAAACAAAGGTGGTATTGATTTGGTTTATGCCCTGCTGTTTGTAAAAATTAACTACAAATATCCCGATTGCATAACTGGCCGAGTCGAGTGCGGTTTTCATTACCGGATCTTTTATAACCGTTGTGGTTGGTTTCGGTTTTGGGGCGGGTTTGTTTTGTGCGCCGACAGAGAGATAAACCGCTGCAAAAAAGAGTGTACAAAACAGTTTTTTCATTTTTTTAAATTAGTGCACAAAAATACCTTTTTAGTGATATATGCTGTATCCGTGTATCGTAATTTTAGTGTATGGAAAAGTTTTCAATGGATGTACAAATGCGCTGGGCTGATCTCGATCCTAATTTTCATACCCTTCATTCGGTGTATTACGACTGGGGGGCTACGTGCCGTATGAAATTTCTTACCGACCAGGGATTGACCATCGCCTTGATGAAAAAACTGAATTTTGGCCCTATCATTTTCAGGGAAGAATGTGTTTTCAGAAAAGAAGTGGCCTATGGAGACGTTGTTTCTATAAATCTTACCATTACAAAAGCTAAAAAAAATTATTCCAGGTGGTCTTTACATCACGAGATTATTAAGAACGGGGATGTAACAGCGGCCATTATTAATATTGACGGCGCATGGCTGAATACGATTGAAAGAAAACTGTTCACCCCGCCGCCGGAGGTAGCTGTTGTGTTTGATCAAATACCCCGTTCGCCGCAATTTGTCTGGTTGGATTAAAATTTATTCTTTTGCCAGCATGATTACTTTAGAAGGATATCTGGCTTTGTAACTCAACAGCGTATTTCGGATAAAGCTGTTTTCTTTATAACGCTTCAGGTATTCTTTTACGGTATCCGTACTTTGAACCATTGCATCGGCCGGAACATATCCCATACCATAAAACCGCCCCTCCTCTACCAGTATACAGGAGTGCTCTTCATTTTTCAAGCCTTTGTCTACAATGATAAATGAATTGTTATTACCGAGCGATTTCACAGCATCGGTAACACGGCGGTTGTAAAGTTCAGCCGGCTCTGTCGATTCACAGGCGCCGAAACAGGTACCGGCCCCGATACCAGAGCACGGGTCATTTCCTTTTTGCATAAAACAAAGTCGGGGGCAAAGATTGAATTCTTTGATCAGTCCCCGCAGCAGACTGTGTCCTTCGGCCAGGTAGTGAAATGAATACACCGGACGGATATTCTTTTTATTTTTTTCGATCGCCAGCCGGTAATAACCATTCTGGTCTTCGAAAAGGAAAATGCCATAAACATCTTCCCATCTTTTTTGCGAATGGTTAAAAACAGGCCATAATCTTTTTATCTCCGATGATTCCATTACAACGGCCATCAGTTCCGTGGCGCAAAGTTGAAAAGTGATGGAATGAACATGCCGAATGAAATTTTGTTTCTGACGGCTCTCCGAATGATTGCTGAAATGACTGTTCACCCGGCTGCGTATATTTCTGGCCTTGCCTACATAAACTACTTTTCCTTTTTCATTATGAAAGTAGTACACACCCGGCGATGCGGGCAACCGGTCGAAGTCTTCTTTTGGTACATGCGGTGGCAGCACCTGCTCTTTCGACGTTTTCAGCAAACTTTTTTGTATAAAATTGTCTTTATCATTTTGCAGCAGCATCCGGAATATTTTAACAGTGGCTTCTGCGTCTCCACCTGCCCTGTGGCGGCTATTGATGCCAATGCCCAGGGAATGACAGAGGTTTCCAAGACTGTAAGAAGGAAATCCAGGAAATATTTTGCGGCTTAGCCGGACGGTACAAAGCCTTTTTGAGTTTAGCGTAAAACCGCAGGCCGCCAGCCGGCTTTTCAAAAATGAGTAATCAAAATTTACGTTGTGGGCTATAAATATTTTATCGTGTAACAACGAATAGACTCTTTCAGCCACTTCTTCAAACCAGGGGGCATCGGCCACCATTGAGTCGGTAATGCCCGTAAAAGCCTGTATATATTTGGGTATGGGCTGTCCGGGATTGATCAGTGTTTCATATTTTTCCACTACTTTGTTGCCATCAAAAATGTGAATAGAAACTTCCGTTATCCCGTTGGCAGCAGCATAAGTGCCTGTGGTTTCTATGTCGACGATAGCGTACAAAGCCAGAGTAAAAAATCAAATTTAAAAATTCTAAATGGCTTGCAATTTTCAGTAAGCTATTAATAATTTACAGATTCCGTCCAGTAAAGGAGAACCCGTTACCGGAAAACACAAATCCAATTTCGTAAAACAGGAGCATATGCGGGAAGAAAAAATAATAATGTTTAAAAACAGGCTTGTGAAAGTGGCAAAACATGTATCGCGTCAGGCAAAACAGCAGGGTGTGTCCTGTTACCGCGTTTACGATCATGATCTTCCGGAGTTTCCTTTTTGTATTGAACGCTATGATGATAAACTATATGTAGCGGAATACCACCGCCGGCATGGGATGACAGACGCTGAACATGCGCAATGGCTGAATCAAAGTATTGAAACGATAGAGGAAGTATTGCAGGTACCGAAAGAAAAAATCTTTGTTAAGAAACGGCAACGAAAACCGGGCAGAAAAGGGCAATACCGAAAGCAGGCTGAAGCGAAACAGGAGTTTATAGTAACTGAAAACGGCCTGCAATTCATCGTTAATCTGAGCGATTACCTTGATACGGGTCTTTTTCTTGATCACCGCCTTACAAGGCAACGGGTGAAAGAACAGAGCAGCGGAAAAAAAGTGCTGAATCTTTTTGCTTATACCGGGTCGTTTTCGGTTTATGCAGCAGCAGGCGGGGCAGAAGAAGTTTTCACCGTTGATCTTTCCAAAACGTACCTTAACTGGGCCGAACGTAACATGAAGCTGAATGATTTTAACCAGGAAAACAGATATAAATATATTCAAGCGGATGTAAAACAATTTCTGGAAAATATGTCGCCGCAATATTATGATATCATTATCATGGATCCGCCTGTCTTCAGCAATAGCAAACGAATGGAGGGCATTCTTGATGTTCAGCAGGATCATGTCATGCTTATCAATCAGTGTTTAGCCGGGTTGAAAAAGAACGGACTTCTCATCTTCAGCACCAACCTTCGCAGCTTTACTATGGAGAAGGAAAAAATTTATGCTGACATCGTCAAAGACATCACTAAAACAACCACCCCTTTTGATTTTACTGGTAAAATATTCCGCAAATGCTACGAAATAAGAAAACAGGTAATTACTGCTGCCGGATAAAAATTTTCTGTAAAATAGATTTATTATTATTGCTTAGCCGAACGATATAGATACCCGCTGCCAGCGAATGCACCGGTATATCAAAACGACCTGTTCTTCCGGATAGCGTTTGTTTATGCACTACTGAACCGTTCATGCTTACTATTTCCAGATTGGTATAGGAATTTTTGATGTACATAATCAGTATCCCATTGCTGATAACAGAAGGTACAACGAAGTTTTCGGTAGGCAAATCAATGTTCAGTGCGATGGTATCTGAATAACGTATCCGGCCATTAAGATCAGCTATCTTTAAACGATAATACAAGGCCCCATCGTAAACTACGGAATGATTAAACTGGTAAGCCGACCCTCCCGGATCATTAGCGGCTGTTGCCGACCCGACACTGTCAAACGATAGTGCATCGGTGCTGTACTCAACATCAAACCTTTCAATATTTACTTCTTGTCCTGTGGTCCAGTTCAGTCTTACCGCACCACTTCCATCATACAGCCCGGCAAAGGAGGTAATTTGTAATTCCGGATAGCCGATAACGGCCAGGCGGTATATAAAACCATTGATGGAAACAGCATATAACTCGCCGTTTTCACTTTCTCCAAAACCTACAACATTGCCCGGTAGTCCGTTCTGCACTGTTGTGCGCCACGCAGATAGCGAGTTACTGTATTTTATCAGGTATGCGTTGGCAAAATAAAAATCCGAAGCGATATAATAACCCCGGAAACCTGGATAGGCTAAGCCACGATATACATAGCCTCCTGTTACCGATGTTGAGCCGGGGCTTGGGTTGGCATATTGATACACGGGAAAAATATAGTTCTGCACAGCTCCGCAACCGGCAGGATTATATACGGCATTGCCTTCATAACAACGCCAACCGTAGTTTATGCCTTTTGTAGTGCCGGCAGAGCGATAATTGATCTCTTCCCATGCCTCTTGCCCCACATCGCCGATCCACATATCCTGTGTCTGCCTGTCAAAGCTCCAGCGAAAAGGATTTCGTAATCCCAGGGCCCATACTTCGTCTCGTATATTGGGATCGTTTATAAAAGGATTATCGGCCGGGATGGTGTAGTAGGGAGGATTGGCTGAGGTAGTAACGGCTATGCGCAACATTTTTCCTAATAATGAGTTTCCGTTTTGTGCATTATTGAAGGGATCACCACCACTGCCGCCATCGCCGGTGGCAAAATACAGGTATCCGTCGCTCCCAAAATTCAGTTTACCTCCGTTGTGATTGGTATAAGTAGGATGCGGGATGGTAATCACAATAACTTTAGAGGCAGCATTTGCCAGGTTGGGATTACTGCTGCTTACCTGGTAACGGGCTACTTCAATATCGCCATTTGTATTGGTGTAATACACAAAAAAGAATCCGTTGGTTTCATAATCAGGATGAAAAGCGATACTCAGCAATCCTCTTTCGCCGCCTGTACTAATACCGCTTACCGTAAGAAAGTCGCCAAGAAAATTATGAGATTGACTGTACACTTTTATGGTGCCTCCCAATTGGGCAATGAATAAACGGTTGGTTCCATCACCGGCATTTACAATATCCACCGGTGCACTCAGCCCGCTGACAACCTGGCTGAAGGCGATAACAGGCTGGGAAAAAGAAACAAGACAACTACATGCAAAAGAAACGAACCCCAAAACATAAAAAACACATTTTTTGATGATTAGATAAAAACGGGCCATAGTAATTTTTTTGTGCTGCTATCGCCATGCCTCCGGGCGAAGTTTCTTTTGCTGTTTAAAGTCAGGTCACAAATAATATTTATTTAAGAGATAATAATAGGGCCGGAATCCGTGGTGGATAAAAAACATTTCTTTGCTGCCGGTGAATTCTCTGTAATACGCTTCATCGGCAAGCAAAACAACGGGGTTGCCTGCCCGCATGTAATTATTGCCGCTTGTATAGTTTGGCTCTTTCAGCTGCGGCAAAGAATTTTTTACCTGTTTATATACAACCCGCCCAAGATATTTCTCAAATTTCTTTTGAGCTTTTCTGGTTTTCCTGTCTATTTTGTCATAAACAATGTTGCCGCCTACACGGATAATCAGTTTTTGTTTTTTCAGGATGTTTTTTATACTGGCAAAGGGATTGATATCATTAAAGTCTTTCAGAGTTTGCACCGAAAAAGGGGTTTCCGGTACCCAGTCGGCTGAGTTTACAATCGTATAAGCCCATCCGCCGCGGGTGATGAAATCAAAATCATAAGCATAATACAAATTGCCGGGTTTGGGTGCTGCGCTGCAATAAGTTTTGAAATGAACCGCTGCAGGAATTTTATTTTCCTTTTTCTGGTACTCAAGATACGAGCGCATTAAAAAAGACAATGCTCCGCCCTGGCTGTGACCAATCATCAGAAAATCGGTAATCCCTTTCTCATTGTATTGTTTATTGATTGCTGCAACAATTTCAGGAGCCAGATATGCTACGCCAATTGTCCAGCCGGTATGTACCATAGCTTTGGGGTCTTCAGCTAATTTATAATTGAATTCTGTACTGTCATTTATTTGCAGCGAACCTGCTGCCGGTATCATAGCGGCATAAAAATTTTCCAGCCAGCTGGGCAACTCATTCACTGTACCGCGTATCTCAATAACCGCCACTTTATCATCACGCAAAAACAACTGCCAGCGATTCAGCAAACCTGTCTCCTGCGACCGGTAAACCAGCTGGTATCTGTCTTTTTGTGTTTTTCTCTTTATAGAATCAGCTATACTGTTGCCGTAATAAGATAATGAGAGCAGCTCTGCATATTCTGCCGGATCAAATCCCGGCTTTAGTTTTGTGGTTTGGGAAAAAACATGGGCCGTGATAAACAAGACGGAAATAATTAGTAGCCATTTCATGTGTATAATATTTAATTTACCGCCTCCGGCGGTTAATCATTTTGTCACTACTTGCCCCGCTCCAAAGCGGGATGTTATGCCCGGTGATAAGCATCTTCGGTTGGTGTGTTTTAGTTTATAGGCTCTTCATGGAAAATAAGTTTAAAGCAATTTAATCATGAGAAAGGAAATAAAATTGCCTTGATGAAGATATTTAAATTCATTCCGCCAAAGGCAGATGATGTTTAAATTAAAGGCTACAAAAGAAAATCTGATACGGTCATTTTTTAATTATTTCCGGCCGGCAGGGGAGATAATTTTTATTAAAACCATTGTAAGCACGGAGAATGCATTCATTTTTCCTCAACTGTTTTTTTTTCTATCTCCATTCTTCTTCCCGGATATTTTTCCAGTGCAGCTTCGAGGCAATCCATTGCGGCATTAAGAGCTCCTAAGTTAAGCACATAAGCCAGCCGTACTTCATTTTTACCTAAACCTTTTGTTCCATAAAATCCCGATGCGGGAGCCAGCATTACCGTCTGATTTTTATAGGTGAAAGATTCCAGCAGCCACTGGCAAAATTTATCACAGTCATCTACCGGCAGGCGGGCAATAGCATAAAAAGCTCCGCCGGGTTTGGGGCAAAATACGCCGGGCATCGCATTCAGGCGCTGCACCAGCAGGTCGCGCCGTGCTATATATTCCGCTTTGGGTTCATCAAAATACGTATCGGGAAGATCCACTGCTGCTTCGCCCATGATCTGTGCAAGACCCGGTGGTGATAATCGTGCCTGTGCAAATTTCATAGCGGTATTGTATACCTCTTTATTCTTTGTTACAAAAGCGCCAAGCCTTGCCCCGCAGGCGCTGTAGCGCTTGCTGATGGTATCCATCAGCACCACATGTTCTTCCATGCCGGTCAGGTGCATAGCGCTGATGTATTCTCCGTCATAACAGAATTCGCGGTAAGCCTCATCGCTGAACAGGTAAAGATGATGACGCAGGCAAATAGCTTTCAGCGCTTCCATTTCGGGGCGGCTGTACAGGTAACCTGTGGGGTTATTGGGGCTGCATACAATGACTGCTTTTGTTTTTGGCGTAATTACTTTTTCAAATTCCGCAATGGGGGGCAATGCAAACCCGTTTTCGATATGCGCTGTAATGGGCACCACTTTCACACCGGCGGCGCAGGCAAAGCCACTGTAGTTGGCATAAAACGGTTCGGGTATCACTACTTCATCGCCCGGGTTCAGACAGCAAAAAAATCCGAACATAATGGCTTCGCTGCCGCCGGTGGTAATGATAATGTCATTATGCGTTACATCTATGCCCACTTTTTTATAATATTCAACCAGCTTACGGCGGTAACTTTCGTTGCCAGCGCTGTGGCTGTATTCCAGTACTTTGATATCCGTACGGCGTACAGCATCCAGTATAGCCGGTGGTGTTTCAATATCCGGCTGACCAATATTGAGATGATATACTTTGACGCCTTTCTTCTTTGCCGCTTCGGCATAGGGCACCAGCTTGCGTATGGGCGAAGCCGGCATCTGTTGTCCGCGATCTGAAATCTGTAGCATGCGCCAAAGGTAAGAAATCAGGCAGTGCGTGTTGTGTTTAACAAAATAGCGAAATACCGGTTAAAAAAATTATTTCCGCTGCCCGCTTATCCATATGGGATTCTCCGTATTAAGCCTTTATTCAACCGCAGGGCAACTATTGTTTACTTAATAAACTGTACCTTTAATCTGTTCCGCTCTTTGAGAACTGTAATTGGAAAACGGGTGCCATGAAAAAATTAGTACAGTTCGCCTTTGCGTTGCCGGCAACGGCCATCATTCTCTTTTCCTGCAACGACGATAACCAGTCAGGTAATAACAATAAGTTCCTGCATGTACTGCAGATAGATTGCGAGTCGGTGGTGGCAAACTGCCGCAACCGTCCGGGGCTGCGTTTCAGCGGAAAGGCCTTTGGCCGTTGGGTGGAGCCTGTGGGCAAGCCAGGCTATTTTGAAAGCAAACCATATAGCTATGTGGTGTGCTGCGAAAATATACCGGCATTGATTGATTCAATGAAATCCATGCATAAGTTGCGGCAGCATTGGATTCGTGCACAGCCCGACAGCATGAGCAAAAACATTACTTTACCCGGCAATGTGCAGATCTGTGTTTGGTATCAAAAAGAGTTTCTGGATGAGGGGGCATTTTCCTATATGTGGTTTGGCAACTCTTCTGTTGCCACGCTATTTTACATCGACATGGATGAGTTTGAACGGCTGGTCAGGGATATAGAAGAGCGGTACAGAACCTGTTGCCTTTTGTAGAGTATTAAAAAAAAGAACCGGGTTTCCGGTTCCTTTTTTACGGCATTGCACATTTGGTTTTTTATCAGCTTTTTCTGTAATGGTAAATCAGTTTATACTGCCCGCACCTGTTTTTATGTTCATGATGCCTTCTCATTTCTTGTTTTTGTTTCACTTCGTTTTTCTTTTTTGACAGCGTAAAAGGGATTCCCACCCGCACATTCCAGCCCGATACGTTGGAGGCAATTGTAGTAGTGCTGGATTTGTTTCCGGTAACAGTTGTAACGCTTTGTTCATTCCAATTTCCAATGCCGGCGAAATAAGATACCGTAATGGTGAACTTGCGTGTGTTGCCTTTGCCAAATTCAAATCCGCTTCCTGCTACGATGGCAGCATTGCTGTTTCCGGCCCGGTATTCGTAAGTGCTTTGCCCGCCTTGTGTTTTAGAGCTGAGCAATGCCTCTGCCGAAGGCACGTAAGCGAAGCCCAGCGATGGCTGAATGCTGATCCAGGGTGTATTGCTTCTTTTTCTGTTAATCATCTGCGGAGGTTTTTTATTTCCGCATCGGCTGGAGTAGCTTTCATATTTTCTGGCACAGTTGCCTTTATAAGCAGACGGGTAAGATTTTGTTTCTTTGTTCGTGGCCCGTGATTTTGATGCCGCACCCTTTGCTTTTGTCAGTAAAAGCGGTTTGAAACTGTACTGCAGCCCGCCTTCAAAACGCAATTGCATATTGCCAGCCACCGCCGTGTAATTGGTCATCACGGTTTCCGCATCGGTGAAACGGTAATTTACTCTTGACCGGGCAGTGGAAATGTTAAGGTAGGGGCCGGCTCCGGTTTTAAATTTATAATCAAGACGCAAACTTGCCTGCGGAGTGAAATTCATATTGAGCGGCGAAAAAGTAGCAAGATTGCTAAAGCTGAGGGAGGTTCTGGAGCTTTCAAAACCTGCCTGCGGCAGCAGGGTGAAACGCTGGGCATTCGCTGCTATTCCAACCGCAGCGAATGCAAGAATCAAAGCTGCATTTTTCATAACCAGAAGTTTTAGTTGCTATTAAGTTAAACCAATTTTACCCGGATAAAAAATTAAATATATAAGCGGTAAAACGGAAAATGCCGTAAAGACGCTTGTAAAAACAAAAAACCCCATGTTATTTACATGAGGTTTTTAAAAATAAGGTTCAACCATTTACTGTTTGCCCGAAGCTTCTACATCGCCTTTTATCTTCACTGATTTTGGCTGTTCTACACCGGCAAGCTTAATAAATACGTCTTTATCAAAATGCCCGGGATTGGCGGCATTATACTGAACTTTCAACTTGATGGTGGCGCCGGCTGCAATCGGGGATTTGGGATATTCCGGAACGGTGCATCCGCAGGTTGACCAGGCATTTTCGATAACAATAGGCTTTTCTGTTTTATTCGTCAGTTCGAAATAATAGCTGACAGGGGTGCCTTGTTTTATTTTACCAAAATCATACACCTCAGTATTCATTTTTACAAAGTCATCAGCTTTTTGCTGGGCAGAGAGGGCTGCCGCAAATACAAAAGCGCATAAGGTCAATACTATACTCTTCATGGTTTATAGATTTTTTTGTTTTAATAACCGGATAGAAGCGTTGGGCGGAGCGGCTCCCTCAGGAGCTTTCCACACATTACCTTTTATGATCAGTTGTTTTGTTTGATTTCCGTTATAAAGTACCGTAATGTATTTTTCAAAATAACCGGCAACAGCAGCATTGTAACCTACTTTGATGGTAGCGGTAGCGCCTGCCCCGATCGGTTCCTTTTTCCATTCCGGGGTGGTACAGCCACAGCTGGTCTGTACATTTTCGATCTTCAGCGGTTCTTTGGAGATATTTGTTACTTCAAAAGTGTAATACACGGGTTTGCCCTGAGGAATATTGCCGAAATCGTGTGTCGTCTGGTTAAATTGTGCCGCCTCCGAAACTACCTGTGTATTATTTTGAGCAGATAAAAAAAGGGCTGAAAATGAAATGACAAAGAGGGTAAGAATCTTTTTCATCATACTTGTTTGGCTTTCAAATTTAAAGCAAAGATGGCACAAAACATAGATTGGCTGCATGCAAATTCAGGTTTTATTAACAGTCGTTCGCCTTTACGGTAAAATTCAGATAAATTTGCCCATGACTCACCCCGAAACCAACATGCCAGTAAGCAGCGAAAAATTATCGTTTGATAATTTCAGGGAAGCGGTACTAAATGATTACCGGATGGCGTGTATTGGCCGCGAGTCCAGTCTTTTAGGCCGTAAAGAGGTATTGACAGGCAAAGCCAAGTTTGGCATCTTTGGAGACGGTAAGGAAGTGGCCCAGGTGGCTATGGCCAAATTCTTTATGCCGGGCGATTTCCGCAGCGGTTATTACAGAGATCAAACCTTTGCATTTGCTGCCGGTGTAGCCACTGTAAAGCAGTTTTTTGCACAGTTATATGCCGATCCCGATATTACACATGATCCATTCAGCGCAGGACGGCAGATGAACTCGCATTTTGCCACTCCCTTTGTAGATGAAAACGGAGAGTGGCTTGATCTGGTCAATCGAAAAAACATTTCTTCAGATATAGCACCAACAGCAGGTCAGATGCCGCGGGGGCTGGGTCTGGCTTTTGCATCCAAAGTTTTCAGAAATACAAAACTGCTGAAGCCGTTTCGGGAGCTTTCCAATAATGGGGATGAAGTGTGTTTTGTAACCATTGGCGATGCGGCCACTTCGGAGGGTCAATTCTGGGAAACGGTGAATGCAGCCGGCGTACTGCAGGTGCCTATGGCCGTATTTGTGTGGGATGACGGATACGGCATTTCGGTACCCAAAGAATACCAGACGGTAAAGGCATCCATTTCAGAAGCGTTAAGCGGAATGGAGAAAAAAGAAAATACAAACGGCATACGGATTTATAAAGTGAAAGGATGGGATTATGCCGGTATGTGCGAAGTGTTTGAAGAAGGAATAAAGCTTGCCAGGGAAACGCATACTCCGGTTTTATTTCATGTAGAAGAAATAACACAGCCGCAGGGCCATTCCACATCGGGAAGTCATGAAAGATATAAAAGTCCGGAGCGGCTGGAATGGGAAAGAGAATGGGATGGTATTAAGAAAATGAGAGAATGGATTCTTTCCCATGCATTGGCCCATACCGACGATCTCGATCATATTGAATTTGAAGCAAAAAAATTTGTTCGCGACAGCCGGCAGCAGGCGTGGGAAGAATACCTGGCTCCTATAAAAGCGCAGGTAAGCCGCACAAAAGAACTGCTTATCCGGCTTGCCGGCGATCTTCCCGCCAAGGCCGCGCAATTACAGGAACTGGAAAAAGACCTGAGCAATAACAGAGAGCCTTTGCGCAGAGATGTGATGTACACCTTGAATGCGGCTATTGATCTGTCCGATGGAAATGAAGCGGCTTTACAGATTAAAGATTATTACAGCCATCTGCTGAAAGAGAACGAATCTTTATATAATTCACATTTGTACAACGAAGGCCCCAAAAGCGCATTGAATGTAAAAGAGGTAAAGGCAGAGTACAACAATGGAGATGTGCTGGTAAACGGCTATGAGGTACTGAATAAATATTTTGATCAGTTATTTTCTGCCAACCCGAAAGTGCTGGCTTTTGGTGAAGACCTTGGCTATATCGGCGATGTGAACCAGGGCTTCAGCGGTCTGCAGGCCAAACACGGAAAGGAAAGAATATTTGATACCGGTATTCGCGAAATGACCATTATGGGGCAGGGGATAGGGCTGGCATTGCGGGGGCTGCGTCCCATTGCCGAGATACAGTATATCGATTACCTGCTTTTTGGCTTGCAAACATTAAGCGATGATGCAGCTACCACCCACTACCGCACCAAAGGCATTCAAAGCTGTCCGCTCATTGTTCGCACCCGGGGTCATCGCCTGGAAGGGATCTGGCACAGCGGCTCTCCTATGGGTATGGTCATTCATTCATTGCGGGGGATGTATGTATGTGTGCCCAGAAATATGGTGCAGGCGGCAGGCATGTACAATACTTTGCTGAAAGGAAATGACCCGGCCATTGTGGTGGAATGTCTTAACGGGTACCGGCTAAAAGAAAAACTGCCTTCCAACCTTTTGGAGATGGCGGTTCCTTTGGGGGTGCCCGAAGTAATTAAAGAGGGCACGGATATTACAATTGTGTCGTACGGCTCTACCCTGCGTATTATAATGGAAGCGGTAAATGCTTTGGAAAAGCTGGGCATCAGTTGCGAAGTGGTAGATGTGCAAACGCTTTTGCCTTTCGATATTCATCATAAAATAGTAGAGTCGCTGAAAAAAACCAACCGTATCGTTTTTGTAGATGAAGACGTACCCGGCGGAGCGGCCGGATTTATGTTCAATGAAGTAATGGAAAAACAGGGTGGTTATCGCTGGCTCGATGCCGCTCCCCGTACCATTACCGGAAAAGCCCACCGGCCTGCATATGGAAGCGACGGGGATTACTTCAGCAAGCCTAATGCTGAAGAAATTGAAACAGTGATCAAACAGGTAATGGCAGAGTAAGTTTTTCTGATTTTTTAAAAAACAATTCGATCGTCAGCAAATACAGGGCGGGCAGGGTAAACAAAAGGGGGGCATAAAAATATTTTACCGAATTTTATTTGCATCTTTTTTCTAAAACCTCCCTGAAGGGAGGGGAGGGCCTTCAATGAACTTCACACTCTATCAGGTAGACGCGTTTACCAATAAAGTATTCGGTGGTAATCCGGCGGCCATTATTCCGCTGGAGAGATGGATCGATGAAACAATAATGCAGCGGCTGGCGCAGGAAAATAACCTCAGCGAAACAGCCTTTTTTGTACCAGACAATGCGCATTTTACCGATTTTGAATTGCGTTGGTTTACCCCGGAGCTTGAAATTAATTTGTGTGGTCACGCCACACTGGCTTCAGCATTTGTGATCTTTAATTTTCTTGATTTTAAAAAAAACGAGGTTTCTTTTGCCACCAAAAGCGGCAAACTGGTAGTGGAGAAAAGAGCTGATGTATATGTAATGGACTTTCCGTCGTGGAAACCGGAAAAGGTTAATGATTATCCTGACAACCTTCAGCAGATGCTGGGCGTAAAAGAAATTATCGGGGTATACAAATATCGCGATCTGCTTGTAGAACTGAATCATCAGGACGATGTGATGAATGCAAATCCTGATTTTACTGCATTAAAAAAGACAGGCGAACACGTGATTATTACTGCCCCCGGCGCCGATGGAATTGATTTTGTTTCCCGTTTTTTTGCGCCTGTTGCCGGAATAGATGAAGATCCGGTTACCGGTTCGGCACATTCGCAGTTAATTCCTTTCTGGGCCGAAAAGCTCAACAAGAAAAAAATGCATGCAAAACAATTGTCTCGCCGCGGCGGCGAACTCTGGTGTGGCCTTTGGGGCGACAGGGTTTCTATTTCGGGTCAGTGTGCATTTTATATGAAAGGTGAGATAGAACTAAGCTCTGTTTTTTAAACAGTCTTTTACATTTTCTTCAGAAAAAACATTTTCAACTGTTCGTACCTAATTTCTTCAGGGATTCAGGATAAAAATCTTTCTTTTAATTCCGGAACCGGCCTCATACAGGTGTCTTTTTTTCCAAACCAGCGATACCTTTTTTTTGCAATGAAACTGTATACTGCATCACGGATAAATTTTGGAACCAACCAGAATAGCTGAGTCCATTTCCAGTACCAGGGCAGTTTGTTATATAATCGCAGGGCCGCTGCCGATTTCAGGTAAGCTTTCCCTTTTTCTATCAATACAAAAGAATCGCTTTGCTCCCGGCTGATCTGGTATTTTTCCAGCAATTGTTTTGCTGCTTCGGATTGTAAAGCTGCAAAAAGAAATGTTTTTTTTCTGTCCTGGCGGATTATAAAATTTACCACAGCATTGCAAAAATTACAAACTCCGTCGAAGAGAATTATTACTTTTTCTGTAACCACCGGTTAAATCTACTATTCTTTCGCTATTCAGAAAATAATTGTAATTTTTCGTGTCCAAAACCGTTAGAAACCGTATGACCTCCGGGAAGAAAAACACAATCCTCTGTTTTCTTCTTTTCTTTTTTCCTTCAATCTTGTCTGCACAATTAAATGTTGATTCGGCATATGTCTTTTCATTGATTGATAAGGCCGAAGAGTTTTTTACTTCTTCGCAATACGATTCGGCGCTTTATTATACCGAAAAGGCGGCCTCGTTTAGCCGGGCTAAAAATTTTAAACGGGGCCTGGCTTACTCATTAATTGAGAAGACGGATATTTTCATTGATAAGGATGATCTGGAAAAAGCCGCTTTGTATCCGCCGCAGGCTGAACAGCTGGGACTGCAGTTAAAAGATTCGCTTATCGTTGCGGTTTCGTGGATGCAGATGGCGCAGATAAAAATGTACAAAGGCGATTTTCATGAAGCAGCAGCACTGTTTGGAAGAAGCCTGCAGCATTACCTGGCCGCTCATCCGACGAAGTATTCGGCTCTTGCATTTAATGATCTGGGCTATACCTGGGGCCGTATTGGTGAACTGAGCAAGCAGGCCAACTGCCTTATTCAGTCCATCAATATTTATGAAAACTATTTTCCGGATCATTATGGCGAGCTGGGAATCGCTTACAATAATCTTTCTACCGTTTATTATAATTTGAATGACCGGGCAAAGGCCATTGAGTATGCCAGGAAATCGTTGGTATACCGGGAAAAATCAGGAGATATTGCCCGCCTTTCTCTTGGCTGCTGTAACCTAAGCCAGTTTTATACAGGCATTGATAATAAGGAAGCCGAAAAATATCTCCGGCTCTGTGTCGATTATGCATTGCAAAGCAATCAGGAGTCAAGAATTATTCATTCCTATGTTACTGCTGCCAATTTGTACAATACAAACAATAAACCTTCCGAAGCGCTGGAGTACGAACTAAAGGCGATTAGTGCATTGGAAAAAAGCGGAAAGGATCCTTCTATGCTGGCCCGCCGGTATATGGCAGCAGCCACCCTCTGCCGGCGCCTTGGCAAAGATTCGGCTGAAATAATGAAATATTTCAGCAAATCGCAGTGGCTGCTAACCTCGATTCAGGATAAAGCCAACCTGAGGGATTTGTATTTGCAGTTGAGCAACTATCACGCAGAAAACAAAAATTTCAGCGAAGCGTATGCGTATTACCGGAAGTACATTGTGTACCGGGATAGTATTGTGGGAGAAAACACAAAATCAGCCATAGCTGAAATAAACGCACGGTACGAATCGGAAAAAAAAGACAATGAAATACTGAAGCTGACATCAGAACAAAGCATAAAACAACTGCAGATTGAAAAACAGAAGGCGCTGATAGCGGCAAGCCGGCTGGAAGCAAGACGAAAACAAAATGAAATAGAGTTGCTTTCCCAGTCGCAGGAGCTACAACAACTCCGCATTAAACAACAGGATGAACAGCTGGAAAGACAATTGTTGCAGGCCAAGACCAATGAACAACAACTGCAACTGGCCGAAAAAGAAAAACAACTGCAGGAGCGAAAGCTGAAAAGTTCTCAGGCATCAAGAAATTTTATTCTGGCCGGCGCTGCCCTGATCGCTCTTTTAAGTTACTTTTTATTTAACCGCTACCAGCTAAAACGAAAAATAAAGGAACAGCAAAACCTGCTTGCTGTAAGAAATAATATTGCCCGCGACCTGCATGATGAAATCGGATCAACACTTACAAGCATTAAAATACTTTCCGAAGTATCGGAAAAAAGTCTTCAGCATGATCAGTTGCGTACATCTTCCTTTCTGCAAAAGATTGCCGAGCAGTCGGCATCGGTGCAGCAGGGCATCAGTGATATTGTATGGGCGGTAAAACCGGAGAATGATAAAATTGAAAATATGGTCATTCGCATGCGGGAGTACATTGCCCATACACTGGAATCAAAAAATATTCAAACCGAAATCAGTGTGGATGAGCAGCTGCTGAATAAAACCCTTGACATGCATCAGCGCCGTGATTTTTTTCTGGTATTCAAAGAAGCCGTTAATAACATTGTGAAGTATGCCGATGCCACAAAAGTACTGGTGAAGCTGGAGCGGAATGATAATGGAATCGCCCTGTTCATTTCCGACAATGGAAAAGGATTTGATGCGACGCGAATCACTTCATCCAACGGCCTGAAAAATATGAAATCAAGGGCGGCAGATCTGGGAGGTCATTTTACTCTTCAGTCAGAACAGGGAAAGGGTACTTCGGTTTCCCTTATAATTCCTGCTACATAATCATGTAGTCAGTCGGTGCATTTAAGGTTTTATGTTTAGGTATGAGTATCAAAGTACTTATATATGACGATAATGAAGCGCTTCGTTCCAGTATGAAGGTATTGATTGAAGCGGAAGAAGGCATGGAACTGGCGGCGCTGATGCCCAATGCAGAAACGGTGGAAACCGATGTAAAGGAAATGAACCCCGATGTCGTGCTGATGGATATAGATATGCCCGGAGTAAACGGGGTAGAGGCTGTAAAGCGGATCAGAAAAATAAACGATAAGCTTCCGGTTATTATGCTTACGGTTTTTGACGATAATGAAAATATTTTTAACGCAATCTGTGCCGGCGCCTCGGGGTACATTTTAAAAAGATACGCTACGGAAGAAATTCCATCTGCTATAAGAATGGTACTGGAGGGCGGTGCGCCCATGACGGGTTCGGTGGCCAGAAAGGTATTGACGATGGTACCACCGGCAAAAACGGCAGATCAGGAAAAAAGCAATCTGAGCTCGAAAGAAACAGCCATCCTGCAATTTCTGGTAAATGGATATAGCTATAAAATGATTGCTGCGGAGTTAAAAATAAGTATAGACACGGTCCGGTTTCATATAAAAAAGATATACGATAAGCTGCATGTGCATTCGGCTACCGAGGCAGTATCAAAAGCAATCAGGGACCGGATCGTTTAGTTTCTTTCTCTGCCATTTATATCCTACATATTGATGTAGTTGCGGTAAGCATGAATACAGAATAGTTTTACTGCAAATAATACGACCATCATGAAAAAAGTATTTGCAGTAATTGTAATTATGTCATTTACCTTGCTGCGCAGTTCGGCGCAGAATTTTGATTTCGTACCCGGGTATCAGGTAATATTTGAAGACCGCTTTGAGCTAGATCCGGTGGGAGATCTTCCGGCCCGGTGGAGCACCAGCGGCGACGGTGAAGTGGTAGAGTTGTCGAAACCCAAAGGGAAATGGTTTAAATTCAATTCGCCTGCTGCCGTAAATCCGGAACTGGATGCCCCCCTTCCCGAAAACTGTACCATAGAATTCGATCTGCTGCTGAAACGCGTATCCGGGGTAGCTCCGATTGTTATGTTCGGTCTTACTACATTAAGCGATGTGTCTTCTGCAGATGTTTATCGAAACAACATTTTTGTGAAAATTATGGGTTATAACGAGGGTGCAAATGCAGAGATCGTTTACGGAAAAAATATTCAGGATATGGGCAGCAGGAAAAATTTTCCGGTAGCGTCTTATATCGACAGGCCATTGCGTGTAAGCCTTGCAATCAATGGTCCGCGTTTCCGTGTTTACTTCGCAAAACAAAAAATTGTTGATCTTCCGAAATTGCTGACACCTGAATGGCTGGGTAATTTTTTTGTGGCCAGCCCCGATGTGATTCCCGCACCGGAAGAAGGCGTGTACATCAGCAACATCCGGATCGCTTCCGGCGATGCGGATGCCCGCAGTCTTTTAATCAAGCAGTTACTGGAGCAGGGTTCCGTAGTTACTAATGATATCGGTTTTAACCAGCAAACCAACGAAGTAATTCCTGAATCGATACCTTTTCTGGACACACTGGGCCAGGCTCTGGTTAGCGATCCCGGTCTGAATATTCAGATAAACGGCGCAGAAATTTTTACTATGCCCGGAAATAACCCGGCGGCAGCGGAAAGTGGTGAGGAAATAGTAAAAGCCAAAGTGGAAAAAATAAAATCGTACCTGATCGAAAAGTTTAATCTGAAAGTCGACCGGGTGGTTACCGGCGTAATCGGTGAGGTAAAAAATAAATTGGAGAAAGTTAAAAGCAGCAAGACGGGAGAAAAAGTAAAAGGATTTCTTACCGAGATCGTAAAGCTGTAAGGCATGCAAAATAAATTCTTTCGATTCTCCGGATTGTTCCATCTGAATAAAATATGCTTTTAAGACTGACTATATTTTGTACACTTTCTATGCTGGCCATAGTTCCGGCCCTGTCGCAACAGGCTGCGGTAAAGTCAAACGGGTATTTGTCGTTTCAATGTAACGGCATACTCTACACAGCCGATACCACACATGCCCGTGGATATGCCGTGAAACAAACAGGCACTGCTTTTCTAAGCGCCGCAAACTCGCAAAACATGGTTATCAATATGCAGTGGGAAAAGCTGACAGGGCCGGGCACTTATCTTATTACAAAAGCAGCCGGTAAGGCAGAATTTACCATTAACCATAAAACCTTTTTTCTGAAGCAATCGGAAGATTACGTGAAAGTAATCATCAGCAGCATTAAACAACAAGGCCCTTTTTTATTGCTAAAGGGAACCTTTGAAGGCCAGTTGTATGACAAAAACGGAAACCGGATAAATATAACCCATGGAAAGTTTGAAACAATTCATTTGTAACAGGTAATATCACTGACTGCACAGGAAAATAAAATTACCATGATTAAAATAGTTTATATGAAAAAAATCATCACCTTATTGGTTTTGACGGTTATAATGGCCATGGCCTGGTCGCAAAATACGACAACCGCTACTGCGGCGGCAGAGTTTAAAAATATGGTCACATTTACTGCTCCCGGAGATATGAAAATTCCCAAAGGAGTAACCCGCATAATGGTAGAAGTATGGGGAGCCGGCGGGGGCGGCAGCAGTGTCGGTGGAGGCGGGGGTGGCGGCTATGGTAAAGCTATTTTACTGGTGGCGGAAGAAAGTACAGTTTCCGTTATTGTAGGTGCAGCCGGTGGCGGAGGAGATGTAAGAGGCGGCGATGGCGGACCGTCAGTGGTTAACTATAAACCACTTTCGAACCCTACTGCCACTTATGCTTTTCAGGCCTATGGCGGGAGCGGCAGTGTACATCATAACGGAGTTTCGCAGAGTGGCTTAGGAGGCGCAGGTGCAAACTCAACCGGCTCAATGGTTGGTTTTTATTCTCATCCCGGTGAAGACGGGCAATTATATACTGATACTTACCAGCAATCGGGTACCAATGCTGTTGTAACAAGGAATGCAGGAAAAGGAGGTAATGCAGGCAATACAATGTATACGGGTGGCAGAGGCGGGGTGGCTATCAATCCTTCTTCACCTACCTATGTACGTAGAGGAGCAACGGGTAAAAGACCCGGTGGTGGCGGAGGAGGAGGAGTTGATCGCGGCTATCAGGGCGGACATGGGATGGTGATTATTCATTATTAAAATAGGGACATATGAAATTTTTTTTAGCCATAAGCTGTTTATTGTTTTTCTCTTTTGCCGTGCAGGCGCAAATCCCGCAATCGCCGATTACGGACAAACCCACTCTTAAAGTGAAGCCTCTGCAGCCGGCAGACCTTGTCGTTACCCATGTTTCGCTGATCAGTGCAGCATGGAATAACGATCAAAAAGCATGGGTTATAAAAGTAAATGTAACCGTAAAGAATGCCGGCGGAGTTATTTCTCCTACAGGGATATTAATAGGACTTGTAAAAAAGAATAATGGTATCAGGTGGGAAAAGCTGCCATTGGCTGCTCAGGTCAATGCGCTGAATGCCGGCGCTTCGGTAACAAAAGAGTATACTTTTATCGACCGGGATAAAATTCTCGGTGTGAACGATCGCTTTTCTTTCCTTATCCGGCTCGATCCGGCCAATGCAATTAAAGAAGGCAATGAAAACAACAATGATTCCGCTCCGTTAGCTATTCCTCCCTCGCAATAAACAGAAAGAATCAAAATGATCTTCCTGTTTATAATTGCGGGAGCTGTAAAGTACAAGAAGAAGTGTAAGTTTTTTTATCATCGGTTCCGATTTCACACCGATAAACGGGCGGCAGGCAGAGCCGGCAAAGCACTACATGCTTATGTAGTTGACTACAGCAAATAAAATTTCAAATTTTATCAAGAAAAAAATACTTAACCAAAAACCGAAATAATGAAAAAGCTGGTGTTTCTTTTGCATTTTTTTATTCCTCTTACTGCAGTACTTGCACAGACAACGTTAAACACTAAGTTGCTGGCTGGTTCTTTAGCGAAAAATTATGATAGTAAAGCAGACAGTTTAGTTACCGTAGCTCCGGAACCGCTGGGTCCTTTTTGCCCCAAGAAACTTGTTGCCGGCGACCGGGATTTTGCCGGAAGAGGACCAGAGATCTGGGCCAGCGTTGAATTAACGTTCAGCAGAAGCAGCGTGATTGCTACACTCAAGTTCAGGGCAAAAGAATTACCGGGAGGCGATAACAGCGAAACCAGTTTTTCAACAATCAAGGTATTGTATACGGCGCCCCGCGGCTATTACATTGCGGGCACCCAGGGAGGAAAGAAGGCAGAAGTACATTATACCAGCAAATCGTCAATGAACGTTTTTAATGCCGGAAGCCTTGCCAAAGCTTTAAACAGCAATCCCTCTCCTGCCATTACCGATAAAAATGACGGGCTGGTAAAAAGCTGGGAAATTTATGGCGATACGAATGGCCCGGATATCAGCGATGACGATAATTGCGACGATGATACCCGTATAAAAGTTTTATTGAACAGTTTCAAAGTAATTCTGAGAAAAACAGATGCCGCACAGGGAATTGTTACCATAAAACTGGAAGACATTAATGAATGGCTGGTACCCAATAAACTTGTTCGCGGCGACCGTGAATTTGACGGCCATGGACCCCGCATCAAGTCGGAAGTGAAATTGAGAATAGGTGATGGTGGAACAAAACTCTATGCTGACGTAACATTTTGGGCGCAGGAAACGGTACATGACTGGAGCACGACAGAAGGCAGCTGGAGCAAGCTTGTATATGAAGCTCCCTATGGCAAAAAAATTACTGAAATAATTTCCGATAAAGCATCAAGAACCCAATTCGTAAGCCCGGCTGCAGGCTTTCAGGTGCTGGTTCCCGGAGCGGATGTAGCAAGGGCTTTATATACCTTCCTTGACGCTACCGATATTAAATCGGCTGTACTTTCAGCCCATGGTGTAAAACCGGAAGACAAGTCATTACTTTCTTACCTGGTAAAGGGAACGGTTGATAAGGGAAACACCGTGGTGCAGGTACCGGCTGTGGAAGGAACTCTGGTTAAATTCTTTCATATCGTTGGCGATACCGGCGGGCCCGATATCAGTGACGATGATAACGGAAATGATGATACACGAATTTCAAAAATTGAATTTTTTCCGGTAAAAGTGAGAATGACGGACGCAAATAACAAGTAATCGCAACTCAGAAATAACACAAGTTTGTTTTTAAGCTTTTGCTTTACGGGCAAATTATATTCTGAAAAAACCTGTTATGAAAACAATAGCTATTTACTTGCTTCTTAGTAGTACACTTGCTTATGCGGGTTATGCTCAGCAAAAAGTGGCTGATCCAAAAGGCATCAATACTTCCGGTCAGCAAAATATCCAGCCGGGGTTAACAGTGATACAGCAGGTGAATAAAGTAAATTTTTCAGCAGTAATTGCTACTCCGCGGGAAGCGTTTCCATCGTATGGCGACGGTGGGTTTTTAAAAAGGTTTGAACAGCAACTATTTAATAATGGAAATGGTTTTAACCTGGTAAATGGAGAATTTACCGCACCGGTACAGGGGATATACATGTTTAATTTCAATGTGGCATTGTCCGGATATGGCTGTATGTACAATGTAGTCACCTATGGCATCGATGTCATGAAGAACCGCAATCAGCTTGTAGAAGGTTACAATTTGCCGGTTGCCTGGGGCGGCACCGTTACCAACCAGGAGTTCACACTGTTTGTTGCATTAAATAAAAATGAAACCATTTCATTGAAGCCTCATGCTTCAACTTGTGACCATGGCCAGAACCCTACAATCAGGAAAATAACATTTTCAGGATATAAAATTGATTAATGGTTACAATAAAACAGAAAAAATTTTCTTTGACACATCGATATTAAACCAGCTCAGCTTTTGCCCTTAGCGAGTGGCCGTAACACCGATTATTGCCCTCCTATCCGAGCAAGAAACAGTTGATAACAGAAATGGTAATATACGGATTTAGAAAATTGAATTTTTCCGGCAAAAGTGAGAATGCCGTAACTGGTTAATAACCGAAATAAATGGATAGTATGAAAAAGGTATTCACTTTAATGGCTTTGCTTATTGCAAGTATTTCATTTGCACAAAAAGCCGGCAGTAATGCTGCGGGCAACAAGCCTGATCTTTTTATTAAGAAGATAAGCGTTGTAGAAGCCACAAAGAACAGACAAACAGATTTGCATACAGTAAAAGTATCTTTGACTATCATCAATAACGGCCAGGTTTCATCCGGCAACACGGTGTTAAAGATGATGATTCAAAATTCTGATGTGGCCCGGCAGGCCAGCCAGGGCACGGTTTCAAACCCCTGGCTTGAATTCGGATCGCCGGTTGCAATAAAACCGCTTGATGCGGGAAAAGAACTTACCGGCACTGTTACATTTACAGAGAAAACAAAAGTGGTAACGGGAGAAAGTTTCAGGGCATCGTTTATTGCTGACCCCTTAAACTCGGTAGATGAATCGGATGAAACCAATAATGCTTCTTCTGCAATAGAAATAAACCCGGTTCCCGAAGCTGGTGCTCTAGTGGCCATGTTACCCGGAGCAGCCGTGCAGGGAAAAATAGAACTGCCCACTCGTTTTTCCACGGATTTTTCGATACCCGGTTTTTCCGATGCTTCAGGATTTGTTGCATTCAAAAGCCCGGCGAGATATAATCTGGATCCTCAGAATATTTCGATTAATAGGGACGGTATCAGGATTGGCAAACGCGGTTTGTATCATTTTGAACTGTATGTAGAATCGCAGCTTCAGCTGAAAAATGCTACCAGTTTATTGCCGAGGATAGTGGCCTCGCTGAGTGTTGGCCAGCTAACTCCCTATAATTTGTTTCAGAGAACTTTTCTGGAAATTACAAACAACCACGAATCTGCTTCTAATAATAATTTCTTTTTTGGCGAACTGGTAAGCTTTGATATTTATGTGGAAGCAGGAAGCCTTATCAGGGTACATACAAGTATCAGTTCACCTGTTGGTCCATTTCGCGATATTCAGGGTGTGGTTACGGGCGGTCATCTTAGCGGCTACCTGATCAGCGAATAAACTGCACATCCTGTGCATAAATAAACAAGCAAAATACCTGTGCTTATTTTTAAAATTGGGGAAAACACAGCCCGCTAAAGAAGATAAAATAATGGAATATGGCGCAAGTAAAAAGGGGTTAAACAGGCACACAATGAAAGCAACCGTATGCAGAAAAAGCGAGTTGACAACACTATGATTCCCGCAACGGGAAAAGCCATAAAGCATAAAAGCTGAGCCGGAATAAAGATGGCGGAAATACGATTAATCACTAAGTCAGATTACCTGTGTAAGATATATGACCAATATTAAATTGTGTTAAACTGATAAATCTTTAAACATGAAAAAATCATTTGTATTGCTGTTGATTACGCTGGTATCCGGTTTACTGTTTTCACAAATCGGAAGAAGGATGACAACATTCAGCCCCGCAATTCATGGATTTAAGTATCCAAACACTTTTCAGGTAGAGGTGGTGAATGATGTCCGTATGTCCGGGTTTTGCGGTGGTATGGTATATGCTGCACTGGATTATTTTAACAGTAAACGGCCTATTCCACCACAAACTTTCAGACCGGCCAACGGAACCCCTTTATATGATTACATCTGGGGCCGGCAGCGCAGTTCTGTTCTTGATAATTTGGATAAATGGACCGAGCTATTTGTAAACCCTTTTGGCTGGCGAACGAATGAGTTTTTTAATTGGGGGCTTCAGGGCACGGGTGGTGGCCGCCTGCAGGAACTAAAAACTGAAATTGACAAAGGCAAACCGGTTCCGCTTGGCTTATTTAAGCCCGGCAATGGCGGTACAGGTCCTCATCACCAGGTGCTGGCCATTGGTTATGACGGTGGCAGGTATAAAGGAGATTTGGGTGCCAACAAAGAAGATCTGAAAATTTTTGTTTATGATCCTAATTTTCCAAACGTGATCCGTACCCTGCGGCCCCGCCCGGCTGATAATATTTATTACTATGAAGAAGACCCAAACGACAGCCGCTGTCATTGGCAAACCTATTTTGTAAACAAGAAGTATAATCAGCATAACCCGCCGGAAGTGACGCCCGGCCCTAAAATGACAAAAGACGGAAAAATCAGTGAACTGATTTTTGAAATAAGAACAGGCGGCGATGACCTTCGGGGTGGTAATGATAATCTGAATCTTACTTTTTATTTTAAAACATTGCCACCACAAACAATTTATAACATTAACCGCAGTGCCCGGTGGATCGGTAACTATACGGAAACCGTGCCCGTACGATTGAATACACCGGTTCCGCTGCATGAGTTCAGTAGTGTAATGCTTACCACCACCTTCAGAGGCGGCATTGACGGCGATAACTGGAATATGGACTGGATAAAAGTATATACACCCGATAATCAGGAATTGCTGTATCGGGCCGGCACACCCCTGAAACGGTTTACAGGAAGCGCAAAAAATTATTCTGCACCTCTCACATACAATCCTTCCGGCGATGGCAAGGTAACAGAACTGATTATCGAAATTGTAACCGGTGGTGATGATTTAAGAGGCGGAAATGACAATGTCAATCTTACGGTTTTATATAAGGACGGATCAAAGCGGGTATTTAATAATCTAAATAAAGGAGCCGGCCTGGGAGGAGGTTCGTATGCTGTTTATACCGTTTCTCTGAACAAAGCCGTTCTTGTAACGGATATAAAAGAAATGGTGATGAATACAACATTTGGCGGCGGTTTGTTTGGTGATAACTGGAATCTGGATGAACTGCGAATCTGTGCCCGTGGCGCGGGGTATGTAAAGGAAATTTATAAAAACAAAGGAAATCCGTTAAAAAGATTTACCGGTAGTGATCAGAATCTGAATTTAACTGTGAAAACAGATTGACAGGGTGCAGCCCTGCAAGCTATACCCAATCATTACAACACTACTACTATGATGAAAAAAATACCAGTTGCCGTATTGCTGTTTATAATAACAGCAAACTCTTTGGTTACTTATGCCCAGAAAAATCCGAAAATTCTGCCTAATCAGAATAATACCAAAATCATATCAAAGGCTGACCAGCTTCCGTTGCTGCCAGCTGCATTGCCTGATTGTTTTATACTGGAAAGCAAGTTTTGGGCTAATGAAGTACGTTCGCAAAAACTGGTAACAGAGGAGTGTTATGTAAATGATAACCGGTTTAAATGGCGTCTGATGCGGAATGCGGATGGCAGTTATTACATTACTTCATTATTCAATACTTCTGCCAGACTGGTGTATGAAAAGTCAAACCTCAATATTCCAACGAATATTCCAGGTGTAACGGATAGACCTAATCCTCAGGACGGGTTTTATGTAAGAGTTCCGCCTGCCGGTGGATTCAGTTCATCCGGTAATGTAACGGTAAATGATAAATGGTGGCTGAGAAATATTAACGGATTTGAATATTCTGTTTCACACTACAATCGCAGGGATTCATTTCGCATCAAAATGCTGCCGGTAACGTGGATGCCACTCACCCCCTTCAGCTATAGCTTTGATGATATAAGAGGCTGGATACTGGGTGAAGGCGCCGCTGCCGGAAATGCATTTGCAGAGCAACCTTCCCGCATCACATATATCCCTTATTATGATTCACCCGTTATACCCATTATGCCATTGGGCGGCAGCTACTGGCGGGAACTGGAAAGAGATTTTCATAGTTTAAATACAAAAACAACCGGCGGATACATTAATACAGCCAGACCAGGAAATGACCCATGGCGAAGGCCCGATGAAACAAGAACAGGCACCCTGATCAGCCCTCCTTTTTTTGTTTGCTTTGAAAAAATGACTTTTAAAATTGCAGGTACGGAAGATGCAGCCAATATCCGGTTTGAAATACTTGCTGAATCGGCACCGGGTATCAGCGGTGCTGTTACATTTTCAGATGGCACATACAGAACGATACATTCATTTACCGGTCATAACAATGATATCGCAAGAATGGTAGTGGTCAACCTCAGGGATCAGCTTCATAAACGATGTCGTTTTCGGATAACGGATAACTCAACTGCCGGACATATTATAGTTGATGATATTAACATAAACTATACCGGCGCTTTGTCTTCTGAACCCCGACCTGCCGACCCCGTTTTACCATCGGCATCCAAACCCATTTTTGGTGCAATTGATATGCACACTCACCCGATGAGTTATTTGGGTATGGGTGGCAAACTCATGCATGGCCGGCTGGATGGCGACCCGGCTGTTGCGTTGGGTAATTGTAATTGTACCCATGGCGGCTGGGGTATGGATAATACCTGCGGTAACTATTTCCGAGCAGAAATTGTAAACCTGATAGACGAACATGATGAACACAATCAATTCAGGTATAAGGCTGAAGATATCAAGGTGCCGCATAAAGATCATAATCATGAAGGCTACCCCAATTTTCCCACCTGGCCTTCGCAATCGTCCATGACACACCAGCAAATGTGGTACGAGTGGCTCCGCCGGGCAAAAGATGGTGGCCTTACAGCGATTATTGCACTTACTGTGAACAGCGAAGTATTGGGCCGTGCACTCGGTGGCGATCCTCCTTATGATGACAAAACAGTCGCTGACCGGCAGATTGATGAACTGATTGCATTTGTTCACCGCCACAGAGATTTTTTAGATACCGTAACGACACCAGCACGCATGCGCCAGGTGATCAATGAAAGAAAAATGGCCGTGATTATCGGGATGGAGATTGATAACATCGGGAATTTTTATAAAAATGTTTCGGTTACTACCGAACAGATACGTAATGAAATAACCAGATTGAAAAATAAAGGTGTCCGTTATATTTTTCCAATTCATGTTACGGATAATAAATTTGGAGGCGCTGCAGTTTATAAAACCTTATTTAACTACAGTAATAAATACGCAACCGGTCAGCCGGTGACAGCCCTGCCGCCGGAAATGTATCCACCGGTATTACCCGGTAATTTATTTAAAGTGGAAACGGCGCCTGACCGGAATGTAAAGTTCAGGCTGGAAGGAGGTTCATGGGCAAAACTCAGAATGATGCGGCCTTTACTTGAATTAATTGATGCCGGAGGTTTTCCCGTTTTGCCCCCACCGGCAGACATACCTTCTCTGGCGATTAAACCTGTAGTGGATCCGGTATTGGGCGCCTTAAAACTTTCATCACAATATCAGCTGGCAAAAAAAATATTTCTGGATATACACCCCGAACTGGATACCTATGAGCGGATCCAGCGATCTGCTACGGATCGGGGTGGCCATCGCAACGTGCTGGGTCTTTCCCCCGAAGGAGAATTTGCTGTAAAAGAAATGATGCGGCAGGGCCTGATGATTGACATTGACCATGCTTCAGAAAAATCAGTATCAGATATATTGCGTATTGCTATGCGAAATGATTACCCGGTAAATTCCGGTCATAATGGTTTGCGCGGCCCCAATGCCAGTGAAAAAGAAAGAACCCCTGGCCAGTTAGATACTATAAGTCGGTTGGGCGGAATGATGGGTATTGGTTGGGAAGAGCAAACACCGGAACAGTTCAAAACGATTTACAGTAATCACCTCGGGGCAATGAGAAACCGCAATACCACGTTTGGTTCCGATATTAACGGCTATGCCAGTACACCCAAAGCTCCAACCCGTTCATCCGGGTATATTAACTATACCGATACCCGCAATGTAAGCTACCTGGTACCCTATACCATGCGGGGCAGCTCCCGGGTATGGAATTATAATACCGGAGGTATGGCACATATCGGAATGGTGCCTGATTTTTTCCAGGCTATTCATCTGGCCGGCATGTCAAAATCAGACATGAACCAGTTGCTGTTATCCAGCGAGTATTTTGCGCAGATGTGGGAAAAGTGTATAAGAAGGGCTCCGTTTGTGGAAAGATGATTTAAATAATTCGGTCGGGCTATCATCCCATATTATGAAACACTTTCTGCACATCATCATCCTGCTCCAGTCGTTCGATTAATTTGCTTACATCTTCCGCCTGGGCATCATTTAAAGGTACGGTTGTAGTGGGTATCCATTCCACCTCTGCACTGATGGGAGTTATATTTTTTTCTTCCAGAGCTTTTTGCATATTACCAAAATCAGTAAAACCGCAACGTATCACCAGAACACTTTCGCCGTTCTCGCCGGTTCCTTCGCCTAATTCTTCCAAACCGTGATCAATCAATTCCAGTTCCAGCTCTTCTGTATTCAACCCTTCGGGTTTTAATTTAAAAACCCCCATTTTTTTAAACTGAAAAGAAACACTGCCACTGTTGCCCAATGCCCCGCCACCCTTATTGAAATGTGATTTTACATTGGCTACCGTTCTTACATGATTGTCCGTGGCTGTTTCTACCAGGATGGCTACACCGTGCGGACCGTATCCCTCGTACAGGATCTCTTCATAGTTTTCCATCTCTTTGCCCAATGCTCTTTTGATGGCTGCTTCCACGCGGTCTTTGGGCATATTCACACTTTTGGCGTTTTGAATGCATCGGCGCAGGGCAGGGTTAGTATTGGGGTCGGGTCCGCCGGCCTTTACGGCAATCGCAATTTCTTTTCCGATGCGGGTAAATTGCTTTGCCATCCGGTCCCAGCGGGCAAACATGGTGGCTTTGCGAACTTCGAAAATTCTTCCCATAATTAAATAGTCATTAAGTCAGTAATCTAAAGCGGATGTACAGGGGCTGAAGAACGTCACCGTTTGTGCCGGGCAGTTTGGTCAGCCGGCTCCCGCTTTATTACAAAGTGGTTTAGGGTGAGGTCTTACAACCGGGCTGCAAATTTAGGAAGACAGCTATAAATGAAAAACCGCCCCGATTTAAAAAAGGGCGGTTTCTTTTTTTGTCAGATTTTGTTGTTTATTTTTTCATGAGCTTAGAGCCATAAAACAATAAATGGAGTGCTGCAAATACGAGTGAAAAATAATAAATACCAGTATCTGCTCCTTCTGTTTGTTTGTGATGAATGAGGGCAATAATAACTAATAATACAACCAAAGCGAGACCTGTCCATCCGATCACTTTATTACCTTGTTTCAGGGTATCAGGCTGCCCGCCTGATAGCAGGCTTTTACGGATGCTGTATCCAATATAAATATCAAAGCCGATCATCATCCATACAATTAAACGTATCCAGGTGTCTAACGGGAGAAAAGCCATCATAAAGAAACAGGTAATGATACCCAGCACCGGCACAACAGGCACTAAGGGAGTGCGAAAAGCCCTTGGCGCATCGGGCATAGATTTTCTCATGACCATAACACCAATACAAACAAGAATAAAAGCAAACAAGGTTCCTATACTTGTCATTTCACCCACTACCCGGGCAGGTACAAAAGCGGCAAACAAGCTTACAAATAAAAGGAATAGGAGATTGCTTTTTGCCGGCGTCCGAAATTTTGGATGTACTTCGGAAAAAACTTTTGGGATCAGCCCGTCTCTGCTCATGCTGAAGAAAACTCTTGACTGACCCAGCAGCATTACCAGTATAACAGAGGAATAGCCAGCAAGTATTGCTACAATAATAGCCCTGTTCAGCCAGGGATAATCCGGGCGAATTATGCCAGCGGCATCAGGTTTGCCCATATGATCAATAGCAACTGCAACAGGAGCAATTCCATCTTTACCTTTAAATGTCTCATAGTTTGTCACACCCGTCATTACATGTGCAAACAATATGTAGAGAATTGTACAAATTGCCAGCGAGCCAAGAATCCCTATGGGCATATCCCTTTTTGGGTTCTTAGTTTCTTGTGCGGCCGTGCTAACCGCATCGAATCCTATGTACGCAAAAAATACTATGGCTGCAGCCCTAATGATTCCGCTAAAACCAAATTCTCCAAATTTCCCGGTGTTGTCAGGAATATAGGGATCATAATTACTGTTGTTGATATAGTTCCAACCCAAGATTATAAATATCAGTACTACGGAAACTTTAAGTGCTACGATAAATGCATTGACTTTAGCGCTGCCACTGGTTCCTCTTAAAAGCAACAGACTCATCAGAACTACTATAAATACAGCAGGGATGTTAATGATACCTCCATCCCAGGGGCCGCCCATTATTTCAGCAGGCAGGTATATATCAAAACCTTCAAGAAATCTTCCAAAATACCGGCTCCAGCTTATGCTTACCGTGGCAGCTCCAACGGCATATTCCAAAACAAGATCCCATCCAATGACCCAGGCAATAAATTCTCCCATCGTTGCATAACTATAAGTGTAAGCGCTGCCTGCAATCGGAATCATACTGGCAAATTCTGCATAGCATAATCCTGCAAAGGCGCATCCAAGCCCGGCTACTACAAATGATATGGTTATAGCGGGCCCTGCATTATTGGCGGCTGCCCCACCAGTAATTGAAAAAAGACCTGCTCCAATGATTGCGCCAATTCCTAAAGCAACAAGTGACCAGGCTCCTAAAGTCTTCTTTAGCCCTTTCTCGCTTTCGGATGCTTCTGCTAATAACTGATTCAGCGGTTTTCTTACAAATAAACTCATACGTTGGTTTTACAGTTTACTGTTTAAAAGATTTGGAAAAGTAGTGATTTCTTCCAAAAGCCCATAAAAAGATTTATTAACCGGGCATTTCACAGTTTCATACTGAATTTGATGTTATATCCGGACAAACCTTTAGTTTTGAAACTTTACGGAGAGCATGAACCTAACCAGAGCTTATGAATACATCTAAAGCCGGACGGATTGCCTTATTGCTTTTTACCGCAATTGCACTGCTTCATGTTTTAAAGTGGTATCATATTGCTGCTATCCCCGAAACGGTATTGTCGGCAGGCCGGTGGGTATTTGTGCTGAGCCTTTGCCTGTATGCCTGGTTTAAAAAATCACTGACTGCCTGGATAATGGTTTCGATGGTAGCCGGCGTTCAGATAGGATACGAATACAAGGAGTTTTCGCAGCATCTGGCTTTTTTACGTCAAATATTTCTAAATCTGGTAAAAACGATTGTGGCTCCTTTGCTTTTCTCCACACTTGTAGTGGGTATTGCCGGGCATTCCAATTTGAAACAAGTAGGAAGACTGGGCTGGAAATCGCTGCTTTATTTTGAAGTGGTAACAACAATAGCCCTTTTCATCGGTTTGCTGGCCATCAATGTTTCTCAGGCCGGTGTGGGTATTGTAAAGCCCGAAACACTTGAAAAATTACCGGAAACAAAACCATTGACATGGGCCGAGCACATCATTGACATTTTTCCTACCAACTTTATCAAGGCTATTTATGATGGTAAAGTGTTACAGATTGTAGTGTTTTCGGTTTTGTTTGCCATCGGGCTGGCGATGCTTAATGAAGAAAAGAAAAGACCCATGCTACGTGCCTGCGAAAGTCTTTCTGAAGCCATGTTCAAATTTACCAATATTATCATGTATTTCGCTCCCATTGGCATTGGCGCTGCCATGGCTGTTACTGTCGGACACCTGGGCATAGGCATTCTGGAAAATTTATTCAAACTGGTACTTACTTTATATATTGCTTTACTGGTTTTCTTATTTGCCGTATTATTACCGGTGGCTCTGATTATTAAATTACCGCTAAAGAAATTTGTGCAGGCTATACGGGAGCCGGTTTCCATTGCTTTTGCCACTACCAGTTCCGATTCCGCTTTACCCAAAGCCATGGAGAATATGGAAAAATTTGGAGTGCCGCGCAAAATAGTTTCGTTCGTCATTCCTACCGGTTATACTTTCAATCTTGATGGTACCACGCTGTACCTTTCACTGGCTTCTGTGTTTGTGGCGCAGGCAGCCGATAAGCCCATGAGTATCGGTGAACAGATAACCATGTGCCTTATCTTGATGCTTACCAGTAAAGGAGTGGCAGCAGTACCCAGAGCATCATTGGTTATTTTGATCGCTACTGCTGATCAATTTAATTTACCCTTATGGCCCATTGCCGCCATATTCGGAATCGATGAACTGATGGATATGGCACGAACTTCAGTCAATGTAATTGGCAATACCCTGGCCAGTTGTGTAATCGCCCGGTGGGAAGGCGAGTTTGATGACAAAAAAGCACTGGCATTTAGTGAAAAAGAAGCCGACGCAATAATAGATACCTGATTCATACTAAGTAATTTTATAAACCGATTGAACAATGTTTGAACTGTTGGAAGCCTTTCACTGGACCAATCTTTTGCAGCCGCAATGGTATATTGAAAACGGCGGATTGTGGGTGCTGCTTTTTGTAGTGTTTGCAGAAACGGGATTGTTTGTCGGCTTTTTTCTTCCGGGCGACTCGCTGTTGTTTGTTGCCGGTATTTATGCACATGAAATAACTACAAAGTCAGGCGAAGTACGGCCGGGGCTTGCCTACCAGTTTCTCGACCTCATCAGCCTGGGGCATATACGCAATGAATGGATCGACCTTTTTGTATTGGCAGGATTGATAGCAGTGTGTGGTATACTGGGCAATTCGGTTGGTTACTGGACAGGCAGAAAAGTGGGCCCTGCAATGTTTAAATGGAAAGACCGGCTGCTTTTTAAAAGAAGGTATTTGTATCAGGCCAAAGAGTTTTACGACAAGCATGGCGCCTTTGCTATTGTTGCCGCCCGGTTTCTGCCATTTATAAGAACTTTTGCCCCCATTGTGGCGGGCATCGTACAAATGGACAGAGCCAGGTTTCATTTTTTTAATATTGTTGGTTGCGTGGCATGGGTGATCAGTATGCTTTTTGCCGGATATTTTCTGCAAAAATGGGTGTTAAGTGAATTTGGTTTCGATCTGAAAGAGCATCTTGAACTCATCGTACTGGTAATTGTGGTTGTAACTACCGCTCCGGTAATTATTAAATTTATATCTGCCGGTAAGAAAAAAGATCACGACTCTACAGCAACCGGCTCAAATTCATGAAACGTCTATGAACCACACAAAATCCGCTTCCGTTTTCAACATTGCGGTTATTGTAGCCGCGCTGGGTTATTTCGTAGATATTTATGATTTATTGTTGTTTACCATTGTACGTGAACCCAGCCTGGAGGCATTGGGTGTTAACCTTAAGGATGCCGGTATGGTAATTGCGGCCAGCACAAAAGTAATTAACTGGCAAATGTGGGGTCTGCTGATCGGGGGCATCATTTGGGGGATTATGGGCGATAAAAAAGGACGTTTGAGCGTATTGTTTGGATCCATCATTCTTTATTCCGTTTCAAATTTTATAACCGGCTTTGTTCAAACGGTGGATCAGTATGCGTATGCACGATTTGCTGCCGGAATCGGGTTGGCAGGTGAATTAGGCGCCGGCATCACCCTGGTAAGCGAGTTATTGCCCAAAACCAAAAGAGGTGTTGGCACTTCTCTGGTAGCAGGTATCGGATTATTCGGGGCGGTAGCGGCCTACTTCACTTTTAAGTTTACAAACGACTGGCGTCTTTGCTATAAAATAGGCGCGGGGCTGGGTGTAATGCTTTTATTTCTCCGGATAACTGTTTCCGAAAGCGGAATGTTCAAACACATTAAACAAACGGCTGTGGTGAGAGGAAACTTCTTTATGTTTTTTCAAAATGCAAAACGATTCCGGAAATATATGCTGGCGATTCTTATTGGCCTGCCTACCTGGTTTGTGATAGGAGTACTGGTAAATCTGAGCAACCGGTTTGCCACGGAGTTTTATGGAGAAAACAATATCGAATCGGGCCGTTCCATAATGTATGCATATGCTGCCATAGCGGTAGGCGATATACTGGTGGGGCTGGTAAGCCAGTATTTTAAGAGCAGAAAAAAAGCATTGTATCTTTTTTATTTTTTTGCGATTGTTTCGGGCATCTATTTTTTCAGCGGAAATATAAAAAACGATGCGGCCATGTACGCAGCCTGTGCTGCTTTAGGATTCAGCACCGGTTTCTGGGCTATTTTTGTTACGATGGGCGCCGAGCAATTCGGCACCAATCTGAGGGCTACAGCTGCCACCACAATTCCCAATATGGTAAGAGGCTCATTGCCGCTTATTAATATGATGTTTGTTGACTGGTTTCAGAAAGCCAATGGCTGGTCATTTGTGAACAGCGCTATCATAACGGGAATCGTTGTTATGCTCATTACACTTGTTGCTGCGTATTTTACCGAAGAAACTTTTCACAAAGACCTGAACTATGTGGAAGCAGAAGAAATGATGCCTTAGTATTGTACATCCTGAAATAATTAATAATTATGGAGCAATAATTATTAATTCAGTAGCATGAAATTCCTCATCATACGTTTTTCTTCTATTGGCGATATTGTATTGACTACTCCTGTAATACGCTGTCTGAAAAAACAGGTGCCCGGCATAGAGGTTCATTATCTTACTAAAAAATCTTTTGCTTCAGTTGTTGAAGCCAATCCCTACCTTGATAAGGTGCATCTGCTGGATCACAGCCGGGAACTGATGATGTATGAACTGGAAAATGAAGAATATGACTACATCATTGACCTGCATCATAACCTGCGCACCTTCCGTATAAAAAAGAAACTGGGTATAAAATCATTTTCTTTTAATAAACTTAATATTCAAAAATGGATTTACACCAATTTTAAATGGAACCTGCTTCCTGGTGTTCATATCGTTGACCGGTATATGGAAACGGTGAAATCCTTTGGCGTAAAAAATGACGGCGAAGGACTTGATTACTTTATTCCTGAACAAGACAGGGTCAGTCAAAAAGATATTCCCGCATCTCATCATGCCGGCTATATCGGGATAGCCATCGGGGCACAGCACAACACCAAAAAGCTGCCGGCAGATAAGCTCAAAAAACTTTGTTCTCTTATTGATCATCCTATTATTTTACTGGGTGGCAAAGAAGATGCAGAGAACGGAAAGCAGATTTCTTCCGTCGATCCTGTAAAAGTGTACAATGCCTGCGGCAAATTTAAACTCAATGAAAGCGCCGACCTGGTACAGAAAGCAAAGCTGATTATCAGCCACGATACCGGTTTGATGCATATCGCGGCTGCATTTAAAAAGCCAATCATTTCTATTTGGGGAAATACGGTGCCGGAGTTTGGCATGTACCCATATTATGGTAAGTATCAGATATCAAATCTCCAATTTCAAACCAAAGGCCTGCGGTGCCGGCCCTGTAGCAAAATCGGTTATGATAAATGTCCCCGGGGCCATTTTAAATGCATGAATCTGATTTCTGAAGAAAAAATAAGAGACGCCGTGAAGCAATGTTTTCAGAATAGCCATCTGAGAGCATAAAATAAAAAGGGGTTTTATCTTTACATAAAACCCCTTAACCTGGTAACAGGTTATATCGGATAAATGATTCAAAAAGTCAGGTCATTTTCCCAGCGAAATAACAAAGGCTACAACAACTCCCAGGAAAATAACAGTGAGGATGAGGCCACCCTGTACATCAGGATTGTGAAGCATAGAGTTAATCTTTTTCATACACAGATTTTTTTAAGTTAAAAAAACGGATTATGGTTTCCGTAGGGAGTACCGGACAAGGGCAGGGACTAAAAAACCGTGTGATTAAAAAAGGGTTGGATTAAAATGGAGAACATAACAAAAATAAACAAATAAGTGGGGTTTGCAAGCCTTTTTCACTATAGTAAATCTACTATCTTTCCTTTAGTTCACTCAGTTCCAGCCAGCGCATTTCTTTCTGGTCAAGCATCCGGGAAACCACTCCCATTCTTTCCGAAAGGGTTTTTAGCTCTTCAAACGGAAGCTCACCCGAGTTTAATTTTGATGCTATCATTTCCTTTTCACCGGTCAGGTCGTAAATTTCCTTTTCCAATTGTTCCATTTCTCTTTTTTCTTTAAAGCCGAGGCGGAGTTCTTTTTTACCCGCTTCGGAAGCCACGCCGCTGTTGTTGGTTTTGTGCGTTTTTTGAGGGCCGGATGTTGATTCTATTGCTTCCTGTTCTTTTTTCCACATCCTGTATTGAGAGTAGTTGCCCGGAAAATCCCTGACCACAGCATTACCCTCAAACACAAACAAATGATCTACGAGCCGGTCCATAAAATATCTGTCGTGTGAAACAATGATTAAACATCCCGGAAATGAGGCCAGAAAATTTTCCAGTACACTCAAGGTAGGCAAATCGAGATCGTTGGTTGGCTCATCCAGTATCAGAAAATTGGGATTGCGGAAAAGTATGGATAGAAGATGAAGTCTTCTTTTTTCGCCGCCGCTCAACTGGCTGATATAGGTGTATTGTTTATCGGGGTCAAATAAAAACAATTGCAGGAACTGCGCTGCTGAAAGTGATCCGCCGCCGGCAAGGGTAAAATTTTCAGCTATGTTTTTTACAAATTCGATAACCCGCATGTCTTCCTTAACTACCAGCCCCTGCTGCGAGTAACTTCCGAATACTACAGTATCGCCGGTATTGATCTTACCACTGTCGGCCGTTTCTGTTCCAAGAATGATATTGATAAAAGTGGACTTTCCCACTCCGTTTTTTCCAATAATTCCTATTTTTTCTCCTCTCTTGAAAGTATAATCAAACCCTTTCAAAATTTCTTTTTCACCAAATCGTTTGTATACTTTTTTCATTTCGACCACTTTTCCGCCCAGCCGGTTCATCTTTACCTGCAGTTGCAGTTCAGCCTGAGGGGCCTTTTGAGTTGCTTTCTTTTCTATTTCATAAAAATTATCCTGACGGCTTTTACTTTTGGTCGTTCTTGCTTTTGGCTGCCGGCGCATCCATTCCAGTTCACGGCGGTAAAGGTTCTGGGCTTTTTCAATGCTGGCTGTTTCACTTTCAGTTCTGGCTGCTTTTTTCTCCAGATAATTTTCATAATTGCCTTTGTAAACATATAAAGCCGATCTGTCCAGTTCCCAGATTTCATCGCAAACGGCGTCAAGAAAATATCTGTCGTGTGTTACCAGCAGCAGTGTTATGTTTTCTTTGCTGAGATAGTGCTCCAGCCATTCCACCATTTCCACATCCAGGTGATTGGTTGGCTCATCCATCATCAGCAAAGCGTGTTTGTGTTCGAATCCAATATCAATAAGCGTTCTGGCCAGCGCTGCCCGTTTACGCTGGCCTCCGCTGAGGGTAGATACAGGTTGCTGAAGATGATGAATATTCAGCCTGCCAAGTATCTGTTTTACTTTAGAGTCAAAATCCCAGGCGCTTAGCTCATCCATTTTTACAATAGCAGCGTTGATGCGTTCCGTATCACGGGCATCGCAGGCATCTTCATAAGCGGCAATCGCATTGATGACCGGGTGTTTGTGGTGAAAAATATTTTCGAGAACGGAGAGTTGTTCATTGAATACCGGCTCCTGTTCAAAGAGTGCAATTGTCACTTCTTTATTGATTACTACTTTTCCTTCATCGGCCGTTTCTTTTCCGGCGAGTATTTTCAGTAATGTTGATTTACCCGTACCGTTGCGGGCCACCAGGGCGATTTTATCACCTTCTTCGATATGAAAAGAAATATTTTTGAACAATGGCTGAATGCCAAAGGACTTTGTCAACCCCTCTGCGGAAACGTAATGCATGCAGCAAAGATAATTCCGGGCAGGAGTATGCTGAAGGCCGTGGTCAGAAGCTGAATACGGTGCTAAAAAATGACCGGCTTTGGGGTATTAATCAAAAGGGCCGCCAATGCGGCGGCCACCTCATATCTGCCAAAGAAATTGAAAGGTTATAACGTTTTCAGTACATCATTCATCGCCCTTACTGCTTCTGCACTCTTGTTGAATGCAGCCTGTTCTTCTTCATTCAATCCGATGTCGATAATTTTTTCCCAGCCGGTTTTCCCGATAATGACCGGCACACCGAGGCAAATATCTTTTTGACCGTATTCGCCATTGAGGCTGACACAGCAGGTAAATAATTTTTTTTCGTCTCTTACAATTGCTTCTACCATGGCAGCCCCTGCTGCACCGGGGGCATACCAGGCCGATGTACCAATTAGTTTGGTAAGTGTGGCGCCGCCCACCATGGTATCGGCTACAATTTTTTCCTGCTGCTCTTTGCTCAGGTATTTTGTTACAGGTACGCTGTTCCATGTAGCCAGGCGTATCAGCGGAATCATTGTGGTATCGCCATGACCGCCTACCACAACCGCATTCAAATCCGCAGGGCTGCATCCGAGGTGCTGGCTCAGTTGGTATCTGAATCGGCTGCTGTCCAGCGCACCACCCATGCCAATGATTCTGTTTTTGGGTAAACCGGTTGATGTTAATGCAAGGTAAGTCATCGTATCCATCGGGTTGCTGATCACAATTAGGATAGCATCGGGAGAATGCTTTAAAATATTTTCACATACTCCTTTTACAATTCCTGCATTGGTACCAATCAGTTCTTCACGGGTCATGCCCGGCTTTCGGGGAATACCGGAAGTAATAACAACCACATCGCTGCCGGCCGTTTTTGAATAATCATTGGTGCTGCCGGTGATGCGGGTATCAAACTGGAGCAGCGCGGCTGTCTGCATCATATCCTGTGCTTTTCCTTCGGCAAGCCCTTCTTTAATATCCAGCAGTACCAGTTCCTGGCACAATTCTTTGCGGGCAATATTATCAGCACAGGTAGCACCCACGGCACCTGCGCCTACTACTGTCACTTTCATGAAAAAATAATTTTAATGAGAAATAAATTGAGGCTCAAAGGTAGGGGCTGAAATTTAGATTTAGGATTGATGATTTCAGATTTTATATCAGGATTTATTTTTGAATAAACCTGTTCTTCAATGGAAAGTGATCACAGTTTTCCCTTTTGCCGATAAGCCGGCCGGCCTTATCTTTGCCGCCCGATTTTAATTTTAATTTTTATATGGCAACAACAGCAGATATCAGCCGCGGAATGATCATCAATCTGGACGGAAGCCTCTACTCGGTGGTGGAATTTGGCGAAAATAAAACGGCCCGCGCTGCGGCCAAGGTATGGGCAAAGCTGAAAGGGGTGGACAATAACCGCACGATCGAAAAAACGTGGAACAGCGGCGACACCATCTTTCCCGTACGGGTAGAAAAAAGAACCTACCAGTTTTTGTACAAAGATGATACCGGCTACAACTTTATGGATACAGAAACCTTTGAGCAGATAGCCCTTGCTGAAGAAACCATTGATGCGCCTCAGTACCTGAAAGAGGGGCAGGAGGTTGGCGTGCTGATCAATACGGATAACGATCAGGTGATAGGGGCCGAGCTGCCCGATAAGATTGTGATGCAGGTAACTTATACGGAGCCTGGTTTAAAAGGAGATACTGCCACCAGAACACTGAAACCCGCCACTCTGGAAACCGGAGCCACCATCAGTGTTCCTTTATTTGTAAATGAAGGGGAGTTTATCCGTGTTAATACAAAGACCGGGGAGTATGTGGAAAGAGTGAAATAAAAATGACAGAAGCGGTTGCCCGTTTCATATTTGTGACCAACGCAGGCTGATGTGAGCCGGCCGGTTTTTTAATCCGGCGCTGGATTGTCAGTTGTCTGTATTTATCCTGTGAATCATTCTTCTTTCTTATCTTAGTCAAGCAATTTTCACATCCGGGGGAGTAACTTCTTCGGAAAAAAACCAACTGATAAATTGAAACACATGGATTTTAAACAGATTCAGGAGTTGATCAAAATGGTCAACAAGTCAAATATTGGCGAACTGACTGTGGAGCAAAAAGATTTCCGGATTACCATAAAGCAGAAAGAAGAAAATGTGACCCAGGTAGTGGCTCAGCCGGTGGCTGTACAGCCGGCCCCGGTAATAGCATCAGCTCCTGCACCCGCCCCGGCAGCAAGTACGCCTGCCCCTTCTTCTGCCCCTGCTGCAAAAGAAACCCCTGCTGCGAACACCGTAACAATCAAAAGCCCGATGATCGGCACTTTTTACCGCAGGCCGTCGCCCGACAAGCCCAATCTGGTTGAAGTAGGCGATGAAATCGTGCCCGGTACTGTGGTTTGCATCATTGAAGCCATGAAATTGTTCAATGAAATTGAAAGTGAGGTTAAAGGAAAAATCGTTAAGGTACTGGTAGATGATGCCACGCCGGTAGAATACGATCAGCCACTGTTTCTGGTAGAGCCTTCTTAAGCCAATAGTAAAAAAAACTGTTTTTTGGCTTTTTGATTTTAATCTTTAATTGTCAAAAGTGTTTAAAAAAATACTGATAGCAAACCGGGGAGAAATTGCACTGCGTGTCATCCGCACCTGCCGCGAAATGGGAATAAAAACCGTTGCAGTTTATTCCACGGCTGACAGAGACAGCCTGCATGTAAAATTTGCTGATGAAGCAGTTTGCATCGGGAAGCCTCAAAGCAGCGATTCCTATTTAAACATTCCTCATCTGATGGCCGCGGCCGAAATCACGAATGCCGATGCTGTGCATCCGGGGTATGGTTTTCTTGCCGAAAATGCAAAATTTGCCCAGATATGTGCCGATCATCAGATCAAGTTCATAGGGCCCACCCCCGAAATGATCAATGCGATGGGCGATAAGATTACAGCAAAAGAAACAATGATCAGGGCCGGGGTGCCGGTGGTGCCCGGCGGCGAAGGTTTGCTGCAAAGTGTGGAAGAGGCAAAAGGCATTGCCAAAGAGATGGGTTATCCTGTCATTCTTAAAGCCACCGCCGGCGGTGGCGGAAAAGGAATGCGTATCGTATGGGAAGAAGATGAACTGGAAAGAGCCTATAATACTGCACGGGCAGAAGCTGCTGCTGCATTTAAGAACGACGGTATTTATATGGAAAAATTTGTAGAAGAACCCCGCCATATCGAAATACAGGTAGCTGGTGACCAGTACGGCAATGTTAGTCATCTAAGTGAAAGAGATTGTTCCATCCAGCGCCGTCACCAAAAACTGGTAGAGGAGTCTCCCTCCCCATTTATGACCGATGACCTGCGCAAAAGAATGGGAGAAGCTGCTAAAAAAGCAGCACAGGCCATTAACTATGAAAGTGTCGGTACCATTGAATTTCTGGTCGACAAAAACAGGAATTTCTATTTCATGGAAATGAACACCCGCATACAGGTGGAGCATTGTGTAACGGAAGAGGTCATCAATTTTGACCTGATCAAAGAACAGATCAAGATTGCAATGGGAGAAAAGGTATCGGGAAAGGATTATTATCCCCAAATGCATGCCATCGAGTGCCGGATAAATGCCGAAGATCCTTTTAACGATTTTCGCCCTTCGCCCGGAAAAATTACAACGCTGCATCAGCCCGGAGGGCATGGTGTACGGGTAGACAGTCATGTGTATGCCGGCTACGTAATACCTCCGTATTATGATTCGATGATCGGGAAACTTATTACAGTGGCCCGCACACGTCAGGAGGCAATTGATACCATGTACCGGGCTTTAAGTGAATATGTGATAGAAGGGGTAAATACAACGATACCGTTTCACCTTCGGCTGATGCAGGATGAACGCTTCAGAAGCGGCGATTTCAATACCAAATTTATGGACAGTTTTCGTATGATATAGAATTTGATGCCGGATTGAAATATCGGTTTTGAGAGTCTATTCATTTTCCTCATACAAGAAAAAAAAGGGTAAACAGGATTGACACATTTCAATTAAAAAAAGATTCAAAAAAACCCCGGGTAATTTCATCCGGGGTTTCTTTTTATTAAACTTGTTGTCTATCTCAAAAACAGCAACTCTCTGTATTTCGGAAGATACCATTCTCGGTCATCCACCAGCAGTTCCAGTTTATCTACATGATAGCGGATATCATCAAAGAAAGCGTCTTTTACCTGGCTTTGATAACCGATAGCCATTGACCGGGTATCGGTCATATTATTGCAAACCTTTCTGGCTTCAATCATTTTTTCCACCAAATCACTCACCTTGTTGATGTGTTCGGAAATTTTATCTAGAATTTGTTTTTGATTGGCATATGCCGACTCAGGCATGCCGATCGCTTTCAGGCTTTGAATATTATCTGCCAGCCGGTTTTGGTAGCGAATAGCAGGTGGCAAAACATGACTGGTGGCCAGCTCGCCGATGATCCGGCCTTCTATCTGCACTCTTTTTATATATTTTTCCAGTTCTATTTCATACCGCGCCTCCAGCTCAGCGTGAGTATAAATTCCATTGCTTTCAAAAAGATGTTTTGCCTTTTCTGTTACCATTGCATCCAGCGCATGGGGGGTGGTTTTTACATTGGGCAGGCCTCGTTTTTCGGCCTCCTTTTCCCACTCCTCGCTGTAATTATTACCTTCAAATAAAATTTTTTCGCTGGCAACAATATACTCCCGGATTACGTGCATGATTGCAATTTCTTTCTTTTCGCCTTTTTCAATGTGTCCGTCTACATCCGCTTTAAATCTTTTCAGCGTTTCGGCCATGATGGTATTCAAAACGGTCATGGCATTGGCACAGTTGGCCGATGACCCGACAGCTCGGAATTCAAATTTATTTCCGGTAAAGGCAAAAGGTGAAGTACGGTTACGATCGGTATTATCGAGCAGCAGTTCAGGAATGCTTTTGTGAATATCGATTTTGAGCATGCTTTCATCCGTTTCATCCATTTCGTCGGTCACTCTTTCTTTTACTTCCTGAAGCACTTTATTCAGATAATCGCCGATGAAAACAGAAATAATAGCCGGAGGGGCTTCATTGGCGCCAAGACGGTGATCGTTTCCGGCAGAGGCAATCGATGCTCTCAGCACATCGGAATAATCATGAACAGCCTTGATGATGTTTACAAAAAATGTGAGAAACATCAGGTTGGTTTTGGGTGTTTTTCCGGGAGCCAAAAGATTAACACCGGTATCGGTGCTCATGCTCCAGTTATTGTGTTTTCCGCTTCCGTTTATGGCGGCAAAAGGCTTTTCATGTAAAAGCACTTTCAGCTTATGCCTCTTGGCTACACGGCTCATGATGTCCATAAGCAATGTGTTGTGATCTACTGCCAGGTTGCACTCTTCAAATATCGGGGCCACTTCAAACTGGGCCGGGGCCACCTCATTGTGCCGGGTGCGCAGGGGGATGCCAAGCTTATATGCTTCATCTTCGTAATCACGCATGAAAGCATAAACCCGTTCGGGAATGGAGCCGAAATAATGATCTTCCAATTGCTGGCCCTTGGCCGAGCTGTGTCCAAAAACTGTACGACCGCAAAGCACCAGATCGGGTCTGGCATTAAACAAGCCCTCATCAACTACAAAATATTCCTGTTCCCATCCCAGGGTGGCTGTGACTCGTGTTACATTTTTATCAAAGTAATTGCAAACATCCACGGCCGATTTATTTAAAGCCTCCAAAGCCTTAAGGAGCGGTGCCTTATAGTCCAACGATTCGCCTGTATACGAAACAAAAATGGTAGGTATACAAAGCGTTTTGCCCTGACCAATTTCCATAATGAAAGCCGGCGAGGAAGGATCCCAGGCGGTATACCCCCTGGCTTCAAATGTTACTCTCAGCCCGCCGCTTGGAAATGATGAGGCATCGGGCTCTTGCTGAATTAATGCATCGCCTTCAAACTGTTCGATAGGAGTGCCATCGCTTTTAATTGTAAAAAATGAATCATGTTTTTCGGCTGTAGATCCGGTAAGCGGTTGAAACCAGTGGGTAAAATGGGTAACACCCCGGCTTTCGGCCCATGCCCTGATACCACTGGCAATCTGGTTAGCCATAGCCCGGTCTATTTTCTGACCGGCTTTAATGGAAGCAATCAGGCTTTTGTAAGCCTCATCACTTAAAAATTCACGTGCTACTTTGGGAGTAAATACATTTTGTCCAAAAATGGCAGTAATCTTCTGAGAACCTTCAACCTTCACCTCTACTTCGGTGGTCAGATTGTTAATTGCATTGAATCTGAGAGACATAATTGGCTTGGTTTTAGTTTGGGTAAATATAGCAACAGGAAAATAAAAAAAGGGTAAGCGACTTTCCCCACTTACCCCTGCTGTATGTTAATAAAAATTTGTTGATCACTTTATACGCACTTCTGCTGATTTGTTATGCCACCTTCTTTTCTTCACGGTTGAGAGCAGCTTCGGCAATTTTCACGGTTTTAATAATGCGGGCCGCTACTTTATAGGGATCGGCAGCGCTGTTCGGGCGACGATCCTCCAGCCATCCTTTCCAGCCTCTTTCCACCGTACCGATGGGTATGCGAATAGAAGCTCCGCGGTCCGACACGCCGTATGAGAAATCATTAATGGATGCTGTTTCATGTTTGCCCGTAAGCCGAAGATGATTATCTGCCCCGTATACTTCAATATGCTCCTTTACAAAAGGCCGGAAACCTTCGCAGATTTGTTCGTAAACTTCGCGACTGCCGCAGGTTCTCAGCAATGAGTTGGAAAAGTTTGCATGCATACCGCTGCCATTCCAATCCAGCGCACCCAGAGGTTTACAATGCCAGTTCACCGAAATGCCGTACTTCTCACCAATTCTTTCGAGCAAATACCGGGCTACCCAGATCTGATCGCCGGCTTGTTTTGCACCCTTTGCAAATATTTGAAACTCCCACTGTCCGGTGGCCACTTCTGCATTTATGCCTTCTACATTTAGTCCTGCATCGATGCAGGCATCAAGGTGTTCTTCCACCATCTGGCGGCCGAATGCATTTTTTGCGCCGACAGAACAGTAATATGGACCTTGCGGACCAGGAAAGCCCCCTACCGGAAACCCAAGGGGTTTGTTGGTTTCATTATTCCAAAGAAAATATTCCTGTTCGAAACCAAACCAGAAATCGTTATCATCATCATCAATTGTAGCACGGCCATTCGATGCATGGGGCGTTCCGTCCGGATTCAACACTTCGCACATAACTAGGTATCCGTTCCGGCGTTGCGGATCAACGGTAATAAAGACAGGTTTTAAAAGGCAATCGGATGAACCGCCCGGTGCCTGCTCGGTTGATGAACCGTCAAAGCACCAAACAGGGCAGTCTTCAAGTTTCCCACTAAAGTTTCTTTCAATTTTGGTTTTGCTGCGGAGGCTCTGTGTGGGTTTGTAGCCATCCAGCCAGATGTACTCGAGTTTAGCAATTGCCATAACCGTAATTTAAATTAATGAAATAATTAATGTTAATTACAAACAGCAAATCTATATATTTTTTTTAAATGCAGCTCTAATTTGAAAATTTTAATAATTAAAATCGAAAAAATATTCTATAAGAATAGTTTTAAAACTAATAAACAGGAAAATTTGGAAAAATAATTAATATTAAATAATTATTTAATATTATTAAATATAAGGTCTTTTATTCTTTTCCAGTCAATTCTGGCAGCGATAGGTACAATAAGAAAAGGGATAATTATGCTTCTGTAGCGAACGATGGCTCCTAGAAAATTAACGGTATACCCTATGGTTATCAACAAACTAATAGACAGAAAAAAACAAAAAAAGAGAAAGGGCCTGCCTTGGTTATTGCTTTTGTCCCTAAGAAAAACAAACAACAGGAAAAGAAAAAACAAAAATGCTGTTTCCACTGCCACACCCATGGAAAGTATATGCTTTACATCGGATGGAAAAGGCCGCAGCATGGCATTCACTATAGCCTGAGGCGCATTTTGAATAAAACTTGTGAATTGTGGCTTAAGTTCATTCACCTCAATACCCGACCCCCCTTCGAGTTGCATAAACGCTTTTTGCTTATCAGCCACGGCTTTTGGCAGATCAAGCGACGGAGAAATGTACCTGAGTGTAAAAAAAAGAATAGCAGCCACAATATAGGTTGCAGCAAAAATGCCCAACATTTTTCTTTGCCGCTTTGCCGAAATATACCACGCCACCAGAGCAGGAGTAAGAATTATCAGTACATAATTCCTCATCGCCAGAAGTATTAATGCTCCCAAGATGATGTAAGCCCATCTTTTCAAATTCAGCTTTTTGTTTTTCAATCCAAAATAAAAATGATAGGCAATCACACCCAGTGCAGTTACTACCATTCCGTCTTTATGAATACCACTGCTCCAATAAAGAAATGAAGGAATAAGAAATGTGGCAAGCAGTACAGGAATCTTTTTTTCAGGAAAAATATCCATCATGACCCGATAAATCAAGACAGGACCCATCAGGGTAAAAAAAGAATAGAAAACGACATTGATGTAATAGTTTCCCCGGCTGAAAATATTGAAAACGGAAAGCAGCTTTATAAAAATGTTCATCTTCAAATCATTCCAGTACGAGTCGGTTGACGCAAAGAAGCGGCCATAGCCACTTTCATAATGACTGATAAACAGATTGGTCAGGTACTCGCCGGGGTCAGTGAACAGCAATTGATATTCTTTAATGCTGAAATTGTGATACCCCCAGGTATCGTACATATAAGCAAAATACCCGTAATAGATGCCTACCCAGCCATAAAAAATTCCGGTAATAATTTTGAGGAGGAAAAGAATAATAAGCTGTGTATTGCTAAGGCCCGACTGGTTAAACAATTTTATCCGGGTAATCAGCCATGCAAACAGAAAGAGATAGCCGGTAAAGAATAAATAGTCCAAGTAAAGAGTTTGGAACACAAAATAGAGATATTTTATTTACAAAAAGTGGAGAAGATTTATCCGGTTTCCTGCAGTGTACTTTGTAGTTTTGCGCTTTACTGAAAAAATATGGAAATAACAGCTAAAACAGCACAGCAGTTACGACTTACTGAAGAGGAATTTGAACTGATAAAACAAAAACTTGGAAGAACACCCAACTTCAATGAACTGTGTGCTTTTTCAGGGATGTGGAGCGAGCATTGCAGCTATAAGAACTCCATTAAGTGGTTAAAAACTTTGCCCCGGGATGGGGGCCGTATGCTGGTAAAGGCAGGTGAGGAGAATGCAGGGCTAATGGATATTGGAGACGGGCTGGCTGTGGTTTTCAAAATTGAATCGCATAATCATCCTTCGGCCATCGAACCCTTTCAGGGTGCTGCTACCGGGGTGGGGGGGATACATCGGGATATTTTTACCATGGGGGCTAGACCCGTAGCTGCTCTCAATTCATTACGATTTGGTAAGCTGGAAGAAGATAAAACGCAACATCTGCTGGCCGGCGTAGTGCACGGTATCGGTCATTACGGAAATTGTTTTGGCGTACCCACTGTAGGCGGCGAAATTTATTTTGAAGACTGCTATCACACAAACCCGCTGGTAAATGCCATGAGTGTTGGAATTGTAAAAGCGGGCAAAACCATTTCCGCTACGGCCAAAGGCATAGGTAATCCCGTTATGTTCGTGGGCAGCGCCACAGGTAAAGATGGTATCGGGGGTGCATCTTTCGCATCTGCCAATATTACTGAAGAAAGCGCGGAAGAATTACCTGCTGTGCAGGTGGGAGATCCTTTTCAGGAGAAAAAACTGCTGGAAGCCTGCCTCGAAGTGATTGAAACCGGTGCCGTGGTAGGTATGCAGGATATGGGAGCGGCAGGCATTATTTGCTCCACAGCGGAGATGAGCGCCAAAGGCGGCGTAGGAATGCGCATTGATCTGGATAAAGTACCAACCCGCCAGAAAAATATGAAAACATGGGAACTGCTGCTTAGCGAAAGTCAGGAACGAATGCTGCTGGTGGCAGTAAAGGGAAGAGAAAAGGAAATAGAATCCGTATTTGAAAAATGGGATCTGCCCTGCTCGGTAATTGGTGAAGTAACCGAAGACGGCTTATTGAAATTTTACATGCACGGAGTTTTGGAAGCCGAAATTCCGGCACATGAACTGGTATTGGGCGGAGGCGCTCCCCAATACGAAAGAGAATACCGCGAACCCAATTATTTTCATAAGCTGGCTGAGTTTGACATTCATAAAATTTCGGTGCCCCGGGATTTAAAGAGTGTAGCCGGTAAACTGATACAATTACCGTCTGTAGCATCGAAGCGGTGGATCTTTCACCAGTACGACAGTATGGTGGGCACGGCCAATTCATCGGTTAACGCCCCTTCAGATGCAGCTATTGTTCATGTAAAAGGAACCAAAAAAGGGCTGGCTTTAACCACCGACTGCAACAGCCGTTATGTTTTTGCCGATCCGTATAAAGGAGCAATGATTGCGGTAAGCGAAGCGGCAAGAAATATAGTTTGCAGCGGCGGCGACCCTCTGGGCATTACCAACTGCCTAAACTTCGGCAACCCATACGATCCTGAAGTCTATTACCAGTTTGTACAGGCCATCAAAGGAATGGGAGCGGCCTGTCGTAAATTCAATACACCGGTTACGGGTGGTAATGTAAGTTTTTACAACCAGGATCCGGAAGGCCCAGTTTATCCTACACCTACTATCGGAATGGTAGGCCTGCTCGATGATATAAATGATAAAATGACGATGGATTTTAAGCAGGAAGGCGATATTATTTACCTGCTGGGAAATTCAAGGAATGACATTAATTGTTCCGAATATCTGCATCATATTATAGGAGTAGGGTTTTCGCCGGCTCCTTATTTTGATCTTGATGAAGAGTATGCTTTGCAGCAAAAAATAACTGCGCTGATCAAAAAGCGTCTCATCCGGTCGGCGCACGATGTGAGCGAAGGAGGAATCTTTGTGATGTTGTGCGAAAGTGGTTTTCACCGCGAACTTGGTTTTTCTATTAACACCAATGACGCGGTGCGGAGGGATGCCTGGCTGTTTGGCGAAAGCCAAAGCCGCGTATTGGTAAGTGTTTCTGCCGATCAGCACCAGGCATTTGAAAAAGCGCTGGGTGATTTCCCCTGCGAAAAAATAGGCGTTGTTACCAGCGGTGAAATAATGGTGGATGGAGAGTTCTGGGAAACAATCGGGTGGTGGAAAGAAAAATACGATTCAGCTATCGAAAAGTATTTGTCGAAAGAAGAAGCGGGTGCGGCGCTCAGTTCAATTTAATTATATAAATATTTTTCTTTTTTACCGGAGAGAAGCTTTATGGATCGTAATTCAGTTATAATCGTTACCGGTGCTGCCGGCTTTATCGGTAGCTGCATGGTGGGTTATCTTAACCGCAAGGGGTATCATAACATTATCATTGTTGATGAATTTTCCGATAACTCCAAGCGGTTAAATTATGAGGATAAAAAAATTTATGCACGGGTGGAGCGGGATGAACTTTTCGGTTGGCTCAGCCGCTATAATATCCGGGTCGATTTCTTTTTTCATCTGGGCGCCCGAACCGATACTACCGAGTTTGAAACTTCTGTTTTTGAGCAACTCAATGTCCGTTATTCCGAAACGGTATGGCAATTTTGCGTACAGAGAAATATTCCGCTGGTGTACGCTTCATCGGCAGCTACATACGGTGCAGGAGAATGGGGATATAAAGATGACCATGAAACACCGGAAAAACTACAACCCCTCAATCCCTACGGACTTTCTAAAAATGAATTTGATAAATGGGCGCTGAAACAAAAAGAAAAACCGCCGTTCTGGGCCGGGCTTAAGTTTTTTAATGTGTACGGCCCCAATGAATATCACAAAGGCCGGATGGCCAGCGTGATCTTTCATTCCTTTAACCAGATACAGGCCTACGGGAAGGTAAAGCTTTTCCGTTCACATAAAAAGGAATTTAAAGACGGTGAACAACTGCGCGATTTTATTTACGTAAAGGATGTGGTGGATATTTGTTTTTGGATGATGCAGGAAATGCCAAAGCCGGGCTTGTACAATGCAGGCACTGGCAAAGCAAGGACATTTAACGATCTTGTTCATGCAATTTTCAAATCATTGAAAAAAGAACCGGTGATTGAGTATATCGATATACCTGCCGACATCCGGGACCGGTATCAGTATTTCACCGAAGCCGATATTCAAAAGCTGCGTCATGCCGGTTATCGTGAGGAATTTTATTCGCTTGAAGAAGGAATCAATACCTACGTCACTCATTTTCTGCTGGGTAAAAAATATTATTAAGCTACCGCTTGTTATTGTTTTTCTCTTCTACCTTCAGGCAAAATCAAAGAAACTATGGCAAAAAAGATTGCAATTATCGGAGGCGGCAACCTGGGCGCATCTATTGCAGAGGGGTTGATACAAAGCGAATTCAGCCGCCCGGTGGAAATCACAGTTACCCGGCGAAATCTTTCGGCACTCCATCGTTTTGCGGAAATGGGCTGTATGATTCACAGTGATAATAAAAAAGCCGTTCGTGACAGTGAGGTAATAATCCTCGCCGTTAAGCCTTATAATTATTCGCCTGTTATCAATGAAATCAAAACGATACTAAACCCCAAGAAACATATCCTCGTTTCGGTGATTACCGGCGTATGGATAGAACAAATACAAAAAGGGGTCGGTAAGCAGGTGCCTGTTATCCGGGCCATGCCCAATACAGCTATCGCCATCCAGCAAAGCATGACCTGTCTGGCGCATACCGGGGCCAGCCCGAAACAACTGGATTATGTGCAGCAGTTGTTTAATGCACTGGGAAGAACTGTAATAATTGACGAAAAGCTGATGGATGCGGCTACCGTGCTGGGGGCCTGCGGTACCGCTTATGCCATGCGATACATTCGCGCCAATATACAGGGCGGAATAGAAATTGGATTTGATGCCCGTACGGCATCTCTTATTGCTGCGCAAACAGTAAAAGGAGCAGCTGAACTTTTGCTGCAAAAAGGAGCGCATCCGGAGCAGGAAATCGATAAAGTAACCACTCCAAAAGGATGCACCATAGCGGGGCTCAATGAAATGGAACATCAGGGATTCAGTTCCTCGCTCATACGCGGTGTGGTGGCTAGCTATAATAAAATTCTTAAGGACTGACCGTTAATGACGGTACGATTCATCATTTTGCTTTGCGGCCTTTACCAGCCAGAAAGAAAATATTTTATTCTTCACCCGTATTTCTTTTATGCTTACTGAAAGAAAACCAGTATTAGAAGAGAGTTGCTATAGCAGTTGACGCTTGTATAGCTGTATTGCGTTTTCGAACCCCAGATAAATAGCATCGCAGATAAGCGCATGACCGATGCTTACTTCATCCAGCCACGAAATATTCTGTTTCAGAAATTTCAGATTGTGCAGGTCAAGATCGTGTCCGGCATTTAATCCCAGTCCCAGTTCTTTCGCTCTTTTAGCAGCTGCTACATAAGGTACGATGGCCTGTTGCCGGTTTCCCGCTGCGTATTGTTTAGCATAACTTTCCGTATAAAGTTCAATACGGTCACATCCTGTGGCAGCCGCACCTTCTACCATTTCGGTCACCGGATCGACAAAAATGGAAACACGGATACCGGCATTCTTAAAAATTGAAATCATTTCTTTCAGGTAGTCTTTATGCTTCACTGTATCCCAGCCATGATCGGAGGTAAGCTGTCCAAGTGTATCCGGCACTAAAGTAACCTGATCGGGTTTTACTTCCAGAACAAGATCAACGAATTTTTGCTCCGAACAATTGCCTTCAATGTTGAATTCGGTAGTAATGATTTTTTTTATGGCCCTCACATCTGCATAGCGGATATGACGTTCATCGGGGCGAGGATGCACTGTTATCCCGTTGGCGCCGAAACGCTGTGCATCTATGGCGGCTTTCAACACATCAGGGTTATTACCTCCGCGGCTGTTACGCAGCGTGGCAAACTTGTTGATATTAACCGAAAGTTTTGTCATAAGGCAAAAGTAAATCTATCAGAAATAAAAAAAACGTTCTACAACTGCAGAACGTTTACGTATGGCTGGTTTCTACTGAATTATCTGGCGATAACGAGTTGTTTTGTTATTACCTCACCATCTTTTTCTATGCGCAGCAGATACCTTCCCGATGCCGGAGTGTTCTTATAGGGCGGGAACTTAATCTGGTTATACATACCACCGATATTCCAGGTACCTACTTTTTGCCCGAGCTGGTTGTAGGCCGTCATAGAGCCTCCGATCAGATCGGTGGAAACAACAACCACAAAGTTTCCATCGGGACTGGGGTTTGGTAAAACGTTTATTTTATCTGCTTTTGGAATAACAGTAAACACATCGGTGGCAGAACTTACACATCCGTTCTGGTCGGTAAACGTGTATGTGACGGTATGGTTGCCCTGCGGGAAGGCTCCGGGGTTGATGGAAGTACCGCTGATGCCCGCGCCGCTATACACACCCGTTGTGCCCGAAGGGGTACCGCCGCCCAGCAATTGTGTTGGCGAGTTTGCATACAGTGTATCAAAAGGCAGCGTCAGGCTTACCGTGGGTGGAGCTACTACCGTGATATTTATCGAATCTCTCTTAAAGCACCCGAGACTATTGGTGACTTCTACCCAATACAAACCGGTGGTGTTAACCGAAATTGTTTGTGTAGTGGCACCCGTATTCCAGAGGAAGGTGCTACCAGCTGGCTGTGTACCGGCATTGAGGGTTCTGTTGAATCCCTGACAAACGACACCGTCAGGACCAAGATTGACTACCGGCTGCGGGTTGAGCGTAATGGTAACCGTATCTGATTTCGGGCACCCGGTTCCGGCCACTGCAACTGAATCATTGAAAGTAATTGTCCAGTTTGAGATAACTCCCTGGTCGCCTGTAAAATTATCCGCTACCCGCAATTGCCAGGTTCCGTTCGGATTCTGACCATTAAATACATTGAACGAACCCTGTGGCAGGAAGGTTCCGGTAAACGGAGGAGCACCTGAAGTAATGGGAACGGATGCTGTGGGTGAAAAACAGGTATTGGTATAATTATCACCCGATCCTCCGTTGGCTATTGAAAGATCCATTATTGTTCCGGACGGAGAAACAAGCCGGATGTCCATATCTTCATCCCAGGTATGTGTGATGTTTATGCAAACCTGGTTGATGCTGTTGCTTTGCATCGGATTTCTGGTAACTCCCGATACGGTTAATGATGAATTTACCGTGGTGTTGTCAAGAACGTTAACCGGCGTATTTGTTGTAAAAGATTTCGGACCCAGCGTCATCAGGGGCGGGCTGGTAACCGTTACATGATAGGTTCCGCTGGCCAGTGCTGTGTAGGTAGGAGTGGTGGCTCCCGTATTCCACAGGAAGGTGCTGCCGGCAGGTTGAGAACCGGGATTTAAAACCACACCGTCATTAAGACAAAGCGTAGCGTCGGGGCCCAGGTTTACAACAGCGGGTGGTTGGTTGATGACAACGGTTGTATCGTAATTATTATTAGCCGCATTTCCATCACCCAGTGCAATAGCAGTTACGTCAAAGTTGTACGAACCTGAAGAGGTGAATGCAAATGATGGGGATACAGGTACATTCATGCTTGCACCTACGGCAAGGGTTCCTGAATTAAGCGAACCATTAAGGGTGCCTGTTCCGGCTCCGGTAACATTAACAGTAATGGTGGCCGGGTTCAAAGAAAAGTCAACTGTATTAGCGCCAAAATTGCGAATGGTTACCGCCATCGGATAAGCCGTTGGTGAGGGGCAATAATTTGAGGGCATCACCAATGCTGTTGGGCCAATGTCGGCCGCAGGAACTTCTTCGAGCCGGAAGTCGTCAAAGTTCAGATACCAGGGTATGCCCGTGGGTTCATTTACCCGGATGGCAAAGTAATAAACACCCGAAGTGGGAGGCGTAAAACTTCTTTTTACCTGGGTATAAACTGTAGGCGGAGCAGTTCCGGACACGATGAAGGCAGATCCTAATTGCGTAGCACCGGCGGAATTGGCAGTGGTATTATAAAATACCTCGGCCGACCAACTGGTGCTGCCGTCATAATCAGCAAACCAGAAAGAAAAATCGTACTGAGTGCCGGCTACCAGCTGGAAGCCGGGGGTCCAGATGTATTCATTGGTTGCAGACCATGCATTCTGAATAAAATTGGGAGCCGATCTGGCATCTGCATCAAAACCTGAAGTACTGTTGTTGGCCGATCTCCAATCACCATTTTGTTTTGTCCAGCCGCAGGGAAATGAAGTAGATCCCAGAGTAGTTAACCCATCAAAGTTTTCTGTCCACGGGAATGTATTAATTACCGATGAGAGCGTAGTTACGTACACCGAAGTAGAGTAGGCGTCAACACCAGAACAGGTTATCCTTCTTCGGTAATATGTATTAGCTGTTTGTGAGGTGGTAAGACTCGCACTGGTTTGCCCTCCAATGGCTGTCCACGTTGAATTATCAGGAGATGATTCCCATTGATAAGTAAGACCGGTGCCGGTGCTTGCACCCGATACGGTTAAAGTAAAATTAACTCCCGGACAAACTGCGCCGCCAGGCCCGTTCGTAGTTCCGCCGGCAGGGGGGGCAGTACAGGGCGTTGGGGGTGTCCAGGTAAATGTAAGTCCTGAAACAGGTACGGTTACAGGTATTGTTGAAGTTGCATTCTGACAGCCCTGTGTGTTAGCTGTACCCGGGCTGGTAGCGTTCCAATCGTGTGGCGCGGTGGTCTGCCTGTTGTTGAAATCGGTAGAAACAGATCCTCCCAAACCGATATGGTTGATTGTCGATGTAGTAGTGGTGGTATTAAATACATAAGTGCCAAAGATTACCTGCACTGTATTGGTGGTTTCATTCAACACAATCTGGAAATTAAAATTATCACCGGTGCCGGCAGAGCCAAATCTTTTATAGTTGGTAAATTGAATTACACATTTTCTGTTGGGAGCGGTACCAATGGTTTCCAGCCGCAGTTCCGAACCTGTTTGTGCCTGAAGATCTCTTCCCATACCTGCAATGCGGGCACGCAGGTCGGCCGGTGTAATTGTAGTGGTGGAAGAAAGAGGTGTATAAGCGCTGGTACTGGCATTGTTTACAGCCGGCGAAAGGGAAGATTGGCCCAACGAAATCCAGCCGTTATTGTTTATGGCAAGCCTGTCGTAAACCACACCATTAAATGTAAAGTTGAAGCCAATGGGAAATCCCGGTCCTGTAGTGGTTGTTCCTCCAAGCGGAACGGCCGGGTCAACAAATCGCTGATCGTCTGAAGATGTATTACCTAATACTGTACCACCGGTAATCGGGGTATAGGTCCCGTTGGATTGAGAAAAAATATATAAACTAACCTGCGCTTTTGTTTCACTGGTAAGAATTAGGAAAAGGCAAGTAAACAGAACTGAGTAAATCTTTCTCATGTAAGCAGATTTTAGTTTTGGTATTATTTGCGGGTTTAAATTACATCTTTTTACTTTATTATAAATAACTTAGGAATAATTTTTTCCGTCAGCCGGTGCTGATGTATTGCCTCTGTATGATGTTAATAATCAGATAAGTTAAAATCAGACCGGCTATAATTCCCTCCAGGTATGGTCGGCCAAAAGCTGCACCCGGGCAACAAATCGTTTAAATGGCCCCGGAGTTCCCCATTCGGCCGGCGAAATCAATGAAAGCATAAAATTATTATCTTTCTTTTCATACAAATAATAGGTTTGTCCGATGTTCGGTTTATAAGCCATTTGCGCATTATAAATCATCAATGAGAGCTCCTTTCTTTTCTGTATTTCCTGCGCCTGTAATGCCAGCAGTTCGATTTGCTTTCTTATTTGGTCAAGCTGCATATTGGTTTGCTCTTCCATGGCTGTAAGCGCCTTGTGCTTTATAATCCCTTCTTCATTCGGCTTTACGATTGCGCCGGAAACAGAAGCCGAATAAGGAAGTACGCTCAACTGCTTGTGATAAATTTCCGTATTGGTATAGGGGCGATTATCGGCATGGCGCCCCTGTTGTGTTACTTTCAGATAACCATTGGGCATAATTTCATGCACTACATGAAGGATCACCTGCCCGCCCCGGTAAAAGTGAATTTCAAAAGTGATACTGTCTGGAAAGCTGACCTGTGCTTTTTCGGCAAAGCCGGGTTTTTCAAAATCGTGAATATCGCCATCAGCTATTACTTTATACGAAGAGGAAAAAGCCTGATTTTCCAGGGTTAGCCAGTTGTGCTGTATTCTTAATTCTTTTGCAACTTCTGTTGTTTCAATTTTGTAAATACCGCTTTTGGGTCTTTCGCCAGACTCGTAAACGCCTTTTTCCGGAAACAACTGCCAGCTGGCAATAAAATTATATGCCTGAATCATGTGATGTTGCTGATTAAAGAAAGGTGAGCAAAGATTTATTTTTTCCGGTTAAAAACAAGAGGTTACAGGTTTATTTTCATGCCTTCGTATGCAATACGATACCCTCTTTTGCTAGTCTGTTTTTTTTCAGGGGTATTTCGCAGTAATGGGTTGGTATGGTTAAAATGGATGAAGACAATTTTATTTCTTTCTCTGGCTGCCAGCGAATCGAAAAGGCTCATTGTTTCTGCCACAAAAGGGTGGGGCACCTCGTTCATGTTCCTGTCAATTTCGCCATCGCGGAAAAAAGTGCCATCGAGGAATGCCACGTCCGTATTCCTTATTTCATCCGTAATTTTTTTATCCCATTTTTGCCATTTATCAATGTCCGGAATGAAAAGTATTTTTTTATGGGTCGAAATAATTTTAAAACCAACCGTTTCTGAATACTCATCGCGGTGCGGAACAAGAAACGGAGTTACCCCGATCTCCTTGTTTATCCAGATCACTGAATCTGCTTTCAATGTTGCCAGCCGGATATTGCCGAGATCAACCAGTTGTTTCCAGGGGCCATTTTGTTCAAGAAAGTTTTTCATCCGCGGCATTGTATACACCGCTATGCCATGGGCGCCCATTGCTTCTCTTCCTGTTTGTATAAGACCTGTATAGTGGCCCATATGTGCATGGGTTAAGAAAATGCAATCGGGCACTTTCTTATCTGCCAGTCTGCTGGTTTCTTTGAGCATTTGCCACTGACGAGTGAAATCGGGCGTTGCTTCAAAAAGATATAATTTTTTTTCGGCCGGTATGACGAGCCCAAGGCAGGTAACATTTTTTCGATCTTCAATTCCCTCCCAGTATTTTACACAACATTCTTTGGTACAACCTGCCTGCGGATAGCCGGCATCCTGGGCTATACCGAGTACCACCAGATAGGGATCGTTTTTTCTTTGCTCTTTTTTTCTTAAATGGCAGGACAGGAATAGTAAAACCGACAGTACAGGCAGTGTATATTTTTTCATTTGCCTGAAGATAAATAAAAAACCTTCCGGCTAACCTGATTGTAAACCGGAAGGTTTTACACGTTGCATTGCTCAGGAATAAAAAGAACAGCTTCGTTTACATTCTTTCTTCTTTTTCACATCCTTTTTTTCCTCAGTAGTTACTTTCTTTTTTTTGTTACTGCTGCTGTCCAGCGCTGCAAATGCAACGGCAGCAAGACTGCTGATCAGAATAAAAGCAACCAAAAACCTTTTCATAAAAGTCTGATTTGAGTATAATTTACAGAAAAATACCTTTTGCTCGGTAATATTTTTTGTAAAAGGTATTATTGTGCTTTAAATGCTTTTGCGATAGCTTTCTGGTAATAATCAACTGTACAGTTTGTTCATAACACAATTGCTTTTAGTTGGTATGCCAAGGGTCCGGAGCATTGGTACGGCGGTAAACCTGAAAGGTTGATTAATGTATTGTGATGACTTTCTTTTTTCAAAAAAAATAAATGCCCCGTACTGTGATCAGCCGGGACATTTTTGGCCTTGCTTGCTTTTAGTTATGCGGAGAAAGATCTTACTGTTTAATTATTTTTTCATTAACGGAAAGGCCGTTTTCTGCTTTTAATCGAATTAGGTATGTGCCGGCACGAAGAGAATTGATGTTAATTGTATTTTCTCCCGGGCTCATTCGGATTTCTGACAATTGTTTACCGGAAAGATCAAAAATCTGCGCCTGCACAAATACCGTTCCGCTGCTTCCGTCATTAATAATATTTACCTGGTTTTTTGCCGGGTTGGGCCATAGGGATATTGCCTGTTTTTCGTTTTTGATGGAAATTGTTTTTACGGTAGAGTAGCTTTCGTCATCGTCTCTGCCCACGCCCCTGATGCGGTAATAATGTTTTCCGCTCAGTTTGCTAAAATGAGTAAAGGAATAGCGGGTGATTGTTTCAGGTAAATTTTTACTCTCAATAAAAGTCAGATTTTCCCAGCGGGCGCCGTCGGTACTGAACTGAACGTAAAAGCCTTTGTTGGTTTCTTCCGTTACTTCCCATGTAAGCAACACGGTGTTATTGCTTTTTAATACGGCATCGAAACTCCTCCACATAATCGGTAATACTCTCAATGGAAAGCTGCAGGAGGTCAGATCGTTGCCGATGTCGCTGGTTGTCATGGCACCGATATAGGTCAGGCTAAGATTGCTTTCCATCCGGTACAATCTGTTGCCGCTTTTTGTGGCCATGTAAATCTGTCCGGAAGGGCTAAAAGCGATACCGGCAAAGCTTTGACCGGTGGGTGTTGTTGCAGTGGGTGCAATAATCTGGGTGACTGTAAAAGAGGCTACGGGTGAAGTAGGCAGCGATGCGGGAAACCGGTACAATCCATAGTTCGAGCTATTGGCCGTAACCAGCCATATATTTCCCCATCCGTCAATTGCCATATCTCCGGCCGACTGGCTGCGTATAACCGCATCCACATCATTCCCGTATTGGTCTACAATTGTTGAAGTAATAAAAGTCCATGTATTGGTAACGATATTATAATAACTGAGATTCCCGTCAACATCAACTGTATAATAACCGGTGCCGCTGGAACTTACACAGCCTGTATGTACATCATCAGTGCAAGTGCTGGGAGCAAGTATGGTTACCGTGTTGGTAGAAGGGTTGAAGGAAACAAATTCTTGCGACGAAGAAGTCACGTTTCTTTTAAAATAATAAAACTTTCCATCCAGGTAATTATATCCCAGCCCGTTGGCACTGCTGGGTGAGCTACCGGAATAGGTAGTATTTTTTATAACGGTTCCTGTGGCCGCTGTGTTAACGTTGATTTCGCGGATTTCGCCGCTGCCGGTGAGGCCGTAAATAATATTTTGCGGATCGGTGCACACAGAGGATATCTGTGCCCGCATTGTGGCTGACGCAAGGAGCAGCATTATTGAAAACAAAAATGCTGAAAGCCGTTTTCCTGTCGCTGCTGGGTTGTTCTGTTTCATCTTTTAGGGTTTTACGAATTAAAAACACTGACTTTTCAGCAGAACATTGGATAAGGTTCGATATTAAAAATCAGCCTTTTCAGTATTTGACCCGGGGCGATGAAGTGAAGTTACTATGCAGGTTTTACCAAGCGAAGTACGCAATTCATCATAAGGTACGGACCAAAAACGATGTAAAAATAATAGCAGAAAATACGATTGTGCAATAGGAAAACTACTATTTAATGGGATTCGTATTTAGCAATAAATGTATACCCTTAGAAACCAACTCTCTTTGCAAAAAAAATGGGGAAAAAAAATGATTACTTCAGCAAAAGTGTAGTTTATTTATACCCTTTCCATACCCTTTCGGTTTGATCAAAGAGGAATACAATACCATTTGAGTAGGAAAAGTTCAACCGGGCCGGTGAAGGTGCATCGGGCGGGAGTTTTAAAATGCGGGTCAGGTAGCCAGTTGTCATATCATAGAGTTCAACTTGCTTTTTAGAAAAATTCAGTACGCCAATTTCTGCTTTTTTTAGTCCGGTGCAAATAAGTGCGGTACTGTTATAATTTGCGTACAATGCTTCGTTGTCATCTGCATCGGTTTTTCCCGAAGTTTTTCCGAGGTGTAGTGGAAATTCTTTTACCTGTTCGCCTTCCGGATACTGATAAGCGGCAACATAACCCATTTCGTCCAGAAAAAATACCAATTTATTTTGTGAATCGTATGCTCCTGCGGATTGATCGTCCGGCTGTACCTTTTTTTGAAGCAGGTATTTTATTTCAGTTGGAATTCCCTTTTCATCAGTAATATACTCTATCCATCCGTGATCGGAATAGCAGTTTGCCTGTATATTTCGGGAATCAGGATTATACCAGAGGCCGCGAACATCTTCCAGGGTTTGCATTTCCTCATCAGAAACACGGGTACCCTTACTGTCAAATACCGCAAAAGGAAAACCGGCGTTTCCGGCCATGGAAGCATAATATTTTTTGTGTACCGGGTGCCATGCTACACTGGCCCCGTTAGAGCCACCTGAGCCCGGGATAACCAATTCAATTGTTTTTTTGAGCGTGGCGGTTTGTTGTGCGTATGGGCTGCCGGTTATTAAAAGAATTAAAAAAACGATGAGAATGCGGGTTAACATACAAGAAAATTATAAAAACAAAGTAACGGTATTCAAAAATCTCCGGCAATACTTCGAAGAGGGTATTTTATTTGAACAAATTGACTTAGTATCATCAGTTCTATTTTCCCCATTTGTTAATAAATCTGAAATCGGCGTACAAAGCATGTTTCGGTATATTTGCCGGAATCTGTCTGCAAAGTGTCAGCGAACAGAAATTTTGTAACTATTTCTAATCTCTTATCGAACTTTGTAACCGTTTGATAGCACATAACCGTTTCTGCCGATGCCGCATGGCAGTATGAAAAACAAAAACGTACCACTATCATGGCCAAGGATAAAGAAGCTGCTCTGTTTGATTATACCGAAGAAAGTATCAAAAGTCTGGACTGGCGTGAGCATATACGCCTTCGCCCGGGTATGTACATTGGTAAGCTGGGCGATGGCAGCAGCCCCGATGACGGTATTTATGTATTGCTGAAAGAAGTAATTGATAACTGCATCGATGAATATACGATGGGGTATGGTAAAACGATTGAAATCACTATCGATAAAGGGGCTGTTACCGTTCGGGATTATGGCCGCGGCATACCGCTGGGCAAGCTGGTAGATGTAGTGAGTAAAGTAAATACCGGCGCCAAGTTTGACAGTAAAGTATTTCAGAAAAGTGTCGGGCTGAACGGGGTTGGCACAAAGGCTGTAAATGCCTTAAGCAATTATTTTAAAGTAACGGCTTACCGCGAGGGAAAAGAAAAATCAGCAGAATTTGAAAGAGGCGTTCTGATAAAAGAATACAGAGAGACCAAAAGCGGGGAGACCAACGGAACTCTGGTGACCTTTATCCCCGACGACAGCATTTTTAAGAATTATAAATTTATTTATGAATATCTGGAAAATCAGGTATGGAATTATTGTTTCCTTAATGCAGGGTTAAAAATTATTCTCAACGGGAAAAGTTATATAAGCCGCAATGGCCTGTTCGATCTGTTGCAGCGAAAAACCAATGAAGATGAAATTCGTTATCCTATCATTCATTTAAAGGGCGAAGATATCGAAGTAGCCATCACTCATAATAATGATTACGGAGAGGATATTTATAGTTTTGTCAACGGTCAGCATACCACACAGGGCGGAACTCACCAGCAGGCCTTTCGCGAAGCTTATGTAAAAACCGTACGGGATTTCTTTAAAAAAGATTACGATGCTGCCGACATTCGCGGCAGCATGGTGGCTGCTATTTCGGTTCGGGTTGTGGAGCCGGTCTTCGAATCGCAGACAAAAACAAAACTGGGTTCCGTAAATGTAGATGAAGGCGGGCCCAGCATGCGCCAGTTTGTGGGCGATTTTCTGGCAAAGGAACTGGATAACTTTCTTCATAAAAATCCAACAACGGCCGAGGCGCTTAAGAAAAGAATTGAGCAAAGCGAAAAAGAAAGAAAAGAACTGGCCGGCATAAAAAAACTGGCCAATGAAAGAGCAAAAAAAGCCAACCTGCACAACCGTAAACTGAGAGACTGCCGGATCCACTTAAATGATGAGCCGCCATCGAAAGGAAAAGAAGAATTTTTTGCAAAGCAGAAAGAGAGTACCATTTTTATTACCGAGGGAGACAGCGCCAGCGGATCCATCACAAAGGCCCGCAATGTGGAAACGCAGGCTGTATTCAGTTTGCGGGGAAAACCCCTGAACTGTTTCGGGCTTACCAAAAAAGTGGTTTACGAAAACGAAGAATTCAACCTGCTGCAGCATGCCCTGAATATTGAAGACGGAATGGACGGACTGCGGTACAACAATATTGTTATTGCAACCGATGCCGATGTGGACGGTATGCACATTCGCTTGTTGCTGATGACTTTTTTCCTTCAGTTTTTCCCCGATCTGGTGAAGCATGAAAAAGTGTATGTGCTGGAAACGCCGCTGTTTCGTGTACGGAACAAGCAGGAAACAATTTATTGCTATGACGAATCAGAAAAACAAAATGCCATAAAAAAACTGGGTGGCAAACCGGAAATTACCCGGTTCAAAGGATTGGGCGAGATCAGCCCCGACGAATTTGCCCGCTTCATTGGCCCGGATATGCGCAAACAGCTTATGCTGCTCGAATCCGGCGATCATATTCAGCAGCTGCTCGAATATTATATGGGCAAAAACACCACAGAGCGGCAGGAATTCATCATCGAAAACCTGAAAGTGGAGCTTGATATACCAATTGATAATCCAAACTGAAAATTTTAATTTCTGCATAAATGATTCATATTGTTTTTCAGCAGGCGGATGTGGATGTTATAAAAAAAGCCATGGAAGCCGACCCTTCGCTTGAGGGAGAAATTTTTGAAATAAAAGATGAATGGGGTGTTGGCCCTCTTAAAGATCTGGATACCGATGAAGGCTGGAAGCAAAGGGAAAACTGGTGGAGAGATCTGCTAAGAGCATCGCATTACAGTGATGAAATAGCAGGAAGTTTTGATGACCGCGAAACGGTTAAAAAAATCAAAGAGGCGCTTGACAAACAATCCGACCTCGAAGCATGGATATGGATGGGGCAGAATCAGCATGATGTAACCGGATATTTCTGGCTCATTCGCCAGTTATCGTTATATCAGGGTCAGGTAATGATCCTCTATCTTAACAATTTGCCTTTTATAAACGAAAAGGGACAATTGTTTTACCCGTCGGCTGTACACGATATTTTACCCAAAGAAGCAATAAAAGCAAAAAAACTGGCAAGACCTGTAACCCTCAGCGAATTTGAAGTGGATCCGGATGAGTGGAAGCGGCTAAGTGAAGAAAATGCGATTGTCAGAATATTGGAAGGCGGAAAGAAAATAGTGAGCAAAGACGAAACTTTCTACGACAGTGAAATTTTGAAAAACCTGACTTCGGAATGGCAAAAGGCCTGGCGGGTGGTGACAAACACATTGCACCGGATGAAAATAAAAACAGGCGACGTGTATATTGAATGGAGAATAAAAAAACTGATTGCGGAAGGAAGAATAGAAGTGCTGGGTGAGGTTTCAAAAAGCTGGAAAGATTTCGACCTTCGTTTGCCGGCAGGTGATGCCGTAAAAGTGGCATCGGCTCAGGAAAGTGAAAACGGATATTCATGAAAAATATTCTCAGGATCGAGGAATTGTGCATGTTTGGCATCAGCCTTTACAGTTTATGGTGGCTGAAAGCAGAATGGTGGTGGTATCCTGCGTTGTTGTTGGCTCCGGATATCGGCATGCTTGGTTATCTTATTAATAACAAGGCGGGAGCCATTTGCTATAATCTTTTTCATCATAAGGGTGCAGGTGTTTTAATTTTTTTGACCGGAGTTGTATTTCAGAACGTGTACCCAATGTTGGCAGGGATTATTCTGTTCGGCCATTCTTCTATGGACAGGTTATTCGGTTACGGTTTAAAATATTTTAAAGGATTTCGGTTTACCCATTTGGGTATTATTGGTAAAAATAATGAGACAGATAACTCATGAGTGCGGCAAAAAATAAAACAGCAGATATTACATCGAATGATTCCGGACTGCAGGGCCAGTACAAAACCTGGTTTCTCGATTACGCTTCTTATGTGATACTGGAAAGAGCGGTACCGGCTGTGGAAGATGGCCTGAAGCCTGTACAGCGTCGCATTTTGCATGCGATGAAAGAAATGGATGATGGCCGTTTTAATAAAGTGGCCAATATCATCGGTCAGGCAATGCAGTACCATCCGCATGGCGATGCCAGCATTGGCGATGCACTGGTGAATATGGGTCAAAAAGATTTATTGATCGATACCCAGGGAAACTGGGGCGATGTACGAACCGGCGATGAAGCCGCCGCTGCAAGATATATCGAGGCGCGGCTTTCCAAATTTGCACTCGAAGTCGCTTTTAATGCCAAAACGACCTTGTGGCAGCTGAGTTATGATGGGCGAAAGAACGAACCAGTAACACTGCCGGTAAAGTTTCCTTTGCTGCTGGCGCAAGGCGCCGATGGTATCGCTGTGGGGTTGTCAACAAAAATTTTGCCTCACAATTTTTGTGAACTGATTGAGGCTTCAATAAAATACCTGAAAGGAAAAAGGTTTGAACTGAATCCCGATTTTCAAACCGGTGGAATGATTGATGTAACCGATTATAATCAGGGCCGGCGGGGCGGAAAGGTAAAGGTAAGAGCGCATATCGAAGAGGCCGATAAAAAAACACTGCTTATAAAAAGCGTACCCTATGGCGTAACCACCACCCAGCTGATGGATTCCATTGTAAAAGCGAATGAGCAGGGTAAAATCAAAATTAAAAAAGTAACAGACAACACGGCTGCCGAAGTAGAGATTCAGGTTGATCTTGCTCCTGGTATTTCACCCGATATTACAATTGATGCTTTGTATAAATTTACCGACTGTGAAATTTCCATTTCTCCCAACGCTTGTGTGATCGTTGACCAGAAACCCCAGTTTCTTGGCGTGCACGATTTGCTGAAACTTTCTGTGGATAAAACCAAAGACCTGCTGGAGCAGGAGTTAAAAATCAAACTGGATGAGCTACAGGAAAAATGGCACTATACTTCGCTGGAAAAAATATTTTTCGAGGAAAAGATTTATAAAGAGCTGGAAAAGAAACACGAAAACTGGGAAAAAGTGCTGGAGGCGATTGACAGGGCCTTTGTTCCTTTCAAAAAACAACTGAAAAGAGCAATCACAAAAGAAGATATTGTGAAGCTGACGGAGAAACCGGTTCGCCGCATTTATAAACTGGATATTGAAGAGCTGGATGAGCAAATAACAAAACTGGAAGCTGATATTAAACAGGTAAAATACGACCTGAATCATCTTGTAGATTTTGCAGTAGCCTACTATGAAAACCTGCTGAGTAAATACGGGAAGGGGCGGGAGCGAAAAACAGAAATAAAACAGTTTGAAATCATTGAAGCCAAGCAGGTGCTCATTGCCAATACAAGATTGTACATGAACCGGGAAGAAGGATTTGTTGGTACATCGTTACGCAAAGACGAATTCGTATGCGAATGTTCTGATCTTGACGATATCATAGTGTTTGCAAGAAACGGAGTTATGAAGGTGATCAAAGTGGGAGAAAAGGTATACATAGGAAAAGGCATTTTGCACGCCGCTGTTTTTCGGCGTAATGATGAACGTACCACTTACAACATGATTTATATGGATGGGTCGACCGGAAAAAGTTTTGCCAAGCGGTTTCATGTTACCGGCGTGACCCGCGACAAAGAGTATTATCTGGTAAAAGAACATGAAAAAAGCAAGGTGCATTATTTAAGTGTAAATCCCAACGGAGAAGTGGAAATCGTAAGGATTATTTTAACCCCCGGCTGTAAAGCCCATAAAAAGGAATTTGAATTCAATTTTGCGGAGCTGGAAATCACCGGCCGCAGCAGCAAAGGCATTACGGTGACGAAATATCCGATCAAAGCAGACGGTGTGCGGCTGAAAGAAGCCGGAAAAGCTACACTGGCCGGAAGAAAAATATGGTACGATGATAAATTTGGTAGGCTGAATACAGATGAAAAAGGTACCTGCCTGGGTCGGTTCGAAGCAGAAGACCGGATTCTGGTTATTTACAGAGATGGCCACTATGAAATTACCGACCAGGAACTGACCCAGCGCTTCGATAATGAAAACGTTTTGCTGATCGAAAAATTCGATCCTGAAAAGATCATTACAGCTGTATACGTGGATCAGGAAAAGAAACAATATAATGTAAAGCGGTTTAAGATTGAGACCACCACACTGAAAAATAAATTTTTCTTTATCAAAGAAGGAAAAGACAATTACCTGGAAACGGTAACTACGGATGAAGAACCCATATTGGCTGTGCAACAGGGCCGGGGAGCACAGGTGCGGCGTGGAAAATTCAAAGTGGCAAAAGTGGTGGAAGTGATGGGGTGGAAAGCGGTTGGCAACAAACTGCTCGATTACAGCAAAAGCGTGGAAATGGAATGGGAAAAGAAACAACCGGGACAGCAGGCAAAACTATTTGATGAATAATCATTCACCATTCCTCTTTCTGCGAATGCGTACTGTGGCGTTTTTTGTAAAAGTACTCGAAAGCCGCACTTCATGTTTTTTATCGCCGTCTGTCACTACCATCAGGGCAGTATTGGGCGGGAAGGCACCCAGGTTATCGGCAAACATGGTAATCTCATTATAGTCAAGGTTCGTATCCAGCGGCAATTCAAAATGAATGGCGCGGGTACTTAGCTTTTGATTAAAGGCGATCAACTGGTTATTAAAAAAAACAGAAATCGAATCACCGTCAATTTCTCCGTTATCATAAAAATCGATTTGCACGGAGTCGGCCCGAACGCTTATTTCGTTTATCAGTTCGTTTTCTCTTTCTTTTAATTTATTGCTTACATAGTAGTTAATTACTTTGCGTGGCTGAATAGTGACGGCTACCAGGGTATCATTTTCCTGCGGTGTCCACACCTGGTAAGACTCCTTCAGTGATTTAATGGCACGTATAAGCGAATCCTGGTTGGTGGCGTCTTTACTCAGTTTCAGGTTAAAATCGATGCGCGGACAGGTATATTTATATTTCGGCAGGCTTTCAAAAGAGCCGCGCAGAGAGGAACCGATCCGGGCCACCCGCAGTGTTGCCGCAAAATCCATGATACAATCCACATCCATATTCATAAACGAGCCGTAGTAAGAAACAGGAACCTCTTTTATAAAAACAAGCCGGGTATGCGGATTGTAGGTTCCGCGAACAGGCATGCTCCGGAAAGTGTTTTTAAAATAATAATTTAATACGCCGGTAACGTTGTTACCGTTTTGCTTTAGTATCAGTTCAACGAGGTAGTTATTTGCCGAACTTCTTACTCTTACATTGGCGTTGCCATACCAGTACCCGTCCACCGATTGCGGGAAACAATCAGCAGTGAGTGAAAATACCAGAGCGATGTATACGGCTATTTTTTTCATTACCGGGATTCTGTCAAAAATCGTGCTTACGTATTAACGACGGAAGGAAAATAAAATTACCCGTTATAGCGTTTCAATTGCCTTTCCGCATCTCTTTTTTTGATGGTCTCCCGTTTGTCATGAAGTTTTTTCCCTTTGGCCAGCCCGATTTCTATTTTGGCAAGGTTATTTTCGTTAAAAAAAAGCCGGAGAGGTACCAGCGTATAACCTTTTTCTTTCAGTTTTGATTCTATTTTTTTTATTTCTCTTTTTTGCAACAGGAGTTTTCTTTCGCGGAGCGGATCGTGGTTGTTTACAGTTCCGTGTGAATATTCTGCTATATGAAGTGATTTTACATAAACTTCGCCTTTGTGTATAATGCAGTAAGCATCGTTGAAGCTGGCCTTGCCGGCCCGAAGCGACTTGACTTCCGTTCCGGTCAAAACCATTCCGGCGACATATTTGTTGTCGATAAAATATTCAAAAAAAGCCTGTCGGTTTTTGAGTTCCATTTTGCGAATGTAAACTGATGCTGTGAACCGGCAAGAGACCGGAGGCCGGTGGTATTTTTCAGTAAAACTTTTCAGTTTTTAAAATGCAGAAATACAGTAGTCAGCTTTTCTTTCAGGTCTTTTCGGTGAACAATGAAATCAAGAAATCCGTGTTCGAGTATGAATTCGCTGCGCTGGAAACCTTCCGGAAGATCTTTCTTGATGGTTTCTTTGATTACCCGCGGGCCGGCAAAACCGATTAAGGCGCCGGGCTCTGCAATATTAAGGTCGCCCAGCATACCAAAACTGGCGGAAATACCGCCAAAGGTGGGATCGGTAAGCAAAGAGATATAAGGCAGTTTGGCATCCGACAGCTGCGAAAGTTTTCCGCTTGTTTTGGCCAGTTGCAGCAGCGAAAAAGCGCTTTCCATCATGCGTGCGCCGCCCGATTTGGAAATAACCAGATAAGGCAACCGGTGTGCAATGCAATAATCAACGGCTCTTGAAAACTTTTCACCCATTACGCTTCCCAGGCTGCCGCCAATGAATTCAAAATCCATACAGGCAATCACCAGTTCATGGTTATTCAGTTTACCGGTAGCTACGCGTAAAGAGTCCTTAAGGTTTGTTTTGCTCCAGGTTTCCTCCAGTCTTTTTTTGTAGGGTTTCAGATCGGTGAAGCCCAAAAAATCTTTAGAGCGGATATTATCAAAAAGCTCGGTGTATTCTTTATTGTCAAAAAGAATATCGTAATATTCATCGCTGCCGATGCGGTGATGGTAATTGCATTTGGGGCATACATAGAGATTATCGTGCAGATCGGTGGCTGTACAGATATAATTGCACTCGGGGCATTTGGTCCATAGCCCCTCCGGAGTTTCTTTCTTTTCATGGGTGGAGGTGAGAATTCCCTTACGGATCCGGCGGAACCATCCTGTTTTTGTAGTTTCTTTTCCTTCTTCACCAGCCAGGTTCGCGTCGAAATCTTCCATTTGTTTTGACATACCCTGCACAGATTGATGCGACAAATATAGGGATTGTTGCAGTTTGTAACCCGGTCATTAAATTTCAGCCTCAGGATAGCAAAACTCCGGGTTTTATATATTACTTTATTACAGTTACAAGTGTTTGTTCTTATGCAATGGTAATTTCTTTATCAAGATAAACATCCTGTATGGTGTTGAGCAGTTCTATTCCTTCTTTCATCGGTTTTTGAAATGCTTTTCTTCCGCTGATGAGCCCCATGCCGCCGGCCCTTTTATTTATCACGGCTGTCATTACGGCTTCTGAAAGGTCGCTGGCGCCTTTGCTTTCGCCGCCGCTGTTGATTAAACCCACGCGGCCCATATAATTGTTGGCCACCTGATAACGGCAAAGATCGATAGGATGATCGCTGGTTAGGTCATCGTAAACCTTTTTATGTGTTTTGCCGTGTTTGGTAGCATTGTATCCTCCGTTGTTTACAGGTAGTTTTTGTTTGATAATATCGGCCTGTATGGTAACGCCCAAATGGTTGGCCTGCCCGGTCATGTCGGCGCTGGTATGATAGTCCACTCCATCCACTTTAAATCCGCTGTTGCGCAGATAACACCAGAGTACCGTTACCATGCCCAGGCTGTGGGCCATTTCAAATGCAAGGGCTACTTCCTGCAGTTGGCGGGTGCTTTCGGAACTGCCCCAGTAAATGGTGGCGCCTACCGATACGGCCCCCATATTCCAGGCATCTTTGATACTTCCAAACATGACCTGGTCAAATTTATTGGGATAGCTCAGAAATTCATTGTGGTTGATTTTTACCATAAAAGGAATTTTGTGCGCCCATTTCCTTGCCACCGATCCCAGCACGCCAAAAGTAGAAGCAACTGCATTGCACCCGCCTTCTACCGCAAGCTGCACGATGTTGTCGGAGTCAAAGTACATTGGGTTGGGGGCAAATGATGCCCCGGCGCTGTGTTCAATTCCCTGGTCTACCGGAAGTATCGACAAATATCCCGTTCCCCCCAGTCTTCCATGATCAAGCATTATCTGCAGGCTGCGCAGCACCTGATTGTTTCGGTTGCTTTGCGACCAGAGCTGATCTACATGATGCGGCGACGGAAGATGCAGTGAATTTTTACTAATGGTTTTGCAATGATGATTCAGCAGGTACTCGGCTTTATCGCCAAGCAGCGAAACAATTTTTTGAGAAGGCATAGCAATCGCAGTTTGAAATTGAAGGTTTAAAGAAAACTAACAAGTGTTGGCAAAGGTAAGTTTTGGCAGCAAAAAAGCAAATCATCCGTGTTTTGATGCGGCTGTGCACGGGGCTGCTTATTCTGCAATACCGGAGCAGGTATTTTACAATGTGATCAATGATTTTTTTTTAAAAAATTTTATCCAAACAAATTGCTGCTCAGGTACCGGTCGCCGCGGTCGCAAACTATAAATACAATTACCCCGTTGCCAATTTCCTTTGCCAGCCGAATGGCAGCCGATGCGGCACCGCCGCTGCTCATACCAGCAAATATACCTTCCTCTTTGGCCAGTTGCCGGGCCATTTCAGAGGCTTCTTGCTGCGAAACATCAATGATCTTATCCACCCTTTCGGGCTCAAAGATTTTCGGCAGGTATTCTTTGGGCCAGCGGCGGATGCCGGGAATCGATGATTCTTCGGTGGGCTGACAACCTACAATCTGAATAGCCGGATTTTTTTCTTTAAAAAAGCGGGAGCATCCCATGATGGTGCCGGTGGTTCCCATCGCACTTACAAAATGGGTGATGGACTGATTCGTGTCTCTCCAGATTTCCGGGCCGGTTGTTTTATAATGCGCTTTGTAATTATCCGGATTGGAAAACTGGTTCAGTATAAAATATTCGCCGGTAGCTGCTTTTTCTTCGGCATAGTCGCGGCAGGCCTCGATGCTTTCAAGCAAGGTCACTCTGGCTCCGTATGCTTCCATGGTCAGTGTACGTTCTCTTGTGGAGGTGGCTGGCATCACCAGTTCAATTTCAAGATTGAAAAGGCGGGCAATCATCGCCAGTGCAATGCCGGTATTGCCGCTGGTGGCCTCAATAAGGCGGGCGCCGGGTTTTATATCGCCCCGCTCCAGCGCCGAACGAATCATGTTCAATGCGGGGCGGTCTTTTACGCTGCCGCCGGGGTTGTTCCCTTCCAGTTTTGCATACATCTTTACACCGGCAACGGGATTGAGTTTTTTTATTTCCACCAGGGGCGTATTACCTACCAGGTCAATAATACTTGCCATGAATTATATCTCGGTTTGTTCTACTACTTCAATATCCGGCCGGTGGTAAACGGTAGAATAAGGAGGAATACTTTTAGTCAGCCACACATTACCGCCGATGATGCTATGATGCCCGATTACCGTGTCGCCTCCTAAAATGGTAGCGCCGGAATAAATGATGACATAATCTTCTACCGTTGGGTGCCGTTTGATCATCGCCATGCTTTTATCAACGCTTAAAGCGCCAAGAGTAACACCCTGGTACAGTTTTACATGATCGCCGATAATGGTTGTTTCTCCGATGACGATTCCTGTACCATGATCAATAAAAAAATGTTCGCCTATTTCCGCAGCCGGATGAATGTCGATTCCTGTTTTGGAATGTGCATGTTCGGTGATGATTCTTGGCAGCAGGGGAATATCAAGATCGAACAAAGCATGCGCTATGCGATAAAAAGAAATGGCATAAAAGCCGGGGTAGGCCCGGATCACTTCAAATCTTGTTCTGGCAGCGGGGTCCCCGTCCACAATGGCATCGATATCTTCATTGAGCAGGCGGTATAATTCGGGCACAGAATTGAAGAAGAGATCGGATTTTTCAGTTGTATTGGAGCCCGAACAGGCTTTGGTGGTATTCAGTATTTCTGTCAGTTCTTTTTTCAGGTTTAAAAAACCGGCTTCGATCTCAGTCACCGTTTTGGATGTGCAGTCGCCTTTTTCGGGAAACAACAGGCAAATGAGCCGAAGCACCCAGTCTGCAATTTTTTCATTGGGTGGTACAGCCTGCACTCCCTGTTGTGTTTCAAAAATCCGTTGGTAAAATGATCTGTTCATGTAAAAAGCTGCCTTTTTTTCAGGATGTGAAATTACCACATTTATAACAGCAGAATAGCCGGACATATGTATGATTTGCAAAGAAAGTCTTAAAGCCGGAAAGGTTCGTTTACCTTTTTCGGTAATGCTGCTATTATATGTCCGGTAAATTCAGGCAAACAACTATGAGTTAGTCAAGTTGGTACGTATCGCCATTACCTGTTTACGGAAACCGGCTTTTTCATATGCCCGGATGGTGTTCTTGATTTTGTAATAAACATGGCGGCTGAGATCAACTCCGTTTTTTGATCGTGGCCGGGCAGGCGGCGCCCCCGCAGGTTTTTACTTATAGCAAATTATAATTCCAAACCCGGGTGCGTTTAGCTTTTTTAATTCTGATTTTTGAAAACCTGCTTTTTTTGTAAAAGCATCTGTTTCGTTTTTTGAATAGGTTTTTCCCCCTGCCTGATGCAATAAGTTTAGTGCCATGTATGAAGTGGTTGCTTTTGACATTTGCGAGTTTCCGCCTATACCTTTTATCTGGTCAAGTATTACATAAATACCCCTGCTGTTGAGCGAGTCGTAAACTTTTTTTGCCAAAATTTCATTTTCTGTTTTGTTCAGGCCATGAATGATGTTAAAGGCAAGAATAATATCTACCCCCGCGGGCAAATCGTCTTTCATAAAATCACACGCAAGGAATGAAACATTCTGGGATGCATTATTTTGTAAAATACATTCATCGGCGTATTTCTTTACCGGCGGAAGGTCAACTATGGTTGCTTTCAAATTTGGATTTCGCTTGCATATTTCAATGCTGTATAAGCCATGTGAACCGCCAAGATCGAGCATGTTGGTATGGGTTTGGGCTACCGGTATTTTTCGGGCCACTTCTTTTAAGTTTGTTCTCGATATATCAATCATAGCTCTCGAAAACAACTCCCTGCTAATGTTTAAGGTTAAAAAAGCGAAAAGGCTGAAAGGCTGCCGGATAGAAGCGGACGCCGAAGGCGGCAGCGGATAGCCGGAACAGGAGCTGATGTGTGTAATAAAAGCTGAAAGCCCCAAAAGTGAAAAAACCGGCTACCTCTGTTTCTTTATTATAGCCGGCGCTCACGATTTGCTGCTCCCGGATTTGAATTTTCAGTTCAAACCATAGCGTTGTACATTTCTTCGCGCAACTGGTGCACCCGTTTGTCTGCAAGGTATTCGTCAAAGGTCATGAGGCGGTCGATAGAGCCGGAGGGGGTCAGTTCTATTACCCGGTTGGCTACGGTTTCCATAAATGTATGGTCGTGCGAAGAGAGCAGCACAATGCCTTTGTAGGCCACACACTGTTCGTTGAAGCTTTGTATGCTTTCAAGATCAAGATGGTTGGTAGGCTGGTCAAGTATAATGCAGTTGGGCTGCTGCAGCATCATGCGGCTGATCATGCAGCGTACTTTTTCGCCGCCGCTCAGCACTTTTGTTTTCTTTAAGATGTCATCGCCGCTGAACAGCATTTTTCCAAGAAAGCCGCGCAGAAAAGGCTCGTCGGCATCGGTAACCCAGGAGGGCACCCACTGGCGCAGCCATTCCATCAGGTTCATATCTCCTGTAAAATAATGGCTGTTTTCTAGCGGCAGGTAAGCATGCGTTATGGTAGTTCCCCATTCAAATTTGCCGGCATCGGCTGCCAGTGAGCCGGTGATGATTTCAAAAAAACTGGTGACAGCCAGCGGGTCTTTACAGTAAAAAGCAATTTTATCGCCTTTATTTACTGTAAATGAAATATCGCTGAAAAGCACACGGCCGTCTACGCTTTTGCTCAGTTTTTCAACATTCAGTATCTGGTTGCCTGCTTCCCGCTGGGGCTGAAAGATGATGCCGGGATATTTCCGGTTGCTGGGCTCTATTTCTTCGATGGTAAGTTTTTCCAGCGCTTTCTTTCTTGCAGTGGCTTGTCTTGATTTGGATGCATTGGCGCTGAAGCGGGCAATGAAATCGAGCAGGGCCTGTCGCTTTTCTTCCGTCTTTTTATTTTTATCGCTCAGCTGCCTTGCCATCAGTTGCGAACTCTCGTACCAGAAAGTATAATTGCCGGTAAAAATTTTTATTTTCTGACGGTCCACATCGGCCACGTGGGTGCATACCGCATCGAGGAAGTGACGGTCGTGGCTTACCACCAGCACTATATTTTCATAATCGGCCAAAAAGTTTTCGAGCCAGCCAATGGTTTCGATATCCAGCCCGTTGGTAGGCTCATCAAGCAGTAAAATATCCGGATTACCGAAAAGCGCCTGAGCCAGCAGCACCCTTACTTTTAAGTTGCCGGGAATATCTTTCATCAGGCTGTTGTGAAAATTTTCTTTTACGCCCAGATCGCTCAGCAGCGCGGCGGCATTGCTTTCGGCTTCGTAGCCGCCCATTTCTCCAAACTCGGCTTCCAGTTCGCCGGCACGCAATCCATCCGCTTCGGTAAAATCTTCTTTGGCGTATATGGCTTCTCTTTCTTTGCTTACTTTCCACAGGTGGGCATGCCCCATCAGTACCGTGTTGAGCACGGTTACTTCATCAAACTCAAAATGGTTTTGCTTCAGCACGGCCATTCTTTCGCCGGGGGTTATTTCCACCGTTCCTTTATTGGGTTCTATTTCGCCGCTCAAAATTTTTAAAAAAGTGGATTTACCGGCTCCGTTGGCGCCAATCACGCCATAACAGTTGCCCCGGGTAAAATGGAGTGTCACCTCGTCAAACAAAACTCTTTTTCCAAAAGAAAGGGTGATGTTATGTACACTGATCATTCCGGGTTCAATTTTTTGAAGGCGCAAAGGTAAGGCTTTTCATCAGGGGAGAAAAGCAGATAGAAAGCGGATTTTTCTATGCGGGTTTAAAATTTCTTACCTTTTGATTCAGCATCTTTATGTTTCTGAATAAAATTCCTGTTATGAAATATATATTCATGACGCTGTTAATTGCCTGCTCCGGAACGGCTTCGGCGCAAAATCTGCCGCTGGGCTTTTTTGAGGGCAATAAAGACATTGGCAATCCTAAAATAAAGGGTTCGGTAGTGTATGATGCAAAAGAACAGACCTATACTTTAAAAGGAGGCGGTTATAACATCTGGTTCAACCGGGATGAATTTCACTACGCTTTCCGTAAAATAAAGGGAGATTTTATATTGACCGCGAATATGAAACTGTCGGGCAAAGACGGCGATCCGCACCGCAAGATCGGCTGGATGGTTCGGGCAACCGAGCAGGACGATGCGGCACATATCAGCGCCACCGTTCATGCCGATGGATTGACGGCGCTGCAATGGCGGCGATTGCGCGGCGCTTATATGCGTGACCCGCAGGATGAAATTTTTTGGATGAAACGAAATGCTGAGATTGTACAACTGGAACGTGCCGGTAAAATATTTATCATGCGGGTGGCCCATTTCGGCGAACCTCTGCAGGAAGTAGGAAGAACCGGTGAAACAGAAATGCCCGATGAAGCGCTGGCAGGTTTATTTATATGCAGCCATAACGCCGATGCGGCGGAAGAGGGAATTGCCTGGAACGTACGTATTGAAAAAACCGTGGCTGATAATTATAACGGCTACAGCGACGGGGTGCTGGAAAGCCGGCTGGAGCTAATGGATGTTTTCAGCGGCAAACGAGTAATTATTCATACCGATTCCGGACGGTTTGAAGCACCAAACTGGATGCCCGATAATAAAAGAATTTTATTTAACCAAAGTGGTTCCATTTTCACCATTCCGCTGCAAGGAGGTAAGCCTGAAAAGCTGAATACAGGTTTTGCCAACCGAAATAATAATGATCATGTCATATCTTTTGACGGAAAAATGCTGGCCATCAGCCATCACCGGGATGGGATGCCCGGTGGCGGCAGTACCATTTATTATTTGCCCCTCGGCGGCGGAGAGCCGAAGCTGGTAACCGACAGCACGCCTTCTTACCTGCACGGCTGGAGCCCGAATGGTAAAGAAGTTGTGTATACGGCACAGCGGCTGAGTAATGGCGCTGCTTATAATATTTATAAAAAACCGGTTGGCGGCGGGCCTGAAGTGAGGCTTACTTTCAGCGAATCGGGCCTTGATGACGGGCCAGAATTTTCGCCCGACGGAAGATATATTTATTACAACTCCACTCAAAGCGGTACCATGCACATTTGGCGTATGAAGCCGGACGGCAGCGATAAGGAGCAGTTGACTTTTGATGAATACAACGACTGGTTTCCGCATATTTCGCCCGACGGAAAATGGATAGTTTTCCTTTCTTTTCCGGTAACGGTGGCACCAACCGACCATCCGTTTTATAAACGGGTGATGTTAAGAATGATGCCGTCTTCCGGCGGGGCGCCAAAAGTAATTGCTTACCTCTACGGCGGGCAGGGAACGATCAATACACCATCCTGGTCGCCCGACAGCAGGCGAATAGCATTTGTAAGCAATTCCAAATGAAGTGCGCATTTTAGATCAGGAAACAATCAGAAAATAATAAAGAGCTTTATTGCACAATATTGGTAAGTGTGCCAATGGGCTCAATCGTAATACTGATTTTATCTGCCTGATGAAGGGTAAAATCACTGCCGGGTACAATACCGGTGCCGGTCATAATCAAACATCCATGAGGAAAACTGCATTCGCGAAATACAAAGGACACCAGTTCTTCAAACGTTCTTTTTATCTGGCTGATGCCCACAGAGCCTTCATATACGGCTTTGTCGTTTCGGCTTATTTCAAGATAGATGGTGGTATTTCTGTCAAGGGGTTCGTTGGTAACATAAATACAGGGGCCGATGGCCGCGCAACCATCGTAGGTTTTAGCCTGAGGGAGATATAAAGGATTTTCACCCTCAATGCTGCGGCTGCTCATATCGTTGCCGATTGTGTAGCCAATGATTTTGCCTGATGAAGTCACCACCAGTGTCAATTCCGGTTCCGGCACGTCCCATGTGGAATCTTTTCTTATTCTTACAAAATCATTATGGCCCACAATGCGATGAGGTGTTGATTTAAAAAAAACTTCGGGCCGATCCGCTTCATATACTTTGGCGTAGAAATCGCTTCCACCGGTTGCTTTCGATTCCTCCTGCCTGCCTACCTTGCTGCGGAGATAGGTAACGCCGCACGCCCAGAGTTCCTGGTCGTTGCCAACAGGGGGAAGCAATTCTTTTATCAGTTCATTGCTTTCTGCTTTTGCGGAGGAAACGATTGCTTCTGCTTTTTTAAAAAGATCATCATCATTTATAAATTCACTCCAGTCTTCATTTGGGGTCAAAAAAAACTTATTCCTGCTTTCAATTACAATTCCTGAACTTGTTTTATAAATTTTCATTTATAAATGACTTTTTATGCCTCTTTAAAAAAGGGTTTTACTTTCTCATTTTAACACGGAGTACATACATATCATTGGTGATGTACAAGGTTTTTTCATCGGGCGATAAAGCGCAATTGGAAGTTGCTTCATCCAGTTTTATTTTTCCCAGCACTTTACCTTCCGGGTTAAAAATCCACACGCCACCCGGACCTGTTGCAAATACATTTCCGTTTCTGTCAATTTTTAATCCGTCGGGCAAACCTTTCAAACCTTCGCTTTGACCGGCGGCACTGTAAAAGATTTTACCATTAGCCAGCGCATCACCGTTTATATCAAATACGTACCAGTTCGGCTTTGCCGGGTCGCTGTTGGCAACCAGTAATCTTTTTTCGTCTGGAAAAAAAGCAATGCCATTGGGCCGGGTAATACTGTCCGTTAACAAAATCACCGATCCGTCCGTTTTTACTTTATAAACGCCATTGTGCTGAATTTCTTTTTTCGGGTCGGTATCATCCTGTGTTTGCAGGCCATAAGGCGGATCGGTAAAGAATAGTTCGCCTGCTTTGTTAAACACCGCATCGTTGGGACTGCTGAAACGCTTGCCATTATATTTATCGGCAATTGTTATAAATTTTGCTTCGGGTTTGTCAAGCGGGGCGTCCATTCTCGCCATTTTTCTGTCGCCATGCTGGCACAATACAAGATTGCCGTTATTGTCGAGTGTCAATCCGTTGCTGCCGGGTTCTTTACAAACAGAGGGTTCGCTGCCGGTGTAGCCGGAAGGTTTCAGGTAAACTTCTTTTCCTTTTTCTTCTGTCCATTTATAAATTGTATTTGCGGGCACATCGCTGAAAATAAGCATCTGTTGTTTTTCCAGCCATAAAGGTCCTTCGCTCCATTCAAATCCTTCGGCGATGATTTCTGCCCTGGCGGCGGTGTCTGCAATTGCGGATAGTGCTTCATCGTATGGAATAATGGCGCCGGTGGTTTTGTACATGGCTGGCCGGGTATTGCTGTTATTATTGCAAGATAATAATGCGATAAGCAGAATTGCAGCAAGTAGGGATTTCATATTTTTTCTTATTGGTCTGTGCAGATCATAAAAAATTTTCTGTTTTAATGTGAATCTCTCGTGACCTCGCTGCCGCTGCTGCCCCGCAAAAAATCCAGATCGGCTCCTTTATCTGCCCCCATTACATGCCTGATGTACAAACTTACATATCCTCTGTTTGCTGCGGGCGGGGGCGGGGTCCATTTTTTTCTTCTTTTTTCCAGTTCATCATCCGGTACATCAAGATGCAGTTTTCTTTTTTCCACATCCAGTTCAATCATATCGCCATTTTGTACCAGTGCCAGATTACCGCCGATAGCCGACTCGGGTGAAACATGCAATACGGCAGTACCATACGCAGTGCCGCTCATTCTTCCATCGCTGATGCGCACCATATCTTTTATCCCTTTTTGTAAAATCTTTTTAGGTAAAGCCATATTTCCCACTTCGGGCATGCCGGGATAGCCAACCGGGCCTACATATTTCAGCACCATTACACAGTTTTCATCAATGTCCAGGTTGGGGTCATCGATTCTTGCGTGATAGTCTTCGATGCTTTCAAACACCACGGCACGGCCTTTGTGCTTCATTAATGCAGGTGTGGCAGCCGATGGTTTTAAAACCGCACCGTTCGTGGCCAGATTGCCCTTCACCACAACAATGCCCGCTTCGGGCTTAAAAGGCGATTCGTATTTTGCAATTACATCGTGATTATAGCATTCGGCGCTGTTTTTAATATTATCATGATGATTTTTGCCGGTAACGGTTACAACATTTTTATGCAGCTTATCTTTTAACTCGTTTAAGATTACGGGTAAACCGCCGGCATAAAAAAAATCTTCCATCAGGTATTTTCCGGCCGGCATCAGGTTGAGCAATAAGGGTATTTTACTTCCCAGCCGGTCAAAATCTTCCAGGGTTAAATCAACGCCGATTCTGCCGGCAATAGCCATCAGGTGGATTACAAAATTGGAAGAGCCGCCTACTGCCGAGTTGACTATAATGGCATTTTCAAAGGCTTCGCGGGTCAAAATTTTATCAATGGTTAAATTTTCTTTTACCATCTCCACAATTCTTCTGCCGCTGAGCTGTGCCATTACTTTTTTTCTGGAGTCGGCAGCAGGTATGGCGGCAGCACCGCTCAATGTAAGTCCCAACGATTCCACCATACAGGCCATAGTTGATGCCGTGCCCATCGTCATGCAATGTCCGATGCTGCGGCTCATACAACTTTCGGCAAATTCACATTCTTCCTGTGTCATTTTGCCGGTCTTCATGTCTTCATCAAACTTCCATACATGCGTGCCGCTGCCGATGATTTGCCCTTTATATCTTCCGTTCAGCATAGGACCGCCGGGTACAACGATAGTGGGTAAGCCCACACTGGCAGCACCCATCACTGTCGAAGGAGTTGTTTTATCGCATCCGGTAAGCAACACTACTCCGTCGATTGGATTACCACGAATGCTTTCTTCGGCATCCATGCTTGCCAGGTTGCGGAATAACATGGCAGTTGGCTTCAGTAATGTTTCGCCCAAACTCATGATAGGAAACTCAACGGGGAAGCCGCCTGCTTCCAGCACACCCCGTTTTACCGATTCGGCATGCTCGCGAAAATGCGCATTGCAGGGAGTAAGTTCGCTGAATGTATTGCAAATGCCAATAACCGGCCGGCCATCAAAATGATCGGGGGGCATTCCCTGATTTTTCATCCAGCTACGGTAAATGATGCCGTCTTTATTCTTTTTACCAAACCAGCTCTGGCTTCGCAGTTTTCTGTTCATGTACATTTATTTTTATGATTCCGGCTGCAGAATTCCTATTTGGCTTTGTTGCGTCGCACTCTTGTACGTTCTGTGCCACTATTCAGCAATTTAATTTTTTACGATCTCAACCCGCCGGCCTGTCCGCATGGCTTCATAAATTGCTTCAATGATTTTTAAATCTCTTCTGCCCATCTCACCGGGTACCACAGAGGGTTGGTTGTTCTTTACAGATAAACAAAAGGCATCCATTTGTTTTGCCTGCTGAGAAAGGTTCGGATATTCCATTATTTTTCCGTTGGAAGTAATGCCCTTCAAACCGCTGTAGCTGTAAGCGGGTTTTAGTTCGAACCATCCTCTTTCGGCTTCTGCTCTTAAAAAATTTGCATTTTCAGAATAACTTGTTCGGCATTCAGCAATCAACCCGTTTGGCATTTCCATTTGAAAAGATAACGTTTCTTCCACACCCAAAAATTTTTCGGTATCGGTTACCAAAGGCGATTGTGCCGTAACGGCAACCGGCTCCATTCCCGTTGTATACATTACACCCTGCAGGCAATATATACCGAGGTCCATCAGCGGACCGCCGCCCGCCAGTTTCTTATCCAGCCGCCAAATTCCTTTTTGTGCTATAAATGAAAACTCCGCATTCATCTTTTTTATTTCACCGTATACTTTTTCCTTTCCGAGTCTTGCCATTTCCAGATTATATGGGTCGTAGTGCAGGCGATAGCCAATAGATAGCATTTTTCCCGCTTCTTTAGAAGCGGCAATCATTTTGTCGCACTCAGCTACGGATATCGCCATTGGCTTTTCACAAATTACATGTTTGCCGGCCTTTGCTGCCCGTATGGCATATTCTGCATGCAGGGAGTTAGGCAGCACTATGTAAATAATATCAATATCCGGATTATCCTTTATTTCATCATAGTTATCATAGTTGTATATATTCTTATCCGCTAGGCCATATTTTTCTTTCCATACAGGAATTTTAGCAGGTGTGCCGGTAACAATACCCGCGAGATAACAATGCTCCGTTTGCTGCAACGCGGGAGCCAACTGTCCGCCGGAGTAGCTTCCTAAACCAACAAGGGCAATACCAAGTTTGCCGGCCTTTTTATCTTTAACAGTCATGCGTTTAGGTTTTGGCTTATCGCTATTCCTGCAGTTGCTGCCGGAAGAAATAAGTGGAAGACTTATTCCTGCAAGGCTAAGGTTGTACAAAAACTTCCTTCTGGATGGTTTTTCCGGCTTATTATTGTTCATATATCCAGTTTTTTATTTGGAATGAATATGGTAATATGTTCGGCTAGCTCCATCATGGACTGTATAAATATGTTTTTTATTTAAGCGCCAGTACAACAACTGAAAAAGGCGGCATTTTTACCGAAAGGTTATTTCCACTGAGCGTTGCGCCGGTGAATGCAGCCGGTTTTATTTTTTCGGGATTGTCAAACGTGTTATGGTCCTGCAGTTTTGCTGACTGAAGGATGCGCCCCGTGACGGATTTTGCATTAATGCTGCCCAGGTTCACCTGCACCTCCTGTTCGGTATTGGCATCAATATTCACCAGTGAAATATGCGTTACGCCGTTTTTATCTCTTGATGCGGAGGCGGAGATGGCCTGTATTTTTTTATCTCCCATTGTGTAATCATTGCTTGTCATCACCAGCGGAATCATTTGGGCATCCTGGTGCACATTGTACATTTCCATAACATGATAAGTGGGTGTGAGAACGAGTTTTTCTTCCTTGGTAAGAATAACCGCCTGCAGCACATTTACCATTTGCGCCAGGTTGGCCATCCGCACCCGGTCGCAATGGTTATTGAAAATATTCAGCGATAGGCCGGCAATCATTGCATCCCGCATGGTATTTTGCTGATACAGAAATGCACCATTGGTGCCGGGTTCCACATCATACCAGCCGCCCCACTCATCTACAATCAGCGCTACTCTTTTTTGCGGGTCGTATTTATCCATTACCTCTTTGTTTTTTTTCACCATCCGCTCCATGCGCCAGGCCTGCTCCATGGTGCGGAAGTATTCTTCTTCAGAAAACTGAGTGGCCGACCCTTTCTTACTCCAGTTAATAACAGAATAATGATGGATGGATACACCTTCAATCCGCCGGGCGGGAATTTCCTTCATTACCGTTTCAGTCCATGCATAATCCTCTGTACCGGGGCCAACAGCTATCCGAAATAACCGTTCGGTATTGCCGTAGCTTGTCATCATGGTTGCATATTTGCGGTATTCATTTACATAATAGTCGGCAGTCATATGCCCGCCGCAATCCCATGATTCATTTCCAATGCCCCAGTATTTTACCTTCCAGGGATTAGCTCTTCCGTTTTGTGCACGCATATCGGTAAGATAACTGGCACCATTGGCATGATTAACATAGTGCACCCAGTCTACCGCTTCCTGCACAGTACCGCTGCCCATATTGACAGCGAGGTAAGGTTCGGCGCCAATCATTTCACAGAAGTCGAGAAATTCATGTGTGCCAAAACTATTGTCCTCTCTTACATTTCCCCATGAGGTGTTGGAGATTTGTTTGCGTTTTTCTTTTGGGCCAATGGCGTCTTTCCAGTGATACGTATCGGCAAAACAACCACCAGGCCAGCGCAGAACCGGTATTTTCAGTTTTTTTAGGGCTTCCACAATGTCAAGCCGGATGCCGTTTTTATTGGGAATATTTTTATTTCCCGTATAAATACCGTCATAAATACAACGGCCAAGATGTTCGGCAAAATGGCCGTAGATATTCCTGTTGATGGTGTCTTTTGCCTTCGAAGGGTCAAGAATAATTTTGTTTTGTGCAAAGAGTGATTGACTTAAAAAGATTGCCGTTGCAAGAAGCAAGCAACTCCGGGTTATTATTTGCATTTTTTTCATATGCTTTTGATTATACTTTGTTTGATTTATTGCACTGCTTTTTCATATTTCAGGAATTTATTGGCCCACGGGATAAAGAATTTATAATTGGGTGCATCGGTATGTCCGCCATCATGCTGGCGCCAGGCCAGTTCACCCTCTAATAATCCCGTCAATACCGGTGGCATTTTTTCTTTCATATAATCATTGGAAACACCAATATCTTTTGCTCCTAATAACCTGAATGCTGCTCCAGCAGCAACAGTGGCCATATAACTGCCCTGCTGGTCCAGCCACTTGGCATCGCCTTTTTCAGGAATGCCATAACTGATGAAAGTAAGACGTGGTGCACAAAGTGCAATCAGTTGATGCGAATCCACACTTAAATCACAACCTGTTTTTTTCCCAAATGCAGATTCTTCTGCTCCATACTTTAAATAATTACCTGCCATCCAGTGATAGCCACCACCGCCCGTTAAGTTTTCAACAGCTTCTCCAAATACACGGCGGTGCAGTGTTGCTCCGCCTTTGCCTGAAGAGCCAATTAATCCAACGGCGAAACGGGGCTCAAATGCAAGTGTTACCAATGCTGCTTTACCATAGCGGGACACACCCTCAATACCTACTTTCTTTGCATCAACCAATGTATCGGTTTCCAGATAATCCAATCCTCTTGCAGCGCCCCATGCCCATGCACGCAGTGCTCCCCAGTCATCGGGTTTTCGTGGCTGACCTTTATTGCATAATCCGATTATTCCTCTTGTAAGACCTGCGCCATTATCGGCCTGAATGCTGTTTGTTTCAATAGTGCAGTAACCCCAGCCCGCGGCCAGCAATCTTTCCTGTGGCGTCAGTTCTTCATCTGGCTTTGGCGGTGCAAAAAAATTAGGGGCAGGGAGCCGTGTGATGGGTTGATAAGCCGGATATTTTTCAAAAATTATTTTAAGGCCGGGGTCGCTTTTTATCATCAGTTCTTTAAATGCAGCATTGATTTTTTCCATTTCATCCGGGGCCGGCTGTGCCGGAGCAGGAAAGGAGGGACGTCCGCCGAACATCATCAGCACCGGAACAGGGCCTTTTACATTCATTGGAACCACCAGCATCATATTGATGTCAACATTGATTAGCGGGTATTCACTGTTATCAACATGACCCACCAGCATTTTAACAACAACAGGGATACGATTGATAAACTCCCTGTCGGTAACTTTTACTGTCCATGTTACTTTCGGGATTTTTTTAGGAAGCCGTCCGTACACTTCTCTTTCAAATTCTTCAATTATTTCGGGGCGGCGTTGTTTCCACCACTCATCAGCAGTGGTTATTTTTTTCCCGTTCTTCAGGGTAAAAACATCCGGCAGCTGAGGACAGGGATTGGCCAGCGTTTCATCATAGTTGGCATGATTGGGAGCAGACTCATTTGCGTTAGCCCCGGGTCTTAATTTAGTTATGCCCAACTGCTGCTTCATGTTATCATGGTCCTGCTGGGTGGTAAAGGTGGTAAGCTTTGGATATTTGCTGCTGTCAATTTGAGCAGTTGCTGCCTGTGCTAAGAATATAAATACTAATAATAAACTATGATGTTTCATCAATACTATTTTAATCATTACGAACGGAATGCTTCAATATTCAATTCAAATACCCGGAAAGGGCATAACACTCCTTTAGGGAACGGGGCCATCCGTTCTGAATGGCGATGCCGGTAAACCTTCTTTGTTATACAGACTTGGATTTACAGGATTATCTGCCCAGGCATATCGTACATACACCGGATTTGGAACCAGCTCATTCCATACAATTACTTTATCACCTTCAATTTTTGCTTTGGCCCACACAAATTTTTTATCGGGGCCTGCAATGGCAAATTCTTTCCCGGTAGGGGAGACATCAAAGGAGTCGTTAAACATTAAACCGCTGCCGGTATTTGAAAAACGGATAATGATTTTATTGCCTTCAATAGTTGCGGACTGATAAACCGGGCCGGAATGAACAATGTTTTCACCATACGCTACTCGCATGGCTGCTAAAGCCAGTCGTTCACCCACATCTTTTTTATTGTCGGGGTGAATATCATTCCATTCACCCAGGTCAATTGTTACGGCCATTGCCGTATGGGGAACAGATAAAGACTTTAATTGCGACTCTCTTAAAGCCGCCCAGTTACTTTCAGAAGGCAGATAATTGTAATCCATATAACCGGGAAGCTGCGCATACAAAAAGGGAGCATCCGCCTGTTTCCATTTACTGCGCCAGTCAGCAATCATTGCCGGCTGAAGCCTTGCGTATTCTTCCGCTCGGCCTATGTTTGCTTCGCCCTGGTACCAGAGAAATCCTTTGACAGTATAATTAATAACAGGAGCTACCATTGCATTGTATAATGCTGCCGGCTGGTTCTGTGCAGAAAAACCCCACCCACCACCGGCTCCCGGGGCAAACACATCCCCCACTTTATATTGCCAGGTGCCCTTCAAATCAATCGTGTCGGTGCCGGAAAAAATGCAATAAGGTTTATCCGGAACAAAACCACCTTTGCCCGCATTGTTTGTAACACGGATTACAAAAATGTTTTTTCCTGCTTTCAAAACATCGGGAGGCACATTATACCTGCGTTGCGGATATTGATAAGTTGTATTACCAACTCTTTTGCCATTTATATACAATTCATCTGCATCCACAATTCTTCCTAAAAAAATTTTGGCAGGTTTACCAACCATCGAGGCAGGTATTTCTATTTCCTTTCTGTACCAAACCACGCCATTCAGGTCTTTAATACCCTGGTCTTCCCAATAGCCGGGAATATTTATACTTCGCCATCCTTTGGGCTGGTATGAAATATCAAACCATTTCGGCTGACCGGCCAAGCCTAAGTCAGTTGGCTGCTGTGGCCTGTTTGTATTACCTGCCGGCGGCCTGTTTAAACGGTTCATGTAGGCTGTATCTTTATTTTTCTGAATTGTAGTTATTAATGCAGGAAAATCTTTCAACCCTTCTTCGCTGGTCCATGCCTCAATTGGTGTTCCGCCCACACTGGCGTTAATAAGACCAATTGGCACTCCGTACTTGTTATAAAGTTTTCTTGCAAAGAAATATGCAACTGCGGAAAAAGGCCTTATATCTTCTCCAACTGCCGGTTTCCAATAACCGGTTGGCAAATCGTTTTGCGGTTTTTGCAGATTTGTAAGAGTGGGTATCCAGAAATGTCTTATTTGTGGATTGTTTGCCTCGGTAATATCTTTTGCATACGTTACATCATGAATATTCATCTGGTGCACCATGTTCGACTGACCGCTGCAAAACCACACATCGCCAATCAAAATTTCTTTCAGGGTTATTTTGTTTTTTCCGGCGATAACCATCGTATAGGGCCCGCCCGCTTTCATTGGTGAAAGGAGAACCGACCAGTTACCCTCCGCATCTGCTTTTGTTTTATAAGTTTTGTTGTGAAAGCGGACGCTGATCTTCTCATCTTTCGATGCCCAGCCCCATATTTTTATAGCGGCCTCTCTCTGCAAAATCATACTATCTCTTACAAGCCGGGGAAGCTTTACCTGAGCCAGACATTCGCCATGGAGTAATACAGTTATCAAACAATAGATGAGAGGATATATAAAACTTTTACTGATCATTTTTTTTTAAAGCAAGCTCTAAAGCTTTTGTGGTTGTAAAATACTTAGCCATCATATTTGGCACTTCCCAGGCAGGCATATTTCTGTTTCGTAAATATTCAAGAAATTTTTCTGTAACCCGTGCGAAATGCGCTTCATGGCCTTCCACCAGCCGCTGCGGCAATTTAACACTCCAGCCTTTTGCAGTCTTGTATAATTCTACGCCGTGGAATTTTGTACTTATTTTCATAAAGTTTTGCTGCAGCTTTGTTTGAAAAGAAGTATCTGCTGTTACCGGTTCGATGTACAGAACAGGTTTATAATTTTCTTCTTTCCCTTGTCGTATAATCAGATTTGCTTTCGTGCCCCGCATTATGGAATAATGCGTATCTCCTGTTCCTTCAGGGGCTTTATAGTTCCATGTTACGGATGTTTTCGCATGAATGCCTTTAATGGTATAATTGATTTCTCCGTTGCAATATACCTGCAGCACACTGTCATTCGTTATGTTTTTACTTAAATAAGACGGAAAACGTTCCTCTTTTGTGATTGCTCTAAACTCTGACAGGCTCATGCTTGTCGTCCATCTTTTTGCCGTGTTGATACGGATGTCTTTTGTATAGTCAATTATTTGCTCCGGAAAACACTCCCATTGCACCAGATCAACCAAATGTGTCATTACATCTGCGATTCCCTCACCTTGCTGTGAAACATCCATAAACCAGGCCGGCCTGGTAAGCACACTGCCAGAAACGTGTTTATAAAAATGATGCACACTTTCCTTGGTGATAGCGGGGTTTTCCGGCGTTCCTTTTTCCAGATGGCCGAATATTTCCGGTATCATGGAAAGCTCCCGCTGAAGTATGGTGTTTATCTCATAGCGTTCGGTCATTATATCGTAAAGCAGCAATTTATTTTTTGCAGCTACTTCAAACGCCTGCTTTAGTTTTTCAAAACCGGCTGCATCTATCGCCATCGGTTTATCTGCCAGTACATTCAAACCGTTTTGAAGCGACTGTAAAATATAATCTGCTTTTTTCCGGTTGTTGCCTGACAGAACCACCACATTTCCTTTTTTTTCAGCAATCATCTTTTCAAAAAAATCTGTTCCTGTATAAACTTCTTCTTTCCATCTGGTTGGGGAGTCGGCCCTTGTGTTATACGAATAAATCCTGTCTAAATGCAGCTTTACATCGTTGCCTCCGGGTGCATAAACGCAGACAACTGAATCCACATCGGCATACATTGTTTTTTGCACCAATGCAGCATGAAAATGTCCGGGGTCGAGGGTGATGAGCCGAACGGATTTGTTGTTTTCAGGCTGCTGGTTATTGCAAAACAGGTGAAACGACGATACAAAAAAGAGAAATAGTAATTTTTTCATTGTTAAACAGAATTACGGAACGATAAACGGAGTGTTGCAACAATAGTTCAATCAGGGAATTAAAGCGGCCACTTTAAAAAAACTAAGCTTTGATTTCATATCCTTTTCGCTGCGATCTGGACAACATTTTATTGGCTTCATCATCATTTTTAAACTGTTCTTTTACCGGATCCCAGTAAATTTTTCGTTTTAGCTTCATGGCAATGTGGTGAATCAGGCAAGCCGAGCAGGAACGATGGGCTTCTTCTACCGGTGCAATTGTGGGTTTGTTATCTCTTATTGCTTCCAGCCAGTTGCCATGATGACTTTTGCTTACTGTAAGATGAAATTCATTTTCACCAATTACCGATGTCAGCAACCTGGGATCGCTGGCATCTAACTTTTTTGCCTGGGTAGTTCCTGCGCCGGGGTCGCTGGAGGTAACCTGATAGTCGCCTCTTGAAACAAATATCCAGCCATCGCTTCCTTCAAACCTGATTCCATTGGGGATTTCATTGCTCACTATCATGTGTACGCCGTTTGCATACAGTGCTTCGGTTTTAAATCTGCCGTGCACATCCCATAAACCTGATTTGGGAAAATCGGCCTCCCCCCACACTTCCACTGGCCCGCTTAGTTCCATGCCCATGCCCCAATGTGCGGAATCAATATGATGTGAACCCCAGCCGGTAATCATGCCGGCGCCAAACTGTTCGCAGCGCAGCCAGCCGGGCCGGTCGTACCCTATCTGCGGATGTACTCTTTTTTCGGTATAATAAACCTCAGGCGTTGAGCCAAGCCACATGTCGTAATTGAGATTGGGGGGCACGGGCATTTCTTTTTCTTCATTGCCCGCAGGATCGCCAGGTAAGCCTACATACACTTTCTTCAGTTTACCGATACGTCCGTTGCGCACCAGTTCTGCTGCATAGCGAAATTGTTCAGACGAACGCTGCTGGCTTCCTATCTGAAACTTTACACCACTTTTCTGTACCACATTGCTCATGATTCTTCCTTCCGCAATGGTAAGCGATGCCGGTTTCTGCATATAAATATGTTTGCCTGCTTTTGCCGCAGCAATTCCAATGAGTGAATGCCAGTGGTCGGGTGTGCTGATGATAACGGCGTCAATATCCTTATTAAGGATTAGTTCACGGTAATCGGAATACACTTTTACTCCGTCAAATGGTTTACCGTTGCGCCGGGTATAGTAATTGTTTACCAGCATTTTTCCCTCTTCTGCTCTTTTTGAATCTACATCGCAAACAGCCATCACCTGTACGTAATCGTGCCCCCATACTCCCGGCAGATCATGGCTTCTTGAAATTCTTCCCACACCGATTGCACCTATATTAATACGGTTGCCGGGTGCAAATTTTCCAAATACACTGGCGGGAACAATAGAGGGAAACGCCAGTACAGCTGATGCTTTAAGCGAAGTACTTAAAAATTTACGGCGGGATTGTTTGACTCCGGCCTCTGAACGATTATTTTTTTTATTCATAGCTCAATTATTTATTATAAAAAAATTTTTACTACCCGGTTGGCAATTCCCCTCATTGGCCTCATCTTTCTTATTCTTTCTTTATCCGCAGAGCGGCCAGCGCTGCATTACGCGTACACATGTTATACCCGCCACACTGTCTTTATCTTTTGTACGGATTGAACAATGACCTGCTTTCCGGAAAATGGCTGTGCAGGCAAAGCCTTGTTTTCACAGATCGCTTAGGGAGTTTGAAGGGTTCTTGCAAACTCCTGCCACGCCGCTTCTGCCTTTTCTTTATCAAACTTTCCATTGAAAACAATCAACCTGTATTTTAACAGATAGTTTTTTTCGGGTTTCAATAGCCAGTCTTTATCTTTTGTGGGGGCAAAGTTGACAAACACATCACCTCTTCCTCCGTTTTGTTTTTTGTCCCAGATACGTAAGGGTTCGGGATGGTTGTAGTTGGAAGGGTGTGATAACATTACAATGCCGCCTTCATCATTTCCGGGTAAAGCGCCGTAAACAATAATCCACCTTGCTTTGGTATTATCTGTGTTATCCCTTGTTTTTCCTTCTGATGTCAGCATTTCAGAATTGTTTTTATCCCAGTACGCAGTGGCACGCCAGCCTAATCCTGCATACCGGTAAGCAAGAATCAGTAAAGGACTTTGCGAAGTACAGCGCATTTCAGAAGTAATGTCTACGATGTAATAATCAGGGTGTTTTTCGGGATTATATACTCTCACTGTTTGCCATTCGTTCAATGCAATTTTTTCCGATCCGTCTTTTTTGAACACCACATGCTCATGCAGTGCAGTGTATTCTGAAAAGGCGGAGTTGCTGATTTGAGAAGTGAACTTTACAAAGCGAACGGTTCCTTTTTTGGCGCCGAGGTTCCAGAAATCAACCGTGTCGCCTTCAAATAAAGTATGCGTCCAGGGGTTCCAGATGCCGTAATGATGGTAATGATCGGGCGGTTGTATTCTTGTAAGTACCTGCCCATGCGGTGTATAAAGAGGATGAATGAACCCGCTGCGCCTGTATGCCGTGTCTGTTCCTGTTGGCGGATAAATTGTATTGAATTGGTAGGTAAGCAGTTTTTTATCTCCGAATGTTATTGTTAGTACGCTGTCGGTTTTTATTTGTGTTTTTTGGCCAAGGCAAAAATTTGCTGTTAAGAAAACGGGTATTACTATTTGAAGAAGCGGATATAGAATTTTCTTTTTCATTTTAGCAGGGCTAAAAGTTAATTTATTGTAACGCTGCCAGTCACCGTGTTACTTGTTACTTTGTTTTTTACATCCGGCTGCCCTCCGCCTACACTTATTTGCAGCTTCCCTTTTGGCTGATAGGTTTTCCCGGTTTCATCTGTTAGGGATAATTGCTCGGGTGTCAGCAAAAATTTTATCGTTTTGCTTTCACCTGCTTTCAGGCTGATGCGTTGAAATCCTTTCAAAGCCCTGATGGGTTTCTTTGCATTCAGGCCGGGATAGGATAGGTAAAGCTGTATCACTTCTTCGCCATTCCTTTTTCCGGTATTGGTTACTCTTGCAGTTACCGGAATATTTTTTCCTGCTGCAACGGAAACAGGAATATTCAGCATATCGTATTTAAATGTTGTATAGCTTAACCCATAACCGAAAGGATAAAGAACTTCACCGGTAAAGTAACGGTAGGTGCGGTTGTTCATAGAGTAATCACTGAAGTCCGGCAAATCACTATCGCTTTTATAAAATGTAACAGGTAATCTTCCGGCGGGATTGTAATCACCGAACAAAACGTCGGCAATAGCCGTGCCTGCGCTTTGTCCGCCATACCACGCATTGATAATTGCGGGAATATTTTCATTCTCCCAGGGAATTGCAATGGCGCTGCCCGTCATCATTACAAACACTATCGGTTTGCCGGTAGATTTCAGTGCTTTCATCAGTTCTGTTTGTACGGCAGGTAAAAGTATTGTTGTTCTGTCGCCGCCATTAAAGCCGGGTGCATTCACCGGCATTTCTTCACCTTCCAGTTGCGGTGAAATGCCACCCGCAAAAATGATTACATCAGCATCTTTCACTTTACCGGCAACTGCATTGAAATCTGTTCTTTTAAAATTACCGGCACGCAGCGCCACATTGGCTTTACCTTCGCCCTGCCAGTATTCCAGCACCAGTTTATAAACAGAATCTTTCCTGGTCTGCAGTTTGTAGCTTCTGGCACCCCAGCGGTTACGTTGCCAGGCATTGATTACCTGCCTTTCGTTTATAAAAAAGCGATAACCATCATCAGCCTCCACTTCGAATGTGATGTATCCATCCTGTGTGGCAGTATAGTTTGAAGTATAGCGAACAGAAAAATTATTTGCTTTAATTCCTTCGGTTACATTCTGGCCTTCCTGCCAGAAGTTGTCAATTCTGCTTTCCGTTTTTGTTACAACAGCCGTTCCCTGCAGATCCCGGTTGTTATAATACTCGGCTCTGAAGCCTTTGCTTCCTTCAAAGCTGTATTGATTCGTTACATCCTCATATACCAGCATGGTGTCGTTGGTGAAGTTAATGGCCGGCTCGTAAATAATTTCAACATGACTGCCCAGTTTTTCTTTTAAGCCATCCAGTAACGATACAACCCTTGATGGATAGCCGTTATAATTTCCCAAAACAGAAATCCGGTTATCGGCATTGGGCCCCAATACGGCAATCTTCTTAACTGTTTTTTTCAGAGGCAGCGTATTGTTTTCATTTTTTAAAAGAACAATGCTTTGCTGTGCCATCTTCAGTGCATGTGCTTTGTGCTCCGGGGCTTCGAGAACGGATGCAGGGGCTTGCGCATACTTTACCATCGAAGGCGGATCAAACATTCCCAGACGAAAACGGATTGTAAACAATCTTTTCAGCGAAATGTCAAGCTGTTGTTCTTTGATAAGCCCGTTTTTTACTCCATTGTACAACGTGTAATAAACCGAAGTGCCACATTCAAGATCGGTACCATGCATCACAGCATCTACTGCAGCGGTAACAGAATCTTTATGCGTTTTATGATACTTAAAGAAATCATCAATTGCCCAGCAATCACTCGTAACATATCCGGTAAATTTCCATTGCTTCCGGAGGATATCATTCATCAATAAATCATTAGCACAGCAGGGCTGGGTATTCACCGCATTGTATGCACACATCACCCCGGCCACATTTGCTTTTACTACTAATTCTTTAAACGCAGGCAAATACGTGTCCCACAAATCATACGTAGAGGGGTTGAAATTATCAACATGGCGAGAGGGTTCTGGCCCGCTATGTACTGCAAAATGTTTGGCGCATGCTGCTGCCTTGAGATACTTTGGGTCTTCGCCCTGCAAACCTCTTACAAACGCACGGGCCAGCATGGCAGTGAGGAAGGGATCTTCGCCATAGGTTTCCTGTCCGCGGCCCCAGCGGGGATCGCGAAAGATGTTGATGTTGGGAGTCCAGTAGGTTAATCCCAGGTATCTTTCCCGTGTTCTTCCCAGCTCGATGGCTTTATTGTGAACAGCGCGACCCTCCAGCGCAGAATAATCGGCCATGCGGTATAGTGAATTGGTATCCCATGTTGCGGCCATACCGATGGCCTGCGGGTACGATGTTACATGAAATGGTGTTCGCGCCACTCCGTGCAGTACTTCATTCCACCAGTCGTACGCGGGTATGCCCAGCCGGGGTATGGCTGGTGTGGCATTCAGCATTTGCTTTACTTTTTCTTCCAGCGTCAGGCGGCTAACCACATCATTCACCCGTACTTCTACTGGCAGCGCGGGATTCCACATCGGGAAAGATTTGTAGTCTTGCGCATTTGTATCAATTGCAAAAAACAAAACAAGGTTAAAAAAATTTTTTTTCGTTTTTATTTTTTGTAATGCTGTCAACTTCATGGTATAAATCAAATAAGTTTAGAACTCCACTACTGCGTAAAATGCTTTTTTGGGTTTTAAATTTTTGTCAAAAAGCAAAGGATAATCTTTTCTTCCTCTCACTGGAAAATTATCGAGCCAACTGCTCCTGTCGCTGATGTTCCAGAATGTAACTCCCGTGATTGATTTCTTATATTTCCTGAACAGTTCAAAACACAGCTTATACATTTCTACCTGCTTTGCTTCTTTTTCTGCAGAAAATACAGTATCGTAATCGGCCGCTTTTCTTTCCCTTGCATTGTGCTCTTTGGGGTAGATTGAAATATCGAGTTCGGTAATTTGTATTGGCAACCCCAGTTTTGAAAAATCTTCGAGAGTTTTTTCCAGTTGTTCTCGTGAGGGTTCGCTTACAGCCCAGTGCCCCTGCAGGCCAATGCCATGAACGGGAATACCTTTTGCCCGCAGATCTTTTATCATACGGATGATTTTTTCCCGCTTCACAGGATTTATCTCGTTATAATCGTTGTAGAACAGTATTGCTTTCGGATCCGCGGCATGTGCATATTCAAATGCCTTGGCAATAAATTCATCGCCGCATATACGATAGAAAGCAGAATTACGATAAAACTCATTGGGATTGTCGGAGATAACTTCATTTACTGCATCCCATGCATAAATAACATCTTTATAACGCGTTACTACAGCAGTAATGTGCTCTTTTAGCCGTTGCAATAACACTTCCTTGCTGACTGTATCACCGGCGGCTGTTGTAAAAAACCAGCGCGGTGTCTGGCTATGCCAGCATAAAGTATGTCCGCGCAGTTTCAGTTTATTTCTTTTGGCAAATGCTGCAATGGAATCGGCACCTGCCCAGTTGTACCTGTTTTCTTCCGGGTGAATGGGCCCCATCTTCATGGCATTTTCTGCCGTAAGGCTTCCAAATTGCTGCAAGATCAATTGGGCTTCGTCTGTTTGCAGTGCACGGGGCGATACAGCCACACCCATGGTGAAATAGTCTTTATAATAATCTTTTAATCCTTTCTGCTGCTGCGCAGGTAGAGTGATTGAAAAGATTAAAGCGCCGGCCACTAATTTTTTTTTCAAATGCAGCATTCGTTTTTTGTTTTAAACTAAATTGGTTATATAAAAATCTGTCCCTGTCCGCATCGTCTGCTGAATCGTTATTGCTGTTTTTGTGCGGTCAGAGTCTGTATTGAGCCATCATCGTTAAACTTCAGTTCGGTTACTTTCACGTTTCTCAGGTGCGTCTTGCCGCTTAGCTGTACATCATGATAAAACAAATACCATTTGCCTTTGAATTCAATTACAGAATGATGGTTTGTCCATCCTTCCACCGGGTTTAGCAGCACCCCCTGATAGGTGAACGGCCCGTAGGGATTATCTCCGGTAGCATAACAAAGAAAATGCGTATCACCTGTTGAGTAGGTGAAGTAATATTTTCCTTTGTATTTGAAAACCCACGCGGCTTCAAAAAACCGTTTGTCATTATCTTTTTCGCCAAACAGATTTCCTTCTTTATCCACCAGTTTGATTTCTTTTACCGGCTCGGCAAAACTTTTCATATCTGCATTCAGCCTTGCTATTCTTGGCAGCACGGCCATTTCGCCGGGCACACGATTTTTTGCGGATGAATCGTATCTATTATTATTCCAGCGTTGTAACTGGCCTCCCCAGATTCCGCCGAAGTACATATAAAATTTGCCATCATCATCTTTGAACACACAGGGATCAATGCTGTAACTGTTTTTTATCGGTTCAGGCTCGGCTGTAAACGGGCCTTCGGGTTTATCGCTTACTGCAACGCCGATTTGAAATACATCCTGTTTGTTTTTTACAGGGAAATAGAGATAATATTTTCCATTTGCATAGGCTGCGTCGGGCGCCCACATTTGCCGCCCGGCCCAGGGAACATTTTTTATATCCAGCGCCACGCCGTGGTCTGTAACGGGGCCGCCTACCGAATCCATGGATAGAATATGATAATCCCGCATATCAAAGTGACTGCCCAAATCATCTTCTCTGGCGCCAGTAGCTGTATCATGCGATGGATATATATATATCCGACTATTGAATACATGTGCCGACGGATCGGCTGTATAAATATGTGAAACCAATGGCTGGGAAAGATATTCTTTCTTTGTTTCTGCTGTTCCGGTTTTGGCCGTTGCATCCGGTTTGTCATTTTTTGGTTGGTTATTGCAACTGATAATGATGACAACAAATGCGAGTAAAACGGTTCGTTTTTTCATCTTATGCATATTTATTTTTTTAGTGCATCGTCTTTTGTTTTTGCATGGGCGTTGGTATAATTTACGCCTTTGTACAGGCCGGCTATATACTTTATGCCCTGCAGCAAATGGTTTTTAAAAACCGGATCGCTGTAGCTTTCTTTACTATGGCCCAGCGTGGTGATCCAGATATTGCCGCCTTCAAAATGCTGATACCAGACTGCGGGATAGTAATCTTCAAAAGGACCTTTGTGTTTCAAAATGAGATCTGCCTGGTCTTTTTTCAGGCTTTCCAGTACATGGGCCATTAATACTTTCATTCCCGGATACAGCTCCTTTCCAAAATAACATTCATCTTCTCTTTCCCATACAGCCGGCATATTTTTCATAGAAGGATGCGCCGGGTCGATGGTTTTTATACTGAATTTCTGAAAGGGGGCATGCCAGGAGAAGGTTTCGCCTATCATCATTTTAAACCACTTCCAGTTCCTTTCAGTGCCTGTAACAGAATGTATACCTACAAAACCGCCTCCGGCTTCTATATATCTTCGGAAGGCTACACGTTGCTCATCGGTTTCAAATACATCATTATTGGTGCTTGCAAAGATCAGGAGTGTATATTTTTTTAAGTTCGATTCAGTAAATACAGACGGGTCGGTTGAAGTATCCACTTTAAAATTATTTGCTGCACCCAACTCTTGTATACAAGCAACGGCGAACGGAATATTATCATGTACATATCCCTTACCGTTTTTTGTATATACCAGCACAAGGTTTTTATTCAGATCATTATTTTTATTCAAGCAGGCTTCCGTTTTTTGATCATCAGAAATTACCGCATTCTTACCGGTAAACCCTGAAAAAAACACGATGAGAATAAATAATAAATGAAGCGGTTTCATTTTTTTCGGAACCATTTAATTTTTTAACCGGCAGGATTTAATATCCGGACCAGGCTCTTGTTTAAAAGCCTATGCTGTTTCCGCCATCTACCGGCAACACAACTCCTGTGATGTATTTTGCAGAATCACCTGCAAGGAAAAGGGCGGCGTCTCCTATATCGGATGGCTGTCCCATATATCCCATGGGCGTACGATTAATCGCTTTAGCCTTTCTTTCCGGGTCGGAATTTAAAGCGGTGTCAGTCATGGCGGTTACGATAAACCCTGGGGCAATGGCATTAACACGAATACCTTTCGGAGACAACTCAACCGCCATACCTCTTGTTAGTCCATCAATGGCTGTTTTGCTGGCGCTGTATGCAATCACTCTTGGCAGGCCATACTGGGCAGCCATCGAACTGATATTAATTATTGAACCGGTCTTTCTGGGCAGCATATGTTTGACTACCTCCCGGCTTATGGCAAATACAGAACAAAGGTTGGTGGTAATTACGGACTGAAATTCCTCATCTGTTACTTCCGTAAAATCCTTTTTCATATTGATGCCGGCATTGTTCACCAGTATATCAATGTGACCAAACTGGTTGATCACCTGTTCAACAAATGAAGGAATAGCAGGAAGGTTGCTTACATCACAGGTCATCGGATAACATAATCTTCCTAACTTTTCTTTAGCACTGTTCAGCTTTGTTTCATTTCGGCCAACGATAATGGTATGTATCTCGTTTGCAACAAATTTTTCAGCAATAGCCAGGCCAATACCTGACCCTCCGCCCGTTACGATTGCTACTTTTTTGCTTTGGTTACTCATTCTTGGTTTATTTATTCCTTGGTAAAATTAACTGCCGTAAATAATTATTTAATTGCCCGGAGCATAGGGAAATCGCAGGCTTTTATAATAGTCAAGCGATTGGGCGGGCTTTTCGTATTCCGAAGGTATTGGCATTTTTGAAAAAGTTTGAAAATAGAGCAGACATGCATCTCGCCACCAAATGGCTTCTTTCACCTGTATGGCAAGCATCATTTTTACATGAACAAATCGTTCCGGATCCACATATTGTTCCAGCTGATTCCACTGATGCTGTATGAATCTCATGTCATCTACTGCTGTATAATATTTATGGCAGAGCTCCTCCCAGAGGTTGCGGCCGGACCGCATTTTTTGCTTCCAGCTTACGTGGTGAAACCACAGCAGGAATTTTTCATCACAGGTGGCTACATCATCATACTGCTTTTTTACTTTGGGCGCATACTGGGCTAAGGCATTTGATCCGGAACTGGTCCTGTCAAAGCCAACTCCAAAAGAATCGGCGCGGTGATAGTAAACAGGATTCCAGTCGGGTCTTGGCAAATTATCACTCCACGGCGCAGGTCCGTAATGATGCCCGTTGCCCATGATATGATGCAATCCGAGAGGAGTCATATAATTTACCAGGGTTTCGTACGACATCATCATAATTTTTTTTACTGCGGATACAAATGCCGGGTTGTTATTAAAAGTTTGCCGAATCCATTCATCGGCTATTTGTTCGCTGCTTAACGAATGATTCCAGGAAAGCCGGCCAAATGCGTACCAGTTGGCTTGCCCGAAAAGATGCCCCGTCCAGTTTCTTTCGTTACCAATGTTGGAAACACCGGCCATTCCGTTCAGCGATTGATTGTACAGGCTGCCATCTACTGATTTTGCTACTGTCGAGTTTTTACCTTTTGCATAGGTATCGGCATCGAGTATTTCTTTAAACATGGGAGACAGGTAAACAAGATGTGTGCCCTGGCCCAGGTATTCCTGGGTAATCTGAAACTCCATCATCAGCGGTGTTTTTTTCATTGCGCCGAAAAGAGGAGAGAAGGGCTCCCGGGGCTGAAAATCGATAGGGCCGTTTTTTACCTGTACCAGTACATTGGCTTTGAACTTACCGTCCAGCGGCATGAATTCTTCATATGCCTGTTTGAAGCGGTCATCCGATTCGGGGTTGTATACAAAAGCCCTCCACATTACAATTCCCCCGAAGGGGGCCACTGCATTTGCCAGCATATTGGCGCCATCGGCATGCGTTCGTTTGTAGTTTTGCGGGCCGGGCTGTCCTTCCGAGTTTGCTTTGACCAGAAAGCCGCCAAAATCCGGGATAAGTTCGTAAATCTCTTTTGCCTTATTATTCCACCATTGCTGCACGGTATCGTTTAACGGGTCGGCTGTTCTCAATCTTCCGATTTCGATGGGAGCGCTAAACCGGGCTGTGAGGTATACCTTGATGCCGTAAGGGCGAAAAATATCAGCCAGCGCTTTTACTTTCTCCAGATAAGGCCTTGTAAGTACGATGGCATTGGCATTTACGTTAGTTAATGAAACGCCGTTGATACCAACAGATGCATTAGCCCGTGCATAATCAATATATCTCGGGTCGGTGTAATCGGGTAATGTATGCCAGTTCCAGATAGAAATGCCGGCATATCCCCGCTCAACATAGCGATTGAGATTATCCCAATGATTTAATAAACGGAGCCGGGCAGCCGGCCTTTGTTCAATGTGCAGCTTATTTATTTTTTGATGCGTTTGTAGCAGCCGAAGAAAATGAAAAACACCATAAAGAAGTCCGGCATCAGTATTTGCCGTTATAAGTATCGGGGCCGCATTTCCGGTATTTATAGTTTTAATAATAAACCCTTCCTGTCCGGCTTTTTCCAGTAATGCGGTACTGATGTTTTTTCTTACTGTATTACCTCCGCTTTTTTCCAGAATGAGGCCGGCACCCTGCGCTTGTTTTAAAAGAGTGATTTTTTTTCCCAAAAGACCTTCCAGTCCTGTGAGTAATTCTTTTTTAGCGGTTTTTACCGATGGTTCATCTGTGGCATAAACGGAAGAAATAAGTATTCTGTATTGTTGAAGAAGTTCCTTGTTATTGATAAGATCATATCTCAGCCAAAGCCTGTAACCATCTTCTGCACGGGTGCGGGAAATGAGAAAAAGAAAGATTAAGACAGGATATATTTTTTTCATACTTAAGAAATCGTTTATGCCCGAATCATGCGTTTCTTAATCGGGATGGCCAAACTCTCTGTTTTACTTTCGGAGCGATGACCCCCTCACAATAAGTTCTGATCTCAAAAGAACAGAATTGGTTGTATGTATTGGTAAAACACCGTTCAGATGATTAATTAATATTCTGGCAGCCGTTTCCCCCATTTCATAACCCGGATAATTGATGGTAGTAAGATTGGGCTCTACTACTCTGGACACGGGATCGTTATTGAAGCCGGCAACTGCAATATCCTGCGGCACCCTGATCCCTGCATTTTTCAAACCAATAACACAGCCTGCGGCACAGTTGTCGTTGGATACAAAGATTCCGTCGGGGCGCTGATGCATAGCGGCAATCTTTTGCGCTATGTTTTCACCATCTTCCATGCTGAGGCTGGTAATGATCAGATCATCTTTACCCGCCGGCAAATTATTTTCTTCCAGCGCCTGCCGGTAACCGGCAAGTCTTTCTGCATATACATTTCTTTTTAATGAAGAAGTGATATGCATAATGCGTTTGCAGCCCTGCCGAATGAGGTGAGTGGTGATTTCATAAGCGGCCTTTCTGTTATCAATCAGAATATCGGTAAATCTTTCATGGTCTTCGGTACGGTCAAAAAAAACGACGGGAATATTTTTTTTGGAAAACATTTCGAAATGATCCAGGTTTTCCGACTCGTTGGCAAGAGAAACCAACAGCCCGTCGACCCGGTTGTTGAACATGGTTTTGGCCCCTGCAATTTCTTTTTCGAAAGATTCTGAAGACTGGGTGATAATAAGATTATAGCCTTCCGCATTGGCTACATTTTCTATACCTGCAATAACCGTTGACATAAAACTACTGTTCAGCCGGGGTACCATTACGCCAATGGTATCGGTACGCTGCTTTCTCAGGTTTCTGGCAAAATGATTGGAGCGATATCCCATTTTTTCAGCCAGTTCTACCACTCTTTTCTTGGTTTTTTTACTTACAACAGGGTCATTCTTTAAGGCCCTGCTTACAGTGGCTACGGAAACCTCTAATCGTTCGGCCAGGTCATAAATTGTTACGTCTCTTACTCTTTCCATACAAACGGTTACATGTTGATGGTAAAGCTAAAATAAGATTTTTTTTAAAAAATTTTTGTAATCGGTTACATTTTTCATTTTTTTTCCGATCTTCGGTATACAAACCCAAACCTGCTGTGATTGCTTATATGAAAAAAAGGATTGGCCCGTTCGTATTCATTTGCAATAAGCGTATCGCTTTTTCTTTTTCACTATTTGCTTTTTCCCCTGTAGTTCTGAAATCATTGTTTCGGGAGTTGCAGGGATTTGTTGTTTCTGTACATCCTTTTTTTGTTAAACTGATTTGTGCAAGAAAGACGGTATCGTCAGTATATGCGGAGGCGGGCAGGGATAGGATGAATATCCGATAAAGCCTGCGTGAAGGCTGCAGCCCTATGAATAACCGGTGCAGAAAGAGGTGGCAGAGCAAGTATTTATTGAATCCCGATAATTATAATAAATACAAAAATCGATTGTTTATGAAAATGCTGCTTACTGAAAACGCTGCTGGACGGCTCCGGCAGTTCTTTTACCGAAACAGGGTTTACTTAACCTGCTTGTTTACCGGATTTCTTATGAGCATGACGGCCGTGGCGCAAAACATTCAGGTTACAGGTAAAGTAACCGGTGCCAACGGTGCCGCCATTGACGGAGCTTCTGTTACAGTAAAGGGAGCCTCATCCGGCACCACTACAGATGCCAATGGAAATTATCAGATCACCGCTCCTTCCAATGGTACATTGGTTATTTCGTCTGTCAATTTCATTGTGCAGGAAATTCAGATTAATGGCCGTACGGTTATTAATGTCGTTCTTCAGTCAAGTAATAATATACTCGAAGACGTAATAGTAGTAGGGTATGGTACACAAAGGAAAATAGACGTGACCGGCTCAGTAGCCAAGGTAAACCTGGAGGCTATGGGTAATGCTCCTAACACCAATATCGGACAGTTTCTACAGGGTACAGTACCGGGGCTGAATGTAGGCCTTTCCACTTTTGCGGGAGGAACTCCTCCGATTCAAATTCGCGGAAGAGTGACATTAAATGGTTCGCAAACTGTTTTAATAATTCTGGATGGAGTACAGTATACGGGCTCTTTGTCTTCCATCAATCCGGATGATATTGCATCAATAGATGTTTTGAAAGATGCCAGCGCAACCGCAGTGTATGGAGCACAGGCAGCGAACGGGGTAATTTTAATTACTTCCCGAAAAGGAAGAGCCGGAAAACCACGGGTGGCTTATTCGGGAGCCTATACCACTCAAAAGCCCACAGTGAATCTTCGTCCATTGAACAGGGAAGAGTATTTACAGGGAATAAGAGATGCTTATTGGATGGATGCATATCTGGCGCCTGATTATACACAGCCCAACCCCAACTTTAATGTTGGTGCTTATCTGGACAACTCAATGAAAGTTCCCGGTTTGAACGAACCTCTTCCAAACAACTATGACTGGTGGGATGCGGCCACAAGCCCGGGAAGCATCTGGGAAAATAACCTGAGCATATCCGGAGGTGCGGATAAAGTCAGTTATCTGCTTTCCGGCGGATTTGTGGATCAGAAAAATTTTATTAATGCCGACTTGTTCAAAAGATATACGGTAAGAGCCAACCTTGAAATAAAAGCCTTTGACTTCTGGAAAGTAGGCCTCATCTCGTCCGGAGCTTTTGTTGATCAGGATGGCGCCGAACCCACGATGGGAATTATAACCATCACCTCACCGCTTCTGGTGCCATTTGATGCCAATGGCGAACTGATACCCAACCCTACCAATACGGTAGTGGCTAACCCCCTGCTTAGTTATTATGTTGATGACCGGGAAAGACATCAGTATTATTTTGCCAATATTTATTCCGACCTGGATATTCCCTTTGTTAAAGGGCTTAATTATCGTATCAACTTTGGTCAGAATTTCAGAACCGATCAGCATTACTATGCCAGCAAATATGGCGCAGGGCTTACCGGTCAGGCTTATAAAGAAAATCAGGATTATTATGATTACACATTTGATAACATTCTTACCTACACAAAAAATTTTGGCAGCCATGACATAAGCTTTACCGGGCTGTACGGGGCTATCGAAAGAAAATACAGCAGAACTTATGCAGAAGGAACCGGCTTTGCCCGGCTGAACCTAAGCTGGAATAATATTCAAAGCGCCAATATCAGAAATATTACCACCAATGCATGGTCAGAGGCTTTGAGTTATCAGATGGCAAGGCTGAACTATAAATATGATGATAAATACCTTCTGACCGCCACTTTACGCAGGGACGGGTTTTCCGGATTTGCAGCTAATAATAAGTATGCCACCTTCCCTTCAGTAGGACTGGGATGGATTATTTCCCGCGAAAATTTCTTAGCCAATGTATCCTGGATAGATTTTCTGAAGTTAAGAGTTACTTACGGCACTATTGGCAACCAAACCATGCGCTATCAGTCTCTGGCAGGAGTATCAACAAACTCTTCTTATGTTTATGGAGATGGAGGAGGTACAGCGTTCGGCCAGCAGGTGAACTCGCTGGCTAACCCCAACCTGAAATGGGAGCGTACCAAAGGTATGAACCTGGGCCTTGATTTTACTTTCCTGAAAGACCGCTTTACAGGATCGCTGGATTATTATAACAACAACACGGTAGACCTTCTGTATTCAGTCAATATTCCCACGATTACCGGTTTTGGAAGCATTACTACCAATTTGGGAAAAATTCATAACACCGGTTTTGAAGCAGCATTGACGTACCAGATCATCAAAAGCAGAGATTTTACATGGTCGGCTACCTATAATTTCTGGACTAATAAAAACAGGATCAAAACCCTTTTAGGCCGGGATACTGATGGTGATGGCAGAGAAGATGACCTGGTGGCCAGTGGCCTGTTTATTGATCAGTCAATTGAAACTATTTTTGATTATCAGGCAGGCCCCATTTACCAGCTCAATGATACACCCTTGCCCGGATTCCGCACCGGCACCTTAAGTGTAATTGATCAGGATAAGAACGGCACCATTAATGCGGATGATCGTATTATAATAGGCCGCCGGGAACCTGCTTACCGGATGAGCCTATTCAATAATATTACGTATAAGAATTTTGCGCTCAGTTTTTTCCTTAATAGTATACAGGGTGGTAAAGACGGTTATCTTGGCAATGCGTACAGGGAGTATTTCCGGGATGATAATTCTATTCGGAACAATGAGTTAAATGCGGTTCAGTTCTGGTCTCCGCGAACTCCGAATGCCAAATTTCCAAGAAATATTTCCGGGAGCCGGGCCAGCGTAACACCCGGTATGTGGGAGAAAAGAAGTTTTGTTCGGCTGCAGGATGTTTCGCTTTCATATAATCTTCCTTCGGGTATACTATCAAAAATAAAAGCCCAGGCTGTCAATGTATACATTAGTGCCAAGAACCTGGCCACATGGACAAACTGGGAAGGATGGGATCCGGAAGGGTTAAACGCGAATGGCGCCGTACAGGGGCTGATACTAGATGGGCGGCCGGCAATGAGAGGATGGACCTTTGGAGTGCATATAACCTATTAATCAATACACTAATCCGAATAAACATTTTATATGAAAAAAATTAAATCAATATTGCTGCTGGCGCTCCTTCTGATGGGGGGAGTATCCTGCAAAAAAAGTTTTTTGGATGAAACTCCTCTTGACTTCTTGAGTTCAGCCAATGCTTTTAAAACGAAGGCGGATTTCAGTGCCTCTGTTAATAATTTGCACAGGCTTTTGCGCGAAGTATTGTATACGCGTAATGACAATGACCCGTTCGATTATACGTACAGAACCGACATTGCTCTTTATGTTCCATCCGCCTTCCCTCCTAATCTGGTAGGAGAATATTCTGCTATATCCGATATACCCAGACGAAACTGGGTGGCGTGGTATAAAATAATTTCTGAGGCCAACACAATCATCAGTCGTATACCCAGTTCAGAACTTAACGCAGCAGATCAAACGCTGTTTGAAGCAAGGGCCCGCTTTTTCAGAGCTTATGCCTACAGCCGATTGGCCTACCTTTTCGGCGGTGTACCTTTGGTTACCGAAGAGGTTACTGCTCCTAAAACAGATTATGTGCGGGCTACCCGGAAGGAAGTATATGCCCAATGTATCGAAGATCTTGTATTTGCTGCAGCCAATTTGCCACCTATTGCCGGTGCCGGCGCTGTAAAGGACGGTGAAGTATCCAATGTGGCTGCCAATCATTTATTGGCAGAATTATATATTGCCGATGGCCAGTTTCAAAAAGCCGTAGATGCAGCCACTGTTGTAATAAGTAATCCCAACATGGGACTTATGACAACCCGGTTTGGTACTCGCCGCACGGAAGTGCCGGGAGATGTATATTGGGATTTATTTCGAAGAGGTAATCAAAACAGAAGTTCAGGCAACAGAGAAAGCATACTGGTTATACAAATTGAAACAGATGTGCCTGGTGGCGCCGCCAGCACAGCAATCGGCTTTCCCAGCGGTGATCTGTATTCTTTAGAAAGAGTGCATCCGGCGCTTGTTCGTGATGTTCGTTTGCCTGACGGAACCGGAAATACAAGACCTGCGTTCAACTGGCCGGCAGCAGATTATTCCAGCGGAGGCAGGGGAGTTGGTTTTATGGCGCCATCCATGTATTTTGTGCACAACGCATATCAGGTGCAGGGAACCGGTGCTACCCCCGACTCGGTAAACGACATCAGAAACGCCAATCATAATTTTGTCAGGAAATTTGCAGTAACCACCCCCGGCAATCCTTTGTTTCCTGTAGGTACTTTGATTGATTTTCATAATATACCTCCAGGTGCAAGGGGTTTCAATAATGCCCCGCTTGTTTCCGGTGTTACTGCCAACAGGGCTTTTTATCCTTATCAGACAAAAAGCACGGAGCCTTACAATCCTCCGGCTAATTTATTAGAGCCCAATCAAACCTTTCCTTACCGTTTAAAAAGTACCGCGGGAGGAACTTATAGAGATGAATATCTGTTCAGATTAGCTGAAACCTACCTGTTAAGGGCCGAAGCTCACCTGGGAATGGGTAATACTGCTCTGGCAGCAGCCGATATCAATGTTGTAAGGGCAAGATCAAATGCCTCACCGGTTGCACCGGCCAATGTAAATATCGATTTCATTCTTGATGAAAGAATGAGAGAATTCGGAGTAGAAGAAAAAAGGATGTTTACTTTAATGCGTCTGGGAAAATGGTATGACCGGATAATGAGGTGTAATCCTTTTTATGCCCCGTCTGCATCACCTACTTATAATCTTTGGCCCATACCCCAGTCAGAAATTGAAAGAAACAATGGCGCAGTACTTGAGCAGAACCCGGGTTATTGATGAATATGATTTTGTGACAAATTTTTCGAGGCATGATTAGAACAGCAAGGCAAGCAAAGGAGAGATGAGATGATCATCTCTCCGTTTTTTTAGATATTCGGTTGCATGCTTGTATCAGGTCAGATTATTCAAAAATTGTTTTACAAAGCAAGATGTATGCCTATTCCTTTATTGATTCTAGGTAAAATATTTTTCATCTTTTGGATAAGTTTTGTTTTATTCAGCAGTACTCTCCATGCTCAGTCAACGGCAGATACCCGTGCGGCAAAACCCTCCAGAGAACGCATCTGCCTGACCGAAGGCTGGAAATTTATGCGGTATAATTCTGAACCGGATAAATTAATATATGATATCAGACCCGAAATTACCGACTACAATGATAATGTAGTGGCAGATGCCAAACCCACCGAGGCCGTATTGGCTGGTTCGTCGGAAAAAGTTTTAAAAAAATGGATATTGCCTGCCGCGAACAATTTTATCAGAGATACGTCAAAACATCACCGGCGGCCGGATGGCAATCCAGGCGCCGATTTCCCATTTGTTCAAAACGATTTTGATGACAGCATGTGGGAACAGGTAAGCCTGCCGCACGACTGGGCAATAAAAGGCCCGTTTTACGAGGGGGAAAATACCATTGTAGGCGGTGGTATGGGGCGGCTTCCCGTGCATGGCGTGGCATGGTATCGTAAAAAGCTAAACTTTACTTTGGCTGATAAGGATAAGCAAATTTATCTTGATATAGACGGAGCCATGTCTTATGCCATGGTTTGGTTAAACGGAAATCTCGTAGGTGGATGGCCGTATGGTTATAACTCTTTTCGTCTTGATCTTACTCCATATATCATACCGGGTGCCGATAACCAACTGGCTATAAGATTAGATAATCCTACCAACTCGTCGCGATGGTATCCGGGCGGAGGTATTTACCGCAATGTGTGGCTTGTAAAAGTAAATCCCGTACATGTTGCACACTGGGGAACATTTATTAAATCAAAAAACATTTCTGCTTCTTCCGCTACAATAGAAATGACGATTGAAATCGAGAATAAATCAAAATCAAATCAAAACGTTGAAGCGATAACTGAAGTGTTTGTTCTGGACACCAGGTCCGGCAGCAAAGGCAAAGCAGTGGCTAGGTTTCCCAGGTCAGCGTTGACGATACAGGCAGGTATGAAAATGAAAAGCGAAAGCTCAGTCACCATCAGGAACCCGCTGTTATGGGGGCCGCCTCCATCGCAGGTTCCCCATCTTTATGTGGCGGTCACCCGGTTATATGCAAATGGGAAAATTACAGATGAATATCAAACCCATTTCGGAATCCGTTCCCTGCAATTTGATCCGGTAAAGGGCCTGTTGGTTAATAATGAGCCTGTACGTATGCGGGGAGTGAATCAGCATCATGATCTGGGTGCATTAGGAGCGGCATTTAATATAAGAGCTGCGGAAAGACAATTGGAAATTCTGGCCGAAATGGGATGTAATGCCATCCGGATGGCACACAATCCTCCGGCGCCCGAACTGCTGGATTTAACCGACCGCATGGGATTTCTTGTCATCAATGAAATATTTGACTGCTGGGAAAGAAAAAAGACTCCGCATGATTTTCATTTAATATTCCCGGATTGGTATGAAGCGGATACAAGATCGTTTATCAGAAGAGACAGAAATCATCCGTCTGTTATAGTTTGGAGTTTTGGCAACGAGGTGGGAGAACAATATACAGCGGATACAGGTGCTGCATTGGCAAAAAAAATTTACGATATTATCAAAGAAGAAGATAATACAAGACCCGCAACGGCATCCATGAACTACGCCAAACCGGATATGCCATTTCCCCGGGTAATGGACATTATAAGTTTAAATTATCAGGGCGAAGGAATACGCGATGCGCCGGCCTACTCGCACCTGAGAGGTATAAAAACATCGCCTTTGTACCCGGCATTTCAAAAGGCATTTACTGATAAACTAATTTTTAGTAGCGAAACTGCCTCTGCTTTAAGTACACGGGGAACTTATATTTTCCCGGTGTTTGATGGAATAAGCGCTCCTGTGAGCAACAACACCGGAGGAGATCCGAAGAATAAATATGTAAGTGCTTATGAGCTATATACTGCGGCTTTTGGCTCTTCTGCTGATAAGGTTTTTGCATCGCAGGATAAACATCCTTACGTGGCAGGCGAGTTTGTCTGGTCAGGCTGGGATTATTTAGGCGAACCGACTCCTTATTATTCAGCCCGTAGTTCCTATTCGGGCATTATAGACCTGGCCGGATTTAAGAAAGATCGTTTTTATCTTTATCAGTCACGCTGGCGCCCGGATTTTCCGATGGCGCATATTTTACCGCACTGGAACTGGCCTCAACGTATCGGGCAAATTACACCGGTGCATGTTTTTACTTCAGGAGAGGAAGCTGAGCTATTCTTAAATGACCGTTCTCAGGGAAAAAAGAAAAAAGCCGCTTTTGAGTACAGGTTGCGGTGGGACAGTATAAAGTACGAACCGGGCGAACTGAAAGTTGTTGCGTATAAAGACGGGAAAAAGTGGGCAGAGCAAACCGTAAAAACTACGGATACTGCTTTTCAATTGATGCTAAGTACGGATCGCAGGATTATAAAAGCCGATGGGCAAGATCTCTCCTTTATAACGGTTAAGGTTACTGATAAGAATGGATTAATCATACCGGATGCAAACCATAAAATAATTTTCAGCATAGAAGGACCGGGAGTGATAGCAGCGACTGATAATGGCAACCCCGCCGATCTTGTTTCGTTCGCATCAAAGGAAAGAAGCGCATTTTCAGGACTGGCACTGGTTATCATACGCTCTGAGAAAGACAAGCCCGGTATTATAAAAGTTACAGCATCGTCGCCGGGATTAAAACCCGCTGCTGCAGAAGTAATAAGTAATATAATTCAATAGCAACAGAGGTTTATATGGCCAATAAAAAAATTTTTATAAAAATGCAGAAATTATTATCGGGAGCAGTGTTGCTCCTCTTTTTGTCCTTTTGTTCCCGGAAATCAAACAATCCGGTTAACAATCCGCCTCCTGCGGTTAATGCGGAGATAACAATTTTCGGAAATGACAATAAACAGGTGATACAGGGTTTTGGGTGTGCCACCGTGTTTAATCCTCCCAATACAACCCCTTATACTGCCGAAGAGTTTGACCGGTTGTTCGGCTCCGGAAACGGGCAGGTGGGTTTAAATATTCTCAGAATAAGAATTGCTTCGGATGATGCATGGCGGGCAACAGAACTAAACCATGCGAAATGGGCCATACAAAGAGGAGCCAGAATATTAGCCAGCCCCTGGAGCCCTCCGGCCAGTATGAAAACGAATGGAAGTATTATCGGTACAGGCGGAAAACTGATTGCAGACAGCGCTGCTGCCTATGCAAAATACCTGAATGACTTTGCCTTGTACATGGCGGCTAACGGTGCTGCGTTGTATGCGGTTTCTGTTCAAAATGAACCGGACTGGGAGCCAAGCTACGAAGGTTGTGTCTGGACTGCCGAAGAGATGACGAATTTTATTAAAAATCATGGTGCACAAATAACGGCAACCCGCCTGATGGCCCCCGAACTGGTCAATAATAATCAAACGTATGTAAACACAATTTTATCCGATGACGGTGCAGCAGCTAATCTGGACATTGTGGGTACTCATTTATACGGAGGAGGGATTGTTGAAAACGCTTTGGCAAAAAATAAAAACAAAGAAGTGTGGATGACCGAGCATCTGGATACCAATATTACATATACCGCAAACCTGAATACGGCTGTTGAAATACATGATTGCTTGACAAAAGCAAATTTCAGCGCTTATATCTGGTGGTATGGTAAAAGATTTTATGGGCCGATTGGGCAGGATGGGCTGGTTACCAAGCGGGGATTCATCATGTCGCATTTTGCCCGGTTTATCAGCCCAGGGTCTGTTCGTTTAGGAGCTTCCGAGAATTCCATTTCAGGGGTTTTCATTTCGGCTTATAAAAACGGCAATAAAAAAGTAATTGTAGCTATCAACAACCGGGGGACAGAGGTAAAACAAAAGATTACCGTACAGAATGCTGTAATGAATGAGGTAATACCTTATACCACTACTGCTCTCATCAATGTATCCGCAGGTTCAAAGATAACAGCGGCAAATAACAGTTTTACCTGTTCATTGCCGCCATACAGCATTACTACTTTTGTAGAACAGTAAGCCGCAATTTTTTCACAGGCATAAGCAGACAACAGGGGGATGGTTCTTCATGCTCCTGTATTTTTTAAAAGTTTTTTTCGAATGACTATATGCTCACATTAAATTTGATAACACATGAACCTCCATTCTATTTATTCATAAAATAATTTTTTTATGCTGATGCATCAAACCATGCGCTGGTTCGGGCCAAACGATACGGTGAGTCTGTCCGACATACGGCAGGCCGGATGTGCAGGAGTAGTAACAGCCCTGCATCATATACCTGTAGGGGACGTGTGGACCATTGAAGAAATCAATAAACGAAAGCAGATGATTGAAAGGGCAGGAATGACGTGGACTGTTATTGAAAGCCTGCCGGTGAGTGAAGATATAAAAAAACAGTCCGGAGAATATAAACTGCATATTGAGAACTATAAGCAAAGCCTGAAAAATGCAGCAGACTGCGGCTTACAGGTGGTTACTTACAATTTTATGCCCATTCTGGACTGGCTTCGTACAGATGTATCATATACCATGAGCAGCGGAAGCAAGGCGCTTTATTTTGAACGCCTGGCATTTGTGGCTTTTGATCTTTTTTTACTGAAACGACCCGGAGCGGAAAACGATTACCCGGAAACGGAAATAGAAAAAGCAAAAGCAAAATTTGATAAAATGACTGAGGAAGAAAAGACCGCTCTCTTTCGCAATGTCATGCTGGGGCTTCCCGGCAGCGATGATGCATTTACGCCGGAGCAGGTTTTATCGGCATTGAAAATGTACCGGGGAATTGATGCCGCCAAATTAAAAGAACATCTTTTTTATTTCTTGAAGCAAGTAGTACCTGTGGCTGAAGCCTGTGGCTTGAAAATGGCTATTCATCCCGATGATCCTCCTTACCCGGTGCTGGGGCTGCCTCGAATTGTGAGTACCGAAAAAGACCTGGAAGATATGCTGGGAGAAGTACCAAACGTTGCCAACGGGTTATGCTTTTGCACTGGCTCGTTGGGCGCCCGGCCGGATAATAATATTCCGCAAATGCTGAAACGGTTTGGCGACAGGGTACACTTTCTCCATTTGCGCAATACGAAAAGAGATGCAGAAGGAAATTTCTATGAGGCCAATCATCTGGACGGAGATACGGATATGTTTGAAGTAGTTAGGGAAATACTTCAGATTCAGAAGAGAAGAAAAATTTCACTTCCCATGCGCCCCGATCATGGTCATCAGATGCTGGATGATCTGAAAAAGAAGACCTATCCCGGCTACTCTGCCATCGGCCGGCTAAAAGGACTGGCCGAATTACGGGGGCTGGAAATGGGGATCTATAAATCGTTATTTGGGTAACATGCGGTATAGGCCTTCGCCTGCTTGGGCTGCAACTATCCTGGCTTCCTTTTATAAAAAGAAAATGACACCATTAAAAAATCATGGATGGGTGCTTTTTTACGTAAAGCGTATTGGGCCATGCCGGCAGAAACCCGGTTATGATAAATAACATACTTCAGGGGTATTCGATAAGTGGCTCATGTGTATTAAAATGAAAACCCGATAAAACAAATCTTTTTTTTCTTTTTGATTCTGCTGTACTATTGCCCCATGCCGGAACATGCTTTTATTTTTGATCTGAACGGTACCATGGTAGATGATATGGCCTATCATGTACAAGCATGGTATCGTATTTTCCGCGAACAGGGTGCAACGATCAGCCTGGAACGAATGAGGCAGGAATGCTATGAAAAAAACAACGAAGTAATAGAAAGAATTATGCCGGGCAGATTTAATGATATTGAAAAAAGTAAATTAAGCTTTGAAAAAGAAAAGGAATACCGGCGGAAATTCAAGCCCTTTCTGTCTTTGGTTCCCGGCTTAAAGGAATTTCTGGAAAAAGCGTATACACATAAAATTCCGATGGCGATCGGATCGGCAGCTATCATGCCCAATGTTGATTTTATTTTGGATAATCTGGGAATACGAAATTATTTTAGCGCTGTTGTAAGCGCCGATGAAGTCTTATATAGTAAGCCCGATCCGGAAACGTATATAAAATGCGCAACTCTTCTGAATGTAAACCCTGATCGCTGCATCGTTTTTGAAGATGCACCCCGGGGTGTTGAATCAGCGCAGAATGCCGGTATGAAATCGGTAGTGGTTACCCTGTGGCACCGGCCGGAGGAATTTTTACAGTACACGAATATTCTGGCTTTTATCAGCAATTTCACGGATAAAAAACTGGCGAAACTGATTAACTAAAAAATCAGGGTTTGATTTTTAATTTTAAACGGACTATTTCCCTAAAGCGCCGTTGCACATTTCAAGATACTTTAGTTCATTTTTGAAATTGCGAAGCGAAGTTTGTTTATCAATCAGTACAAATTCGACGCCTGCCATTTCTGCAAAATCTTCAAGATGCTCTGCCGTAAGATTCTGGCTATAGCAGGTATGATGGGCGCCCCCTGCCAATATCCAGGCTTCGCATCCTGTTTGCATATCGGGCATGGGTTTCCACAGCACTCTCGCTACGGGAAGCTTTGGTAAATCGTATTTCGGTGTAACGGCCTCCACTTCATTTACCAGTAACCGAAACCGATTACCCATATCAATAATTGATGCGTTTAGTGCAGGCCCGCCTGCTACGGTAAATACCAGCCGTACCGGATCGGCTTTACCGCCAATACCCAGCGGATGTATTTCGCAGGATGGTTTGCCTTTGGCAATGCTTTCACAAATTTCCAGCATATGTGCCCCCAGCACCAGTTGATTTCCCGGTTCGAAATGATAAGTGTAATCTTCCATAAAGGAATTGCCGCCGGGAAGCCCGGTGGCCATTACCTTCATGGCACGAACTAATGCCGCAGTTTTCCAGTCTCCTTCGGCGCCAAAACCATAACCTTCTGCCATCAATCGCTGCACGGCTATTCCCGGAAGCTGAACCAGGCCGTGCAGGTCTTCAAATGTATCGGTAAAGCCTTTGTAATTACCGGCTTTCAAAAAATTGCGCAGCCCGATTTCTATTCTTGCCGCTGCCCGCAGCGATTCGTATTGAGCGCCTCCCTTTTTTAAAGTGCCGGCCACTTTGTACAGTGCCATGTATTCATTGCAAAGCTTTTCAACGTTTGCGTTGCTTACTGAATTAATTACTTTCACCAGATCGCCAACACCGTGTGTATTTACAGCATAACCAAATTTTATTTCAGCTTCTACTTTATCCCCTTCCGTAACGGCTACATAGCGCATATTATCGCCAAAGCGGACAAATCTGGCACCTTGCCAGTCGTGCCAGGCAGCAGCGGCTCTTGCCCAGGTGTTTATTTTTTCAACTACCTTTTTATCGCGCCAATGCCCCGCTACCACTTTTCTTCTCAGTTTCATCCGGCTCATGATAAATCCAAATTCCCTGTCGCCATGCGCCGACTGGTTGAGATTCATAAAGTCCATATCAATGCTTTTCCAGGGAATATCGCGGTTAAACTGTGTATGCAAATGAAGCATCGGTTTTTGTAAAATTTTCAAACCGTTAATCCACATTTTTGCCGGCGAAAAGGTATGCATCCAGGCAATAATACCGATGCAGTTATTTGCTGTGTTGGCTTCCAGACAAAGCCCGTAAATTTCTTCAGGTGTTTTTACAACCGGCCTGAAAACAATTTTCACCGGAATTTGCGGGGTTGCATCCAAAGCTTTTGCAATCTGCTGCGAATGATTAGCAACCTGTTTTAAAGTTTCCTCGCCGTATAGGTGTTGACTGCCGGCAACAAACCACACTTCCAGTTTCTTTAAATCTTGCATGTAATTAAGGGTTGTGTGTATGAAAACAAAGAATTTTAATTAATAAGTAATGAACTATTGCCCGTAATAACTATCTGGTCCGTGCTTTCTTTCATAATGTTTTTTTATTAGTGATGCTTTGAGCCGTGGTGCATCGGGATTGATTTGGCGGGTGAGCCAGGCCATTTTTGCAATTTCTTCCAGCACTGCGGCATTGTACACGGCTTTATTATAATCGTTGCCCCAGGCAAATGGGGCATGATTGCCCACCAGCATCATTTCTGTTTCCTCATAATTCAACCCCCTTTCTTTAAAACAATTTATTATCTGAAAGCCTGTTTGGTATTCATAATCTCCTGCAATCATTTTATCATCCATCGGCGGGGCGCAGGGAATGTCGGTGGTGCAATGATCTGCATGGGTGGTGCCGAAAACAGGAATATCCATTTGCGCCTGCGCCCAGGCAGTGGCATAGGTGCTGTGTGTGTGCACGATGGCTCCTATTTTTTCCCAATGCCTGTACAGCACGGCGTGTGTTTTTGTATCGGATGAAGGGCGAAGCTTACCATCTACCACGTTGCAATCAAAATCAACAATTACCATTTTTTTTGGCGACAACTTATTATAAGGAATACCACTGGGCTTTATGGCAAATACTCCCTGCTTTCTGTCTGCCACACTCACATTTCCGAATGTAAAAATAACAAGGCCCAGTTCTGGTAATTGCATATTCGCCCGGTAGGCATCTTCTCTTATTTCGTCGTATTTATTCATTCTACTTTAATTCGAAGCAATATGTGCTTTTTTTCAGTACGTTTTATTTTTTCCCATGATTGTTTGTTCCAAAAATAAGCCGGTCCTTTTATATTGTTCGTAACGCTTGTCGTAAAGTGGTTTTAATTTTTGATCCGGCCGGTATTCTCCTTCAAAGCCCTGCCCCATGGCTGCCATGGCATCTTCCACTTTTTTATAAATACCGGCCACGGTAGCTGCAAACATGGCTGCTCCGGCGGCGCAGGTTTGCTCGCTTTTGTGAATTCGTATCGGCATCTGCATTACATCGGCCATCATTTGCATAATGAAGGGCGACTTTTTGGCCACACCTCCCAGCCCAATCAGTCCTTTTACAGGTATACCTTCATCTGTAAACCGGTCGACGATTGCCCGGGCTCCGAAGCAGGTGGCTTCGGCTATTGCCCTGAAAACTTTTGGTGCATCGCTTCCCAAACTTAAACCCGAAATACTTCCCTTTAATAACTGATTGGCATCGGGTGTTCGCCGGCCATTAAACCAGTCAATTGCCGACTCGCTGTTTTCATCTGCCGTGCATTGTGCGGCCTGTTTAGTTAATTCGGGAATAATTTTTTCAATTGCCTCTTCAATAACCGTTTTGGTTTTGTCGGCATCCAGAATGCCTGACTGGGATAAAATGGTACGCAGCGGCCATGCCAGTATGTTTTTAAACCAGGCATAAGCATCGCCAAATGCGGATTGCCCGGCTTCCATACCGATCATACCCGGAATGATGGAACCGTTTACCTGCCCGCAGATTCCTTTTACCAGTTTATCTTTTACATCTTCCACGGGGGCCACCAGCATGTCGCAGGTAGATGTACCCATCACTTTACTCAGGTGGTAGGGTTCTATCTGGCCCCCTACAGCACCCATATGTGCATCAAATGCGCCTACACCCACCAGTACATTTGCCGGCAATCCCAATCGTTCGGCCCATTCTTTTGAAATGATGCCGGCTGCTTTATCTGATGTAAAAGTTTTTTGAAACAGTTTTGTGGTAAACCCTTTAAGCAAAGGATCAAGCGACGAAAAAAAATCATCGGAAGGCAATCCTCCAAATTCAGCGGCCCATAACGCTTTGTGCCCCGCCGCACAAACACTTCTTTTTATTTCCTTTGCTTGTTTGCCGCCGGTTAAAAGAAAAGGAATCCAGTCGCAATGCTCTACCCAGGAGTGGCAGGCGTTTCTGATTGACGCATCTTCTCTCAGTATATGGAGCAACTTGGCCCAAAACCACTCGGATGAATAAATACCCCCTACATATTGTAAGTAGTCGGGTTCAAACTTTTTTGCATGCGTATTAATTTCATCTGCTTCTTTTACTGCGGTGTGATCTTTCCATAGTACAAACATGGCGTTGGGGTTTTCTGCAAAACCCGGAAGCAGGGAAAGGGGAGTGCCGGTATCGTCTGTAGCTACAGGAGAGGAGCCGGTAGTATCCACAGAAATAGCCTTAATATTGGCAACAACGGCCGCACCTGCCTGAAGTAAACAGCGCTTAATGGTTTCTTCCAAGCCCTCGATATAATCCAGCGGATGCTGGCGAAACTGGTTGAGCGAGGGGTTGCAGTATAACCCATCCTGCCAGCGCCTGTAATAAAAAACGGAAGATGCCACTTCGGTTCCATTGTCTGCATTCAGAATAACCGACCGGACAGAATCTGTTCCATAATCTACTCCTATAACAAAAAGAGGATCTCTCATAAGCTGTTAATATAAAACGATTGGGATCAAAGTAATTTTTATTTTGGAAAAGCGGGATTTGCATTCAAACAATAATGAAGCGGCGGTATCAATGATGCCTGGTCTGATGGCAAAGAAGGGATAGAATTTTTTACAAAAACCAAAAGGATAGACCCCTTGGTTTATATATTTATATAAAAAAGCATAAGTTGTGCCCGAGACTGGATTCGAACCAGCACACCCTTTCGGGCGCCACCACCTCAAAGTGGTGCGTCTACCAATTTCGCCACCCGGGCTTTTGATCCGAAGTTTACAGCTGCGGCCATAAACTTCTTTTCGGATTGCAAATATAATTGATACCCTGAAAAAACAGTGCTCTGCCTGAACTCTATTTGGTCAATACATACCTTTTTAATTTCTAAGCAAAATGCGAAATGTGCTGCCTTTACCCGGTTCGGAATGTTTTACAAAGATCTGCCCTTTATGATACTGCTCTATGATGCGCCGGGAAAGGCTGAGCCCAAGGCCCCAGCCGCGTTTTTTGGTTGTAAAACCAGGTTTGAAAACTTTATTTATATGTTGCTTGCTGATGCCCTTGCCACTATCGGTAACGTCAATTGTTACTACGTCTTTTGATTTGTAAATACTGATCCTGATTTCGCCTTTGCCTTCCATGGCATCAAGGGCATTTTTCAGAAGGTTTTCAATCACCCAGTCGAACAAGGGGCCGGATATGCTGGCATACACCTGCATTTCGTTATGTGTGTCGATAATAAAATTTACTTTGCCCGTTGCTCTTTTCTTCATGTATTCTGTCATGTTTTGCACCTGTGCCACAATATCTTTTTCTTCCAGTGCCGGTATGCTCCCAATTTTTCCAAACCGATCGGATACCAGGCGTAGCCGGTCCACATCTTTTTCAAGCTCCGGAACGATTTTTTCATTTTCGGGTATTTGCTTCAGCATTTCCACCCAACCTTCGAGCGATGATACCGGCGTGCCCAGCTGATGAGCAGTTTCCTTGGCCATGCCGGCCCATACCTGATTTTGTACGGAGCGGTGGCTGCTGCGAAGCGCAACAATTGTAACAATAATAAATAATCCGACGATGAGCAACTGAACCAGGGGATAATAGCGAACTTCATTCTGCAAGCGGGTATGCCCGTAATAATATTTGTTATAAGTGAGCGGATTACTGGTAATTTCCACATTTACCGGAGGATGAAGATTCTTGAATTCTTTTAGCTTCCTGAAAAGATAGTTACTATCGGAAGCCACCTTAGCTGAATCGAGATTGGAATAAATTCCCGTGGGTATGTCGTTTTCATTGGTTTCAATAATGGGAATCTCATCATTTTCCACCGCTATCCGGGTGGTAAAGTTGATCACATTCTGATCGTTGGAAAGCGCTTTTATTTTCAGCGATTCTGCAAAAGTGGTAACCTTGTCCCTTTCCTCCCGGGCGATTTTATCGGAAAGATAACGGGAATAAAAAATTGTTCCGATTACAATACTTATAGCTATAAGGGCAAGAACCGTTTTCCAGTTCATCAGTTGCCGAATCATTTTCCGAATTTAATAACTTAAACGGATAAACCGGCTTGCATTATTTTTGGCAAAATTTTTTTTTGAAAGAATTACACAGTCACCCCAGGGTATCAGTCGTTATTCTTAACTGGAACGGAAAGAAATTTCTGGAAAAGTTTCTTCCTTCCGTTGTGGCTTCAGGGTACGAAAATCTGGAAATCGTTGTAGCAGATAATGGTTCAGCAGATGGTTCCGTTGCCTGCCTGCAATCAACTTTTCCTGCGGTCCGTCAAATACAGTTTTCCGAAAACCTGGGATTTGCAAAAGGGTACAATGAAGCATTAAAAAAAGTAAGTTCCGATTATTATATCCTTTTGAATTCCGATGTGGAAGTTATTCCGGGCTGGATTCAACCCATGGTACAACTGCTGGAAGCTGATCGATCCATCGCGGCCTGCCAGCCCAGGATCAGGTCGTTTACAAACAGGAATTTTTTTGATTATGCCGGTGCAGCCGGCGGATGGATTGATAAGTACGGATACCCTTTTGCAAAGGGGAGAATTTTTGATGTATGTGAAGCGGATAAAGATCAGTACAATCAAAGTGAACCCATCTTCTGGGCCAGCGGAGCCTGTATGTGTATCCGGGCGTCTGTTTTTCATGAACTCAAAGGATTCGACGAATATTTTTTTGCCCATCAGGAAGAAATCGACCTTTGCTGGCGCATCCAGTTATCCGGGTATAAAATTTTCAGCTGCCCCGCTTCGGTGGTATATCATGTGGGAGGGGGAACGCTTCCCCGCGGCAATTCGTTAAAAACATACCTGAATTTCCGGAACAACCTTATCATGTTGTATAAAAATTGGCCGCCGAAAGAAAAATGGTGGAAAATACCTTACCGCATTTTTCTTGATGCGCTTTCGGCGTGGAAAGGCCTTTTATCCGGCTATCCGGGATATTTTCTGGCCATCCTTCGGGCGCATACCGGTTTTGCAAAGTGGATCATTTCAGAAAAGAATAAAAGTGTTTTCCCGGAAGTCATAAAAGGGTCGCTTCACGGCCTTTTGAAAAAAAACCTGGTATGGGAGCATTTTGTAAAGAAGAAAAAATATTTCAGTGAAATAGTCCGGAACGGCCGGGCATAATTTGCCGATAACCGCTATTTTTGCATTATAAGCGCCAAATATGGATCAGCAAAAGGAATATCAAGAAGAACTTCAGAAAGTGCAGGACAGAGACTTTACCCATAGCTGGGTATCCTCTTCTGCTTTTTTATTTTACCTGCAGGTAGTTTGCATTATCGCCTTTTTGGTAGGGGCTTCTTATATGCTCTACACAAAGCGTTTTGATAAGCCCGATGTGCCGGTGCAGGAAAGTACGCTCTATACTCCCAAGTATAAATAACCGGGGGCTCCGATTTTTTTTAAAGAGCCCGATTTCCTATTTTTGCTCCCCGTTCTTTTTATATGCGGAAGTAGCTCATTTGGTAGAGCACAACCTTGCCAAGGTTGGGGTGGCCGGTTCGAGCCCGGTCTTCCGCTCTTGATCCTCCTGTTTTTCGCGGGAGGATTTTTTTTGAAACACCATGAGCCCTGGTGGTGGAACTGGTAGACACGCAGGACTTAAAATCCTGTCTGCAGCAATGCGGGTGCGGGTTCAACTCCCGCCTGGGGCACTAAAGATCAGCGGATCTTTCTGCTGGTCTTTGTTTTTTACAGATTCCAGCAGATTCCGGACAGATGCAGGCAGCTCTGAAAGCGTTTTATCAATCACCTTCTTTACCACCTGTTCGCTTTTTTTAGCCTCAGCATACATGGTTGTTTTTCGGGGCAGATAGAGTTTGCGGTAACTCCTCAACTTTTCCAGCAGCATGGCATGATCCTGAAGGTTGCCGAGCTTGTCAAGAATGGTATTTAACTGTTTTGTCTGTGCGGCAGCAAGCACTAACCCGCCGGGGTATAGCTTCTCCCAGTAGTACACTTCCTTTAATCGTTTTCTTATTTCATGAAACCAGGTGTTAAAATCTTTTACCAGATTATTTACACGATCCAATTTCAGTATTATTATTCTGCGCAATTGTTCGGCCACCTGCTCTTCGTCCAATGAGGCGATCTGCTTTCTCATCTTCGTTTTTGCCAGCCTGAATTCGCTGCCGTTGTACCGGGTGAGGGCCACTTGCATCCATTCTGCCGCATCCGAAAGGGCGGTATGCAGATGCCGTTCAAATTCCGGCGATGCAACCTTGTTTTTTTTGAGTTTCGTTATCAGTTCTAGGCTTATTTCAATATCGCGGTGTTTGCCCATGATCCTGAAAAGATGCAGTGTTTCAGGCAATGACTTTTCGAGACCTTTAGTTTCCGTAATAAGACGGGCTGCCAACAGATACGACCTGATTTTTTTCACCGACACCCGGGCATCATGCAGCGCTTCGGAGTCTGGCTTTTTTTTCAGTAGTTTAATTTGCCTCCAAAAGAAACCACATTGCCACAGCCATTGGCGGTATAAAATATTTTGTCCGGCCATATATTGGCTCTGTTATGAAGGTATGTTAAACAACGCCGGTTATTTTGCAAATGCGTACCTGTAATCGATCCGGCCTATGAGTTTTTTTTCTTTATTAAAATTAGCTTCCCGCTGTTTTAGTCCGCTGTCGTCAAACTGGTATCTCCAGATGATATAGCCCAGTTTTGGATTGGGATGGGTGGTTATTTTTTGTATCACTTTTCCTGTTTCCGAGTATTCGAACATAAAATCCGGAAGCAGCTTTCTGGCTTTTTTATTATAACGAACAACATCTGTAATCTGGTTATTATCGTTATAATAGTAATAAACTTTTTCGCCCGGTCTGTTTTTTTTATAAGCTGTTTCTTCAATAATATTTCCGTTTTCATCAGCGGACAGGCGAAACTCGGTGGTGTCGGCTGCATTAATCACCCGGGTCATTTTTATAGCCACATCGTTTGGCCCGTACTCCCAGAAATGGTATTCGGATTCATTTATGTTTAATGTCGTGTCGGTAGTAATGTTATGAATAACATTTAATCTTCCGCGATCGTCATATATGTATTCTGTTTCGCTTCGGAAGCCATCGGAAGAATCAATGTGGCGGATGATATGGTCAAGCGTATCAAAATACAGCCATTCCGCTGAGCGTCTGTTATCATAGCTTCGGGTAATCTTCAGCAGGTTGTTTGCCGAATCTACTTCCTGTTTTTCAAAAAAACCGGGAACCGGCTGATTGTTTTCATTAAAACCAGCGGAAGTAACAGAAATCACATTCATTTTTTTATACAACCTCATCATTTGATTGGTTTCGGCTGTGCCGAGAATATCCCTGTAATAATTCTGTGCGTTTATACCAAGCGGAAAGATTAGCAGCAGCACTAAATGATGTTTCATCAGTACGATATTGTTTTTATCAAAATTAATTCAATTAATATCTAACGAAAAGCAGGGAGGGAATGTATTTTTGTGCTTATTTTTAATACAAAATTCCCACGTGTCTCACGCCCCGGAAAGAACGGAGAAAAACTGCCTGAATTGCGGCACTACGGTGCAAGGCCGCTATTGTCATGCCTGCGGGCAGGAAAATATCGTTCCGAAGGAATCGTTTGGCAGCCTCGTTATTCATTTTTTTTATGACATTACTCATTTCGACAGCAAGTTTTTCGATACACTCCGTTATCTTTTTTTTAAACCCGGTTTCCTTTCCCTTGAATACATTACGGGCAGGCGGGTGAAATATTTTAACCCGGTGCGGATGTATGTTTTCACTTCCGCTTTTTTTTTCCTGATCTTTTTTTCCATTACAAAACCGGAATCTATTTTTTCCTGGGAAGTAAACTCTGCCCATCCGCTGACAAACCAGGAGAGGCTCAGCCGCATCAGGAGTATTGAAGACCAGCTTAAGGAAGATCCGGGCAAAAGCTTCCTGCTGCCCCAGCTTGAACTTTTAAAAGACACGACAAAGGCAGTAACGCTTGCCGACCTGCTGAAATTCGAAGATAGTTTGAAGGTGAATAAACAGAGGCTTTCCCGGAATGATTTTCTCAGTTTTGCCGAGTACGATTCAGTGCAAAAAAACCTTTTGGAATCAGAAAGAGATGGCTGGTTTATCAGACAATGGATGAAAAGAAAAATTGCTGTAAATGCCGCCATTAGAAAAGATCCGAAACAGGCGCTGCAGAAAATAACGGATACATTTCTGCATAAACTTCCCTATATGCTTTTTGTATCCTTACCGCTTTTTACGCTTATCTTAAAATTGCTTTATATAAGAAGAAAACAGTTTTACTACACCGATCACGGAATTTTTTCGATACACCTGTACATTTTTACATTTTTATTGCTGCTGGTTATTTTTGGATTTAACGCCCTGCAAAAGATTAACGGATTGGAGTGGGTAAGGTATATTAATATCGGGCTTTTCTTTCTTCTTCTTTTTTACCTGTATAAGGCCATGCGCCGGTTTTATGGTCAGGGCCGAAGCAAAACACTGGCAAAATTTTTTTTGCTCAATATCACTTCGTTTATAATGATGTTATTTCTGTCGGCGGTATTTTTCTTTCTTTCTGCCATAAGTATTTAAATAAAATAGGTTATGAATAATGACGTCGCATCATCGTTTCTCCGGCTGGTATCCATACTGGATGATCTTCGGGAAAAATGCCCCTGGGACAGAAAGCAAACCATTCAGACATTGCGTTCTTTAACAATAGAAGAAACATATGAACTGGCCGATGCTATAACTGAAAACAACTGGAAAGCAATAAAAGAAGAACTGGGCGATCTGCTGCTGCATATCGTTTTTTATGCAAAGATTGGCGCAGAGCAAGAGCAGTTTTCGTTAACCGGAGTTATTGATTCGATCTGTGATAAGCTGGTAGCACGGCACCCTCATGTGTATGGAAACATTACCGTAAAGAACGAAGAAGAAGTAAAGAAGAATTGGGAAAACCTAAAATTAAAAGAAGGCAAAAAATCGGTTTTAAGCGGTGTGCCGGTATCGCTGCCTGCCACAATTAAAGCGATGCGGCTGCAGGAAAAAGCAAGGCAGGTTGGGTTTGAATGGGAAACTGCCGGACAGGTGTGGCAAAAAGTAGAAGAAGAGATCGGAGAACTAAAGCAGGCTGTAAAGGACGGAAAGAAAGAAAAAACGGAAGAAGAATACGGTGATCTTATTTTTTCTCTCATCAATTATGCACGGTTTTTGCAGATTGATGCGGAGAATGCGCTGGAAAAAACAAATAAAAAATTTATCCGGAGATTTACTGAGATGGAGGCCATGGCTTTGGAACAGAACAAAAACCTGCCGGATATGACACTCCAAGAAATGGATACCCTGTGGGAAAAAATTAAAAGTCAATCGTCCACCATTGAAAATAACACCTGATACAGTTTTTTCGAAGTGGAAATATCTTTCCATTGCTGCGGTTGTGCTTTTTGGTATTTCTTTTCTTTTTACAGAAAGAATAGCGGATAAATCAGCCGTAAGCCGCGAAACAGCCAAACTGCAATTATATATTCACCGTCTTCAGCAGGATTTTGCACGTTTTGCCGGTGATACATCGCTGGTAACCTCGCTGGCACAAAACAGGGAAAGCCTTCAGCAACTGCTCAGCCTTTCGCAGAAAAAGTATGGGATATACCTGTACAGAAAAAATGAGTATGGTGAAGAAATGCTTTTCTGGAACAACCAAATGGTAACACCCCGTGAAGATATCTATCGTTTGCCCGACGGTGAATATTTCCGGCAGTTGCAAAACGGCTACTACGTTTGCGAAAAAAGAACTACTCGCCTGCAGCAATTTCCCGATTCGCTGGTGATGATCGCCATGATACCGGTAAAGTACGAGTATTTTGTAGAAACCGATTATTTACCCGAGCAATTTACCAGCAGCCCGCAGGCGGCATCCCGTATCGTCATTTCTGCACATACCGCCGGCAATAGTATCGTTTCGCTGAAAGGCAACACCCTTTTTTACGTTGAGGGAAAAGCTTCTTCTTCCATTCCATCGGATGCGCCTGTTGTTGTATGGCTGCGCAGTATTTCCTTAGCTTTATTTCTTTTATTTATTTATCTTGTTTCGGAAAGAATTGTTTTTAAAAAAGGCATCTGGTTTGGAGTAGTATTTTTAGCATTGTGTTTGCTGGCGTTAAGAATAAGCAGTTATTTTTTCACTTTCCCTTTTTCTTTACGACAGTTTGATCTTTTTGACCCCGCTATTTACGGATCCAATTCAGTAAACAAATCGCTCGGCGATCTGCTGATCAACTCGGTACTCTTTTGGTGGATATCCGTTTTCACCTGGTCAAAAGCGGGCGACAAGGAGGTAAAGCTGAATAGGTTTTCAAAATGGGGTATACCGATAGCTGTTTTAAGCTCGGCCGCATTTGTCTTTTTTTCTTTTAGCATTGCCGATCTGATCCGCGGGCTGGTGGCCGATTCAAAAATATCATTTGATGTGACCGATTTTTTCAGCCTGAATATCTACAGCGTTATCGGCTTTGTTGTGTTGGCGGCCCTTTCGCTGGGCTATTATTATTTTTCAAGATTATTTTTCAGGATTATAAATGCCGTTTTCAGTCATACTCCCTTTTTTATTTACCTCATTACGGCGTTTACCGGGCTTTCTTATCTTACCATCAACTTTGGCGATCCTAAAACGCGATTTTTTCTGATGGTGCTGCTTTGGCTCATGGGGTATACCTTATTGCTGAGCCGCCAGCAATATTTTATTAACCGGTTTCGGGTTAGCATAGCAGGTGTATTATTCTGGATATTCATCTTTTCCATGTCGCTTTCGGCAATTATTATTTCTGAAAATGGAAAAAAGGAATGGGAAACCCGCAAACTGCTGGCCAGCCGCCTGGCCACCCAGGCGGACCCCACTCTGGAACGTCAGCTCAGCATTGCGCTTACGTATCTTGATAATGATTTCCTGCTTGGTATTTTTCCGCGTTTTTATAACCCGGTCGAAAACTCCTTTTTAAGAGACAGCATATTGCGCAGCAGCGGATATATGGATAAATATGATACCCGCTTGTTTGTATTTGACGCCAATGGTCAGGGATTGTACAATAAGGACCCCGAATCGTACAATACCCTGAATACAATCTTTAATGTGCAGGCCCGCCCCACACAAATACCCGGCTTTTATTATTATGAAACCACTTACGACCGGTTTACTTTTATTGTAAAACGGGAAGTAAGAGATACAACCGGCGCCCTCACGGGTTCGGTATTTATTGTTTCCAATCCCAAGCAGTATGGCAGCGATGCCCTATACCCGGAACTTTTCCGGCAAAAAAGTTTTGATGACTTAGCCAATTATCCGCTTTATTCCTTTGCTGTTTATAAAAACGGGAACCTCGTCAGCCCTTTTAATAAATATCCTTTTGCTATTTCGCTTTCTGAAAAAGATGTTCCTGCCAATGAGTTTAACAAAGTGGTGAACGGCGACTTTGATGAATTGTGGTACAAAGCGGCTTCTGAAAAAATTGTGGTTATTGCCAGAAAAAGAGATTCTGTAATCGGGGCCCTCACTCTGTTTTCTTACATTTTTTGTTCTTTTCTTTTCATGGTGGCACTGCTTCAGTTCATTTCGCTGCTTATCCGCATGGGGTACAACCGCCGGGAACTGAAAAAGTTTTTCCAGTTGAATATCCGTTCCCAGATTCATAGTATTGTGATCATGGTTAGTGTTATTTCTTTTATCATCATCGGGATTGCCACTATCTCTTTTTTCATAAACCGGTTTGAACGAAATAATACCGACAAGCTGAGCCGTACCATGCGGATTATGGTGAACGAGATGCAGAAGCGGCTTATCAATCATCGTACGTTTGACGACGTAGTAAAAATTTACGACTCCGTATCCAACAGTGATATACAACGCCTGGTAGAGGAAGTGTCGGAAATTCACAACGTGGATGTAAATGTGTATGATCTTAAAGGAAATCTTTATGTTTCCTCTCAGCCCCTGGTTTATCAGGAGGGTTTTTTGAGTATGAAAATTCATCCGGTAGGATACTTTCATCTCAACCGGCTGCGCCAGGTGCAGCATGTACAGGAAGAACAGATGGGTAAACTCAATTACCTGAGCATTTATGCTCCTGTACGGGATGAGAACGGGCAGGTGGATGCCTACCTGAATATCCCATATTTTCTTTCGCAAAGAGAGCTGCAGCAGGAAATATCCAACTTTCTGGTGACAATCATTAATCTCAATGCCTTTATTTTTCTGATCGCCGGGGTCATTGCGCTGGTAATTACCAATCGCATTACCCGGTCTTTTTCACTGATCAGCGAACGGATGCAGGAAATAAATCTGGGTAAAACAAATGAAGAAATTGAGTGGCACCGGGATGATGAGATTGGCGGGCTGGTGAAAGAATATAATAAAATGGTAAAGAAACTGGAGGAAAGTGCGGTGGCGCTTGCCAAAAGTGAACGGGAAGGGGCGTGGCGCGAAATGGCCCGGCAAGTGGCGCATGAAATCAAAAATCCGCTGACACCCATGAAGCTAAGCATACAATATCTTCAAAAGGCTATTGACGGCAATCCGGCCAATGTAAAAGAGCTTTCAGCCAACGTAGCCAGAACGCTGGTAGAGCAGATCGATCATCTGTCCCGGATTGCTGCCGATTTTTCACAGTTTGCCAATATCGGTAACATAAATATTGAGCGTTTTGATCTGCACGAGATCATTGCCTCGCTCAATGATTTGTATAAAACCAATCCCCGGGTAGATTTTATCTGGAACAAATCATCGGAAAACCTGATTATCGAAAGCGATAAAACACAGATGAACCGGTTATTTACCAATCTGATTCAAAATGCAGTAGAAGCCAGTGAAGCAAAACCAATATCCATCATTGAACTCACCGAATCTGTATACAACGGCTCCATCCGGATAAGCATAAGCGACAACGGGGAAGGAATACCTGAAGCCATGTGGTCAAAAATATTTGTTCCCAATTTTACTACCAAGTCTTCGGGCACCGGATTGGGCCTTGCCATGTGCAAAAGCATTGTAGAACAAAGTAATGGCAGAATATGGTTTCAAACAGAGACAGGCAGGGGGTCTACTTTTTTTGTTGAACTGCCGGCCGTAAACTGAAAATTATCTTTTTTATTTTTTACGAACCTCAGACAGCCATTTTTCAAATTCCTTTAATGAAAAACTGCTCAGGTTTCTTTCTTTTGTCAATCCTCCTTTTTGGGCCGCCAGTACGCCGTATTTAATATCATTATACCCCTCGATGGCATGCGCATCGGGATTGATGGAAAGCAAAACTCCTTTTTCAAGCGCATAACCGATCCACCGCCAATCCATATCCAGCCGGCGGGGATGAGCATTGATTTCGATAACCACTGATTTTTCAGCACAGGCGTCGATAATTTTTTTGTGATTCAGGGGATAGCCATTCCGGCTCAGCAGCAAACGGCCGGTCATATGCCCCAGAATGCGTACATGGGGGTTGGAGATGGCTTTCAGCAAACGGCTCATGGCTTTTTCTTCCGTCATCGTAAGATTGCTGTGAACAGAAGCTATTACAAGATCAAATGATGCTAATACATCATCGGAGTAGTCCATAGAGCCGTCGCCAAGAATATCACATTCTATACTTTTGAAAACCCGGAAAGGTGCCAGGTTTTTGTTCAGGCTGTCGATATAGCGGTGCTGTTCCTTTATTCTTTCTTCAGTAAGGCCATTGGCGTAAGCCGCCGCTTTGGAATGATCGGAAATAACCAGGTATTCCATTCCTTTTTTTATGCATTCATTGGCCATTTCCTCGATGGTGTTTATACCATCGCTCCAGTTGCTGTGCGAGTGGATAATGCCGTTTATATCTTTCGTTTCGATCAGCGCGGGTAATGATTTCTTTTCAGCCACTTTTATTATCGAAGCAGATTCTCTCAGGCAGGGAGGTATGTATGGGATGCCGGCTTGCTCAAATACTGCCGTATCATCATTATCGTTAGTCAGCTTTTTATAATCGATTTCGGGAAATGCTTTTTTAAAGGCCGATACAAACTCTTCGGTTCCGGTAGTAAGAAAAAGCCGCTCGGCAGCGATTTGTTTTCCGGTATACAGCCTGAGCCGGAGTCCGTTTTTAAGTTTATAAAGAAGGCGGTCATTCCTTTCTTCAAGTAATTCGGGAGGCTGTGCGGTTTGAAATTTCGGTTTTATATTTTCATTGGGGAGATCAATTACAAATTCCAGTTCTTCAATAACGGGCTCCTGCCGGCGGAAAGCGCCGGTGACAAACACCTTATGAGGTGCGAAGGTTTTTTCAAGATAAGTTTTTACCTGCGAAAACACTTCATCAATCTGGGCGTATAAAAAACTTCCCTGGTGCTGCAGGTAAAATGCTATGGCCTCTTTTATGTTGTTTTGGGTTTTCTCCCCAAAGCCTTTGTACAGCATCAGCCGGTTTTCGCCGCAGGCATACAACAACTCACCGATGGTTTCTATGCCGAGTTCCTTCCAGAGGGTATGAATCTTTTTAGGCCCCAGGCCTTTGATATTAAGCATTTCCACAACCCCCGGCGGGGTTTGCTGAATGTAATTGTCTAATACGGATAACCGGCCGGTATCAAGCATTTCTACTATCTTCTTCCCCACACTTTCGCCAATGCCTTTAGTGGAAAAAATTTTTTCTCTCGGCATATCACTTAACTGAACCGGCAGTTTCTCAATATTGAAAGCCGCGATGGAATAGGTTTTGGATTTAAAAGAATTTTCACCATGAATGTCCATGAGCTTGGAGAGAAGCGAAAAATTTTCGGCAATCGAAAAATTATCCATACCGCAATTTAAGCGAAATAAAAAAGCCTCCCGGTGGGGAAGCTTTTATACTTGTAATTGATTTAGTCTTACTTCTTCTTAGCGGCTTTTTTCTTAGCGGCTTTTTTCTTTTTCGGAGCGGCTTTCTTTTTAGCAGCTTTTTTCTTTGTTGCCATTTTTTTTGAATTTAAGGTTAGTAAAACAGTTTAACACCAGTAAAAATATAAACAATATTTAAACTGTCAAAAAAAATTGCACAAATTATTAAGCTGTTTCTACCGCATTAACAGAAACATAAGTGCGGTCGTTTCTACCTTTCTTGTACTCCACCACTCCGTTTGTCAATGCATACAAAGTAAAATCTTTTCCTACGCCAACATTTTTTCCGGGATGATATACAGTGCCGCGCTGGCGAACAATGATACTACCGGCAAGGGCGGGTTGACCGCCAAAAATTTTTACACCCAGGCGCTTGCTCTGCGAATCGCGACCATTTTTTACGCTGCCTTCACCCTTTTTGTGTGCCATGTAGAAGAATTTAAAATTTCAGAATTAGGTTTTAAAAGTTTAATTATACGGATGCATCAAAAACATACATCCAGCTTTATAGGTGTTATTTAATGTCTTTTATTTTGATTTGGGTATATGCCGTGCGGTGCCCGATCTTTTTACGAAAGCCCTTTCTTCTTTTTTGCTTATAGGCAATTACTTTATCGCCAGATACATGGCTGATAATTTCGGCTTTTACTTTTGCTTTTACTTCGGCACCTACAGTCAGCTTTCCGTCGGCATCCACCAGCAGTACGTCGGTAAACTCCACTTTGTCTCCGGCCGATCCTTCAAGATGCGGAACATGAAGAACCTGATCTTTTTGCACCTTAAACTGCTGACCTGCAATTTTTACTACAGCGAACATGGTTTTAAAATTTGGACGGCAAAGGTAGGGGGAAATTTGCAACCGCCCAACAGAACCTCAGGGTTTTACGCAGAATTTTAACCCGGTTCTTTACCTTCATCCACTATATTTGTACCCCTTTTGTGACAGCTATCCGGAATAACAATGAAAATCAAGTCATTTTTAGCAAAACCCTTTGCCTCCTACATATATAAATCAATCAAAAAGGGGATGAATTCTGCTATAAATGACCAGGAGAATATTTTCAAAAACCTGGTGAAGACAGGCAGAATAACAGAGTTCGGAAAAGAACATCAATTTGAAAAAATTGCAGGCTATGATGATTTTAAAGCTGCCGTTCCCATACGTGACTATGAACAACTGAAGCCTTACATTGAACGAATCAAGGAAGGGAAACACAATATTTTGTGGAAGGGTCAGCCAATTTATTTTGCAAAAACATCGGGTACCACCAGTGGTGTAAAGTACATTCCTGTTTCTAAAGACTCTATTTCCAATCATATTAACACGGCGAGAAATGCCCTGTTGTGTTATATGGCCGAAACCGGAAACGCTCATTTCGCCAATGGCAAAATGATTTTTCTATCCGGTTCGCCGGAACTGGAAAGAGTAGGAGGCATCCCTACAGGAAGATTAAGCGGCATTGTTAACCACCATGTGCCCCGGTACCTGCGTACCAATCAGTTGCCATCGTATGAAACCAATTGTATCGAAGACTGGGAAACTAAACTGGATAAAATAGTAGCCGAAACCATTCAGCAGGATATGACGCTTATCAGCGGCATTCCCCCCTGGGTACAGATGTATTTTGACCGGCTGACGGCAGTAAGCGGAAAACAGATCAAAGACCTATTTCCCAACTTCAACCTGCTGGTACACGGGGGTGTAAATTTTGAACCTTATAGAAAGAAGCTTTTTGAAAGCATTGGTAAAAAGGTAGACACCATTGAAACTTTTCCGGCCTCTGAAGGTTTCTTTGCCTTTCAGGACTCGCAGAAAGAAGAAGGACTGCTGTTAAACACAAACAGCGGGATTTTTTTCGAGTTCGTACCGGCAGCTGAAATTTTTAATGAAAAGCCCTCAAGACTTTCTTTGAAAGAAGTGAAAGAAGGGGAGAACTACGCCATGGTGATCAACAGCAATGCAGGCCTTTGGGGATATAATCTTGGCGATACCGTGCGGTTTGTATCCACCAAACCCTACCGGCTTGTGGTTACCGGAAGAATAAAACACTTTATTTCAGCCTTCGGAGAACATGTAATCGGCGAAGAAGTGGAGTACAGCCTGATGAAAGTGGCAAAAGAAGAAAATGTGGGTATTACAGAATTTACAGTGGCCCCTATGATACAGCAGGGTGAAGGCAAGAGTTTTCATGAATGGTTTGTAGAATTTGAAAACTACCCACGTGACCTGAATGAGTTTGAGAAAAAGGTGGATATGAATTTGCGGCAGAAAAATATTTATTACAACGATCTTATCTCTGGAAATATACTTATGCCCTTGAAAATTACACCGGTCAGAAAAAACGGATTCATTGATTATATGAAATCCATAGGAAAACTGGGCGGACAGAATAAAGTGCCGCGGCTGAGTAATGACAGAAAAATTGCCGATGAACTGATACGATACCGGCAACAGGAAATTATTAATTAATAGTAGTATTAATTAATAATCAAAACCGCTTTCATGGCTTCAGAAAATGGAATAAAACGGATTGCCCTGTTTGGCTCTACCGGCTCTATAGGAGTGCAGGCGCTGGAAGTAATTGCAGCCAACCCGGACAGGTTTTCTGCTGAAATACTAACGGCACATAGTAATGATGAACTGCTCATCCGGCAGGCGCTCAGGTTCAACCCCAATATTGTTGTTATCGGGGATGAGCAAAAATATCTTTCCGTTAAAGAGGCATTGGCTTCTACCGGCATCAAGATTTTTTGCGGCGAAAAAGCCCTGGAAGAAGTGGCTGCCATGGATTGTTATGATATGATGCTGGCGGCTATTGTCGGGTTTGCCGGCTTAAAGCCTACCTTACAGGCAGTGAACTCGGGTAAACCTATTGCCCTGGCTAATAAAGAAACCCTGGTAGTGGCAGGCGATATTGTAATGCGGCTTGCGGTTGAAAAACGGGTGCCGGTAATTCCTGTTGACTCCGAACACTCGGCAATTTTCCAATGCCTTGTAGGTGAAACAAGAAACCGGATCGAAAAAGTGATTCTTACTGCGTCCGGAGGTCCTTTTTTAGGTAAAAAACCCAATTATCTTGTCAATGTAAAAAGAGAGCATGCCCTGCAGCACCCCAACTGGAATATGGGTGCCAAGATCACGATTGATTCAGCCACACTCATGAATAAAGGACTGGAAATGATCGAAGCCAGGTGGCTGTTCAATCTTCGGCCACAGCAGGTGCAGGTAGTGGTGCACCCCCAAAGCATTATTCACTCCATGGTGCAATTTGAAGACGGAAGCGTAAAGGCGCAAATGGGCCTGCCCGATATGAAATTGCCGATCCAGTACGCCATGGCTTTTCCAGTGAGGATCGGTAATAATTTTCCGCGGTATGATTTTAAAAAAATCAGTACGCTTACGTTTGAAGAACCGGATATAAAAACATTTCGCAACCTGGCGCTGGCCACTGAAGCATTAAACAGGGGAGGTAATCTGCCCTGTATAATGAATGCCGCCAATGAAATTGCCGTTTATGCTTTTCTGAGAAACCGGATCGGTTTTCTCGACATGACCGATCTTATTGAACGTACCATGGAGAATATCCCGTTCATCAGCGAGCCTACGCTGGACGAATACTTTGAAAGCGATGCACTGGCCAGAACACTGGCTGCCGATATCATAAAACTGTAACCAGGCCGCCAAACCTTCCAAAAAGAGGATTAATATGTAATAGCTAGTATTTAATCTGACAGTGTAGGATTCTTTGTTTTTAGTTTTCTCGGGTATGGATTAAAAAAATCAGGCTGCTGGAACTACATTGTTCAGCAGCTTTTGTTTTGCTAAGATAACAGA